>Ga0209437_100021_pt1 | contig 646400 bp, 609 predicted proteins | sample AraplaL_Cvi_mTSA_FD_184266 | JGI IMG/M metagenome (GOLD analysis project Ga0209437, IMG submission 184266) | Arabidopsis root microbial communities from the University of North Carolina, USA - plate scrape CL_Cvi_mTSA (SPAdes) (version 2) | ecosystem: Host-associated > Plants > Roots >...
ACTCGGCTACTACAGAGCGCCTAAAGGCCTCACTGTACTTATACTGCGAGGCCGTGCCTTTTACTTTAATTACTTTGTAACTCATCTTGTTGACTTTTTTTAGTCAACTTTTTTCAGGACGGGACAAATATTTATAAGCCCCTGCAGTAATGTATGGGGCTTTGTCGTTATCAGCAATTACGAATTTCAAAATGATCTGTTAGCACTATTCTTACCTAACATGCTCTCATTCGCATATCAACGCAATCAATAAAAAACTCCCGCGTCACCCAAAAAATCTGCACATTTGCATATCCGCACATTTGCACGTCATAAAGCATGTCATTATCCGATTTTTTTACACCTGTTGATCATAAAAAGGTCGTTCCCGCCAAAGGTTACTACACCAGCCAGTTAGGCAGCAAGATCGAATATTATGCCGTCGATTTCCCCTCGATGGCCGACAAAACAGACATTGCAATCGTTGGCGTACAGGAAGACCGGAATGCCATTGGTAACCCCGGTTGCTCGCTTGGGCCCGATTACGTGCGCGAAAAACTTTACAGCCTGCACGAGGGTAATTACAACACCAAGATCGTCGACCTCGGCAATATTCGCCAGGGGGCATCGGTTACCGATACCTATTTCGCCCTTAAAACGGTAGTAGCCGAGCTGATCAAAAAAGACATTATTCCGGTTATAATTGGCGGCGGCCAGGATCTCACCTATGCCCAATATCTCGCCTATGAAGAACTGGAGCAAAAGGTAGACCTGGTGATCATCGATTCACATTTTGATTTGGACGATGATGACGCCAGCAACCCCGACAGCATCGAAACAACATCAAACTCATATCTTAATAAGATCTTTCTGCACGAGCCTAACTATCTGTTCAATTACAGCAACCTCGGTTACCAGACCTATTTTGCCAGTCAGGATAGCCTGCGGGTAATGGATAAGCTGTATTTTGATGTGCACCGGTTGGGAGAGCTGAGCGGCAATATAGCCGTTACCGAGCCCATTATTCGGAACGCGAGTATGATCAGCTTCGATATGAGCGCCATCCGCTCGTCAGATGCAATTGGCAATGCCAACGCTACGCCTAACGGGTTTTATGGAGAGGATGCCTGCCAGCTGGCGCGCTATGCAGGCTTTAATGATAAGCTTACGTCGATAGGCTTTTACGAGTTTAACCCGGCTTTCGATAATAACGGGCAAACAGCAACCCTGCTCTCGCAGATGATCTGGTATTTTATAGATGGCGTATATAACCGTAAGCGCGATTTCCCGCTTACGCCAAAATCACAATACCTGATCTACAAAACCAGCCTTAAACACGAAGACCATGAGGTGGTGTTTGTAAAAAGCAAAAAATCAGACCGGTGGTGGATGCAGGTGCCCTACCCTACACGCGGCTCGAAAAATGAACGGTTTCATTTAGTGCCCTGCCAATATGATGATTACAAAATCGCTGCATCGGGCGAAATGCCAGACCTGTGGTGGCGCACCTATCAAAAATTAACCTGACGCCTGATATAATTCAAGCCGGGTTTTAACGTTACTATAGCTTACTGAAAAGATGAAGAAGATATTTTTTTTAATTATTGCATTGCTGCCCCTTGCGGTGATGGCCCAAACCGAAGACACTTTTTTAATTCGCGGCAAAATTGGCAACCTGTCTGCTCCGGCTAAAGCATACCTCTTATACCAATACGGCGCTAACAAAGTGCTCGATTCTGCGGAAATGACTGCCGGCAGTTTTGATTTCAGCGGCAAGATAACAGGCCCGGTTTCGGGCGCTATGGTGATAGATCACAAAGGAGTTGGTTTTGAAAAGCTGGACAGTACGGCCGACGTATTGAGCATTTATATTGATAAAGGCGAATTTTCTATAAGCGGTACGGATTCGGTGAAAAAAGCAAAGATTACCGGCTCGAAAATAAACGACGACTCTCAGAATTTAAAAGCGTTACTGGAACCCGTTAACGAAAAGGCAAGGCGGATCATGGCTATAAAAAATGCTGCAACCCCCACACAAAATACGCCTGAATTTATGAGCACACTGCATGGCCGTTACAAAGCGTTGCAGACAGAACAAAAAAGCATTATCAAGAAATTTGTGATCGATAATCCTGACAGTTATATCAGCCTGATGGCCTTGTATTCAGTTCAGGGCCCATCGCCGGAGGACCCGGTAGCGCTGGATTCGCTGTTCAATACGTTATCGCCAAGGTTAAAGGCAACGGAAGATGCCCGTAATTTTAAAGCGGCATTGGAGCCTTTAATGCGCACTGCACCAGGAACCATGGCGCCCGAATTTACGCAGAACGATGTGAATGGTACTCCCGTTAAACTGTCGTCGTTCAGGGGCAAGTATGTACTGGTTGACTTTTGGGCATCATGGTGCGGTCCCTGCCGCCAGGAAAACCCAAATGTGGTAAGAGTATATAATAAATATAAGGACAAGAATTTTACAGTGCTCGGCGTATCGCTCGACAGGGAAACCGGCCGTAAAGACTGGCTGGCTGCCATCAAAAATGACGGCCTGACCTGGACCGAAGTATCTGATCTGAAATTCTGGGGTAACGATGCCGCTAAGCTTTATTATGTATCATCCATCCCCGCCAATTTCCTGATAGACCCAAGCGGCAAGATCATCGCCAAAAACCTGCGTGGTGATGACCTGGAACAGAAATTAAAAGAAGTATTGTCGAAGTAAACGGTCCTTGGTTAAGGTTTAGCTAAAGCCAATTTATAGATGATTTTAATCCGTCCCTTAAAAGGGACGGCAATGATTGTCTCGTCGCTTTGCATCTTTTGCGACCCTGTAAGGGCCAATATTGGTAGAAGAACGAAAAGCAAAATCCCGCTCCGTAGGTGCGTAACCCGTCGCGCATATAACAAACTGATTGGCGGGAGATTACACCTTCCGGTAAATATCACTCAAATTACGCCCCATCTCATTATAATCAAGGCCATAACCCACCACAAATTCATTCTCAATTTCAAAGCCGACATATTTAAGCTCGGGAATGGGCTGTCTTAACGCAGCCGGCTTGAGCAGCAACGAGCAAAAAGCGACGGAAGCAGGTTGTTCCAATTTCAACTTTTCAATCAGGTAAACCGCGGTATTACCGGTATCAACAATATCTTCAATAACCAGCACGTCCCTACCCTTAATATCGACGCTGAAGTTAATGTCATTACGGATATTCATTGTGCTTTTGGTGCCGCCATGATAGGAGGCCAGCTTGATAAAAGTGATTTCGCAGGGGATATCGATCTGTTTGATAATATCGGCCATGAACAGAAAGCTGCCATTGAGTACGCCCATAAAAAGAGGAGTGGTATGCCGGTAATCGGCATTTAATTGTTGGCCAATGGCTTTAACGCGCCCGTCAATTACTTCGGCGGTGATGAGGGGTTCAAATTCCAGGTCGGCTATCTTTACATTCATGCGTGTAAGTTAGTTAATCAGGCGGGAAAATTTGGCCGCAACGGGCCCTGCCAAGCGGGATAAATATCGCAAAATAAACGGATACCGTGATCCCATTTACCGGCATCATTAATTCCGGTAACAAACACCTATCTTTACAACCTGCATGACAGATCACGAGGTTTACACACTATCAAACGGCATCCGCATACTTTTTAAACACGCGCCATCAACCATAACACATTGCTGTTTTATCGTTAACGCGGGCTCGCGCGATGAGCTGCCGAATCAAACCGGCCTTGCGCACTTCATTGAGCACTTGTTGTTTAAGGAAACCGAGCGCCGCAGCACCAGCCAGATCTTAAACCGACTGGAACTGGTGGGCGCCGATCTCAATGCCTATACCACCAAAGAATATACCTGCATTCACGCATCGCTGTTAAACCAGCATTTGGAGCGGGCTATCGATCTGTTCGAGGATATTTTATTCCATTCTACTTTTCCTGAAGATGAACAGGAAAAAGAACGCGGAGTGATACTGGATGAGATTGCGTCCTATCTCGATCAGCCTGAAGAAGCCATACAGGACGACTTTGAGGAACTGCTTTTTAAAAACCATCCCATCGGCAACAACATTTTAGGCACACCCGATACCGTTGCAAAATTAGGAACGGCAGACATTGAACAATTTATTGGAGCTAATTACAATACCTCTGAAATGGTTTTCGCCGTTTTTGGCGATTACGATTTTAAAAAGGTAGTTAAGCTTGGCGAAAAATATTTTGGACCAATAGCAGCCAACGCTTCGAAAAAGAACAGGATAGTACCGGGTGAGATCGGTTCATCAAAAACTGTTATTACCAAACCGATATCGCAAACGCATTGCATTATCGGGAGCAGGGCTTACCCGTCAAATCACGAGTATAAAAATGGTTTGTTATTGTTGAACAACCTGCTTGGCGGTATGGGCATGAGCAGCAGGCTAAACCTGGAAATTCGCGAAAAATACGGTATCGCTTATACCATCGAATCAAATTACACGGCACTTACTGATACGGGCATTTTCTCTATCTATTACGGTACCGACGCCGAAAAATCTGACAAGGCGATGCGGCTCATCCATAAGGAATTAAAAAAACTGCGTGATAATCAGCTCGGTACACTGCAACTGCATCAGGCCAAGGAAAAGTTTATCGGACAGATTGCATTGGCGGAAGAAAACCGCATGAGCCTGATTATTTCGATGGCTAAAAGCCTGCTCGATTTTGGCTGCATTGATACCCTGCAACAGGTTTTCGACAAAATAAATGCTGTAACTGCGCCCCAATTGTTAGCAATAAGTAATGAAATTTTTGATAACAGCCGGATGACAACGTTACTATTTGAGCCTAAAGTATAAAGCTGTACTTTTGTAAAATGAAGTTTCCTATTATAGCATACGGCGATCCGGTTTTAAGAAGAAAAGCAACGGCTATTGAGCCGGAGGAATATCCGCATATAAAAGAGTTAGTGGCAAACATGTTCGAAACCATGTATGGCGCTCATGGTGTGGGGCTGGCAGCCCCGCAGGTGGGCATGTCGATGCGGCTTTTTGTGATCGATGCTTCAACTTTCGGCGATGATGAGCCGCAATTAAGGAACTTCAAAAAAACCTTTATTAACGCCGTTATTTTAGACGAGACCGGCGAGGAATGGGGTTTTAACGAAGGCTGCCTCAGTATTCCTGATATCAGGGAAGATGTGTATCGCAAGCCTGTTATCACTATATCATACTACGACGAAGACTGGAACCACCACGAAGAGAAATTCGACGGCATGGCGGCCCGCATCATCCAGCACGAATATGACCACATCGAGGGCAAGCTGTTTACCGATAAATTAAGCCCCCTGCGCAAACGCCTCATTGAAAAGAAACTCAACGATATCTCCAAAGGAATTGTTGATGTTGATTATAAGATGAAGTTTCCGGCTGTAAAAAAGGGACGGTAAGAGAAAGAGGTAAGGTTTTAGATTCAGAAGACAAGACTTTTTGCTTGTTGACAAATATCTCATGCCAGCCACCGCGCGTAATTGCGCGTTAGGCAAAAATCTATTTTGTCAAAATCAATTACTCGGCTGACGGGTTTTATCGCCATCAGATATCTCTTTGATCAGGCTGCCCCAGTTGAACGGATTGAGCAGCGGATTGGTAATGGAGTGCGAATTAAGCACGCTGTTGTGAAAATCCTGGAAACCGTTCATTTCGCTTCCGTCTCGCGGCAAGGTGCGTTGTAAGGATAATATTGACGACCGGCTTAAGTTCTTCTGTGCAATGGCCAGATCGTCGTCGGCAATCTTCATGGTAATAAAATCTTTCCTGAACTCTTCGGTAGTAGCCCACGGGAATACTTTAAACATGGGCAGGTTAATGATCTGCGGTTTCAGCGCTACCTGGGCAGTAAAACTTTTGCTGGCAACGTTAGATGGAATAACGATAGTTACCGATGCATAGCCCACGCACGAAAAGCGAATAGTATCACGCTCATGTACCGGGAACGAAAAATAACCTTTATAGTTGGAGATATTTACCTGGCTTTGATTGGTGGTATTTACAATGCTCACGTACGGAACAATTATACTTACGCTATCGGCGTTGTGCACAATACCTGTAAATTGCACAATAGGCTGTTCTTGCTTTTGAGCGGATGCTGCAAATGCTATAGTTAAAAAGAAAAGAAAGCCGAATAACTTCTTCATTTATAGGGGTACCTGCGTCAGTTTTTTACAGGATATTTTACAAAAAGTTTCAAACGTTCAACAAAAATAATTTATTGCGGTAAGCATCGCTATATTTTAACAAAACTTAACACACTACCTGAGGTTTTCGGGCAGCACAGCATTAGGATCATCAATATCAGTAAGGTTGATGGCCTCAATGCCGGTTATTTCAGGTACCGCCTTTTTTATAGCCTGTTCAATACCGGCCTTAAGCGTCATGATACTCATTGGGCATGAGCCGCACGAGCCAAGCAATTTAAGCTTAACCACATTTTCAGGAGTGATCTCCTCTACTGATACGTTCCCCCCGTCAGCTTCCAGATACGGTCTGATCGTATCGAGCGCTTCTTCCACCTGATTTAATAAACTCATTTCTATTAATTTATAAAGTAAAGTTATTAAATAATTTTCACTTGTGTGTACACCGGCCTCTTTTATCCGTTGCTTAAAAGGGGCGGCAATGATTAATGCGCTCAATATTCTTCAGCCAACGGATTACTGGCCAAAAACTTCTGGGCTTTAGCCTAACTTATTTAACCGCTGCTTTTTCAAATGCCTTTGCATTGCTGATAGCCACCTGCTGTGCCACGCTTTGCGCCATATTGATAAATGCAGCAGCCATCGGGCTTTTATCCTCTAAAACAACAGGCTTACCGGCATCGCCACTGTCGCTTATACTTTTTATTAACGGAATTTCGCCTAAAAACGGAACATCCAATTGCGCCGCAAGCTTTTTACCGCCACCCTGTCCAAAAATGTAATATTTATTTTCGGGCAGCTCAGCCGGGGTAAAGTAAGCCATGTTTTCAACTACTCCTAATATCGGTACATTAATGGCAGGCATCATAAACATTCCTATCCCCTTTTTGGCATCGGCCAGGGCCACGTTCTGAGGTGTAGTAACAATTACCGCGCCTGTTACAGGGAATGTTTGTGTTACGGTGATATGAATATCGCCCGTGCCGGGAGGAAGGTCTATTACCAGGTAATCCAGTTCACCCCAATCGGCATCATTAAATAGTTGTTTAACTGCGGTTGATACCATTGGTCCGCGCCATGGCACAGGCTGGTTTGGATCCGTAAAAAATCCTATCGACAATAATTTCAAGCCGTATTTCTCAATCGGTTCAATCCGGGTTTTGCCGTTCACCTCGCTGGCCTGCGGGCGCGCATTTTCCAGCCCGAACATAATAGGTATAGACGGACCATAAATATCTGCATCTATCAAACCAACTTTAGCCCCTGTTTTTGAAAGTCCCAAGGCCAGGTTTACCGCCACGGTTGATTTACCCACGCCACCCTTGCCAGATGCTACAGCGATAATGTTTTTCACGCCCGGCACACCGGTATTCTTTTGCGAGGTTACGCGCGATGTCATATTAATATGGATCTCGGCCTCCTTACTCACAAAATGCAGGATGGCGTTGCGGCAGGCATTTTCAATCATAGCCTTTAGCGGGCATGCCGGTGTAGTAAGTATTACCGAAAAGCTAACGCGGTTACCTTCTATCTGGATATCCTGGATCATGTTAAGGGTAACCAGGTCTTTTTTCAGATCAGGTTCTTCAACGTTGCCAAGGGCTTGTAAAACTTGTTCGCGGGTGATATTCATTATATGGCAAAGCTACTAAAACGGGGAAAGAATAATGTCACGTTTGAGTCGGGAAAGTGAGAAGGAAGTCCGAAAGTCAGTAAAGTCCGGAAGACGGGAAGTTAAAACGGCTTTAGAAAGACACAAGTTAAGAAAAAGGAAAAATTCAGGCGCCCTGAAAATCATCCCCACCCCAAAACAAACGTCAAAACTCTTTCGGACTTTGCTGACTTTCTGTCTTCCGGACTTTCCCGATTTTCGGCCTCCTACATATACAAGCAAAGCCCCTGATGGGCAGGAGCTTTTGCTAAACCAATTATAAACCTAAATTATGAGAAGAGCTGTAGGAGAAGGAGTCGAACCTTCACGGAGTGGTTATTTTTATTGCTAAAAGTTTCCCAATTTCTCCGCCACCGCGACAAGGAGGTGTGTCTGCCAAAAATTTCACCATCCTACATTCTGTTAATTCAAAAGTTTAAAGTCAAAATTCAAAAACCTCCAAGTCTCTTTTGACTTTTAAATTTTGCCTTTTTACTTAAGAATAGCTGTTGGGGAAGGACTCGAACCTTCACAGAGTGGTTAGCCCGCTTCGGGTTTTCCATAATCTCCGCCACCGGGACAAGGAGGTGTGTCTGCCAAAAATTTCACCACCCAACATTGTTTTTTAAATAAAAGAACGTCCCGCAATTGTCAGTTGCTTATTACAAATCTAACAGACCATTGAATTTGTTGCAAATATTTCAATGAAATATTTTTATTTTTATCAGATTTTAATTATTCTTGTATATTAATAAAGAATTCCAAATTTATGTCCCACAGAAAAGCCCAAAATTTAGAAATTGATAATCTCGATATTCAGATTTTATCTATATTAATGAAGAATGCCACTACTCCGTACACCGAGATAGCTAAGGAATTGATCGTTTCCGGCGGAACGATACATGTGAGGATGAAAAAGCTTGAGGAAATGGGTGTGATTAAAGGCGCCAGTTTAGAGGTAGATCCGCAGAAGTTAGGCTATGATATTACGGCCTTCCTGGGTATTTTCCTCGAAAAAGGGTCGCAATACAACGAAGCGGTAAAACAGCTTAAAACCGTAAAAGAAATTGTTGAACTACATTATACAACAGGCAGTTACAGCATTTTCGCCAAAATAGTTTGTCATGACACCACCCACCTGCGCGAAGTGTTGAATGAGCAGATACAGGGTGTAAAAGGCATACAGCGTACAGAAACATTTATATCGCTTGAAGAAAGTATAAGGAGACAGATCACTTTGGAATAAAATTTTTACTCAATAATAAACGATAAGGCAAAGGCATTCGGAAGGATGCCTTTGTTGCGTTTATGGAAGGCGGATACATTTGCGTTTATTTCGCGCTGCGAAAACTCACCCGGTCGACGCTGCGCTGGACCACCCTGTCTACCGCAAGCGGTAAAGAGGGAAGAGAAAAATACGTCGATGAAAATTATTCTTGTTAAATACTGAATTTACTAACCAATTATCCTTGCAATGCGCTTCGCCCTCTTTCCGCGCAGCGAAGAGAGGGCCGACGAGCGAAGCAATGTCGGGGTGAGTCTTCGCCGGGCGATATTGCCGCCATGTAGCTCAATGTCACATTAACTCAGTTTCAAATCTTCCAGCCTGCATTCCTCCAAAACTATCCGCACACTTTGTTTGCCGGCACCGTACTCCCATTTGATAAGCCTGATACAGCCGTCGGATAATTCCATGCCGGTTATATCGCCATCATCAAAACAGCAGCATCCCGTATTAAAATAGGTATCAAGGTATCCCTTAAAATCGGGCCGGCGCGATTGTTTTAAATGAAGTGCATCAATTTTTGCCTGGAGTTTTTCGGCTTCATCAATCTCATTTTTGCCAATGGCAATGGCGTGTTTTTCGTATAAAAGCTCAAGCTGGGTTAATGAACGAAACACCGGCTGATGTGTATGCCCTGTTACAAGCAGGGTATTTTTACGCTTCGAGCTCCACTCATACATCATCCGGTTATGATCAGTTTTCAACTGGTCGTTATAGGCCGGGGTGTTGGGGTTGATGCGCAGGTAAGCCTGGAACGGTCCCCATATATCAGAAACAAACCATTTGCTAAACCAGTTACCATCGCTTTGCAGATCGCCCTGGTGGCCATGAGTCATGTAGATCTCCAATGCCTGTCCTTTAATCCGGGTTTGGAGGACAACGCCCTCGTGTATGGTCATCTTCTGTTTATAAATGCTTTGCAGGCTTGTGGCCGAAAGGGGATCATTATCCCAATACAAGTCATGATTGCCAAAGATCTTTATAAAAGCATCTCTTGATAGAAATTTCTTTTCCGCCTCAAATGTGGCCTTGTTGTGCCGCTTTACGGTAACAAATAGATTTTCCCACAATTCTTCGCTGTCGCCAAGATTGATATAAAAGAACCCGGCATTGTTATAATAGTCGAGTGCTGCAAGATAGTTTTTGGCCGCTTTGGCAAAGACGTCTGCTCCGTCGCGGGCGCCTTTGTGCTGGTCAGACAGGATAACGTATTTATCTTTTTCCGCATTAAAGGAGAGCAGCTGGCCTTTTTTGATATCGCCGTTCTTTATTTGCGCATACAGTTCGCTTAGCGCTTTATCTACCCGTACTTTGTCGGGCCGTGACGAAAAGCGATTCGCCAGATCTATTACGGTTTGAGAAAGGTGCTTTTGAAGAAATTTGCGCATCAACAAATAAACACGGGTTACAGGCAATATGTTTAACGGTAAAATATTGCGGAAAATACCTGCCGCTGAATTCATACAACGAATCGGCAACAGGTTAATTAATATGTACCCATTGAATGTAAGTTAAGCAAACTCCTGTGAGTGGCGCTTAATTCCCTTCCGGGTATATAAAAACTTTCTTTACCCCGCAACCCGTTAAATAACGGTATTTGCTGCGTGAAAATACCATAAAAAAACCGTTATTTAACGGGGTCAAGTTTGCGGCCGCAAAGGCTATCTTGACCATTAATTTCTAACCCTTTAATCAATTAATTATGTCTACAGTAATCGACAAAACATTAGCAAAATCATTAATTGCCCAGTACCAGGCGCAGAATTCTGCGGCAGGCGGTCCGGCTTTAGTAACACCCGAGGGTCAGTTTTTAAACGGATTTTTTATTCCCCGCAGGGTGCTTGAAGCTATCCTGAGCGACCGCGAAACTGTGGGCATAAGCGTACACTTAGCAAAGCACCCCGATCACCAGGGCGCGCCAGAGAATGTTTTCACGCTGGTATTAACAGGCGCCCAGCACAACCCCGATTATGAAGAAGGCAATGGTGCGGCTCCGTTTGTAGGTAAATATGAAAACTGGGATCAATTGGGGCCGTGCCCTCCTTTCTGCACGGATTTAGTATAAAACCGACATGAATTTCGACACCATATATAATGTATATCTAGTTTTACTATTGGTTCTCGTTATTGTAGGCTTTGCTCGCTTTAAAAAGCTGAGCAAAGCTTTTAAAATTTTAACCATCGTAATATTGTGCACGCTGATTAGCGAAAGCATTAAAAAGGTTTATGGTAAAATATATCATAACAGTATGCCGGTTGCCCACATATGGGGGGTTATTGAGTTTGTATTGTTTTCGTTAGTTTATTTGCAGTTGATAACAACGGTTTGGGTAAAAAAGGCAATAGGAATTTCAATGGTTTTTATGCTGTTGTTAGAGGTGGCCAACCTGCTGCTCTTTGAAAAGATCAATCAGTTTCCATCGCTTATACTCGAAGCTTCACATATTTTTTACGTTGGTTATGCGCTGCTGTTGTTCAGGCAAATGCTTTTCTTTGCCACACAGCAAAGCATTTTTAAACAGAGTATGTTTTGGTTCAATATCAATATGTTGTTTTACGCAACTACCATGTTCCTTAATTTCGCTTTATTAAGCTACTTTGTAGAAAATAAACTTGATATAGTACCTTTATATTACTTCAGTATAGTAATTAACTTTATATTCTATATAGTGATCGGTATTTCGCTATCTATTGATAACGGAAAGAGGACTATAACCGACATCAGTAATGGCTAACGGTGCACCAAACAGTAGTGAATTATATGTCGTGTTCTTTTCGGCAACTATCCTCTTTGTGTTCCTGGCATGCTTTATCGTATATTTTATAGTATTATATCAAAAGCGGCAGGTTCAAAACCGGGCAGAACGCGAAGTATTAGAGGGAAATTTCAGGCAGGAGTTCTTTAAGGCACGGATAGAGATCCAGGAACAAACATTTGCGCACGTTAGCCGCGAACTTCATGACAACGTAAATCAGGTACTCTCTTTCGTTAAGCTTAACCTGGCCATGATCAAGATAGCCGATGCCGAACAGCAAGCCAGGGTGCTTGAAAACCGCGACCTGGTAGCCCAGGTAATTACCGATCTGCGCGACCTTTCGAAAAGCCTGAGCTTTGAGCATATAACCAGGATGGGATTGGTGAAAACCATCGAAAATGAAATGAACAAACTGAACAAAAGCGGAATAATTAACGCTGAGTTAACAGTAGAAGGTGAGCCCTACCCACTTGGAGAACAACGGGAACTGGTTTTGTTCAGGATTTTCCAGGAAGCCGTAAATAATGCGATGAAACACTCGGGAGCCGGGCACATACAAACTGCTTTGCATTATACTCCCGAAATGTTTAATTTAACCCTAACTGATGATGGCGTTGGCTTTATAACCAGCTCATTGGATAACAATACAGGTTCCGGGTTAACGAATATTGAGAACAGGGCAACGGTAATTGGAGCGGTGGCAACCGTGAAAAGTTCGCCGGGCAATGGTTGTCAGATCAACGTTAACCTAAACCTTTTACAACAAAGAATATATATTGATGGAAAACATCCAGATCGCGTTGGTTGATGATCACCGCCTTTTTAGAAGCGGAATAGCATCTTTAATTAACAATTTTAAAGGATTTAATATACTTTTTGAAGCAAGCAACGGCGAGGAGATGATTCGCAAAATATCATCGAAGCTGAAGCCCGATATTGTATTGCTCGATATTCACATGCCGGTAATGGACGGCGCCGCCACCGCTTTATGGTTGCGGGAAAACTACCCCGAGATCCGTATCATTGTACTCTCGATGCTGGAAGACCCCGAAAAGGTGCTGACCATGCTCAAATTCGGCACCAAAGGATACCTGCTTAAAGATTCAGAACCGCATGAATTTGAGATAGCACTGCAAAAAGTATCGGTAGGCGAGGTTTATTACCCCGAATTTGTTACCCGGTTGCTTATCAATTCTTTCAACCAGAACATAGACCAGGTGACACTGCAAATTCGCGAGCTGGAGTTTTTGAAACTGGCTGCCTCTGAATTAACCTATAAAGAAATAGCTACCCAGATGTGTATCAGCATCCGTACGGTTGATGGTTACCGCGATCAGTTATTCGAAAAGCTGGGCGTAAAAAGCCGCATAGGGCTGGTACTTTACGCCATAAAAAATAAGCTGATAGAGGTTTAGTTTGCTAATATTTTTAGTAAATTTGTACTCATGGGACATGAGGACAATGCCGATTTTTTTAAGGGCAGAGGCGCGCAGGTAAACACGCACAATAAGTTTCTGAAGAACAAATACGTGCTCGACCATATCGAGGGCCTCGATGAGCCCTTGCTCGAAAATTCGGCTACGCAATTGTTTGAAGAAACGCCCAAAAAGATAGTAAGCGAAAGCAACAGCCCCGATCTTAGCCACATGTATTCCATCAACCCTTACCAGGGGTGCGAACACGGCTGTATTTATTGCTACGCGCGTAATACACACGAGTACTTCGGCTTTAGCGCAGGCCTCGATTTTGAGCGGAAGATCATTGTAAAGCGCAACGCCGCCGAGTTACTTGAGGACTATTTTAACAAGAAAAACTATCAGCCGGTATGCATCCTGCTCTCCGGCAATACCGATTGCTATCAACCCATTGAGCGGAAGCTGGAGATAACGCGATCTTTATTACAGGTATTTTTAAAGTACAAAAATCCGGTAAGCATTATTACCAAAAATAACGTGATACTGCGCGATCTGGATATTCTGACCGAACTGGCAGCCATGAACTTGGTACATGTAAACGTATCGATCACATCATTAAATGAACAGCTTCGTCAGAAACTGGAGCCGCGTACGGTAACCGCTTCGGGCCGCTTATCGGTTATTCAAAAACTTACGGAGAACGGCATCCCCTGCCGGGTAATGGCAGCGCCCATTATTCCTGGACTGAACAGCAACGAAGTCCCGAATATTATCAAAGCCGCTGCAGACCGGGGCGCTTTGGCTGCGGGTTTCACCATTGTACGTCTTAACGGCAGCATAGCCGAGATCTTTACCGACTGGATCCACAAAGCCTTTCCGCAAAAGGCAGAAAAAGTACTGAACATGATCCGGTCAGTACACGATGGCAAACTGAACGATAGCGAATTTGGCCGTCGCATGAGCGGCGAGGGCAAAATAGCCGAATCGATACACCAGATGTTCAGAATGGCCTGTAATCGTTTCCTGGATGGCCGCGAAATGCCGGAATTTGATTATTCCTTATTTGTACCGAAGAACGGGAAGCAAACAACATTATTTTGAGCGGGGATTAAAAATGATTTGAGGAGAATTACACCGATTATCAAGAATTGCTTGCCTCTGCTGCTTGTTTAATTACCTCATTGCGCGTTTTTAGTAACTTTTGCATATATCTGCCTAAAAACAGAAAGTTGACTACTTCACCGAACCAACCGCAGGGCGACTCGAAAGCGAAAATGTCTTTCATTACCGTTTGTCCATTAATGGAAAGAAAAATATGCTCGTGCCGGAAGCTTTTGAAGGCCCCGCTAACCATTTCATCAACAAAATAATTGGGGCGGTCCAATTCAGTGATCTTCGAAGTGAGGTTTTGCCAAATACCAAAGTGCCTGGCCCGCCAGGTAACGGTTTCACCTAACTCTATCAGCCCGCTAATTTTGCCGGCGATGGCTTTTTCTCTGGTATGTTTGGTTGATTCGATATGCAGATCGATGCTGCGCGCCAGGTCGAAGCATTTGTCAATCGATGCATTGATGCGGGTAGAAAGTTCGATCTGGGTCATTAACCGTTGATTATTATGATTAAATGATTTCGTTGATGCTATTTGAAAAGTATTAAACTTACGAAGTCTTTAAGACTTCGTAAGTTTTCAAAAGCTGAAAAATCAGCGTAATCATAACAATCATTCAAAATCAGCGGTTAAAATTCTGCGTTCTTAGGATATCTCGGGAAAGGGATCACGTCCCTGATGTTACCCATACCGGTAACAAACAGTACCAAACGTTCAAAGCCCAATCCAAAGCCGGCGTGCGGACAAGCGCCGAAGCGACGGGTATCCAGATACCACCAAAGTTCCTCTTTAGGAATACCCATTTCATCCATACGCTGTTCCAGTTTTTCGAGACGTTCCTCGCGCTGCGAGCCGCCTACAATTTCACCAATACCCGGGAAAAGGATATCCATGGCACGTACGGTTTTGCCGTCGTCGTTCTGGCGCATGTAAAACGCCTTGATCTCTTTAGGGTAATCAGTCAGTATCACCGGTTTTTTAAAGTGCTTCTCAACCAGGTAACGCTCATGTTCCGATTGCAGGTCGGTTCCCCAGCCTTCAACCGGATAAACAAACTTTTTCTTTTTGTTTGGGGTAGAGTTCTTCAGGATCTCTATCGCCTCGGTATAAGTCAACCGCTCAAAATCGTTAGCTAAACAGAATTGCAGTTTTTCCAGCAGCGTCATTTCCGAGCGCTCATTCTGCGGTTTCTGTTTTTCCTCTTCCGTTAAGCGCTGCGTTAAAAATTCAATATCGTCGGCGTTTTTATCTAATGCGTATTTAATTACATATTTCAGCATGTCTTCGGCCAGGTCCATATTGTCAACCAGGTCGTTAAATGCAACCTCCGGCTCTATCATCCAAAACTCCGCCAGGTGACGGGTAGTGTTCGAGTTTTCTGCACGAAAGGTTGGTCCGAAAGTGTAAATATCACTCAGAGCCATCGCACCCAGTTCGCCTTCCAGCTGGCCGGATACAGTGAGATTGGTTGCCTTGGCAAAGAAATCCTGCGAAAAATCGATCTCACCGTTTTCTGTTTTTGGCGGATTGGCTAAATCGAAGTTGGTTACATGGAAAGTTTCGCCCGCGCCTTCCGCATCCGATGCGGTAATGATTGGCGTATGCAGGTAAATGAAGCCTCGCTCCTGAAAAAACTGGTGCACCGCAAATGCCAGCGTGTTCCGCACACGGAAAATTGCACCGAATGTATTGGTGCGGAAACGCAGGTGTGCCTTTTCACGTAAAAATTCAAGCGTTTGCTTTTTGGGTTGTAAAGGGTATTCTTCAGGGTCGCAATCGCCCAGTATTTCAATTTCTTTGGCTATAATCTCGAACTTCTGGCCTTGTCCTAACGATGGGATCAGCTCGCCGGTAACGGCTATGGCCGCACCGAAAGTAATGCGTTTCAGCAACGCAGGATCAGTGTTCTCAAAGTCGACAACGATCTGGATGTTATTATTGGTTGAGCCATCATTTAATGCAATAAAACGATTTTGACGGAACGCCCGTACCCATCCCTTAACTGTTACATCGATGTTTGTTTCGGTGCTATCTAATAGCGCTTTAACTTTTACCCGCTGGCTCATAAAAAATATATTTTGAGCGGCAAAAATACGATTCCGATCAGTATTTGTGGAATTTGTCTGAACCTGAATTTATAGAATTTTTGAATTAACAGAATAATCTGGTCGCACAGGGACGATAATTGCCATCTTCAACTCTATAATTCTGATTCAGGCCATCAATTCGGAATTCTTTAATTCTATAAATTCAGGTTCGGACAGCTTATTCAGACAAGTTATCTCAAGGTAATAAACAACGTCGGTCTAAATTCCCATCGTTACAATCACTAAGTTTGCTGTATCATGAATCCCAAAGCAAGTCTCATCGTCGGTATATTGTGCATTTCATTTTCGCCCATTTTCGTAAAGCTTGCAGGTGCCGAGCCGATCACCTCGGGCTTTTACCGCATTTTTATCGCCTGGATTTGCCTGCTGCCTTATTGCATCCTTAAGGGCCACCTAAAAATCGGAAGAAAGGAATTAATGGTAGCGCTGATAGGCGGTGTAGTTTTCGGGGCGGATATTGCTGTTTGGAACCTGTCGCTGATGAAGATCTCCGCAACCGTTTCAACCCTTATCGCCAACCTGGCGCCGGTGTGGGTGGGGTTGATCAGCTATTTTATTTTGAAGCGGAAATCGGGTAAACTGTTCTGGATAGGCACTGCCGTGGCTATCGTGGGAATGATCGTGCTGGTGGGTTATCAGAATATATTATCGCTCCATTTTAACATCGGCATTCCGCTGGCAACGCTGGCCAGCTTGTTTTATGCTATTTACATTGTTATAACCCGCGGTATCCTGCAAAAAATAAGCACCATTACCTTTATGTTCTACAATATGCTGGCAGGGAGTATTTTCCTGCTGCTCATTAACCTGTTTATGCACCATGAGCTGACGGATTTTTCGGTCAGGGCATGGCTTTGCTTTTTAGGAATGGGGCTGCTTTGCCAACTGGCCGGATGGCTTACCATTAACCATTCGTTGCGTTTTCTTGAATCGACTAAGGTGTCTATCGCATTGTTGAGCCAAACCGTTATTGCCTGTCTGCTAGCTATTGTAATGCTGAATGAAACTCTTGAGATTAACGAGATCATCGGCAGCGCCATCGTTTTGGGGGGCATCGCTATTACTTTTCTTAAAAAGAGTCAAATTACGCCTGCGGCGTAAGTGTGTGCCGTGAGGTACGCAACTTCCCGAGTCTCGTACCTACGGCACGGAATATCCTTTAATGCTTAACGTACACATAAAACTTACCATTGGTAAAAGTCAGTTTATCAGCGCCATTGCCGCTCACCTTCACAAAATTCAACTGGAAAGATCCGTGTGTATAGCCGCTTTGGGGCTCAAAGCTTTGAATGGTCACCGTGTTGGTAGCGGTAGCGTCAATCTTATAACTGCCTGTTACGGCGTCCAAGCCAAGGGTGGTAAAATAGCTGGCCTGGCCCGCTTGTATATTATAAGTGCCCGGCCCCTTTAATTTAAAGTTGAAGCGCAGGGTTTCTTCACCGGCGGCCTTAAACCCGATCACTTGTGCCGAATCTCCACTTGCAAATGTTCCTGCACTGGGTTGACCAACCCAATTGGCGCCATTTTTGGTAGCGCCAATAAAGAAGTCGTTCACTTTGGGAGACGTATCTTTTTTGCAGCCGAACAGCAGCAGGCCGCAAAGCACTATAAAGGCAAATCCTGATATTTTCATCGTAGTAATAATTGGTTAATTACATATACGACAACAGGTTGCGCTATGCTACAGGATTGGAGAAATTTTATAGAGGAAATAAGAGACCGAATTTTATTCCGGCATTTTCACCCTGAAAAGTCCATTATCGAAAAATACAGGCACGTATTCGTTAGGATCGGAAGAGACCTTTAAAAAATGAATCTTAAAACTGCCCTGCGCAATGTGGGTTGAGGTGCTATAACTTTTAACTATCAGTGTATCGCCCAGGGTAGTATCTAAGCGAAAACTGGTGGTTATACCATCACTGCCCGTGGCAAGCAAACTGGCCTGACCACCGGCCAGCGCGTACTTACCAACACCGTTAAATTTAATATTAATATTCATTTGTTCGGCAGATGATTGCCTGATGGCGGTAAACATAATGCTATCTCCGGGAATAATAGACGTAGTGGCGGTGGCGCCCCAATCGAGCGTGTTTCTGCTGGCTTTAAAATAATAGTCGGCGGGGATAACTTTTGAGTCCTTATGACATGAAAACACGAGCCAAATACAGGTGACAAATAAAACCGGTAGTACTATTTTTTTCATGGTATATCAATCAGCAAGTTAAACGGCATAAAGGTAATAAAATGCGGCGGGTTTCATTTAATACAACTGTTTAAGTAAATTACAAAGGTTAAAAACTTACTTTTGTAGTTGCAAAAACCCAGCATTTAATTAATGATCACCAAGCCAACTATCGACCGAATAATGGAAGCCACAGATATTGTGGAGGTGATAGGAGAGTTTGTGCAATTAAAAAAACGCGGCGCCAATTACGTAGGCCTCTCCCCCTTCGCTAACGAAAAAACACCATCGTTCACGGTATCACCCGCTAAAGGAATTTTTAAGGACTTCTCTTCGGGAAAAGGCGGCTCGGCTATCACATTCCTGATGGAACTCGAAAAGTTCACCTATCCGGAGGCGTTGAAATGGCTGGCGAAGAAATACAGTATAGAAATTGAGGAAACGGTAGAAAGCACCGAAAACCGCGAAGAAGAAAATCACCGCGAAAGCCTGATGATCGTAAGCGGCTACGCTGCCAAATTTTTTCACGACAGCCTGCTGGAAACCGATGAAGGCAACGCCATCGGCCTCAGTTATTTTAAAGAGCGCGGATTCAGTATTGAAACTATCAAAAAGTTTGAGCTGGGCTACTCGCCCGATCAATGGGAAGCTTTTACTGGCCAGGCCCTGAAGGATGGCTATCAGCAGCAATTTTTAGAAGAAACCGGGCTTTCTGTAAAACGGGATAATGGTTCACTATACGACAGGTACCGCGGGCGGGTAATGTTTCCCATTCATAATTTTACCGGCAGGGTAATAGCCTTTGGCGGGCGCACGCTGAAAAGTGATAAGAACGTGCCCAAGTATGTAAACTCGCCCGAGTCGGAGATCTACCATAAGTCCAACGTACTTTACGGGCTGCATTTTGCCAAGAAGGCCATTCGCGAAGAGGACAATTGTTATTTGGTAGAGGGCTATGCCGACGTGCTTTCGGTTCACCAGGCGGGTATCGAGAACGTGGTGGCATCGTCGGGCACGTCGCTTACTGTTGAACAGATCAAACTGATAGGGCGTTTGACCAAAAACATCACCATTTTATATGATGGTGATGCAGCGGGCATCAAGGCATCACTGCGCGGTCTGGATATGATTTTGGAGGAAGGCTTGAACGTAAAGGTAGTGCTTTTCCCCGATGGAGACGACCCCGATTCTTACGTACGAAAGGTCGGCACCGCTGCATTTAAAAAACACATAGCCGATAACCGGAAAGATTTCATTCTTTACAAAACCGATATCCTTTTAAAAGAAGTTGGCAACGACCCGATCAAAAAGGCTGAGGTGATCCGCGAAATTGTAGAAAGTATAGCCAAGATCCCGGATTCAATCAAGGCTTCTGTCTTCATTAAAGAATGTAGCTACCAACTGCAGATAGATGAGCGCGCGCTGCTTTCGGAGTTGAATAAAATGCGCACGGCGAAAGCCAAAAAGGATGCGCAGCAACCTTATTCAAGACCTGCTCCGGCAGAAGAGCCTGTGTTTGACGAGCCGGAATTACCGGCTGAAAAAGATGATGCCAGCCAGGAAAAGGAAATTGTGCGCCTGTTGTTGCTCTACGGCAACCGGATGATAGATTGGGATGGTATTGCCAACACGTATATCGGCCCATTTATGATTGCCGAGTTGAACGACGTTGAGTTTGAAAATCCGGTATGCAGGAAATTTACCGAAGTGTACCGTAAGGAGGTGGAAAATGGCGTACTGCCTGATGAGCAGTATTTTATTCATTTCCCGGATAAAGAGATCGTCGACCTATCGGTTACGCAAATTGCCACCAAATACATTCTGAGCGAAAACTGGTACGAAATGCATAAAATACTGGTGCCCGATGAGCAGGTGAATATGAAAGCCACTATTTTAGGCGCTATATTCCATCTTAAAAAACAAAAAGTGGGCAAAATACTGGAAGGCTTACGCAAGGAATTACAGAAAACCAATGTGGAGGCCGACCAGGAGATTTTATTGAACCAGTACATGCACATGAAAAAAGTTGAGAAAACTATTTCTGATTACCTCGGTTCAGTTATTTTAAAGTAATGGCAACACACCTTGATCTTGGCCGTCGTGGTGAAAGCCTTGCTAAAGCACACCTTGAAAATGCCGGGTACGAGATTTTGGATGAGAACTGGACGCACGGCAAATTAGAGGTAGACCTGATTGCCTATAAAAACAAGGTGATTGTTTTCACCGAAGTAAAAACCCGCACGGGCAACGGTTTTGGCGAGCCGGAAGACTTTGTAGACGCCCGCAAGCAGCGCCTGCTGGCCGAAGCCGCCGATGAATATATTTATTTGATGAATCACGAGGGCGAAGTCCGCTTCGATATCATCGCAATTCTGTTTGACAGGAATAACAATTATATACTAAAACATATAGAAGACGCGTTTTGGCCCACAGCCCAGTAATAAATGAAAAAACTCTTACACTCCGCCCCGGTTTTGTTGGTCATAGTAATGTTGTGGGGCTGTAAAGGCAGTACGCATAACAATGAACCATCGCTAACCCCCGAAGCCGGCACCGGTTATAAAACGGGCAATTTAATAACACTAAAAACGCATTACGCCCCCGGCTTAAAGTCCGACTCTATTGTTTATTTGCTGGATTCAGTAAAGGTGGGGTTGAAAAAAGATTCTGCTGCGCTTATAGTAAAAACAGATACCATGAGTTTAGGTCCCCGCATTTTCACCGCAAAAATTTACAGCGGGGGAAAGAATACGGATGTATCGACCAATATCATGCTGCTTCCTGCAAAAGCGCCGGAGCAATATACATTTAAGGTCGAAAAAGTGTATCCGCATGATACGTCAGCATTTACAGAAGGACTGGTATTTTACAACGGCGCCCTCTATGAAAGTGCCGGTGGTTATTCAGATCCTCCCCCGGGTCAGCCTAAAGAGCAGCAATCAAGTTTGCGTAAGGTTGACCTTGCTACAGGTAAAGTATTGCAGAAAGTATTGATAGATCCAAAGGTATTTGCCGAGGGCATTGCTATCGTTGATGATAAAATAATCCAGCTAACCTATCATGAAAAGGTTGGCTTTGTGTATGATCTGCGATCATTTAAACAGCTGAGCAGCTTTCCAAACAACAGTGCAGTAGAAGGATGGGGCCTCTGTTTCGATGGTAACAAACTTTATATGGACGATAGTACTAACCGCATTTGGTTTCTCAACAAAAACACCTATCAACAACAGGGGTTTATTGATGTTTATGACGATAAGGGGCCGGTAAATGAAATAAACGAACTGGAATATATCGACAATAAACTATATGCCAATATCTGGAAAACAAATACCATAATTGCTATCGACCCTAAAACCGGTGCGGTTTTACAAAAGGTAGACTTAACCAATCTGTATCCCGAAAATGGGCGCAACGCAAATGCCGACGTATTAAATGGAATTGCTTATGACGCGGCAGCCAAAAGGATTTTCATTACGGGCAAAAAATGGCCCCACTTGTATCAGGTATCATTCATAAAGAAATAAAACAAAAGGCTATCGGTTAAAGAAAACTCATGAAACTTAAATTCCACATATTAATTGCAGCTGCTGCCATATTGGTCATATACAGCTGCGATAACAACAAACAACAAGACAGCAACGTAACCATAACTCCCGAGGCCGGCACCAGCTATAAAAGCGGCGATGCTGTTTCGGTGCAGGCGCACTATGCAGCCTCGGTGAAACCCGATTCTATCGTTTTCCTGATCGATTCGGCAAGAGTTGGTTCAAAAAAGGATTCGACTGCTTTTTCGTTGAAAACGGATAGCATGCCGCTTGGTCCGCGCATTATCACGGCAAGGGTTTACGCAGCGGGTAAAAGCCAGGAAGCATCCACCAATATTGTACTATTGCCGTCAAAGGCGCCGGTTGACTATACCTTTAAGGTTGAAAAAGTTTTTCCGCATGATACTACGATGTACACCGAAGGCTTGCTTTTTCAGGATGGCGTAATGTATGAAAGCGGCGGTGGCTATTTAACTCCGCCCGGTAATGAAGAAGCCGACGGCCAATCGAGCCTGCGGAAGTTTGACCTGAATACCGGTAAGGTAATAAAAAAGATCATGCTTGACCCTAAAGTTTTTGGCGAAGGCATCTCTATTATCGGTGATAAGCTGGTGCAATTAACATGGAAAGAGAAGATAGCCTATGTATACGACAAAAGCACATTCAAATTGCTCAACACCGTTCCGTTTAACGTTGGGGTAGAAGGCTGGGGCATGTGCTTCGACGGCAAAAAGCTGTATATGGACGACAGCACCAACCGCATCTGGTTCATGGATAAAGACACCTACCGCCAAACCGGATTCATCGACGTGTATGACGACAAAGGCCCGGTGAAAGAAATTAACGAACTGGAATACATTGATGGAAAGATCTATGCCAATGTGTTTACCACCGATACTATCATTGCCATTGACCCGAGAACCGGCGCTGTATTAGAGCGTATAGACCTTGCCGCGCTATATCCTCAGGATAAACGCCCGCCTAATGCAAATGTGCTGAACGGGATAGCTTATGATGCCGCCACCAAACGGATCTTTATTACCGGCAAAAAGTGGCCAAAAATATTCCAGGTGTCGTTTGTGAAGAAATAGTAAATAAAAGCAGGGTTCCGTGTGCCCGGTAACCCTGCCTGGTGGATAGCTGAAATAACACTGAAGTATGATTTGTGCCCCTTACTTGTATGTGTTTCCACCAAATTTTTAAGGCGTTCTAATGCCTTTTTTAAACCTCTCTGACCAAAATTAATACATCAAAACGGAAGCAGGTTGTACAATGCCGTACAAGATGATTCATTTTGGTACATGTTTAAGCTGATAGTAAAAACCGCGTCATTGCGAGGAACGAAGCAATCTCTGAACTTGCTAATCAGAAGCAAAGCGTAATGTGGCGAGATTAAAGCTGCCGGATTCCTCCCGATGAACATGATACTTCTGAATGTCCTACGTAGAGATTGCTTCGTTCCTCGCAATGACGCGCAGGGTATAGAGTAATAAAAAAGGACCAGCATTCCGGCCGGTCCTTTTTGTTTGATGCAAATAGCAGCTTATTTCATGCTGTCATGAATTTTGTTGATCGCATCGAGGTGCATTTGCACAACCGGGGCGGTCTTGGCAGCGAATGCTTTCAACTCAGAATCTTTACAATCCTTTGCGCCTTTGTTGAGCAAATCAAGGGTTTTCTTATGGCCATCAACCATCGCATCAACATAAGCTTTGTCGAAATCCTTACCGGAAAGCTTCGACAAATCATCCATTTTCTTTTGGTGATCTGCGTCGGGCGCTGCAGGTAAGGTGATGTTTTTAGATTTGGCTATAGCCATCAGTTCGTCATTAGCTTTACTGTGGTCTTTCACCATCATATCGGCAAAGCTTTTTACCTGCGGATTGGTAGCCTTTTGCTGGGCCAGTTTGCCCAGGGCAACTTCGGCTAAACCGCCGTTTGCAACATCGGTAGCAAATTTTGAATCATCAGTACTAACGGCCATTGCCCCGCCCATTTTGGTGGTGTCTTTGGCTGTCGAGTCCATTTTGGTGGTGTCTTTGGCAGCATTGGTGCTGTCGGCACTTTGCTTGGCGTCTTTGTTGCCTCCGCAGCCTTGGAATGCAAATGCTGCGGCCGCGATCATGATCGCGTAACTTAATTTTTTCATAGGTATATTGATTGTGTGTTTATTTAAAAATCAAACAAATAACATACCAATAAGTTTTTTTAACCTTTAGTAAATCAACTCAGCTCTTTCATCAGGTTATCGAAAGCCGCTCTTAGTTCGGCTAATTCGGCTTCTAATTTGGTTACGCGGGCTTCGAGAGCCCCACGATTGCTTGCGGGAGCATCGTCGGCAAAATCATCGTCAGTGAACTCGGGCGTACCGCTCAGCAAATGGGCGTAACGTGCTTCCTTCTGACCGGGACGTTTGGGCAACTCTACCACAAAAGGCAGTTCTGGTGAGCTTAAGCGCTCCAGCATTTGCTGAACTTCTTCTATCGATTCAAACTCATACATCCTGCTCGAGTTGGTGTTCAGCTCGCCGGGTGTTTGCGGCCCGCGCAGCATCAGCAGGCAAATAATGGCTACCTCGGCAGGAAGCACAGGATATACAATTGCAAAATTGTGCTTGTATTTAACGCTGCGAATGGAACCGCCTGTAGCGGTAGAGATGAGCCCGCGTTTTTTTAACGTGTTCAGGGTTGTGGCAACCAGGTCCTCGTCGTAATTAACAACCGGCTTGCGCGATGTTTTCTGATTGCAGGCCAGCGTGAGACTGTTGAGCGTCATGGGATAATAATCGGGCGTGGTTTTGCTTTTTTCCATAAGCGAACCCAGCACGCGCAGTTCAACAGCATCCAAAACAGGTAAGTTAATTGGTGAATCCATGAGGCTAAGATAGTAATTTCGGAATTCGGATGTTCGATTTCGGATTTATGGTGATTTTCTGTGTTCTCAGCGCCAGCTTTGTGAACGCTGGGGTTATTTTTTAACACAGAAAAGCGAAGGAAACCGCAGAGGGCACGAAGATAAAGATGCGATAGTTTCACTTTCTCAAAAATCCGACATCCGAAAATCCGACATCCGAAATCAAAACATATCTTTGTAGTTGATTATGTGTTTGTTCATCGCGTCGTTAAATTCGGGAAGTAACGGAAATTGCTATTATGTTGGCAATGAGGAAGAGGCTGTGTTAGTTGATGCCGGGATATCGTGCCGCGAAACGGAAAAACGGATGCTGCGGCTGGGCTTATCCATGCAAAAGGTAAAGGCCATCTTCGTATCGCATGAGCATTCCGACCATATCAACGGCATCCCCATGATTGCCAAAAAATATAAGCTGCCGGTTTATATTACACCGCCTACGCTAATAGGCGGCAAACTGGCGCTTGACGAAGCCCTGGTGCATTCCTTTAAGGCGTTTGAAACCGTAACCATCGGCCAGCTTCAAATTACCGCTTTCCCTAAACAGCACGATGCCAATAACCCCCATAGCTTTTTAGTTACCTGCCGCCAGGTAAAGGTGGGTGTGTTTACAGATATAGGCGTAGTGTGCGAAAACCTGATCCATCATTTCAGCCAATGCCACGCGGCATTCCTGGAGGCTAATTATGATGATGAAATGCTCGACAATGGCGGCTACCCCTATCACCTTAAACGGCGGATTCGGGGCGGGCACGGGCATTTATCCAACAAACAGGCGCTGCAGCTTTTTATGACACATAAACCCGCGTTCATGACACATCTGCTGCTGGCTCACCTCTCCAAAAACAACAACGACCCTCAGCTGGTGCATAACCTTTTCAACAACTTTGCCGGAGAAACTACGGTGGTGGTGGCTTCTCGGCATGTGGAATCGGAAGTGTATTATATTACCGACAAAGCGGAAGACGTGGAAGCTAAAGGACGCAAGGTGCAGATGTCGCTGTTTTAAAAGAAATTCAATTCTAACATTAAACGCGCGAAGGTTGTCACCCTGAGCTTGTCGAAGGGCGACCTGGACAAAAGCCCATGTCCGCGTGCTAAGCATGGCGTATATGCCAACGCTCATGCTTCGACGGGGCTCAGCATGACACCCGTTTGAGTATTATCTCATAAAACCCCAGCCTCTTACCTCGTTACCTGTGTTATCTGCCCGGTAATTTTTCCCATCCAGTACCAGGCCATTTTAGGGTCCTCGCGCAATACACTGTCGAACAGTTTGTGATGCGTGTCATGAGTGTTCCTGAAAAAACTGGTATCCTCCTGGGCGCTGAGCAGATCATTTTTAAGCTGGGCGGCGAATAATTTATACAAACCGGTAAGTATTGGGTTTTTAGAAGCCTCGGCTAGCACTACGTAGAAATTAATGTGCGCGTCTATGGCGTCCTCTATCAAATTTTCATTGGCGGCTTTAGAGCGCTTCACTAAAAAATGTTCCAGTTTCGAAATATCATTACCGGTTCGGTTCATGGCGGCCTTTTCGGCAATCTTCATTTCAAGCGGCTGGCGCACATCGTCGATATTACCGGTTTTTTCGCGTTTCAGGCGCTGGCCCAGCGGTTCGTTCATACCGGAGGTATCTTCCACAAAGGTACCTATGCCCTGCTGTACACGCAGGAAACCGGAGTTGACAAGGATCTTAACCGCCTCACGTATGGTTGAGCGGCCAACGCCATAGGCTTTCATCAAATCGGCCTCTACAGGAAGCTTTTGGTTTAATTTGTACGTTCCTTTGAGGATGCGCTCCTGCAATTGGGCGGCAACTTCGTCGGCTAATGATTTTCGTGGGATTAGGGTTTGGTTCATCGTATCATCTGATGAGTTAAATATACATCAGGTTATACGCACCGCCTTGGTAGAAGTTATTATATTATTGTTAATAAACAGGCATAAATGATGGCTTGAAGTAGAAAAAAAGTCCTTTCCCGTCTTATTTTAATATTGATGTTAAAATCACCTGAAATTTACCCGCTGTACCTACTTTTGCATGCTGTTGCATGTACTAAAATTTTCAAGAGATGTTAAGAAGATCAATGCTGAAAAACCTGGGCGGCCTCACGCTGGCTTCCGCCCTGCCTTTTAAAAATTCGGACGGTAAAGGGAAGCCTGTGTTGCGGGTAGCTCATTTAACCGATGTCCATTTAAAAGACAAGTGGGATGCGCCGGCCCGTTTTGCCAAATGCCTGCATCATGTACAGCAGCAAAAGAGTGTCGATTTTATTTTGAACGGAGGTGATGTTGTTTTCGACATGAATAAAGAAAACCTTGACACCGTTAACGCACAATGGCGCTTATGGCATTCAAGCATTAAATCAGATTGCAGCCTGCCTATGCATTACGTACTGGGCAATCACGATATCTGGTGGAACGAGGATGATAAGGGACAAGCGCTTTACGGCAAAAAATATTCAATGGACCAGTTGCAGCTTGCTACACCGTATTACAGCTTTACCAAAAACGGATGGAAGTTCATTATGCTCGACAGCGTACATCTCGATTTTGATAATACCTGGTATATAGGCCGGCTGGGCGACGAGCAGTTTAACTGGCTGCAAAATGAACTTGTCTATACACCGGCAAGCATGCCCGTTTTGGTGTTGTCGCATATCCCGCTGCTCACCGCTACGCAGATGGTTGATGATATTGACGATAAAAGCAATAAATGGGAGATTTTAGGCGGCGACATGCATACAGACGTGAATAAAATAGTAAACTTGTTTTATAAGTATCCCAACGTAAAACTGTGTTTAAGCGGCCACATCCATTTGCGCGATAAAGTTGTTTACAATAACGTTACCTATATATGCGATGGTGCAGTAAGTGGCGCCTGGTGGGAAGGCAATAAGCGCCAAACCGCACCAGGCTACGGCCTGATTGACCTGTATGCAGACGGCAGTTTCGACGAACGATACGTTAATTATTGACCCACAGCGCTTAAAACATTTACAGGTAAATGCCGTTTTATTTAAAAAAACATCATCATGAACCTATTGAAATTTATTATAGTTGGCGCTGCCGTTGGATACGGCATTAACTACATTACAAAAAAAGACGAAAACGGCCGTTCATTAATTGACGACCTTGCCGAGAGCGCACCCGGCTGGTTTGATAAAGTAAAAGAATTTGCAGACACCGCCATTGGCAAAGCCGGGAAAGTAGCAGAAGATGTTAGAGGTGATTTGTAAATAATTTCAGAATATTAACTAATAAAGCTGCGGGTTTCGCGGCTTTATTAGTTTTAGAAAAACGTGATTTAAAACTAAACGGTATTATTGCACGTTATAAATTATACCCCAATTTAAAATACTCAATGAATCTTTCAGATCAAATTTATCCGAAAGCCGCTTTCTCACAAAAACCTAAGTATATAAGCGCGCTGCTGTTATTATTCGTACTTCCCCTTTTTGCCGGTGCCGGTGGCTTTAAATTTAAAATAAAAAATACCGCCAAAACTAATGTTGCCGTTTTTTACAGGATCACCAAAAGTAACGGCCAGTTTAAAGTTAAGGCCTTTCTTAAATTAAACCCGGGCGAGGAAAAACTGAAGGACGTGTCTGTTGCCAAAGGCGATACGATAGCTTTTTACGGGCAGGATGCTGAAGATCAAACTTCTTTGGTTGTAAAAAAAGATTATAATTTTTTGAAAAGCGACGAAAAAAAAATTCAATATATCCCCATCATTATCCCCCAAAAACAAAGTTCTAATTTTGAGTCGCTGGAAGGGCTGAGCGTTAAGCTTGAGCATAACAAGGTGCTTAATTTTTTATTGAAGATGGACTCAACATCGATGAGCAGTATGTCGATGATTGAAAAGAACTTCCAGAATGTTTATCCGTTAGGCACTTTTATTTTTGTCGACATCAAAACAAACCGGCTGCTGCTGCCTCCGCTGGAGCCTTCATTCTGGAATAACAGCGAAAATTATCTCACCGTTCAGGACAGTCTTTATGCAATGGTAAATAAAGGCCACAGCGGGATGGCAAATGCGCAGGTTGCCTATTTTGTAGCAAAAATGTTCGATTCGCTGCGGGTTAACAATGCCGCTGAATTGGAGTTTAAGGCCCGGCTCTCGCTTATCAGGTGGAAGCCCACGCCACAGGCAAATATCTACCAGGTTTTTAACGATAAAGCCGTAGAAACATTTTTACAGAACTGCTATGCGCAGATAGATAATCCTGATGTTGAATATCAGCGGTACCGGCTTTATTTTCTATCCTCCTATGAGCGCATCGATGATCTGGAGATCTATGGGAAGCAATTTTATAATTTTGGCAATGAAACCGATATTTCACTAAGTGCCCCTACACAGGTTTTTAGTACAAACCTTGGCGTAATGTACACCAAGAACAAAACTTTAAGCAATTACTTTTCGGTACAGAACGCCGTGTTACGCACTAAGGCTTACGACTTCACCTCGCAATTGTTCAATAGCTTTAAAAAGAATGTGAGGAATAAGATCCTTGCCCAAACGTATGCCGATCAGCACAAAATTTTAGCAGCTATTGTTGATGAGTACAAAAGCCTTGTGGCCTACAACCCCGATCCGGTTAAATTAACCCTGCAAGCTGTCGACCCTAAAGACGCCAACCCGTCTATTGTGCCTATTCAAACCACAATTAATAACCTTTCGCCTTACGCTACCTTAGCTGCCGACACCGGCCATACGGTTGCCGCAACGGCCAATAATTATAAAATAGACAGCTATAACAACAAGGTTAAATTCTTCAATTCGCACCTTACAGAAGAACGGAAATTATTTAAAGAACTTGATCAAACAGATAACGATATCGAAAAGCTGTCGGAAGACAATCCGGATAAGTCATTCAGCAGCACCACAAATTCTACCAGTTTGTTAAAGGAAATAGAGGTGAACAGCCAGATTGTGCGCAAGGAGTAAGGCCGCTGATGTTATTCGGCGCAGCCTGCACCTGACGGTCAATTTCCATTTTTAACGGGATAGCGTTATCTTTAACGGCTAACCCAAAATTGATGTCTGCCGAGCTTAAAGCCTTCATTAGTCAGTACGTAACCCTCGATGCTGCCGAGCTGGAAAATATTGCCGGACGGTTTAAAAAGCGGAAGGTTGAGAAAAACAATTTCCTGCTAAACCAGGGCGATGTTTGCGCCGACCTGATGTTTGTGCAGGAAGGATGCCTGCGCCTGTTTTACGTTGCCGAAGATATAGAGGTGTCTGTTTGGTTTGCTTTTAAGAATTCGTCGGCTATTGATATTTCCAGCTTTATCAGCGAGCAGCCGTCTGCCTATTTTTTGCAGGCCATTGAAGACAGCGAGGTGCTTTATCTGCCTAAAGCCGAATTAAACGCCCTTTATCAAACGCACCCCAAAATGCAGGAAATGATGCGCCGCTTTTGGGAAGATGCCGTGCTCACACTAATCGGAAGATTTACCGCCCTGCAGCGCGACACAGCGGCGCAGCGTTACCTCGATCTGTTAAATAAGCCTCCCTACATCCAAAAGATCCCTCAAAAATACCTGGCGTCGTTTATAGGCGTTACGCCCACTTCGTTAAGCCGTATCCGCAAGAATATTCGCTGATCAGTTTTTCAGGCCAATTTTGTGATTGGTGTAATCGAGCAGGAACTGGTTATCATTAAAAAAGTCGATACTGAAAATAGTACGCGGGTCGCCCGTAAATTTCGGGTCCTCTACCTGGGTTAAGTTATAATCGCTTGTGGTGGTATAATTGTAGCTAAACCCGGCACTGGTTGTTATAGTGACCGACGAATTTGCCGGTAATGTAGTGGAATTTGCCGTTGCATTAGGATCTTCAATATTTGCAAACGCAGGCGTACCCGTGTCAAATAATAACGTTCCCTGTATGCTTTTACCGTTATAGGTAATGGTAGCCGCAATATTTGGTGAGTAACCGGCCGAGGTGCGCGAAAGCGAATGCATTACAAAGCCGTTAGAGCTTAAGTCCTGCGGTACCAGGCCTATGGTGAGCAGCGCACTCACGTAGGTGCCTTTGGCGGAATATTTTGTCTTATCAAATTTAGCCAGCTTGAAGCCTTGCGTAACGTTAGCCGGAAGCGTAAAATAACTGAGCGGACTTGCTATTTGCAACCCGTTAAAACTGGTATTGGGGCCTACGCCAAACACGTCGTTCTCATGCGCATCCAGCTTAATCCCGCTTTTGGTATCTATGGCCTTATAATATAAAAAGAAGGGGATGCGCGATGTTTTTACCGAGCCATTGTCGTCGCCTATCTTTACTATCGCATAGGCCAGGTTGCCGTATTCTTTAGTCCCGGCGGTTGCATCACCATAGGTTAGCGTAGTAGTTTGCTTGGTGATAGTTATGCCATTTACCACCAGCGAATCGCCGGGAATAATAAAACCGTTGTCATTCATCGAGCTTGTGGGGATCAGGCCATCGGCGTCAACAGTCATAGCTGACGATCCGGTATCGAAAACGCCGGCGTACACCGTAGGCACTGTACCAACAGAAAACGCAACATATACCCGGCGGTAAATGGTACTCTGCGCCTCGTAAAGACCAAGCGTGGCAATAGGCTTGGCAACAACCGGTGCAGGCGCTTTGCTATCCTTTTTACAGGACACCGCAGATATAATTAAACATACGCCCGCGGCCATAAAGAGGCGGCGTAAATTGTAAAATGTCCCCATACTATTTTGTTTGCGTTTTAAGCATTAAACCACTTAACGGGAATTTGTCCGTTTATGTATAGCCGATAGCTAAATGTATAAATTATAGCGCAATTGTAAGCGGGCAAATAAAATAAACCGGCGCTGTAGCCTATACGTGGAATAGGGTGCCATCAGTTGCTTAATAACCAAACAGTAAGGGCAAGTTGAAGAAAATCACCAGATCTACTCGCGCCCGAACGCTTTACGCAGCTCGCCTTTGGCTTTTTCGAGTACTTCCTTTTGGGAGGCCTCGAGGTTCTTGCCGGCGCGGTTAATGTAAAAAGTGAGCATCGACATGGCAGAACGGTAAGGCGCGCTTTTACGCCGGTCGCTATGCTCGGCCGAATGCTTCAGCGATGCCGCTATCTTTTTTGGATCCTTTGATTCGAATATGTTGCTTTGCAGGTCGAGCGCGTCGCTGTGTTCAGTTACATCGGCCGACCATTTCTTTTTGGTGGATGCGTGTTTTGTTGCCATGTCTTAATACTTTTGATTAAATAAAATAACCAATAGTATAACGGCAGGAAAAGTCAGCGGTTTTAATTAGTTCGAATTCGGGCATAGCTTTCAAAAAACATCGGCCCCGTCGCTTTAAAAAATAGCTGCAGAACAAACAAGCGTCACACTGAAAACCTTATCCAGCCATCACCCTCGTAACCAAAAATAAATTGTTTAGGGTTGATGATCTCGGCCAGGATTTCGAGAGAATCCACTATCCGCGGGCCCGGGCGATTAAAATATTGATTGCCATCGGCTATGTAAACCCGGTTGTTCTTTACGGCCTTCAGTTCCGTAAAGCCGGGCAGTTCGAGTAAAATATCTATTTCTTTAAGCGTACGTTCGATTGAAAAACCGCAGGGCATTACGATGATGATCTCAGGGTCGCTCAGGCGGATATCGTTCCAGTCGATGTATGGCGAATGTGCACCGGGAGTGGTTAAAAGGTTAGTGCCGCCGGCTACATTCACCAGTCCGGGCATCCAGTTGCCCGACAGCATCAAGGGTTCCAGCCATTCGATACAGGCTACCGAAGGCTTGGTTTCAATAAATTTAAGCTTATGACGAATAATATCTATACGTTCCTGTAAATCTTCTACCACGCGCTCCCCTTCTTCAGGCACGCCGAGACCGGCGGAAACGCTTCTTATATCATTCAAAATATCGTCAAGACTATTCGGCTGTAGCGAAATCACTTTCGCTTCTTTATCCAGGTAATTTTCCAGCGCCTGTTCCACCTCGGTTAGCGACACGGCGCAAACCTCGCACTGGGCTTGTGTGATCACCACATCGGGTGCAAGCTGTTTGATCACCTCGCGCTTAACCGTATAAACAGATAGCGCATCGGCCAGGATCTCTTTTACTTTGGTATCGATAGCAGCGCTGCTCAGCCCGTCAGGAAAATTGGCTTCCGAGCATACCGGCAATTGCTTCACCTCTTCGGGGAAGTCACACTCGTGCGATCGGCCCACCAGGTTTTGACCGAGGCCCAGGGCGTAAACTATTTCGGTAGCGGAGGGGAGTAAGGAAACTATTTTTTGCGTATTCATTTGTAAACCGCAAAAGTAGTTATTGTTTATACAGGATGGTGCAATAATTTATGATGGGAAAATCGGCCCTAAATAAAAACCCGCCGCACTTTGCAGCACGGCGGGTTTTTATGGTTGATTGATTATTTCTGTTTTACAACGGTAGAATCTTTCTTTTTGCTGGTTGAATCCTTTTTCATAGGTTTCATTTTCTTCTTTTTAGAAGTATCCTGTTGCATAGTTGCAGTAGTTGCGTGTGGCATTGCATAAACACTTCCGAAAGAGATTGCTGCTAAAGCAATCATGCTGATTATCTTTTTCATAGTTCTTTAATTTTGTTTTGTTGAACCATATAGGTTCAATATGGTGCCAAGCGGCTAAGCTTTATCTAAAGCGCTAAATATGAGTCATATAGTTTTTAAGGGCGAAATAAAAGTGTGGAGTTTCTCCACAGATTGTTGGAAATAGCGACAGAGAAGCGGCGGATTTTGTAAATTGTGGTGCGGTTAGTTTAGTTTATAGAGCGGGCGGGCCACAAGCGGGACGCTTGCGGTAACGGTGACCTATCTTTAATCAATTAGCTAACCCTCGTTGGAGGTTCATCGATCAGATACAGGGAGGAAAAGCTGCAATTAATAACGCAATTAAAGGAACTGGAATCATTTTAAATATTAGATAAATATGACCGCAGATGAATTATTAAATCAAGTATTAGGTGTATTCAACTATTATAAAGACAATATTAAAATACTCGACTATCTATCAAAACGTGAAATGATACACCATTCATTCGAAAAAAGATATCTATTGAACAATGTTGCCTATCAATTCACCATAATTGATAGGATTGATAATAACGATTTGATAGAGTTTTTTTGGGAGGCTATGGACGGCAGTCCTTTTAAAGCTGAAGTCATTTTTGACGGAAAATGGTATTTAAAATCGTTCCTTTTTCAATGCCAAAGCTGTTTCGGGGAAATCGAAGATTGCAACGTGTGTGGCGGATCAGGATGGGGGGTGTTGTAACAGAAGGAGGGCTTTTTTACAGTTCGCAACCGCTTGTGGACAGATGGCCCAGTGAACTGCTTCAGTTAGAATAGTTACAAAATAGTTTGTTATCTTCATTTCATCATCTATTAACGGCCACAAGCGGAACGCTTGCGGTAACGGGGAGCCGACAGTACGTAAGTTGATGAATACTTCAAACCAATTGGGTTAATATGAAAATGGTAACAAGCATTCCCGGACGATAAACATGAAACAATCAGTTATTCGAAATGTCATTAGACACATAGTTACAGACTTGATAAATGAAAATTATCAAAAAGTGCATGAAAGCGATTATGGAAAAAGACTTACAGAAAAGGAAATAAAAGAGGGCATAGCGGACTATCCTGGGCGTATCACAGATTTTCCGGATTTTGCATTTGATTTGATGCGATTATATAGAAACACCGAAACAAATTGCGATATCGATTTTCCATTATGGTACGACCACAAACGAAGTGATTTAACCATGGTATGCAATATCAAGTTAGTTGATGATGAATATCGTTATACGATTGAGGATATATTAGTACAATGATCTTATGAACAATATTTTTCTTTGTTGCTTTTATTAGTTTTTCTTACGAATCCAACTGTCCGTAGTTTATTCGTCACGCTGTCCGAATGTCTGTGACGTCGGACGGCTATGCAGGTAGTTTGCAACTATCTACAATTCTCTTAATCCTTAAACCATATCGTAAACTCCGCCCCTTCATCCGGCTTACTTTTTACGGTAATTTTTCCGCCCAGGCTGGTGATGTGGTTATGAACCAGGTAAAGACCAATGCCTTTACTATCGGCGGTTTGATGGAATTTTTGATGAAAGCCAAATATCTTGCCTTTAACTTTGTTCATGTCAAACCCTACGCCTTTATCGGTAAATATCAATTGATTGACGCCGTTCACCCGTTTGGAGCAAATCGAAATATCGGGTACGGCTCCGGGCTTTGCATATTTTATTGAATTGGAGATGAGGTTGAGGAAGATACTTTCCAGATAAGCCTTGCTGAATTTAATTTTCCCAACGCGCGAAAAATCAATACGGATGGTTGCCTTTGAACTTTTTATCAGCGAGCTTAAAGATTGCAAAACAACTGTCGCGGTATCATTCAGATCAATATCCTCAATGTGCACCAGTTGTTTATCTTTTTCGATCAGCGCGTCCACATAACTGTTCAGTGTGTTCTTTAAGTTGTCGGTAGCTGTTTTTAGTATCTCAATAAATTCCAGTGTTTCCGTATCCTGAATTTTAGATACGTCCATCAAATTAAAAACAGAAAGCAGGTTGCCCACCGGTGTCCGTAAATCGTGCGAGGCCATATAGTTTAAGCGCTTTAAATCGTTATTTATTTCGGTCAGATCGCTGATCAATGCATTGCGATCTTCCTCCATTTTCTTTTTATGGGTAACGTTTTTGGCAATGGCATAAACTAACTGCTGGGATTCCAGCGGCATCGAGGTCCACGACAGCCAAACAATCTCGCCATTTTTGCATACATAACGATTTTCGAAATTCAGCAGCGGAATAGCTTTGGCCAGGTTATCCCTGTTTTTGGCTGTCAGTTCCTGGTCTTCCCAATGAACAAATTCATTGATCGGCCTTGCAAACAACTCGGCCTCGGTGTAGCCTAAAAGCTTCGAAACGGCGGGATTTATACGCCTGAAATACCCATCATATCCGGCTATGCATAATAAATCAGGCGAGAGATCGAAGAACAGCCCCAGATCAAATACTTCCTTTGCAATTGCGTCCACTTTTTTCGCCATAATTATGAAAGGGCTCACCCGCTCCGCTTCTTGTACGAAATAGCGCCTTTAAGGTTCAAACTAATACGGGCATTTTTATTTCTTCTACAATATAGAATAAATCAATAACAACCACTCTTTTGAAATTTCGCCCGATGCTATATATTTGTAGCCCTTTCGGGATGTAGCGTAGCCCGGTATCGCGCCAGCATGGGGTGCTGGAGGTCGGAAGTTCGAATCTTCTCATCCCGACTGTTTAGTCATAAGCCTTTAGACATGCGTCTAAAGGCTTTTTTGTTGGGAAATGAAACATATTCCTGCGGTTCAATTCGCTCATTGTCTGCCTTAGCAGCTACTTTGTCTGGTTCGGCCTGAAACCACTCCTATAATTCCGGTTTTGACGACACTTTTGAATCATAATCATTAAAACAAACAAGATCATGAACTCAAAAACAACAAAAGCAATTTATTGGGCAGGTGTAGTATTTATGTCATTATGGTTTGGCACAAGCGGGTTTTGCGAATTAACCAAAAACCCATTGGTGTGGGATATTACCGTAAAATTAGGATACCCTCCGCATTTCATTTACATCTTAGGAGTGGCCAAGTTATCGGGCATTGTAGTATTGCTTACTCCAAACCGTTTGCTGAGATTAAAGGAATGGGTATTTGCAGGTATTTTCTTCGATATCCTCTTTGCGTTTTTCTCGAAGATCGTGGTACTCGGCTTTCCCGCCACTATCGATGCAATTATAGCGTTTACCGTTATCAGCATTACCTACATTATGTACAGGAAATTATATCCGGCTGTATATACCGTAGCCAGCAACAGCTAAGCATCAGATCTTTCGCCCCTGCAAACAAACTTCATAAAGCCTTCGGTTGAAAAAACTGAAGGCTTTTTTATTCATAAAACTTTTTTTTAGGTCAGCGCTGTGAATAACGGGGATACATGCTTTAAGGTCCATAACGTTCTATTGTTAAAGGTTCCTCTAAAATAATGAATTAAGTTAAATGCAAGGGCGTTGTTGTCGTGTTCATTTTTTAACTTCTGAGTTAAAAAATGAAATCAAAAGCGGCTATCAGTTACGCTGTGGTTAAATATTAAATTTAATGGTTCTGCAATAGCGGTATTCGGTATTTTTGCCCACCTGAAAGAATTATTGCATGATTGTATTCGCTGGCATTCGCATTATCCACTACAAGAGATCAGCGCCTTTGTGTTCTTCTATTTTCCGATACCAATTTATATGAGTGTACCTGTAAAAAAGATCCTGCTTAAAACCGCTAAGATAACCGGCATTACCATTGTAAGCTTCGTCGCGCTTTTGTTTGCACTGCCTTACCTTTTTCCGCAAACGGTGAGCAATAAAATAAAGCAATATGCAAACCAAAGCATCAACGGGAAAATAGCCTTTTCAAGCACGCGCTTATCATTTTTTAAGCGTTTCCCTACACTCACACTCACGCTTTACGATGTGTCGTTAAAAGGCAGTGCGCCCTTTGAAAAGGATACGCTACTGGCCGCCAAAGAGCTTTCCTTCGGAATTAACCTTTCTTCGGTTTTCGATAAAAAGCTGACCATTGATAAGATCTATCTCACCCGGGCATCCGTTAACATACTTTCTGATAGCGCCGGCCATGTAAACTATAATGTGTACAAAGGCAAACCAGCCGACACATCCGCCGCGGCCGATACGGCAAGCGCCTCGCTCGGCATCGACCAGATCCTGGTTGAAAATAGTCAGTTGGTTTATGACGATAAATCTATACCTGTAAGGTTTGTAGCAAGGGGACTGAATTATAACGGGAAGGGCGATTTCAGCAAAAACATTTTCGACTTATACACCAAAACGGATATTAAGTCGGTTGATTTTTATTACAACAACATTCCGTACCTGCTCTCGAAAAAAGTGAATGCCGACCTGATCACCAAGATCAATACCAAATCGCTGGCTTTTGTGTTCCAGAAGAACGACCTGCTGATCAACAAACTGCCTGTAAAATTTGTAGGCAAGTTTGGGTTCATTAAAGATGGCTATGAAATGGATTTCAAGATCAATTCGAACAAAAGCAACCTGCATGATATTGTGACCGCCCTCCCGCCCGAATACCTGAAATGGCTGGAAAAAACCGAGGTGAGCGGTACCGGCGATGTACAGTTGCGGCTGGCCGGCAATTACATAGCCAAAGATAGCATTATGCCCGATCTGAGCCTGAACATAAAAGTGCGCAACGGTTACATCAACAACCAGAAATCGCCTGCGCCAATCAGTAACCTTTACCTCAACTTCGATACCAGCCTGCCCGGCCTCGACCCGGATAGCCTCACGGTAAATATGGATTCGCTTTATTTCAATATCAATAAAGATCATTTAAGCGCGGTTGTAAAAGTAAAGGGCGCCAAAAAGCCCGATATTTATGCCAAAGTAAATACAGAGATAGATCTTGAAAAGTGGGACAAGGCCCTCGGCGCAAAACAGCCGGTTGATCTGAAAGGTAAATACGCGTTGAACCTGCTGGTGAAGGGCCGATATGCCACCGCCGTTAAAAAGGTAGGTATAAGGGGAAAGAAAGACACCGTGGTCACCAGTATTCCGCAATTTTCGCTCCGGTCGTCATTAACCAATGGCTATTTTAAATATGCTAACCTCCCCGAGGCGCTAAACAACATCAGCTTTAATATTAACGCAAGCTGCCCTGATAATAATTATAACCACGCCAGTTTTGAGATCTCGAACCTGAACATCAACGCATTAAATAATTATGTGAAGGGCAATTTTAAGATGCTTGCTTCGCCGGGTTTCCCAATGGCGGCAAAATTGCAGGCAAAATTCAATATGGCCGATATCAAAAAGTTTTATCCCATCGACAGTACTTCTCTTTCGGGACTGATAACAGCCGATTTGGAGACCAAAGGAAAATACCTCCCCAAAAAGAATATATTTCCATCAACCAAAGCGGTCATCAAGCTTCAAAACGGCGTAATTCAAACCAAATACTATCCGCACCCTATTCAGAACATACAGGTAAATACTGTTATCACCAACAACTCGGCTTCGCTGAACGGGCTGAGGGTAAATATCAACCCGGTATCTTTCAATTTTGAGGGTCAGCCATTTTACCTGCGCGCGGATTTGAAGAACTTCAACAATATTGAATATGATATTGCCTCGAAAGGCACGCTCGATATCGGTAAAATATACCAGGTTTTTGCGGTGAAAGATTACAATGTAAAGGGGCAGATCCAGGCTAACCTCTCATTAAAAGGCAAACAAAGTGATGCCCTGGCCAAAAACTATGATAAGCTTTCCAACTCGGGTAGTCTGAAGGTGAAGGATATTAAACTATCATCAGAACTTTTCCCTAAACAGTTCTTCATTAAGGACGGTACCTTCAGCTTTAACCAGGATAAGATGAATTTCGACGCCTTTAAGGCTACCTATGGCAAGTCGGTCATTTATCTGAACGGCTCGCTAACCAATGTGATAGATTATGCCACCCGGCCCGGTGCAGTGTTAAACGGCGATCTTAACTTTGGCAGCAGCAGTATTATTGCTGATGATTTTATGGCCTTTGCTGATGCAAGTCCGGATAAATCGGGCGTGAAAGCAGGAGCCGTGAGCGGTGTAATTATGGTACCGGCAAACCTAAACCTCAATCTTTCTGCTGATGTAAAAAAGGTGCGCTATAACGGCATGGACATTGAAGACGTGAAAGGAAAGGTAGTCATTACCAAAGGCAGCATTGTAATGCAACAAACCGGTTTTACCATTGTTGATGCCCCGGTAACCATGGATGCTACGTACAGCAGCCAGGGCCCCCAAAAGGCCACGTTTGATTACCATATCAACGCTAAAGAATTCGATATTAAAAAGGCTTACGATAATATTAAGTTGTTTCATGATATGGCTTCATCCGCAAAAGGCGCAGAAGGCCAGGTATCGCTCGATTATAAGCTGACCGGTAAACTCAACGCCAACATGCGCCCGGTATATCCGTCGCTTAAAGGCGGCGGCGTGCTATCTGTAAAGAAGGTGAAAATAAAAGGGTTTAAACTGTTCGGCGCCGTAGGCAATAAAACCGATCATAAAGGCATCGACAGCGGCGACGTTTCTAAGGTTGATATTAAAACTACCATCGCCAATAACATCATTACTATCGAGCGCACCAAAATGCGAATGGCCGGTTTCAGGCTGCGTTTTGAAGGGCAGGTAAGCTTTGATAACGCGTTGAACCTGCAGTTCAGACTCGGCTTGCCTCCATTCGGCCTCTTCGGCATCCCGATGCACATAACAGGTACGCAGGATAAGCCGGTGATCCATTTGGGTAATGCCAAAAAAGAAGATGAATTGAAGGAAACGGAAGACGCAGATACCAATTAAAAATAGCACCTGTAGCTCTATTTTTTCATACTAATTAAACTCCGGCACCGTTATTGTATTCTTATATTTGCAGCCCCATAATAAAGAAATAATAATATGAAAACGATAAGAATTTGCTGGGATTATTACTTCGCCAAATTGGACAAGCTCAAGAAAAAAGCTTGTAAAGCGGAGATTTATTAATTGAGTCTTGAATCGAAAGTCTTCAATCTCAAGTCAAGATTTAAAAGTAAAGTAAAAAAGCCTTAAATCCGGATCTAAAGCGATTCCGGACTTAAGGCTCTTTACTTGAAACTAAAATTTACTCCACCACTGTTACCTTCAACATATTGGTTTTGGCCTTTTTTAAGATAGGCACTGAAGCGGTATTAATTACCACATCGCCTGCCTGTACAAAATTGGCATCTTTCAGAATCTGATTTACATCGGCAATGGTTTGGTCGGTGCTTTCTTCTTTATCGTAATAGAAAGTACGTACACCCCAAAGCAAACTCAGCGCATTTAATAAATGCTTGTTGGCGGTAAATATATAGGTGTTGGCTTTAGGCCTGTAGCTCGATATCTCGAAGGCGGTATAGCCCGAATGCGTCATTGATACTATACCCACAGCGCCGGTATGCTCTGCCAGGTAAATGGCCGAACCGCAAACAGCGTTGCTCAGGTAGTCGGCAGATTGAGGATCGCTCTTATCTTCTTTGCTGTGAAATGGATAACCAGCGGCTTCTACATTACCTACAATTTTCGCCATTGTTTCGATAACGATCACCGGAAACTCCCCTACCGATGTTTCGCCGCTCAGCATTACTGCGTCTGCGCCGTCCAGTACGGAGTTGGCTACGTCGTTCACCTCGGCACGGGTTGGGCGCGGGGTGGTGATCATCGATTCCAGCATTTGTGTAGCTACTATAACCGGCTTGGCTGCCTCGCGGCATTTACGCACAATCATTTTTTGCAGCATCGGTACTTCTTCCAATGGCATTTCAACACCCAGGTCACCACGGGCCACCATTACGCCATCGGTAGCAGCAACTATCGAGTCGATATTATCTATCGCTTCCGGCTTTTCAACCTTGGCAATTACTTTGGCGGCTTTTCCGCTTTGTTTAATAATCTCTTTCAGTTCAACAATGTCTTCACCGGTACGCACAAATGAGAGGCCTATCCAATCAAGGTCCCATTCCAGTGCATATTTCAGATTCTCCTTATCTTCTTCGGTTAAGCTTGGGATAGAAACCTTGGTATTTGGTAGGTTAACGCCTTTGCGCGAAGTAAGGATACCACCATGCACCACCTCGCAAACCACAGTATCAACACGGTTGGTTTCAATCACCCGCATTTGGATCTTACCGTCGTCTAACAGAATGATCTCGTCGGGTTTTACGTCCTGGGGGAAAGTTTCGTAAGTTATATATATCTGGTTATCGTCGCCGATCAGTTCGTGTGTGGTGATGTTGATGCGGGTACCGTTAACCAGGTGAATGCCGCCGTCTTTAACTAAACCGATACGGATCTTTGGTCCCTGGAGGTCGGCCAAAATACCAACGTTGGTATTCAGCTCAGCATTGATCTCACGAATCAGGTCTACCACTGCCTTATGGCCTTCTGGCTTACCATGCGAAAAATTGATGCGGCAGATATTCACGCCGGCCTTGATCATGCCGGTTAAAACATCCTTTTTCGCTGAGGCAGGACCCATGGTGGCAACTATCTTGGTTCGGTTATAATGTAATTTCATCGTTGTTTTATTAATTGAGGCTTATTTGGGATTCTTCACAGATATAGTGTATCGATAACACTTCTAAAATTTGCGCTAAAATAATAGATTTTCGCGTGATTTTATTTTTTTAGGATCAATCTTTACTGCGGCAACAATTTCAGGTATCTTATTCAGGGCCGAAATCAGGCTATCGAGTTCATTATCATCTATATAATTTTTTATCAACAAAAAATAGTCGGCCTTTTTCATTTCAGGCACCAGGTAACCATCGGTCCCTTTGTTGGCTATAAAGAAGAAGTCGGTTTCGGTTGTTTCCCAGCTATAGCGATATAAGGAGAATAAAACCGGTTCAGCGCCGTGATGAATATCCACTTCAAGGTCGGGGAATTTGGCGAAATTAAAGTTTAAAGCCTTGTTAATCAAATAACAAGCCCTATAGTCCTTCAACGACGTTGTAACTGCGATAAGTACAAAATCGAGATCGATCTCAAACTTTAAAAATTTCCTGTTCAAAATCATTACTTTTGCGGCGGTAAAAATACAAAATCGAAACAGTTGCTTTAAATTATTGTTGGTTATAATGCAAAAGTTTTTAGATTTGATATTTAACAGAATTTATTTTTCTTTGCACAGAATTTTTATTTAATCATTTAAACTATAAGACTATGTCTGATATCGCTTCAAGAGTAAAAGCTATTATCGTAGAAAAATTAGGTGTTGACGAAAGTGAAGTAACACCCGAAGCAAGCTTCACCAACGATCTTGGTGCTGACTCGTTAGACACCGTGGAATTAATCATGGAGTTTGAGAAAGAATTTAACGTGGCTATTCCGGATGATCAGGCTGAAACTATCGGTACTGTAGGTCAGGCTGTTGCTTACCTTGAAAAAAACGTTAAATAACGAACTCCCCCAAAACTGTTAAATGGAGTTTAAAAGAGTTGTAGTAACCGGGCTTGGAGCACTCACCCCAATTGGCAATACCGTCTCAGAATACTGGGAATCTTTGATCAATGGTGTGAGTGGCGCTGCCTTAATTAAGAGTTTTGATACCGAAAAGTTCAAAACCAAATTTGCATGCGAAGTAAAAAACTTCGATGCTGATGCTTTTTTGGGCCGTAAAGACGCCCGGAAGCTTGATCCCTTTGTACAATACGCATTATTTTCTACGGAAGAAGCGGTAAAAGACGCAGGCCTCGACTTTGAGAAGCTGGACTGCAACAGGATAGGCGTAATATGGGGCTCGGGCATTGGCGGGTTAAAAACCTTTTTAGATGAAGTAGTTAACTTTGCAAAAGGCGACGGAACACCTCGTTTCAACCCCTTCTTTATCCCTAAAATGATTGCAGATATTGCCCCTGGCCATATCTCTATCAAATACGGCTTACGCGGCCCCAACTTCACAACCGTATCGGCTTGTGCGTCATCAAACAACTCACTGATCGATTCTTTCAATTATATCCGTTTAGGAAAAGCCGATATGTTTATCAGCGGCGGCTCGGAAGCTATTATAAATGAAGCTGGTATTGGTGGTTTCAATGCGATGCATGCGCTGTCGACCCGTAATGACGACCCCGCAACGGCCTCTCGTCCGTTCGATCTGGATCGGGACGGTTTTGTGGCCGGCGAAGGTGCGGGTACCATTATCCTTGAAGAACTGGAGCATGCCAAGGCACGCGGTGCTAAAATTTATGCAGAAATGATTGGCGGCGGCATGAGTGCCGATGCCTACCACATGACTGCTCCGCACCCCGAAGGCTTCGGCGCTGCGCTGGTAATGCGTGCAGCATTGCAGGATGCAGGCATAACCGCAGCCGATGTTGACTACGTAAACGTACACGGAACATCAACCCCGATAGGCGACCCGCAGGAAGTTAAAGCAATACAAGACGTTTATGGTGATGAGATTTATCGGGTTAATATCAGCTCAACCAAATCAATGACCGGGCACCTGTTAGGAGCGGCGGGCGCTGTGGAGGCCATTGCTGCCATACTTGCGGTAAAGAACGGGATAATCCCACCAACCATCAATCACTTTACCGATGATCCCGCTTTTGATCCAAACATTAATTTTACATTCAATAAGGCGCAAAAGCGCGATGTGAGAGTAGCACAAAGCAATGGGTTTGGTTTTGGCGGGCATAACGCTTCTGTGATATTTAAAAAGTACGAAGAATAATTATTGGATGCCTATAAGTCGTTTCTATAAGCTTTACCTATCTCCAAACAGAAAATACGTTAAAATTTTAAAGAATTTGCTCGGCTTTGTGCCGGGCAATTTGTCGTTATACAAGCTGGCATTCCGCCACAAATCTGTAGCGCAAAACATTAAAAAAGGCGTAAAGAACAGTAACGAACGCCTGGAGTTTTTGGGTGACGCCGTGCTGGGCAGTGTGGTGGCAGAAGTACTGTTCAAACTCTACCCCTACGAAGACGAAGGCTTTTTAACTGAACTTCGGTCCAAGATCGTGAGCCGCAATAATCTGAATGCGCTCGCCCGCAAATTGGGCTTTGATAAGCTGATTGAATATGATAGCCGCATGCTCAACTCGTCCCGGCAGGGATCGTTGCTTGGCGATGCCTTCGAAGCACTCATAGGCGCTGTTTACCTCGACAAAGGGTACGACTTTACGCGCCATTTCCTGGTTAACCATATCATTAAGGCTCACGTAGATATCCATACGCTCGAACAAACCGAAACTAACTTCAAGAGTAAGCTGATTGAATGGTGCCAGCGTCACGGCAAGGATATTGTGTTCTACCTCGTACCCAACCAGGACGGTGAAAACACCAAGCTATTCACCATTCACGCCATTATTGATGGCGAGATCATGGGCCAGGGTAAGGAGTTCAGCAAAAAGAATGCAGAGAAACTTGCCGCCGAAAAGGCGTGCGAGAGCATGCAGATATGAAGTTAGGGGATTTTCGACTTCGGAATTCAGCCCTGTCGTTTCACTATTGCTCGCAATAAAAGTCTTATATCGATCCCTATTCCAATACCTATTCCTACCAGATAACAAAGCAGATCGCTCCATAAAAATCCTTCGCCCAAAACCAGCCGCCCTAACATAGTGTGCCGCAAAGCATTTATCCACGGCGCCTGGTAAAGCTGACTGAATTCTATTGAAAAGCAAAAGATAACGCCTGTGAAAATGCTAAAACGTATGGTGTTACCGGTAAACAAAAACCGCATGATAAAGTAAACCATTGTAGCCCATAAAATATCGCCGATGAATAATGGAACACCCTCAAAATGCCTGGATAGCAGGCCAAGGATAATGGTGGCGATTATGCAAATAAGATAGGTTATCCGGGCGCGCATAACAGCAAATATAATAGGTATGAGACCCTAAACGATTTTACTGTCAATTTAAAACTGTAAATTTGTTTACAACAAACCGTGCGAAAATAAGCCTGCCGGTTAACTCCCGAATCCTTTAAAACACAGCCAATTTACCACCACTTATGTTGATAAAACTATAAATGTGGATTTTTTTTATAAAGCCTTTTATATATTAAAAAAATTCCCTATAATTGCAATCCGATTTTTACGGGCTAAAAATCGGGTTTAACGGCTAAAAATCATGGATTTAGTAAAATTTGTTGAAGAACAATCAGTAGAAAAAAGAGCACTTCCTTCTTTCAAGGCAGGAGATACAGTAAGTGTTCACTATAAAATCAGGGAAGGAAATAAAGAACGTATCCAGGTTTACCAGGGCGTTGTTATCCAGCGCAACAGTGCCGGCACTACCGAAACCTTTACCGTTCGTAAAGTATCAAACGGTATTGGCGTTGAGCGTATTTTCCCTGTTAACTCACCAAACATTGATAAAGTAGAGGTTAACAGCAACGGTAAAGTACGTCGTGCTAAGCTTTACTACCTGCGTGCCCTTACCGGCAAGGCAGCCCGTATCAAATCAAAAAGAGTTTAATTTCTCCTTTTTAGGGATCTCGAAAATATACGAGCCTCTCCGTTCAATCCGGAGGGGCTTTTTTTGTTTGCCACAACGACGTTATTTCCCGCCAAAATACCCTTGCTATTCAAAAACAATCTGAGGATATTTGTCGTCCTTAAAACATTAAGGAATATTGTTGGTTACTTCATCAAAGAGTTTTACTTGACTACAGACGTTAATCAATTTCAGCAGGAGGCGACAGGCATGCCACTGTCAGGCTTATTGCTTGACAAACTGCCCGTTGCAGTTTACACCTGCGACAAACAGGGCTTTATCACCTCATTTAACCCGGCTGCAGAAACGCTGTGGGGCCGGACACCACAACTCGGAAAAGAAAAATGGACTGGCGCCCATAAAGTTTTTAGCAGAACCGGTGCCTCCTTCAAGGTTGAAGAAATGCCCGTTTGTTTGACCGTTAAAACCGGAGTGGAGGTTACCGGAGAAGAATTTATCATAGAACGCCCTGACGGCTCCCGGCGGAATGTAATGCCTTATCCCTCGCTACTATATGATGAAAAAGGCGAACTTGCCGGGACAATAAACACACTCATCGACGTAACCGAGCAACGCCAGATTGAAACGAAACAAAACAGGCTAGCCGCAATAGTTGAATGGTCGGAAGATGCTGTAGTGAGCAAAACGCTTGAGGGCATTATTACAAGCTGGAATAAAACAGCCGAAAAAATGTTCGGCTACACCGAGGAGGAAATGATAGGCGAATCGATCATGCGCATCATTCCACGTGCGCGCTGGGGCGAAGAAGATTTGATTATCGGAAAAATACGGCGGGGCGAAGCCGTTGAGCACTACGAAACCTACCGGCTAACCAAATACAACGTCGAAATTCCGCTGTCGTTAACAATCTCACCGGTTAGGAACTCCCGCGGAGAAATCATCGGCGCTTCTAAAATAGCACGTAATATAGCTAAACAAAAAGAGGCCGATGATCAGCTGCAGCGCTACGCTAATAACCTGGAAACGCTGAACACCATCAACAAGGTAATTTCTGAAAAGCTCGACGTGCAGGAGATACTGCAGATAGTTACCGATATCACTACCGAGGCAACAGGTGCAGCCTTTGGCGCCTTTTTTTATAACAAACTGGATGAACAAGGTGAATCGTACATGTTATTTACCTTATCGGGCGCACCGCGGGAAGCGTTCGAGAAATTCGGGATGCCCCGCAATACGGGAGTGTTTCACCCTACGTTCAGCGGCGAAGGCATTGTACGGTCTGACGATATCACCAAAGACCCCCGTTATGGAAAAACCCCACCGCATTACGGCCAGCCTAAAGGCCATTTACCCGTGGTAAGTTATCTGGCTGCACCGGTGATTGCCAAGTCGGGACAGGTAATTGGCGGCTTGTTCTACGGCCACCCGGAGGCAGGCAGATTTACGGTACATCATGAAAGCCTCTTAGCCAGCGTTGCTCCTCAAGCAGCTATAACGCTCGAAAATGCCAAGCTATACCAGGAGGTTCAAAAACTGAATTCAAAGAAAGACGAATTTATAGGCCTGGCCAGCCACGAGCTGAAAACGCCGATAACTAGCCTTAAAGGGTACCTGCAGATCATTGACCGGAGGATTGCAAATACCGATACCAACAAGAGTTTTATTGAGAAGGCGCTGGTGCAGATCAACAAGCTCTCGGTACTGATCTCCGACCTGCTCGACGTATCAAAAATAGAAACAGGGCAACTCCCTTTGTCGTTTACCGGATTCGACCTTTTGGCGCTGGTGAAGGAAGTTACCGAAGTAATGCAATATTCGTCAAAAACGCATAAGCTGGTGCTGGACGTTAAGGCCGATATGTTATTGGTAACGGCCGACCGTCAGCGCATTGAACAAGTGATCATCAACCTCATATCCAATGCCGTTAAATATTCGCCCGGTACCGACAGAATAAACATCACCGTATCGAAAAATAACGACAAGGCGCTGGTTTCTGTACAAGATTTTGGCCTCGGCATTAAAAAGGAACAGCAGCAGCGTATTTTTAACCGTTTTTACCGCGTTGAAGACATGGCCGCACACATATCAGGTCTTGGTATAGGGCTATTCATCAGTAACGAGATTGTTACGCGCCATAACGGAAAGCTTTGGGTAGAAAGCAGCGCGGGCAAGGGATCCACCTTCTTTTTTGAGATTCCGGTCGGTTAATCCTTCGTTTTGAACCTATAAAGCCCTGTGGATACATACCGGGAAGCTCGTTATAATGGCAAGCCGCGTACCCCTACTAAAGCGAAAGGAGTTTTGTTATTGAGATGTATGTATTGCGCTTCGCCAAGATGCCCATAAACGGTACAGACTAGTAATAACAGGCAAGTAAAGACGCGCAATGTGTAACGTCTCTACAAAAAACTATGCTTTCTTCTTAATCGTGTTCTTTACCGGCCTGGCTGCTTTTACGCTTTCAGCATCATCATTAGCCTCCGCCTTTATGGGAGCAGTCTTTTCAGGAAGTTCGGCCAGAATGGTGCGTCCGCCTTTTACTACCTGGCCAAGTTCCACCTTAATTTCCGAACCCAGCGGCAGGAACACATCCACCCTCGATCCAAACTTAATAAAGCCGAATTGCTGCCCCTGTTCAACTACATCGCCTTCTTTTACATACCATACAATGCGGCGGGCGAGCGCACCGGCTATCTGGCGAAACAATACAGTAATGCCATCTTTATTTTCAATGGCAATGGTAGTACGCTCGTTTTCTGTGGATGATTTTGGATGCCAGGCCACCAGGTATTTGCCCTTATGGTATCTAAAATATTTTACCACACCGGCAACAGGATTACGGTTCACGTGCACATTCACCGGCGACATAAATACCGACAGCTGGATTCTTTTATCTTTCAAAAACTCGGTTTCTTCCGTTTCTTCAATTACAACCACCTTACCATCGGCAGGGCAAAGCACGGTTTTGTCGTGCGTATTGACAGCGAATTTAGGGCTGCGAAAAAACTGCACGATGATTACAAACAATAAAAATGATAGTATGTAAACTATCCATTTTACCACGTGCGCTTCCGGAAAATAGAATTGAATGAACGCATTCAGTACAAATATGAACAGAACGCAAATAGCTAATGAGGTATATCCTTCTTTATGAAAAGTCATTGTTTTTGGAGTTTATTACCGTGCCTGAGCACAAAAATTGTACAAAACTAATAATTTGAAATGAAGTAGAGGTATGTATAAACTACCGGAGCCGCTAAAAACAGTCCGTCGAACCTGTCGAGCAGGCCGCCGTGCCCGGGCAGGATACCGCCGGAGTCTTTCACGTTGATGCTGCGTTTGAACATTGATTCTATCAGATCGCCGGTGGTGCCGAAGAAACCGATGAGCAATGCCATCCCTACCCATTGCATAGGTTTCAGTTCGGTAAAATAATGTCCGATGATTAAAGCGGCCCCTGCAGCAATCAATACTCCGCCAAAAAAGCCTTCTACGGTCTTTTTAGGTGAATGGCGCTCAAACAGCTTGGTGCGGCCAATAGCCCTGCCCACCAGGTAGGCCCCGGTATCATTACTCCACAACATCAGCATAAACGCCAGCGGAACATGAAAATCGAACGTGCTTAAAGGATTGGCATAGGCCATAGCGTGGAAAAATGCCATTGGCGTAATGATGAACAGCAGGCCAAAAACAGTATATGCGATGTTAGTGAACGGCGCCTCGCTTTTTTTGAACAGCTCCTGCACAAAAACGGCTATAATGCCCGGCACCATTGGCAAAAATATGTAACGGGTACTTACGTCGCCACCGGACACGGCAACCATGGAGGCGCCCACAAATAAAAGCGCGGCGTTGATAATTCCTATGATGCGGTTAGGGTCTGAGCCGCTTACTCTTAGCAGCGAATAGAACTCCCACAGGCAAAGGATGCTCAGCACCATGTAAAAGAAAAAAAACGTAGCTGCGCCAAACATCACCGACGACAACATCACTATAATAAAAATAACACCCGTTATGGCTCTTGTCTTCATGACGTAATTTGATTCAGGATCAGCACTTCTATCGCATCACTAAAATTGTCCTGGTGCACATATACTTCTATATCGCCGAAGGTGCGGTGCGATGAATCCTGTTTGTTGATTAATACGGTTTCGATATCGCGGCCGGCAAGGGCCTGCTTTACCATTTCCGATTGGTAAAAATTAGTTGATGTAAATATTTTGACCCAGTTCTTTTCCATCAGTACACGGGCACTTTATTTTTTGCATCAACGGTTCGTTTATAAATAACAAGCAAAAACACCGTAGTGGCCAAGCTTAGCAGGTATCCCGCAAAATTGAACAAATGCTGTTCGTTAGGATCGCCTTTAATTATTTTTTGCTGGTAAAGATAGGTGATTACCACGATAGCGCCGTTATTGATAAAATGCGCCCATACGCCGGTCCAGATGCTGCCGCTCCATGCCACAAAATAACCGAAGAACAGGCCAAGCAACAGGCGCGGTAAAAAGCCAAAAAACTCCATGTGAAACGCGCTGAATAAAATAGCGGTGATCCAAACTGCGGCATGAACGTTTTTGGTCCACCTTAAAAAGATGGTTTGAATAACACCACGGAACATAAACTCCTCGGCAATGGCAGTGAGGAGGCCTACCAGCAACACGTTTTTAATCACATCCCACCAGTTATCCATCACCAGTAATGCTTCCATTGCTTTTTCGGTACTGTCCTGGCTTTCACGCATCCATTTCAGCCAGTGCGGCAATACCATTTTCTGATTGATGTTCGACAAAATCTCGATAAGCGGATTCGACAGGAACATCAGTGCAAAAATGATGACCAGCGCTACCCAGGGGAATTTGAACGACGGCCTGATATACTCTTCAGGATTTTTAGTCAGGAATTTGGCAAAGATAATCGGCGCTATCAATATAGGCAGCGTAGTACTTAATATTTGGAGTGTCCACATGGCTGCGGTAAAATGCGGTACGGTAACCGTTAAAGTACTTAACGCCATCAGCGTTTTCATCCCGAACAGGGCCAATACAACACCCGCTCCGAATAAACTCCCCCCGATGAAAACGAGGGCAAAAATGCCGATGAAAACCAGGAATTGCAGCGCCGGGTGCCGCTCCGCATTGTCATAGCTATATAAGGGTTTTGGGGGGGTGTTTATCATCCGGCTAAATTTCGTATTTTTGCACGAAGATAACTGATGTCTGTACAAATAGGAAATATTGATCTGGGCGAATTTCCGCTTTTGCTGGCGCCGATGGAAGATGTGAGCGATCCTCCCTTCCGTTATGTATGCAAACAAAACGGAGCAGATATGATGTACACAGAATTTATCTCGAGCGAGGGACTGATCCGCGATGCCGCCAAAAGCCGACAGAAACTGGATATTTTTGAGTACGAGCGCCCGATAGGGATTCAGATCTTCGGCAGCGACATTGAGCACATGCGCGAGGCTACCGAGATTGCCACCCTTGCCAAACCCGACCTGATGGACATTAACTACGGCTGCCCTGTTAAGCAGGTGGCTTGCCGTGGCGCAGGCGCCAGTTTGCTGCAGGACATCGATAAGATGGTGGCCATGACCAAAGCGGTTGTTGAAGCTACCCATTTACCCGTTACCGTAAAAACCCGCCTCGGCTGGGACGATAATACCAAGAACGTTGAAATAGTTGCCGAACGTCTGCAGGATGTAGGCATCAAGGCTCTCACCATTCACGGCCGAACCCGCGCGCAGATGTATAAGGGCGACGCCGACTGGACGCTGATCCGCGCGATTAAAAAGAACCCGAGGATACAAATTCCCATATTCGGGAATGGTGATATCGATTCTCCCCAAAAGGCCGCAGCCTGGCGCATGGAGTACGGTGTTGATGGTATGATGATAGGCCGCGCGGCCATTGGTTACCCCTGGATCTTCCGCGAGATCAAGCATTATTTCAAAACCGGCGAATACCTGGATAAGCCAACCATTGCTGAGCGCATTAACGCATGCACCACGCATTTAACCAAGTCGATAGAGTGGAAAGGCCCCCAAACCGGCATTTTTGAAATGCGCCGTCATTACAGCAATTACTTTAAAGGCATTGAGAATTTCAAAGAATACCGCATGAAATTGGTAACCACCAATACTTACGAGGAAGTGATGGAGATATTGGATGAAGTGAGCAGGAGATACAGCGAAGAAGCCGTGAGTTTTTAGTCTTAAGTCCTTAGTCTTAAAATTATATCGTAAGTATGGTTGGTCGGGATTTATAATCCCGGATTAAATATCAGCGGATTTGCAATCCGCGAAACAGCCGGACGGGGGTTACAAATCCCCGAATTTCTCAGTCAGGGGCTATAAATCCGGACTAACACTGACTAACATCAAGGTCTTAAAACAAGTTCAGCATGACGCAGTTAGTGATAAAATGGCAGAATTTCCCGTTTATTTTATTCTTAAAACGCCATGACAATTTTTTTTCGAAAATGGCTTGATATTTGACTGGATAATATATATTTGAAGCGAAGAGAATCAACAAAATTATGGTTACTACTATTACAGACGGTGTAAAAGTTTCGGTAGATACCATCTATCAACCCGAATACTCCAATCCGGCCAACGATCATTTTATGTTTGCCTATAAGGTGAAGATAGAAAACATGGGCACCTTTGCCGTGCGCCTGCTGGGCAGGCATTGGTATATTTTCGACTCAAACGGTGCAAAGCGTGAAGTTGAAGGCGAAGGCGTGGTTGGCCAGCAGCCGGTGATTGAACCCGGGCAAACCCACGAATATGTATCTGGCTGTAACCTTAAAACCGACATGGGCAGCATGAAAGGCGAATACCAAATGGCCCGCCTGATGGATAACCAGCTCTTCAATGTGCAGATCCCGGAGTTTTATCTGATTGCTCCGTACAGAATGAATTAAGAGAATTTGGAGATATTGAAAGGGCCGGATGAGTGATTATCCGGCCTTTTTTGCATGTTTTTACACCCCCATCGGTTCCGCTATCTCATTCAAAAAGAGCACTGCCTGGTCAATATTATTCACGCCCTCAATACTCAGCCTCAAAGAGTTTTTCACCTCTTTTAAATTAGTTCGACGCGGATTGGCTTGCACAAAGTTCAGCACATTCCTGAACGCCTCAGTTTCAAAGTAAGGTGATTGCTGGTTGGTTAGGAAATACCCGCGCAGTACGTTTTTCTTCAGCGAGATCTTTTCAAACCCTATTGATTTGCCCAGCCATTGCAGGCGCATAGTGTTTAACAGATCGGCAACCTGTGGGGGTACCGGGCCAAAGCGGTCGTGCAGTTGCTGCTCGAAGGCTTTTAGTTCCACCTCGTTTTCCAGTTTGGAAAGCTCGGTGTACAGGTTATAGCGTTCAGAGATATTGGTTACGTACTCATCAGGGATTAAAATCTCCTGGTCGGTATCTATTTGGGTGAAGGCGATATACGGACGTGGTTTATCTTCAGGGAATACGCCTTTAAATTCATCCTCCTTGAGTTCCTGGATGGCTTCGTCCAAGATCTTGTGATACATCTCGAAGCCTATTTCGGCAATGAAGCCGCTTTGCTCGGCGCCGAGCAGGTTACCGCTGCCGCGGATGTCAAGATCGCGCATGGCTACGTTGAAACCGCTGCCGAGGTCGCTAAACTCTTCAATAGCGCTCAAACGTTTACGGGCCTCGCTGGTGAGCGTTGACAACGGCGGACTCAGCAAATAACAATACGCCTTTTTATTACTCCGCCCTACACGGCCGCGCATCTGGTGCAGATCGCTCAGGCCAAACATGTGGGCGTAATTGATAATAATCGTATTGGCGTTGGGGATATCCAGCCCGGCTTCGATAATGGTAGTTGCCACCAGCACATCGTACTCATGGTTCACAAACTTCAGCATCACGTCTTCCAGCGCATCGCCCTCTAACTGCCCGTGCGCTATCCCTATCCTGGCCTTTGGCACCAGTTTGCGGATCATTCCGCCCAGCTGCGGCAAATCGGCTACCCGGTTATGGATGAAGAATACCTGCCCGCCGCGGTCAATTTCATGCTCAACAGCTTCTTTTATCAGGGTATCATTAAACACATGCAATTCAGTAACCACCGGCTGTCGGTTTGGCGGCGGCGTAGAGATAATGGAGAGGTCACGTGCCCCCATCAGCGAGAAGTGGAGCGTACGCGGAATTGGCGTTGCGGTCAACGTGAGCGTATCTACATTGGCGCGCATTTGTTTCAGCTTTTCCTTGGTTGATACACCAAACTTTTGTTCCTCGTCGATGATCATCAGCCCCAGGTCTTTAAACTTAACGTCTTTACTTACCAGGCGATGCGTGCCAATAATGATATCAATTTTGCCGTCTTGCAGTTTTTCTAAAGTCTCTTTGATCTGGCGGCTGCTTTTAAAGCGGTTTACATAATCAATGTTTGCCGGGAAACCTTTTAAACGGTCCCTGAAGGTCTTGTAATGCTGGGCGGCAAGAATAGTAGTAGGCACTAAGATGGCTACCTGCTTGCTATCGGCAACGGCTTTAAAGGCGGCACGAACGGCCACCTCGGTTTTACCGAAACCAACATCGCCGCAAATTAAACGGTCCATCGGGTGCGGCGATTCCATGTCCTTTTTCAGATCGGCAGTGGCTTTCTCCTGGTCGGGGGTATCCTCGTAAATGAACGATGCTTCCAGTTCCGTTTGCAGGTAGCTATCGCGCGAAAAAGCATTGCCCAACTTGGTTTTACGCAGGGCATAAAGCTTGATCAGATCGCGTGCTATGTCCTTAACTTTTTTTTTTGTGGTTTTCTTCAACCGTTCCCAGGTATCAGTTCCCAGCTTGTTCATTTTTGGCACGGTGCCCTCTTTGCCGCTGTATTTGCTGATGCGGTTAAGCGAGTTGATGTTCACATAAAGCAGGTCGTTGTCTGCATAGATCAGGCGGATCATTTCCTGATTTTTGCCGTTTACCTCTACCTTCTCCAATCCCGCGTATTTACCAATGCCGTGATCAATATGGGTTACGTAATCGCCGGGCTTAAGTTCACGCAGTTCTTTCAGCGTAATAGCCTGCGACCGCTGGTAACCTTTTTTGAGTTTGTATTTATAATAACGGTCAAAGATCTGGTGATCGGTGTAACAGGCTATTTTCTGCTCGCGGTCAACAAACCCTTCGCGCAGCGCAACAGTAATAGGCGTAAACTTTACGGTTTTATCCAGGTCGTCCAGAATGGCATAAAGGCGCTCTATCTGCCGGGCCGAATCTGTGAGTATATAATTCTCGATACTTTCGGCTTCGTTATTCTTAAAGTTATGGATGAGCAGGGTAAAATCTTTATTGAATGAAGGCTGGGGCCGCATGTCGAAATTCAACTGTAGCCCATCGTTATAAAAGAACTGTTTGCCGAATTCAACCAATGGAAAATCGTGAAATTGATCGGCAATTAGTTTTTCGTCGGTAAAACCAAACTTTGGATCTATCCAATCTGGATTCTGATTCTTTTCATCCGCCGATAAGGCTTTCCACAATGCAGTAGCTTTTTTGTAGCCAGTTTGGATAATATCCAGCGTGAATTGTACATCTTTTATCCAAACCTGCGTACCGGCATCTACATATTCCAATAGCGAGATATTGTTCTCCGTCAAAAACTTCGACTGCACATTGGGTACAATGGTAATACTTTTTACCTGTTCTACCGAGAGTTGGCTTTCAATCTCGAATGTTCTGATTGATTCGATCAGGTCGCCAAAAAACTCTACCCGGTAAGGTAGTTCGTGCGAGAACGAAAAAATATCTACGATACCGCCGCGGATAGAGAATTGCCCCGGCTCGTATACAAAATCAACCCGTTCAAAATCATACTCCACCAAAAACTCATTAATGAAATCGATGCTGAGCTTGTTATTAACGGAAATTTCGAGGGTATTCTTTTCGAGGGATGCGCGGTCTATCACCTTTTCGGCCAATGCCTCGGGGTAGGTAACAATCAGCTGACCAAACTCGGTAGAGTGGTTCAGCTCATTCAAAACTTCGGCACGCGCTAAAACGTTGCTGCTATCGGGTTGGGTAAATTCAAAGGGCTTGCGGTAGGATGACGGGAAAAGCAGCGCTTCCTTGCCGGTAAGGTTTTCCAGATCGGCCTGAAAATAGCCGGCTTCCTCACGGTCGGGCAGCACAAATATCATGTGATTATGCTGCAAAAAGTACAAAGCTACCGCAATAGCCGAATCGCCTGATCCGACTAAACCTCGCAGCTGAACTCTTGGGTTTTTAGATGCATTGAGCGCTTGCGCCAACGCTTTCACCCTTTCATCAGCCTTATATCTATCTAATATATCACGGATGTTCAAACTCCTGCAAATATACGCAAAAAAGCCTTTTTAAAAGGCGGGCCGCATTAGCTTGAAAAAATAATGCAAACAATATTGCGCTATAATTACTTTTTATATAGTAAATTTAGAATAGTGATTGGCGGTAGCGCCTGGAAACTAGTTGTATAAACTTTCGGCGCATCACGTTCAATTCACCAACCTATAACACCTAAAACATATACTATGAAGAACGCACTTATTTCCGGCCTTTTTATTGGAATATTAAGCGGGGCCTGGATGTTTATTATGCACGCACTTGGCTTTTCACCACAAAGCAGCACCCTTGCTCCTATCGAATACGTATCCGTAATTATTCCGTTAATTGTGTTGTTCTTCGGCCTGCAGGCTTACCGGGCTAACGAATGCAAAGGCCACATGGGTTTCCTGGAAGCTTTGATGCAGTGCTTCAAGATATTGATCGTGGGCGGTATCATCACCGTTGCTGCCTCTATAATTTTCATTGACGAATTTGCCAAAGAATCTTCGCTGATGGATTTTTCGGGTCGTATATTCGGAGCATTGCTGGTAGGCATCCTGTTCTCGTTAGGGTTGTCGGTGCTTTTAACTACCAAGCCCAACAAGGTTGATTAAAACTGCTTTTCAAAAATATTTCGAACTTGCCTTCTGGGTCGCAGCGCTGGTATCGCTGGCGCTCACAGATCCAACCAATCAATCGCATTTTTCGTTATGCCCGCTTAAACTGCTGGGCATAACCTGGTGCCCCGGCTGCGGTTTGGGTCACGCTATTTCTTTTCTGTTTCACGGCGATGTTAAAAGCTCTTTCCATGCGCATTGGCTGGGCATCCCGGCTGTTGCGCTTATTTTGTACAGGATATGGGTATTGGGAAGAATGAGGTGGAGGGAGACGGCAACTACCGCATAGATATATCCCTTGCACTTTTATGGAAAACTAAAATAAACTACAGATTTTAATCAACCATTAAACTTTAAGCACGCCCAACCATCATATAACCACAAACCTTATTAATATGAAATTTATCAAACCCTCCCTTATTTGCTGCATATTGAGCATAACATTATACAGTTGTGCAAAAAAGGATCTCGAGCCCAACAACACTATGAGCTACACCGTTGATGGTACAACGAGGACTGTGATACCTGGAGCATCGCTTTACGATTCTGATAATTCACTATTGATATCCGGCGGCCCAAACGGAGACGATGAAATTTCTATTTTCTTCGACGGCGGTGTGCAGGCAGGCACCTACGATCTTACCGGTGGAAACGCGGGGGTAATTGCTGAATATAAACCCAACGGGTCATGTCCGTGTTATATCAGCCAATCCGGTACGGTAAATATTATATCGATGGATGGAAAAACGATAAACGGCCGGTTCGAATTTACCGGAGCCTACAATAATCTCACTAAATCTGTATCAGGGGGGAAATTTACGGCAGTTATTAAACGTACAGATGACAGGCTGCCTCCTGACGATTCCTTGTTTAATTTTCAAAATACTTCGACCAGGCCTTCTGCAAGCAAACAGCTCAAGCATCGGTAAAAATATACTCGTAATCTACCGTCTTTTCTGGCCTGTTTACCGACAGGTTTATTCTGTTAGCCAACTTTGCATTGTGCCAATTTAAATTCTATCTTAGTTTTATATCGCAATTAAAGATCACCTAAAAAATTAAGACAATGGACATGTATCAAAATCCGTATATGGCGTTTCCGGGCATCACCCCCGAAGAAATGAACTACCTGCAGCAAGGCACTGCCGACCTTACTGAAAGCCAGAAGAAAAACTTTTATATGGCCTATTCGGCTAAAAGAAAATCTGAGCAGGACATGCTGATCTTCAGCCTGGTTGGGCTATTTTTGGTTCCCGGCCTGCAGCGCTTCATCGTTGGGCAAATAGGCATGGGCTTGTTATACCTTTTCACTATCGGTCTTTGCTTTATCGGCTCTATTATGGACCTCATCAACCATAAATCACTCGCCGCTGAATACAACAGGAAAATGGCATACGAATGCTTCCAAATGGCAAGAATGGTAGCTTAATACCCTTTTGCAATATCGCTGCAACCTGATATCGAACCCTGAAATGGAAAATGCTTTCGTTTCGGGGTTTTCGTTTTTTGAACTGGGATTTATATACTTTGAGGATCTTCATATTGCCGGAGAAGATGATGTTAAATGAATGCGCTTTTTTTCTATTATTCTGCCAACGAAAAATAATTAATAGTTTAGGTAATTTAGCGCCGACATGAATCGGTGTGATCAAAATCAGTGTAATCATTAAACATGAAACTATCCCAACTTACCGCTTACCTCGAAAGCCTTGCGCCGCTCTCTTACCAGGAGGACTATGATAATGCGGGCCTCATCGTGGGTAACCCCGAGAAAGAAGTCTTCCAGGCGCTGGTATCGCTCGACTGTACCGAGGCCGTGGTTGACGAAGCTATTGCCAAGGGCTGCCAGGTCATTGTATCGCATCACCCTATCGTTTTCCGCGGATTGAAGAAATTCAACAGCAAAACGTACGTGGAACGCGTGGTGGAGAAAGCCATTAAACATGACATTGCGCTTTACGCCATTCATACCAACCTCGACAATATAGCAGCGGGGGTAAACGCTAAAATTTGTGAAACGCTGGGCCTCAAAAACTGCCGTATCCTTGCTCCAAAACATAACCTGCTGAAAAAGTTGGTTACCTATGTGCCGCAAAACAATGCCGATGAAGTGCGGAATGCGCTATTCAATGCCGGAGCCGGCAATATTGGCAATTACAGTGAAACCAGCTTTAATGCCAATGGCACCGGGACATTCAAAGGCAATGAGCATACCACCCCCTATGTTGGCGAGCCGGGCAAGCAACATCTGGAAAATGAAGTTCGTATCGAAACCATTTATCCCGCTATTTTGGAAAGTAAAATCCTGATGGCATTGGTGCTGGCCCATCCTTACGAAGAGGTGGCTTACGATCTTTACAGCCTCACCAACTTAAACCAGCAGGTAGGATCTGGGATGATAGGCGAGTTGGAGGGCAACTTCACCGAAGATCAGTTCCTGTATCATGTGAAAGAAAAAATGCACTGTCACGTCATCAGGCATACTGCATACACCCATAAACACGTTAAAAAAGTAGCGGTGTGCGGCGGCGCGGGCGGCTTCCTTTTAAAGCAGGCCATCGCAGCCGGGGCCGACGTTTTTATTACTGCCGACTATAAATATCACGAGTTTTTTGATGCCGATGGAAAAATAGTGATTGCAGATATCGGACATTTTGAAAGTGAGCAATTTACGCAGCAATTATTGTATGAAATAATTTCAAAAAAATTTAGTAACTTTGCCGTCCGTTTAACAGAAGTAAATACAAACCCCGTCAAATATTTTATTTAATGGAACAAACCGTAGAACAAAAGCTTAAAGCTTTATACGAGCTACAAACCATCCACACCAAAATTGACAGAATTCGTCAGGTACGCGGTGAGTTGCCAATGGAAGTTGCCGATCTTGAAGATGATGTTGCTGGCCTGGAAACCCGTATACAGAAAATAAAAGCCGAACTGGATGACCTGGAAGATGATATTGTTACCCGCAAAAACCTGATCAAGGACGCCCAGGCGAACATCAAAAAATACGAAACTCAGCTTAATGAGGTTAAAAATAACCGCGAATATGAAGCTATCTCGAAAGAAATTGAGATCCAGGGTCTTGATATCCAGGTGAGCGAGAAAAAAATTCGTGAGTTTGGTTTTGAGATCGCCTCAAAAACCGCCATCTACGAGAAAGCACAAGCTGATCTGGATGCCCGCAAAGCCGATCTGGATGCAAAAAAAGAAGAATTAGGCACCATCACCGCCGAAACTCAGAAAGACGAGAACGAACTTACCGGCCTTGCAGAAAAAGCAACAGCTAACATTGAAGAACGCTTGCTGATAGCTTACAACCGCCTGCGCCAAAATGCAAAGAACGGTTTAGCTGTAGTAACCATTTCGCGCGATTCATGTTCAGGATGCTTTAACCAGATTCCGCCACAACGTCAGAGTGATATCCGTCAGCGCAAAAAGATCATTGTTTGCGAGCACTGCGGCCGTATTTTGGTTGATGAGCAAATGGCATTAGAAGCTGAAGAAGCATAAGCAAATCCCTAACCCCTAAAGGGAGGAAAATATATAAAGGCGTTCAGTATTGGACGCCTTTTTTGTTATGAGATTTTTATAATGGCAAAGGCCGCCTGTTCCCAGCGGCACAGACATTATTCGCCCAGCAAATCCGGCCTTCTTAATCTGGTGCGCTCTACAGCCTGCTCAAAGCGCCATTTTTCCACTTCGGGTGTATTGCCGCTTAAAAGGATATCAGGGACTTTATGGCCGTTCCAGTCAGCAGGGCGGGTATAAACAGGGGCATCCAGCAAACCGTCCTGGAACGAGTCGGAAAGGGCGGAGGTTTCATCAGACAGTACGCCCGGAATCAGTCGTACAACAGCATCTACCAAAACAGCCGCAGGCAGCTCACCTCCCGATAATACATAATCGCCAATAGAGATCTCGCGCGTAACAAAAATATCCCTGATGCGCTGATCGATACCTTTATAATGACCGCAAAGAATAATAATGTTTTTCTTGATGGAAAGCTGATTAGCTATTGACTGATTAAGTGTTTCCCCGTCGGGTGTCATAAAAATCACTTCATCATATTCGCGTTCAGATTTTAACTTTTCGATACAATCGGCAAATGGCTGAATGGTCATTACCATGCCGCTGCCGCCGCCGTAGGGATAGTCGTCAACGCTTTTCTGCTTGCCGGTTGAGTAGTCGCGCAGGTTATGGACCACGATTTCTGAAATTCCCTTCTTTTGCGCACGCTGTAAAATTGAATGTGCAAACGGACTTTCCAGTAAACCAGGCAAAACGGAAATGATATCAAAACGCATGGAGCAAAGATAGGTTGGGGAGAGCCAAGAACCAAGAGCCAAGAATCAAGACAAGGAAGGGAGATACATTGCTCCGCCGTGCCGAACCTGTTTGAGCGCCTTTTTATTTCTATCTTGATTCTTGGCTCTTGACTCTTTTCTTCAAAGCGGTCTGCAAATTTCCCAGTGATGCCCAAAAGGATCGATCACATGACCGAGGCGATAACCATAATGCTGATCGGCAACGGGATAAACCTCGGTGGCTCCTGCTGCAATGGCACTTGCGGCAAACGCATCGGGGTTGGCAACAATCAGTCCCATGCGGATGGGAATGGAGCCGGATTTCTCCGGTGTGGCGTGTTCTGCTTCCGGCGAACCATCTGCTACAAAGAAACGCGCGCCGTTGATAGAGAGCTCGGCTACGATGGCACCGTCGGGCGCTTCGATGCGCATTAATTCAGTGGCGTTGAACGCTTTTTTGTAAAACTCAACCGCTGCTATGCCATTGCTTACCGAAAGCGTGGGACGGATGGCAGTTTCAAAGTCGGGATGTGTGTTGTCTTCCATAATTATATCGCTTTTTCAATTAACCAATGGTGACCGAAGGGATCAATGATCTCGCCCTGACGGTAACCGTAATCATAATCCTGCGCCGGCGACTTTACAATGGCGCCGGCTTTTTCTGCCTGTGCAATAGTGCCCTGCACGTCGTCCACAAAAAGGCCGATGGTAACGGTGGTGGCGCCTTTTTCCTTTGGCGCAAAGGCTTTATTGTTGTTTGTTTCCTCGTGCAGGTGAAATAGCGTACCGTCAATCGAAAATTCCGATACATGTACACTGCCGTCATCATTTGAGAAACGGCGCAATTCAACCGCGTTAAAAGCCTTGGTATAAAAACTCACGTCGGTCACCCCATTTGGAATAACCAGCTGCGGTGCAAAAGTTGGTTTTGTTGACATATTAAAATGTTTTTCTTTTATCTTCTTTTTTCTCGAGTCTTTGTCTCTTGCTTCCTTTCTTTCCCATTCTTGTCTCTTGATTCTTGACTTCTTGTGTCTCTCCTAATCTTCTTCTTCCAATATAAAAATCTCCTCCAGCGGCTTGCCGAACACCCGCGCAATCTTCAATGCCAGAACAGTTGAAGGTACATATTTGTTGCTTTCGATAGTGTTTATGGTTTGGCGCGATACGCCGACTGCTTCGGCCAGCTCGGCCTGCGTTATATTTTTGAAAGCGCGCTCAATCCTGATGGTATTTTTCATGACAGCCTCGCATCCTCCTTCATTGAACGGTTAAGCCGGTAGATCTTCCAGCGGAAATGAAGAATAAAAAAGAGCAGCGGCACCCATAGATTGAGTTCAAGGATATCTTTAAAATCCTGACCACCGGTAAAAGCAAGGCTAATGATAAGAATAAGATAGTTGAGATAGATTGCCCATTGCAGCGAGTCGAGCCTTAGCTGAGTTATTTGTTCATCCTCGTTTTTCTCTTTGGCGAATGCCACCAGCAGTAAACCTGTCAGCATCAACAAAGATGTGATGATAAAGAAAAGATGATGAATATTAAAGATTCCTGAGTCATCGGGCATGTCATGAGGATCGAACCCAAATGCTTTCGAAAACAAGACAATAGGGATATGAAAAACGATGCAAGCCAACCCCAGATACCTGCACCAATAAGGAAATAAGAAACGGGTTTTCATTTTGTAAAGTTTGATATACCAAATGTAAAACAAACTTTACAAAAGTCAAATAAACTTTACAAAAATTAATTTACTCCAAATAAATATCCAGCAGCCCGTCTGGCAAATCAACCCTCACCAACTCCTTCACCACATCAATTCCTTTTACAGTATCAACGTTTAGGGGAAAAAGCACTTCGCAGTTTTGGTACTGTACCGTTGCTATTAACTGTTGAGGATATTCCTGAATATCAGTAATAATGCCCAGTTCGCCTTCGTTATCGTCTATCGCGGTAAAACCTTTCAGGTCCATTAAAGTAAACTCTTCTTTCTTCTTTTTGGGTTTTAATTTATTAGGGAGATAGATATCTTTTCGAACCAGGTGCGCCGCTTTTTCAATCGTATCCACATCTTCCAGAACCAGGTAACCTGCGTTCTTTTGCAGGTATTTAACAGAGCTCACAAAATAAGGCACCAGTTTTCCGGCAATCTCAACAAACAGGCTATTGAACCTAACCTTTTCTATCCCCTCAAAATCAATGTAAATATTAAGCTCGCCTTTTAAGCCCTTGGTCTTTAAAATAGTGCCTATCCTGAAACAATCTTCGGTCGTCATGATAAAAATTAGTATAAATAAGAATGGCGAAGAACCTGTTTAGGGTCTCCGCCATTCGTTTATTAAAAGCGGTTATAGAAACCGGCTTCGTATTTCAAATTATTCTGCGCTTTCTGCTTCCGGTTCAGCCGATGCTGCTGCTTCAGTTTCTTCAGCGGGTGCTTCAACTTCTTCAGCTACAGGAGCATTTTTAGCGGCAATTGCAGCAGCTTTTTCTTCTTTCTTTTTAGCTTCTACGGCTAAAGCAGCTTTGCGGGCTTCTTCTTTTGCAGAAACCAAACCAGTTTTCTTGCCGGTGATCTTGCCTTCTTTAGCGTCTACCCATTCCTGGAATTTGCTTTCCACCTGTTCTTCGGTCAAAGCGCCTTTTTTCAAACCACCTTGTAAGTGTTTTTTGTACAGAACGCCTTTGTATGATAATATTGCACGGCAGGTATCGGTTGGCTGTGCACCATTGTTTACCCAATCTAAAGTTTTATCGAAGTTGATATCGATAGTTGCTGGGTTAGTGTTTGGGTTGTATGAACCTAAACGCTCAATAAAACGACCATCGCGGGGTGCGCGTGCGTCGGCTACTACGATGTAATAAAAGGGTTTTCCTTTTTTACCGTGTCTTTGCAATCTGATTTTAGTTGCCATTTCTTGATTTTATGTATTCAACATTGTCCCCGGAGTCCTTTCTGCGGGGATGCAAAGGTAAGTATTTTATTTATTGTAACAAACGGTTTTTGTATTTAGTAACCAATAAGTTAAGATAATTATTGCAGGCGCAGGCCCCCCGTAGTTGAATATATGGCGGCTGTGACGAATTTGGAGCGCATTTCATCATTAACAAATATCAAAAAAATGTCGGTTTTTTGTAAAATAAACCACATATTGCGGCTGTGCGGTCACGTGGATTGCAACATATATTATGGTAACAGCCGCTGAGCTTAACATACACTATGCCGCTAAATAATTTCGGTTTTTTGTTTGACGATAGCCCCAACCCGATGTGGATCTTCGAATTATCGGGGTTGCGCATACTGAAGGTAAACAATGCGGCTATCGGGCATTACGGTTACTCCGAGCAAGAATTCCTGTCGATGGGGATCAACGACCTTCGCCCCCTCCAGGATCGTGATAAACTTAGCACTTATGTTTCCGGTAAAGCTGCTGAAAAAAGCAAACCAAAACTAAACCAGGCGGGCGTTTGGAAACACGTGAAAAAAAACGGCGAGGAGCTGTACGCCGAAATTATCAGCAACGCCATAAAATACCAAAACCAGGATTGCCGCATAGTTGTAGCTAACGATGTTACCGAGAAAGTGCGTTACCAGGAAGAACTGATAGGCACCAAAAGCAGCCTGGAGGCCCTGATAAATAATACCGAAGACCAGATCTGGTCGGTAGATAAAGACCTGCGGTATGTTTATATGAATAATGCTTATTGCGACCGCATAGCTCATTTAACGGGGAGAGAGCCTCATCGCGGCGATTTTTCTTACCGGCACGCCGGCTATTCTGAAGAAATTATTGAAACTTGGAATGGTTATTATAACCGTGCCCTTGCCGGTGAAATATATACAGTAATAAACGAAAGTGTAGACCCCGAAACAAAAGAAACGCTGTCATTCGAGATCCGATTTAATCCTATTCGTAATGCCAGCGGCGAGGTTACCGGTGTGGGCTGCTTTGCTCATAATATAACGCAAAGGCTGAAGACCGAAAAGGCCATCATCGATCAGAACGACCGCCTTCGCCACATTGCGTCATTAACTTCGCATGAATTGCGGCGGCCCGTTGCCAGTATGCTGGGCCTTATTGCTGTAATGGACAGGGTTAATTTTTTTAATCCCGATAACCAGGAGATCATAGAGCACCTGCTTACCGTAGGTAATGAAATAGATGAGGTTATCCGCCTGATAGTGGATAAGACCTTTTTGCAGTATCCTAATTTTCCAGATAAATTTCAGTCGCCCTAACAGGCGTCTTTATTTAAAAATGCCCCGTTAGGATAGGTTCAGCTTCTTTAAATATCCTGCATTAACAGCCGCACTTTCTAAAGGTGTTTCTTTAAAAAACCGCGATTGTTCCACAAAAAAATATTCCATGCCGTTATCCAGTGCGGTTGTAAGCAGGTGCGGATAATTAATAATTCCCGTACCCAAATCGCAGGCCGATTCTTCTTCACTTCCTTTCGGTAAGCGCTGTTTCAGCACATCGCGCATGTGGCAAAGGCGAAACCGCGGCCGGTGCTTTTTGAGATAGGCTTCCGGGTCTTGTCCTTCGGTAACAGCGTAATAAAAATCCATCTGGAAATCAACGAGATGTTTATCGGTATGGGTCAATAGCACATCTATAGGCAGTTGACCATCAACCGGCTTGTAAGGATAATCGTGCGGATGATAGGCAAAGCGCAGTCCGTTTTGCTTGCAGATCTCGCCATAACCATTAAACTCATCAGCGATGCGCTTAAAATCATCGATTGATTTCTGCGGACCTTTCCACGGGTAGATCAAATACTTCATGCCGATCTCCGCAGCTTCGGCCGCCAGCTTTTTATACCCTTCGGTGTTACCCGAAAAATGAGTTGATATTATTGTGAGGCCGTTATCCTTCGCCACTTTACTGAACTCTTTGTTGCTCATTCCCCAAAATACACCTTTTGGCCCCTCGTAACTTTCAATTTGGGAGTAGCCCATTTTGCCGAGTTGCTTCAAGGTGTAGATGGAATCCTTTTCCATGTCCTCCTTCACCATATACAATTGAATGCCAATGGCCGGGAGTGTATGTTTGGTAAGAACGGCAAACGTTTCGCTTTTTATTAAGGGGATGGAAAGGGCCAAAAGGCCGGTGTTTTTTAGAAAGGTTCTTCTGGTCGTCATAGTAATATGTATTTGAACTTCTTGTCATTTCGAACGATAGTGAGAAATCTTAGGTGTTATGCATTCGGTATATATAGCAGCTAATGCATTGGCGGTAATGCCGCTTGTTTAAGATTTCTCACTATCGTTCGAAATGACAATGGCGGAAAAGAAATGATGCCCTAACTCAAATTCCCTTTCTTCATCTCCTCCACCGCATGGTGCGCCGCACGTGCGGCAAATGCCATGTACAATATCGACGGACTTTGGTTTCCGGTACTGGTCATACAGGCGCCATCGGTTACATAAACGTTCGGGCACAGGTGCAACTGATTATTTTTGTTGAGCAGCGAAGTTTTAGGATCATTGCCCATGCGGCAGCCGCCCATCTCGTGAATGTCGAGGCCGGGCGCCTGGTGGGTATCAACCTTTTCAATATCGCGTAAGCCGGCAACTTCCAGCATTTCGGCGCTTTGGGTAAGGAAGTCTTTGATCATGCGCTCATCGTTGTCATCGTAGCCAACAGAAGTGATCAATTGCGGAATGCCCCACGGGTCTTTTTCATCGGTACTTAAACGTACATGATTTTGTTCTTTAGGGATAGTTTCACCCTGAATGAACATCCCGGCCCGCCACGGGCCAGGTTCTGTCAGTGAATCTTTATAAGCTCCGCCAATGCCGTCAATGCCCCCTTCCCGATATGCCGGGCCGCGGCTCGAATATACAAACGTAAGGAACCCGCCCAGGTAATCGGTGTCCTGTTTGTGCAGGTTGCGGTAATTAGCGATAATTGGATTGGTGGGATTACGGCCGTAGTAATATTTATCTTGCAATCCATCATAAGTACCGTGAACGCTTGCCCGGTAGTTTTGGAAGGCGACATATTTACCCAGCAGGCCATTGTCGTTACCCAAACCATTCGGAAAACGATGCGATTTGGAATTAAGGAGAATAAGGTTAGTATTCAAACACGCTGCATTAAGGAAGATCACTTTGGCAAAGTAATCCACCTCCTGATGCGTTTGTGCATCGATAATTTTTACACCTACGGCTTTGCCTTTCTGCTCGTCGTAAATAATTGAATGCACCACAGCGTGCGGCCTGATGGTCAGGTTTCCCGTTTTTTTAGCCCAGGGCAATGTAGACGATACCGAACTGAAATATCCTCCAAACGGACACCCGCGGGTACAAAGATCGCGCGCCTGGCATTGGCCGCGGCCCTGTTCCAAATGTATTGGCTGCGGTTTGGTGAGATGCGCCCAGCGGGTTCGTACCATAAACCGGTCTTTGTATTTCCCACTTATCTTCCGTTGTATTTCCTGTTCCACGGCGCTCATTTCAAATGGTTCCAGGTATTCACCATCGGGAAGCGCTTCCAGGCCGTCTCTGTCGCCGCAAATACCGGCAAATTTCTCCACGTGGCTATACCAGGGAGCAATATCTTTGTAACGGATGGGCCAATCCACCGCGTAGCCATAACGTTGCGGCGCCGAAAACTCAAAATCGCTCCAGCGCTGGCAGGCGCGTCCCCACATAATTGACTTACCGCCAATCTGGTACCCTCGAATCCAGTCGAACGGCTTTTCCTGGATATAGGGATGTTCTTTATCTTTCACAAAAAAATGGTCGGTATCCTCGCCGTATGCGTAGCATCTACTAATCACCGGGTTCTCATCCAGCACTTTCTGCGGCTCACGCATGCGGTGCGGAAAATCCCATGGGTTCTTCATTGCCGTTGGATAGTCCTTGATATGCTCGATATTGCGACCGCGTTCCAGCACCAGGGTTTTTACACCCAGGTCGCACAACTCCTTTGCCGCCCAGCCCCCGCTGATACCTGAGCCAACTACTATAGCATCGAATGTGTTTTCGTTATTCATATCTCTTTGTCGCTGATTGTCTGAACCCATCTAATTTAAAAATATCTCATCCATAAACACCCACTCCGGTCCTTTTTTTACCGGATCCCATGACGGCAGGGTTTGTATATTTTTGGTGATGATCTTCATGACAGCAATTGGCTTTCCTGTTTTCAATTTGCAATCAACACCAATAGCCATTACCGGGTCGTCCTTTTTGGCGGGCGCGGGAATCACATTGCCCAACAGGGCCAAATGGTTTTTGTCGGCTCCGCCCCATATCTCTATCCCTATAGGTAAAAATATCTGGCTGCCAATGTTGCGCAGGCAGTTAATGGTTACGGTGTGCAGGTTGGCGGGCTTCTTAAACTCCATGTACACTTCAATGTTCTTTTGCGCTGCCAGCCACTTGCCGTTGCCAAAGTTGGTGCCGCCGAGGTCTTTATCTATCAGCGATTTTGCCCCGCTGGCCGCATATTTCTCCACCGGAGGCTGTATAAAGCTGATACTATCGGGCGTGTAGGCGCTTTTGAAGACGCTGAATTGCACCACATCGCTGCTGATCCAGCCCGGTTTGCAGGCACGCACTTTTATCGTGGTGTTTTTGCTGACGGTTAGTCCCGGTTTGTAAACTGCCGATTTCACGCTGTCCGGGTCGGTACCATCAGTAGTATAACGAAGTTCCACACCCTTTATAGGATGGCCAATTTCCAGCGGCAGCGATTGCGCAAACACCAGCGTAGTATTCTTCAATTGCGGAACATTCAGTTTAATAGGCTTTCCATCATCCTTAAAACTTTTTATAAAGGTGACGTTTTTATTATGCGCCTGCAGATCCTGGATCTGGGCATCGGTGAGACCGGTATCCCACAAGGTAATTTTGGCGAGGCTTTTCAGCGCGCTGATATTCTTCATCGCCCCGGCATTCAGCGGCGCACCGGCAAGTGAGAGCATTTTTAAATTTTTAAGCGATGCAAGGTCTTTCAACGTGGCACCTGTTATATCGCTAAAGTTCAGGTTGAGGGTATGCAGGTTTTCAAACCCGGCAATGGTTTTCAGTTCAGCATCTTTCACCGGCATTTTATCCAGGTCAAGCGTTACGATCTGTTTTTTTATCTGGCTTAATTCTTCTAAAACTTTAGGCTGATAGCTGCTTTTATTGTAAATGTTCACCCCTAACGCAGGCGACTCTGTGGCCAGCGGGTAAATGGCTCGGTAATTATTGTTCAGTTTTTTGATGGTCTTCTCGTCTGCCGCTGCAAAATCAAATTTCTCTTCGGCCTCTTCCGCCGGTTTCAGATAGGTTGCGGCGATCATCCGCAGCGAGTCCGTTTCAGGAAGATCGATCACCTTCTTTTTAAAATCAGGGTTTTCCTTTACCCATAGATACAACAGGTGCAGTTCATCAGGCGTTAACTGCGGCTTGCCGGTTGGCGGCATGTGTTTCTTTTCTGTCTCCACCATGTGTACCCGCTCCAACAGTAAGCTAACCTGCGGCTGACCGGGCACAATAAATTTCCCGCTTTTACCGCCTTTTAAAATCGAGCGTTCATCAATCAACATCAGCCCGCCTTTGGTTTTATCGCCACCATGACAGCTGATACATTTGGCATCGAATATCGGTTGGATCACATCCCGGTAAACCAGGGCCTTATCAACCGGTACCTGTTCTTTTTCAGGATGCCAAACCGGGGCCAGCACAAAGTTGTCGCCATGTGTTAAATCGGCACCGAAATGACCGGCAACAACCAGCGCCAATACCACAAAGCCAGCGCCCCAGCGGGCTGCCCTTACATTATACCACCCGGCGGTGCGGCACCGATAAATAACAGACGATATAAAAACCACGCCCGCCCCGAGCCATTTATGCCATTGCAATGTGCTCCCCTCGTAGCCCGGCTCTCTCGAAAGGAATAAACCCATAATAGCGGTTACCGCGGCAAAGATGGCGCCGGTGAGCCATAAATAAGTGGTAAAATCATGATAGAGCTTTTCAGTGCGGAAACGTTCTTTGAACCGGAAAAATTCCAGCATCATAGCCATAATGAGCACCACAATGGGGAAGTGTAAAAGCAGCGGATGCATCCTTCCTACCGGCTGCAGCCAGGTTGGGATTGCTACTGACGAACCGGCTATCAATAAAAAGATGATAAAAATATTGAGGGCAAATAATACATTCTCGGCAAAGCCTTGTTGCTTGCTTTTTATCATCTAATTGGAATAGTTTAATATAATTAGGTTGTCTCGCCCTCTTATCATTTCGACGAGGAACGAGGAGAAATCTTTAAACGAGCTACATCCCGCTAATGAATAATCCGAATGCGAGGTGTAAAAGATTTCTCCCTCGCACTCGAAATGAGAAGAGGGGTGTTTTTTTACACCCTCGTAAATTTATACGGATACACCTTACCCGATGCCCACTGCGCCACGTAAAGGTTTTCATCATTATCCACCAGCACATCGTGCGGGTTTAAAAATATCTTTTCGGCCTGGGCCATTGGCTGCAATACGCCATCTTTATACACCGGTTCGGTGCCGCCTATGTTCGATACTACTTTGTTATTCTTATCCAGGATGGTGGTAAAACCCGTATTTTCCGCGTTAAGATTGGGTGAGCGCAATACCGCTGCATACAAATGATCGCCTTTAATAACCGGGCGGCAAACGCACGCGCCGGGAAGCTTGATCACTTCCATTAGCTTGCCATCCATGCTAAAGCGTTTAAAACAGTTGCGGGTACGGTCAGTGATTAGTAAGGTTGGTGTCGGGTTGCGGCGGTCTATTACAATGCCATGCGCATTGTCCAAGTGCTCGTCGCCATCACCGCGGCCGCCGAAGAAATGTTTCAGCTTACCGTTTTTATCGTAATGCATAATGTACTGCGAGCCGTAACCGTCAGCAATGTAAAAGTCGCCGTTGGTATCAACTGTTGTTTCGGTTGGGATAAAATCTTTGGCTTCCTTGTACACACCGGTTTCCAGCGGCACGTCCATCGTCATTAATATTTTCCCGTCGATGGTGGTTTTGTAAACCTGGTGTTTTACAGTATCGGTAATGAATAAAAACTCGGTTCCGTTCTCGTTTACCAAAGTAAGGCCGTGTGCGCCCGGAAACTCATGCCCCCAGGTATCCAGCAGCTTGCCCGATTTATTGTAGATCAACACGTTGTTCTTCGTCTCATTGGTGAGCAATAAAATGCGGCCTTTCGAATCCTGCACCATTTCGTGGCAATCATTCACCGGGTTTTTCATTGGGTCGGCTTTGCTCCAAGCCTTGTCCATGCGGTAGCGCATATTCCCATGCCCGTAAATTGGGCCATCGTCCTTCGCCAATAAATCCTTAGCTATAAAAAAGCTGCCGGTAGCTATCGCGCTTGATTTTATGAATGTTCTTCTTTCCATACTCTTTGATTTCACCGATGTTGAGATGATTACACCGATGTTGATTATTGATTGGGAATGATTAGTGACGACGTTGATTGTTAATCGGTGAAATCATCAAAAAATCATTCTCAATCTAATTAAGTTATTATTCCTTTTACGACATTCCCCGCCACATCAGTTAAGCGGTATCTTCTTCCCTGACTTTTAAAGGTTAGTTTAGTATGATCCAGGCCCAATTGATTCAGTATAGTTGCATGAAAATCATGTACATGCACCGGATCTTTGATAATGTTATACCCAAACTCGTCCGATTCTCCGTAGGTTATTCCGGGTTTAATGCCACCGCCCGCCATCCAGATGCTAAAGCAGCGTGGGTGATGGTCGCGGCCGTAATTGGCTTTTTCCAGCTTGCCCTGGCTGTAATTGGTCCGGCCAAATTCGCCGCCCCATATTACCAACGTCTCATCAAGCAGACCGCGTTGTTTCAGGTCGGTTACCAACGCCGCCGATGCCTGGTCAACATCTTTTGCCTGCCCGGCCATTTCCATAGGCAGGTTACTGTGCTGATCCCAGCCCTGGTGATACAACTGTACAAACCGCACCCCGCTTTCTGACAGCTTGCGCGCCAGTAAACAGTTGGCCGCATACGTCCCCGGCACCAAACAATCCGGACCATACATCTTCACAATATCGTCCGACTCCTTCGATACATCCATAATCTCTGGAACCGCGCTTTGCATGCGGTAGGCCATCTCGTATTGCTGCACCTTGGCTGATATTTCCGGATCGCCGAACTCTTTGTAAGAAATATCATTTAATTCAGCCAGCTTATCCAGCATCTTACGGCGCTCGGCGCGGCTTATTCCGGGCTGATCGTTCAGGTACAGCACAGGGTTCTCGCTGCTGCTGAACTGTACACCCTGGTGAATGGAATCTAAAAAACCGTTGCTCCAAAGTTTGGAGTACACACCTTGTCCGTTACCTTTTCCTTTGGAAAGCAACACAGTGAAAGCCGGCAGGTTTTTATTCTCGCTGCCCAGTCCGTAGCTTACCCACGAACCCATACTTGGCCGGTTGCCCTGTTGTGCGCCGGTTTGGAAAAAGGTAAGTGCCGGGTCGTGATTTATGGCCTCGGTATAAATAGAGCGGACTATACAAATATCATCGGCAATGGAACCAATATGGGGGAACATATCGCTTACCCACGCGCCCGATTTGCCGTATTGTTTAAAATCATAATAAGAGCCAACCAGCGGAAAAGATTTCTGCTGCGCTGTCATCCCGGTAAGGATCTGGCTGCCACGAACGGACGGCGGCAGCTCCTGCCCCATCATTTCGCGTAACTTTGGCTTATAATCGAATGATTCCAGCTGCGATGGCGCACCGTCCTGGAAAAGGTAGATCACCCGTTTGGCTTTCGGCGCAAAATTGGGCAAACCGGGGATAAAGTCGGCATCGTTGTCAGAACCAATTCCGCTAAACAGGTCGGGGATCAATAATGAGCCCAACGCCACGCTGCCAATCCCCAGGCTCAGCCTCGACAAAAACTTGCGCCTGTTTATATTCAGGCGATGCTCTAAAATATCCTTTTCCATTGCCATCAGGTTTTTGTTATTGCTTCCTCTAAGTTATAAATTGTGTCTACCGTTTTCATCATCGCCGCCAATGTAACCTTATCCAGGTTTTGGGGGATGGGGTATTCGCCCACATCCAGAATTTTCAGCGCATCTTTTTTGTTGATCGATTTTAGCTGATCGGCATAGTAGTCACTCAATATCTGTAATTCCTTTTCATTCGGCCTGCGGGCCATGATGAGCCGGAACGCCTTCGTTATTTTATCTTTCGCCTGGCTATTATCGGCTAAAACCTTTGCAGCCAGTACGCGCGCCGCTTCCAATACGGTAGGATCGTTCTCCATCAACAAAGCCTGCAATGGGGTGTTGGTGCGCAATCGTTTCACCTCACATTGATCGCGGTTGCTGGCATCGAAAATGGCCATTTCCACCGGCGGTACGGTACGTTTGATCAAAGTATACATACCACGACGATACAGACCCGGACCATGCGTTTGCCTGTAACTTGCCAATATCCCGCGCCCCGATGTCGCATTCTCCCACAAGCCCGGTGGCTGATAAGGATTTACGCTCGGTCCGCCAATCTGATGGTTCAGCAAACCGCTGCTGGCCAGTACCAGGTCGCGCACCAATTCGGCGGGAAGCCGGTAACGCGGGCCACGAGTCAGAAAAGTATTATCCGGATCGATCTTGAAGTTTTCTGCTGTTATTGCTGCCGATTGCCGGTACGTGGCTGACATTACCATCTGTTTTACCAGCCGTTTCATATCCCAGCCATGGTTCATAAAATCAACGGCCAGCCAGTCAAGCAGTTCCGGATGCGATGGCAGATCGCCCTGCATACCAAAATCGCCTGAGCTTTTCACAATGCCTTTGCCGAATAGTTCCTGCCATGTCTGGTTCACAAATACGCGGGCAGCTAACGGGTTTTTCTTATCGAACAGCCACTCAGCCAAGCCCAGCCTGTTCTTCGGCAGCGAATTACTGAACGGCATAATAGATGATGGCGTTCCCGGCATTACTTCATCGCCGTGACTGTCATAATTCCCCCTTTTCAGGATATATGTTTTGCGGTAAACCTCGCTGTCGCCCATAATAGATACAATCAGCCTTCCGGTGTCCTGCTTGTTCACAAACTTCAGGATGCTTTTCGCATCATCATTGCTAATCTGCATCATCGGGCGCTTGGCATAAGTTTCCGGTCCACCCACGGTTGATTGCAGTCCCGCTTCTTTTACGCTGTTGAAGAACGAGAACACCTGGTAATATTCTTTTTGCGAGAACGGATCGTATTTATGGTCATGGCAATGCGCACATTCCAGCGTAACACCCAACATGGCCTTGCCGAAGGTGTTGGTACGGTCGGTTACGTAGGCCACGCGATATTCCTCATCAATTACGCCGCCCTCTTCGGTAATTTTATGATTGCGGTTAAAGCCGGTGGCCAGCAACTGTTCTTTAGTAGCGTTGGGGATCAGGTCGCCGGCCAGTTGCCAGGTGATGAATTTATCGTAAGGGAGATTTTCATTATAGGCGTGAATCACCCAATCGCGCCAGGGCCATTGCGTGCGGTAGTTATCGTCCTGGTAGCCGTGCGAATCAGCATAACGGGCAACGTCCATCCAGTGCAGCGCCATTTTTTCGCCGTAGGCGGGGTTCTTCATGAGCTCGTCCACCATCTTTTCGTAAGCGTCCGGACTTTTATCGGCCAGGAACCGGTCCATCATTTCAAGGGTTGGCGGCAGGCCAATGATATCTTCACAAAGGCGTTTCAGCAAATGTTCCTTGTCAGCTTCCGGATTGGGTTTCAGGCCGTATTGTTCTTGTTTTTTCAGGATGAAGTTATCTATCGGATTCTTCACCCAGGCCTTATCATCTACCACAGGCACTGGCCACGATTTTGGCGGAACAAACGCCCAATGCTTTTCATATTTGGCGCCCTGCTTGATCCATTTTTTGATTAACTGAACTTCGTGAGGTGTCAAACGTTTCAGATTAGAATTTGCCGGTGGCATCATTTCCGACGTATCATTGGTGGATACCCGCCTAAACAGTTCCGATTCTTCAGGGCTGCCCGGTACCAGCACGTGCGCATCGGGATTATCCTTTAATGCCTTGAAAGCGCTTTCAGGTTTATCCAAACGTAGATTGGCCTGCCGCTTACCCGCGTCCGGACCATGGCACTTATAACATTTATCAGAAAGAATTGGGCGGATATTAAAGTTATAACTGATGGTATCAGGAATCTGATCCTCGATGTTAGCAGACGAGGTATTATGGCAAGCTGCAAAAAATCCCACCGCAGTTCCCGCGCACGCAATCGCCAGAAAAAACAAACTCTTCCGCATAATTAAGTTAGTATTGGTCGGCTACTATTGGTTATAGCGAAGTTAAAATTAAACAAATAAATGTGAAATTAACAGGCATAAATTTTAATACAAGCGGCATTGAAACATGTTTTTTACAATACCGCCGCTTAAATTCTTATTCGCCGCTAACTTAACTACCGCACAAACGCCATAGCCACGCCACCATCTACGTTCAATACGTTACCGGTTGATTTATTCAGCAACCCGCCAACCAGCGCAAAGCAGGCATTGGCTATATCTTCGGGCAGGATGATCTCGTTCAGCAGCGTTCTTTTGGCGTAGAAGGCAGGCAATTCCTCAACGGTAACGCCGTAGGCTTTAGCGCGCCCGGCGGCCCAATCCCCTTCCCATATTTTACTGTCGGATATCACCGCATCGGGGTTTACCACATTAACACGGATGTGGTCTTTACCTAATTCGGCGGCGTTTAGTCTGCTTAAATGCAATTGCGCCGCTTTAGCCGAACCGTAGCCTGCGTTATTCGGACCGGACACCAGTGCGTTCTTACTCACAATATTGATCACATCGCCGCCGGACTCCTGTTTGCGCATTATTTTTACGCCTGCCTGGGTAACCATGAACTGGCCTTTTACCAATACATCATAAAGGATATCCCAGTCTTTTTCGGTGTGGTCTTCAATGGGTTTGGAGATAGATAGTCCCGCGCAATTCACCACTAAATCTACGCCTGCAAAAGCCCGCACGGCTGCGTCAAATGCGTTTTCGATGGATGCTTTATCAGTTACATCTATCAGCGTTGCTGCATAAACGTCTTTTCCGTATTGTTTCAGGAAGTCGGCTTTGGCATGTTCCAGGCGATTGGCGTCATTGTCAGTAATGATTATGCAGGCACCCTCGTCAGCAAATTTTTTGGCGATAGCCTTACCTATACCGCCAGCACTGCCGGTAACCAATGCCACCCGACCCGAAAGCGATTTTGGTTTCGGCATGCGCTGTAGCTTGGCTTCTTCCAACAACCAGTATTCTATATTGAAAGCCTCCTGCCGCGGCAGCGAGGTATATTCAGAAATGGCCTCGGCGCCCTTCATTACATTAATGGCGTTGATGTAAAACTCGGCGGCAACACGGGCGGTCTGTTTGTCTTTTGCGAAAGTGAACATACCAATGCCCGGATACAAGATCACTACCGGGTTGGCATCACGCATTGCCGGGCTGTTAGGGTGTTTGCAGCTTTCATAATATTCTGCGTACATCTTTCGATAAGCTTCGAAAGCGGGAGCCAATTTTTCTTTCAACGTGGCAACGTCAGACAAATCTTCATCGGCCGCCAATTCCAACACCAGCGGACTGATCTTCGTCCTCAAAAAGTGATCTGGGCAACTGGTTCCCATAGGCGCGAGGCGATCCAAATCATTAGAGTTGATAAATTCCAGCACACGCGCATCGTCAGTAAAGTGGCCAACCATGCGCACATTACCAGAACAAAACCCGCGCAAAACCGGCGCAATAGCAATAGCTTGCTTGGTGCGATCATCTGATGATTGGCTTTTTAGCTTGCTTCCGCCAAACACCGGGCCCTTTTTGCCATAATTTTGCTCCAGGTATTCCGCGCATTGCTCAATAACTTCCAGCGTGTTGATGTAACTTTCATAAGCGGTATCGCCCCAGGTAAACAACCCGTGCGAGCCCAGCATGATACCGCGGATACCCGGATTATCGTCCAGGCATTGTTTCAATTTCAAACCCAGATCAAAGCCAGGCCGCTGCCATTCCACCCAGCCAATCTTTCCCTGAAATAATTCTTCGGTTATTTTCCTGCCGTCTTTTGCTGCTGCAATGGCAATAGCTGCGTCGGGATGCAGGTGATCGATGTGTTTGAATGGAAGAAATCCATGCAACGGCGTATCGATGGATGGCGCTTTGGAGCTCAGGTCGAAAATGCAATGGTTAAATAATTCCACCATTTCATCCTCATGCTCAATGCCGCGATAAACATTCGTAAGGCTGCGCAGACGGTTTACATACAAGGCAGCAAGTCCGCTTTTTTTGAGGGTACCTAAATCGCCCCCTGATCCTTTCACCCACATTACCTCAATATCTTCACCCGTTAAAGGATCTTTGGCTATAACCTTGCACGAGGTATTGCCCCCGCCATAATTTGTGAGGCGCAGATCGGCCCCCAACAGGTTGGAGCGGTAAATTAATAACGCTACTTCATCGCCGGCAAGTTCTGCCGCTTTGGCATCGTCCCACAAGTAGCTTACATGTTTAAAGTTTGTTTCTCTGATAGACATCGTTTCTTTATTTATTTGAGAGGATACAAGAGTCAAGAAATCAAGAATCAAGACAGAAGAACCATAATTGCTTTATCTTGTCTCTTGATTCTTGACTTCTTGCATCTATTCTCTTACTTCACCGCGTTCCCGTAACCTACTACAAGAACTGATAATATAATTACAGCTATCCCTATGATAACCGTGCTGAATGCTTTTTTGCTCACGCCTTTCCATTCCTTCAACACCAATCCCCAAATGTTGGCAATAAGGATAATAAACGCCATGTGCAGTATCCATGAGCTTGCGCCGTTCCCCATCTTACTTTCGCCCATACCGTAAAAAAAGAACTGCAGAAACCAGGTGGTTCCGGCCAGCGCCGAAAACAGGTAATTTTTGAGCAGCGGCGTTTTCGGGTTGGTATAGTCGCCAAAGGTTTTGTTGCGGGCGTTCAGCACCATGCACCAGATAAAGTTGGTGGTCAACCCGCCCCAAAGCACCACGATATACACCACGTTGTTACGGAACAGAAACGATGTTTCGCCCGGATGCGATGCCAGGTGCATGGTATTGGCCACATCAGCCATCGACTTACCCGCTTCGAGGCCAAAATTAAAACAAGCACTTAATATGCCCGAAACTATCGCCACAAATATGCCCAGCCCAAAACGGTAATCTTTGTTTTCTTCTTTGGCCGAGGTATTTTGGGCGAGGTCTTTCTCCTTCATCGTTCCGGCCCTGCCACAAATAATAATGCCGATAACACAGATGAATATACCGAGCAGCACCAGCTGCCCCCAATGCGATGTGGCGAGCGTTGTGATGGTGTCTTTACCCTCCTTCGGAAAGAAGTTATAGTAAACAGATGGCACCAGCGAGCCGAAAACGGCGCACAATCCCAATATAATGGTGCTTCCTAACGATACGCCGAGGTAACGCACGCCGAGCCCATAGGTCAATCCACCGATGCCCCACAAAATGCCCATCAGGTAAGTCCAGCCCAATACATCAAAACCGGTACTTTTGATAATCTCGAAAAAGCCGGGAATAGTAAGCCACGCGGCTAACGGCGGCACGATGAGCCATGAAAATAAACCGCCAACTATCCAGAAACTTTCCCATGCCCAGCCCTTCACCTTTTTGTACGGGATATAAAAGCTTCCCGAGGCAAAACCTCCGAGAAAGTGGAAGAACACACCGAAAATTATGCCCATTTTGGTTGATTAAATCTTTTTCTTTATATCCACCTGTTATTGCTTCGTACCTCGCAATGACAAGGCGGGTTTATTACACACTCATGGCTTCGCGGTTGTAAAATCATACGTTCCCGACCCTACATTTACAGCCACATACCCTGGTTCCGTTTCAGCAGCTACTTTCACGCCCCGATCAGCAGAAATTACTTTCCCGCCTTCTGTTATGCCAGCAGCGCTTGCGGCCGGAATATAAACCGTAGCCGTGGTATTTGCAGGGATCTCTACATGCAGCAACAAATTATTTCCGTCAATATTCCAGTGCGAGCTTACTTTGCCATAATTGGTTTGATAATCGGCTGCCACGTTGGTAAGATTTCCGCCGATAGTTGGTTTGATGACGATGCCTTTGTAGCCAGGCTCGTTTTCTTTGGTATCAATGCCTGCTATCACCCTATACATCCAGTCGCCAATGGCGCCGTAAGCGTAGTGGTTATACGAATTCATAGATGGCGCTTCAAATGTACCGTCGGTGCGGATACCGTCCCATCTTTCCCAAATGGTAGTGGCGCCCATTTTTATAGGGTATAGCCATGAAGGATAAGTTTCCTGTAGCAACAGACGGTAAGCCATATCGGTATGGTTGAAACGGCTCAGCACGTGGCACAAATATGGCGTGCCCAAAAAACCGGTGGTTAAGTGATTACCGTAGCGCTGAATATTGTTCACCAATCGGTTGGCCGCTTGTGCCCGCAGGTTTTCGGGCAGCATATCAAACTCCAATGCCAGTACATAAGCGGTTTGGGTGTCTGATGAGATGAGTCCGTTCGGTGTTACATATTCATTGATAAACGCCTTTCTGATGCGCGCCAGCCATCCAGTATAAAACGCTTCGTCTTCCTTTTTGCCAAGCACTTTTGCAGCGTCGATCATCAATTGGGTAGAGTGCGCCCAAAAACATTGCGCTATTAAATATTTGCTGGTGATAGCCGATGTGCCGTCGGTATCATCATTCACGCTGTAAAACAGCCAGTCGCCAAAGTGGAAGCCGGTATTCCAAAGGTCGTTTTTGCTTTTATCCTGCATGTATTTTACCCATGCTTTCATACTGGCATACTGGTTTTCCAGAATCTGCTTATCGCCGTAGGCCAAATACATGTTCCACGGAATGATGGTCGACACATCCGACCAGCCTGTGCTGCCGCCCGATTCGCCCGGACCTTTTAATACATCGGGAATAACAAACGGCACGCTGCCGCTTGAGTATTGATCTGCTGCCACGTCCTTCAGCCATTTGGTGAAAAAGTTGTGCACGTTCATGTTGTATGATGCCGTGCGCGAGAATACCTGCGCATCGCCGGTCCAGCCCAGGCGCTCATCACGCTGGGGGCAATCAGTTGGTACATCCAGGAAGTTTCCTTTCTGGCCCCATTGAATATTATGCTGTAATTGATTGAGCAAGGTATTTGAACAGGTGAAAGTTCCGGTCGGTGCCATGTCCGAATAAAGTGCAATGGCCGTAAAGTTTTCCGGTTTGATCTCGCCAGGATATCCTTCAATCTTAATAAACCGGAAGCCCTGCCAGGTAAATTGCGGCTCGAATGTTTCTTCATCACCGCCCTTCAGAATATAAATATCCTGCGACCGTGCTGAGCGTAAGTTCTCTGTATAAAAGTTGCCTAATTTGTCTATTACCTCGGCATGCGAGATCTTGATAGTATCTCCGGCTTTGCCTTTTGCTTTTAGCTGCACCCATCCCACCAAATTCTGTCCAAAATCAATCACCTGCTCACCTTTAGGGGTTCTGAATATCTTAACGGGCTTAAAGGTTTCGTGCTTTCTTACGGGTTCATTATAGGTAGCAACCAAAACCTCTTTGCTGAAATCCTTAACGGCAACGCCGCTCCAGTCTTTATCGTCAAAGTTTGTGGTCGACCAGTTCATTTGCTGCTTCCTGTCGTCGATGGTGGCGCCATAATAGATCTCGGCAAACCTTACCGGGCCGGTAGAAGACTTCCAGCTATCGTCTGAAATAATGGTGGCGGTAGTACCGTCGGTATAAGTAACTTCCAGCTGCGCCAGCAATGCTATATCTTTCCCATAGTAGTTTAGCCTGTTTTCAAAGCCGATGTGCCCGCGATACCAGCCGCTGCCCAGTTCGGCGCCAATAGCGTTCTTACCCGCTTGCAAAAGGCCTGTAACATCATAAGCCTGGTATTGAAGCCGTTTGTTAAAGCTGGTCCACCCGGGTGTAAGGTAGGCATCGCCCACCCGGTGGCCATTGATCTGCGCCTCATATAAGCCGTGCGAGGTGATATACAGCATTGCTGAGCTTACCTTTTTATCTAATGCAAAGGCTTTGCGAAACAACGGGCTCGGGCGGTTAATTGAATCTTCCTTAAATCCCGGGGTTATCCATTTGGCTTTCCAATCGGCGGTGTTTAGTAAACCCATTTGCCAGTTGGCAGGCGCGCTCCATGCCGACGCTTTTCCCTCGTTATCCCATATACGTACCTGCCAGGTATATTTTTCGCCCGAATGCAGCGGCTCTCCCTTGTAAGTAATATACATCGATTGATCAGATGCCACTTTTCCGGTTTTCCAAACCTCGTGTTTTCCCCTTCCCACACTGTTCACCTTAATCTCGTAAGCCGACTGCAGTACGCCGCGCTTGTTCCCCGCATCCAGCTGCCAGCTGAACCGCGGATTAATAGCATCTACGCTAATGGGATTAGGTTTGTTTTCAGTTAACAAGGTTTGCACCTTTACCTGTGCAAAGCCGGTTGTGGCAAGTGTTATGGCGAAACTTAATGCGGCGAGCTTTCTCATAGTTTAAAAAAGGGCGTATAAATTGGTAAGGCAAGTTAAGTAAAATGCGGGTAGTTAACTATCCTGTACTGTCTTATAAAATGGGGATTTAGAAAATTTATTTAGTTTAGCGGGTGGTTGGAGTCCGGATTTGTAGAAACGCGATGCATCGCGTCTCCTAACGAACGGACGACTGGGCGGCGGTAATGTCGCGGCAAAGAGGGAAGAGGATTTTTTTGTAGAGACACAATACATTTTGTCTCCCGGTATGTTGGGCTGATGGTTAGGAGACACAATGTATTGTGTCTCTACAACAGAACATTTTTATTTTTAGGCTGATGAAGAATTATTTAAAAATTATTAAAATAGACGAATACTCCATCACCCCTAAATATCTGCAGATCAGCAATTCCATTTTACGGGGGATTGAGGAACAAAAGGTTGATAAGGACGACATTCTTCCCTCAATCAATGACCTCAGCGTTGCCCTCGAAGTTTCACGCAATACCATTGAGCGGGCTTATAAAGAACTGCGGAAATACAATGTGATTAAATCCGTAGCGGGAAAGGGTTATTTTATCTCGGGTACATCGTTCAATCAGCCGGTGCGGGTGCTGCTGCTTTTCAATAAGCTGAGCAGCCATAAAAAGATAATTTATGATGCCTTTGCCGAAACGCTTGGCAACAATGCCGCTATCGATTTTTACATCTACAACAATAACCTCAACGTTTTTAAAAAGTTGCTTTCGGGCAATACCGGGCATTATTCCAAACTGGTTATCATCCCACACTTTATAGAGAATGCCGAAAATGCGTTTCCGGTAATTAACGAATTGCCTAAAGATAAACTGATCTTAATGGATAAGCTGCCCGAAGGGATCGCGGGCACTTTCGGTGCGGTGTATGAAAATTTTGAGCAGGATATCTACTTTGCGCTGGAACAATTGGTTGATAAGCTGAGCAAGTACCACACCATCAAGATCATCTTTCCAGAAAACAGCTATTACTCCAAAGAGATATTAAGCGGCTTTCAGAACTTCTGCGGTCAATACGCCTTTGAGTATGATATCATTCATCACCTTAAAAATGAAAACCTGCAAAGCGGAACGGTATATATTAACCTGATGGAGGACGACCTGGTAGAACTGATAGAAAAGATCATAGGCGATAAACTGAAAATTGGCGAAGATATCGGCGTCATCAGCTATAACGAAACTCCCTTAAAAAAAATCATTCTTAACGGCATCACTACCATCTCGACCGATTTTAAACAGATGGGCGAAAAGGCCGCACAAATGGTGCTTAATAACAGCAAAGAGCACATAGCCATTCCGTTTAAGGTAACCTATCGCAATTCTCTTTAGTTATCCCAATTATCCGTTCTGAACGGCTCTGCGGGCAAACCCGACGAATTCTGCAAATTGGTTACCGGGGCGTTGGTAAACGCGTACCGCACCGCCTGAATTGGCAGCGGCGTACCCGGCGGCGCTACAACTTCGATAAGGCTGCTGCCCACAATGGATGCCGTTCCCTGCCTGAATACATGATCAGTGCCGGCTACGAAGAAAAACTGGTTTAGCGGTTTGTTGTCGCTCGTAGTTAAATCATTTGCTGTGCCCCCTGTATAATAAATGGCGGCCGTATTACCATTAGCAATCCACGATGACAGGTGAGGACCCTGTGTTTGCACGTTCTGACCATAATCGTTTTTCAGCGCCAGCAGCGCCAACCGTTCGCCAACCGGTTTTTTGTTGCGGGGGTGATGATTATCTACTTCGCCCACATCCATGGTAACGGCCATTCCGGTTCCGGGAAGTGTTAGTACAGCTGCTTGTCCTTCGCGGAATTTGGCGAGATAATCAAGCGTTTTATCGCCGCCGGGAGGGTTGGTGGTGGCATAGTCTTCGGCAAACGGGGTAAGCTGTACCAGGTAGAACGGCAATTTGCTATCGTTAAACTTGGTACGCCAGCCGGTAATAAGCGCCTTGTTCAATCTGGTGTAATTGACCGGATTGTCGTGTTGGTTATTTTCGCCCTGGTACCACAAAAAGCCCTTAACGTTTAGGTTTGTTAGCGGACTGATCATACCATTGTACAAGGATGAATTATTGCTGCCGTAAATGGCGCTGAGTACAATATCACCTGCTATAGTCTCCTGGTTAGCCCATTCCTGTGCGTATGAGCCATTGATAGATGAAACGATAATGCCAATTGGAACGTTGAGGGTAATATTCAACTTACGTGCAAAAAAATATGCCACCGCACTTACCGGACCGACAGTCGACGGCGAGCAAACCACCCACGGTGCGGGGTGTTTAAAATTGGCCTGCGGCGTATCTTCATAATCACTTTGAACAATGGCCGCGCGAATGAGCGGATAGTTGGCCGAGGCGATCTCATTTTGATAATCAGTCACCCCTAAAAAGGGCGATATAGCCGCCACCGGCATGGTCATGTTTGACTGGCCTACACACAACCAAACATCGCCTATTAAAATATTATTGAGTGTTACCGCCGGATCGCCATTAGGTTTACCTGTAATGGTCTGGGCGGCTGAATTAGCTGCTGCAGCCGGGATAGAGATTTTCCAATTACCCGCATCATCAGCGGTGGTTATAACCGGGGTGGCAGCCCAGCTTGCGTTAATGGTTACGCTTTGTTTCGCGCGCGCTGTTCCCCAAACTACAAAGGGCTTATCGCGCTGAATCACCATGTTGCTTTGCAGCGCGGAGCCAAACGAAAATTTGGAATCGCCGGTATTGCCGCCATTATTCCCACCATTGTTGGTCTGATTTTTCGGGTCCTTTTTACAGGCGGCAAACAGCATGAGCAGCACCGCCATAAATAGCCATCTTCTCTTCATTAAGCTAAATGTTGAGCGGTTAGTAAAAAGTGTAAACATTACGGCGCTTGATTTATTTTTTGTTCAGGTAGGCATCCAGCAGGTTTAACCGCATTTTGTTCAAATCGGCCGTTTCCGTGTTCGACATTACGATAAGCGTAACGCCTTTATCCATCAGGTGCACCCAGTTGGTTTCATTGCCGTATCCGCCACCCTGCCTTTCAACAAACATCGTGTTCGTCTTCCCTATCTTACGCGGGTACACCCATACTCCAAAAGCAACATCGCCAAGTTTTGGATACGAGGTGAGCATCAGGTCAACCGTTGATTTTTTTAAGATTGTATGGTTAAATATCGCCTGGTCAAAAATGAGCAGATCCTTTGGCGACGAGTACATGGCCCCAGCCGAAAAATGATTATCGATGTAATGGTAAGTTGGGGTAATTAACGAGTCGACACTGCCTCCTTTGTTGTAATACCCTTCGTCTAAATTCTCTATAATATCCTCATGATGCCAGTAGCCGGTGTTGGTCATTTTAAGCGGCGTCAGAATTTTTTCTTTCAGCACCACGTCGAAAGGCTTGTTGTAAATCTTCTCAATTATCCGGCCCAGCAAAATATAGTCGCCATTGCTGTAGTTGAATTTCGTACCGGGCGCATCAGTCAGTTTTTCGGAGCAATACCGGTTAATAAAAGTATCTACCGGCCACAAGTTCTGATCGTAAGCCTCGGGGATAAACCTGGGGTCCATTTCTTTGGCATACCGGCCACTGCTGTAGGTAAGCAGGTTCCTGATGGTGGCCTTATGTGCCGCCTCCCCTTTATATTCGGGGTAATAGGCCGATATGGTTGAGTCGAGGCTGATCTTTCCCTCCTCATAAAGCTGCATAATTAAAACTGCAGTAAAGGTTTTAGTAACGGAAAAGATCTGGAACCTGGTTTTTGGCGAGAAAGGAATATTATAACGCCTGTTGGCTATACCGGTATACTTCAAATAATTTATTTCGCCATTTTTGGCTATCAATACCACGCCGTTAAAGTTTCTGTTTTTGATACAGGAATCAAGCACTTTATCAACCTGCTTCAATTGGGCATGAGCAATATTCAACCATAACAACGGCAATAAAAAGGCAAGGCGTGCGGCTTTCATATTATAATTTAAGGGCCGGAATATAGGCATTTCCATGTTAATTCAATGCTAATTGACACGGCTGGGCATTATCAAATACGGCTAAACTAATTAAAGTTGTATTTGTAATTATCAACACCTAACTTTCTATAATAAACCCTGAGCTTATGAAGCCTGTATTTTTGTTGTCGGTTATGTTGCTGTGCGGCAGTTGCGCCATGATGCAGTCTATCGTAAAATCAACCTTTCCTTACACTACCACGGTAGTCATTCCGAAAGATTCCAAGCCTAATGAAGACCTTTCGGTAGTTGCTATGGGCACCAGCTTCGATCAGGATTTTAAAAAGAACGGGGATAACGGCGAGAATGTAAGCGAAGTGCGGATGGTCTCGGCCAGGATACAGTCGGTCGATCCGTCTGATTTCAACCTGGGCAACTTGTCGTCAGTAAAGGTTTATATGGCGAAGGCAGATGGCAGTGAAGAGGTTTTAGTGGCCTCGCGCAAAGATGTTACCGCAGGCGTGGGTAACACGCTGACGCTGGATATAGACAATTCCGTGTTCCTTGACCAGCGCGTGCGCGAGCCGGAAGTAAAATCAAAATGGTGTATAAACTGCGCAGTCGCATCTCAGTAAGCGCAAGCCTGCACATTGTACTTGGCCTCAGCGCTTACCCTAACCGGTAATTATTTAAGCAGCTTATTATCGCTGTCGGGGAATACCAGTATCGGCTCGTAAGCGCGGGCTTCATCGGTTTCCATATAAGCGTACGACATGATGATCACAATATCGCCTACCTGTGCCAGCCGCGCTGCTGCACCGTTAAGGCAAATGGTACCGGTACCACGCTCGCCGCGTATAACATAGGTTTCAAAACGTGCGCCATTGTTATTATTCACAATGCTCACCTTCTCGTTAGCTATAATATTAGCCGCATCCATCAAATCTTCATCAATGGTAATGCTGCCCACGTAGTTCAGTTCGGCCTGCGTTACTTTTGCGCGATGAATTTTTGATTTTAATACTTCAATTATCATGGTGCAAAGGTAGGTATTATTTTGTGACACATAAACGGGCAATTGTGAGCGGGATGTAAATATGTCTGACCCATGATTTTGAGCGATTTAAAGATTACAAGATTTTGTTTGGAAGTCAAGGGATTCTCTGAATCCGATAAATCATGGTTCAGATAATTATGGCGTTGTCTGCGGCCCGGGCTTTCCGCTTATACTACACGGGCCTTAGCCACAGGCCGGTATCCAATGCAATCCCCACCCCAAAAATCAACGTAATCACGCCCATCAATAAAATCAGCGGTTAAAAATTTGGATATTAAAACTTAAATCACTTATCTTCGTTTCTATACAAAACAAGACTATGCAGGCCCGGCCGGATAGTCTTGTTTTGTTTTTTATAGAGCGCCATCGCGTCCTTCTAAAAAACAGAAGGGCGGTTTTTTTTGGCAAACATTGAAGTATTAACCAGTAAAAATAGTGTGTTATGGCAGAGGTTGCTTATTATACCAAAGAAGGTTTAGAAAAATTAAAAGAAGAACTACAGTATTTGAAGACCGTTGGTCGTTCCAACATATCAAAAGCTATTGCGGAAGCGCGTGACAAGGGCGACCTTTCTGAAAACGCGGAATATGATGCCGCCAAAGAAGCACAGGGACTTCACGAGGCAAAAATTGCGCAGATGCAGGAAGTAGTTGCTAATGCACGCCTGCTTGATGAATCGAAGTTAGATACTTCTAAGGTACTGGCTTTGTCGAAAGTTAAAATTAAGAATGTTAAAAACGGCGCCGTGATGAGCTATCAGTTAGTGTCTGAAACAGAGGCCGACCTAAAAGCCGGGAAAATATCGGTATCATCGCCTATAGCAAAAGGCCTGCTGGGCAAAAAGGTAGGCGAAACCGCCGAGATTGCCGTACCCGCCGGTAAAATGGAATTCGAGATATTAGAAATTAGCCGTTAGTTAAGTGGTAAGTGGTTGATCAGGTTAAGTACACCTCCTGATCAACCATTCACCTAATCAACCATTCACTTAATTACTACCCATGAGCACCATCTTTTCAAAAATAGTATCGGGCGAAATACCTGCTTATAAAGTAGCCGAAACCATCGATTTTCTGGCTTTCCTCGATATCAACCCACTGGCCGAAGGGCATGTGCTGGTTATCCCGAAACAGGAAGTGGATTATTTATTCGACCTGGAGGACGACCTGTACACAGGCTTGCAGATCTTTGCCAAAATTATAGCTGGTGGTATTAAAAAAGCTGTTCCCTGTATAAAGGTTGGCGTTGCCGTTATTGGGTTAGAAGTTCCTCACGCACATATTCATTTAATCCCTATGAACCGGGTTGATGATATGAACTTTTCTCGTCCTAAGCTTACGTTTACTCCTGAGCAGTTGGAAGCCACTGCCCATAAGATCCGCGAAGCGTTGAAAGACTGAGTAATATGATCATTTCGGCAGGGATCTATAACGTCAAAATCTTGTTGTTCCCTTTTAGGGAATACACTGAGGCCGATAGCGTTAACAAGTTCGATAAAATATACCTGGATACCACGCAATTTCATGCCACAATAATCGAGGTATGGATATATCAGGGAGACTCGGTTCTAAAAAGTGCATTGATCGGTGCCGAAGGTGGCGAAAGCGGTGTGCACAGAACGTCGCAAACTTTAAGTAGGGACAGCATTGTTGTTTGCTGCGGAAATTCAATATTTTGCCTGTCAATCCCGGAACTGTCGCTGCATTGGTCGACCAAAGCTGATGACGCAACGTGTTTCGAAATCTTTCCCTATAAAGACGACTATATTGTGCACGGGGAATTGGCCATATCCCGCATAGGGAATGATGGTTCAGTTTTATGGGAACAAACCGGTGCAGATATTTTTACTACATTAGAGGGAAAGCCGGATGATTTTCTGATAACCCCCGATTATATCCTGGCTACTGATTGGGGTAATAGAAAATATAAATTCGATTTTGATGGAAATTTGATCAATTGATCGTCGTATTGTTATCGCCTACTTTTTCGTTTTCAAATCCACCACCCGCTTAGCGTTATCCTTCACAAAGGTATCCCAGCCGGAGTATGATTTTTTGCTGCCCGATTTTCCTTTTCCAGTTGGCACACGTTGAAACGAGTGGCAAACGGCTACAGCGAGACCATCGGTAGCATCGAGGAAATCGGGGGTTTCGGTGAATTTCAACAGGGTTTGTACCATAGCGGCTACCTGTTCCTTGGTGGCATTACCGTTGCCGGTTATAGATTGCTTGATCTTTCTCGGCGCATATTCGGCAATAGAGACATTGCGCGATAACGCTGCCGACATCGCAACTCCCTGCGCACGCCCCAGTTTTAACATCACCTGGATGTTCTTACCATAAAAAGGCGCTTCGATAGCCAGGCAATCGGGATGGTAATTGTCTATAAGAGCTACCGTTTTTTCGAAGATGCGCTGCAGTTTCAACATGTGGTCGTCAATTTTGTCCATCTTCACCACACCGAGGCTGATCAGCTCTATCTTGTTACCTACCTCTTTGATAAGGCCATAGCCCATTACCGCCGTCCCCGGGTCGATGCCTAATATGATGCGTTCTTTCTGAATTTCCATGACCAAGGCACAAACTACGGTATTTTTTAGCGGGAATTAAACTTCATTTATCCACCTGCGTTTTCAAGCATTACCATGTATGCCGCCCTGCTGATCATCCTTGCCCCCATCGATTCGAGGTGCGGCGTGTAAACCTGGCAATCTATCAATTGATAATGCCCGCTTTTACACAAATAGATCAGCGCCGCCTTTGATGCGTTAGAAGCGAGACTGAACATACTTTCGCCGCAAAAAACGTTACCTACCTGCACGCCGTACAGACCGCCAACCAGGTTGTTATTGTGCCATACCTCAACAGAATGTGCGTGACCCCGCCGGTTAAGATCGATATAAGCGGTTTTCATATCGGCAGTTATCCATGTACCGTCCTGTCCCGGCCGTTCTATGTGCGAACAAGCGGCTATTACATCTTCAAAACATTGGTCGATAGTAATATTGAACAACCCGGAGCTAATCACCCGCCGCATTGATTTTGATATTTTAAGCTCACCAGGATATAATACAAAACGCTCATGCGGCGAAAACCACAATATCGGTTCGTCCTCGCTGTACCAGGGGAAGATGCCATTGCGGTAAGCCAGCAGCAGGCGGTCTGTCGACAGATCGCCGCCCACAGCCAGCAAACCATCTTCTTCGGCCAAAGCGGGGTTGGGAAAAAGCAAACGTTCGTCGAGCCTGAAAATCATCAGGGCAAATTTACGCCTTGTGTTTTATCACCAGCTTTTTATTTTGTGCCTTTGCTACAGCATCCAGGTATTGCTGCAGTTCGGCGTATTTTGCCGCCGGAATTACCTGATTAGTGAGCTTAAAATTTGCCTTGCTGATCACCTGGTTCTTTGCAGCATCGTACACGTAGTTAACATCGTAGGTCCCGTAAGTGAACTTCAGGCTTTGATTGGCCGGCAAAGCTTCCACTTCAAACCCTGCGGGCAGGTCGATATCTGTAACGCAACTCATTTGCATGGGGCTATTGAAATAAAAATCCGCCTTTCTTTTCTCCAAAACAGGAACGGTGATTCCACACAGATCGAATACCTTAGGGCGATAAAATTGCTTGTCGCCCGAGGCCACATCACAAAATTTATCATACTCAAGATTAAAGCTTAATTCTTTAACCCAGTTAATATCTGTAGAAGGATTTATTTCGAAAATGGAGGGCTGTTTCATGTTTAACGCCCGCTGAAAAAACTCTTTCTGATCATCGGTCTTAGCAGCCTCAACGGCTAAAAACTCATCTCTGAACTCACCGGTGCCGTTAATTTTCACAACGGCCTTTGCCCCACCGTCAGCATCTAAGGTTAGATGTACTTCACCATTAAACTGATTTTCTTCCGGAGTACTGCGGGGCGTGTTCACAAGTTTGCCGCCGTTTTCAGTAATCAACAGGGCGTTCCTGTTCTCCGTAAAGCTGCCCAGCTTACCAAATTGCTGCGTGTTGCTGGTACATTCCAGCCAGGTGGTATCCCCCTTAAATGGCACACAAACAATTATATGATTCGACATATCAAAAGGGAATGCAGCATTGCAGGGTTCCTCGTTTGCGCCGGCTTTTACCTTGGCATAATACGCCGGTATGTTTACCGCCTTTAACATGGCAACCATATAGTTTGACAGCGCCTTGCAGTCTCCGTATTTCTTTTGGTCTACAAATTCAGCCGGAAACGGCTTCAGGCCGCCAATGCCCAACTGGATAGACACATAACGCATGTTTTTTTGCAGGTAATTATATAAAAACTGCGCTTTTTCTTTATCCGTTTTTATGTCGGCGGTCATCTTCCGGATCTCGTCGGCCCGCTGAGGGCTTAGTGTGGATACATCGGCGTTAAGCTCTTGCTGCCATTTGCCGTAACTTTGCCAACTGCTGATATCTCCCGGAAGGCCATAATATTCAAACTTACTTGCGGCAAAGTCTATTCTGGGACACACCGCCCATTGCACAGCACCTTTTTCGGGTTTTGTGGCTTTCAAATTAGCTACCTGCCATACGTAATTGTCCATATTGGCAATTGAGCTTTTTTGCGGCTTAATAGCGGTATTTTTGTCAAGGTATCTAAAGCCGGCGTCATTACTTATAGCAATGTGGTAACTTGAGTTTTGCACCGATTGCTCTTCTTCCTGAATCCGCCAGCTGTCAAGATCAATCAAGCTATTCCGGTCTACTTCAAAAATCATTTCAACTGTCGTTGGATAACTCGCAACAGAATGCGCTATTGACATCAAACGGTCATCGGTTACTAACGATGCATCGTCAAATGCAGCATGCTCATACATATCGCCCCTGCGGTATTTTTTTAACAGCTTGCCCAGGGCGTCATAAATTATCATCTCAAACGAGCTTACCGTACTAAATTTACGATTGTACGGCAATGATATGGCTGCCTCATCGTTAGCCTTTTCATTTAATATGGTAACTATGGTGTGTACTTTCTCTACGATTTTGCCCGGCCCTTTCACTGCAATATCGATATAAGAATAGCGCATCACAGAATTGGCATCTGTTTTTAACGAATCAGGAATACCGTCGGCTTTGTAAACCGCCGGGTCTATTTGTTTTTCCTGCCCGTAAGTTCCCGCCGTGAAAAACAGCGCAGCGGCTGTTAAAAACATACCGGTTAAAATATTATTTCGCATTTTATCAGTTTTTTTTCGAAACATAATTACATCAGTAAACGCACGCCGCTATCCCTTTTTCAGTACAATTTGTTCGTTCAGCATCTCATGCATCTTTTTAAAGAAGGCAAAAAAGTCGGGGTAGTTCTCTTTCGGATATTCGGCCATATTATAGCTAATAACATAGCGTACTACTACGGTTCCTTCCTGCTCCATCACTACGCGCTTAAAGCTAAAGCTCTTATCGGGCATGCTGAGGTTCAGGCTTGCCGGCAGCACATCAACTTTATATGCGGCGGGTATTTTATAAATGCCGTTTATATTATAGCTGCGGGCGTAATCAAAGTCGATATCTGTTTTACGATTCTCTGTCAGGAACGGGTTCTTTTTTAGCGGCGTGAACAGATTTGGATTCAGGTAGATGTATTGATCATCAGACCCGGGCATGTCCATATTAAAATCTATCGCCTGCGTTAGCGGCAGCGAATCGTCATCTATGTTTTCCAGCTTTATTGATGAGATCTTCAGGCTGTTATCATCTCCGCGCAAATAGTCGGTGTACTTCTTTTCCCCATCGTCCTTATAACGCTCAATCGCACTTATTTTGCCGTAGCTGTTGCTGCTTATTTGTACGCTTCCCTCCAACTTGCCGCCCGGTTTTATATCAGCCTTAATAAACACCGATTCGCGTACGGGATTAGTCCTTTTCAGTAAAACAATGTCGTATTTGTTATGTGGCTTATCAATATATAAGCCCGACGAGTTAAGCAGTTCTGCAGGCGTTTCGTTATACATGTTATATTTCCCCGAAGCATCCAGAATGTAAGTAGTAGCCGTATCAACCGGAACATAAACCACGCCGCGGTTAAACTGGCTTACCGAGGTATAAAATGGCTGAACCTTGCCATGCTTGCGCGTACTTACCACCATAGGATAGGCTTCCACGCCGCTGCGCATCAGCAGGTGGTAAACGATAAGGTTTATTTCGGTAGAATTGCCGGTCTTATTCTCCCACGCACGATAGGTACCATCGTTCGTGTACCAATTATCGGTACCGTTCCATTTCATGGTGTTTTTTACCTGGTTAAAAATATAGGCTATCTTCTCGTTGTTCGTTTTCATGGCTTTGGCTTTGGCAATAATAGCGTCCTCACCATTGATTGACCGTTTCAGCTGGCCGCCAAAATCTTCATCATCCATCAGCAGCCCTCCAACCTTCGACCACGAGTCCGATCCGTATTTGGAAAAGCCCCCAATAGGGTGTACCGATATCAGCTGAAACCTGATCGCCTGCACGTTATCATGATACGATGACATAAAAGCCTCGTCAGGCAGCGATGGTATATTTGCCATCCCGCGGGTAGTTACTTCCAGGCTGTAAGGATAGGTTTGCCCGCCGTCCATTAAACTCCGGCCATCGTTTTTGGTATTATATTTTGCCAGCGGGTAAGTAAGATGAGGGTTCGGCCTGAAATAAAAAACATCGGGAATGGCCGTTGTAAGCTCGGTATAACGGGTGGGAATATCGTTTTGGAAGTCCCAGTCAGGGAAATCGGAAAAAGAGTTGGTATTAAAATCGTACTTATACTCTATTACGCTGCCTGCCTTTACGTTAGGGAATGTGAACGAAACTTCGCTCCAGTACTTATCTATGTTTTTGGTGTAAATAAGTTTCTTATCCAGCTTTGTGATCTCGGGCTTTCCGTTCACCATGTTTATCGTTTGCGCCTGTAGGCCTGATATATATTCCAGGCGGTTATTGCTGTAAAACCTGATATGAATATCAGCCTCGCGCTTTCCGTTGTCGTTAAATATTTTGATGCGTTTATGCACCTCTTCGGTTATGGTCAACAGGTTGTCGCCGAAATACAGGTTGCCCTTGTTAAAAAGAACTTCCGCATTAGCGTCGCTCTCAAACGGGCACGCTTTAAGCTCAAGATCTTCATTATCAATTTTGCCGAAGGCCTGTATTGTTGGAAGCGCGGGTGCCGGTGTTTGCGCCCGTGCGCCAAAGGATAGCGCACCCAGCACCAGCAAGGGTAGTAATTTGTTCATTGTGATATTGTTGTTATGGTTTGTAAAAGTTTAATCGAATTGTTATGAGTTATATTTTCTTTAATACGATCTGCTCATTCAGCATTTCGAACATTTTTTTATAAAAATCGCGAATGGCGGGGTATTCATCCGGCGGGAAAACCGCCTTTTTACGGTCGATAATGTAATTTACAAATACCGACTTTTCGTCTTCCGAAAGCATTCGTTTAAAGGTTATGCTGGTATCGGGCATGGATAGCGCAGTGCCTTTGGGGACAGATACAATTTTATACCCTGGCGGCAGCTTATAAAAACCTTTAATTGAGTGGATGTTTAAGTAGCCAAAATCAATCGTAGTGTTTCGTTTCTCACTTAAAAACGGATTGGTCCGTACTCCCGAAAAGTTGTTAGGGTTGATGTAAATATAATCCCCGTCAGACTCCTTCAAATCGGTTTTAAAATCAAAAGACTCGGTTAACGGCAGCGAATCTATTTCAACATTTCCTCGTTTCAAATTTGTGATGGTCACGTTGTCGTCGCCATCTTTAAGCTCCTTGATGTATTTGTCTTCGCTGTCTTTGTTGTATTCTTCTAATTTGTTACTACGGTCATAGCCAAAGCTCAGCCGCTGTGCCGAACCTTCTATTTTACCATCCGGCTTTATCTGTGCAGTTACAATTATTCCCTGTCGCGAAGGCTGATTATTTTTTAACACAGAGATATCGAACGTTTGTTTATCGATATCAACTGTCATCGCCGAGCAGTTGAGCAGATTGAAAGGGATCATATCATAACGATTGTACTTACCGCTCGCATCCAATAAATAAGCTTTGCCGGCCGAGGTGTTTACAGAGAGGCCCATGGTGTTAAAGTTATCAATAATAGGTAAATCCAAATTTACCTTACCATGGTCGCGTGTGCTAACAAATACTGGGTTGGCTTTTATGCCTGCCATGTGCAAAAAGTAATAAAGTATCAGGTTCATATCGGCGCTGTTGGCTTTTTTTTGGGTCCAGGCATCGTTAAGCTTATCGGCCCCATACCATTGATTTTTACCGTTCCAGCTAATGCCTGTTTTCACCTTGTTGAACAAAAAAGCAATTTTTTTGTCATCAGTAGACAATTCGCTTGCTTGGTCTAACCATCTCGCATCATCTTTTAACCCTTTATCCAGTTCGGCATTGCGGGTAATAATTCTTCTTTGTTCGAAAGCAACAAAGTCCCAGGAGTGCACGGTATTTGAAAGACTATATAAGTCAACCTTTTGGATATTATCGGCTCTGGTGGTCATAAAGGCCTCATCTTTGAATGACTCAATATCTTTTACCGCCAATAAATAATGTACGCCAATCGAATCTCCCTGCTTATTGCGAATCGCCTCTTTGAGCTGCCTGTTTAAAGGGGACGTGGTGTGCGCTATTACGGTAGAAATGCGTCCCGGACTAATTATCCTTGCGTCAAAAACGGCATAACGTACGGGCAAATCACCCTGGAAAGGCCAGCTGTTTACTATGCCGCCAAAAAAAAATTGTGCACTATATTCCAGTTCAAGTACTGAACCCACCCGGGCGTTGGGAAAACTAAAGTTTTTCGTTCTTATCCGTTTATCTGTTTGCTCACTGTAAATAGACGATTCATCAACCGGAGTGATTTTTATAATTCCATCCTGTAAATTAATGGTTTGCGCCCGCAGATTTTTTACCTTTTCAATTTGCTTATCAGCAACGTAATATAAAAGTGCATTGGCGGCGTTAAGTCCTGCCGGGGTTAAAACCTTTACTCTTCTGTGATATTTAATCAGCAATTGGCCGTTGTCTGACGTAATGACTGTGCTATCAAAAAGCACCATCGCGTTAGCGTCCTTTTCAAAGTCGCACGTGGTAAGTTTCAGATCGGCGGTATCGATCTGACCGTAAAATTGGGTTTGCCCCTTCACATTTATCACCGCACAAAGCGGCAATAGGAGCAACAATAGCCTTTTCAATCAACAGGGGTTTTCGTATCGAATATATAAATATTTTAATTATTAAAATAATAAAGATTACGGCAGATTAAACCATTATCAAACCACCTCGTCAAATTGTCGTAATACCCTTATTATGGATAATTTACGACAAATAAAACACTTGTACGCCCGTGCCGGCTTCGGCCTGCGCCTTACTGACGTTAAGGGCGTTGAAAAATTCACCATAAAACAAGCCGTTGCGGGGCTGTTCAGCGCATCAGCAGCAGGCGAGCCGCTGACCGCTATAAAAGAAGCTGCCGTCCCCGAAATCCTTTTGGCGACGGCCACTAAAGCCGACAAAAAACAAATTCAACAAATGCAGCGTATGGAAGAAAAAGACCTCAACGAGGCCTGGTTTTCCCGTATGAGCATTACCGACGCTGTGCTGCGCGAGAAGATGACCCTGTTTTGGCACAATCATTTTGCATGCCGCACCCGGGATGCTATTTACGCGCAACAGCTAAACAATATACAGCGCGAAAATGCCCTGGGCAACTTTCGCGAACTGGTGCTGCAGGTATCGCGATCACCAGCCATGCTGCAATTTCTGAATAATCAGCAAAACCGGAAAGGCCACCCTAACGAAAATTTTGCGCGCGAGCTGATGGAGCTTTTTACCATTGGGCGGGGTAATTATACCGAGCAGGACGTTAAAGAATCGGCAAGGGCGTTTACCGGCTGGGGCTTTAATAAAACCGGCGAGTTTGTGATGCGCCCGTTTTTGCACGATGACGGTGAAAAAACATTCTTAGGCAAAACAGGCAACCTCACCGGCGAGGACATTATTGCCCGCCTGCTGGAACAAAAGCAAACCGCGCACTTTATAGCTACCAAACTTTATAAATACCTGGTTAATGAAACGCCCAATGTCACTCACATTGATGCTATGGCCGATGTTTTTTACCGGAGCAATTACGAAATAAAACCACTACTCGAATTTGTTTTCACCGCGCCATGGTTTTATGATGAGCGCAACATGGGCAACCTCATCAAATCACCCGTGGAGTTACTGGTGGGGTTAAACCGCCAGTTTTACATCAACTATCAGAAACCTGAGGTGTTGCTACAGTTTCAGCGCGTATTAGGCCAGGTGCTGTTTTATCCGCCCAATGTTGCGGGCTGGCCGGGTGGAAAAAACTGGATTGACAGTTCTTCGCTCATGTACCGCCTCAAAATCCCGTCGACCTTGTTAAACAGTGGACTGATTGATTTTAAGGGTAAGGCCGACCCGGAAGATGAAGCCTACCTGGCAACGGTACGTAATCAGCAGCAATTTGTAAACACGCGGGTGCAGGCCCAGCCAAATTGGGACCAGGTTCTGAATGCCGTTCCTAAAAATTTCGATAAGCAACACCTCGCTGCATTTTTGCTCGAGCCAAAAACAAGTACAGCCCTATTGACTGAGCTGAACGGTGTTACCGATATAAAAACCGCTATGATACAAATTGTATCTACGCCGGAGTATCAATTAAGTTAGCCCCCCGACCCCTTAAAGGGGGAATGAGGGTGACGATATTAAATAAACACATTTTAAACTCTCCCTTTAGGGGGTTGGGGGCTTGAATTATGAATCGAAGATCATTCTTGCGGAATTCCGCGCTGGCATCGGGGGCTCTGATGATCCCTGCATTTTTAAAACCGTTCGAGGCTATGGCCCTGGGCAAGGTTTCGGGTTATAAAAACCTGGTCATTATCCAGCTTTCGGGTGGAAATGACGGTTTGAATACTGTAGTTCCTTACGGGAATGATATTTATTACCAGAAGCGCAGCACCATAGCCATTAAAAAACCTGATGTAATTACACTGAATGATATGCTTGGTTTGAACCCCAGCCTGTTTGCCTTAAAAGAAATTTACGACCAGGGGTGGATGAGCATCATCAATTCGGTTGGGTATCCCAATCCCGACAGGTCGCATTTCCGGTCGATGGATATCTGGCAAACGGGCAGCGAATCGAACCAGTTTTTAACTACCGGCTGGATTGGCCGTTACCTTGATTCCAATTGCGCCAGCTGCAAAAACCCCTACACGGCTATTGAGGTAGACGATACTTTGTCGCTTGCCATGAAGGGCGCCAAAATGAAGGGCATAGCCGTGCAGGATCCGAACAAACTTTACCAAACCACCCGCGAACCGTTCTTCAAGGAGCTGGCGCACGATCACGACTCCAATTTAAACGAGGATAATCTCGGCTACCTCTATAAAACCATGGCCGAAACCTATTCCTCAGCCGATTATATTCAAAAAACCTCGAAAACATACGCTGTAAACGGTGAATATCCCACCACTCCGCTGGGCAATCAGCTTAAAACGGTATCGAAATTTATCAATTCCGGTTTGCAAACGCGGGTGTATTATGTATCGTTGAGCGGTTTTGATACGCATGTAGCCCAGCAGGGGCAGCAAGGCAGGCAACTGCAAATTTATGGTGATGCCGTTGCAGCGTTTGTTAAAGACCTGAAAAAGAGCGGTAAGCTGGACGATACGCTGATTATGACCTTCAGCGAATTTGGCCGCCGTGTGGAGCAAAACGCCAGTAACGGAACCGACCATGGTACCGCAAATAATATTCTGCTGTTTGGCGGAAAACTGAAAAAGGCGGGGATCTATAACGATGCGCCCGATCTGGCTCAACTGGATAACGGCGACTTGAAGTATACCGTTGATTTCAGGGATGTATACGCCACTTTACTGGATAAATGGCTGGATGTGCGGAATGGCGATGTGCTGGGTAATGGGTTCAAGGGGTTGGATTTTGTGTAAGCAACCACTGCTGCGCTAAACCCGCGGCAGAAACAAAAAAAGAGACGCGATGCATCGCGTCTCTACAATAGCTAAATTCCAAAATAGAACATCCGAAATCCGAAATTACTTCGGCATTCTGCGCATCATGTTGGCCATGGCGGCTGGGTTGCTCATTTGCTTCATTACCTTACGCATATCCTCAAATTGCTTAATAAGGCGGTTCACCTCGGTTAAGTTAGTGCCCGATCCTTTGGCTATGCGGTTGCGGCGGCTTTGGTTAATGCCATCCGGGTTTTCCTTTTCAAATGGGGTCATCGAGTTAATGATGGCTTCGATGGCTTTGAAGGCGTTATCATCAACCTCAACATCCTTCATCATTTTGCCCACGCCGGGGATCATGCCCATCAGGTCTTTCATGTTACCCATCTTCTTGATCTGCTGGATCTGGCTGTAGAAGTCGTTAAAGTCGAACTTGTTTTTGCGGATCTTCTTCTGTAACTCGGCGGCCTGCTTTTCGTCGAACTGCTGTTGTGCGCGCTCAACCAGTGAGATCACGTCGCCCATGCCCAGGATCCGCGAAGCCATACGATCAGGGTGGAAAACGTCCAACGCTTCCATCTTCTCGCCGGTACCGATGAATTTGATAGGCTTGTTAACTACCGACTTGATAGACAGCGCCGCACCACCGCGGGTATCGCCATCCAGCTTGGTTAACACTACGCCGGTAAAGTCGAGCCTGTCGTTGAACACTTTGGCGGTGTTCACGGCATCCTGACCGGTCATGGCATCCACCACAAATAAAATTTCCTGCGGCTTTACGGCAGCCTTTACGTTCTCAATCTCCACCATCATGGCCTCGTCTATAGACAAACGACCGGCGGTATCAATGATCACTACGTTATTGCCGTTCTGCTTAGCCTGCGCAATACCCTCCAGGGCAATGGCAATAGGGTCTTTCGATTCGGTGTTGGCGTAAACCGGAACATCTATCTGCTTACCTAAAACCTGCAACTGCTCAATAGCGGCAGGACGATAAACGTCATCGGCCACCAGCAATACCTTTTTGTTTTTGGTGGTTTTAAGGTAATTGGCCAGCTTACCGGTAAAGGTTGTTTTACCCGCACCGTTCAAACCGGCAATTAATATAATGGTTGGGTTGGTTTTCAGATCAAGATCGGCCGTGCTGCCGCCCATCAGTGCGGTGAGCTCATCGTTCATGATCTTGGTGAGCAACTGACCCGGCGAAATAGAGGTCAATACGTTCTCGCCAAGCGCTTTTTGCCTAACCTCATCGGTAAAGGCTTTGGCGGTTTTATAGTTAACGTCGGCATCCAAAAGGGCTTTGCGAATTTCCTTCATGGTTTCGGCCACGTTTATTTCAGTAATAGTTCCCTGTCCCTTTAAAACCTTAAAGGCCCTGTCGAGTTTATCCGAAAGATTTTCAAACATTATCTTTATTCTGATTTTGAGGATACAAAGGTAGAATTTTTTGTGGATTGGGTTAGATTGAGTTGATTAAGTTGCGCTGGACCGATACAAAATTTGCAGCCCTGTCCGTCCGCCACCCACCCGGACACTTTCCGGACAGCCCGACACAGATTTGAACCATGCTGCGTTAGCGATTGCAGCGGATACCGGCCTTAGCGCCTAAGGCCTGAAGCCGTATGAGCGGAAAGCGCGGGCCAAAGGCAACGCCCTTATTATCTGAACCTGAACTTTTTGAATTAAAGAATTTTCAGAATGGGAGTACTTCAATCCCGGTTCAGAATCCCCCATCAAAATAATTACAATTGCTATTTCGCTTATTTACAGATGCTCCCGGCTGCCAACTATTAATCGGCACCAATATCCCAAACTCATATTTTAGTGTTATTGCAACAGTTAAAAAAAACATCTACATTGGTCATACCAATATTAACTTAACAACCACATCTATGGAACGTTCTAAAAAATTGCTTCGCATGGGCATACCTGCGGGCCTTGCGCTAATGTTTTTACTCACCGGCTTTACCGCCAATGCACAGGATAAAGATGGCTGGCGACAGCTTTTTAACGGGAAGGACCTGAATAACGGCTGGAAACACGTTGGCCCCGGCAGCCGCTATGTGAAAGACGGTGTTACCGGCAGTACCGGCGGCATGGGTTTAGAATACTGGAGCAAAGAGAAATTTGGCAACTGCGTGATCCGCGTGGTGTATAAGATGCAGAAGTTCAACAGCAATTCGGGCGTATTTATACGCATCCCGATTGAGCCGCGCGAAGAATGGATGCCGGTGTTTTACGGCTACGAGGTGCAGATAGACAATCACCCCGAAACCTCGAAAGAAGACGAATACCACGTAACCGGAACTTTATACTCCCTTACCAAACCGCTGGCTAAACCCGGCAAGCCTGGCCCTGAATGGAACACGATGGAAATTACGCTGGACGGACCGCGCACCATTGTGGTGGTGAACGGCCAGAAGGTAACCGATTACACCGAAGGCCAGCCGGTGCCGGCCCGTAAGTTCGATTTTGAGCCACAGCGCGGTATACGGCCAAATGAGGGCTACATTGGCCTGCAAAATCATGGTAAAGACGATATTGTGTACTTTAAGGAAGTAGCCGTGAAGCCGCTGCGGAAGTAGAGGCAAGAGGCAAGAGTCAAGAGCCAAGAGCCAAGAGTCAAGACAGGAAGAGGAAGTAGAGGCAAGAAGTCAAGAATCAAGACGGGAAGAGGGAATTAAGGTGTCCGTCCGTTTTGGAATGAGGACGGTTCCGGACAGAGGAGAGCGCCAGGAAATCAAGATTACGGTAAAAACAACCCGGGTGTCATGGTGAGCTTGTCGAACCACACGAGCGCAGAGGCCTAACCAAGCGACATCCCGAACCAAGCTCATGCCGATGGCCTTTTAAGAAAGAATCAAGAAGATCAGAAAGCCGCAGCCAGACCCTCTTCTTTAAAGAGGGCAGGGTGAGGCAACCAAAAATTTTTAATCAAAATGGAAGATCAGAACAACACTCCCGCCGCTAATAATATTACCCGCGGCAATTTTATAAAGAAGGCTGCCGTTGCAGCTGCCAGTTTTTACATTGTTCCACGCTATGTGCTGGGCAAGGGCTACACCGCCCCGAGCGATAAGCTGTACATTGCCGCCGTGGGCTGCGGCGGTGAGGCCGAGAACGATATTCACCACTACGCCACCCACCCGCGCAAAAGTGCCGAAGTTGCTTTTTTGTGCGATGTGGACGACCGCATGGGTGCGCCCCGCCGTAAGGAATTCCCGAAGGCTAAGTTTTACCACGACTGGCGCGAAATGTTCGACAAGGAGAGCAAGCATTTTGATGCCGTTACCGTAGCCATTCCAGATCATAACCACGCTATTGTGGGCCTGAGCGCCATGCAGCTAAAGAAACACCTGTACCTGCAAAAGCCGCTTACCCACGATATTTACGAGGCCCGCGTACTCACCGAGGCCAGCAAGAAATACCAGGTGGTAACCCAAATGGGCGACCAGGGCGCCAGCTGCGACGGCATGCGCGTGCTGCGCGAGTGGATTGAGGCCGGCCTTTTAGGCGACATTGAAAAAGTGTACTGCTGGACCGACCGCCCCGTGTGGCCGCAAGGCATTTCGTGGCCCAAGACCAGCCCGCCGATACCGAAGGAACTGAACTGGGACCTGTGGCTCGGTACCGCCAAACAAACCAATTATATTGATAACCTGGTGCCGTTTAACTGGCGCGGCTGGTGGGAATTTGGCACCGGCGCCCTGGGCGATATGGGCTGCCACATTATGGGGCCGCCGTTTAAGCTGCTGGGCCTCGGCTATCCTACCGAAGTATCGGGAAGCGCCAGCACCGTTTACAGCGGCATTTTTAAGGAAGGCATTTACCCTGAAAGCGGCCCTGTTTCCAGCTCTATCAAGTTCAAATTTACCCAAAAGGACGGCAAACCGCTCGACCTGTACTGGATGGACGGCGGCATTACGCCAGAGCGCCTTAACGAGCTTGACCCAAGCTTGAACATGAACGAAGCCCTGGGCGATATCTCCTCGGAAAACGATTTTGAGGGTTGTACACTATTTATTGGCAGCAAGGGCAAGGCCTCGTGCGGCTGGGGCGGCAGTCACCCGCGGTTGTTGCCGCTGGATAAGAATAAAGACGTGAACATACCCGCCAAATACCCGCGCATTGAAGGCGGCATGGACGGCCACTGGTGGCAATGGGTTGATGCCAGCATTGCAGGCTACGGCAAAATGGAGGTTGATTCGCCGTTTGTGGGTTACGCCGGTCCGCTAACCGAAACGGTACTGATGGGCAACCTGCTGCTGCGCACCTTTAACCTGCGCGAAAAGATAAAACGCAACGACCCCGTTTACGGCAACATGGAAGGCTACAAATTCAGTGGCCGCTACACCGCCCTGAAATGGGATGGCGAAAATATGCGCATCACTAACTTTGAACCGGCCAACCAGTACATTAAACGCGAGTACCGGAAGGGTTGGGGTGAGGTGAAGATGTAGTTAAAAAATAAAATCAGTTAATACACGCTGTCGCGGTGGTGGTGGCTAATCAATATGCCCGCCACCCGCGCCGCGTGTGCCGCCATGCACCACGTGTGCCACCACGCACCCCCCTGCACCACTATAACGTGCCGCTTACCGGCTGTCTCAGGCGCCTGCCACAAGTCTCCCACACCAACCTATCCCTTCAACTCTCCTCTTTTCACAACTCAAGACTCCCGACTGAATACTTAAGGCTCCGGGCTTAAGAATTAAATTTCACCGATTTCTTTGACAAAACAAAGAAATATCTGTATATTTACAGAAATTATTCACAAATCCTTCCCTTTATGTCATTCAGACCGCCCCATATCGAGGCGCTCCGCCAGGAGGCGCGCGAATTTTCCGACCGCAAGTTAAATGCCGGCCTTAGCGGCGAGCGTTTCGACACGCGCAAACACCAGCTGCTGCAAACCCACCCCGTAAACCGTTTCATGGAGTCGGAGCTGGCCACGCCGCTGCCGCGCATGCTCTTTGGTAGCCTCTGGTTCGAGCATGAGCTGTGCATCCTCTTTGCCGATACCAACCTCGGCAAGTCGGTCCTTGCCGTGCAAATTGCCGATGCCCTCTCCAAAGCCTATACCGTAGAGCCGTTCTATAACAAAATGGACGAATGCGCCACCGTGCTTTACGTAGATTTTGAGCTCACCGCCAAACAGTTCCAGATCCGCTATTACGACGGCACCTTTGGCGCACATCCCTTTTCCGACCGGTTTTACCGCAGCCAGTTTAACCCCGACGGCGACAATTCCCTGTTTTATGGCGAAAAGTACGATGAATACGTGGCCGAAGCCCTCCGCTCGGCTGTTGAAAGTACCGGCGCAACCGTGCTCATTATCGATAACATCACCTACATGTGCCGCGGAACCGACCGCTCTGCCGATGCCGTGGCTTTTATGAAGATGCTCAAGGCCCTCAAACGGCGCTACCGCCTCAGCGTGCTGGTGCTGGCCCACACCCCCAAGCGCAGCCAGCAAACCCCCATCACCGTGAACCACCTGCAGGGCAGCAAAATGCTCATCAACTTTGCCGACAGCGCCTTTGCCATTGGCCAGAGCGCCGCCAGCCCCCATGTGCGCTACATCAAGCAGATCAAACAGCGCAGCTCGGCCCAGCAATACGGCGCCGAAAATATTTGCCTCGTAACCCTGCAAAAAACCGACGGGTTTTTACACTACCGCCTCCTTAAGTACGATCACGAATACCGCCACCTCCACCAGCCAACCACCCAGGAACGCCTGCAGCGAAACGCCGAGGTAGCCGCCCTGCACAGCCAGGGCCTCACCAACCGCCAGATCGGGAAACAATTAGGCATACACCATACCACCGTGGCAAGGTGTTTGGAAACACCGGAAGTATAATTTAGCTGACGTTTAGCAGGCCGCGATGGGTTAAATTATCCCTCCCCCATCATGTCATTTCGACGAGGAACGAGGAGAAAACTTTTACATACTGCATCCAAACCATGCATTAGCGCTAATGCACTGGTGCTAATGTCTCTTGCAAAGTTTTCCCGCCATGCGCTAAATAATATGAGTTTTAGTAGCTTGGAGAACTCAATATGTGGAATTACAATTTTTACGTTTACATTATCACAAATCCATCCAAAACGGTTTTGTATGTGGGCGTCACAAATAATTTAGGGGCAAGGATTTCACAACATTTCGAAAACAGAGGAAACTCAGGTTCATTTGCTGGTAAATATCACTGTTATTTATTAGTCCACTACGAACATTTTACCCATATTGAACAAGCAATAGCTCGTGAAAAAGAAATAAAAAAATGGCGGAGAGAGAAGAAAAACACACTGATTGAGTCGAATAATCCGGAGTGGCGGTTTTTGAATAATGAAATTTAGCTGATAGACGCTCTCGCCGGCCTTCCCCCCATGTCATTTCGACGAGGAACGAGGAGAAAACTTTTACACCATGCATTCGCGCTATTGCACTGTCGCTAATATCGCCTGGTAAAGGTTTCTCGTTATCACTCGAAATGACAGGGGGGGGAGAGCATTATTTCCACGTAATTGTTTGAATCCTGCTTGCAAATATGTATGTTGTGTTGTTGAAGATCAAACATAGTGCACTCCAAATTGTAGCTTTGTTTGATGGCAGATGTGCATTCAAAGGAAACCCGCAGTTATAATATGTCGCGCATTCGGAGCAAAAACACGAAACCCGAAATGCTGGTGCGTAAGTTTCTTCATAAAAATGGCTTTCGCTATCGCTTGCATGTGAAAAATCTTCCGGGCAAACCAGATATAGTTCTACCAAAATATAAAACTGTAATATTTATACATGGCTGTTTCTGGCATGGGCATGAGGGATGTAAATATTACGTTGTACCCAAAACGAGAACGGAATGGTGGTTAAATAAAATAAGCGGCAATATTTTAAATGATAATAATGCTGAAGCCGCGCTAATCGAAGCCGGCTGGAAAATTAACAAAATTTGGGAATGCGATTTGAAAAAGCTGTCTTTTGAAAAAACATTAAACAATCTTCTCGAAGCTCTTCGCTAAATTCTACAAAGTTCACTTATATCCGATTGACTTATAGTCGAATAGGCGATAGCTTGCAGCTATGGATATTCGGAAGAAAATCGGTCTGCGTATTAAGGAATACCGAACAAATTTAAAACTCACACAGGAGGCCTTAGCCTTTAAGGCCGAGATAGATAAGACTTATGTAAACGAAGTTGAAAACGGGAAAAGAAACGTTTCTGTAATTAACCTTGAAAAATTAATTTGCGCACTTGATGCATCTGTCAGAGATTTTTTTGATAGCGATGCTTTTAATGGGGGGGCCAAATGATGGCGGTCAGATCCTCAAAAGCAAACTCATCGTTAATACCAGATGAACTCGATGCAGCGGTACTCACTCATTATGTCGTAACCCATAATCCGGTTTATAAAGAGCGAGCCTATGAAATTACCGAAGAAAGTTATGGTAAATTGGAAGAGCCCGAAGTTTTATATCAGGCTGTTCAGCATAATCTTTTTGACGCAACAGACATTCCATTTCCCGGGCCAAAATCCGGAGAAGAGAAATTTACATTTATCGATCTGTTCGCAGGTATAGGAGGTTTCCGAATGGCGCTACAGAACGTAGGCGGCCTTTGCGTGTACAGTTCCGAATATGACAAGTATGCACAAAAAACCTATTTTGCCAATTTTGGCGAGACTCCGTTTGGTGATATAACCAAAGAAGAGATCAAAGCATTTATACCGAAGGCGTTCGATATTTTATGTGGTGGATTTCCTTGTCAGCCCTTTTCTATAGCGGGTGTTTCCAAGAAAAATAGCTTAGGTAGAAAACACGGATTTGAAGACGAGAAACAGGGAAACCTGTTTTTTCATGTTGCCGAAATTATTGAAAAGCACCGCCCCAAAGCATTTTTTTTGGAAAATGTCAGGAACCTTGTTTCACACGATAAAGGCAATACCTTTAAAGTGATTAAGCAAACGCTTTTAGATTTAGACTATTCTTTCGATCATAGAATATTAAATGGTAAGCATTTTGTTCCGCAACACCGAGATAGAACTATAATGGTTGGTTTTGACAAACGGGTATTTGGTGACGATATGAAGTTCGATTTCGATTTAGTGAAACTTCCGCCGGCGGATAAACAGATAAAATCCATTCTTAAAGAAAGTGTTGATCGTAAATATACCTTATCTGATCATCTCTGGAATTATCTTCAAGAATATTCAAAAAAACACAAACTAAAAGGGAATGGTTTCGGATATGGCCTTGTTGATCTAAATGGAATAAGCAGGACAATGAGTGCTCGCTATTATAAAGATGGTGCTGAGATTTTGATACCACAAAATGGCTCTACACCTAGAAGATTAACTCCTGAAGAATGCGCTGCTTTACAAGGCTATCCTGTAAACAAAGGTAGAAAAAGCTTTAGAATACCCGTCTCTGACAATCAGGCATATAAGCAATTTGGAAATTCGGTTGTTACTCCTCTCATAGAGGCTGTAGGGAAGGAAATAGTAACCCTTTTAAACTTTAGGCCTTAAGCATGGAAAATTCGTTATCTAAATATTTTGTCGGCGTTGGTGCTAAACGTTTGCGTTTGGTGGAAATCAATCCAAAGAAATCTAACCAACATGAAATTAATGGAAAGTCTGTGTTTCACGAATTTTTGGGTTACGAGCGATCAAAGTTTACGGGAAAGTTTATTTATTTAAATGATAATGAGGATGAAGCGAGAGAGAATGTTGTTTCTTTCACTTGGTACGATACACGAGAAAAGGTTGAACATCGTGGCCCTGAATGGCGTCTTTATTATGAAACAAATGACGCCATTAAAGCGTCGGCGATAGGTGATCTTTTAATCATAGGCAAGACAACTCAAAATGAGATTATAGCTATAATTGCCCAAAAAGATTCAACGGCAGAAAAGCAATTAATGTGGCTTTTCGATCTCGACGATGTAGAAACTAAATTTATTTATAAAGATTTTACGCAGGAAACTGCGAGGCTTGGTTTTGCTGAAAAATATATCATTTCGTCGCTCGGAATTGAAGTTGAGGAAGAAGCACCCGATTATCTTGAAGAAATGCTACGAATCTTTAACGGTAAATTTCCATCCACTAAGGAGTTTTCAGAATATGCGAGGAAAACGGTTAAAAATGTTTCAGCAGTTGACTCCCCCGATGAAACTTTGATATCTTGGATGGACAGAGAGATGCTGTTATTCAAAACAATGGAAAGTGTTGAAGTAAAAAAGAAACTTGTAGAGGGCTTTGGTGACGATGGGCAAGATGTTGATGCCTTTATCAAATATTCACTTGGTATTCAAAATCGAAGGAAAGCTCGTGCCGGTGCAGCATTTGAAAATCATTTAGCAGCAATTTTCTCTTTGAATCAAATTAAATTTTCGAACGGTAAAATAACTGAGCGAAATAATAAACCAGATTTTATTTTCCCAGGAATCGACAATTATAGAGACGCCAGTTTTGATGTCGATCTTTTGACAATGCTTGGGTTAAAAACCACCGCGAAAGACAGATGGAGACAAGTTTTGCCAGAAGCAGATCGATTGCATTTAAAACATCTAATAACTTTGGAACCCTCAATCAGTCAAAATCAAACACGTGAAATGATCGAGAAAAATTTACAATTAATAATCCCGAAACCGCTCTTTTCAACTTATAACTCAATTCAGCAACGAAGCTTAATTAATCTATCTGATTTCATCGGAGTTGTCAAAATGAAACAAAACTTATTGTAATTTATTGTCAAATAGCTGCTTTCATTTAGCTGCTGCAAGCGTCCGGTTATGGCCGCAGATAAGTAGGCAGCATGTTTGTTCGTAATGCCGCACATACGCCACTTCGGGAACCTCATTGTAGGCTCCTCACAGGCTCCGCATCTCCCATCAGTTTTTCTACACCTCCTGGCTCTAAAACTCCCCATTAATCCCTCTCTCAAACATTCCCCCTTGCTTGGTTGTATAATATGCTGATCTTACGGAAAAAGATTGCGCAATGTATTATATTATTTATTTGAGTGCCGGTACCAGTTGGTTCAGTTCGAAAGAGCTGGAGGATTTGCTGGCGGTTAGCGTGGCCAATAACCGGCGCAATAACATTACCGGCATGCTGCTGTATGCCAACGGAAACTTTATACAACTGCTGGAGGGCAATGAGCATGATGTACAGCAGGCTTTTTCAAAGATCAGCGCCGATTCACGGCATAATGATGTTACCCGCCTGGCCAGCGGTACTAATGAGCTGCGCCTGTTTCCGGAGTGGAACATGGGGTTCAGGTCTGTCGGTGCGCTTAGTACCGCGCCGTTTAAACCGGTGCTTGACGAGGCGCTGGCCAATGCCAACAGTTCCAACGGTCAGCTGGCGTTGAAAATGCTGAATGCTTTTGTTAGAAGCGCAAGGTTGTAGTTTAGAATTAAGAAGTCAGGAATCAAGACAAAAAACATGCTTGGTTTGACTATCCGTGATTGCTGAGCCTGGAGTGTATAAGCATAAGTGATTAAATTGTCATCGCGCGGAACGACAAGCAGTTTTAAATCCTGATTCTAAAATTCTTGCCTCTTCCTGTCTTGATTCCTGATTCTTGACTTCTTGCCTCTTCTTCCTCCTCCTGTCTTGACTCTTGGTTCTTAGCTCTTGATTCTTGACTTCTTGCCTCTTCTTCCTCTTCCTGTCTTGACTCTTGGTTCTTGACTCTTGGTTCTTGGCTTTTGATTCTCTAAACTCCCATTAATCCTTTCCACCATCCCATCGTCAAACAAATAACAAATCGTTTATAATCATTCTAAATAAATTGCGTTTATTAGTACGATGAAAAAATTCCTGCTTCCTGCGTTGGTGGTTTTGATGGTTGCGGCCTCGGCGTTTACGCTGGCCGGCAGCACGGTTATCCGCAGCGCTGTTACTTTCAAGATCAAGAATATCGGCATTAGCACGGATGGCAGTTTCGGCGGCATGCAGGCCGATGTAAAGTTTAACCCGGCCGATCTGGCTAATAGTTCTATCCAGGCTTCGGTTGAAACCGCCACCATCAACACCGGCAACGATTCGCGCGATGAGCACCTGCGCAATGAAGATTTTTTCGACGTGGCCAAATATCCCAGGATCACCCTCAAATCCACCTCCTTTAAACACCGCAGCGGCGATAACTATACCGGCAAGTTCGATCTTACCATAAAAAATAAAACCCAGTCGGTTACTATTCCTTTTTCGGCCGTTCAAAGTAACGGAGCAACTACTTTTAAGGGCTCGTTCAAGATCAACCGCCGCGAGTTTGGCGTGGGCAGCAACAGCTTCACCCTTAGCGATGAGGTGATTATCAGTATTGATGCTGATATAAAGTAGAAGCCCCCCGCCCCCCCTGAAGGGGGAGAGTTGGAAAAAAAGAGCTATTCATTACGTTCCCCCTTCAGGGGGTCAGGGGGTTTCGGCTTAACAATTTAATAATTTCAGCTGCGGGCGTCCTCCGCCTGTTAGTCGTATATTTACGATTATGAAACTGCGTATTCTTGTTTTAATTAATGCCGCGGCAGTTGCCGTAACGCTTTCGGCGGTGAACTGGTACTTTCAGCACAGCTGGTACAACGTGGCCCTTACTTTCTTCATCACCATCATTACCAGCTTCCTGGTGTTCTATTACCTGATAGAAAAATATGTTTATTCTAAAATAAAGATCATTTATAAGCTGATCCACAACCTGAAGCTGGGCCGCGACCTGCGCGATGCCCTGGGCGAGCACGTAAGCGCCGACCCTATTAATGATGTGGAAACCGAGGTGAAGGAATGGGCCAAAGAGAAAAAGACCGAGATCGACGAGCTGCGCAAGCAGGAAAAGTTTCGCCGCGATTTTTTGTCGAATATCTCGCACGAGTTCAAAACGCCGCTTTTCGCTATCCAGGGCTATATCGAGGCCTTGCAGGATGATGATTTTGAGGATAAGGACATGGCGCGCCAGTTTTTGCTGAAGGCTTCGAAAAACGTAGACCGTTTGAGTTACCTGATCAAAGACCTTGACGAGATCTCGAAACTTGAATCGGGCGAGATCCCGATCAACCTCACCCGCTTTAAAATAAACGACCTGATTAAAGAGGTTTTGGAATCATTGGAGCTGAAGGCGCGTCAGCACAATATCAAGCTTATTTTTAAGCAGAAATATGACGAACCGATACTGGTTAATGCCGATAAGGAGAAGATTCGCCAGGTGCTGGTGAATTTGATCGACAATTCCCTTAAATACGGTAACGAAGAGGGCAGCACCTCGGTAAGCCTCTTTGAACTGCACGACCAGGTGCTAGTTGAGGTTACCGACGATGGCATCGGCATTGAAGAAAAATTCCTTCCGCGGCTGTTCGAGCGCTTCTTCCGGACGGACACCAGCAGGTCGAGGCAGATTGGCGGATCTGGCCTGGGGCTGGCCATTGTTAAGCACATTGTGGAGGCGCATGAGCAAACCATTAACGTACGCAGCACCGAGGGTTTAGGGTCGACTTTTGGCTTCACTTTACAGAAATCCAAGCAGAGTTTACATTTGCCTAACATACCTGTTCTTAAAAATTAACATTAACTTAACATTGGAAGATTACCTTTGGTCAAATCCCCAAAGAATATGTCTCTAAATAGCATCTTCCAATACTTCGTTCCGAAAGATAAAAAGATCTTTTTCCCGCTGTTTGAACAGGCGGCAAACAATGTGGTCACCATGTCGACCATACTGGTTGAAGCCGTAAATTCCAACGATCCGGCTGCACGTGAAGAACTTTTCAAGCAGATAGATAAATTGGAAAACAAGGGCGATGAAATAACCCACCAGGTATTCCTGGAGCTGGGTAAAAATTTTATTACCCCTTTTGACCGCGAGGACATCCACGCACTGGCATCGGCTATTGATGATGTGGCCGATTATATCCAGGGTTCGGCAAACCGCATGAGTTTGTACCGCATTGACGATTATAACGAGCACATCCGCAAACTATCTGAACTCACCCTGCAGGCCAGCATTGACCTTGAAAAGGCCGTTAAAGAACTGAAAGACCTGAAGAACGTGCGTGCCATTGCCGATTCATGCATCCGCATTAACAGCGTAGAAAACCAGGCCGACTACGTGTTCGACCGTGCCGTTGCCGATCTGTTCCTTTACGAAAAAGATGCCATTCGCCTTATAAAATATAAAGAGATCCTGTCTGCCCTTGAAACCGCAACAGACATGTGCGAAGATGCCGCCGATGTTATGGAGTCGATCTTAGTTAAAAACGCGTAAACAATGATTACACCCATACTTGTTATTATTGTTGTACTTGCGCTGTTATTTGATTATACCAACGGATTTCACGATGCGGCTAACTCCATAGCCACCATCGTATCAACAAAAGTTCTTACACCTTTCCAGGCGGTGCTTTGGGCCGCGTTTTTTAACTTCCTGGTTTTCTTTTTTGTGAAGGAACACAAGGTTGCCGGTACGGTTTCTAAAATAGTTCAGGAAAGTTTCATCACCCTGCATGTTATTTTGGCCGGATTAATAGCCGCCATCACCTGGAATTTAATTACGTGGTGGTTTGGCATCCCTTCCAGTTCGTCGCATACGCTTATCGGCGGGTTTGCCGGTGCGGGTATTACCAATGCGCTTTACCATGGCGCAAGCGCTATGCAGGCGGTAAACAGCTCTTATATCTTTACTATTCTGGCCTACATTGTGCTGGCCCCGGTAATAGGGCTGGTGGTAGCGTACTTTGTTACTGTACTTATTCTGCACATCTGTAAAAACGCAAGGCCGGCTGTAGCCGAGCGCTGGTTTAAGCGCCTGCAACTGATATCGTCGGCGGCGTTGAGCTTTGCCCATGGCGGTAACGATGCACAAAAGGTTATGGGGATATTATATGTTACGATGGTAGCGGCGAAGATCATCAAATCGGGTGATACCATGCCCGAGTGGATCCCGCTGGCCTGTTATTCGGCAATAGCATTGGGAACAATGTCGGGCGGATGGAAAATTGTGAAAACAATGGGTTCGAGGATTACCAAGATCACCCCGTTAGAGGGTGTGAGTGCAGAAACGGCAGCAGCCTTAACGCTATTCTTTACACAACAGTTCGGTATCCCGGTATCAACTACACACACTACCACGGGCTCTATCATTGGCGTAGGCTTAACCAAGCGCCTCTCGGCTGTGCGCTGGGGAGTAACCATCAACATTCTATGGGCCTGGATCATCACTATCCCGGTATCGGCAGTAATAGCGGGAGGCATGTTTGTACTACTAAGAGTTTTCCTGAAATAATCTTTTCTTCCGGATTTTCTTTATTTTGGCCGTGAGAAATTATTGCCCTTATTAAAATCTTCCGTCATGAAAAGATCCCTACTACTTATCTTAGCCTTTGTTGTATTTACAACGGTTGGCCGCAGCCAGTCGCTCGGCCAAATCGCCTCAAAACTAACTAATCCAACCAACGCTGAAATTGGCAAAGGTTTAAAAGAAGCCTTGCAGGTAGGCACCTCCAAAAGCTCAGACCAGCTTTCGGCTGTGGATGGCTATTTGCCAACGCAGCAGTAAAGATCATGTTCCCGCCCGAAGCGCAAAAAGCCGAAAAAACGCTGCGCGGCCTTGGCCTGGGTAAGTTGTGCGATAAAGTGATCCTGTCACTCAACCGCGCAGCCGAAGACGCTGCCAAACAGGCAAAGCCCATTTTCCTGAACTCCATTAAACAAATGACCCTGCAGGATGTAACCAATATTTTGCTGGGCAGCCAGGATGCCGCCACTCAATACTTCAAACGCACCACCACCGTACAGCTTACGGCATCGTTCAAGCCGGTTATTCAGGCAAGTTTGAACAAGGTAGGCGCAACAAAATATTATGGTGATGCCGCCAATGAATACAATAAAGTTCCTTTCGTAAAAAAGATCAATCCGGATATCACCGCATATGCAACCCAGAAAGCTATTGATGGCTTGTTTGTAGAAATAGCCCGGCAGGAGCTGGATATCCGCAAAAATATCGGCGCGCGTACTTCGCCTTTACTGCAAAAGGTATTTGGCTACGCCGATAAGCAAAAGAATTAATTAACACTAACGCGGCGGTTGGCACGCCCGAACGCTTGTCAACCGCTATGTGTTTGCTTTAAACGAGGTGCAAGCTTATTACTTATCAAATCTCACCCTCAGCTTAACCACCTCCGGTTTCCCGTTATTGCTTCCAACCCATTCCGGGCCATTCGCTATCAGGCCGATAGCTTTTTCATTAGTGGCATCGCTCAATCCTTTAACAACTTTAACATCGTCAACCCTGCCGTCAGGATAAACGGTGAATGATAATTTCACTACGCCTTTCTTGTGATCGGGCGATAGGGCATTAGCTTTTAAGTATTTATTGAGTTTGCTCCAGCCGTCTTTCGGATGCGCATTGATCACGGGTTGGTCGCTATCCCCAGTCGGCGACCGCTGTACAACTACCACTTCTGCTAATGACTGGTTGTTGGGTGCCAGGGCGATCTTTAACGAATCTTTATTTTTTGCATCAACCGTCTGAGTTTTATAGCCCAGGTAGCCTACTTCCAGGTTGCGCCGGGCGCTGTCTACAGGTATCGAGAATTTCCCGGTTATATCGGTTTGCGTGCCATAGTTAGTTCCAGGAATCCTGATAGATACACCCGGCAATGGCTGCCCGTCGGTCTGGTCAACAATCTGGCCATTGATCATAATTTTCTGCGAGTTTGTCCGCGTAAAAGGCGAAACAGCAGTCGTTTTAGTTACACCGGCCACCTGGCTTTGTAATGTTTGTTGCGGCGACGTAATGGGCACCTCTTTCAATTTACCCGCCGGCTTGAACGCCTTATCGTCGTCAGCCGCAGCTTTCTTGTCCTTAGTATAATTCATCACCACCATTTCGTTTAGCGGCGTGGTATCGTTACTTGCCGTGTCCGGTACAGGCGCAGCGGCCACCTCTGCTAAAACCGGGGTGGCGTTAGCTATCGCATCAGCGGCAACAACCTGCTGCACTTTTGCTGCGGGCTTACCGGTATATAACTTTTGCTTTAACGGTGGCGGCGTATTAGCCAACGTCAAGCCTGGTTTGGCAAGTGTATCTGCCCGCTGCACCGGCTCGGTCGGTGCAGGTTTTGCAACAGGTACGGCCACCTGCAGTTTATCTGCTGTCTCACCGGTTTTTTGGCTCAGCCACAACCAGCTAATAGAAACGACAACCAAAACCGAAGCGGCAATGGTCACTATCCGGTAAGGGAACATCCGTTTTACTTTCGGCTGTATCCGGGCCTGTAGTCGTTGAGAAAGATCGTCAAAAGCGGGCTGCTGGTTAGCGGCAGCATGCTCAAAGCCTTCCATCGCGTCCATTAAAAAAGGATCATCGAGGGCGCGTTTTTCCAGCTCATGCATAGCACGGGCATCAAGCTCACCTTTCAGGTACTTTTTTATCAGCAATATGTCGTTTTCCCGTTTACTCACCGTTTTTCTCCAAACATATTTTCAGGTTCCGCTTCCCGTTCTGAATAAAACTCTTCACCTCGTTCAGCGTAAAACCCGTTAACTCTGTAACTTCTTTATAGCACTTCTCTCCCAAATAAAATAGGCTTACGCTTTGTTTTTGATTGGCGGGAAGTTTATCCATGCATTTTTCCAGCGCCTGCATCGCGGCTTCTTTGTTACTATCATCAGGATGCAAAACCAGCGAGAATTCCATAACCTCGTCCAGGTTAACTACCTCCATTTTCTTTCCAGCCCGCAGTTGCATTAAACAATAATTCCTACTCACTACATAAAGCCAGCTTTTAAAGTTCTTAATGTCGTGCTGTTTAACTTTAATAATCAGCTCTTCAAAAATGCCCATAACAGCATCTTTCGATTGTTCTTCGTCTTTCAGATATTTCAAACAAACGCCATAAACCAATTGCATCTGCTTTTCATAAAGCTTGCCCAAAACCTGCAGCTCGCCGCTTTCGCGATAATCGGCGAGCAGTTTTTCATCGTCTGCCGGGGTCGGTGTAATTGGTCTTTTAAAAAAATTCATTTAGGAACGGTAAAATTAGGGTTTTCCGCGGGTTATGGAAACGAATCCTGTCTTTGTGACCTCTGTGCATCCTTGTACGCTTTGCGGTTAAGTAAACCACACACGCCCCGGACGGCATGAAACGTTGATTTTTTGAGATCATTAAATCCAATAATCGTCTAAAATCCCGGTTCAGATAATCCGCTCATAGTCCGCCCTTAATCAATAAAATCCCACAAATCCCGGTTGAGACAAAAAATTCGCGCATCAACCCCTATCTTTGCCCCGCTATGCCTGATAAAAAAGTTAGAGTACGATTTGCGCCGAGCCCAACCGGCGGCCTGCACCTGGGTGGTGTTCGTACCGTATTGTTCAATTATTTGTTCGCCAAAAAAAATGGCGGCGATTTTGTTTTACGCATCGAAGACACCGACCAAAGCCGTTATGTTGAAGGCGCTGAACAATATATTTTAGACTGCCTTGCCTGGTGCGGACTAACGCCAGATGAAAGTCCCATTACCGGCGGGCCATACGCCCCGTACCGCCAGAGTGAACGCAAAGCGCTTTACCGCGAATATGCCGAAAAACTGGTTCGCGAAGGCCATGCCTATTATGCGTTCGATACCGCTGAAGAATTGGACCGCAATCGCAAGGAGATTCCAAATTTTCAATACGGTCAGGCTTATCGCGATACTTTGCGTAATTCTATTTCGCTGCCCGAGCACGAAGTTGACAAACTGCTTGATGCCGGTACGCCGCACGTAATCCGCATCAAAATGCCGGAAGGTGAAACCGTGAGCTTTAACGATATGATTCGCGGGCACGTGAGTTTTGAAACCAGCCTGGTGGATGACAAGGTTTTGTTAAAGGCCGACGGAATGCCAACCTATCATTTGGCCGTAGTAGTTGATGATTACCTGATGAAGATTACGCACGCGTTCCGTGGTGAAGAGTGGCTGCCATCTGCTCCGGTGCATTTACTGCTTTGGGACTATTTAGGCTGGAAGGCCGACATGCCGCAATGGGCGCACTTGCCGCTGATCTTAAAACCCGACGGTCATGGTAAATTGAGTAAGCGCGATGGCGCGCGCCTCGGTTTCCCGGTTTATGCAATGAATTGGTTCGACGCCAAAACCGGCGAACTTACGCCAGGATTCCGCGAACTGGGCTTTTTACCCGAAGCTTTCCTGAACCTGCTGGCTACCCTTGGCTGGAACGATGGCACCGACCAGGAGATCTTTACCCTGGATGAACTCATCGAAAAATTCTCCATCGACCGCGTAAGCAAAGCCGGCGCAAAATTCGATTTTGAAAAAGCCAAATGGTTCAATGCAGAATGGATTAAGAAGGAGGATGCTGAAACCTTAATGCCAAAAATAAAGGAAGTTCTTACCGAAAAAGGGTTGACTATCAACGAAGATGCTTACCTGCTACAGGTGATCGACAAGATAAAAGACCGCTGCGTATTACTGCCCGATTTTTACCAGCAATCGGCTTACTTTTTTGAGCAGCCTAAGGAGTACGATGTCAACTCGGTGAAGCCGAAATGGACAGAAGCGAAGACTGCATTTTTCAACGATTACATCAATCATCTCAACAACGATATATCCGATCTTGAACCGATAGCCCTTGAAGCGGATTTCAAATCCCGCGCCGAGCAGCAGGGAATTAAGCCAGGTGAGTTGCTATTACCTTTCCGCATTATGCTTGTAGGCGGTAAGTTTGGGCCGCATGTGTTTGATATTGCGGAGTTGTTGGGAAAAGAAGAGACGATTGCCAGGATACAACACGGGGTGAAGTTGTTTTCGGAATAAGGATGTTTAAGCGGCTGAGTTCTTTTTTCTGGATCGCTTTGGGAATGTTATGCATTTGCTTATTGATCGGCAAATTCATCCATCGTTACCGTACCGACCATATTTCAAAAGGGAACTTAGCCCGTTCAACGGCTGTTGTTTTTAACCAAAAGAACTACGTACCCAACCATCCAGTCAAGACACCGGTTACCCTTTCCTATTTCTTTACTATCAAAGAGAAACGATACGAGGGAAATTCACATGATACCAGCGCCAGAGTCGGCGATACGGCAGTGATTGAGTATGACAAAACAAATCCGGACCTTAACAGGCCGGTGAAGTATAACGAGTAGATATTTTTTCATTGAAAATATCAAATTTTGTCTTTTCGCACGATAGTGAGAAAACTTAGACACCTCGCTTGCGAATTATTCATTACCGCCAATGAATAAGGTTAATGCAATGGCGGTAATGTCGCTTGTATAAGATTTCTCACTATCGTTCGAAATGACAACGGTGGGGGTTTATGACAAAAATTGGCCGTTTTCTACATCCCCCCGTTCAAATACGCCGCTAAATTATTAATGCTTTTCGCCACCACTCCTATCTGCTCCTGTGCTTCCTTCCAGCTGCGCTGCTCTATCGCTTCGCGAATTCCCGGCAGGGTCTTTACACCATAACCTGTATAAAAGCCCGGAGCATAAATGGTATGACGGTACCATGGCCGGCGCGGCAGGCCATCGCTCAGTAATTGTTGTTCGGCGCGATAAAGCAACTTGTTCAGTTTATCCTTATCGCTGCTGTTATCGGCTGCGGCTTTCCAGTTAATGGCCAGTTGGTCGGCGGCCTTTTTAAGTGTATCCACCGCTTTTTTCAGTTCAGAAAAATCCAGTTTCGGAACGGTGTCTTTTGCAACCGGCAGCGCCATATGTTTGCTTGGGTCGGCGGCAACAGCAAAGGTATTTGACTTGATCATATCATTTTCTATCGCGGTATTGTCGTGCATTTTTTCCACCAGTTCATTTAGCTCGGTCACATATTTATCAATGGTGGTTTGCAGGTTACGGAAATCAAACGGCAGCAGATCGGCATCGGCCATACGCAGCACAGCGTGACCGGCAGTTTGCGCCAATGCTACGCCATATTTAAATGATGAATCTTTGAACCGGCGATAATCATCAAACGAATCATAAATAGAATGGTACTCACCACCGCCGTCTTCACCGCCGTAACCTAAATCTAAAGTGGTTATACCCAAATGCTGCAGGAACGATGAATAATCAGAACCCGAACCCAGCGATTCCAGCTTACCGCCTTTGCGGTTCAAAATTTCTTTTTTGTCTTTTGCAGTTGACGCGTCAACCATCTCTTTGGCTTTCTTACGCTCATAAACACTTACGTTAGTCTGCGGGTCCATCACATTTTGGGTTATCTCGTCCATAAATGGTTCCAATGCCTGTGATCCGCCCTGGCCTAAAAATCCGCGTCCATTGCCATCGCTGTTAATATAAACCACAGCCTTCTCCTGCAATTCCTTAGCGTGATCTTCTACAAATTCTGTCGAGCCTAATAATCCCGGTTCTTCACCGTCCCATGAGCAATAAACAATGGTACGTTTAGGCTTCCAGCCGGTTTTAAGCAAATCACCCAGCGCTTTGGCTTCGTCGAGCATAGCAGCTTGCCCGCTGATAGGGTCGCCCGCGCCATTCACCCAGGCATCGTGATGATTGCCGCGCATTACCCACTCATCGGGATATTTGCTGCCTTTAATTTTTGCTATTACGTCATAAGCGGGAACCAAGTCCCAATTAAACTCCATTTTCAAATGCACCTGTGCTTTGCCCGCTCCAATATGATAGGTAATGGGCAAACCTCCCTGCCAGTCGCGCGGGGCAACCTGGCCATCAAGCGCAGCAAGCAATGGCTGCGCATCATGATAGCTGATAGGCAAAACCGGTATTTTCAGTATCGTTACCGCGTCTTTCCTGTCTAAGCGCTTAGCTTCTTTGGTAGCGCCTACATTAGGAGTCAGCGGGTCGCCGGGGTAGATCACCATGTCCATCACCGAGCCGCGCTGAACACCGTACTCATTTTTATAAGCGCCTTTCGGGTACACATCACCGGCGGTATAACCGTCATCTTTGGGATCAGAGTAAATGATACAGCCGATGGCGCCATGTTCATACGCCACTTTTGGCTTTATTCCCCGCCATGAGCGGCCATATTTGGCAATCACAATTTTTCCTTTTACATCAACACCCATTTTTGCCAGATTTTCATAATCGTCGGGCAATCCATAGTTTACAAATACCAGCGAACCGGTTACATCACCATCGGCACTCCAGGCGTTATAGGTTGGTAATTGGTTCATCTGGCCCGAAGTAGCATCGAGCGCTAAAGCCGGCTCTTTTAAAAGCGCGGTATATTTTGCAGAACCGGTCAGTTCCAGCACCCGTGTTTTGGGCGTAGGGAAAAGCACAGTGTAAGTTTCCAGCTTTGCATCCAGCCCATAGCTTTTATATTTGGCCAAAATTTTCCCGGCAACGGCTTTTCCGCCCGGCGACCCGATGTTATGTGGCACCGATGAGAGGTCTTTAATGGTTTCGCCAATACGCGGCGCGCTCAATGCCGAATCGAAGGTTTGTTCGGCCTTTAATTCCTGTGCCGACGAAGCGTCGCTGAAACCTGAGATCTTTTTTTGCTGCGCTTGCGCAATGCCTGCCAGTGCTATTAAACCGAGGGTAATGGTTTTTTTCATATAGAGAAAGGATAAGTGATTCGTGAAAGTAAGGATTATGTGCGGATTTCTGATGTGCGAAGGAAAAAATTGATGTGCGGATTTTGAATGTGCGGATTTCTGATGTGCGGGTATGCGGATGAAACTCAAACCTTTTCTCCGCGACCTCCGTGATTAAAAAAATAACCACAGAGAAAACGGAGAGATTCCCAGAGACCGCAGAGAAAAAGGATTCCATAAATTCTTAAATTCGACAATTCCGGTTCAGACAAACAATTCGCGTATTCGCACATCAGAAATCCGCACATTCAAAATCCGCACATCAGATAAATCACTTATCTTCGTTATTAGCTGTATCTTGTGCAGAATATGAATACTCCCGATAATTATGAGCTATTGATTGATAAGATCAACATCTTTATACGGAAATATTATTTCAATAACTTTTTACGCGGTCTCATCTTTTTAGGCGCGGGTCTTTTCTCTGCCTATGTGGTGATTACACTGAGCGAATACTTCGGCAATTTCAATACCCTGTTTCGCACGCTGCTGTTTTACCTGTTCATTGTTCTGAACGTTGGTTTAGTTGCCTGGCTTATTATCCCTTCGTTGCTGGCCTGGCTCAAGGTTGGCAAAACTTTGACGCACGACGAAGCCGCCGAAATCATCGGCAAGCACTTTAATGATGTGCACGACAAGCTGCTGAACACCCTCCAGCTTAAAAAACAGGCCGGCGAAAATCCGCAGCATCGGGCGCTGATCGAGGCGAGCATCAACCAGAAAATTGAAACGCTGAAACCGGTGAGCTTTCCATCGGCAGTGAACCTGAAAGAGAACAGCAAATACCTGAAATGGCTGCTTTTCCCGGCGGGCGTTATTTGTATCCTTGCCTTTGCAGCTCCGTCTATTTTAACAGAAAGCACCAAACGCCTTATTCGCCACAGTGAATATTTTGCGCCCGTTGCGCCATTTCAATTTGTGATTCAAAATAAAAGTTTATCGGTTGTTCAGGGCGATGACCTGAAACTGGATCTTAAACTTACCGGCGACAAGCTGCCCGCCGATGTTTATGTAGAAACCGCCAACACCACCTTTAAACTGGACAAGGAAAACATCACTAAATTCCATTACCTGTTCACCAACCTGCAACAAAACACCGCTTTCAAGCTTACGGCCAACGGCTTTACCTCCGCTCCTTATGAGATCAAGGTAAACATGCGCCCGGCCTTGCTTCACTTTGATGCTGTGCTGAACTACCCGGCTTACCTCCACAAGAAAAATGAAACGCTGAAAAACGCCGGCGATTTAACACTCCCGGCGGGTACCCTGGTTACCTGGCAATTGCATACGCAAAATGCATCGGCCCTTACCTTTGATATGAACGGGGCAGTTAGCAATGTCTCTTCCACAACGCCTGATGTGTTCGAACACAAAGAGCGCGTCATAAAAAACAGTCTTTATAAAATAACGCCGCTTAATGGCAATGTAAATCATAACGAGCAGGCGGCCTATCGTATTAATGTAACCGCCGATGAAATGCCATCCATCAACGTACTGGAAAAACAGGATTCGGTTAGCCTGAAAACACTTTATTTTAACGGTCGTATACAGGACGATCACGGCTTCTCATCGCTTACTTTTCATTATGCGGTTGGCGCACCGGGCGATAAGGCTAACGTAAAGAACTACACCAGGCCAGTCAAAGCCGATTTAAGTCAGCCGCAGGCAGATTTCTTTTATTTCTGGAACCTGAAGGAAATGGGCATTAAGCCTGGCGATCAGGTAACCTATTACTTCGAGGTAGCCGACAATGATGGCGTGAACGGTCCTAAAAAAGTGCGGTCGCCCGAACGGACATTAAACGTTCCTGATGCTAAAGAGCTGAACGACCAGCTTAACGCCGGCACGCAGGTAATCAAACAAAAAATGGAGTCGGCTATTAAAATTGCAGGGCAGATAGAGCGCGAATCGCAGAAGCTGAACCAAACACTGCTTAATAAAAATAACCTTTCATTCGATGAAAAAAAACAGGTACAGGATCTGCTGCAAAAACGCAAAGAGTTAGATGATCTGGTAAAGGAAATTCAGGCTGATAATAAAAAGAACCTGTACAACCGTCAGGAAAATCAGCAGCAAAACCAGGAGTTGACCGAGAAACAGCAGCAAATGGAAAAATTGCTGAATAATGTGCTCGATCCTAAAACACAGGAGATGTTGCAGCGTTTACAGGAAATGCTGGAACAGGAGCAGAAAGAAGGCGCCCGCAACGAGCTTCAGAAAATGCAGGGCGATGATAAATCATTAAAGAAAGAGCTTGATCGCATGCTGGAATTGTATAAGCGCCTGGAGTTTGAGCAAAAACTGAATCAAAACATCGACCAGCTAAATAAGTTGTCCGATCAGCAGCAGCAACTAGCCGATCAATCTAAACAACCAAACGCCAACCAGCAGGAACTGCAAAAACAACAGGAAAAGCTAAAGAGTGATTTCCAGGAGATTAAAAAGAACCTCGACGACCTGAAGAAAGACAACGAACAGTCCGAACATAAACAGGATTTCCAGGACCCGCAAAAAGAGGAGCAAAGTATCGATCAGCAAATGCAAAAGAGCAGCGATCAGTTACAGAAAAGGGACAACAAAAAGGCCTCCGAATCACAAAAGCAGGCATCGAAGGAAATGAAACAGCTGGCCGATAAAATGCAGCAACAGGAACAACAGGGGTCTGAAAGCGAAAGCACCGTTGATGCACAGCAATTGCGCGAGTTATTGAAAAACCTGGTAAACAGTTCTTTCGAGCAGGAAAAGGTGATGCAAACGGTCAAGGGCACCTCGGCCACCGACCCTAACTATACCAAACTGGCGCAAAACCAGAAAAGCATTAAAGACAACCTGAAAACTGCCGAAGATAGTTTGTATGCACTAAGCAGAAGGGTGCCGCAGATCCAGTCGACCGTTAATAAAGAGGTGGGAGCCATTAACAGTCATATTGACGAAGCGCTCGATAACCTGGGCGACCGCCGCACGGCCGAAGCTACCCGTAACCAGCAATATGCCATGACCTCGATGAATAACCTGGCGCTGTTGTTGAGCGAGGCGCTCGACCAACTGCAGAACATGCAGAAAAAAGGCAAAAGCGGCAAAGGAAAAGGCAAACAGCAATCTATTTCGCAACTGGCAAAAATGCAGCAGCAACTAAACCAGAACATGCAAAAAGCGCGCGAGCAAATGCAGCGGCAGGGCCAGCAGGGGAACCAGGGAAAAAATCAGGACGGGAATGGCAATATGAGTGAACAATTAGCTAAATTAGCCCGTCAGCAGCAGCAAATTCGCCAGGCATTACAGCAGTTTAACAGGGATGAAAACAAGGACGGAACGGGCGGTTTAGGGAATCTCGATAAAATTTCGAAAGAAATGGAACAAACTGAACGTGATCTCGTAAACAGGAGAATAACGGAGGATGCGATTAAGCGGCAACAGCTAATTCAAAGCCGCTTATTAGAGGCAGAAAAGGCTGAACAGGAACGGGAGCAAGATCAGCAGCGCGAAAGCCATGCGGGGAAGGATGTGCCTCCGGGATATATAAAGGCGCTGCAAGAATACCAGCAGGCCCGTGAAAAACAAACAGAACAGGTACGGACCGTTCCGCCTGAATTAAATTTTTATTATAAATCAAAAATAAAATCTTACTTTGATCTACTCAACGCTAAATGACATGGACCAATCAAATGTTCAAGCAGGTGAAATGTACACCTTACAGCTTCCTTCAAAACAAGAAAGCATAACTGTGCTGGAGAATTTGATTGAAGAAATTGCCGATAAGTACAGCGTTAGCGAAGACACCTTTGCTAATATGATGACCTGCCTTAACGAGGTGGCAATCAATGCCATTGTACATGGCAATAAACTTGATGAAAGCAAAAAAGTTATTATAAATGCTGATATAGAAAATAAGCGCATAGTATGGACCGTAACCGACGAAGGCGAAGGTTTCGACTATAACAATCTGCCCGACCCAACTGCGCCGGAAAACCTGGAAAACCTGACCGGGCGCGGCGTGTATATTATTAAACATCTGGCCGATCAGTGCATATTTAATTCAAAAGGAAACGAAGTTGAACTACACTTCAAAATATAATGCCTGCTATCCATTTTTTTGAAGAAGACATCACCTACAAATTAAAAAACAAAACTGCCGTGCGCGCCTGGGTTACCGAAACCATACAGGCCGAAGGCTATAAGTTAAAGGAGCTCACCTACATTTTTTGTTCTGACGCTTACCTGTTGCAAATAAACCAGCAGTATTTGAATCACGATACTTATACAGACATTGTGACTTTCGATAATTCGGAGATCGCCGGAAGTATTGCAGGCGATATTTTTATTTCGATAGAACGCATTCGCGAAAACGCTGTTAAATATAACCACTCCGAAACAGAAGAACTTCACCGCGTAATTATTCACGGCGCGCTGCATTTGCTTGGCTATAAAGACAAGAGTGCCGCCGACAAGAAAAAAATGACACAAAAAGAGGATTTCTATTTAAACAAGCGCACTTTTATTGTCTAATTTTGAGAGGCAACGGTTCACCCTGATTAGCCGTATTGCCTACAGACACAAAAACCAAACTTAAAAACCATGAAAATACTTGCATTGATCTGCGCATTCATGCTGATCGCCCCTGTAAAATCAGTTTACGAATTCAAACTGAAATCAATTGAAGGAAAAAACTTTTCGCTTGCCCAGTACAAAGGGAAAAAGGTGCTGATTGTTAACACCGCTTCAAAATGCGGCTTTACCCCTCAGTATGCCGATCTTCAAAAATTAGCTCAACAGTACAAAGACAAATTAGTGGTTGTTGGTTTTCCGGCAAACAACTTTGGTCAGCAGGATCCAGGCTCAAATTCGGAGATTAACTCTTTCTGCAAAGATCGTTACGGTGTTACTTTCCCATTAAGCGAAAAAGTAAGCGTTAAAGGTGACGATATCGATCCGTTGTTCAAATACCTGACTGAAGCACCAAATCCTGATTTCACCGGTGAGATCAAATGGAACTTCGAAAAATTCCTGATCGACGAGAATGGTAACCTTATCCACCGTTTCCGGTCGGCGGTTACTCCGATGTCTCCTGAGATAACCAAGTACCTGTAAGTAGAGTTAAAATATAGAAAAGGCTGCCTGAAGGGTGGCCTTTTTTGTTTTATGGCTTTATTAATTTTTTGGTCCGCTGGCGCACGCGTGCCGCGTGTGTTCCACGATAGATATTTGCCCGTCGGCATCACAATTTTTACTAAATTCAGCAATGAGTAGAAAGTATAAGTTTTTAAACAAGCAAGGCTTATACTTTGTAAGCTTCGCAACCGTAAATTGGATAGACGTTTTTGTTAGAGATGAATATTGCCAGGTCATAGTTGACAGCCTTGATTACTGTCGCAAAAATTTAGACTTAGAATTATATTGTTGGTGCATCATGCCAAGCCATATTCATTTGATATTCGCTTCTCCCAATATTAATCCTGAGACCCTATTAGGTCGTTTTAAAGAACACACTTCTAAAAAGCTGGTCAAAGCTATCAGTGAAAATATCCAGGAATCAAGAAAAGAATGGTTGCTTTGGATGTTTAAAAGAGCTGCTACAAAAAGCAGTAACGTAAAAAATTACCAGTTTTGGCAGCACAATAACCATCCTATTGAATTATGGTCTCCCGATGTAATAGAGCAAAAGGCAAATTATCTTCATGATAATCCAGTCTCGGCCGGATTTGTCACCGATTCATGGCATTGGAAATATTCGAGTGCTATTGATTACGCTGATGGCAAGGGCCTGATAGATGTATGTTTTTTGTAGATACTATCAAGGCACACGCGGCACGCGTGCGCCAGCACATTTATTTTAACCCCAACCACTTTATTTCTTCCCGCTTATAATATCCTTCGCAAATCCCTGTTCTATCCTGAAATAAAACAACCAAACTTTTAAATGAAAGCTATTTTCTCATTTCTATTTTTATCATTTTTTATCACATCGGCATTTGCATCGAATCAAAACAACCTGACCGCTAAGGCCGATACCGATATCAACATCCCCGCTCCTGATTTCAGCCTGAAAGACCTTAACGGTAAAACCGTTTCGCTGGCCGATTATAAAGGTAAAACCCTCATTATCGATTTTTGGGCCACCTGGTGCGTACCTTGCCGCGAATCGTTCCCGGCTGTTAAGATGGTGATGGACAAATACAAAAATGATCCCGACGTTAAGTTCCTGTTTATAGATACCCGCGAAAAAGTTGCCGACTTTGTTCCGCTGATTAAGAAATTTCTGGCCGATAATCAGTATCCATTTTACGTGGTATTAGACGAAACCGGACCTGATGGGAAGATGGATAAGACCTATCTGAAATATGTGATGCCGGGAATTCCTACCAAGTATATCATTGATAAGAAAGGAATTATCCGCTTTAAGCACATTGGCTTTGTTCCGGATCAAAAGCCGGAGGATGCTGCCAAAGATGTGGAAGCAGATATTGAAACTATCAAAAAACAGGGTTCCTGAGTTTTATTTGAAACAAAAAGGCCAAACATCTGCTCATCAGATATTTGGCCTTTTTGTTCTTATTTCCCGCATTTTATTGTTGTTTATCTTTATCGGCAGCCTCTGCGGCGGCCTTAGCTTTCTTTATGGAATCTTGCTGTGCTTTCTTCTTTTTGTTTTTGAAGAATCCCCTTAGCAGAAAGTTATGCTGCGCCGCGGTTAAATCTTCATTCAACGTCTTCGAGGTTTTGTGTACGGTGGCAATAGTTGTCTTGGCCTGGCTTACGGTGCCTTCCAGATCGCGCGATAGTTTGTCGTTATTAAGTAAACGGCCTATGCTACCTTTTCCATGATTGATCTTATCAACAATAGACGACAACCCAGATGTCAGCGCCTCGGCATTATCAGCCACCTTGGTCAGCTTATTAATGATCCGGTCAACATCCAGCGGGTTCACAGAAGCCAGTTGTCCTCCGGGCTTTACTTCTTCAGAACTTGTTACGCCGCCCGGTGCAATTACTACCAGTTTGTCGCCCATCAGACCGTCACTTCCGATGCTGATTTTACTATCCTTTTTTATAAATTTTTTGACTGAGTTATTAAGGGTCAGATCTACACGCACGGTACTGTCGTTCACAATCGAAATATTCTCTACAACACCAACGTTTATCCCGGCAAAGCGCACATTATTGCCCACTTGCAGGCCATTCACATTCTTAAATGTTCCGTAAACTCCAAACGTGGAGCTGAACATGTTTTTCTGATTTCCTATAAAAAATATAGCAAGCACCAGCACCAGCAGTCCAATGAAGGTAAATATGCCTATTCTTAATTTTTGCGATGTTGTTGCTTTCATGATACGTCTTGAAAATATGATCCTACAATTTTATCTTTTGATTCGCGGAGTTCATCGAATGTTCCTTCCGCAACATATTTGCCGTCATCCATAATTACTACCCTGTCTGACGCTATCCTGGCGCATTCCATATCGTGGGTAATAATGATCGACGATGTTTTTTGTTTCTTTTGAAGAGACAGGATCAGGTCGCTTATTTCACGCGAGGTGATCGGATCAAGGCCTGTCGTCGGCTCATCATATAGCATGATCTCCGGCTCAACGATGATTGTGCGGGCCAAACCGGCACGTTTACGCATCCCACCTGACAGATCTGAAGGCATCTTATCTATCGCCTCTAACAATCCTACGCTATCCAGCGCCGCCTCTACCCTTTTGTCTATCTCTGCCCTATCTTTTATTTTAAGTACCCGTGTAAGCGGAAATTCCATGTTCTCCCGCACGGTCATTGAATCGTACAATGCGCCGCTTTGAAACAGGAAGCCTATTTTTATCCGAAGCTCTTTGAGGTCTTTATCGTCCATATCTGCTACTTCTTCGCCAAATACTTTTACCGAACCCTCGTCAGGCTTCAGCATTCCTACTATACATTCTATCGTTACAGATTTTCCCGTCCCCGACCGGCCAAGGATCACGATGTTTTCGCCCCGTTTCAGCTCCAGGTTGATATCTTTCAACACCTCTTTATTACCGAACGATTTCTTTAATCCCTTAATCTCTATAACCACTTCATCTGTTTTTTTAGATACCGGTCTCTTTTCCGTTTTTTCCTGCTGCTGTTCCATCTCTTTCATTATTTATAAAACAGTAAGCTAGTTATTTGTACGGCGATGGCGTCTATCACGAAGATCCATAATGATGCTGTTACCACTGCAGAATTTGCCGCCACACCCACGCTTTCTGTACCTTTATCAGAATGGAAGCCTTTATAACAGCCCACAAATCCAATAGCAAATCCAAAAAAGATCGTCTTGATGAACGCGGGCAAAAAGTCGGTAAAATCGAGTGCGCCTATTATTTTAGTAAAATACAAGGTGAAGCTGATATTATCGCGAATGTTGAGCGCGAGAAAACCTCCGAAGAGACCGATCGCATCTCCCAACACCGAAAGTATTGGCACCATAATGGTCGTTGCCAAAATACGGGTAACCACCAGGTATTGCGTAGGGTTAGCGCCCGATACTTCCATAGCGTCCAATTGCTCGGTAACTTTCATACTCCCCAGTTCGGCGCCTATACTCGACGCTATTTTACCGGCACAGATCACCGCGATGATCACCGGCCCTATTTCCCTTACAAATGACACTGACAACGTTTTAGGCAGCATACTTGCTGCACCGAAAGCAACCAGCGTTGGCCGCAGCTGCAAAATGAGCACCACACCCATTATGAACGATGTAATGCCAACCAGCGTTAATGAGCGATAGCCTATCTCATAACATTGCCGCACAAACTCAGACCATTCAAAGCCGCCTGTAAAAACGTTTCTGAAAAATTTAAAGAAAAAGGCCACCTGGTCGCCGATTCCTTCGAACCAACGTCGCCATGCGGGAATTACAACCTCTTCTGCCATAGGTTTTTATATTTTTTGCTTATTAAGCGCTAACTGTAAAATTTGTTTTGACTCGATAGAAATTTATTCCTGATGTTTTAAGCGGGCCGGCTCTTAGATGATCACTTTCGCAACTGGGGTACGTTTGGTTTTAATTGCATCGAGTTAATTAGTAAACAGCAGTTTACCCTTTTTGTTTGAAGGCATATCGTCACCAGTTTTGCATGTTTAAACACCTAATTTATATGTACAATTTATTTATGCTTATTTTTGCAAAAAATTGAGTGCGAAGTGGTTAAAACAGCAATTATAGCAGGTGCAGGCGGTTTAACAGGCAGTTGTTTACTGCGATTACTGTTAGAGAAGCCGGGCTATGACGAAGTTTTGGTCCTGGTTCGCAAGGAATTGCCGTTGAAACATCATAAGCTGCAGCAATGTGTGATTGATTTTGATAAACTCGGCGATTACGGAGAAATAATTAAAGGAGACGCACTTTTTTGCCTCCTCGGTTCAACTAAAAAGAAAACACCAAATCTGACGGATTACCGAAAAGTTGATCATGATTATCCGGTAAAGCTGGCAGAGATCGCTTTAAAGAACAAGATCAGCCAGTATCATTTAATGTCATCTATTGGAGCAAATAGCAGTTCGTCTAATTTTTATACCAAAACAAAAGGCGAGACAGAGCGCGATATCACAGGAATCGGATTGCGTTCCACTTATATTTACCGCCCCTCTTTTTTAATTGGAAACCGAACCGAAGGCCGTCCGTTAGAAAAGCTCTTTGTTGGGTTAATGAAGGTGGTCAATCCCCTGCTGTTCGGGAGCGTTAAAAAATACAGGTCTATAAAGATCGAAGCAGTGGCCAGCACCATGTACAAACAATCATTAATAAACCAACCGGGCGTACACATTTACGAATCGGACAAAATACAGGAACTATCGTGAGCAACTACATTTCAGCCGAAAACCTCGGCCATTCTTTTCATGACCATTGGCTATTCAAAAACGTGTCTATCGGTATTAACCGTGGGCGCCGTGTGGCCCTGGTGGGTATTAACGGAGCTGGCAAATCAACGTTATTGAAACTGCTGTCGGGCAGCCTTAAACCTACCGAAGGCAAAGTTGCGCAGGCACGCGATCTGAATATGGGTTACCTGGAACAGGACCCAGGCTTTAAAAATGCCGTAACCATCAGCGATTATATTTTTCATGCCGACGATATTCAGCAGCAGCTTATTCGTAAATACGAAGAGCTACTGGAAAATGACCCCGACAACTCGAAGGCCATTGAGAAGGTGATGGAGGAAATGAGTAATGTAGATGCCTGGGAATACGAATATAAGATCAAGACAATTTTAGGCAGGTTGGATATTCACCACCTCAATCAAAAGATCAATACCCTTTCTGGTGGTCAGCGCAAGCGTTTGGCGCTGGCCAAACTGCTGATAGAAGATCCGGACATTTATATTCTGGACGAGCCTACTAACCACCTGGACATCGATACCATTGAATGGCTGGAAAAACTGCTCACCGAAGGAAATAAAACTATCCTGATGGTAACCCACGATCGGTATTTCCTGGATAATGTTTGTAATGAGATCTTGGAGATTGATAAAGGTAAGATCATTCCTTATGTAGGTAACTATGGTTATTACCTCGAAAAGAAGGCCGAACGCGAAAGTGCAGACGAAGCTGCATTTCAGAAAAACAGCAACCTGCTGCGCAAAGAACTGGAATGGATGCGCCGCCAACCCCAAGCCCGTGGCACCAAGTCAAAAGCGCGTATCGATGCCTATTATGAGCTGGAAGACAAAACAAAGAATGGCGGTCCGAAGCAAAAAGTGGAGTTAAGCGTTAAAACTGCGCGGCAAGGCAACAAGATCATGGAGATGAATCACCTGTTTAAAGCATTCAGGGGACAAACATTTATTAATGATTTCAGCTACATCTTTAAAAAAGGCGACAGAATAGGCTTGGCCGGAAAGAACGGCAGCGGCAAATCTACCCTATTGAACCTCATTACAGGGTCATTAGAGCCTGATAAAGGAAATATCGATAAAGGCGAAACAACTGTTATTGGCTATTTTCACCAGGCGGGGATTACTTTTAAGGAAGATGAGCGTGTAATAGATATTGTAAAGAACGTAGCGGAATTTATTACTATGGCCGATGGCAAGCAAATCTCGGCCTCCCAGCTATTAACATTATTCCTTTTCCCTCCCGCTAAACAGTATGGATTAGTAGCAAAACTTAGCGGCGGTGAGAAAAAGCGGCTGCAGTTAATGAGTATTCTCATCAAAAATCCGAACTTTCTGATATTGGATGAGCCTACAAACGACCTGGATATTGATACGCTAAATGTGTTAGAGGAATTCCTTACCACTTATCCGGGTGTATTAATGATGGTATCGCACGACAGGTACTTACTGGACAAGCTTACCGACCAGCTTTTTATTATGGAAGAAGGCGGCCATGTTCGTATATATAACGGAAATTATTCAGCTTATAGGGTTGAACTGGAAGAAACCAAGCAACAGAACAAAAAGAATCCCGTTATAGAAGTTCCTAAAACTACAGAACCAAAAAAGAATAAGCTAAGTTTTAAAGAACAAAAAGAGCTGGATGGCTTAGAAGGAGAAATAGCGATAGTTGAAAAACGACTAAAAGAACTTAACGATGAACTGAATGCTACTGGTATTGCTCCGGCTAAACTGGACGAAATATTGAAACAAATAGCAGTGTTAAATAGCAATCTCGATGAAAAAAGTATGCGTTGGATTGAACTGTCGGAATTAAAAGAAGGATAAATGAAGTTCTCAGATATATTAGCTTCTATAGGTGTGGTTGTTTTATTAATAGCATTCTTACTGAATCTATATAAAAAATTGCCTGCACAAAGCAAAATATATGGACTAATGAACTTTATTGGTGCTGGTATTTGCTGTATATCGTCGTATTTAATTAAGTTTTACCCCTTCGTTTTATTAGAGGGTGTTTGGGGTATTGTAGCTTTACTATCATTATTTAATGTTCCACGTGGAACATCAAACGATAATAAATAGTTTTGTATAATAATTTAATAAATAATGTTCCACGTGGAACATTATTTATCTGTAAAATATAATTTCAATCCATGTTCCACGTGGAACATGGTACTGTAAATAGATTATAATGTTTAAAAAGTATAACGTTATTGTGGTGGGAGCCGGTCATGCCGGCTGTGAGGCAGCGGCAGCGGCGGCTAATCTGGGTTCTTCTGTACTATTAGTCACTATGAATATGGGCGTCATAGCTCAAATGAGTTGTAACCCCGCTATGGGTGGTGTAGCTAAAGGTCAAATTGTGCGCGAGATCGATGCAATGGGCGGCTATTCGGGTATCATTACCGATAAAACATCAGTGCAATTCCGCATGCTGAATAGATCAAAAGGCCCTGCTATGTGGAGTCCGCGTGCACAAAGCGACCGTATGCGTTTTGCCGAAGAGTGGCGTTTAGCACTTGAACGTATCCCAAATGTAGACTTTTGGCAAGATACTGTTACCTCCTTATTGGTAAAGGGCAATACGATAGCCGGTGTAAAAACATCCTTAGGAATAGAAATTGAAGCCGATGCTGTGGTGTTAACCAATGGAACTTTCCTGAATGGGTTGATCCATATTGGTGAAAAACGTTTTGGTGGAGGCCGTACTGCAGAGAAGGCTGCTACCGGTTTGACTGAACAATTAGTTACTTTGGGCTTTGAATCTGGCAGAATGAAAACCGGTACGCCTCCAAGAATCGATGGCCGGAGCTTAAACTATAGCCTTATGGAAGAGCAGTGGGGGGATGAAGAAAGAGGCAGATTTTCCTTTACCAACGTAGAACTAGCTAAGGAACAACGCTGCTGCTGGATCACTTATACTAATAAGAATGTACACGAAACCCTTAAAGAAGGCTTTGAAAAGTCGCCCATGTTTACCGGCAGGATCAAAGGTTTAGGCCCGAGATATTGTCCATCAATTGAAGATAAGATTAACCGCTTTGCCGAACGAGATCGTCACCAGATCTTTGTAGAACCAGAGGGTTGGAATACCGTCGAGATCTATGTAAATGGATTTTCGACTTCACTTCCGGAGGATATTCAATATAAAGCTTTGATTCAAATACCGGGTTTTGAAAACGCAAAAATGTTCCGTCCCGGTTATGCAATCGAGTACGATTACTTCCCTCCTACCCAATTAGGTCTTACTTTAGAAACTAAATTAATCAGTAATCTATACTTTGCCGGCCAGATCAATGGTACCACAGGATATGAAGAAGCGGCTTCGCAAGGGTTTGTTGCAGGTATAAACGCACACCAAAAGATCAATGATAAGCATGAGCTGATCATGAAAAGGTCGGAATCGTACATAGGTGTTTTGATAGATGACCTGGTAACCAAAGGCACAGAAGAGCCTTATCGTATGTTCACCTCGCGAGCTGAACACCGGTTGTTGCTACGCCAGGATAATGCCGATATCAGGCTCAGTCCCATAGCGCACGAGTTGGGCTTGATCAGCGACGAGCGTTTACAAAAGGTAAATGATAAGATCAAAAACTCTGACGAAGTTGTTAAGTTCACCAAAGCAAAATCGATAGAGCCAGGTAATGTAAATTCGTTATTGGAAAAATTAGAGACGAGTCCGCTAAGTCAAAACACGAAGTTGTTCAATTTAATAAGCAGGCCGCAGGTTGGGTTGGATGATCTTCGTAAAGCAGACTCAGCACTTGATGAATTGCTCGCCAACTTCGATAAGGAAACTATTGAACAGGCTGAAATAAAAATTAAATACGAGAGTTACTTTGAGAAGGAACTGGAGATAGTTGATAAGATGAAAAAAATGGAAGACAAAGAAATCAATCCGGCCTTCGATTATCATCAGCTAAATTCACTATCAAAAGAGGCACGCGAAAAATTGATGAAGGTAAAACCACGCACTTTGGGACAAGCGTCCCGTATTTCGGGTGTTACTCCTTCAGATATTTCAGTTTTGATGATTCACATTGCAAAATAGCGCCATAAATAGCTGATAATTAATTTATTATAAAAATATCGCGCCAAATAAATTATTTTTAATTTTTAATATCACGTATCGTTAAAATATAAAAGTCGCTCAGAGCGTTTAAAAACGATGTTAAACAAAAAAGGTCTTTTTTTCGGATTAATTTTTAGCGCTCTTTGCGTCATTTTGCTCAATTTCGGATGCGCAAACCGCCAATTACCTCAGGGAGGCCCGCGCGACCATGATCCGCCAAAATTATTGAAGGCGACACCGGAAAATATGACCCGGCATTTTAAAGACAAAGTTATTCAGCTCGACTTCGACGAATATTTCAGACTGACCAATGCTTACACCGAAATCAGCATGAGCCCCACCCCGGCGAAATTGCCGGAGTACAAAGCCAAAGGAAAAAGTTTGATCGTTACCTTGAAAGATACACTCGAAAAAAATACAACCTACGTTATCAATTTCGGCAAAGCCATTGCCGACGTAAATGAAAACAATGTCCTGAAAAATTTTACTTACGTTTTTTCAACTGGCGAACATATAGATTCATTGAGTGTGTCGGGGCAGGTTATCAACTCGCTTACCCAACAGCGCGAAAAAGATGTAACGGTAATGCTCTTCACTTTAAAACAGGACTCGTTATTATTTGGAAAAAAGAAACCCACCGTTTTTGCAACCACTGACAGCGCCGGCCATTTCAGCCTGAATAACCTGCACCCCGATGATTACCGGATCTATGCATTAAAAGAATCAGCGCCGAATAAAATCTATGACAACGATGCCGAGCTGATTGGCTTTAGTACAAAACCGATCCACCTGGAAAAAGATAGCGATAATATAAAACTTACCCTGTTCAAACAAACGCCAACCAAATTCAGATTAGTTGACCGTCGTTTTGATTCCGATGGCAAATTATTTTTCACATTCAATCGTAAGTTAGACAATCCGTCAGTTAAGATTTCTTATCCGCCAGATTTTGATAAATATAAGGTCACTGATATCAGCAAAACGCACGACACCTTAACCATGTTTATGCGAAACATGGATTTCGATTCGTTGCGGATGTCATTCTACGATAACAATAAGCCACTCGATACCATTTACATGAAAAAGCAGCGCAAGGAATCCTTTACGCGCTATATGACAGTGAGCTACAATATTTCGGCCGATGGTAAATTGAGACCGAGGACAAACCTGATAATCAAATCAAATTATCCGGTAGAAAATTTCGATCAATCGCTAATTACCCTAAAAGAAGATTCTGCAGAGGTAAGTAATTTCACTGTTCAAAAAGATACTGCTGATTTGAGAAAACTGACAGTCAATTATAGATGGAAGCAAAACTCTAATTATATATTAACATTAGAGAATAGTTCCATAACAGATATGTATGGCGATAAACTTAAAAAGACATTTAAGCGATTTACTATAGACAAGCCTGAAAATTACAGCCTGCTTACCCTGGCCATGACAGTGCCCGATACCGGGAAATCATACATTGTAGAATTATATAATGAACAAAAGCAGCTGATGCGCAGCGATGTGATTCATTCAAATACATCGCTTGTTTATAAAGATTATTATACCGGGAAATATACTGTCCACGTAGTTTATGATGCCAACAAAAACGGAAAGTGGGACAGCGGCAATGTGAAACAGAAAATTCAGCCGGAAAATATCTGGGTTAATGATACGCCGATTACGCTAAGAGCAAACTGGGAACAGGTAACCCCTATCACGGTACCTCGGGAACCTTTTACTCCTTAAACCAACCGGAATACATAATATAATTATTTGGCAGCCGGTCGAGCATTTCTTTTTGCTCGGGTGTTAATGCCTTGATCTTTTTTGCGGGTGTACCGGCATACAAAAAGCCTGACTCGCAAATTGTCTTTTCCAATACAACTGAACCAGCACCGATGATCACATATTCCTCAACAATAGCGTGATCCATCACAATAGCGCCCATGCCTACCAGTACATTGTTCTTTAATGTGCAGCCATGTACCAAAGCATTATGCCCGATAGAAACATTATCGCCAATATTGGTAGCCGCGTATTGGTAGCTACAGTGAATAACAGCCCCATCCTGGATATTGGTGTTGTTTCCAATTTTAATATAATGCACATCACCCCTTATCACGGCATTAAACCATACCGAACAATTATCGCCCATTTCCACATCACCAACTATAGTTGCATTTGGCGCTATATAGCAATCATTTCCCCAGGTGGGACTTATATTTTTTACGGGCAGTATTACAGGCATGATGTGGCTAATTATCGATTTGTTGAATTAATGAATTGTTGATTAAAGGACAACAAATTTTATTTATGTTTGATGTATTATATTTTTGTTAACAAGCGGAAATAGCTCAGCTGGTAGAGCATCAGTTTCCCAAACTGAAGGCCGCGGGTTCGAATCCCGTTTTCCGCTCATCAAGTTCTAAAGCTTAACAATTTCGAACTTCAATTTCTTTACTGAATATTTTTCGTAGCAATTTAACGACAACCTGATATCCCCTACTATCCACTCCAGATAAGTCGACGTTTCCGTTATTTCCTTATTTCCAGGTATCTGAAGCAAATTTTCCATATGGTTATTAATCAACGTAAAAAATTTATCGGCTAATTCCTTCTCGCTTGTAAATTCAATTAAATTAAACCGCTTTCCTTCGCTTTCTGCTTTATGGTACCAGAGTATAGTTGTGAGCTGCAATTTTAGGCCGCGTAGAATTGTATGTTCACCCCAGTCGAATACTGATCTGTCGGCAAATATTTTTTCTTTAACAGGAATTCTTTTTACAATTTCTGTAATCGGCTCGTTCCAATACAGGAAGATTTGCTCTTCTTCAAATAAAAGCCCCTGATTTATTAGTTTGGCGATATCGGCGCCAAAATTAACAGCTTCTTTCTTCCTTCTAAAAATATCGAATAGCCCCATAAATTCTATTAACTATTTCCTTCAAGACTAAGTTTTTCAGATTCAATCCTGTTAATAGCAATTTGCGCTTCTTCCGGATATTTATCAAAAATATCTTTTACATCCTGATATTCTTCAGGCGGCAGTTCTGAAAACTTACGGTAGTAAAATTCAATCATCTTATTGGTTTCTTGCTCCGAACTACCAAGTATAGACTTTATATAATCGATATTCACATAACAGTAAACGAGCAGCGCAATAAAGAAAAAGAAATTGACACCAATGGTACTATAATACAAGTTCTCTATCTCAAAAGAGAAATTACCAATGTAAATAGCGAAGGGCTTTATTTGTGAATTAACAACAACGTGAGAAAAATTTATAATCCCTAAAGTGTCCAACAGCAACATCAAAAGCACACCCCATCTAAATCTACCGCTTTTGAATATTTGAAAGTATATTGTCAACGCGAGTAATAGATACGCAGCATAATTATTGATCGTAGGTACCGCGCCAGACTGATCTATTATACCGATCAAACTCAAAAGAGCTAAAAGGCTAATAGCAACGATATCAATCTTACTTATGTTTTCCATATTTATTAAAACACCGTATCATGTAATTCTTCAGCATGTTTAGCGTAATCTGTAGTATAATGCAGGCCCCTGCTTTCTTTTCGCATCATGGCTGATTTTACCACGATAAATGATACTTGTATCAAATTTCTCAATTCACAAAGTTTAACTGAGAGTTTAGTTTTTTTGTAGAATTCTTCTGTTTCTTCGTACAATAAACCTAAACGGCGCATGGCCCGGTCTAAACGGAAGTCAGATCTAACAATACCCACATAATCGTTCATCAATTTTTGCATTTCACGAACGTTGTGGGTAACCAGGATATCTTCATTTGATAGCTGCACACCTTTTTCATCCCAATCCGGAATGTTATCAGGTATATTATAGGTATCAAATTTTGAAATCGCATCTTCATAAATACGATGCGCAAATACTAGCGCCTCCAATAAAGAATTGGACGCCAAACGATTAGCTCCATGCAAACCAGTGGATGAACATTCGCCGCAGGCATATAAACGCATTAATGATGATCTTCCAACATGATCAACCATAATACCACCGCACATATAATGGCAGGCAGGAGCAACAGGGATCATATCTTTGGTCATATCAATGCCTATTTCTAAACATTTAGCATAGATGTTAGGGAAATGAGCAAGAATATCCTTTTTATTACGATGACGGATATCCAGGTAAACATAATCCTCACCCGATTTTTTTATCTCAGCGTCAATGGCTCTTGCAACTATATCACGCGGCGCTAATGATTTACGCTCATCATATTCCTGCATAAACTCTTCACCATTAGTACGTTTCAATATGCCACCGAAACCCCTAACCGCTTCAGAAATTAAAAATGAAGGATATTCACCGGGATTATATAAAGCAGTGGGATGAAACTGGATAAACTCCATGTTTCTAACCCTTCCTTTAGCACGATAAACCATGGCTACACCATCACCTGTTGCAATAGTTGGATTGGTTGTGATAGAATAAATATGGCCAGCTCCACCTGAAGCCATTACCGTTACTTTTGAAAGGATCTTCTCAACATTCTTAGTTTCGTTGTTGAAAGCATAAATACCGTAACAGGTAATATCTGTGCTCGACTTATCCACAAATACACCCAAATGGTGTTGAGTGATCAGATCAACCGCAAAATAATGTGTTAAAATTTCGATGTTAGGATTACTGTGGATTTGTTCCAGTAATGATCTTTCAATCTCATAACCGGTAATATCCTTATAATGAAGTACCCGAAACTCAGAATGACCGCCTTCTTTAGCCAGGTCATACATTCCCTCCTTTGTTTTATCAAAGTTGGTTCCGTAATCTATAATTTCATTGATGCGGGCGGGTCCTTCAGTAACTACAGCGTTAACTACCTCAGTATCACATAAGCCATCGCCGGCAATTAAAGTATCCTCTATATGCTTCTCAAAAGAGTCCTCTTTTTTATCCACCACCACGGCAACACCGCCCTGAGCATACTTAGTGTTCGATTCGTCCTCGTTACTTTTTGTAACTATCAGTACTTTACCATGTTTAGCCGCTTTAAGTGCGAAACTCAATCCGGCAATTCCTGAACCTACCACCAGGAAATCAACAGTTCTGGTCATGTTTTATATAAGCTATGTGTAAAATTCGTTTGTCTGTTAATAAGCCGTGTAAAAGGTGTTAATTTTGTGTAAGCAAAAACTTAGTAAATACTTAAGCGGTGGATAACCCGTGTTTTTAGCATAAATAGTAACAAATTTTTACTGACTTTTGCGCCTTGTAAACGCCAAAGCTAACATTTTGCACAGTAATAAAGTATCCACAAAAATGTTTTAAAAGTAATTTTAGTGTTTTACAGACCTCTAAAAATCAATAAAGTAGCATTTAAATAATGCGTATTTTATGTTAATAAATTATGAATAAAAATAAATGTTGCTGTTTTTAAAGCGAGTTTTAAACAATACTAACACGCTAATAATAATAGTTTCTTTTATATAAATTAAAATAGTTATTATTAATTGAACTGTTGAAATGAATATCTTCGAAGAAATAAATGTGAAAGGTTTTGTTGAGGAAGACATCGATCCTACGCTCGATCTTTTTGCCGAAATAGAAAAATTAAAGAAGGAAAAAAATGCTGTCATCCTCGCTCATTATTACCAGGAACCTGATATTCAGGATATTGCTGACTATATTGGCGACAGTCTTGGTTTATCGCAACAAGCTGCAAAAACAGATGCAGACATTATTGTTTTCGCCGGTGTTCACTTCATGGCCGAAACTGCGAAGATTTTATCCCCTTCAAAAAAGGTATTATTGCCCGACGTAAAAGCAGGATGCTCACTGGCAGACAGTTGCCCGCCTCACCTGTTCAAAAAGTTTAAGGAACAATATCCAGATCACCTGGTAATCACCTATGTAAATTGTACCGCCGAACTGAAGGCCATGAGCGATATTGTTTGCACATCAAGCAATGCCATCGGGATTGTGGAAAGCTTGCCGAAAGATCAGAAGATCATTTTCGGTCCGGATAAAAACCTTGGCGCTTATGTAGCTAAAAAAACCGGCAGGGACCTTGTATTGTGGAATGGCGCCTGTATGGTACATGAAATTTTCTCGCGTGAGAAGATCACCAAGCTTAAAGAACGCCACCCGGGAGTTAAGCTACTGGCGCACCCCGAATGTGAAGATGTAATACTTGAAATGGCCGACTACATCGGTTCTACTACAGGTATTTTAAAATACGCTTCGAAAAGTCCGGATCAGGAATTTATCGTAGCGACCGAAGCCGGCATTCTTCACCAGATGCAAAAGGAAAATCCGGATAAAACATTTATACCGGCGCCGCCAAATAATAATTGCGCTTGTAACGATTGTCCGCACATGAAGCGTAATACTTTAGAAAAACTTTACCTCTGTTTAAAAAATGAATTGCCGGAAGTTACAGTACCTGCAGACATTATTGAGAAAGCGGTAAAACCTATTGAAAGAATGCTGGAAATCTCGGAGAAGCTGGGGTTGTAAAAAGATTTTTAATAAGTTAAAATAAGCTTTAAGTGGGACAAGAATCAGGCGAAAATAGCAGATTTTTGTCCCATTCTGTCCCAGGTTGTCCCACATCGATAGGTTAAGTAGCTGATTTACAATAGTCGTTGTCCCATCTGTCCCAACTTGTCTCGCATCTGCGTGGGACAAAGCGCATGATATAAAAATCTTCCCTTTTCTACAGGTTCCCCTAAAATCTAAAAAAATTTTTCCCGCCTACGGCGGATACAAAGTTCCGGGTTGCGCGGATTTTGATCAAAATAAAAACTCCGATCTGCGTTTTCCACAAATCGGTGTTTCAAAAAATCAATCTAATCTAAGTCCTAAAATTATTGGGCTTTTGCTAACCACAACGAAGCATTCAGGTGCAGCGCAGGGTGTGAGGTAAAGCCAGATGGGGCGTCGCCAGACCAGCCATTGAACAGGCTGTCGTTGGTGTCGCCGGTGCCGTCATCAGCGTCAGAGCTGTCGCCAATGAATACAACCCTTCCGGTGCCGTAAGTAGACAGTAGGGCCATAACACCTGTGGTGCCGCCATTGGTGAAGCCTGTGCGCCAGAAAAGGCCCTGTACGTTGGCATTGTCGGCAGGGAACAAGGTAGCAGTTGTACCGTCGTAGAAAGCGATCTTTGAAGCCGTACCTGCGGCACCGCCCAACACTTTTTGCGCATTGGCATTGCTACCGGTATAAACGTTGCTCGATGGCTGATCGTTGATGTCGATATAATCGATGTTGAAGCCGAACGGATGAATATTGTTGATCCCGTTGTTGGTCATCAGGTCGTTCCAAACGCGCGGAGAATCGAAACCATCGCCATCACGGTCTGAAGGGTTATAACCGTTAGCATCTGTACCGGCAGTAGTAGCCGCGGTGTGGTCGGCAATCATCATCAGGCCGCCGCCGTTTGAAACAAAGGTCATAATTGCAGTTTTTTCGGCTGCGCTGAATAAGCGGTTCGGTTCCACTACAACGTAAACGTCATAGTTACTCAGATCCTGTGGGTTAGAAGCGTTACCGTAAGTAATGGCCGCACCATTTGGTAAAGTTTCAACAAGTTCGCCGTCTTTTACCAATGCAACAGCCCATGAAGATAAGGCGCCTTTCCAGTAAGTTTCAGAGGTGCTTGAAGTAATGCCGGTATATGATGGCGTAGGAACACGTTGTGCCTTGGTTTCAGTAGTGGTTCCACCGGTGTAAATTGGCACGGCTTCAGTGCCGTCGGCATCGATCTGCCAATCGGCGCTACCTGCGTTCTCATATTTGGTAGCATCGAACAGGAATTTTTTGCCGGTTAATACAGTGCCGCCTGTACCGCCGCCGGTAGAGTTATCGTTAATGGTGATATCGTCGATATTGATACGGTTGCTGCCGCCGCTTAATTTACGGATCTCTAAACGGGCATTGCCGGTTACGTTAACAGTAAAAGTGGCAGTAGCCAATGTGGTACCTGTAGTAAGAGTCGAACCATTTTGGTTCCAGGTGGTGCCGCCGTCGGTAGAAACCCATAATCCCCAGGTGCTGTTGGTATCCCCGGTATAAGTTGCATGTTTAATAGTAACGGTGCTGATACCGGTGGTTACGTCATATTTCATTGTGATTTTACCGGTGTTGCGCACACGGGCCGACCATGATCCGTTCTTTTTATCGGCAGAAAGGTTACCGATCAAAGCATCGAACATATTCCATGCATGTCCCTGTAAAGTAACATCATCGCCGCTGGCCGAACCTGCAGGAGAAACATCATAAGCGGTTTTAGGGCTGGTAGCACCAACTTCAAAATCTTGCAGCATAGTTACTGCCGCAAAAGAAGATTTTAAATTCTTTGCCGATAAATCAACACTTTTAATTGGCTGTGAGTAATCTGACTTTTTGCATCCCGCAAAAGATAATCCTGCAAGGGCAATAGCCAGCACAGGAAACCTGAGTTTGTTTGTGATTTTCATAAATAGATATTAAATTTTTGGTTAAATAATTTCCTAAAAATCAAAATTAAATCCCAAAATATTGTTTAATAATTATTATATTAATATTAAGATAAGTTTGGTGTGCTGAATAACCGTTGCTATGAGTAACATTTTAAGGAGAAAAGCGACAGCAGATACGGGTTTAGTTACTTAAAATACAGCGTTATATTAATAGTACAATGAGCTTATTTGGCCTTAAAATCCAAAAATTTTTTCCGCCAAAGGCGGATATATTTTTTACCGAAATAAATGGGCTGGGGTATTTATAATAAATAAAAAGGGCCCCGAAACCCGGGGCCTTCAAAATTGTTTCATCGCGGTTTTTACAATCCAGAAGCATTATCTTTTTTGGTTTCAACAGCGTCCTGAACCGACTGCGGCAAAGCAGATAATAAATTATAGCCCGTTGCCTTTTCAATATCACGAACTGTAACTATGTATTGAGTCCAGTCGGAGTTGATGCTGTTAACGTTAGGCGTATTTACCGCGATAACACGGGTACCGGCAGTTACCCGGCTAATGTCGTCATCGCCGGTAGGGATGATGACAGCTATTTTCCATACATTGCTCGGCACATTTACGTGGCCATTGTTAATGCTATTGGCTGTGCCATTTGACCCGGTACCACCTGTACCGTAGCTGCCCATGATGATATAAACCTCGTTGCCACCAAGTATTTGTTCACGGAGGTAGCTCTCCAGGTTATTCCAGGTTTGCTCATTATTCTGCGGAGCCTGCGGAATCATATTCGTCATGAGGAAGGTGGATGCGTTGGCATCTTTCGAGCTTGTCCTGTCGGCCGATGGGCAGTTATGGCCCCTATCAAAACCCGAACCGCTATAGCTGTTGCTTTGAACAGTATACCAGCCATTTGGTAATCCGCTGAAACCTGCAAAATCATCCAGGCGACCGGTGGCGTTGGTGGTATTGGTAGCGTCGAGGTGCCAGCTTACCCAGTTAGGCTCGCCTTTGGTGGAGTTGTACGATTCTGTGTAATAGCCCTGGTCTATCAGGTAGTTATCCATCATGGCCAAAGTGGTAGTCGCGCCGGAAGGATTGCCGAAAAGCAGGTTGCTGTTATCGCCGCTGGTTGGCGGAGCATCGGTGCCAACGGTAACTCCGCGCAGCACTGCGGACGACCCGGTAGCTGTGGTATCCGAACCACCGGTATCCGGCGGACCGGTCACTATGCCGGGATCGCCCGTACCTTTAAAGGTAATATCATCGATGTTTACGCGGCTCGTTCCGGTTCCGGTATTAACTATTTCAAAGCGTACCTTAGTTGTAGCCACCACTTTGAAGGAATCTGTTTTCAGCGTAGTGTTATTCTCTGTAATATCGCTGCCCAGCTGCGTGTAGGTAGCACCACCATCTGCCGACATTTTGAGTTGCCATGTGGTGGCGGCATCAGTGCCATATATGGCGTGTTTAATGCTTATTTGAGTCACGCCGGCTACATCGAAATTCATGGCTATGTCACCCGTTTTTAATCTTACAGCCCATTTACCATCTTTTACGTCGGCAGCAAGGTTTCCAATCAACGCGTTGTTAAAATCCCATGAGCCGGTACTGAGTGTTACGTTGGCATCGGCGTATCCCCCCTTTGAGCCGCTTTCAAAAGTTTCTGTTATGGCATAAGGGATGGGCTTGGTAGTAGTGGTATCGCCTTTTCCGCCATTGCCCATTTGGGGCGCAGTTGCATCTTTCTTACACCCGGCAATAGCAATTGTTATCCCGGCCAAAACAAGTAATTTTCTAAATTTCATAGATTTGTGTTATTTAAGGCAAATGTGCGAAGCTAAAATTAATCAAATATTAAATCTTTGGCGCAAGGGTTAATTTGTGGGTAACAATTTTGCTATAGAGGCTTAACTGGTTGATATACATAGCTCATATATAGCAGGAAGCGAGTTAAATGAGCAAGTAGCTCCATAAATGGAATAAGCTTTCGTATTTTTGCAGGCTAATAGTTACACTATGCCATTGTTTGATAACAGCGAAAAAACCAATATTGAAGCGTTAGGCGAATTCGGCCTGATCGATCATCTCACTAAAAATATAATCTTAAGCCAGCCCACCACAAAAAAAGGCGTTGGCGACGATGCCGCCGTGCTCGACTTTGCCGGAAAGAAAACCCTGATCTCGACCGATCTGTTGCTCGAAGGCATTCATTTTGATTTGGCGTACACCCCGTTAAAACACTTGGGCTACAAAGCTATCCAGGTAAACCTGAGCGATATTTATGCCATGAACGGAACAGCATCACAGGTTACCGTATCAATAGGAATGAGCAGTAAATTCCCATTAGAGGCTATAGAGGAATTATACGAAGGAATTTACCTTGCCTGCGGAAATTATAATGTGGATATAGTGGGGGGCGACACGTCGTCGTCCAAACAAGGGCTGGTGATCAGCGTAACATCCATTGGTTACGCCGACGAAAGAGATTTGGTTTACCGTAACGGTGCCGAAGAAGGCGACTTGATCTGTGTGTCTGGCGACTTGGGCGGCGCGTACATGGGCCTGCAATTATTGGAACGTGAAAAACTGATCTACCTTGAAAACCCAAAGATCCAGCCCGACCTGGAAGGCAAAGATTATATCGTTGAGCGCCAGTTAAAGCCGGAAGCCCGCAGGGACATCGTTGATCTGTTGAAAGAAATTGAAGTAAAGCCAACGGCCATGATCGATGTATCAGACGGTTTGGCTTCGGAGGTATTACATATCTGCCACCAGAGCAATAAAGGCTGCAATTTGTACGAAGAAAAAATCCCCCTCGACCCGATGACTTACGAAACCGCCCGCGAATTTAACCTTGATCCAACCATTTGTGCCCTTAGCGGCGGTGAAGATTATGAACTCCTTTTCACTGTTAAACAAGCCGATTACGATAAGATTAAATTCAAAATGGATATCACAATTATCGGCTATATCACGGAACCATCGGCCGGTTGCAACTTGATTACCAAAAGCGGAAATCAGCATCCGTTAAAAGCGCAGGGATGGAATGCGTTTAAATCAGCAGAATAATAAATAAAGACGTCATTGCGAGATTCTGTGTTTTAACTACCCTATTCCTCAATAAACTTTTGATCCAGCTGCTTATTGGCCTTGGCGCCTAAACCCTTTATTTTTTCTGCAGTTTTAGTGAGGTTACCGGCACCGTCAACCAGTTTATTAAAAGCATTATCATAAGCCGATTGGCTTTGTTTAATGTTTTTACCGATGCTTTCCATATCATTTACAAAGCCCACAAATTTATCATACATGGCACCGCTCAGGCGGGCTATTTCCAATACGTTCCGGTTTTGGCGTTCTTGTTTCCAGATACTGGCAATAGTGCGCAATGTGGCTAACAATGTCGACGGACTAACAATCACTACCCGCTTATCCCAGGCATCGCCAAACAAACCGGCGTCAATCTGTACCGCTAAACTAAATGACGATTCGATAGGAACAAACAGCAAAACAAAATCGGGCGAGTTGATCTGGTACAGATCATGATAATTTTTAGAGGACAGGCTATGCACATGCATCCTGATCGATTCCACATGCCCTTTGGAGTGCAACTTACGCTCTTCCTCCGTTTCGGCATTTACGAGGCGTTCATAAGCTATTAAAGATACCTTCGAATCAATGATCAGGTGCTTTTCATCAGGCAGATCGATAATCGCATCGGGTTGCAACCTCACGCCATCCGGACCGGTTATGCTGGCTTGCAAACGGTATTCTCGGTCCCTTACCAGGCCCGACCGCTCCAGTACCTTTTCCAGGATCACTTCGCCCCAGTTGCCCTGCTTTTTGTTGTCGCCTTTTAGCGCTTTGGTCAGGTTTTGAGCTTCGTCGCTGATCTGTTTGTTGAGCGCCATCAGTTGGGTGATCTCGCCGCGCAGGATGTTTCGCTCGTCAGATTCCGCCTTGTAAACTTTCTCCACCTTTTCCTCAAAAGCCTTGATGTTTTCTTTAAGGGGATTTAAAAGCACATCAAGATTATTTTTATTGGTTTCGACGAAGCGCTGAGATTTTTCATCGAGCAGTTTACCGGCGATATTCTGAAACTCAAGTTGAAAATCTTTCCTGATCTGCTCTACTTCAATTTTCTGCTCCTGTATCTTTTCCTGTTGTGATTTATAATAAGCCCGGGCGCTTTCCAGGGATTGATTAGCGGTCGCCAGTTGCGCCCTGTTGTCGAAGAGTTCATCCTGCAAGCGTAGTTTTTCTTCTTTCAACAAATGTGTTATGCTTTCCTTTTCGGCTATGAGGCCTTCGGCATATTGCTGCGCTTTAGCCAGTTCTATTTTTAAGGTGCCGTTCTCATTTTGAAGGCGGATAAATTCAGCATTCGAAGCCGAAGTTGCGGGTTTCTTTAAAAATAAGAACACGGCTATAAAGAGAATTAACGTAGCGGCTGCTAAAATATAAATATCCATTTTGATAAAAATATTAGCAAAGCTAACAGAAATAGTTTAGGAAGGCAAGAAGGGAAACTTCAGCTATCTGTTTTTCCTACACGTCGTTGCGAGCGGGATGGTTAATAATTACTTCCGCTTTGCCGAATCTACGGTAGGGTTAGCGGTAGCCCCACCAGTATGTGTGGTATCAGATGATGCTGCCCCGGCGCTGCTGGAGTGCGCCGAATTGGAAGTATCCACGGGCCCCGAATTTCCATAACTCGCCGCCGAATCGCGGCTTTCACCACCGGTTTTATTATGCGCACCGTTGCAGGCGGCTAAAACAGCAAAGAAGGGAATAGCGACAACAAGAATAAGCTTTTTCATGGCGAGGTATTTATTAAGCAACAGCCCGCTAATAAATAGGTTTGCGTATATCGCAGCTGTTACATAACACCGTTGCAAACTATAGTTCCCCCTTCAGGGGGTTAGGGGGCTACCTTTTCTACTTTCAGCCCAACATCACTCACTTCCCGTAGCGGGTTATCCCGCATATTCTGTTCAATGTAGAAAGTATAAGCGCCCTTGCCGGCAAATTTATGATTTGCCAAAAACAGCTCCTGGTAGCTGTATAAATTGCCAGAACCTTTACCCAGCCATTCGCCATCTTTGTTGGCGAGTTTCAGTTCGTAGCGTTTGGTGGCTGGTTTAATGCCCGGTCCGCTTTGCGAAATAAGCACAAACAGGTTTGAATATTTATAATCGCCGGTAACCCGTAGGTTCATATAAAGGTTATAGGCGGCTTTATCGTCGTCAATTTTAAAGGTGAATTTGTATTTATTCAGATAAGTCCAATTCAAATTGGGCACCTCGGTGTTCTGATCAATAATGGTATTGGCATCCTTGCAGCCGGCCGAAAAAAGTAATCCGGCAGAGATTAAAAAAAAGAATACTAAATGCTTTTTCATTACTGGCTGTCTGGCTGTCCTCCTTGCGGCTTGCCCTGGTTGTTGTTATCAGAACCACCCTGGCGGTTTTGATTATTTCTGTTAGGACGACGTTTCTTATTCCTGTTATTATTGCCGCCCTCTGGTCTTTCCCCTTGTGGACGATTCCCCTCCGGTCTGTCGCCTTGCGGACGACTCCCTTCTGGCCCTCCTCCTTCCGGCCGCTGGCTTTGCGGGCGATTACCTTCCGGTCTTCCCTCTCGCCGCTGTCCCTGCTGTGGCCTGTTTTGCTGCTGGTTAGGTTTTTGCTGAGCCTGTGCACCGCCTTCATTTTGAGGCGTACTACCGGCCGGTTTCTGACCTTTATTGCGGTTCTTGTTTTTCTTTTTGTTCTGATTACGGCGTTCATCAAGACGGGTAAGGCTGTCTTGCCCAACTACGTTCTCATAATCTAGCACTTTTACCGGCTTGGTTTCCACTTCAACAACCACACCCAAATCGGCCGGGATAACACCCTCGCGGTTCATTTGCTGAATTTCCTTTACACGGGTAAGGGGCAGCGGGATCCAGCTTTCCTCTTTCGGGTAGCTGAACCACATCAGTTTTTTAAAAATGTCGGTTTTTTGCAGGCGGGCATCGCCACGTTCGGTGCGAAGCACATTTACATTATCGGGGATGTGCTTCAACGCATCCATGTAAGTGTCGAGTTCGTAGTTAAGGCAACATTTCAATTTGCCGCACTGGCCGGCCAGTTTCAAAGTATTAAGCGAAAGATTCTGATAACGGGCCGCTGCGGTTGATACCGTTTTAAAATCCGTTAGCCATGTGGAGCAACAAAGCTCACGACCGCATGACCCTATCCCACCCAAACGGCTCGCTTCCTGGCGCATCCCGATTTGCCGCATTTCGATACGAATGCGAAAGGCTTCGGCCATTTTTTTGATCAGTTCCCTGAAATCTACGCGGCCTTCGGCGGTATAATAAAAGGTGGCTTTGGTTTTATCACCCTGGTAATCCACATCACTTAACTTCATAGAAAGGTTAAGCTCTAATGCCAGCGTACGCGATTTGTGCATGGTTTCCCACTCCAGGTCTTTAGCGGCTTTCCATTTGTCAACATCAGCCGGAGTGGCTTTGCGGTATATCTTCTTCGCCACATCTTCTTCCCTCACGCGGCGCTTCACCATTTGCATGCGCACCAATTCGCCGGTTATCGAAACGTGGCCAACATCATAGCCGCCGGTAGCGGCTTCAACAACCACAAGGTCGCCAGCTTCCAGATAAATGTTTTCAGGATTTATATAGAATTCTTTCCTCGACCCTTTGAATTTTACTTCGAGGATATTGAAGGGCTTATAATTTGTCGGCATGTCCATGTGCGACAGCCAATCGTAAACATCTAATTTGCTGCAACCGTTGGTAAGGCACGAGCCGTTACTTTTGCAGCCGGCGGGTGAGCATCCGCCCCCCGTTGAACAACTTCCGCATCCCATAATTAAGTTGACATATATTGTGTCCGTTCAGCACGGATCGTTTTAAAGCTAAGTATTTTTATAATCTGTAAAGATACATCTAAAAATAAGATTTTAGGGTTCCCGTTTCTTTCTACGTGATAATGAGCCTTTTCCAGCTCTGCAATGATGGCGGCGGCCTCATCAACAATCATTACATTGGTCATTTTCTGCGCTGTTTCCAGCTCTGCCGCAGGCAAATGCACCAGGCTTCCTGCCCCCGATAGCAGCAAACAGCACTCTCTTAAAAAGCTGATGCCGTAGCGCAAAAAGTTCTTTTGGTTTTCGCGTCCCATTTTCGCTACCTGGTCAACAAAGCTCATCACGTCCAACCCTTTATTGCCGAAACACAGGCGCAACCATTGCACAAAGCTGTCGTGATAGCCTTTGTTATCATATTGCAGCATGGCCAGGGCATCGGTTAAATTGCCATTGCTCAGGTAGGCAATCTCGGAGGCCGAATCTTCGGTTTGATTATGCAGATCGATCAGGTGCGCTTTGATCTCGTCATATCCCAGCGCCGGAATTTTGATGAGCTGCGTACGTGAAAGAATGGTATTCAGTATTTGATCCTGGTTTTGCGCCACCAAAATGAACAGTGTATTAGGCTGCGGTTCTTCAATAATTTTCAGAAGCGCGTTGCCCTCTTTGTCCAAATATTCAGGCAGCCAGAGGATCAAGATCTTGTAGGCCGATTCGAACGGCTTAAAGCTTAACTTTTTGATGATCTGGTGGCACTCGGCTATGTTAATGTTGGCCTGCTTGTTCTCGGCATCCAAATAGCCGCGCCATATATCAAGGCTTAAGTAAGGATTAGCAGTAAACGCATCGCGCCATTCTTCAATAAAAGTAATCGCCGTATCCTCCTTATGTTTGGCGAAGAATGGATAAGAGAAATGCAGGTCGGGATGCATTAGTTTGTTGTACTTACGGCAGGAAGCGCACTCGCCGCAGGAGTCCTCTGGCTGGCGATTTTCGCACGAAAGGTACTGTGCATAAGCCACAGCCAACGGCAAACCGCCCGAACCTCCCGGCCCCAAAAACAACTGCGCATGACTTACCCGGTTCTCAATCACCGAGTTAATCAGGCGTTGCTTAATGTCACCCTGTCCAACTATTTGCTTAAACTGCATTGGTGCAAAGTAGTTAATAGATGTGAGATTTTAGACGCGGGAGATAAGATTTTGCAGAGAATAGCCCTGAAAGCGGCAGCTTCTTTACATTTTTAATAAAAAATCGCCAAAGGTCAGATGATATGATGATGAGCCGAATTTGATTGAAAGAACTATATTCGCGTAAAAAGCCATATCGCCATTATGAAAAAACTAAGCTCTGTTATCCACCCTCTAATCACTACCCCCGCATGAGAATAATGGCCTTCGACTACGGCACCAAGCGTATCGGCATTGCAGTTACCGATCCGATGCAGATCATCGCAACAGGCCTGGATACCATCCACCCCAACCAGATCATCGATTACCTGAAGAAGTACATGGTGACGGAGCAGATTGAGCGCTTCATCGTTGGCGAGCCGAAACAGATGGATAACACGCCGTCGCAATCGGCTATTCATGTGCGCGGTTTTGTGAATTTGCTGAAGAAGACTTTCCCTGATATTCCAATTGAAATGCTGGATGAGCGCTTTACTTCCAAGATGGCATCGGCAGCGATAGCGCAAAGCGGAATGGGGAAAAAAGCAAGGCAGAATAAGGAGTTGGTGGACACAGTTTCGGCGGTAATATTGTTGCAGAATTGGATGGAGTCCAGGGCGTTTTAGAAGATGTATTGTGTTAGGGATTGAAGTGGATACCGGCCTGCGGCTAATGCCTGCAGGCGTATGAACGAAAAGCCCGGGCCACAGGCAACACCATTATTTTTCTGAACCAGGATTAAACGGATTTTTTGGATTCGGATTGAGATTAGATGGAAAAACAAACAATCTGCTTAATAGCCCGCAAACCTTAGTTTAGAGCACTCAGGACATCCTTATTCTTAATTCAATCGCTCAGAGATTGCTTCGTTTCTCGCAATTACGCAATTGACGAAAATGCCACAAAAATCCCTTAAAATAAATTTTCCTATCTTTGCCGCCATGGAAATTCTACCCGACGATCTCCAGGCGTACCTTGACGCGCATTGCGAACCGGAACCGGAAGCGTTGCAGCATATTAACAGGGAAACGTATTTAAAGGTGCTGCGGCCGCATATGCTGTCGGGTCACTACCAGGGGCGGGTGCTTAGTTTTCTGAGCAAAATGATACAGCCCCGCTATATTCTGGAAGTGGGTACTTTTACAGGCTATGCCACCATTTGCCTTGCCGAAGGCCTTACAGAAGACGGCGAGATCCACACACTTGAAGTGAACCGTGAGTTAGAGCCAATGCTTGTTTCACACTTTAACTCCACAAATGTTGGCAAAAAAATAAAGCTGCATTTTGGTGATGCTACGGCTATAATTCCGCAAATCGGCGTGGATCATTGGGATCTGGTATTCATCGACGCCGATAAAAAGAATAATTATAACTATTTTCAACTTGTATTTAATAAAGTAAGGTCCGGAGGATTAATAATAATTGATAATGTTTTGTGGAAAGGAAAGGTTTACGGCGGAGAAAATGACGCCGATACCCAACTGATCCGCGAACTAAATGACCAGATTTCCGTAGACAGTCGCGTGGAAAAAATGATACTTCCTATTCGCGATGGACTGCTGGTCATCAGAAAAAAGTAAATTATGAAGAAACTCGTACTTGTTACCCTGTTGCTGGCATCATGCCTCTTCGCTTCAGCGCAAAAAAACACCCCATCATCGTATGTCGATCAGCATAAAGACGATGCCATTAAAATAATGCACCAAACCGGTGTGCCGGCAAGCATTGTTTTAGGCGTGGCCATGCACGAATCAGGTTGTGGCAACAGCACGTTGGCCAAAAATCTGAACAACCAGTTTGGTGTAAAAGGCGGCGGTGGCGCTACCTTTATGAAAGGCAAAAAAGTTGTTAAAACGAAATATAAACGTTACCAGTCTGTTTACGACTCTTTTCAGGACTTTGCGAGGATCATGACCGAACGCAGTGAGTTCAGCGGACTTGCCGATAAATTCACCCATTTCGACTATGCTGGTTGGGCTCACGGTATTCAGAAACATGGCTATGCAAGCAGCCATACATGGTCGGCCCAGGTGCTTGGCATCATTAAAAAATATCACCTGTACAATTTCGACGAAAACCCGTCAGACACCAGTAAAACTAACGGCGGGGCTCAAATTGCTCAGAATAATTAAAATAAAAGGCTTTTAATCAGCCTGAAACGTAACCTACTTGTCACATACAACGTTATAAGTCGTAATGCCGGGCATAGCATTTTTGCACGGGTGGTTTTGATTTATTATTGATATGAGGAAATTAGCTTACTTATTTATGGGGCTGGTATTAATTACAGCCTGTTCAGCCCGCAAAGGATCGGTGACCAACCGGAACGCCCGTAAGAACAATAAAAGCGTTCAAAAAGCAAACAGCGCAAGCATTGCCAGCTACACTCCGCTAACATCGTTACAATACATAGAAAAATATAAGGATGTTGCCGTACAGGAAATGAACCGGTACGGCATTCCGGCGAGTATTACGCTGGCGCAGGGTTTGTTTGAATCGGGCAGCGGCAATGGCGAGCTTGCACGCTACGCCAATAACCACTTTGGTATTAAAGCTTCGCCAACGTGGCAGGGGAAGGTATATTACCGTGATGACGATAACCCGAATGATGTTTTCCGCGTGTATGATAAGGCTGAAGATTCTTTCCGCGACCATTCGCTCTTCCTGCAAAAGAAGAATTACACCCATTTGTTTGAACTGGAAAAAAACGACTACAAAGGCTGGGCGTACGGCCTGAAAAAAGGCGGCTATGCCACCAATCCAAAATACCCACAGTTGCTCATTGGAATTATCGAAAAATATAACCTCAATCAGTATGATATGCCCGAAGGCAGTGAAATTGCGAAAATAGATCGCACCAAGCAGGTTTTTACTACTATAGATAAGAAAGAAGACAAGGCCATGCGCGACAGCATACAGGCTCCGCCCCCTAATAAAACTTACACCATAAAAGCTGGCGATACACTATACAACATTTCTAAACGTTTTGGGATAGCTGTAGACAGCCTTAAAGCGTTGAACAATATGGCCGGCAACGGTATAAAGATTGGCCAGAAAATTGTAGTAACGCGTTAGGGTTGTTAATTTTTGTTAAATAATACCCTTAAGAACAAGTGAAAGCTGTAGTTTTAGTGTTGCAATGAAATGGGCTTTGGTCTTTTGTTTTCTGTTTTTAGCCGTAAGAGTTTTCCCGCAGGATAAAACCATTGATGGTATTGTGTTTGATAAAGACACGAAAGACCGTATAGCCACGGTAAGTATCCACAATATTACCGCCGGCACTTCAATTTACGATAATCTGAAAGGCGAATTCAAAATAATAGCCTCCCCCGGCGATCAGTTGGTATTTTCTAAAACAGAATATTTTCCCGATACCGTAAAAGTGCAAGCCCAGGTTCCGCTTGCTATATATATGCAGCGCAGAGCCATCCAGCTGCGTGAAGTTACCGTACGCGATTCAGCCTGGACCCCCCAGAAACAATTGGAATTAACAAAACAGCAATTCAGCAAAGCTTACGGCCCGCTGGCCTATAGCGATCTGCTTACCACACCATCCAGCGGCGGTGCGGGATTGAGCATTGATGCGTTATGGAACGCTATCAGCAAAAGTGGGCGTAACGCCGAAAAATTGCGCAATACCATTGAGCGCGATTATGAACAAAACACCATCGACTATCGCTTTAACCGCACCTATGTGGGTATTATCACAGGGTTGAAAGATGATAAGCTTACTGCCTTTATGGCGCGCTATCGCCCTGGTTATTATACCACTAAAACGGCTACCGAATATGAGTTTGTAGCCATGATCCGTTCCAATCTTCGCCGTTTTATGCGCAACCCGCATCCCGCTTATAAGTTACCCGAATTGGTTACGCCGCCTGTTATTAATAATTAAGCTATCCCCGGTAAAATAAGAAAGCCGTGCTAGGTTTAGTTCGGTGCTAATTTGGTAATGTGCTATAAATTCACCGTTTACAGATGAATTAAAACTTGCGCTGTTTTCAGCAGAAGGCAGGGCGTTTTTCATCTGCTTAATTATTTTACACAATACCGGGTTAAATTTTATTGCCTGTCAATGCCACATTATTAACTATATATGATAAATTTGCCACCTAACTGTTAAACTGTTAATAGTGCACCCGGAATTGCGCCGGGGAACAAATGTTCTACCAATATGATTAAAACCAGTGCCCCACTGCTTTTCCTGCTCGTAATTGTAATGGCTGTCCCGGCCTTCGCGCAAAAAACCGATTCAACCAAAGTAGATACCAACAAGCTGAATAACTACCGCGCCGAACCTGGCCGCAATGCGTTACCCTACCGCTTCGTGCCGCTGCAGATCCAGCCCGAAAAACTGCCGGTAACCATGCTCGATTACCAGGTAAGCTATTGGCATAAAGCCATTTTATTCGGGTTGAATTTCAGCCAGGCAGCTTTTAGCAGTAATTACTCGGCGGGCGGTATTAGCTCGATAGCATTGGGATCGAACTTTGACTATAAAGTGGAATATAACAAAGCCCCGCTCGATTTTACATCAGAACTGAATTTGATCTACGGTATTTCGAAAAATAAAGGGCAAGGATCGCGTAAAACGAATGACCGTATTTTTTGGGATAACAAAATAGCCTCACAGCTTTCTAAACATTGGTTCTTTTTCGGATCGCTCACGTTCGAATCGCAGTTCGACAAAGGCTTTAACTACGCAAATCCCGATGGTACCGATGCCGGTGATCACCCATACCTTATTTCCAATTTTATGTCGCCGGGATATTTGACAGAGTCTGTCGGTTTCGAGTATAAGCCTACCAAGTATTTCGACCTGCGGATAGGTACCGGTACCGCCCGGCAAACTTTTGTGCTCGATACCACCATCTATCATAACCAGCCTACCAATTATGGGGTGCCTATCGGCAAAACAATTCATAACGAACTTGCTTTCCAGGTAGTGGGCGTATTTGATAAAGACCTTTCCAAAACCACTCACCTGAATGCCCGTTACGCTTTATTTGTGCCGTATCAACAGGCGCTTGCCTATACGAGCCACCGTTTAGATGTCGTGTTTACTTCGAAGGTAACCCGCCTGATAGCCTTTACGCTGAATGGAACGATTCTTTATGATAAAAACACGTCAGACCGTGTGCAGGGTACCGAAGGGATAGCGCTGGGCGTGGTGTATAAGTTTCCGTAATCGTATAGTATGGATGGGTTACGCACCTGCGAAGCGAGCCATATTGTATATGTTTTTCTGCCAATATTTGGCCCCTATGGGGGCCGTTTTCTTTAGAGGGAAATGTTAAAGTTGATAATGCAGGAGGTTAAAACTCCACATGTGCCCTTAACGAGAACACATTCACCGGCCCCCTGTCAGTATTATAAGCAGGGTTTACAATAAACTGGTAATCGGGACTAATAAAGAATTTTTTCTGAAAGGCATTGATTTTGTAATACAGCTCGGCTATCATTTCGGGAGCGTAGTTCAGTTTACCGTCGCCAATTAAAAAACCGTAGCCGCCTGCTTCGAGGTAATTGCGGTGCGGGCCGGATAAGCCGTTGCCAATAAATGCCAGCCCTAATTCGTCATCAGCGCGTTTCCATGAGGAGCCTTTTAACAAACCACCGAAAGTTAGCGAGCGGTCAATCTCGGTAAAGAACCAGGTTTCGGTATGGCCGTCATTCCAGCTTGCCTTAGCAAAAACGCCGAAATCCTTACTTAAATATTGCTCTGCATTTATACCAAAACCATACTTATGGCGGCCATAGGCCTGTGTGGCATCAACATCAGGGGCGGTTGGGTTTTGCGCCACCGCCAAATTATAGTTGCCAAACTTGCCATTGTTCCGAAAGGCCAGCAATCGCAGTACTCCCTTTTGGCCGCTCAGCGAATAGCGTTTTTCAAACTCGAGCGTTTGGGTGTTTGCTTTATCTATTTTAGAATCCCAGATAGATGAATTGGCCTGGGTAACCACCATAGTAAGGGCGAAACGCAGCGTCCAGTCGGGCTGGCCTAATTCGGTATAGGCACCAATGGTGTAGCCGCGGGTATTGGCGGGATAATCCCACGCGCCGTTATCCATCAGGGCCCAGTTCATAAATTGCGTACGCGGGTCATGACTAAAGCTGTTATCGTCGAAAAAATCGGCCATGCCGAATTTTCCAACTGCTACAGAAAAATAACGTTTACTTCTAAGTCCTGCCAACTGGTTTTGATCAGGCTGGATGGTATCTTTTTCGGCCCCCCATTCAAATGTTTGTTTTAGAAACAGGCGCGCAATGTAGATCTTAGGCTCAGAAGAGCCCACTCGGAAGGTTTCACCGTTCGGAAAGCCTGCAACGCCCAGCGTTTTGCTCAACCCCGCCCCTCCCGAAATTTCGGGATTGAAATAAGCCTCGGCTCCCTTCCACAACCGGGCCGCGCCAAACAGCGTTGAGGTGATGGAGCTTTGTGTCTCTTCGCCGGTTGATAAACTGTTCAACCCGCTATACTTCGCGCCGAAAGAAGGCTTGTATTGTGTAATAACAGTTTGTTGAAAATGGAAGCTAAAGCGCTCTGTTTTTAATGAGTCTTGCGCAAAAGACGAGACCGCAGTTGTTGTAAGTATAAATAGAGGTATAAGTTGTTTCATAGCGCCAATAAAATTTAAGCAAAGCTAATAAAAAATTTAGACTTGCCTAAAATATCTGAAATGTTGAATTATTCTATTTATAACAAACGTACAATCGGTAATGTTATGCAAAAGGTAAATAAAGGTTAAACTTGTGTTAGTAGATAATAATAAAAGCGCAAGGGATAACTACCGCAGGCGCTTTAACATGAAAATAGTTTTTGGTGTTAGTCTTTGCCGGCTTCCTTGAGCCTTTGCTAAAGATTTTGAACAAGGGGACAAATAGGATATTTTTTTGTTCCGGCAGAAACGTTTGGTGGGTAGCAACTCATCAGAACAACTGGCGATTAGACGCTGTTGGGTATGAAATATTTATTTCGCGTTTTTCAGTTTGTTAACCAGGGTTTCTTTATAGGTCAACCCAATAGGCAGATCGGCGTTATTAATGCGCACAAAATTGCCTTCCACATATTGAATGTGCGCCAAACTGATAATAAACGACCGGTGAATACGCACAAACTTACCTGCTGGCAGCAGCGCTTCAAGCTTGCTCGTAGTTAAATACGTGGTATACGACTGGCCGGGCGTGAATACCTTCAGATAATCGCCCAGGCTTTCAGCATAAATAATCTCTGTATGATCTATTTTTATCAGGCGCTTGTCTACCTTCAAAAAAATGTAGTTATTCTCCGTGGCTTTCGGAGCTGCTTCTGGCTGCTCTTCCAATTTGGGGGATACCTTTTGAACCGCTTTAATGAAACGCTCGGGGGTAATGGGTTTCAGCAAATAATCAATAGCCTCTAGTTCAAATGCATCAACAGCATGCTCCATGTAAGCCGTGGTGAATATAACCTTCGGCGGGTGCTTAATCGACTTTAGAAAATTCAACCCTGTTATGCCGGGCATTTGTATATCCAAAAACATCAAGTCGACCGGTTGCTCGTGCAGAACGGAAAAAGCCTGCAATGCGCCCGCGCAAACAGCCACGCATTTTAAATTTGGAAGCTGGTTGATGTACGATTCCAGCAGCTCCCGCGCCAGCGGCTCATCGTCGACTATAATACAACGGATCATAATGAATTAAAGCGTAGGGTTAAAATCACATTAAACGTCGCGCCTGCGTCGTCAATTTCTAAATGATGCTTACCCGGATAAAGCAGCTCAAGACGTTTCTTCACATTTTTTAGACCGATGCCGCCTTCCGTTTTCGGGCTGGCAACGATGTTTTGTTTCGGGTTTGATGTTTGAAAGATCAACTCGTCGTCATCAATCACCATGGCCAGCTTTACATATTTTCCGGGAATATCTTTTTGCAGGGCATGTTTAAATGCATTTTCTATCAAAGGCAAAAAAAGCAGGGGTTCTATCTCGGTATTTTGAGGATTGCCCTGTATAGCGAAATCGATCAGCTCGGGTTCATCGTGGCGAATGCGCTCTAATTGTACATAGCTATTAATAAAATTGATTTCCTTTTCGAGCGGCACCTTCTCGTGCTCGGTTTCATATAAAACATAACGCATAATTGACGACAGGTTTGCAATCATGGCCGGCGCCTTTGTCGAGCCTTTTACGCTCAAGGCATACAAATTATTCAGCGTGTTAAAAAAGAAATGCGGCTGCACCTGTGATTTAAGGTGCGCCAGCTCCAGTTTCAGCTTGTCGGTTTCCAATTGATACAACGTATGCTGATTTTTCAGCAGGCGAAGCACCACATATAATGATGTATTGGCCAGCCAGATGAGGCAGGAATAGCCTATGGTTTGATGAAACAGGTGCGAAAGATCATAAGGATGGCCGGATTCCAGGTTTTGCCGGTATTCAAGTGGAATAAACGGCATATGGATAACCGCTATGCTGGAAAGCCGGGAGTTGATTTCATAAAAAACAACATAAGCCGGGAATAAGATGGGGATGAGCCAATAACGCTTCCGGTCGAAAATGACAGGGAGCAGCCAGCGATAATATAAGATAACTGATGGAAAGTTCAGCGCGGTGGCGATGATGAGACCGACGGTCCAGCTGAATTTATCAAAGATTTGCAAGCCGATGAACAACGGGATGAGTACGCACACCACAAACAGGAACGAGGCCTCGGTAAGCCGGGCCTTTTGCTTGTAGGTGAGATTGGAAATCTGGATGCTCATCCTTCAAATTACCTTATTCTTTTTGGCAAAGCGTAATGTTTTTCGATGAACAGCTACTTTTTCACGGTGAATTTTAAAAACGCTGTTCAACTTGCAGCAAAGCGGGTTCATCTAATTAATTCGTGCTGATTCGCTGTAAATAGCTCTTTTGCATCATGAAAAAATTATTAGCCGTATTAATCATCTTAATTACGAGCATACCGGGCTTGTACGCACAAACTCGGCAGCAAACCAAAAACCTGACCGCCTTTGCCAAAGTATGGGGATTCCTGAAATATTATCATCCGTCGGTAGCGAAAGGCAGCCCTGATTGGGATGCCGAACTGCTGAAAATGGTCCCGGAGATTGAAGCACTACCCAACGATGATACATTTAATGCGGCTGTCACAGCCTGGTACCGGTCGCTGCCGGAGGCGAAATTATCAGCCGCCATCACCAAACTTCAGGGCGATTCGGTGATACATATTTTTGATGAACAGGACATTAAACATTTTGGCATCCCTAATGAACTGCAGCAGCAATTAACCCAATTGTACCTGTATCATATCCCCGATTCAAATAAATTCATCGGAAATGTTTACAACGGTCATCCGCTCGATTATATCTATCACAACGAAAATCCCTATACCGAACCGGCTTATCCCGATGAGGCGCATCGCCTGCTGGCGCTGTTCCGTTACTGGAATATCATCAATTATTTTTATCCGGATAAACATATCAATGCCAAAAACTGGGATGCAGTACTGCCGCTTTTCATTCCAAAATTCATTGCGGATGCTAATGCCGGGGAGTACCGCCAAACGTTTTTAATGCTGACGGCGCAATTGAAAGACAGTCATTCTTTCTTCTCTCAAAAGGATTGGAATAAGATTCACCAGCTGAGCCCGCCATTTAGCACCTATTATATCAACGGCAAGTACTACATAGGCGAGAGCCGTTACGATTCATTAACGAGGAAACAGGATCTTAAAGTTGGCGATGAGATAGTGAGCATCAATAACAAACCCGTTAAGGACCGGATTGAAGAATTGAAACCTTACACCACGGGAACCAATGAACTGTCGTTTTACCGTAACATAGGTAATAGTCTTTTCGCTGTCGATAGCAGTAAGAGCATTGCTGCAGGATTTAAAAGAAAAGGTGTGATCACCAATAAAATAGTTCCGCTCTTTACCGGCATGGAGTTGTACAACTATCGTAAAACCCACTGGCTAAAACAATGGCAAAACATGGGTAACGGTGTTTGGTATGTGCGGATCTGTGAGGTAAGCAACCCCGACACGCTGAAAAAGCTGTTTGCCGATATTCAAAACGCTAAAATAGTAATATGGGATATGCGCAGTTATCCCAGCTTCCAGGTGGTGTCGGCCATGGGGCCAGGATTGTACCAAAACACGCCGGAATCAACGATAGCCAATATCGGGTTGCTGTTGTATCCGGGAACACTTGTTAGTCGCAATGAAAAGGCAATCGGCACGCAGAATGAGCTGAAGTTGCCGCTTTATAAGGGTAAAATGATTGTGCTGGTAAATGAACACACACAAAGCCTTTCTGAAAGCATAGCCTACGAACTGCGCTTTCGCCCCGAAACCATAATTATGGGCAGGCAAACCGCAGGCACAACCGGCAATATTTTATTTGTTGATTATCCCGGTGGCATCGGGGCCTCGTTCACCGGCGTTGGGGTAAGGGGTAAAAAGAACAGCTTTAGCGAGGGAAAAGGCGTAAAGATAGATAAGGAAATTAAGCTCAGCGGAGAGAAGTTAACGCAATACCCTGATTATGTTTTAGAGATGGCTTACCAGGAAGCATTGAAGGAGTTACAATAGTATGTCCTCTGTTTCTTTGCGGTTTATTTTTACCACAGAGATCGCAGAGAAGGCATAGAGATCAGCGGAAGGTAAAAAAAAAGAGACGCAAAATTTTGCGTCTCTTTTAAAATCTTTGTTATTTCTTCTACAGTATCTTAAAACCTACACTCAAAGCCCAAAGGTTCTGTCGCTGGCCAAAGTCGGAATTGATTTTGGTGAGCCCCCCTTCGTAACGCAGGTCGGCGGTTATAGCGCCAATGTCGACACCGGCTCCTGCCTGGAAGCCGAGGGTACTGTTTTTATAATGGCCAAAATCCTGATAGGCATTTTCTAAGCTTTGCGAAAAGTTTTTACTGAGGACGGAGGTATAAACCGGCCCGGCCATGATCCTGAAGTTAAGATCTTTAGAACCGAACGAGTGACCCACCAGCACCGGAACATTCAGATTTGTAAAATGCGCATTGCCGCTTACAGAATTATCGCTGGAGTGAAAATCGCCCCCGGTGCCGCTCACGTACAGTTCAGGCTGTAGATACAGCGCGCTGCCGAAACGGGTGAAAATACCGGCCTGGTAACCGGTGCGGGTTGACGAACTCAGGTTATCGGTATTGATGCGTGAAAAGTTTACGCCGCCCTTAACACCCAATGAGAACTGTGCCTTTGCACTGATACAGGCTGCCATCAATATAACAGCGCTTAATAGAATCTTTTTCATGATGTTTTTCTTTTAGATTAATGGTTTTGCAAACCGCTGTCCTGTAAGGAATGTACGGCCTGCTGTTTTTCATAATTAATTTACCAAACGGATAATTCAATAAATAATTACATTGCCTTAACAATAGCCTTGCCAAAAAATTAATGGCGGGCACGGGGTAATTTTATATTTTTGTTGAAAAAATTTTTATATGGCCGAGATCAGCATCAGCAATAAAGAATGGGAACGCGTAAAAATAAAGGTGCAGCGTAAATACAACCACCTTACCGACGAACAATTGCAATACACCGAGGGGCAGGAAGAAAGCCTGATCACTAAATTGATGCAACTGGTAAATCGCGACCGCAACTATGTACTATTTACCCTGAAAAAAGCGTTAGTGAATATTGATAATAACCGTTTGTAAAACAGCGGTCTAATAAAAACTAATGCGCTTTTTTGTAGTTTTATATTTTAAACGGTTTTGGGAATGAACAAGGGTAAATGGATATTGAGTAAATATAAAAAGCATATGCTTTTTGGCGGCCTGGTAGTGGTGGCCATAGGCACATTCAGCTTTAAGGACGACTTGTTCCAACTGTCAAAAAATCTCGACGTTTTTGCGTCGGTCTACAAAGAAGTCAATATCAATTATGTTGATGATATCAATTCATCAAAGATGATCAAGACCGGTGTAGATGCCATGCTCGATGGTCTCGACCCTTACACCGAGTTTGTCCCCGAATCAGAAATTGAAGATTATAAGCTACACTATGTAAGTACACAATACGGCGGCATAGGTGCGGGCATTTTTCTGCGCAACAATAAAGTATACGTGTCTGACGTGTTTTCGGGCTTCCCGGCACAGAAGGCCGACGTTAGGCCCGGCGATCAGCTGGTAAGCATTAACAGTGTGCCGCTTGATGGTAAAAATAACGATCAGGTAAGTCAGCTGCTAAAAGGTGCAAAGGGTGCGGCGATAAAGTTGGTACTGAAACGCGATCCAGACCCCAAAACATTTGAAAAAGATTTGGTGCGCGATGAGATCCGCCAGCCCAACGTGTCGTATTACGGCATGGTAGATGGCAATATGGGTTATATCAAACTCGACAAGTTTTTAGAGAATTCGGCCGACGAAGTGACCAACGCACTAACATCGATAGAAAAAAATAAGCCTAACGGCATTATCCTCGATCTTCGCTCAAACGGCGGCGGCATTTTACAGGAAGCGGTAAAGATAGTTAACCTGTTTGTGCCGAAAGACGTGGAAGTAGTATCGCAGAAAGGCAAGATAAAAGAGAAAAATTTCACGTATAACACCGCAAGTGCACCGATGGAACCCAACCTGCCGCTGGTAGTTTTGGTCAACAGCCGCTCCGCTTCGGCGTCAGAGATTGTGGCCGGTTCGCTACAGGATTTGGACAGGGCTATTATTATCGGCCAGCGCAGCTACGGTAAGGGATTGGTGCAGCAAACCTTTAACCTGCCTTATAATAGCCTGGTGAAAATTACCATTGCTAAATATTATGTGCCCTCGGGCCGCTGTATTCAGGCGCTCGACTATACACACCGTAAAGATGATGGCAGCGTAGTAAAGGTAGCCGATTCACTTATTCACGAATTTAAAACCAGGAACGGCCGCTCGGTATATGATGGCAGCGGTATATACCCCGACGTTTTTGTGAAGCAGGAGCGCTTTGCCAACATCACCCAAACGCTGGTCGCTAAGCTGTTGGTGTTCGATTATGCCAATCAGTACCGCGCAACCCACCCAACTATTGCCGGCAGTAAAGACTTTACCATAAGTGATACAGATTACGCCGATTTTGTGAAATACCTCGACGGCAAAAACTATAGCTATAACACTGCTTCAGAGCGAATGCTGGCCAGCCTGAAAACAGAGGCTACCAAAGAAAAGCAGTTCGGTGAGATCCAAACCGAATACGATGCTTTGAAAAATAAAATGGCCGCCAGCAAAAAGAATGATCTTCAGTTGCATAAAGATGAGATCAAACAAGTACTTCAAAACGAGATCGCCTCACGTTATTATTTCGAAAAAGGCCGTTACGAAAGCAACTTCAAATACGATAAAGAACTTGCCGAAGCTGTGAAGGTAATGCAGGATAAGCCGATGATCGCCTCTATCCTGAAAGGGGAAGGTAATTATAAGGTGATAGGCAAGCCGGTATTGGCCATGGCTACTAAAAAAGCTGCTGATACGGATAATGACGACCAGTAATACTGCCATTCATAATTATCAGTTATATTTGATAAGGAAGAATTCTAAAAATGAACACGCAACATAAATACAAACGTATTCCTGATGTACCTACGTCGGCAGTCGAGATATATGACATGCTTCCGGAGGGTACGCGCTGCGAGGTTATTTTTAATGAGCTAATTATGTCGCCTTCACCATCACGAGAACACCAAAAAGTATTAATTAAATTAACTGCTTTACTTTTCCAATTTCTGGAAGATAATCCGATAGGCTCATTGTTCGCCGCTCCCTTCGATGTCCGCTTAGATCCGGAACAGTCTGTTGTTCAACCGGATCTTTTTGTGGTGCTAAACAAGGATGAAGAAATTATCCAGAAAAACGGTGTTCACGGTGTTCCTTCACTTGTTATTGAAGTGATATCTCAAAACAGGGCTTACGACACCCGCCGCAAACGTACGCTTTATGAAAAAGCGGGCGTAAAAGAATACTTCATCATCGACCCGGAAAATAAACAGACTACACTTCTTACCCTGAATACTTCGGGTGTTTATGAGGAAACTTACGAAGCCACAGGTGTGCTTCGCTCGGCAATTTTAGATTGTGATCTGACTTTTTAAGATAAGTGCCAGTTTTTGGTGTATGAAACTCTCCGTTTTGATATTTGCGGTCTTCCTATTGGGTTGTCATAAGCAAGAGAAAAGGCCAGCCATCAATGCGTCTGTGTTTAACGGTTATCGGAGACCAAAATCTAACGAAGATGGCCTTAAACGAAGGCGCTCTGATTCAATTCAGAACAACGATAGTTTGAACCTCATAAAGATGCTGCATGACGCATTAATTTATGCAAATGAGCATCACCGCCAGCGTTCTTTCAATAGAAATCTTACGCTTTGGCTATTCCCTTACGATGCCGAAGCGACCTTGACGTTCGGGCGCCTTTTTTCACCCAGGAAAAAGCATTTGATTATTAAAAGACTGCTTCGGCAAAACGTTGTGGCTGTTGACGTATTTGTTTTAGACAGCGGTGTATTTAAGCCGGTATTGAAACAAGAAGTACAAGAACATGCCTTTGTCAGTTCGCTGACAAAAGACATTAATGGGGACAGTCAAAAAGATTTTTTGATAGAATGGTATCCCACCGCCGGGTGCTGTGCCCGTGATGTTTTCGATGTATATCTTTACAATGAAAAGAGTGGGCGCTTTTCAAGCCGTTATGAGTTTATTAATCCCACATTTTCTCCTGCGGAAAAGTTAATCCGTGGAGTTGGCTATGGTCACCCAAGGGATGTTGAAATGTATAAATATAAATGGAACGGTACAAAACTCGATACGGTAGAATTTATCTTTCCTGACAGCACATTTACAAAATTCCATATTTACAAGCACGAGTATGACCAGGATAACCCTAAAGCTGGTAGGGTTTTGGCTTATGTACCGAAGGAATATCGCAAGATAGCGGGCTATCAATGGTTCAGTGCTGCGCAGCAACCATATTTGAAATAAGACTCGCTGAATAAGAGTGTCATTTAAATTGATAATAGCAAATATGTTTGTAGCTTCATGCCATGAGAATAGCCTCCTATAATGTTAACAGTATCAACGCGCGCATGCCTATCCTGCTGCGGTGGTTGGAAGAAACCGCGCCCGATGTTGTGTGTCTGCAGGAATTAAAAGCCCCGCAGGAAAACTTTCCTGAAAAAGCAATAAACGATGCCGGTTACAACGCCCTCTGGCATGGACAAAAAAGCTGGAACGGCGTAGCTATACTCGCCCGCGGCCTGGATATCAAAGAACGTTGCCGTGTTTTGCCCGGCGACCCGAACGACGAGCATAGCCGTTACATTGAAGCTGAAATAAATAATATTGTTGTAGGCGGCCTCTATCTCCCCAACGGCAACCCGGCGCCCGGTCCGAAATTCGACTATAAATTGCAGTGGATGGAGCGTCTTGCGCAGCATGCTGCCCAACTGCTTGCTTCGGAAACACCTGTGGTACTGGCTGGCGATTATAATGTGATCCCCACAGCGTTGGATGTTTATAAAGCCGAACGCTGGGTTAATGATGCACTCTTCCGCCCGGAAACACGCGCGGCTTTTGAAAAATTGCTTGCACAAGGCTGGACAGATGCCATCCGCAAGTTGAACCCCGATAAAGTGATCTATACCTTTTGGGATTATTTCAGGGATGCTTACGGGCGCGATGCCGGGCTACGAATTGATCACTTCTTGCTAAGCCCTAAACTCGATGCCCGCCTTACCGCAGGCGGGGTTGACCGCAATGTGCGCGGCTGGGAAAAATCCAGCGATCATGGTCCGGTTTGGATAGAGGTAGCGGATAATTGATTTTACACTTTTGCCAGGTCGACCAAATCGCGCAGGTGAGTTAAAGGATACAAGTTCTCAATATTGCTCTCATCCAGCGGGACGAATTCTATCCAGCTGATGTAAGTTTCCATGTCATATTCGCCAAGCAGGCCATCAAGCAAAATAAAAACGGCACCTTTGATCGTTTTATTTTCCGGATCGAAATTGCGGATATTTAGCTCCACGCCTATTTTGCCGTCTTCTTCACCGTAGCGGAAATAGATATCGGCATAGGCCAATTCCATGCCGCCCATATTTATTTTCAATGCCTCGCCTGATACCCGCTGGCGAAACGCGTAGATATCCCAGCTTGGCAGGTCGGGCGCTTTTTCAGCGAGGGCGATGACATCAGGGAAAGATGCTTTGATCCCATCTGCGGAAATACAAAACTCGCGCGTGCCATTTTCACGAACCGGGCTAAACTCGAAAGCCAGATCATTATTAATAGCCTTTAGTCTTGCTGACAACTGGTTAAAGATAGTAGCCTGATTATCTTCGAAATGGAAGATCGCCTCCTGGTTTTTTGCAAACCATTTCCAAAACTCCGTGTGCTTATCGCTTTTGAATAAATTCCCGAACATATATAAATCTTATGCGCTTAAACATAATGGTTGACTATTAACAGGACAGGTATATAGGGTTAATAATTTGTGCAAATTATCATTTCCATAAAAACGCTATTGAAATGCTTTTGAAAAATGTCATTATCGTAATATATGTATATTAAGACTCATAATTTATAAATGAATTGGCACATCGGCTAAACAAATAATAAAAATTATTTTTTTAAACAGATTACAGCGCCAGAGGTTGTTTATTTAAACAATTGTTTGCTTAAATTGAGCCAATAAATTCCCCCTATGAGAGTTTTTCACCTGAGCGCCGAATGTTACCCGGTTGCCAAAGTTGGCGGCCTGGCCGATGTTGTTGGTGCGTTGCCTAAATATCAGAACCAGGCAGGCATACAGGCGGCAGTGGTAATGCCGTATTATAACCGCAAATTTGTGCAGGAGAACGAGTTTGATGTTATTTTCAACGCATCTACATTGCTGGGCACCCGGCGGCTGTTCTTCGAGATCCTGAAAGAAAAAACCAACAAACTGGGCTTCGAGCTTTATTTGATAAGAATACCCGGACTGATAGACCGTGAAGAAGTTTACAGCTACCCCGACGAAACCGAGCAGTTCATCGCCTTCCAGATCGCTTTTTTAGATTGGATAAGTTACTCGCAGCAAACACCCGATTTGATCCATTGCCATGATCATCACTCAGGCTTAGTGCCGTTTTTGCTGCAATATTCAAAACTGTATACCCGCTTAGCGCAAACACCAACCATATTTACCATACACAACGGGCAGTACCATGGAGCCTTCGGCTGGGACAAGCTATCGTATCTGCCCGAGATCGACCTGTCGAAAACAGGATTGCTGGACTGGGCCGGCGCAATAAATCCGCTGGCCTGTGCCGTAAAATGTTGTTGGGCCTACACTACAGTATCGCCAACTTACCTGGAGGAACTTACCATTAATTCTAACGGGCTTGAGTACCTCTTTTATCTCGAAAAAGCAAAAGGCGTTGGTATTTTAAATGGCATTGATACGGCCGTTTGGAATCCGCAAACCGACCCGATGATTGCCAAAAAATTCTCGGTAAAACAGCCTGCCGGGAAACTGGCTAACAAAGAGGCTCTTTGCGAAAGGTTTAATCTTTCGGTTGATAAGCCACTGATTGCCTTTATTGGTCGCCTGGTTGTTGAAAAAGGGGCAGACCTGATTGCCACGGCAATGGAGGAAAGCTTTAACGAGCATCCCGGTCAGTTCAACTTTTTGGTGCTGGGCGCAGGCGATAAAGAAACGGAAACAGAACTGCTGGAAATGCGCGACTTTTACCCTGAAGAAAGCGGTGTATTTATAGGATATGACGAATCGCTGGCGCATTTAATTTATGCCGGCGCAGATTTCCTGCTAATGCCATCGCGGGTGGAACCTTGTGGTCTCAACCAGATGTATTCACTGCGCTACGGGACGCTGCCTATGGTACGTGATACAGGCGGCCTGCATGATAGTGTAATAGATTTTGGCGATGAGGGCGGCTACGGCATCCGGTATAACAACGCCAGTGTTGAAGACATTTGTGGCGCGGTGAGCCGCGCTATTACCCTTTTTAGCAACACCAAACATTTGCAAACCTTACGCAAGGTGATGATGAACCTCGATTTTTCGTGGAATCGGTCAGCCGCCGAGTACAAAACCCTTTATGAAAGCTTAAAACCAATAATATGACCTCTAAAGTAATTTCCATCGTTCTTGGCGGAGGCCAGGGCAGCCGGCTTGCTCCGTTAACAACTACCCGTTCCAAACCTGCTGTACCAATTGCCGGCAAATATCGGCTGGTTGATATTCCTATCTCCAATTGCCTGCATTCGGGCATCCACAGAATGTATGTATTAACGCAGTTCAATTCGGCTTCGTTGAACAAGCATATCAAGAATACCTACCATTTCAGCAATTTCAGCGAGGCTTTTGTTGATATTTTGGCAGCTGAGCAAACGCCAACCAACGTTGGCTGGTATCAGGGAACCGCCGATGCGGTGAGACAATGCCTGCATCACCTGGCTGTTCATGAATTTGAATACGTGCTAATCCTTTCTGGCGACCAGTTATATCAGATGGACTTTGGCGACATGATAGAAAAGCACGTTGCTGCAAACGCCGAAATTTCAATTGCCAGTATCCCTGTACATGCTAACGATGTTCCCGGTTTTGGTATCCTGAAGGCTGATGATAACAATATGATCACCGCCTTTATCGAGAAACCGAAATCGAACTTCGAGAGCTGGGCATCAGAGGTTAGTCCGCAAATGGAAGCTGAGGGGCGCGTGTACCTGGCATCGATGGGTATTTATATCTTCAACAAAAAACTATTGTATGACCTGCTGGAAGGGAACGACCGCACGGACTTTGGCAAGGAGATCATCCCGCAATCAATCGCCGATCATCGTGTGCTGAGCTACCAATACGAAGGCTACTGGACCGATATCGGTACTATCCCATCGTTCTTCGAGGCTAACATCGGCTTAACCGATGATATCCCGCAATTCAACCTGTTCGATAAGCACCCTATTTATACCCGCGCGCGCATGTTGCCGCCGTCGAAAATGTCTGGAACGCATGTGGATAAGGTGATCATAGCCGATGGCTGTATCATTAATGCCAGTCAGCTCTCCCGTTCGCTCATCGGTATCCGTACCCGTATCGGTTTTGATTCAGTGATCGAAAACTGCTATATAATGGGAAATGACAATTACCAAACGCTGGAGCAGATTACAGAATCGCACGAAAGCCAGTCGCCTATTATGGGTATCGGCGACAGGTGTCATATTCGAAATGCCATCATTGACAAAAACGCCTGCATTGGCGACGATGTAAAGATAAATGTTGGCGAACCGCTCGAAAACGGCGATTTCGGCGCATATACTGTGCAAGACGGGATTGTGATTGTGAAGAAACGCGCCATTATTTTGAACGGGACTGTAATTTAAGAGAGTACGAAAGGCTGTAAAGACCGGAAACGGAGAGAAGTCATTTAAGAGCGACGCATTTGTGCCGCTCTTTTTTAATTATTAAAACAATTTATATCGCCATTGTTATTATATATAAACCAAGCATAATTAAATATGAAAAAGGTAATAGCAATGCTGGCCCTGGCGGCCTTCTGTACGGCGTCGTTCGCGATGCCGGCAACACACACTATCCCTGCAAAAATACAGCAGGATACCGTGAAAACGAAAGTGAAGAAGAAGGGCAGTAAGATGAAGATGAAGAAAAAAATGAAAGATACTACCAAACACGAGTAGCAATCATCCGGAAAGCATCCCCAAAAGGGATGCTTTTTGTTTCCGGGTATTCCGCCCCTCGGGCTTCACTCCCCGAACAAAAATCAGCGTCATGTACAACTAAGCATCAACTAAATTATATTTGTTGCTGTGAAACCGGCCGAGATTAATTTAAAATGGAATTTACTGCAGCAGCGCATAGCCGACGAGTTTGATAACGAAAAACCCGATTTGAAGGTGATGCTGTTTTTGATAGGCGTACAGGAACTGGGTCAGGGCCCGCGCAAGTTCAGCAAACGGCAAAAAGAAGAGCTGATGCATATTGCCACCTGTAAACTGTTCAGCAAGATGGGCTTTTATGAACTTGAAGGTCTTGACCAGGACGGCTGGCCGCACTGGAAGCGTGTTGGCGTAATACCAAACTATACCCTGCTTGAACAGGAAATGGTGTTGAAATCGCTGATGATAGATTATTTTGACGAGATAGGATTTACTGAGTGACGAACCAGTACCAACCTCGCAACGATGTGTGGGAATGAATGACGTGCAGAAAAAGCGAAATGACAAACGACATAAATAAACCAATTATATGAAGAAACTTTTTACCCTCGCATTCCTTTTACTTACCATCACGGCCTTTGCCAAAGGGCCAAAAAACCAGTACGTGCGCATCAAAACCGCGTACGGCAGCTGTATCATCCGCCTGTATAACCAAACGCCGCAGCACCGCGACAATTTCATCAAATTGGCAAAAAAAGGCTTTTATAACGGAACGCTATTTCACCGGGTGATCCAGAACTTTATGATCCAGGGCGGCGACCCCGATTCAAGGGATACCTCAAAAAACAAACCCGGCGCCGAACTGGGCAATGGCGATGTGGGTTATACTGTTCCGGCAGAGTTCAGGGATAGTTTGTTTCATAAACGCGGGGTATTGGCTGCAGCGAGGGACGATAACCCAACCAAAGCATCGAGCGGGTGCCAGTTTTATATTGTAGAAGGCAAACGCTTTAGCGATGGCAAACTCGATACCCTGGAAAACACCCGCCTGAAAGGCCGCAAAATACCCACATGGGAACGCGAATACTACAAAAGTGTTGGCGGCGCCCCTCACCTCGACCAAAATTACACCGTGTACGGTGAGGTAGTAAGCGGCATAGATATGGTTGATCGCATTGCGGCGGTAAAGACGGACAAAAATGATCGTCCGAAAGAAGATATATCGATGACGGTGGAACTACTCAGCAAAAAGGAATGCGAGCAATTGGATAAAATCCTCGGGTTAGAACCGGAAAAATAACTTACTAAATCCGAAATCGAATATCCGAATTTCGAAATGAAGATCATCACTTATAACGTTAACGGTATCCGCTCTGCGATCAATAAAAACTGGCTGGCCTGGCTGCAGGCTGCCGATGCCGATGTAGTTTGCCTGCAGGAGATAAAGGCGACGCCTGATGTACTGACCGATTTAAAATTGGTGGAGGATTTGGGCTACGAGCATTACTGGTATCCAGCCGAAAAGAAAGGCTATAGCGGTACGGCCATTTTTACAAAACGCACGCCGAAACATGTGGAATACGGCTGCGGCATCAGCGATTACGACCGCGAAGGCCGCAATATCCGTGTTGATTTTGATGAAGTATCGGTAATGAGCGCTTACTTTCCATCCGGCTCCAGCGGAGAAGATCGGCAGGCTTTCAAATACCGGTTTTTGGATGAGTTTGGCCGTTACCTGGAATTGCTGCAATCGCAATGCCCTAAATTGGTGGTATCGGGCGATTATAATATCTGCCATAAGCCTATCGATATTCATAACCCAAAATCAAACGCCAATTCGTCGGGTTTTTTGCCGGAAGAACGGGAATGGATGGAGAATTTTTTGGAGTCGGGATATATTGATACGTTCCGGCATGTGAATAAGGAGCCGCACAATTATACCTGGTGGAGCTTTCGCGCCAATGCCCGCGCTAAGAATTTGGGCTGGCGTATTGATTATAACATGGCTACTTCGGCACTGGAACCGAATATTAAACGCGCTGCTATTTTGCCGGAGGCAAGGCATTCGGATCATTGCCCGGTGCTGCTGGAGTTGGATTTTGGGGTATAAACTATGATTCGCATGATTTGAGAATTAAAGGATTTTACGTATGCATCAAAATCAAGAGAATCTTTTAATCCTAAAAATCAAGATTCAGACAAACAGGCCGCTTTGTTGTTTATCCTGCAAATTAATATAGATCATGAAAACCCTGTCACTTCATGTCACTTTACAAAGTCCGCCCGCCGGTGTAGCCTTTTCCCTGCAAAAAGGACATGGGCACGATTTTGAAATCGAGCAAGCGCAAATATCAATTGGCGGTGACTTGCATTTCAACCTCGAAGTCAACGTTAAGGATGGCGAAACACCTTCTTTTACCGGCCCGTATGTAGAAGGGCCAACCGGCAGTAAGTTCGTTTATATTCGGGTAGGTATTCTGGCCGGACAAGAAACCGGCTATGAAAGGCGTATAAAAATTCCTTTAACAGGCATCACTCGTGAGATGATTGCGCAAGCTACGAAAGGCATCGAAACCACCATCCCGGGTACAGCAAAGGACGGCACCCCAACCTGCGCGACTGTTAAGCCATTTGCCGGTTGGAGTGTCGTTAAATAAATTATTCTCTTATCCATATATTCCGGTAGCTGATAGGCCGGCTTTTATCGCCATGTGCCTGCAGGCGTAATTCGCCCGGCCCGTGTTTTACATACACGTGCCTTTTATCAGTTGAGGTAAAACCTTGAATCTCGGTATTGTTCTGTACCATTACACCATTCAGGAAAACAGTTACATGAGCCGGACTTTTTACGGTTCCATCCTCGTTAAATTCAGGAGCCGAATAGGCAATATCATAAGCGTTCCATACACCCGGTACATTTTCGGGGTTGGCCAGCGGGATAGCTTCACGGTAAACGCTGCCAACCATGCCATTGGTGTAGGTTTTGTTTTTATTGAGCGAATTGTCTAACACCTGGATCTCATACTGGCCCTGTAAGAATACGCCGCTGTTGCCGCGCTCCTGCCCTTCGCCCTCAATATTGGCTGGGATCTTAAATTCAATATGCAACTGAAAACTGTTGAATTTCTTTTTAGTGACGATATCGCCCGCCTTTTTATTTACGGTAATGATACCATCGTGTACATCCCATTTGGCGGCAGACTTATCTTCGGAAGTCCATTCATCCAGGTTTTTACCATCGAACAAAACCAGCGCGTCAGACGGGGCATCGCTAAACGTCTTTCCTGGTTTAACTACGTTTGGGATCGGTGTAAATACCTCCGCGTTTTCAGGATTTACTGAATGTACATTTGCAGCATTGATAGCCGCCGTAGTAGTTTGACTATGCGCAAACCCAGCTACGCACAATAGCGCCGCCGTTAAAATGACAGAATTTTTCATAAGCTTGGTTTTAGAGGAGACAAGATAGTGATTCTTAACTAAAACAATAGATACAAAAAAAGCCATCCAAGCGGACGGCTTTCAAATATTTCTCCCCCTTCAGGGGTCGGGAGCCTACCCTTTTACTCTTTCCACATACGAGCCGGTAGCGGTGTCAACCTTTACCTTGTCGCCTATATTGATAAACAATGGAACTTTAATTTCAGCGCCGGTTTCAACAGTTGCATTTTTAAGCGCGCCGGTTGAAGTATCGCCCTTAACGGCTGGTTCGGTGTAGGTAATTTCCAATTCAGCAGAGTTCGGGATCTGGCCCATAATCGGTTCTTCGCTTTCAAAGGCTACAATCACGCTCATGCCTTCTTTCAGGAAGCGCACGGCAGAGCCGAACAAGATCTTAGGCACATTGTGCTGATCGTAAGTGGTGTTATCCATGATCACCAGCGAATCGCCGTCCTCATATAAATATTGATAATCGTTGGTTTCAACGCGTGCTATTGTTACCTCCTCATCCGTACGGAAACGGTATTCAACCAATTTGCCGGTTTTAACGTTGCGCATGCGGGCCTGGTAAAACGCGCGTAAGTTGCCCGGTGTGCGGTGTAAAAATTCTTCTACCTGTAACAAATCACCGTTAAAACGCAGGATGTTACCATTTTTAATTTCGGATGCTTTTGACATAACAATATAATTGAGGCGCAAACTTAGGGAGTTAAAGGCAAAGAAACAAGAGGGGCTGCGGGTTAGGCGAAGGGTAAAAGGTTAAAGGCGAAAGGTTTTGGGTTATTTTAAACCACAGGGATCGTAAAAAGAAGGCACTGAGATCACACAGACAATTCAATTCTTTGCGACCTTTGTGAATCTCTCCGCGTCTCTGCGGTTAAATTAGCCACTATGACAATAAGGTTGAGTTACCTTTTACCTTTCGCCTCAAAACGGTACCTTTGCAGTCCAAAATCAAGCGTAAAATGAGTGTTTCTTTGTTAGCGCAGAACCTGCACGGGTCTGAGATCATAAAAATTGCCGGCGAAATTAACGAGCTTAAACGCCAGGGACAGAACATTGCCAATTTAACCATCGGCGATTTCGATTCGAATATTTATCCTATTCCTGCCGAACTGAAGCAAGGTATTGTTGATGCTTATGCGAATAACCAAACCAATTATCCACCGGCCGACGGCGTGCTCGACTTGCGTGAAAGCGTTTCTGCATTTTTGAAAAGCCGTTTTGATTTGGATTATGCCTCTAATCAGATCATTATATCGGGTGGCTCGCGTCCGCTTATCTATTCTACTTTCCTGGCCCTGGTTGATCCGGGCGATAAGGTAGTTTTCCCTGCACCATCGTGGAACAATAATCACTATAGTGATTTGACTAACGCCGAGGCGATCATCATTCCAACCCGCCCTGAACACAACTTCATGCCCACTGCTGAAGAAATAGCACCGCACCTGAAAGGTGCCACGCTGCTGGCCCTCTGTTCGCCCCTGAACCCTACCGGCACCATGTTCACCAAAAAGGACCTGGAGGAGATCTGCGACCTGGTTATTGCCGAGAATAAAACCCGCAAGGCCGGTGAAAAACCGCTGTACCTGTTATACGATCAGATATATTCACAGCTCACCTTCGGAAAGCACGAGCATTTCAACCCGGTAAGCCTGCGCCCCGAATTGAAAGATATAACCATATTTATCGACGGCGCTTCGAAGTGCTTTGCCGCTACGGGTGTGCGTGTAGGCTGGGGCTTTGGTCCGGCAGAAGTGATTAACCACATGAAAGCCATTATTGGTCACATGGGGGCATGGTCGCCAAAGGCAGAGCAGGTTGCCATGGCCAAATTCCTTAAACAAGACGACTTGGTGAACGGATACCTTACCGAATTGAAAGGCAATATCCAAAACAGCCTGAATACGCTTTACCAGGGCTTTCAGCAACTAAAATCGGAAGGATTTAATGTTGATGCCATCGAACCGATGGGCGCCATCTACCTCACCATAAAAATCGACTATGCAGGCAAAACCACGCCTGATGGTACGGTTTTAAAAACATCTGCAGATACCAACTTCTACCTGATCAAAGAAGCGAAAGTGGCCTTCGTGCCGTTTGGTGCATTTGGTACCGATGATGAAATGCCCTGGTTCCGTGTATCGGTGGGGGCAAGTACATTGCAGGATATTGAGCAATTGCTGCCGAGGGTGAAAGAAGCGTTGCTAAAATTGAAATAGTTCGAGAGGGAGTTCGTAGATAATGGTTAATAGATCATAGCTGCTGCGAATGATCTGAAATATATAAAGGTTGATGACTTATTGGTTGTCAGCCTTTTTTGGTGCGCGATGGTATCCGCGCTTCGAATAAAGGCATGAGCAATCGCAGGTTTGGGCGACTGCACGAGCGCCAAACAACAGGAAAAATACAGGAAGAAGCAATTTTTTCATGCGCATACAGGATTAGGATTGAGAAGGAAAGGTAGCAATATTTAGCGCTCGGGCGAAAAATTTTATCGTTGTTGTTACAAGTTTGGTGCGGCCTCATTTTTGCGATAGCTTTACTAAAACAAAAACAGCATTTTTGTATATGCCATATGGAACGCTTTATTTAATCCCTGTGCCGCTTGCCGAAGAGGCCGCCGCAAAATCGTTCACCCCATATCTGATCGATACCATTAACAGTATCAAAGAGTATATTGTAGAAAATGAAAAAACGGCACGACGATTTTTAAAAGAAGCTGGGCTAAAAACTCCGCAAAGCGAATTGCTGGTCCACGACTATGGCAAGCACAACCGTGCAGGCGATCAAACCGAATTCTTTAACGGACTGACTGCCGGCAATGACGTTGGCCTCATGAGTGAAGCCGGTTGCCCCGGCGTTGCCGACCCCGGTTCTGATATTGTTGCCAAGGCGCACCGTATGGGTATTAAAGTTGTGCCGCTGGTGGGGCCAAGTTCTATTTTACTTGCGCTGATGGCGTCTGGATTTAACGGCCAGAGCTTTACCTTTCATGGATATTTGCCTATAGAAAAAGTGTTGCGCAGCAAGAAGATTAAAGAGCTGGAAACGCTGGCCGAGCGGAATAATCAAACGCAGTTATTCATCGAAACGCCATTCCGTAATAACCCGATGCTGGAAGAGATTTTGCGAACCTGCAACCCCGCAACGCGGCTTTGCATAGCCTGTGATATTACCGCGACTACCGAGTTTATTCAAACCAAGCCCATACAGGAATGGCGCAAAAACGTGCCCGATCTGCATAAACGTCCCGCCATTTTTTTACTGTTTCATAAATAGCAAATGAACATACCCGAAACCCAAACCAAGGTATTGATAGTAGGCGCCGGTCCCTCAGGGCTGATGATGGCGGCGCAGTTGTTAAGGCATGGGCTTCAGCCGGTAATTATCGATATCAAGCAAGGGCCTACGGACGAGTCGAAGGCGCTGGCGGTGCAGGCACGTTCGCTGGAAATTTACCGGCAAATGGGTATTGTTGAACAGGCTGTTGAGCATGGTAAACAAACCGGTGGCGTGATATTTAATAAAGACGGCAGGCAAATGGCTGCGCTGGGCATGGCCAGGGTGGGCGAGGGACTTACACCATTCCCCTATATCCTGCTTTATCAGCAAAGCAAGAACGAGCGGCTGCTGCTGGACTATCTTACCACCAACTGCTGCCCGGTTTATTGGGAGACAACCCTTACATCCATTAAACAAACGGCAGATAAGGTGGAAGTACAATTGCAGAATGGTGATAAATCGACGCTCCTCACCTGCGATTATGTAGTTGGTGCCGATGGCGCGCATAGCATAGTGCGGAAGCAATTGGGCGGGCATTTTAATGGCGAGACCTACGCCCATAACTTTTACCTGGCCGATATAGAGGTAGATAACCCCGAACTGAACGACGACCGCGTTAACTTGTTTATGGCAAAGAAAGGTTTTTCGGCCTTTTTCCCCATGACCGAGGCTAACCGTTACCGCGCATTGGGTAATCTGCCACCCGAGTTGGAAGGCCGCGACGATCTCACCGTTGATGATATTTTACCTGGCCTTGAAAAAACCAGCGGCATTAATGTAAATATTTTAAGAACGTATTGGTTCACCACCTATCGGTTGCACCACCGCATGGCCGATAATTTCAGAATCCAGCGCTGTTTTTTAGTGGGCGATGCCGCGCATATTCATTCGCCGGTTGGCGGGCAGGGAATGAACACGGGTTTGCAGGATGCTTATAACCTGGCCTGGAAATTGGCCGGTGTGGTAAACGGAAGTTTGAATGAGAAAATATTAAACAGCTATGCCGCCGAACGCATGCCGGTAGCTAAAACATTATTAGGTACAACCGACAGGGTGTTCAATATTATTATGTCGGGCAATTGGTTGAAAGCGATTTTTAAATTGTGGGTGATGCCCGCACTATTGAAAATGGCCTGGGGGAGTGAAAAGCTACGCACAGCGTTCTTTAAACAGGTATCACAAATTGCCATCAATTACCGCGAAAGCAGCCTTAACCTGCATGTAAGCCAATCTACCCAAATCAAAGCCGGCGACCGGTTGCCTTATCTGAAAGTGTTTGATGAAAAGCGCCAGGAAGAAACCGACTTGCACGAATGGTGCAGTAAGCCGGGCTTTACGCTAATCGTTCTCGGTAAAGTTGTTGAACAGGATCTGTTTTTCCTGGCTAAGTGGATCACGCTTAATTACCCGTCTAATCTTAATTTTTTTTATTTGCCAAAATCAGTAAAAAATCAGACTGTTTTCGATGCATTTGAAGTAAACGAAAAGCAGGGCAAATCACTCATCGTGCGCCCTGATATGTATATCGGGTTTATAAATGATAAGATTGATATGGTGCTGATGGATAATTACCTGAAGAATGTGGTTGGATTTAACTGATGTGCGGATTTCTGATGTGCAAATATGCGAATGAAAATTTGCAGCATTTTCATCCGAACTTGTTCTTCATCCGCACATCAAAAATTCGCACATCAATTAACCGTGTATTGTTTCTGCTTTACCGTAGTTTTTTACCACTTCGGCTTCGTAGGCTAAGAATTGGGCCCAGCGTTTTTCAACATCAATATTCCCCGCATATTTTTTTGCAAGTTTAATGAACATGGTATAGTGAGTGGCCTCGCTGATCATCAGTTCATGATAAAATACTGAGAGTTGCTCATCATTAATATTTTCGGATAGCACCTTAAAGCGCTCGCAACTCCGGGCCTCTATCATAGCCGAAAATAACAAGCGGTCCACTAACTGATCTGCCCGGCTGCCACCTACAATCATGAACTTTCTTAACTCATTCACATAATCATCCTTCCGTTCGCGGCCTAAAACAAAACCGCGCTCCAGGATAATATCGTGCACGCGTTTAAAGTGGTCCATTTCTTCCTGCACCAGTAGTGCCATTTCCTGCACCAGGTCTGACAGGTTGTGATTTTGAACAATAAGCGTAATCGCGTTGCTTGCAGCCTTCTGCTCACAAAAAGCGTGATCAGTTAAAAGCTCTTCTATATTGCTTTCAACAACATTCTTTACCCACAGCGGATCAGTGGGTAATTGCAACTTAAGGATTGTTTTCTCGCTCACAATGCAAAGATAACCGTTATTCTTCGTCTCTAAAAGCAGGATTATTTGAGATCAATCTTGAGTGATGATGAATAGTGAGGATTACGATTTGTTTAGAATCTATCTCGTAAATTATCCTGTAATTTTTAAATATCAATTCCCGGATATTTTCATCGTCGTATTTCTCAAATTTCTTTCCAATAAGAGGAGTTGTCTTTAATTTACTTGTAGCAAACCGAATTAATTTAACCTCTCGTTTTGCGTAAAAAATGGAATCTCTGCCAATGTAATCGTAAATCGCTTTTAAATCTTGCAGAGCTATTTTGGAGTATATAATTACTCCCACCCCTCAATCTCCCTGTCTAACTCTTCTTCTGTCAGGAACTCGCCGGCTTGAACCTGTTTTCTGGCTATCTCAATTTTTTGCAGTAAAACAACCTCTTCCACCAGATCATCCACCGAAAATGTATCCGGCATATGTTCCACCAACTCCATCACTTTTTCTTTTGTAAGCATATCCTGACTTTAATATTTATAAATATACGGATAATCTTAAAACGTATTATTTGTTTTCCTGTAATGATAAAGATTATTCCCGGTTACCTCCCGTACAAATTCTTACTCTCAATAAAATTCAGCACCACATCGGGCACAAAATACTGCACGTTCTTTTTCTGCTTGATGGATTGGCGGATAAAGGTTGCAGAAAGTTCCATCTGCGGCGTCATGGTAATGGTCACCGAGGGGTGCGTTGCCAATTCGGTGTTTTCATAGCCCGGACGTGGGTAAACGAAGATCCGGTAGTCGCGTAGGATGAGCTTGTAGTTTTTCCATTTAGGTAAGGACACGAGGTTATCCGACCCCATAATGAGCGCAAATTCATGCTCGGGATGCTTTTCTTTCAGATAGGCAAGCGTGTCAATGGTGTACGAAGGCTGGGGGAGTTTTAACTCTACATCGCTCACCTTTATATTATTGGAGTTGTCGGTAGCCAGTTTAGCCATTTCAAGGCGATCATAGGTGTTGGCCAGGTCGCTGTATTTCTTCAGCGGGTTTTGCGGCGACACCACCAGCCAAACCTTATCTAACTCGGTATAGTTGGCCATGTAATTGGCGATTATTAAATGCCCTACATGTATGGGATTAAATGAACCGAATAGTAAGCCTATCTTCATTTCAATTGGCGGTTTTTAGTTGGCAGTTGGCACAATGAACCGTTTGCTGCTTTGCGCCAAATTTGCCGGGATTATCGATCATATATTCACCGCAAGCCAGGGAAAAATCCAGCCGGTCCTGCGTTTCGCCGTCTTCCATACCGGCATCCGTTAATTTGCTCACCAAATGGCATGGGTAGCTGCGTTTTCGGTAAGCTTCGATAGTAAAAATAGTTGTCGGGCGCAATGATCTTCGAATCTGATCTGTCAATGAATACGTTTGTTCTTGTGGAAAGCCTTTTGTGAAAGCGAATCTTTTCATCGCCGGTTCAAAACTCTTTTTATAAACTAACAGATCTTTATATGAACCCATTTAATTTACTGCAAACTTCACCCGGAAACTGCTTACCGATTTATGAAATTTTTCACCAACTCCTCCGCATCATTACACGCCGTTTGAAGATCGTAATTTTTGAGGATAATATCAAATTGCGGAGCATAATTCAGCTCCTTTTCGGCTTTGATAAAGCGCTCGGCTAATTTTTCGGCACTGTCGGTACCACGACCAGCCAGGCGTTCTTTCAGAACTTCTAATGATGGCGGCTGAACGAAAATGGCCAATGCATTTTCCTGGTATTTGCGTTTAAGGTGAAGGCCGCCCTCTACGTCAATATCAAATATTACGGTTTTGCCTTCATTCCAGATCCGCTCTATCTCGGTACGAAGCGTGCCGTAAAAGGTGCCGCTGTAAACCTCCTCGAACTCAACAAACTGCTTTTTGGCAATGCGGTGCAAAAACTCTTCCTTGCTGATAAAATAATAATCTTTTTCGTGCACTTCATCGCCGCGACGATCGCGCGTGGTGGCCGAAATAGAAAATTCCAGGTTGGGTATTTTTTTGAGCAGGTGATGCACAATGGTAGTTTTGCCCGCTCCAGACGGCGCCGAAAATATAATGAGTTTACCTTCTTTGGTCATTCGATATTGGTCATTAGTCATTGGTCATTGGTACACCGCCATCCAAACTAATGACTAATGACCAATGACTAATGACTATAAAACATTTAAAAGCTGTTCTTTAATTTTTTCAAGTTCTTCCTTCATACCAACTACCAGCTTTTGTATGTTGGCGTCATTGGCTTTTGAGCCAAGCGTATTTATTTCACGACCGATCTCCTGCGAGATAAAATTCAGCTTTTTGCCGTTCGCGTCGTCGTTTTTCAGTGTTTCTATAAAATAGTTGCAGTGCGTTTTAAGGCGAATCTTTTCCTCGGTGATATCCAGTTTATCAATATAATAAATCAGCTCCTGCTCAAAGCGATTCTGGTCTATACCGTCGCGACCCACCGCTTCGCTTAGAAACTGGTTAAGACGTTCTTTGATGACAGGCACACGCTTTGGCTCTTCATTTTCAACCAGCTCCAGATTTTTTACAATCACGCCTATCCGGTATTTCATATCCTGTTCCAGTACGCTTCCTTCGTCAGTTCTGAATTGCTGGAATGCAGCCAGAGCCTGCTGATAGGCTTTATCAGCCAGTTTCCATTCATCGTCCGACGCGGTTTCCTCTTCATATTTAACCACCTCGGGCAAACCAAGCGCCAGTTCTAAAAGATTGCCGGCCGGTTCATTTAGTTCGGCGCTAACGCTTTGCAATTGCTGCAGGTAATGCTTCAGCAGATCTTTATCAATACCGGCGGCATTTACAGTGGTATTGGCTTTTTCTATGTTAATGGTGAGGTTTACCTTGCCGCGTTCAATTTGCTTGCTGCAATCATTACGCAACTGGAACTCTTTTTCGGCAAAAATTTTGGGCAGGCGAAGAGATAACTCGAGGAATTTGCTGTTCAGCGATTTTATTTCAACCGTATATTTTGCTCCTTCGGCATCAATACTGGCAATACCATAGCCCGTCATAGATTTTATCATGTGCAAAGATAGTGAATTTAGTGATTAGAGGTTAATGACCAGAGATTTGTTGTTTTTTGTGGTCGGAAAAAGCCGCTTCACGTTTTTAAATCGTCGTTTTCAATAAAATTGCCCCTAATCTCAAATCTGGCTCACTACTCTCCGCCCCTCCTTTAACACTTTTTTACATTTAGTGTGCGTTAGTATAGTTAACTTTGTTAACGAATGCGGTTTAAATATTTGATAATAATGGTGTTTTGCCTTGCCTTTTCAATAAAGGCGCGCGGGCAAAAAACCTTTGAGGTTAAGGGCGTAATATCGCGAAACATTAGTGTTGAGCGGCTTGCCCAGGTAATGATAACCAATTTGCGTAGCCGCGATATTGTAATGAGTGATCAGTTGGGATGGTTCACCGTTAAGGCGGCCATTGGCGATACCATCCTGTTCAGCAAACTGAATTTTACCGACCAGCGTGTAGTTATCACTTCCGAAAGCGACATTCCCGTTTACATGCAGCCGGTTATCCAACTTGACCAGGTAACCATTAAAGGTCAAACCAAAAAGCAGGAACTGGCCGATGTTATGGCCGGCTACCGGAAGCAAGGCACCTATTACGATGGTAAGCCTCCTGTCCTGTCGTTCCTCACCAATCCTTTAACGGGTATTTATGAGCTTTTTGGCAGTACGCCGAGCCGTGCGCGACGTTTTGCACAGTTTTCAAAAGGTGAAATTGAATATGCCGAATTGCGCAGGCGATATAACAGGCCTATGGTAATGCGGGCGCTGAGTGTAGACAGTAATATTGCAAAGCATTTTATGGAATATTATACCCCCTCGTCTGAGGATCTGAAAACATGGAATGATTATGAACTGATACAACACATTCGTAAGTCATACGATTTTTATAAGAACTCCGACAACAAAGAACGACTGGAGCAACTGAACCAGCCTACCTTCATTAAGCCTAAAAACGAACAGCCGGAATAGTCGCGTTTATTGATCTGTGAGCAAAAGTTCAGCAACCTCTTCCCCAACCAGGCTCCCCATTGCTACGCCCATACCATTGCATCTTACCGCGCAAAAAATATTGGGCTCCACTTGTTTTACTATAGGGCTGATGTCATCGCCAAAGCCCATAATGCCGCTCCACCAGTAATCTATCTCGAAATGCTGCCCAGGCAATATAACTTCCTTTAAATAACCTTCAAGACTGTTTTTTACGGTATCGGTATGGCCGAAATTCCACGTTTCTTCAGCTTTATAATCAAGGTTGCGGCCGCCGCCAAACAACACCCGGCCGTCAATATTCCTGAAATAATAATAGCCTTCATTAAAATGATAAGTGCCTTTTAGTTTAAGGCTTTCTATGGGTTTAGTAACCAATACCTGCCCGCGTCCGGGTATAACTTTCAGTTCAGGAAAAAGCTGATTGGCAAAGGCATTGGTAGCCAGTATTACTTTCCCGGTTTTAAATAGCCCTTGCGAGGTTTCCAATACAACTGTATTGTCCTCGTTCTTTATCGATTTGATTTCGCAGCCATTCAAAACCATTACCCCAAGGCTGTATACCTTATTCAGCAGCGTGTACATCATTTTACCGGTATGTAGCTGCCCCTCATAAGGCGTATAGATCATGTGATTGATCCCGCTGAAACCAAAATCAGTAATTTTTTCGTCAGCAATTAAATAGGTATCCGGCTTGCCGATAACAGGCTGTAGTAACCGGTTGAAATAATTAATCCGGTTTTTCGCTTCCGTTGCCTTTTCTCTTTCATCTGTCCTGAATAATTCATAGCCGCCGTTTGGCTGAAAATCGATATTGGCATCGCCAAGGTTCTCCCGCAAACGCTGCAGGCCGCGCCATTTGTAATCAACCATCCGTAAAACCTCCGATTCGGACGATCGCTCTAAATAACTCATCTGCTCCGAAACAGTGCCGAAACAGGCAAAGCCGGCATTTTTAGTACTGGCGCCGGTAGGTAAAAAGCCGCGCTCCAAAACCAGTACTTTTAAAGCCGGCGCTTTCTTTTTAAGATGCAGGGCGGCGCTTAAACCAACAAGGCCGCTACCAACGATAATTACATCGGCATTATCGATAAAAGCGGTGCGCTCCCAATATGAAAATGTGTTTGTGTTCAAGCAGGCTGTTTCTAATTTTTTGAATGATGAACAAAATTAAAAAAATGTAGCGGTTGTTAGCGCATACGGGCATTGCAATGGGGGCAACGAGCATCAATGCGTGGTAACGGGTGTCTATAGGTCGGGTGCTTATGCTTTATCCGGCGGAGCCGCGGTGCGGCTGCGCATATTGGCCCCTTATCGTAGTACCTTTAAAGGTGTCGGATTTTACAATTCGGAATGAGCAAAGTTTTTTTAGATTTGAATAATAGAGTGAATAATATACTCACTATGTCCGAACCCAATTTTTACGATAGCGTTTACGAAGTGGCCCGCCTCATTCCCAAAGGCAGGGTAACTTCATACGGTGCAATTGCCGCTTACCTCGGCTCAAAAGGATCGTCGCGGATGGTGGGCTACGCTATGCAGGCAGCAGGCAAGGTGCACCCTCCCGTTCCGGCGCATCGGGTAGTAAACCGGCAGGGATTATTAACAGCTAAATTTCACTTCGGCGGAAACTTAATGGAAACATTACTTGAAAATGAGGGCGTAAAAGTGGTGGACGACCAGGTACAGGATTTTAAAAGTGTTTTCTGGGACCCGTCGATAGAGTTGGCCCTGTAGCTTCATTAACATAAAAACACGAATCAACTCTTCGTTAATCCGTGTCTATCTTGCAAAAGCATTTAAATACCGTACTATTAATCATTGTATTGCATTAGTTCCGTCCTGTTTCCAAAGGGGTCGAGGAACGAGAATCTTTTGCGGCCGGGAATTACCGGCTCCTGTAATATTTTTACATTATGCTGCTGTAAAAGTTTCATCACCTCGTCAATATCTTTCACCTCGAATGCCACATGCCTTACCGATTCAGGCTTGGGCGGCTCAATGCCAATGTGCAGCTCAATATCGGCAATGCTAAACCAGTATCCCGGCGCCCCGAACACATCAGGCCGGTGCGTTGGTTTAAGGCCTATCACGCTGGCATAAAACTCGCGCGCTTCCTCCAGCCTTTCGGGCGGAACGCAAATATTTACATGGTTAAGACGGGTAAATTCGATCATCGGAATTATTGAATTAATGAGTTAATGATTTTGGTTGGCGGCTTTTTCCTTATAAAGTAATAAATTGAAAATAACATAAGCCATGTGTCGAAATTAATGATATTTGAATCAATTATTGAATTAGCAATAGCTGAGATCCTTTAATAGATAACCAATCAATATTTTAATATCTCTCCAAATCGATAACTCAATAATTCAGTTACTCAATAATTACTCCCATGGGCAAACTGATAGACGAATTTGAATCCTACCGCACCAAGATGAACGGGCGGATCATGGAATCAGCCAATACCAATATTAAACGTTTCTTCGCACTTGATACCACCAGTTATGCCGACGGCGCGCTCGACGTAAAAACCAAAGAAATGCTGGGCCTGGTTGCGTCGATGGTACTGCGTTGCGACGATTGCATTAAATATCATCTCGGTAAATGCCACGAAGCCGGCGTAAATCATGATGAAATGAATGAGATCTTTATGATCGCTAACCTGGTGGGCGGATCGATCGTCATCCCCCACTATCGTCGTGCAGTTGAATACTGGGACGAGTTGAACGAACAATAAATAGTTGAATAATAATAAAATTCATTGCGGGGAACGAAGCAATCTCTTCGACATGCATTTACGTTTTGCATTGGCAGTAATACATAACGACGAGATTGCCGCGCTATCGCTCGCAATGACAAAACGGAATAATACTTTACCCTTAATCTATGCAAAATAAAGACTTAAAACGTTGCCACTGGCCCGGTACTGATGAACTATACATCAAATATCACGACGAGGAATGGGGAAAAGAAACTCATGACGATCATACTTTATTTGAATTTCTTATTCTTGAATCTGCCCAGGCAGGCCTTAGCTGGATCACTATTTTGCGCCGCCGCGAGGGCTACCGGAAGGCCTACGTCAATTTCGATGTGCAAAAGGTGGCGGCTTTTACTGATGACGACGTAGAACGCCTGATGAATGACCCCGGCATTATCCGCAATCGCTTAAAGATCAAAGCCTCCATCACCAACGCGCAGCTGTTTATCGATATTCAAAAAGAGTTTGGCTCGTTTGATAAGTATCTATACAGCTTCATGCCCGATGGTAAACCCATCAATAATCATACGGGCATTACGCCTGCAAGCACCCCTATTTCTGATGCTATTGCCAAAGACATGAAGAAGCGGGGCTTCAAATTTTTCGGCACCACCATTTGCTATGCTCACATGCAGGCCACCGGCATGGTTAACGATCATATACCTTCGTGCAGTTTTAAATGATTTTAACCGTCGATTTTTTTTATTAAATGATTTCGTTGATTGTTATTCGATAGATCAACGAAATCATTCAATCACCACGAATCAGAATCAGCGGTTTACGATTTAAATTGATTTTATTTATCGGTCGTCGACATAAATTGTATTTTTGAAAACATACGGTTTTTAGGCGATACGTCACTTATCAGTGCAATCAAAAACAATCGGTGCAATCATAATCAAATATGAAAAAACTATTTCTGCTGGATGGCATGGCCCTTATTTACCGGGCGCATTTTGCTTTGAGTAAAAGTCCGCGGTTTACCTCGGCCGGGTTAAACACGTCTGCTGTAATGGGCTTTACCAACACACTTTTAGAAGTGCTGCGTAAAGAAAAACCCACCCACATGGCCGTGGTTTTCGATACCGATGCGCCTACCGAGCGCCATACCGATTTCGAAGCCTACAAAGCTCACCGCGAAGCTATGCCCGAGGACCTGAGCAAAGCGCTTCCCTATATCTTTAAAGTTGTACTTGGCTTCAACATTCCGCTAATTACCTCTGATGGTTATGAAGCCGACGACATTATAGGCACCCTCGCCAAAAAAGCCGAAGCAAAAGGGTACCAGGTATATTGCATGACACCCGATAAGGATTTTGCCCAATTGGTATCTGAAAATATCTTCATTTACAAGCCTGCCCGTATGGGTAACGAGATGGAGATTTTAGGGGTGAAGGAAGTATTGGAAAAATGGGAGATTGAGCGCGTGGAGCAGGTGATAGACATCCTGGGCCTTTGGGGCGATGCGGTGGATAATATCCCCGGCATCCCCGGCATCGGTGAAAAAACGGCCAAAGCGCTGATTAAACAATATGGTTCGATGGAGGAGATCATTGCCCACAGCCACGAGCTAAAGGGCAAGCAACGTGAGAATGTGGAGCAGTTTGCCGAACAAGGGCTATTATCTAAAAAGCTCGCAACCATTAACTTGAATGTCCCTGTTGAGCTGGATGAAGCCGGACTGGAAATGTGTGCGCCAAGTAAAGACCTGTTGGAGCCGCTTTTTGCCGAACTGGAGTTCCGTACGCTGGGCCGCCGCGTTTTTGGCGACGATTTCAGCATTACCGAAACCAAAGCCGTATCTGTTCAAACCGATCTTTTTGGCAATCCGGTAGCCGAGGGTCGTACGCAGTTGACGGTAGATGTGCAAGACATTTACGAACCGCCTACTCCTGTCGACATAAAAAACATCAACACTGTTCCGCACAAATATCATTTGGCAGATACACCAGAAAAACGGGCCGAACTTATCAATACGCTGAAACAGCAGCAAGCCTTCTGTTTCGATACCGAAACTACCGGCACCGATGCGAACCATTGCGAACTGGTTGGATTATCGTTTGCTGTTAAGGCTGGCGAGGCATGGTATGTTCCGGTGCCTGCTAATGAAGAGGAGACGGCCGCTATTGTTAAAGAATTTAAACCGGTGCTGGAAGATAAGTCGATCGGTAAAACGGGCCAGAACCTTAAATTCGATATCCTAATGCTGAAATGGTATGGTGTCGAAGTTAAAGGCGACCTGTTCGATACTATGATGGCGCATTACATCATTGATCCGGATACCCGTCATAATATGGACATTCTGTCGGAAAATTACCTGAGCTACAAACCAGTTTCCATTACAGAGCTTATTGGCGCCAAAGGTAAAAATCAGGGCAGCATGCGTGATGTGGAGATAGAAAAAATAAAGGAGTATGCGGCCGAAGACGCCGATATAACCCTGCAGCTCCGCACCGTTTTTGAGCCGAAGCTGAAGGAGGTGGAAAGCGAAAAACTGATCCATGAAATTGAACACCCGCTCATTTATGTACTGGCCGACATTGAGTATGAAGGCGTGCGCATCGACCATGATACCTTAAAAGAATTCTCCAAAGAACTGGAAACCGATATTGCTAAGCTCGAAAAAACGGTTTACGAAAAGGCCGGTGTGCGTTTCAATATCGCATCGCCAAAGCAATTAGGCGAGGTGCTTTTTGAAAAACTGATGCTCGACCCGAAAGCCAAAAAAACCAAGACCGGGCAATATCAAACCGGCGAGGATGTATTATTGTCGCTGGCTGCAAAAAGCGATATTGTTCGCGATATCCTCGATTACCGCCAGCTGCAAAAGCTAAAGTCCACCTATGTCGACGCACTGCCTACTATGGTGAACCCCAAAACCGGGCGGGTACACACATCCTATAACCAGGCTGTGGCTGCAACCGGGCGTTTAAGCTCCACCAACCCCAACCTGCAAAATATCCCTATCCGTACCGAACGTGGCCGCGAAGTGAGGAAAGCTTTTATTCCGAGGGATGAGAACCATGTCATCATGTCGGCAGATTATTCACAAATCGAACTGCGCATTATTGCCGAGATCAGCAAGGACGCCAATATGATGGATGCTTTCGTGAAAAACCACGACATCCACACCGCAACGGCAGCTAATGTTTACGGCATATCGCTCGATGAGGTAACCAGCGATCAGCGCCGGAATGCCAAAGCCGTTAACTTCGGTATTATTTACGGGCAGTCGGCTTTCGGGTTATCGCAAAGTTTAGGCATACCACGTAAGGAAGCTGCTGATATTATTGAAAACTATTTCCTGCAGTTTCCCGGCATCAAAAATTACATGAGCGATACCATGAACTTCGCCCGCGAAAATGGCTATGTGTGTACGCTGATGGGCCGTCGCCGTTACCTGCGCGATATCAATTCGGCCAATGCCACGGTGCGCGGTTTTGCAGAACGAAATGCCATTAATGCGCCTATACAGGGTTCTGCTGCCGATATGATTAAGATAGCGATGATCAATATTCACCGCGAGATCTGCGATAAAAAACTGGATTCGCGCATGACCATGCAAGTGCATGACGAGTTAGTGTTCGACGTTCCGCACAACGAGGTGGAGATCATGAAGCCCATCATTATCGAAAATATGAAGAACGCCATCAAAACCACCGTGCCTATCCTGGTAGAGGTTGGTACTGGTGTAAATTGGCTGGAAGCGCATTGATCTTTTTAACCTGCCCCTGTTGTCATTGCGGGCTATAGCGCGGCAATGTCGTCGCCAGTGCATTTGCGGCACTATCCGGCGGAACTATCAGACGACGAAATTGCTTCGGTCCTCGCAATGACAACGTTTTTATTTCCACTGCGGTTTTGTCTTCATAACCATCTATCAAGCGACCTGTAAGGGCACAGGGCGAGGGGGTATGGGTAAAAATATCTTCATCAAATCAGCTGCTTATCCTTTCAACAAAAAAATAAACTAAACTATTTACAGCAAACATTGTCTATCATACCAAACATTACTTATTATCATGAAAAAGATATTTTTTATAGCAGCAATAATACTTGGCTGTTTTTCGATAAAGGCCAATGCGCAAGTTAGCGTAAGCCTGGGCCTTAATATAGGCAGCCAACCTGAATGGGGACCTGTAGGTTACGACCATGCCGATTATTATTATATTCCTGATGCTGACGTATATTACGATGTTCCGGCGCATCAATATGTTTATTACGACAACAATGTTTGGATACATAACCGCGTTTTACCCGCTCGTTACCACTTCGACAGGTACAATAGCTATAAGGTAGTGGTAAACGAACGCCGCCCATGGGAGCATAATACCGTAATACGTGAAAGATATGCCGGCTACCGTGGTCGCCACGGTCAGGCGCTAATTCGCGAGAGCCGCGACGAACGCTACCGTAACCACTGGCGGGAAGAGCGTCACGATAACGGCAATCATTATGGCGAACGCCGGCACGAAGACCACGACAGAGGTCGCGGACATGACAGGGATCACGGTCATGGTCACGATCACTAATAATATCAACTTAAACGAAGGACGCCCCGGCATTGCCGGGGCGTCCTTCGTTTAAATATGCAACTAAATAACTACTCTTATCGTATACCGGTGCAAATTACAATACATTTTGTACCGGCGCGTGCTGTAGCCGGGCGCACATTTTTTGTTTGCACCACAACCTGCACTATATTTTCCCCACACAGTGTGGAGACATTCCCATAATGTTTAATTTCTGTTAATCGAAAAGAAATTAATTCCCCCAGGGAGAAAAATTTCAAATGCTCTGCTTAAAAGCGGCACTGGCACAGCTATTGCATTATCTTTTACAGAAATATCAGGGAGATCAAACGTAACGGTAATATTACAATTGGTGCTGATATTTAGAGAGTTAGCGTGAAATGCCTATATTAGCAATAATTTAAACTATCTATTATGTGCAAACTTGTAGTAATTGATGACAATCCAACGGATCACTATATTATGCAACGACTCCTGCATAATAATTACAATTGCGAGCAGGCAACCTACACTTTTGACGGAAGTTTAGTGCTGGATTACCTGGAAGAACATAAAGAAAGCGGAGCCATGCCCGACGTTATCCTGCTTGATCTTGATATGCCTCAGCTTACCGGCTGGGAATTTTTAGACAAGCTGGAGTCTTTCAATGCCGACGCCAACAAGAACGTACGGGTACATATCATGAGTTCGTCTATCCGCACAGCCGATGTTTTCCAGTCGAAAAAATATACATGCGTTAACTCGTTCATGACCAAACCCCTTTCGCGCGATCTGGTTAACCAGGTTTGCGAACAGGCCTGCATATTATAATAAGATATTTACTTTTTGATTTGATTTTCACTAATCGATTTGCGGGGCGCATAAACACCGGGTTGCTGATTACAAACCGGTTAATCGATTAATCTTTACCCTCTCACAATTCGTTGCCGTATGATAGCGGCAACGAATTAACCTCCCATTTCATAGCTAAATATTATTAGCTTATTTTTACGGCCCGATGGCTGCACGCACAAAAATATATTTCGCTTCCGATTTCCATCTTGGCGCAGGTACGTATGCCGGCAGCCGCGAGCGTGAAGACCGCCTGGTGCGCTGGCTCGACTTCATTAAGGCCGATGCCGCCGAACTTTTTTTAATGGGCGATGTATTCGATTTCTGGTTCGAATACAAAACCGTGGTGCCTAAAGGATACATCCGCTTTTTAGGAAAGCTCGCCGAACTGGCCAATTCAGGTATAAAGCTCTGGTTCTTTAAAGGAAACCATGATATGTGGATGTTCGATTATTTTGAACGCGAACTTGGTGCAACTATCATTAGCAATGAGCTGGAAATGGAGCGCAATGGAAAAAAATTCTACCTGCATCATGGCGATGGCCTTGGTCCCGGCGATCCGTTCTATAAATTCTTAAAAGGGTTTTTTCGAAGCAAATTGTGCCAGTGGCTGTTTGCCCGTCTGCATCCCAATTTTGGCGTAGGTCTGGCCAATTACTGGTCATCGCACAGTCGCATTGCCAATCAAAAAAAGGGTGAAGAAAATAAGCCCGGTCAGCAGGAATGGCTGCTAACCTTTAGTAACGAACAGTTGCAAATCCGCTTTTACGATTACCTGGTATTCGGGCATCGACACCTTCCGCTGGATATTCAACTGAACGAAAAAAGTCGTTACATCAATCTCGGCGAATGGGTAAATGCCTGCAGCTACGCCGTGTTCGACGGGGAAACGATAAAGCTGGAATATTTTGAGAAGTAACCCTGCTCAAAATCAAAGTGCGTTATTTCATCCCTCAATTAAAATATCTAAATTCAGCCGGTATTAAACTTTATCAACGTGTTGGTTAAAACTTTTGGAAGTGCGGTTTATGGTATAGAGGCAACGACGATTACCGTGGAGGTGAATATTGCGGCCGGTACTAAATATTTTGTTGTGGGGCTGCCCGATGTGGCCATTAAGGAAAGCTATTTCCGTATTGAATCTGCCTTAAAAAATTGCGGTTACCGGATGCCGCGTCAGCAAGTTGTGGTTAATATGGCGCCGGCCGATATCAGGAAGGAAGGCTCGGCCTATGATCTTACCATTGCAACCGGCGTACTTGCGGCGTCGGGACAGGTTGAACCAGAACTGTTAGAGAAATACATTATCATGGGCGAACTATCGCTCGATGGCACTTTGCAGCCCATCAAAGGCGCTTTGCCTATTGCCATCCAGGCCCGAAAAGAAGGCTTTAAAGGTTTTATCCTTCCTAAGCAAAACGCCCGTGAAGCCGCCATTGTGAACGACCTGGAAGTTTATGGCGTGGAAAGTATTAAAGACGTTGCCGGATTTTTTAATGGCGACACAACCCTCAATCCGGAAATTGTGAATACCCGCGAGGAATTTTTCAAAAGCCTCACCGCTTACGATAGCGATTTTAGCGAAGTACGCGGACAGGAAAACATTAAGCGTGCCCTCGAAATTGCCGCCGCAGGCGGGCATAACGTGATACTGATCGGTCCGCCGGGAGCGGGTAAAACCATGCTTGCGCGCAGGTTGCCCTCCATCTTGCCGCCGCTCAGCCTATACGAATCGTTGGAAACAACCAAGATCCACTCCGTTGCCGGCAAGCTCTCTACTGCCGATGCATTAGTTACCACGCGGCCGTTCCGCTCGCCGCACCACACCATCAGTGATGTGGCCCTGGTAGGCGGAGGCAGCAACCCGCAGCCCGGCGAGATTTCGCTGGCGCACAACGGTGTGTTATTTTTAGACGAATTGCCCGAGTTTAAACGCAGTGCTCTCGAAGTAATGCGCCAGCCATTGGAAGAGCGCCGGGTAAGTATTTCGCGCGCCAAATTTGCTGTGGATTACCCCAGCAGCTTTATGTTGGTGGCGAGCATGAATCCGTGCCCCTGCGGATATTTCAATCATCCGGAGAAGGAATGTATCTGTCCGCCGGGCGTAGTGCAGAAATATTTAAGTAAGATCTCCGGTCCGCTGCTGGATCGGATCGACCTGCATGTAGAAGTTACTCCCGTAAACTTCGCCGAACTCTCCAGCGACCGCCTTGCCGAAAAAAGCGAAGATATCCGCACCCGCGTCATCAAAGCCCGCGAAATTCAGGCCGCCCGTTTCGACAACAAGCCCGACCTGCATGCCAACGCCCAGATGAGCCCGCAAATGGTACGTAGCATCTGCAAGATCTCCGAAGCCGGGCAGAACTTGTTGAAGAAGGCCATGGAGAAATTAGGCCTCTCCGCCCGTGCTTATGACAGAATATTAAAAGTAGCCCGGACTATTGCCGATCTGGCTGGTAGCGAAGAGATTGAATTAGAGCATTTAGCCGAGGCGATACATTTCAGAAGTTTGGACAGAGAGGGATGGGCAGGGTAAGTGTGAAACGTAGTCTCCGGGCATAGTCGTCCGTAGTTTGGAAACTACGGGCAGCGGTTATCCGACAATATATTGATGCAACTACTGGCGGGTCATTTCCAACTGAGAAAGGAATCGTAAATAATGGTAATACAGGCGTACATATAGTGCCCGCAAGACCATAAAACAATGAATATCGATCATCAAGAATTAAGAACGCAGCTTAAACTTTCTGCTCAACGAGCACTATTGGGAATGATTTACCCAAGTATCAGAGGTATCGCAATTGGATCTCTGGAAAGGAAGACTTTTAAGATAATTGTTTACTTAGATCGTCCGCCCACAGTAGAAGATTTTGAAAATGTAAGTGATATAGCCGGAGAAATATTGGCGGATATGAATTTTGTTAATACCGAAGAAAAATGTGAATTCATCACTGCTCCTATTTCCAAACTCGATAAATTGGATTTTTGGGCATACGTTAGGAAAGAATCGAGCCTAATGCGAGAGTTAAAGCTATCTTGATAGGGCCTCTCAATGGCAATCCGGGTATGCGCCCCTGGTCGAAGTTTTAGCGTAGCGTAACTTCGATCCTAAAATATTTCAAGCTTTCAGCTTGAGTAAACATTAACCAAATACGAGAGCAAAATCTACAGGCTACTTAAGCTGAATGCTTAACCCATTTTAAATCTAAGTTACGCTACGCTAAATTTAGACCAATTGCAGGAAAGCAGTTTTAAATCCTCCCCTAACAACCAAATAATCCACATATTTGCCTAACGCAATTATGACCCGCAATATCTCCGTCGATAATTTTCTCAAACTTGAAGAAAGCATCCCGCTCATTGATGTGCGTACGCCTGCGGAGTTTGCGCAGGGGCATATTCCAAATGCATTTAATATTCCTTTATTCACGAATGAAGAAAGGGTACAAGTTGGCACTACCTATAAGCAGATAGGGCGCGAGGAGGCGATCCTTTTAGGGTTTGATCTTACCGGATCTAAATGGTCGGGTTTTATTAAGGAGGCGTTGGTTATTGCGCCCGCCAAAAAAATTGCCGTGCATTGCTGGCGTGGCGGCATGCGCAGCGGCGCCATGGCCTGGGCGCTTGATCTGTATGGCTTCGAGGTTTACTTGATCCAGGGCGGCTACAAAAAATACCGCAACTGGGTGCATCGTCAATTTGAAGCGAGCTGTAACCTGATGATCTTAGGCGGCATGACCGGCTCGGGTAAAACACGGCTATTGCATCAGTTGCAAACCAACGGCGAGCAGATCATTGATCTGGAACACCTTGCGCAGCATCAGGGGTCAACCTATGGCACCATGAATAAAATGGTGCAGCCTACCCAGGAACAATTTGAAAACGACCTGGCCGATTGTCTAAGAAGCCTTAATCCCAACCAGTGGGTTTGGATAGAAGACGAAAGTTTGACCATTGGTAAGCGTTCCATCCCCAACGCTTTCTGGCACCAGATGCGCGCTGCTTTTTTGATTGATATACAGGTTGACCTGGCGCATCGCGTTACATCATTAGCTGCCGAATACGGCTGCCTGGATAAGGATTTTCTGATCGAATGCACCGAACGCATTCGCAAGCGCCTCGGTCCCGAACAAACCAGGGATGCCATTGCTGCCATTCGCGAAGACCGTATGGAAGACTTTGTTCGCCTCACGCTGGTTTATTACGATAAAACTTATCGCGCCGGACTATCGAAACGCGCTCCGGATAAAATTCATCACTTGCCCATAGACTCAACTGATGTCGCTGCAAGCACAAAACAGCTACTTAATTTCATCAAAACGCTTACAAACGTTAACGCATAATGGACGCTACAACCGTTAAACTTACTCAATATTCGCATGGCGCGGGCTGCGGCTGCAAGATTAGCCCGGCTATACTCGATAAGATATTGCACAGCCCTGTGGCGGCCATTCCCGATGCCCGCTTGCTGGTGGGTAACGACAAACGCGACGATGCCGCCGTGCTTGATCTGGGCAACGGCACCGCACTAATCTCCACTACCGATTTTTTTATGCCAATTGTGGATGATGCCTACGATTTTGGTAGAATCGCCTCGGCCAATGCCATCAGCGATGTGTATGCTATGGGCGGAAAGCCCGTGCTCGCTATTGCCATATTGGGCTGGCCTATTGATAAGCTCGCACCGGAGATAGCACAAAAAGTACTGGAAGGTTCGAGAGCGGTTTGTGCCGAGGCGGGCATTACCCTAGCCGGTGGGCACAGCATCGATTGCCCCGAGCCGGTATTCGGACTGGCTGTTAACGGTATGGTGAATATTCCGCAGCTGAAACAAAACTCCACGGCTACAGCCGGCTGTCGTTTATATCTAACCAAGGCGCTTGGCGTCGGCATTCTCTCTACCGCTCAAAAACGGGGTTTGTTATTGCCCGAAGACGCGGTCATTGCCCTGAAAAGCATGACCACGCTGAACAGTCTTGGCGAGTTTTTTGGGCAAATGGAATCGGTAAAAGCCATGACCGATGTAACAGGTTTCGGGTTGTTAGGCCACCTGTCTGAAATGTGCGAGGGCAGCGGCCTTTCTGCCGTGGTTGAATTTGATAAGGTTCCGGCAATTGCTTCTTTAGACTATTACTTAGATCGGCAATGCTTCCCCGGCGGCACACAGCGCAACTGGAACAGCTACGGGCATAAGGTCAGCCCGTTGACAGACCGGCAGCGCTATATCCTGGCCGATCCGCAAACCAGCGGCGGTTTACTGGTGGCCGTCGAAGAAAACGCCACCACCGAATTTGAAAAAATCCTTAAAAAACGGGGGCATGAATTTATGTCGTTCGGCTGGCTGAAAGAAAAAGGAAATAGGCCGGTAATTATGGTTGTTTAGGGTCAATCTACACCGTAGCTGTAAGTTTAACACAAAAACATCTACCGCTAACAACATGAAAATAAAATCAGACGAAGTTAGAATAGACGGACATTGGAATTTTGACGGCTCAAAAATGATTGCCGACGAGCATACCCAACGAATTTATGAGCTTATTAAGAATCACCTTATCAAGGTCTCCACTGATTTTAGTGGTTGGTTAACTCTTTATCAAGATCCAACCGATGGACGCTACTGGGAATTAAATTATCCAAATGGCGAATTGCAGGGCGGAGGCCCTCCATCATTAACATTTTTGCCTTACCCAGATGTTAAAACCAAATACAAGCTTTAACTAATGATATAGAGCTCAAATACCGAATTTTCGCACGAAAAGCTTATTTTGTAGCATGAAACGATTGCTTTTCCTGGTCTTGCTTTTCCCCGCGCTCAATAGCCTCGCCCAAAAAAGCCTGATATCTTACGAGGACATCAAATACCTGTTGCACAATAACCTGGCCCACGCCGATACTTTTTTAACAGCTAAAGGCTATGTGATCGCCAAAAAAGATAACAACACCAAAAACCGCAAATACGTGGCCACCCTTATCGGGGGCACACATAATGAGATCTCCCTGCGCCTTGATGGCCGTCGTTTATTTATTGAAATTGAATCGAACGAGTTGAACCAATATAACCTCATCCGCGAGTCTGTTTCACAGTTTTTAGTGAGAGACGGTATGGTGGCCGATATTCAAACCTATTCGGTAAAAGACCTTGGCAATATTTATATCTCGGTGAGCGAAGCCGTGCCGTACGATCCGTTAAGAAAGGATTATACTATTCAGATCATGGGTGATAAGGGTATTACGGTTTATAATTGAGGGTCTTTACTCCGCAATTGAATAAAGTTGGGTATCTTAGTGCTTTGATAAATGCGCCTGACGATCACTCTTTTATTCCTTTTATTTCTTAAAGCCGGTGTCTTATTGGCTTCAGGTACTGATACGCTTAAACTTTACTATGCCATAGATGATTTCGGTATTTCGCCCGCAAACAAAGTCAAGCTGGATAGCATAAAAACCGCGCTGAAAAATAACATGGCCGTAACTGTTAACGGCTTTGCCGATTATCTCGGCCAGAATATTCCAAACATCGACCTGTCTAAAAACCGTGCGGAAACCGTTAAGCAATACCTGCTTACGCTAAATAATACATTGAACATTGCTGCCGCCGGCAATGGCGCCGTTGCCATAACTACAGCCAGGTCTGCTGCCGGGCAGCCGGTTAACCGCAGGGTTGATGTGATCTACGAAGTCCCGAAAGTTTATCGGATTGTCCGGACAGTCATCAGGCGACAAGGGTTTGAGGAACCCAAGCGGCCACCGCAGCCGGCACCGATACCCCCACCCCCGGCGGGCTTCATCAAAAAAATGGACAGTCTAAATAACATCCCCGCAGGCGCAAGTATTAGTTTCGAAGAACTCACCTTCCAGGGCGGCAAACACTTGCCGAACCCCGAAGCAGCGCAATATCTTAACGGGCTCTCTGCATATTTAAAAAAGCACGACAATATCAGCTTCGAGATTATAGGTCACGTTTGCTGTGAAGTGGCCGCTTATGATGGTTACGATACGGATACCCGTCAATACAGCCTTTCAGTGAACCGGGCGAAATATATTTACGATTACCTGCTGAAGGAAGGCATCGACCCTAAACGGATGATTTACAAAGGCGTGGGGGCCAGTAAACCAAAAGCATATCCCGAACAGACCGAGCACGACAGGTACCTGAACCGCCGCGTGGAAATACTCATTACCGGGAAACAATCTTATGCCAATTAATTTGCGGGGAAAGCTGACCTTTTCGCTATAAAGTAATAATATTGTGCCACCGCGTATGAACAAAAAATCATTCAGGCTGACGAGTTATCAGTGGGTCCAGTTACTCTATATTTTAGTAGCTGTCGCAATGTGGGTATTAAAGCTTTTTCACCCCCGGTACAATAATTTTAACGTCTTCCGTGGCTCGTTCTATAACCTCGTCAACCACGTAAATCTGTACGCGGCACATCCTGCGCAACATTACGATTACTATTATTATGGGCCGCTTTTCGGTTTGTTCTTCGCCCCTTTTGCACTACCACCTAAACTTGCAGGGCTGCTTTTGTGGGAGTTGGCCAACGCAGTTGCGTTGCTTGCCGCCGTGGCTTATTTACCCTTAGATGAATGGCGCAAAAAGATCCTGCTGTTGTTATGTGTTATTGAATTTACTAATTCGGCATTCTCCGAACAATTTAACCCAATGATAACTGCGGGTATAATTGTCACCTTTGTGCTGATCGAAAAGGGCAAAGATGGTTGGGCCACCCTGCTAATAGTACTTGGCACATTAATGAAATTATATCCTGTCGTCGGTCTTGCCTTTTTCCTGTTTTCAAAAAACAAGGGCAAGTTTATCATTTATACTGCCATGTGGACAGTTGTGCTATTGGCCCTGCCTTTATTGTTCACCAGCTTCGATTTTCTCACGGCATCATACCGGGAATGGCTACCCGCAGTGAGTCATAAAAACATGATCAATCACGATCTGCTGGCCCGTTCGCAGGATATATGTGTAATGGGCATCGTGCGCGATTTTACCCGGAGCCCCAACATTCCCGATCTCCCCTTTTTGATCGGCGCAGCTGTTATATTCGCGCTGCCGCTGCTTCGGTTTAGTCAATACAAATCCGAAAAGTTCAGGTTACAAGTACTGGCAACATCGCTCATCATGGTGGTGATCTTCAGCACCGGCGCCGAAAGCCCCACCTTCATCATCCCGCTGGTCGGCATTTCCCTCTGGCTGATGATGCAGAAGAAACCGTTTTCCCGCGCTAACATCGTCCTCATTGTGTTCTTATTGATATTAACCGGCCTTGGATTGTCAGACGTTATGCCCGTGGGGATACGCCGTGATATCATTGGTAAATATGGAATGAAGGCCTGGCCATGTATTGTAGCCTGGCTAATTATAACCTATCAGTTGCTGTTTAAAGATTTTACAGCTGAAGACACTCCCGGCGAAACTGTCGTCAGCAAGAAGCGTCTGGTATAATTCTAGTTATTCCTTGTGGGCTAAACAACACAGCGTCAGTGCATAAAACCAACGGTTGTATGTTTTTCTACCCACAACAAGTTTAAAAAACCGGGTATTTATCTGCTTTTCCATACAGCATTATTTTGAAAGGTCGTCAAACAGTTCCTAAAGTGTATTGGAACATCTTTTGCAATGTTTTACATCCACAATACCCCGAGGCCTAAAATTGTAAAAAGATGGTGAACTTTTTAATGATTGATGACAATCCTATCGAACACCTGATCATGCAACGGCTGTTTGATAAGTTTCATTTATTCCCCGGGGCCGAACACAGCACCGATGCACGGTTGAGCATGAACCTGATAGAAAACCATTGCGTTACCCCCGATGTTATTTTTCTCGACCTGAATATGCCCGGGTTCAACGGATGGGACTTCCTTGAAGGATTCGACGGTATTTATAAGGAAATAAAAAAGCCGGTTGATATTTATATTATTTCTTCGTCTATCAGCCCCCAAGACCGCGAACTGGTTAATAAGTATAATTTTGTAAGGGCAATGATCAGTAAACCGGTAAAAACGGAAACGCTGTTGAACCTCTATTCCCTCTATCAGGTGGCGGGCCGCGCTGCGAGTTGAGGTAAGCGTATCGATTTATGTTGATTTTTTTCGGGAAACATGTCCTGTCGTAGCTCTTGATTTTTAATCCCACGCTCTCTCTCAGTAACTTATTATAAATAAAATAAATTAATAAGAAACTTGTATTTGTTAAATATGTTCCATAGCTTCACCTATCTCAACCCAATGAACAACAACGACAAGAAGATCATCATTTTTGATGACGACGAGGATATTCTTTCCATTTGCAGTTTCATATTGGAAGAACGTGGCTGGACGGTAAATGCTTACTCGGATTGCAATAACATTATTGCCAAGGTTTCGGCCATTTTACCTGATGTAATCCTGATGGATAACTGGATTCCGGACGATGGGGGTATTATTGCCACTCAAAAGTTAAAGCAGAACGAAGAACTGAAAAACATCCCTATTATTTACTTCTCGGCCAACAGCGATATCGAGCTACTTGCCAATCATGCCGGTGCCGAGACCTATCTGGCCAAGCCATTTGATCTGGAAGAATTAGAGCGTGTGATCAATTCCGTGCTGGCAGCGTAATAAGTTAAAGACATTATATAAAAAACGAGCCGGCTTGACTATCAAACCGGCTCGTTTTTTTATAGTTATTAGTCTTGTATTGCAGACGGACCGCCGCCAGGGAAGCCACCGCCCCCGTCACGACCGCCGCGCCTGAAGCCACGTGACGCCGGATCACCCTGCATTGGCGATTTCCCGGCAAATTTTTGCAGGCGAAGCGTAAAGGTAGCGAGGAAATAACGTGATAGCCTGTTAACCTGTGTTTGTGTAATGGCGCTGGCCGATGCAGTTGATGAAAAGCCTGTGTTTTGGTTAAATAAGTCGAAAGCCGAAACACGGATGGTGCCGCGGTGATCTTTCATAAATCTGCGTTCCACATACATGTTCAATACGGTTGGATTGGCAATTTTTACGTTCGAAGTATAACCGTAGTTGGTAATGTGCTGCAGGTCATAGCTTACTGTCCAGTCGCCAAAGTAGTTCTTGCCAATCAGGCCCGAGCTCCAGGCCCTGATGTTCGATACCGCATCGGTAAGCGGATTTACTATCGAGTTACTGGTGCGGTTAATGCTGTAATTGGTGAATACCTGCGCATCTATATGGTCGGTTAAATCAACCCTGAAGCTCAGCCCCGGGGTAAATACCAGGTTCTTACCAACGTTCTTTTCAGTTTTTTCGGTACCTGCTGTATCTATACTGCTCAGGTAACCAATATTATTGTTATAAGTAAGCAAACCGCTAAGCGATAACGTGTACTTTCGGTTTGCCCATGGCTTTGCATAAGTTACGCGTCCGTTTATGTTGTAAACGCCATCGGCATTCAGGTACTGCGTTAAAATGGTGTTCTGGAAACGCGGATCACGACGGTAAATGCTTGGGTAGGTAATAGAATTGGTTACTGCCGCATTTTGCGTTTGCGAAAATTGTACCGATGTAAAGAACACATTGCCGGTTGCAATGCTGAAGTTGTTGTACCTGATCTGGAAGTTGTTGGTGAACTGCGGCTTCAGATCAGGGTTACCCTGTACCGGGTAAAGTGCGTTCGAGAAATCGATAGTAGGCTGCAATTGCGTAAAGCTTGGCTGGCTGCTCGAACCATTATAGTTAACCGTGAAGGCCTTGCTGCGCGAAAAGTTGTAAACGAACCTTGCAGAAGGGATAACATTGAAGGTTGATACGTGTGTAGACAATCCGGTTAGCGGAGAATAGCCGTCAAGCACTGCCGGCTGAACGCCCACCCCGAGAATGTAATTGTATTTCTTTTCGCTGAAACGGAAGTTTAAGCCCACGCGGTTGGTGGTAAAGTTGTAGTTGTACCGGGTACTCAATGCGCTGTCATTTCTGAAAGTTACGCGTGAAGCATCGTACAAGGTATCTGTTTCCTTGTCATTAGTGGTATTTGTGCGGTTGAAGGCATAGTTCAACTCCAGGTATGCATGCTGTGTAAGCGGCGACAAATACGAAAACGTAACGCCGTACGTAGTGCTGCGGCTGTCGGTATTAATTACCTGGTTTGCGGGTGCGGTAGGCAGCCCGGTAGTAAAGTTGTACAACGGGTTTTGATATGAATAGTTATGCCCTGTGCTGATGTTTGCATTAATGCTGATGTTATGCCTGTGCGGAAGCCTGCGGTTATACAAAATGTTCAGGCCATAGGTTGGCGCCTGCGAATCGCCATTGGTATTGGAAGTATATGCAGAGCTTACGGTACCATTACGCACAAAATTCACATTTTCAAAATCGGTAGTAGTGGTGCCGGCATAAGTAAAGTTTGGTGTTATTTTTAAGTAATTAACCGTATCGGGCTTGTACTCCATATTCCAGTTAAAACGGTGATTCACGTTATGATCCATTTCGTTGCTGCTTTGATTTTGCACCGATGGATTGGTGGGCGACAGGTTTTGTTGTAAAATGTTATTGGTTGTATTTGTGGTTTTATCAGCAAAGCTGTAGCTGCCGTAAACCGAAAGCGCTTTTCCCCATTGATCGCGGAAGTTCACGCCTATTGATTTTGCATCGTTGATACCGTTTGCTGTGGTGGTCAAACTACCCTGTGTTGCCCCACCGCCGCCTCGGCCGGCATTACCACGACCGCCGCCGCCGCCGAATCCACCGCCTCCTCCACCACCGGTGCTGCCGAATGAGAACGTGTTTACGTTTGTGTTATTAATGCTTCCCAAAACTGCTATTTGCTGGTCGCCATTGAAACGGAACGCATTTACTGACGTAAGGAAACGGTTTTTATCGGGAATGCCCTGATCTGCAGGAAGCATATCACGGCCATCGCCAGCTGTGGCCTGCCCAAAATAGCCGTAGTTTTTATCTTTCCTAACGGTAATGTTCATGATCTTATCCGGGTCGCCGGTTTTAACGCCGGTAAGGTTTGCCTGGTCGCCGTAATCATCTATCATCTGGATATTGTCGACCACATCGGCAGGCAGGTTCTTCAGCGCACTCTGCACGTCGCCCCCCATAAAATCCTTGCCGTTTATCCTAACTTTGGTAACCTGCTTACCCTGCGTGCTTACATTGCCGTTTATATCTACATCAACCCCCGGCAACTTTTTAACAAGGTCCTCAACAGGGGCGTTCTCACGTACCTTGTAAGCGCTGGCCTGGTACTGCACGGTATCTTCTTTTAAAGTAACCGGTACCACCCCTACTATGGTAACCTCATTCAGTAATTTCGATTCTGTTTTCAGTACGATATTTCCTAAATCGGCAGGGCCGTTAGAGTTATCAAGCGTGTAGCGCCGTCTCAATTTCTGGTAGCCTATAGAGGTTACCGTAATTACCAGCCTGGTGCCTTTAATGCCGCTGGCAACAAATTTTCCGTTAATGTCGGCTATGGTTATGGTACTGTCGCCTTTGTCTGATGTAATTTTAACGTTGGCAGATGGAACAGAGAGCTTAGTGGAATCGATAACGGTTCCATGCACATCGCGCCCCGGTTGCGCATAGGAACAGGTAATGGTAAAAAAGGTTATAGTAAGAGCAAGTAATAGAGGTTTCATTTTAAAGTTTTGTGCATCCAGGGGTTAGTTAATTTCTCAATTATGTGTGTAAAGACACAAATCGGATGCAAATGTTCAATTAAATATTCCTAAATATCTAATAATCATAGTATTGTTACACATATAAAGAAAAAGCCCCCTGATTACCAGGGAGCTTCTATATAGAATGGAATATGAGCTATTTAATTCTAATCTGATAATTATTCAGATAAGTGCAGCGCTGCCGCCACCTCGCTGAAATTCTTAATATTCAGGTTAGGGTTTTTAGCATTCAACGTAGTGATAGCAGTGCCAGGTATAACTACTACCCTGAAGTCGATTCCGCTTGCCTGGGTAAAGTTAGCTTTCAGGTCAATGTAGCCAACGCCATAGTCGTTAAATGTAATAGAGTGGTCTGCTTCCGAATATGGTAATGCATACCAGCCGGTGTTTGAGCCTGTATTGCGCAGGTAAACCAAAACGGTCCCCGAGTCAACTATTGATTGTGTAATAGCGGGAACGCTGAATTTGGTGAGCCCTGCTACAACAACGCCCTTATTTACCAGCAGGAAGTTTTCTACGTCGGCATTTCCCGGATCGCCTTTATCACCTTTAGGACCCTGAGGGCCAGTTGCACCAGTAGCGCCGGTTGCTCCCTGGGCGCCGGTAGCGCCAGTTGCACCAGTAGCGCCTTGTGAGCCGGTATCACCTTTATCTCCTTTTGGTCCCTGTGCGCCCGTAGCGCCGGTAGCACCTGTAGCGCCTATTGGTCCTTGCGCGCCGGTTGGGCCTTGTGGTCCTGCAGCTCCCGTAGCACCGGTAGCACCTTGGGCACCGGTTGCACCCTGTGGCCCTACCGCACCTTGAGCACCTGTGGCGCCGGTATCACCTTTATCTCCTTTTGGCCCCTGCGGGCCAACCGGTCCTCCTGCTGGGCCTGCTGGGCCCTGCGGTCCGGCAGGCCCAGTTGCGCCGGTTGCGCCTTGTGCGCCGGTAGCGCCCGTAGCACCTGCCGGGCCTGGTGTTTTATCCTTTTTGCATGCCGTTATGCTGAAAAGGCAGAAGAATAAAATAGGTAGTAAAAGTTTAAATGACTTCATATTCAAATGTGATTATTGTGTTTGTGAGTGCTTTCTACGATACGGTTTTAAAATTGGTTACATTTCTTACCTCTAAGAGTATAAATTATCCACAAGTTAACATGGGTATGCTTGCACATTACACTTCATCGCTCAACAAATGTTTAAAAATACGCTAATACGAAAGTAACAATGTGGCACGGTTTTCGTTAAAGTTTAAAAAAACATTAACCTATGGCTAACATTAATTCAACCCTTCATGCAAAAGTGCATAACTGGATAGACGCTATCGGCTTCCGGTTAAACGGCTCGCAAACAAGCGATAACAACGTTACAACCAATCATTATTTCTTCGAAACGTTTAACTTTTTTGAACGTGCAAAGAATAACGATATGAAAAATTCGAAATTTTTGTGTTTCGACGCTTACGGTCAAACCATCAATGTAAAATCGTTGCTCGATTTGCAGACCGCTTTTTTTGAAAACATAAGTCAGTTATGAGCGTTGCGCAGGTTGGTGTTGAGCGATAGTCAGTAATTGTAAATAAATATATAGCCGCCGTTCTGGCGGTATAAACAAAAAGTCCCGTCCTGAAAAACAGGCGGGACTTTTTGTTTTGTATACAATCTGTTATTTAGTTTCCTAAATTAATTGCAGGCCAGCAGTTTAAGTACTGTCCTTCTTCATTCTTAACCGGAATGTCGTTAATTCCACGACCACCTGCCGCCGGAAGATTCACAACCGGGCGCGTTGGGTTCAGCGCTTCTTTAATCCGCAGGTGCAGGTCGGCGTAATGTGCCGTAGTAACCGCATCGCCGCCTTTTGGCAATTTCGCGTCAATGGTTTTCAGTTCAGCGCGCGCCAGCGGACGGATGTCAGACAGCGTCATGTTGATAGGCGTTAAACCAAAGTTAGCCATCGCGGCCGCCGAAACACCCGGGATGCCTTTAAAATCATCATTCAGCAGGCTTTTTAAATTTTCAATATAGCCACGCTGTAAGTTGCGTTTAAATGCATCGGGCCGGCCTGCGGTAAATATGCCGCCACGCAAATCATTAAACAGTTCGGTAACGGTATATGCCTTACTGCCATTACGGGTCTGGTTATCGAACATCCGCGAAATGCGCGATTGCGATAACACGTTGGTCAACGTGTTGGTCTGAATATTCTTGATCCGGTTCAGCATTATGCCATTATCAAATTTACTCAGCTCCTCGCTGTTGATCATCCACAGCGGCGAAGTGAATAATTCCTTATTAAGGAAAGCTACTGCACTCTGCTGCAGGTTCTTCGGAACAAAATCATAAACCGGGCCTTTTTGGTCATAGGTTTTAAAGTTTTCGTTCATGCCGCCAATGTTGGTGGTAACGTGGCCCATATACCGGTTAAACTGGTTTAATACCTCCGTGTAAAGTTCTTCCAGGTCATCAAACTCTTCGCCGGGCTGGTAAGTCCATTTTTCAATGTTCGGCAATATGCGTTTCAGGTTGGCAATGCCGTAGGTGCTTGCTTTCATAGCATTATCACCTAAGTCTTCATTCTGCAGGCGCGGATCAATACTTGTTCCCTGGCGGCCGTAATAATAAAGCGGATTCCCTGCTTTTTCTTTGGTCCAGGCGTCAAGTATTTCCTTTTCCTGCTTTGGCGATTTTTTTCCCGGGAACCAGGTATAGCCCCATTTAATGGCCCATTTGTCGTATTCGCCAATGGCAGGATAAAAATGTGTTACGCCATCGCCCGGTTGAGCAATATAGTTGAAACGCGCATAGTCCATTATTGATGGCGCCGTGCCATGTTTATCTGTAAATGTTTTTGAGCGCAGCGAATCAACCGGGTAAGCATAACTCGAACCAAAGTTGTGCGGAAGGCCAAGGGTGTGGCCAATCTCGTGCGATGACACAAAACGGATCAGGTTGCCCATTTCCTCATCGGTGAATTTGGCTTTACGTGCATCAGGGTTAGCCGCGGCGGTTTGTACAAAATACCAATCACGCAGCAACAGCATAACGTTGTGGTACCAGCCTACATGGCTTTCCAGGATCTCGCCTGTACGGGGATCGGAAAAGTGCGGACCGTAGGCATTCAACACGTTCGATGCAAAGTATCGTACTACAGTATAACGTGCATCCTCAGTACTAAATTCAGGATCTTCTTTCGGTGTTGGGGCCTCTTTACCAACTATAGCATTTTTAAAGCCTGCTGCTTCAAACGCTTTATTCCAGTCGTTAATACCAGCTATCAGGTAAGGCACCCATTTTTTCGGCGTAGCCGGATCAATGTAGAATACAATCTGTTTCTTTGGTTCCACCAGTTCACCGCGCTCATAGGCAGCCTCATCTTTAGGCTCCAGTTTCCAGCGGTGAATGTATGATGTTACTTCAGCCTTTTGCGCCTCGGTTCCGTAATCGGTTTGGCTTTGGCCGAAGAAGCCCACGCGCGAATCCCTCAAACGCGCCTTCATCGGCGTTCTGGGTAATAACAGCATTGAGGTATTCAGCTCAAAGGTAACCGCGGCGTTGGTGTTATCAGTTGGTGATTCTGCCGCGCGGAATGTTTTCAATGTGCGGGCTTCAATGTTAATCGGAAAGCTCTTTATGGTATCGATATACGAACGTGAGTTATCCAAAGTCGACATCTTGTACGCCTTTTTTAAGTCATCGGAAATACTGATCGCGGCAACATCGCCGTTGTAGAAATCGGTCACGTCAATTACCACTCCGGTAGTATCCTTGTTGTAAGCTTTGATATCAAAAGAGGCTAATACTACATCGAGGTTTGAGTTTTTTACCGAGCGGTACATGTCTGACGTGCTGTCGGCGCGGATAGAGTATGATGGTACACGGATAAAGATCTGTTTATCGTGGCGCTCCCATTTCCAAACCTGATCGTTTTCAGATTCGCCGCCATATTGCTGATAAGGGACTTTCACATTTGCAGGAGTTTTGGCTAAACGGGTTATCACCAGCATTTCGCGGTTAAGCAGCGAGTCGGGAATCTCGAAGTAATATTTGCCATCAACTTTGTAGGTGTTGAAGAGGCCCTTATCCTCTTTGGTTTTTGCCGGAATCAAATCGCCGAACTTTTTGATCCCTTCCTTTTTTGATGGTCCGATAGTTGCCGTAGCGCTCGAACCGGAGCTTGTAGCCGTGGTTTTAAGCGTTACCGTTTGTGCTGCCGCTTCCTTCTTTGTTTTGCAGGAACCCGCCGCTATTGCAATTGCTATAGCGCTTAAGCACAAATAAGAGTTTGTACGTAATAGTTTGTTCATCTTAATATATCAATCCTTAAATAAATCAGGTTAAACTGTAAACTTATGCAAAATACAAGCTATTTATTAATAGCAACATTTTTGTTACACGGGCGGCATTAAAATCCCCCTTTTAGGGTGATGGTTCAGGTTATCAGCATTATGTTTAGTCACAACGGGCCGGTTTATATCCGTCGCCGTAACCTTATAATAACCTGGTCCCGCTGTTTATCATGATAGATCTCCAACAGCAAACTACGGTCATTTTGCGACTTAAATATATTGTCTATTTGCTCCAGGGTCATATTCTTAACCGGTTTTAAATTTATGGCCAGTATTTCATCGTCTTTTTCCAGCCCTATCTCATCCGCCGGCGATCCCGGCTCCACCCGGCTAATGATCACCCGGTTGTAATCTGTTCCCGCACTATAATACTCCATCCCGCTCATATCATGTTCAAACGGATCTTTGAAGTGATCCCCCTGTTTCAAGTATAGCGCACTGTCAGGATAATCTATAATTACATTAAAGCGTTTAAGTATGCCAATGCCCAGGTTGCCATCGCGCTTAATGGAAAGTGTGCTGTACTGATCGCCCACCGGAAACGAGGTAATTACATCCTTGATTTTAAACTTGCCGATATCCAGCTCTTTGATACGGCTCAAAAAGCCATTAACCGGACCTGTAAGGCCTACGCCTAAATTAGCCGCTATGAAAGTTGCCGGCAATCCGTGTTTTTCTATGATGTTCTCGAGTGACAGGGCATGCCCTGCCCCCAGGTCCATGATGAGCTTATCATCCGTCTTCGTCCCGTCGGGAAAGGTAACCCGGGCTTTGATATATGGCTTCCTCTCTTCTACACTCATCGGTATTCGCGCCCCTTTGCTAAATAACCTCAGGTCTTTAGGCCTTGAAACGGACAAGGTACTATCGTTATAATTTATTTTTACCGCCAGATTATTAAAAAACTCGTAACCCAGCAGCCCGTGTATGGGGATACCCGCATAGTTAGACAAGCCGAAATGATCTACTTTCAACACAGCCGCTGCTACATCATAACTCTTAAGTCCGGGGATCTGAATATCTAAAGCCGACGTAACATACGCTTCAAAAGCATCGCCCTCGCCAATGCCCGAGATTTTCAGCGTTCGTTTAATAATGTTTAAAGAGTCGATAAGTTTTGGGTCGGTAATTAACATCAGGCCCACTCCGGTATCTAAAATAAAGTTGAAAGGGCCTTTATTGTTGATGTCGAGCTGAATTACAATCATGTCCCTTATCATCTTGAAAGGGATAGTTACACGTTTTCTGTTATCCTTCAAATCAAAGTACTGTGCCCTGACCGGCGGGTGCCAGCAAAATAATAAAATCAACAGCAGAAAAGCGTGCCGCAGGGCTCTTCTTTGCAGGAAACCCTTTATAGTATGAAATAGCCTGATCAACAAAAGTTATATTTGGTTACTAAAAGTACGTATTAATCATATAAAATTAACCCCAATGCAACGAAAAGTATATATTATACCAACGCTGATACTGAGCCGTTTTATATCTTTTCAAAATGCCGATGCGGGCAAATACATAAACAAAAAATCAAAAAGCTGTTTAAGCATTCACAGTTAATGAACAGCCATTTAACCGGGTTCGCGCTGTACGACCGCGATAATAAAAAATGGTATTCGAACTAAATTCCGATAAATATTTTACGCCAGCCTCTAATACTAAGCTGGTTACGTTTTATACCTGTCTCCGGTTGCTTGGCGATTCCGTCCCGTCCCTGAAATATATAACCAGGGGCGATTCGCTTATTTTTTGGGGCACCGGCGACGCCTCATTTCTTCATAGTGAACTAAAAGCTGTTAACGGGTATAACTTATTAAAAAAACAGCGGCATTTATTACTCCGTCGGGAGTTATAGGAATGCCCGTCGCGGTTGTACAACAGCCGTTGCCTCCAGCTGCTAAAACCATTTACAACTCCAATGCCGATACGGTTTACCGTCACATGCTGTCCGGAGCAAACGAAAGACATTTCCCTTGTGAAAATGAAAAAAGTGACCCGGATCACTTTTTATCCTGCATTTAATTACATTTTGTCTTCGTTGTATTTTTGATATTTGTGATCAAAATCACGTTATGGAGAATGCAGCCTTGCTTAAAGCGATTATTGATAACGCCATCGATGGGATAATCACCATCGACGGTCGCGGCATTGTAGAGTCGATCAATCCCTCGGCTTGTCAATTGTTCTTATATGCGCCGGAAGAAGTGATCGGAAATAATGTTTCCATGCTTATGCCGCCGCCTTATCAGGAAGAACATGATCATTATATCGCACGCTATCAACAAACACGGCAAGCACACATTATTGGCATCGGCCGCGAGGTAACGGGCCTTCGGAAAGATGGAACAACCTTCCCGTTCCGCTTAGGGGTAAGCGAGGTGCAATTTGCCGAACGTAAGATCTTTACCGGTTTTATCCATGACCTCTCGCGGGAGAAGGAAGCCGAGGAGCAATTAAGGGACTATGCAGCACACCTGGAAGACCTGGTCGAAAGTCGTACCGCATCCTTAAAAGATTCTGTGATGGCGCTTGAACGGGCCAAGGAAGAGGTTAGTTCTTCTCTGGTCAAAGAAAAAGAACTGGGGCTGCTAAAAAGCCGGTTCGTGTCAATGGCCTCACACGAATTCCGTACGCCACTCAGCGCGGTTCAGCTTTCAGCGGCATTGATCGAAAAATATGCCCAGCCGTATGACAATGAAAATATTCGTAAGCATGTAGCAAAGATCAAAGGCTCCGTAGGTATCCTGACGGGTATCCTGAATGACTTCCTGTCGATCGAAAAGCTGGAAGCCGGTAAAGTAGAAGCGGTATGCAGCCCTTTTGATTTGGTTAGCTTCGCCGAAGAGATCACGGATGAATTACAACTGGTGGCTAAACAAAATCAGTATATCATTTACCAGCATACCGGTACGGCCAATATGGCCAATCTTGACCAGAACCTGCTACGGCATTGCATCACTAACCTTATCGGCAATGCGATCAAATATTCCGGTGAAAATACTTTCATAGAATTTAACACCGAGATTGCTCCGGAACAATGTGTGATCACCATCAAAGATAATGGCATCGGCATTCCAGAGACCGATCAGAAACATTTGTTTGAGGCTTTCTTTCGGGCACATAACACCGGCAATATTCCCGGAACCGGTCTGGGTTTAAATATCGTAGCCCGTTATGCCGGCCTGATGAATGGCCGGGTGGATTTTAAAAGTGAAGTAAACCAGGGCACCTCATTCACCATCACATTTCAAATTGTATGAAAAAGAAAGTACTCATCATTGAAGATAATAATGACATACGGGAAAATGTTGTCGAGATCCTCCAGTTGGCCGGCTATGAGGTCAACGCCGCGCACAACGGTAAGAGCGGAGTAGAGCTTGCGCAACAGCACCTGCCAGACGTGATCCTTTGTGACATTATGATGCCGGAACTGGACGGCTATGGCGTACTCTATATGTTGAGCAAAAATCCGGCTACTGCAGCCATACCTTTCATCTTCCTGACTGCAAAAGCCGAAAAAGTAGACCTCAGGAAAGGTATGGAAATGGGGGCCGATGACTACCTTACCAAGCCGTTTGACGATATGGACCTGCTGAATGCGATTGAAATGCGCTTAAAGAAAAAGGCTTTTCAAAAAGAATTTTACAGCAATTCTCTGGAACGGCTGCATACGCTGATTGGTAGGAACGAAGGATTGAACGAATTGAGTAAGATCATCCGGGAACGCAAAAGCCGGCCGTTCAAAAAGAACCAGGTTATTTATTACGATGGTGACTGGGGCGCAGGCATTTACTTGGTTATAAGCGGTAAGATCAAAACAGTTCGCCTGGCCGAGGATGGCCGTGAGCTCATGACCGGGATATTTGGAAACGATGAATATCTGGGGGTAAATGCCCTGCTCTCCAACGAGGCTTACAGTGATACCGCTACAGCCCTGGAAGACAGTATGGTTTGTCTTATTCCTAAAGACCAATTTGAACGCTTACTCTTTCGCTATCCGGAGATAGCACGTGAATTTATCAAATTGCTGGCAAATAACATCCGGGCAAAAGAAGATCAGTTGGTGCAACTGGCTTATCACTCTGTAAGAAAACGTATGGCCGAAGCGATGTTGCGCCTGCTAAAGCAGCCGGCAATTGTTAGCGGGAGCTTTAAAATAACCCGTGAGGATCTCGCAGCTATGGCCGGCATGGCCACCGAGACCGTGAGCCGCACTCTATCCGATTTCAAAGAGGAGGGCCTGATCGACAAGAAAGGCAGCACGATCACGATCTTAGATGCCAATAGGTTGGCTAAAATGAAAAACTGACAAATGTCATTTTTATTGCTGATCAATCTCATAGCTGCTTTAGGCCGGATACCCCATTTTTGCTCAAAATCATTAGCGGATGAAAGTAATAGCTTATAGTATCAACCCTCCGGAGAAAGAACACCTGGCGAAAGCAAACCAAAAAAAACACGATATCACCCTTATTTCGAATCCGTTAGGAATGGAGACCGTCATCTACGCGGCTGGAAAGGACGCTGTAATTATATGGAATCACGGCGACGTGTCAGCGGCCATCATTGATCAACTGGCGGCGTTGAACGTTCGTTTCATCATTACACGATCTGTAGAAACAACTGTAGATAAAACGGCGGCTTCAAAGTACGGTATCAAAGTAGCCAGCGTTTCTATGGGTTCGTCACAGGAAATTGCTGATCAGCTGATCCGAAGTTTAGATTTATACCAGCAAAATAAATGCGTTGGCGATGCTTGTGCCTGCGCCAAAAGCTGCCGGATTGCACAAAATTCAAAGACCTCCTGATGGACCGATATTCTTATCTGGTCGGGAAATATAACCTCCCCGCCCCGCGTTACACCAGTTACCCGACCATGCCATATTGGGACGCCCAAACCTACAACGAGGTGCGTTGGAAAGAAACCGTTAAAACAGCTTTTGATGAAAGTAACGCGGCGTCTGGCATTAGCCTTTACGTTCACCTGCCGTTTTGTGAAAATTTGTGTACCTATTGCGGCTGTAACACCCGCATTACTAAAAATCACAGCGTTGAAGAACCGTATATTAATGCACTGCTAAAGGAATGGGTAATGTATAAAGCCGTACTTCCCGATCTGCCGGTTATCCGGGAGATTCACCTGGGTGGAGGAACGCCTACATTTTTCAGCCCCGAAAACCTCGATAAACTGCTTTCCGGTTTATTGGCAGGGAGCAAAAAACATGCAGAAGCGGAATTTAGCTTCGAGGCGCATCCCGCAAACACGACCCCGGTCCATTTACAAACTTTATATGACCATGGCTTCCGCAGATTGAGCCTCGGTATCCAGGATTTTGATCCTCGCGTCCAGTTTATCATTAACCGCCACCAAACCTTCGAACAGGTATTTGACGTCACAGCGGCAGCACGAAGCATCGGCTACACCTCTGTTAATTATGATCTGATCTACGGCCTGCCTCTGCAAAACCTGCCAGGGCTGATCGATACCATGAATGTTGTTAACGGACTAAAACCGGATCGTATTGCTTTTTACAGTTACGCGCATGTGCCCTGGATTAAACCAGGACAGCGTCGCTTTACGGAAGCAGACCTGCCTGCACCCGAGTTGAAAGGAAAATTGCATGATGTTGGACGTAACCTGCTAACCAGCTATGGCTATCAGGAGATCGGTATGGATCACTTTGCCTTGCCTGGCGATGAATTGCTCGAGGCAGTTAGACGGGGCGTCTTACACCGGAACTTTATGGGGTACACAAATCACCATGCCCGGCTACTGATAGGCCTGGGAGTGTCTTCCATCAGTGATTCCTGGTATGGATTTTCCCAGAATGTGAAAACGGTCGAAGAATATCTGTCCAAAGTCGCTGCCGGGGAATTTCCGCTGTTAAAGGGTCATGTGCTTTCGGAGGAAGACCTGTTGCTGCGACGGCTGATCCTGAACACTATGTGTAAAGGTAAAACGAGTTGGGAGAAGCAAGAGAACCTACCTGTGATCCAGGCTGCACTGCAGCGGCTGAGCGGATTAGCGGAAGATGGCCTGGTGAAGTTAACGGCGGGCGGCCTGCAGGTGACCGGCCTGGGCAACCTTTTTTTACGTAATATCTGCCTGTGCCTGGACGCAAGGTTTTGGGCTGCTCAACCCACTACTCAACTATTCAGTATGGCTGTTTGAGGAGTCATATGATTCAAGCCCTGCCACTGCATGGCTGAGGCTGATCGACAAGATGTTTTAATGTCTGGATCAACAATGGCGAATCGTTCAGGCCATCGACCAATTGCAGGGTTTGACCTCCGGCCGCTAAAAACTCATCACGATATTCCGTAGCGACCTCATGGATTGTTTCCAGACAATCAGCCACGAACGCCGGGCAAAGTACGAGCACCCGCTTTTTCCCCGACGCAGCCAACCCGCTGATGACCGAAGAACTGTACGGCTTGATCCATTCCTGCCTGCCCAGCCTGGACTGAAAACAGACAGTATAATCTTCCGGGGCCAGGTGGAGCTCCTGTGCGATCAGGCGCGCGGTTTCATGGCATTGCCCGGCATAGCAGTTCTTATTTTTTTTTGTGATCTTTTTGCAGCAGTCGATAGCATGTAAACCCTCTGATCTGGTTTGTCCGCAACCTTGCAATTGCCGCACGGGCAGGCCATGGAAACTGAATAGGACATGGTCATAATCCTCCGGGTGATATTTTGCAGCATTAGCGGCAAAACCCCGGATAAAGAAAGGGTGGTCATAAAATACACTGCTGAAAACAACAGGCGGCACATAATGCCACGTGCTGAGTACCCGCATTACCTCTTCCATTACTGAACCCGTTGTTGCCGAGGCGTACTGCGGAAATAAGGGTATTACGTTTATGCTGTCAACACCGGCCTGTAGCAGCCTATTTAATCCACTTTCAATTGAGGGACTCTGGTACCGCATAGCAAGTTCGACCACATGATCATCTCCCAGCAACGCCTGTAGTGACCGCTGCTGCAGCTTACTATAATAAAGCAGCGGCGAACCGGTCCGGGAATCCCATATCTGTTGATAAAGCCTGGCGGACCGGGGGCCGCGAAAGGGAACTATGACACCGCGCACCAGTAAAAAGCGCAAAAAAGGGTGAATGTCGATCACCCTTTTATCCATAAGAAATTCAGCCAGGTACTTTTTGACATCAGCCGTAGCCGGGCTGTCAGGTGTTCCAAGGTTTACCAATAAAATGCCTTTACGCATAGGTCAAATTTAAGGCTGGCCGATCTCTAATACCACCCGGCCGTCGATCTGTCCTTTTTTCATCTGGTCAAAGACCTCGTTAATATCCTCCAGTTTAGCCGGATGAACAGTAGCTTTCACTTTTCCCTCTACCGCAAATGCTACAGCTTCCTGCATGTCCTTGCGGGTACCTACAATAGAGCCGCGAACCGTATAGCGGTTTAGCACAGTATCGAAAATCGGCAGTTCGAAATTGCCTTTAGGCAAACCGTTTAATGCGATGGTGCCTTTACGGCGCAAGGCCGAGACGCCTTGTTGGAAAGCAATTGGCGAAACGGCGGTGACCAATACGCCATGCATTCCGCCTGCGGCTTTTTGTAAATAAGCGCCCGGGTCTTCTTTCAGGGCATTAACTACCAAATCGGCCCCCAGGCTTTTAGCAAGCTCCAGCTTATCATCTGCAATATCGATGGCGGCGACGTGCATACCCATTGCCTTGGCGTATTGGACCGCCAGGTGCCCTAGGCCGCCTGCACCGGAAACAGCCACCCATTCGCCTGGTCTTACCTCGGTTTCTTTCAATCCTTTATATACGGTAACGCCGGCACAAATGATCGGCGCCATCTCGGTAAAATTAATACCTTTCGGAAAATGTGCGACGTATCGCGGATCTGCCAACACGTATTCAGCAAAGCCGCCATCAACGCTATAACCACCATTTAGCTGGGTTCCGCAAAGTGTTTCCCAGCCGGTAATACAAAATTCGCAGCAACCGCAGGCACTATGTAGCCAGGGTACGCCGACGATATCGCCTTCCTGAACATCCTTGACCTCGGATCCCAGGGCTACAACATAACCAATGGCTTCATGGCCGGGTATTAGCGGTAATCTAGGTTTGACCGGCCAATCGCCGTTACACGCGTGGAGGTCTGTATGGCAAACCCCGCATGCAATCACTTTCACCAAAATCTGGTTGGCATGAGGTGTTTTTACCGGGACTGTTTCGATCTGCAGCGGTGCGCCGAATTTTCGGATCACGGCCGCTTTCATATTTTGTGGTATCATATCGGATCAGTTGGAATTAGATCGTAAAAACCAGGATCATTAACAAGTGCGTTGCGATACTGGAAGCGAATAACCAAAGTAATGTTTTGACGCCGGCACCGCCCATCCCGGCAATAATGTTCCCGAAGAAAAGAGTCAGCGTAACCATCAATATCGCTACGGGTGCATTGGCATAATAGATCAGGATGGCAGGAACGGGTAAGATCAACACGCCTTGGAAAAGTAAGGATACCAGGAACCAAAGCGTGATCCGGCTGGATTGACTGTCCATGAAGAGGTTCCATTTTTCCAGTAAAGTGTTTGTGCGGGCAGGGGTTGCAGACTTCACATCCCAATGCGTATTTGCGGTTATTATGGCCATGTTTTATTTGTTTTATGACTCAAATATCCGGCAGATGGTGGAGGCTATCCGTGATTCCGAACCGATTGATAAGTGATCTTCATCACCATAATTATACTAATGGCAAATGGCGACCCCTTGTTCCTGCCTGGCGGGGCTCAGGTAGGGTATGTTAAGGTTAAGCCCCCTCAAAAGGAACCAGCAACCCAGACAGATCATCAGGTAAGGCATCGCCTTGTTGATATGGCGGCGAAAAACCGGCCCGATATAACCGGCACTAACGGTGGCAATAAGCATCAGCGGGAAGGTTCCGGCACCGAACCAGAACATATATTGTGCAGAAGCTAGCGGCGATGATGTATTGACAGCGCCGACCAGCGCTAAATAAACGAAACCGCAGGGTAACAACCCGTTCAGCAGGCCTATAAAAAAATGCCCCCACCGATGATTGAGCGCATAGCTGATCATATGCTGTAAAGGGGAAAGTGCACCGGCAATATATCGGCTCTGGCGGAACCTGGCTTTGAACAGCCTCGCAAAACCGGCAAGAAGAATGAGCAAACCGCTAACGATGGCAATACTTTGTTGTAAACCGGCCAGCCACAATTGTCGGCCAAGCAGGCCGATCAGGTATCCAAGAACAATATAACTGGTCACCCGGCCTGTATTATAAATCAACTTATCGGCAATAACCCGCCACCATTGGCTATGAAAGCTGGGAATGGAAAGGGCCAGCGGCCCGCACATACCTACACAGTGGATACTGCCGAAAAGTCCGATATAAAAAGCGATCTGATTAGCTGAAATCATAACGTCAGTTCCTGTTGATACGAATAATGTTTTTGCCCGCTTCGCCATTCCAGCAATAACTTCCAGCGGCCTTTGGCTAACGCGGCCACCGGTAGCGACACAGAGCATTGATCGCCGGTTTCAATGATGAAACGTTTATCCTGTGCCGCGCTGGACGGCCGAATGAAACTGGCGGTTCCCCTGGCGGGCTTGGTAAAGGCTACGGTCACCGCGGTTCCCGCCACCGTGATCTGCGGTTGAGCATGGTCGGTGACGGCCAGCCGTTCTTTCTCCAGTTCAGTATTAAAAGTCAACCCCTTTTCATAATATTGATGATCATACTCATCTGCCGGAACCCGGAACATATAAACACACATGCTCAGGATAAAGAGCATAAAAATGGCCATGCCGGTGATCAATCCTTTTCCCCAGTTCATAATTTCAATCGTTAACAGGTCCCACAAAAGTGGTACTGATGGTTTGCTTTAATTGCTTTCCTGTATAGAGCAGCACGTTAATGTTTGTTTTGGCTGTATGTAAATGGCTCGCCGGTATTTCGATAAAGAACATCGTTTTAACCATGCCTCCTTTAGCAACCGTGCCCGGCGCCTGGATGTACCTGATCCTGATAGACGGATCGTCCGAACGGATGTCGATCTGCCGGTTCTCATTCGTTTTGTTGATGATCTCCGCATTGTATATATTACTGATATAGCCTCCTGCTTGTTCCTGGTAAAGCATGCCCGCCCCACGCATGACGGTCATATCCATGTCGCTTCGGCTGAAAATAAAATAACACAACACGCCCAGCATGATAGTGATCACCGCGGCGTAACCCTTCATTCGTAAAGTAAAGGATGGCTTTTCTTTGCCCCTGATCATATTTTCCGAATAGAAACCGATCAGGCTTTTCGGTTTGCCGATCTTGCTCATTACCTCATCGCACACATCGATACAGGCCGTGCAGTTCACGCACTCGATCTGGGTGCCCTTGCGAATATCGATGCCGGTAGGGCACACCGATACGCATAACCCGCAATCCACGCAATCTCCTTTTAAGTTGAACGGGTCTGCAACTTTTTGAAGCTTCCCTCTTGGCTCGCCACGCACATCATTATAGGCCACCATTAGTGTATGCTCATCAGTCAGCACGCTTTGAAGCCTTCCATATGGGCAGATAACCGTACAGACGATCTCGCGCACCTGGCTATATACAAGGTAAAAAACAGCCGTAAATATCCAGATGCTGGCAAAGCCGACCCAATGTTGGGTGATGGGCTCGGTGATGATTTTTAAAAGACCCTCACTGCCGATAACGTAAGCCAGAAAAGTATTTGCAATCAGGAAAGAAACCCCGATAAATACAACGTGCTTCGCAACCTTTTTACCGATCTTGGCATGAGTCCAGGGACCGGCATCTAATTTTTTCCGTTGATGCGCATCGCCCTCGATCCATTCTTCGATCTTCCGGAACACCATTTCCATAAAAATGGTCTGCGGGCAGATCCAGCCGCAAAAGATGCGGCCGAAAGCGATGGTAAACAACACCACGCAGACCAGAAACACCAGCGAAGCCAGCATGAATAGAAAAATATCTTGAGGCCAGAAAACCTGTCCCAGGATCACGAAATGCCGCTCCATAAAATTCAGGAGCAATAACGGTTGCCCGCCGATGCGAATAAAGGGGCCTGCGAAAAAAAAGATCAGGTACACATAACTTATAGCGGAACGCCATTTATAATAAATGCCTTTCCGGAGGAGTGGATAGATCCATTTCCGTTCACCCGTTTCCTTAGCTGCCAGTAATCCACTCATGATCTTTCAATTTAACGACAGTTTGCTGCCTGTCTCCGTCTCTTTCTCTCCTTGCGGTGCTTTTGCATTGGCAGGGTTGCTCCCCTTTAATGATTTAATATAGTTCGCAACATCCGCGATCTGTTTGGGTGACAGTTGTTTTTCCCAGGTCGGCATTCCTTTCGCAGCAACTCCGTATTTAATAGTTTTGAAAATATCATTGATCTTTCCGCCATGCAGCCAGTAATCATCGGTTAGGTTCGGACCAACGTTGCCTTGCGCATTATCACCGTGACACGGGGCACAGGTTTGCTTAAAGATCGTTTTGCCCGATGCCAGTACACCCGGATCGCTCACCAGTTTTACCGTATTCTCATCTACACGGTTGGCGGCCTTGCTCAGGTAGGCCTTTTTAGCAAGGTCTGCCTGTACCATTTCTGTTTTGTATTCGTCATACTGTAACTGCCCCACACCGAAGACGTGGTAGATCAGCAAATAGCAAAGGGCAAAAGTGATCGTACCATAAAACAGCCACATGAACCAGGCAGGCGTGGGATTATCGAGTTCCTGGATGCCATCATAATCATGTTCGATTAAAATGGTTTTCTCTTCCGACATCGGTTTCAGCGACAGTAGCTTGAGCAGTTTTTTGTTATCCTTCAGAGCGGGAGCCTCTTTTTTCTTTTTAACGGGATGCTCCATTTCATAGATCTCTGCCTTGGAATAGCCCTGCAGCCGTAGTATAAATTGGGACATGATCCTGAATACCCGCATTAAAACAAGCAGTACGATCACGAACAATACCAGCGTGAACGCAATTGCGCCAAAGCCAATATAGTTTTTCATTTCATTGCTGATCAGGCTATCATCCTTTGCGCCGGCGCTTTGGATAAATAAAAACAGGGTTGGTATAATGAGTAGCTTCTTCATGTTTAGGAAAGATTTGGAGATTGGATCTCGCCGCCGTCTTTCAACGGCAGGTCGCTCATGTATTCAATATGCGCTTTCCGGATCCGTAACAACAGGATGGTAACGACGATAAAAAAGACCAGGAAAATACCCAGTGACGACAGCAGATACACCTGATGTCCCGATATGTTTTCTGTGAACTGTTTGAACATGATATTTTATTTTTGTGCGGTTTTATTGGCTTTAATGTCCGTACCCAATCTTTGCAGATAAGCAATAATGGCCACGATCTCTTTATCTTTTTTGACCTTGATGTGGTCAATATATAAGTTGTCAGCAATCTCTTTCGCCTGCTTTTCCAGGTCAGCGTTGGCTTGCCGGTCGTAACCTTTCGGGTAGGGCACGCCCAGTGTTTGCATGGCCCTGATCTTGGCGGCGGTTGTGCTGGTATCCAGTTTCTGGGAAAGCAGCCAGCCGTACTCCGGCATGATACTACCCGGCGACATCAGGCGTGGGTCCATCAAGTGATTATAATGCCAGGCATTGCCATACTTGCCGCCTTCGCGAGCCAGGTCAGGCCCGGTGCGTTTTGAGCCCCAAAGGAACGGGTGGTCATAAACAAATTCCCCGGCCTTGCTGTATTCGCCATAGCGCTCAGTTTCCGAACGAAACGGCCGCACGGTCTGCGAGTGACAGTTGGAACATCCTTCGCGGATGTAAAGGTCACGGCCCTGCAATTCCAGCGGAGAATAAGGTTTGACACTGGCAATGGTCGGGATATTGGAAGATATGGTCAGCGTCGGCATCAGTTCGATCACTGAGCCGATCAATATGACAATCAGGGCCAACACCATAAATTGGATTGGTCTACGCTCCAACCGGCGGTGCCAGGCGGTTTCTTTGGCTACGGTATGTTCAGGTTCCAGCGGTAAGGCCTGCGCAGGTTCGTTAGCTACCAGGCTGCCTTGCCTGGCAGTACGGATCAGGTTATAGGCCATCACAATTACTCCCAATAAATAAATACCACCCCCCACCGAGCGCATCACATGCATGGGGATGATGCGCAGCGTGGTTTCTAAAAAGTTAGGATATTTCAGCATCCCTTCTGCGGTAAATTCTTTTAGCATCAGGCTTTGGGTGAATCCGGCCCAGTACATCGGTACGGCGTAAAAAATAATACCCAACGTACCAATCCAAAAGTGGAAGGATGCCAGCTTTTTAGAATAGAGTTCTGTTTTATAAATGCGCGGAATCAGCCAGTACAAAATAGCAAAGGTTAAAAAACCATTCCAGCCCAAAGCGCCTACGTGTACGTGTGCAATGATCCAGTCACTGAAGTGAGCAATACCATTAATCTGTTTAAGGGATAACATCGGCCCCTCAAAGGTAGCCATACCATAGGCGGTGAGGCCCACTACCATAAATTTGAGGATTACATCATCGCGAACCTTATCCCAGGCACCGCGCAGGGTCAACAAACCATTAATCATGCCGCCCCAACTCGGTGCGATGAGCATTATTGAAAATGCAACACCTAAAGATTGTGCCCAACCCGGTAAGGTTGTATATAATAAGTGGTGAGGGCCGGCCCAGATGTAAATAAAGATCAGCGCCCAGAAATGCAGTATACTCAGCTTGTAGGAGTAGATAGGCCGATTGGCCATTTTTGGCAGGAAATAATACATCATGCCCAGATAAGGCGTGGTGAGGAAAAATGCAACCGCGTTGTGTCCGTACCACCATTGCACCAGCGCATCCTGAACGCCGGCATACACCATGTAACTTTTGAATGCAGAAACCGGTAATTCAAATGAATTGACTATATGTAAGACCGCAATCGTCACAAAGGTGGCAATATAGAACCAGATGGCTACATAAAGGTGACGTTCACGGCGTTTGATTATTGTGCCGAACATGTTCCACCCAAATACCACCCAGATGATAGTGATCGCGATATCGATCGGCCACTCCAGCTCGGCATACTCATGGGAGGTAGTCAAACCCAGGGGGAGGGTAATTACAGCTGCAACAATGATCAGTTGCCAGCCCCAAAAATGCAGATTGCTGAGCCAATCGCTGAACATGCGGGTCTTAAGCAACCGCTGTAACGAATAATAAACACCCATGAATATCGCATTACCTACAAAGGCAAAGATCACTGCATTTGTATGCAGTGGACGGATGCGCCCAAAGGTGGTAAACTGGTTATGCAGGTTTGCACCTGGCTGGTATAATTGGATGGCCGCGATCAGGCCAACGGTCATTCCAATGATCCCCCAAACCACGGTAGCGATACCGAAGTTGCGGACGATCTTGTTGTCGTAGTAAAATTTTTCAGGCTGCATAAAAATGTATTACGTTTAATGGGTGTAAAACTAATTCGGAGGCGTGTGTTACCGAATGACGGCGGTCGTTGCGGGTAGTGATGAAGATCATTTTTTATTTTCGGTTATATCTTCAGCTATATCTTCGTCGTCCAGCAATATCCTTATAGATGGCGTGTACAGGTCATCATGCTGGCCACTGCGCTGTGCCCAGAAGAATGCGCCCAGGAAGACGAGTGCCAGCAATACGCTGCAGCCGATCAGCAGGTAAATAATATTCATAATAAGCCCCTCCTTTTTGCCATCAGATGGGTGGCCAGCGTTGTAAATGAAATAATCGTCGCGGTGCTCAGGGGCATTAGTACCGCTGCAACTAAAGGAGACAGCATACCTGTAACCGCGTAACTTAAACCAACAAGGTTATAGGTAAGTGAAATGAGGAAAGAGCAATGAATTATCGCTACTGTATCTTTTGAAAACCGCAGGAAAGCCGGTATTTTATGGAAAGAACGTCCGTCCATGATCGCATCGCTGCCGGGAGAAAAGTTGTTTACATTGTCAGTTACTGCTATACCAAGGTCACTTTGCATTAACGCACCAGAATCATTCAACCCATCGCCCAGCATCATCACCCGGTGACCCTGCTGCTGCAGGTTTTGGATATGATCAAGTTTTTGCTGAGGTGATTGGCTGAAAAACAAGTGTTCATTGTCTTGGAAATAAGCCAGCAGCTCATTCCGTTCATGGTCCTGATCACCTGACAAGAGAAAAAGCTTGTAGGCCGGGGCCAGTTTAGCTACCTGTTTTAGTCCTTCCCGGTATTCATGGTAAAAAGCAAAATATCCCAGGTAATTCCCATCGATCATCAGGTGTACCCGGGTTGTCAAATGTTCGTCCGCAGTTCTGCGGAAGATCAATCTGCTGCTTCCCACCAGTAACTGGTGACCGTCCACTGTAGCCATAATACCTTCGCCGGCCAACTCGCGGTAGCTGGTCACTATTCCCTTTTCCAGTTCACCAAAAAATTGGCATATCATCCGGCTCAAAGGATGGATGGAGTTGGCACAAGCACTATAGATCAGCCGTCGCTGCAACGGGTCTAAGGTCCCACCAAGATCAACGCTTTTGCTTCCGGTAGTGATCGTACCGGTCTTATCCATTACCAGCGTATCGATGCGCGCCAGTTGCTCGACGACCGCGGTGTTCTTGAGGTAAAAAAAGTTCCGGTCATAAATACCTAAGGCCGCAGACATGGTGAATGGCGTACTTAGGGCCAGCGCGCAGGGACAAGCCACGATGAGTACCGCAGTAAACGCAGCGATGCCGCGCCGGTAATCGAAAGGCAACCAGGCAAGGAGGGAAACAAGCGCGACCGTGATCAGTACAATCGTAAAATATTTACTCACACGTTCGTTGAATGTCTTAACCCCGTTGTTCCGCTTCCGGGTAAAAGCTTCGTTGTTCCAAAGCTGGGTAAGGTAGCTTTGTGAAACCGCCTTTACAACTTCCAGTTCTATGGCTTCGCCGGTTTGCCGGCCGCCTGCATAGATGATCTCCCCCAGTGTTTTATTAACCGGAACAGCTTCGCCGGTCACAAAACTAAAATCAATCAATGCCTCGCCTTTCAGCAGGATAGCGTCTGCCGGAATGATCTCATTGTGACGGATCACCATCCGGTGGCCGGTTTGGATCGCCGAAAGTGGCAGCGGTTTTTCTTTACCTTCGGCAATAACCTGTACCGCTACCGGGAAAAATGAACGGTAGTCCCGCTCGAAAGAAATATGATGATAAGTTTTTTGCTGCACCCATTTGCCAACCAGCAGGAAGAATACGAGTCCGCACAGCGTGTCGGCAAAACCGGCCCCACTTTGAGTGAGCACTTCAACAAGGGTCCGTAAAAACAAGACAGCAATGCCTAACGCCAGCGGAAGGTCGATATTCAGCACTTTGTTTTTCAGGTTGTGCCAGGCGGAAACAAAATATCCACTTCCGCTATAAAAAACGGCCGGCACGCTGAACAGCACATTGAGCCAGCCAAAAAAATGCTTAAAGGTTTGTTCTAAAGCTGATAACCCGAAATATTCAGGGAAGCTGAGAAGCATTACGTTACCGAAACAAAAACCGGCAACGGCGATCTTCTGAACCAGGTTTCCTTTTGCCGCTTTGTTTTGCTTTTTAATAACATCCTGTAAACTGATGAGCGGCTCGTAGCCGATGTCATTCAACAATTCAACCAATTGTTGCAGCGTGCATTTTTCCGGATCGTAACGGACGATCAATTGTTTTTTTAGAAAGTCGACACGCGAATAATGAATCCCCGGGTTAAAACGGTTCAACTGTTCCAATAACCATAGGCAGGAACTACAGTGCATCTGTGGGATGTATAGGGTAATGATCTGTACCCGGTCGTCAGAATAATCCAGCAGTTCTGCCTTGATCGCCGGATCACTCAGGTAATCAAAACTCTTTTCCCTCCCCACGCGGGTGGCGCCCGGATGGTCATTATAGTGATAATAGCCGCAAAGTCCGGCGCCTGAAAGCACCATATAAACGCTCTGGCAGCCTTGACAGCAAAATTGCCGGTCGTCCTTTTGATAAGCGATTGTTTGGCATTCCTCGCCGCAATGGTAACAATGGGTTTTGAGGAGCGTCTGGGTTTCGGGCATTTTCTTTTTTTTTCAAAAATGAGGGATACAAGTACAAGCGGGAATGATCGACCACGCTGAAAAAAATGACTGCAATCATTTTTTTCAGGGCAGCCCGAATTCACTGGCCGCCGCATTCAAATATTTTTTAAAAATTAAAAGGAAACAGCCGGTTTATGACGGCGGTCATTTATTGAATATCGCTGGCACTATAGCTTTGCGGGAATGATCATAAATGGCATTACGGAGGTATTAGATATCAGTGCGGTTGCGCCCATTTTAAAAAATGCGGCCCTTATTGAAAAGTACGACGGGTTAGCGCCGGGGCAAAGTTTTGTGCTGGCGAATGATGAGAGTTCACAAGCTTACTGCCGCCTGCTGTCAGACCAGTACGGCCCCGATTTTGATTGGGAACCACTGGAATATGGACCCAAAAAATGGACGATCAGGATCGCCAAAAGATCATCACCGGGCAGTACGGAAACTATTGGGGCCATCGTTGCGGGTGATTACCGAAAATCACGCGTACTCTTGGAGCGCGATATCGATTTCAGTTGCGAAGGCAACAGGACCCTTTCACAGGCGCTTGACGGAAATGCAGCAGCGATCAGCGAAGTTCTGCAACAATGGGAAATCGTCGATCAAAATACAGCGGAAAAAGGACTGAATTACCAGGACTGGAGCATTGCATTGCTAACCAATTATATCATCCAGATCCATCACAAATTTGTGCGCATCCAAACCGAATTTATTACCGATCTGGCTTTTAAAGTCGCCGGTTCAAATAGTGCACGCCACCCTCAGATTGGTAAAATTGCCGACATTTTTGCCTCCAACGGAGAATTATTCGTAGCTCAGATCCAAACAGAGGAGCAGGTGCTTTTCCCGCCTATCCATGAACTTTCTGAAAAAGGTCCGCAAAAAAAGGCGCAAGACATCAAAGGCACTGACCGGTTTACACACACAGTTTCCATTTTACAAAAGCAAAGCAAGGATATCATCAGCAACTTACAGCAGATTCGTGCCCTGACCGATCATTATACCCCCCCGGTCTATACTTCGGGTGCGTGCAAAATTCTCTACAAGCTCCTGGCCGATTACGAAGCGGATGCCTTGCTGCATTTACACCTCGAAAACAACATTTTGTTCCCAAAAGTGCTCCAGATAGAGAAAAATTAAAAGATAAAAGGCAACATGCCTTAACAACTTATTAAACCACGAAGTATTTAAGTAATATTAATATGAGCCACACATTTCACATACCGGTTTTAGGACTGGGTTATTCCATAGACACTCCACTGAAGGTGGCCCGCTACGGGATCACATCGACCATGTCGATTGTTGACGATGAACTGATTGAACGCATGCGTCAATATCACGCGCTATTAAATGGGGAATGTTACACGCCCATTGTTAAAAATGAAGCAGATGCCCGGGCAAGGCGCATTACACAATACCTGGACCTGGTTGCCCGCATCGTGGAAAAACAATTTGATGCACTTCGCGCGCTGCCTTTCGAACCTGGAAATGAGTTGTGCCGCTATTTCGAATTATTGCCGGAACGCAGCCGCCTGAAACAGGGTTATGACCTGATGTGTGATTTTCCGGAAGGCCGCCAGAAAATACACTTTGAAAATTGGTTGAAAAGCGAAATGGTTGCTGGCGCGATCGACGTTAATATCATGTCTAAAGTAGACAAGATGAATTATACTGCCACTGGTGAATTCACCGGCGATCAAAATACCGATGCGCTCGCCGCGTTACGTGGCTTTGCCAATAGCCGGCTCAGGTCTTCAGTCGTCCTGTCTGCCGGAATGAATCCGCATCTGTACAGTTACCTGGAGTCTTTTGCAGATTTTTACCCGTCAGCAGACGGCTCGCTGCCTAAAAAAATTACCCTGAAAGTAAGCGATTTCCGCTCAGCATCCATCCAGGCTAAATTTCTGGCTAAAAAAGGCATTTGGGTCTCTGAGTTCAGAGTGGAATCTGGTCTGAACTGCGGCGGCCATGCTTTTGCTACCGAAGGCTTTTTGCTGGGGCCTATCCTGGAAGAGTTCAGGCAAAAACGCCAGGAAATGATCGCAGAGCTGTTCGCCGTTTATCGAGCAGCGCTGGCAGAAAAAAACATAGGATGTACCGCGCCGCCAGCCCAAAAGTTAAGTGTTCAGGGAGGCATTGGAACTGCTGCAGAAAATGAGTTCCTGATAGACCATTACCAGGTGGATACTACCGGTTGGGGCAGTCCGTTTCTGCTGGTACCCGAAGTAACCAATGTAGACAAGGAGACACTGCATGCACTGGAGACTGCTGCTGAAACAGACTACTATCTGAGCGGCGCCTCCCCTTTAGGAATATTGTTCAATAACTTTAAAAAAAGCACTGCTGAATCCCTTCGTTTGAAACGACTGGAAAAAGATCGTCCCGGCAGCCCATGCACCAAAAAATATTTATGCACCAATACTGAATTCACAGAAAAACCGATCTGTACGGCCTCAAGGGAGTATCAGCACCTGAAGCTAAAAGAGCTGGCGACGGCCGGACTTGCCGAAGAAGAGTACGAACAAGCCCGCCAGGCCGTGGTAGAAAAAATCTGCCTGTGTGAAGGTCTATGTGCTTCGACCTACATAAAATGCGATATATTAAAGCCGCGTGAAAATAAAGCCGTGGCGATCTGCCCGGGACCAAACCTGGCCTATTTTTCCCGGAGTTACAGCCTGGAGGAAATGGTCCGGCATATTTACGGCGCCACGGATCTGCTGGAAAAAGTCCAACGTCCGCATATGTTTATTAAAGAGCTGAACCTTTATATCGAGTATCTGCAGCGCGATCTTCAATCGCAGCTAAAGCAGGTCAGCGAAAGGAAGAAAAAACAACTGATCAAGTTCAAATCCCAATTGCAGGAAGGTATCGCTTACTATAAGGCGCTCTTCGCCGATTCTGCCGATCTAAGCTCCCGGTTCTTCCAGGAATGGACCGGGGAGCTGGCATGCTCCGAAAGCCTGTTGGGGAAAATCAATCTCTAAAAAGAAAAGGCGGCGTGGATGATCTACGCCGCCTTTTCTTTTTAAATTACTATCAGGGCAGTTTTGGCATCACCATGACCGGCAAGGTCAGATGATAGGTTACCGATTCATTTTGTGCTCTTTTAAAAAACTGATCGAACTGTTGGTTTGGCGACCGTACTACCACCAGCAGGTCGGTTCGCTTATTGGCACTTAGCCATGCCCAGTCTTTAACTTTCAACGTGTCCGGAATACTGCGGAAGTATACCCCGCCACAATTGAGCTTTGTATAAAGATCACGGTTAAGGGTTTGTTCCGCTTGCCGTACAGCCGGGTTTGAAGGGTCCTGGTTCAAGTGAACGACCATCAATTCTGCCGCGTAGTCCTCCATCAGTTGGCCAAGGTGGGCAATCGAATTGATATCTTCTGCATGCAAGTGTGAAGCGAAAGCGAGCTTTTCAAAATTACGTAACGGCGCGGTGGGCGGGACGACCATTACCGGAACTGTAGCCCAGTCAATAATCCGTTTACAGGTATTGCTGAGCAGGAAAGTTTCGGGATCTTTCTCTCCAGCCAGGCCGGTAACGATCATGCAGACATCTTCACGTTCACGCAGGGCGATCATGATGTCAACAGTATCCGTATTCTTTTCATCCAGGCTAACTTTGGGCAGATATGCGCCCGGGAAACTGCGATCAGCAAGTTCCTGTACCATGCGTTGCGCGAATTCTGCCAGGGGAGATTTTGGTTCGGGGCTGCAGTCATCCACTCCAACAAGCATGGGAGAAGAGATGACGATCCCGCATACATCAAATAAAAGCACATTCGCTTTCATTTTTTTGGCTATATGGAGCGCAAAGCGGGTTGCATATGCCGAGTGGTCTGAATAATCGGTTAATACAGCAATAGTTTTCATATATAAGGAAAAGGTTAGGCCTGGTTTTTACGGGCCGTGAGAGATTCTATGTGTTGAAATAACTCGCTTTTAGTTGCCCGGTAACTATCGAAAAGGTTGATCAATTCCAGGTGGAGCGTGTTATAACGGTTAAGAAAATCAAGGTCCATCGGTTTTTTCAGGTCTCCGATAAAAGGCTCAACAAACGCCAGGAAATCTGGAATTTTAGCTTTCAACGACTCAAGACGGTCGTATTGTGCCTGTATCTTAGCCATAAATTTCTCTTTTTCATTACCATTACCTTCCGGCGATGAAGAGCGGTCAATGACGTTCCGGAAAAACTGTGTTTCGGTTTCTAAGAACGAAATGTCCTGTAACCAATGGCTGGCCTGCAAATGGATCTCCTGGAGCTCTGCTTCCAGTTCGGTATCGGGTGCGGAATAGTTCATCATCTTATATTTTAAACATTTAATAAATATGCTCGGGAGCCTGTTGTCCGTTTTTAACGGTGATGTGGGATTCATGCGAAAAAGAACGCCCCTCAAATTCCCAATTAAGCACAACCTTGTAATTCCCATCCCCATCAACTTGCAGGGGAATATCAAAGTTATGCTCGCCCCCGCTGTCAAATGACATAGCCTGGCACCAGGCTGGCTCACAACCGGTTTTACGCAAGATAACTTTGCCCTGAAAAGGATGGTCAAAATTGAAGCGTAAAGCGATCATAGTGTGAGATTAATGCCTAAAGATACCGGGAGCGCCCTTGCGGAAAAATGATCTCCGACACTAAATGTGCTGATAATAGCCGAGGCTCGGGGTATTAAAACTAAAATTCAACGGGAAAGGTCGCAGCACTTAGTTTTGCTCGAAACGGCCGGTTACATCCTCCAGCCGTATCCGGTAAACTATCAGTTCTACAGTAGTCCCCACATCGCTATCCTTCTCTGTGATGCCATGTGAAGGGTGGCCTTCAGGATTGGTCACCAATGGCATGATCCGGTGAATGATACCTTGCATGGCCTGTTGTTTTTCATCGATATCGGTGATCTCTTCATATACTCCTTTAGCGATCACGCTTTTCCATTGAAATACACTGCGGATATCATCGATCTCAAAACAGACATGCGGATTCTCCCGCATCATCCGGATCTTTTGTCCTTCGCCGGAATGGCCGTAAACACAGCCATCACGGTAAACATAATTGATGGGGACGAGATAGATTTCGCCCTTTGACTGGCAGGCGATCCTGCCTACCACCTGCTCTTTCAGCAAGCGGTCGATCTCCGTTTCGTTCAGTTTTCCTAACATGGCTGTAATGCGTTTTGATACCAAAAGTACAATCAGTTTGCAAGCAGGATGATGATCAATAACTATTGAGGAAGTGATCTTCGTCACTTTAGCTGACGGGGTGGGGTGCCGATCATATCTGACTTACCATAAAAAGGCTGGGTTAACTATATTTGTTAAATGTGCATGGCATGCAGGCATACAATACACAATTAAACTAAGCAACATGGCTGAAGAACAAGAAACAGCGGCTGAGCTGGAAACGCTGTTCCCGCAATTCGAACCGGCTTTGAAGACATTTCTTAAAGCTCATGCTCATATAGTGCAGGCAGCGGCGGGTGACCAGATCATGCGTACCGGGCAATATATCCGCTCAACTGTCATCGTGCTGCAAGGCCGGGTAAAACTTTACCGCGAGGATGATGACGGCGGCGAGTTCTTTATGTATTACCTGGAGCCGGGTAATGCCTGCGCCCTTTCCATGATCTGCGCGACCAAACAGCAGACCAGTCAGGTAATGGCCAAAGCGGTAGAGGACACTTTATTGCTGACGATACCGATCACACTGATGGACGAGATGATGAAGCAATACAAATAGCGGCCGACCTGAACTCATCCCGCGAGGTGATCTCCCGGCTGCTAAAAAAGATGGAGCAGCGCGGTGACCTCCGGCTACACCGCAGTTTTATCGAATGGCTGAAATAACCTAATTAATGAGGGAGCCGTGTTCTGACCAGGCCGTACAAATAGGTTCCGGCGAGCGCGCCGAAAACTACGACGATCATAGCGAGATACCCGTAGCCGATATTCACGAACATTGGCCCGGGGCAGGCACCGGTAAGCGCCCAGCCAAGGCCAAAGATCAAACCGCCCAGCGCATATTTTGTCAATTGCTTATCTTTTGCAGGAAGTTTGATCGGTGCGCCTTGCAGATCGCGCAGCTTGAACCTTTTGATCAGGTAAACCGAGATCAAGCCCAAAACCACCGCAGTACCGATGATACCGTACATCTGGAAGGATTGAAAGCGGAACATCTCCTGGATACGGTACCAGCTCACTGCTTCTGACTTCACCATCACAATGCCGAAGATAATGCCGGCTAAAATATATTTGAATCCTTTCATCGCTAAAATATCAATGGAAATAATAAGTGGGTCATGATCAAACCGCCGGCAAAGAAACCGATCACGGCGACCAAAGATGGCAATTGCAAGTTAGACAAACCACTGATGGCATGACCGGACGTACAGCCGCCCGCATAGCGGGAACCAAAGCCGATCAGCAGGCCACCGGCAAGCATCAGGCTGACATTTTTTAAGGATAAGGCCTGCAGACCAAAAAGCTGCGCGGGTTCCAGCTGCCCGTCAAAATGGATCCCTAGCGTTTTCAGATCGGCGACCGTGGCCACCGATAACTGTAGCGGCTGTTCGCTTTCCAGCCAGGTACGCGCGATGGCCCCGCCTAAAACGGCGCCAACCAGAAATAGCAGGTTCCATCGCTGGGTCTTCCAGTCAAAATCAAATAATGTTGCCCTTTTACCGGCGCCGGCCATGGTGCAGATCGTCCGTAGGTTCGAGGAAAAGCCAAAGGATTTACCAAAAAATAGTAAAGTCACCATGATGACGGCAATAACGGTGCCTGAGGTATACCAGGGCCATGGCTGCTTAAGTAGTTCGATCATATGCAAAAGTAAAGTATTTATACAACTGAGTTTGGACAAACTGGATCGGTCAGTTCAAATCTTCCTGATGCTTTGATAGCGTTGAAACCACCCTGGATATCGACCAGTTGATTATAACCCCGGGCGCGCAGCATGGAATTGAAGATCATCGAGCGATAGCCACCGGCACAATGCACAAAGTATCTTTTGTCTTTAGCGAGCCCGGCGATATGCTCGTTGATCGTATCTAACGGGAATGACCGAGCGCCGATCACATGTTCCGAAAGGTATTCCGGGTATTTCCGGACATCCAGAAGCTCGACGTTTTCCCCTGCTGCTTTTAAATTTGCGACTTCCTCGGGTTTCAGCGAAGTAATATGATCAGTTGCCTTTCCGGCTGCCACCCACGCTGAGATGCCGCCGTTCAGGTAGCCTATCGCGTGATCGAAGCCAACCCGCGCTAAACGTGTTACCACTTCTTCTTCGCGGCCCGGGTCTGCCACGAGCAGGATTGGCTGGGCGACATCCGGTATCAGTGCGCCCACCCATGGCGCAAAGTTACCGTCAATACCAATGTTCACGGCATTGGGAATGAATTGTGCTGCAAAAACCGGCGCTTCGCGCGTGTCAAGAATCAGGGCCCCTGTTTCGTTAGCGGCAACTTCAAATGCTTCTGGCGAAAGCGCGGTCATGCCGTGACGGATGACCTGCTCAATACTTTCGTACCCCTCCTTATTCATCCGCACATTTTCAGGGAAGTAAGCAGGCGGCGTATCCAGTCCGCGGGTCACTTCCGTAATAAATTCCTGCCGCGTCATGTTGGCACGCAATGCGTAATTGTATTTTTTCTGGTTACCCAACGTGTCGGTCGTCTCCTGGCTCATGTTCTTGCCGCAGGCCGAACCTGCCCCATGAGCGGGATAAACAATGATGTCATCTGCCAGCGGCATGAGCTTGTTGCGTAGCGAGTCGTACAAGGTCCCGGCCAATTCTTCCATGGTCATGCCGGCCGCTTTTTGTGCCAGGTCGGGCCGGCCCACATCGCCTATGAACAGCGTATCGCCAGAGAACAGCGCCGTCTCTTTCCCGGTTTCATCGATCAGGAGATAACAGGAAGATTCCATCGTGTGGCCCGGCGTATGGAGCACGCGCAATCTTGCTTTCCCCAGCTTTAATTCTTCGCCGTCTTTAGCGAGGTGCGCAACAAAAGCCGGTGCCGCGGTTGGACCGTAGACAATTTCGGCGCCAGTTTGCTTAGCAAGGTCGATATGACCGGAAACGAAATCTGCGTGGAAGTGAGTTTCCAATACATATTTCACTGTCGCGCCGCCACGCCTGGCCCGTTCGATATAAGGTGATACTTCACGAAGCGGATCGATGATCGCCGCTTCGTTTTCGGATTGGATGTAATAAGCGCCCTGCGCCAGGCATCCGGTATAGATCTGTTCAATGATCATGGCTTAATTATTTTATTCAAAGGTCTATCTTTAATTTCCTGGTTTCGGTGACCGGGGTCACACTTCACGATTTCAGTAAGAGTTCTTTAATAATGATATAGCTACCCATAAGCAACACGAACCAGCCGAAGCCCTTTTTGAGCTTATTTCCATCAATTTTTTTATTGAGGACGCCGCCGACAAAGATACCAGCGATGGCGATGGCTGTAACTTCAAGAAGAAACAACCAGTCTATTTTGAAATGACCAAGATCGCCGGTAAAGCCAATCAGCGAATTCAGAGCAATGATCAGTAAGGATGTGCCAACGGCTTCCTTCATCGGCAATCCTACCAATAACACCAGCGCCGGGATGATCAGGAAACCGCCGCCGGCACCCAGGATACCGGTTGCCAGGCCAATAGCAACCCCGTAGCCGAGCAATCCCGGAATGGGCGGGCCTGATTTTCCGGACTTTTGGCTAGCTTTCGTTTCCCGGTTCCGGATCATGGCGGTTGCTGCCAGTATCATCAACCCGGCGAACAGCACCATGGTAAGCAGGTCTGCGGTTATTTCCACCGCGGCGATGTGGCCCAGGTGCCGGGGGATAACGGGAATAATGAATTTGCGGGTCAGAAAAACCGTAACGATCGAACTCAGGCCGAAAAGCAGAGCGATCTTCACATTGACCCAGCCTTTACGGTAATTGTTAACCGCACCGACCAGGCTTGTGGAACCAACCAGGAAAAGAGAATAAGAAGTAGCGAGCAGGGGACTGGTGCCGAACAGGTAAACCAAGACCGGTACCGTCAGGATAGAACCGCCGCCACCTATAAGGCCAAGTGAAATGCCGATCAATAAAAATGCGGAATAAGCCAACATATGCATAGTAGAATATTTCTGCAAATATGACCGGTTAAAACTACAACTACGGTGACTTAGGTCACATGCCGGTGTCGAGGTAAGCCCCGGTAAGGCTTGAAATGAAATGGAGATGCAGTAAATGATCAGAAAAAAGTAATGGGTTTTAGGGCAGCGGATAACCGCCGTTACCAGATCACATGAGGAGCAGAGATAAGAGACAGCCTTTAAGTATAATTATCGTATTTTGCGGTTTAGATTTTAACATGGGCATCAGCGAAATTTTATCTATCACGATCGTAATGGCGGCCGTATTTGCCTATATTAATCATCGGCTGATTAAATGGCCGCCAACTATTGGTATCATGGTAATCTCGCTCGGTTTATCTATGCTACTTATTTTATTCGGGAATTTCCATCCGATCTTATCTGACAAAGCGCTGCAATTGGCTTCGTCTATCGATTTCCAGAATGTGCTGATGAATTTCATGCTGAGTTTTCTGCTTTTTGCCGGAGCCATCCATATAGATGCCGATCAGCTTAAAAAAGAGAAATGGCCGGTATTGGTTTTGTCTACTATTGGCACATTAATCTCAACGACAATTGTAGGCGGTGCAACCTGGTTCTTATTTCAGCTTTTTCATTTTCCGGTACCATTTATTTACTGCCTTTTATTCGGTTCGCTTATCTCGCCAACTGATCCGATAGCGGTGTTAGCCATCCTGAAGGAAGCGAAGATTCCAACGTCTTTAGAACTGAAAATATCCGGCGAATCCCTGTTCAATGACGGTGTGGCAGTGGTTATTTTTATCACGCTTTTTGAAGCTGCAAAAACAGGTATTCCGGCAATTGATTTTGTGGATGTCGGTAAACTTTTCTTACAGGAAGCCGTCGGCGGTATAATCTTCGGAGCAGTATTAGGGTATATCGGCTATTTTGCACTTCGCCCGATTGACGATTATAAAGTAGAAGTACTGGTTACTTTAGCACTCGTTATGGGCGGTTATTTCCTCGCCGGCAGGTTGCATGTCTCAGGGCCGCTGGCTATGGTGGTTGCGGGAATAATTACGGGCAATAAAGTGAAGCATGAAGCAATGTCTAATGTGAGCAGAGACTATTTAGGCAAGTTTTGGGAATTGATCGATGAAATTCTGAACGCCGTATTGTTTTTGCTGATTGGATTGGAAATGCTGATCATCAAGATTAACCCAACTGTTCTGATTATAGGCGCGATCATGATTGTTGTGGTACTGCTGGCACGATGGATAGCTGTATTGTTACCGGTGCAGCTGCTTCGATTTAAAATCCAGTTTGAAAGGCACGCTGTCGCCATATTAACGTGGGGTGGTTTGCGCGGCGGCCTCTCTGTAGCTTTAGCGCTATCGTTGAGCGCAAAGATGTATCGTGATGAATTTGTCTTAATCACCTACATGATCGTCGTTTTCTCAATACTGGTGCAGGGTTTGACTATTGGATTATTCACTAAAAAACTACTACGCAAGCCTGTAGGTAATACATAACTTTCCGAATGATCATTTTCAATCAGCTAATTTAATTCAGGACTTTGTAATTAAATTCAGCGGCAAAGGTTTTTCAAACTCCTGATCTGGTGGTTGAAAGCCGTGAAATAAGGTATACCAGCAGGCACCAGGCGAGCAAGGCCCATTTGATGGTACTGGGAATGAAGGCGCAAAGATACAGGCCTTCATCTGCGACATGACGGATGTTGTATAAGATCAGACCGTTCTCGATCATATCAGCGGCACCTGCAACTAGGGCCAGCAGCAGGTTAAGACGCAACAGGACATTCAACCGGTAGCGGTGCTCCCGCTGCATACGCAGGTAGCTGTACATGACAAGCAGGGCGGCATAAACAAGGATGAACAGGTAATCCAGGCGGGTATTGCTTCGGGCTACGGCCAGCAGCGGCTGGCCGCCGTAGGTTTTTTGCTGCCAGGTTCTAAGCATTTGCTTACCGGAAATGCTTCCGGCGAATTCCATTTTCACTAAACTGTAAGCCGGCGTGCGCTGCTCAATCACGAAGGCCTCGTAGCCCATATAGATGATCAGGATGCCGAATAAAAGCCAGAGGATGAACTTCATGATAGGTTAGGTTTTAAAGGTTTAACCACATAGACCTGTCCGTGAGCGGAGCCCGTTTGATTGATACAATCGATAAAGGCCTGCGCCGTTTGCTTAAAATACGCGGGTAGCGGGTGGAGTTCGTCCGACCATCCGTCTTGGCCCACAGACCCGCGCGAATCGATGTGAAATACCCTGTTTTCCAGGCCCGGTATCTGGCAAAAGATGTCCCCGGTATAGATCATCATTTCGTTAAAAAGATAGATCATGGCGTAAATGATGTCTGACTGTACCGCCTGATCATAAATACCGCGCAGTTCCAGTGGAGTTTTGAGCCAACTGCCGTGACCCAGAAAGGTCCGGATAACAGGCCGGTACCAGCGCAGCGGATTGAATCCCCACTTCTTTTGATCATTGGGAATGGCATAATCGTAGCCCTGGGTAATGATCTGCATGCCCGGGAACTTGCCGGCCTTGGCATCGTCATTGCCACCGCGGAGGATACCATTAATGAGAAAATAGTATTGCAGGTGAAAAAACATCAGCAACGCATAAAAGTCTTTGGAGATATATTTAATGCCACGTTCAAAGCGCTCAGATTTATACTCCGCGATGGGAACGGAGCGGTTGCGTGCGATGGAAATAAGCAGCTTTGCCCATTCGCTGTGCTCCTGCTCCTGGGAAGTTGGTTCCGGCTGGACCATCGCTGCGAGCCGGCTTCGGCCGACGAGGTCATTGCCACCGGCGCTGATCAGGAATACGTCCGGGTGAATGACGGACAATTGTTCGACATATTTGCGGGCGCTGAGCATGTTCAGCAGCCAGTCTCCACCTTCAGCGAGGCTATAAACGGCCATATTCCGCTCCATTCCGATCCAGTCGAGGACGTCGCTGAGGATGACCGGGTAATTGAACCAGGAATCACCTTCGGCCAGGATGACCTTATTGTTTTTGTCTTTCCGGAAACCGTTTTTTAGTATTTTTTCGAAACGACCGTTGCGCTGGCTGTTTTTGATGCCATCGATCTTCGCGAGCATGCTTTCCAGCGCGGCAATTTTGTTCACCTGGCTGCGGTTCAGATCATAGATCTTTTGAATGATGAGCGACAGTTCGTGCTCATTCACCACCTCGCGCAAAGTTGCGAGACCGGGCAGGCTGATGCGGTTAGCCAACAAGGCGTCGATCAATGAGGACTTCGGGACAGGCAGGTCAGGTTCTTTCATGAAGCAATATTCAGGTATTTAAATTTAGGCTATATTTTCCTGAATTCCAAATCATTAGCTGAATATTTAAAGGGAAGATCAACGTCTGGGCTCCGGAAATTAAGACAACGTTTTCTAAGCAGGGCTTTCGGAAGTGAAGAAGGGCATAACGCGGCAATTTGCCCCCTGTTATATACCCGGATGCATAATCCGTGTAGCATGAAAAACCTAAACTTGATCGATTTTGAGCGCTTTGACAAAAAAAACCGCTTAAATCATTGATTTAAGCGGTTATAAACGGTTTTGATACCTTTTTAGCGGAATGGACGGGTCTGCGCCTTCCGTTGAAAGTATCTCACTTATAGATATTTACAATCAAATCTGATCAATGGTAACCGATTCTGTACCCTTTATAGATGTGTCTTTGTAAGAGTTTTGAAAAGAACTTTTGTTTTCAAAAATACAAAATCCACTAATCATTATCAATTAAGATTGCAAACATTCAGAGTTTAAATCTTTATTGCATCACTATGCGTCTTTAACCAACGGTTCACTTTCTGATATTGATCTTTTGAATAAATTCGGTAATAAGATTTCTGTTAGTTTGAACTTATAGCGTCTTTTCCTTCCTACCTAACTGCTATTGCGAAACTCTCTTCCTTTCACTTTGATGTTGGTCTATTATTTCATAGCATAAACTGAATACAAAATGAAACAAAACGAGCCTAATCCAAACAAAAAAACATTCATCCAACAGATTGTCACATTGGACGATCTTGAAAATTTTAAGCAGGAGATTATTGCCGCGATTAAAAACTTATTGCTGGAACATACGGGACAGCCAACCAAGAAGTGGCTTAAAACAGAAGACGTGAGAAAGCTTTTAAATGTTTCAGCAGGTACATTAACAACACTACGTGTTAATGGAAGTCTCGCCTATACACGCGTTGGTGGTGTTTTGTACTATAACATTAAGGACATCGAAGAGATGATGCAAACGAACAAATTCAAGCATTAATAAAATGCGATGGGCAGAATAAAATATGAAGCAGGTTGCGGAGATAATATTCCGCCGCTACTACAGCATGTAATCATATATTTTGAGAACAAAGGTTTTAATGTCGATTTAGCCAAAGCGTTTTATCATTTTTACGAAGGTCGCTCCTGGAAAACAGAAAGAGGTTTTGCTATAAAAAACTGGAAAGTTTTGGCGACAAACTGGATAGCAGAATTATAATTAGTAAAGGCTAAGATCAATTTCATCTTAGCCTTTATCGTCAGATATGAACGTTTATTGATTGTTGGAATGAGACATGATTTCCGGCCACTTATCAGCTAATCTCAGTTTTAGCTGTTGCATATCGGCGCTGACCTTATGCGCGACGATTTTCGCATAGATCTGTGTTGTCTTAATTGACTTGTGGCCCAATAGTGCGCTTACGGTTTCAAGCGGAACTCCATTTGCCAATGTAACTGTTGTGGCAAATGTATGCCTGGCAGTATGCGTAGTAAGATCTTTTTTTATTCCACATATCGCTGCAACCTCTTTCAGGTAGGCATTGTATTTTTGATTGCTTTTAATCGGTAATAAAAGGTTATGCTTTTTGCAATAGGGATTGTCTGCATACCTGGCAATTATTTCTTTCGCTATAGGTAATAATGGAACATTTTCACTGCAAATAGTTTTCGTGATCTTTTGACGGTTCTTAACAATCCATTCATTTCCGTCAAAATAAGTAACAATATTATTCGGGCGCAACTGACTGGCATCTTTGTAGGCATAACCCGTAAAGCACATAAACAGGTAAGCATTTTTTACTTCTTCCAGGCGCTCGACCGGCATTTTCTTCTGGTATAGCATTAATATCTCACTTTCGTCGAGTACATCGCGTTCCAGTTGTATATATGGACATTGATAAGCTAAAAGAGGGTTACTGATCAACCATCTCCTCGCAACTGCATCATCTACTATGCCACGAACTAAACTGAAATATTTATTAGCGGTGTTATTGGCAATATTTTGTTCAAGGATCAGAAAATCGACGAAGTCCTCAGCAAATGATAAAGTCAATAATTTTAATGGAATATCATTCGCTTTAAATGCATGTTCCAGGTAAGCAGCCACCTTATCTTTGGTTGTTCTTAACTTGGTAAGAGTAGGCTGCTTGCGAAAGCCTTTTTCAACCTTCGCTTCCATTTTGGTTATTGCCAGGTCGATCACTTCTATTAACCCTTTTGCCTTTTCTTTTTTGCCCTTATAAGCCTCTTTAACCATTGCTGACGAGACGAAGTCGTTAGTCAACTTTAAAGTGTTATAATGATTTCGTAAAGTAACCTTAGCTGTGTCAATAGCATTGTTTATTATCCTTGCTTCTTGCGAAGTACCTTTTACACAACCGGTTTGTTGATTCCAATTATTAACATCAACTTTTTGACCAAGAAAAATCTCTGCTCTTTTCCCCTCCACTGTTAAACGAATAACTACAGGTGCTTTGTTATCCGATGTGGTCTTGGATTTTTCCAACATCACCAGTAAAGAAAGCTCTCTATTTATTTTCATACACTTCAAATTTTAAGCGGTAAGCAAACCTGTTGATTACTGGAAAATAAATTTCAGAGGATTTTATTACTTAAAAAATAGGTTGCGTTTTGTTTGTGTGTATTTGATAATCGTTGTGCAATGAATTTTCAAATTGCTGAAAATAGTGGCTTATTTGATACTATTAATTTGAAATGTATATCGACAATCTTTTTGTAAAACAGTTTGATTAAAGTTGATAAGTATACAGTAGAGGCGTCTCCTATTTCAAGATGAGTATTTATCACAAACGGCCCTTATACAGCTATAGGGCCTAAATACTACTGAGTGATATGAAAAGTATAATGAGAGTTGACTTAAAGTTCCACTCCTATCAAGATCAAAGGAACAGATGGAACACCTCTTCCCTGTCTTGCTAGATCATATAGCGCACCTTCATAATAACCAGGCCCCGATGACATCATAGCCTGCATAGATTTCATGGGTAATATTTCAATTCCTAATTCAATCGTATTACCTACAAAAAATGCAAGATGTTTTACAAACAGATCGTAAGCTATAAAACTGTATTTGCCAAACTGCACTTCAACAGCGATCCTGTTTTTTACAAAATCAGTTTGATTATAGGATCTAATCGGCGTCTTCCCGGCTCGCTCAATCTCTGCTTTTTGCTCGTCCTCCGGTAAGTGCATGGTTTTAGTGATCAGATCATAATCATCGGTTACCCAATAGTTGGTCCTGCTTTCATCCCACCCTAAATCTGTAAAACCTTCTTTAATGATCTTATTGAGATCGCCGGGGCTATACAGAAGATTGCCCATCTTGGTCTTTTCCTTACTGACCTTGGTCATATATTTAGAAAGGTCAATGGAATCGATCACCCCAACGATTTCGTCCCACATATCTTTATGATGATACTGAATCCATTCAAAACCGTTCAGATGGGAATAATACGCCCCTATTTTCATTTAATGCAAATTAATAATTGCCGCTAAATTACAATATTAAGCAAAAGTAGGGGCTAGCTCGGGTGATATTAATTCGATATTCGAATTTCCCATGATCGCATTAAAGCAGGAACCTAAAAGAATACCAATGAAAACGTCAACGCTATTCTCGATCAGTTTTTTGTTATCAACTTTACCTTCTTCGGTGGTCAGTTCAAATTCAACAAATGCCAGCAACCTTTGGACATAGTTCTCATTGGCTTTTAAATGCCTTTTGAATAACATTACAAAATCGGCGATTTCATCAATGAGTGCAATCGGTCCAAGTAGAGTACGATCTGCGTTTGTCCAGTTCTTTTGAAGGTCTGCAGGTCTGATGCCTCTAACGAACTGCAAATAACTATTCAATAGTGTTGTCAGTTGCTCATCCTTAAGCAGATTACAGCTCTTAATAGCCTTGTGGAATAATTTACTATCTAGTTGGTGCCCCTTTATGTTCTTGGAATTCCCGTAAAAAAAGTTAATGTTCCAGCTTATTTCCTCGGAACTTTTATCAAAGGAATTTTTCAGTTCAAACCGCACACCACTGCCGAATCGTAAGCCAGGTAGCGCTAATCGGAAAGAACGATTTTTAGAGAATTTCATGCCCTCATTGTCGGGTTGATGTGAAATGGCCATCTCCGTACCCAGCACCAGACGTTCCGGCTCAACCTGTTTCGGCAATACTAAGTCATCTGGTTGAATACCCTGCATGCTTTGAGCAATATAGAAGGTGAGTAACGGCGGCACTGCATTACCGATCATTTTTATCTTACCTGCATAGGTCTTACTGAAGTACTGATAATTTATCGGAAATGATTGGATACACCCTCTTTCCCTTACGGTAAGTCTTCTGAGGTTATTCCTTGAATCCCTTACAATGATACTTTCTCGAGACACTCGAGTGCAAAGTGCTGTGACGGTCCTGGATGGCCGGTCAAGTCGATCAGGGAAACTCATGGTATTATAGACTGGGTGATGGGTCTTTGACTCACGATTGATCCTTTCCTCTTCTGCTGATAGATTGGGTTCAAGGACGTGATCTGTTACCATTTCGCCGGCCAGGGTCAGGTTATATACAGGATCGGTCACTGGCTCCTGTTCCAATGCATGCAGCACATCTCCTAAATTGATCTTTGGTATCTTAGGTGAGTAAGACTCAAAAAGATCGAAAGGGAATCTTCCCGCGATCATTCTTTTCCGGTCTTGGGGCACCCCGAAATCAGAGGCTTTATAGACACGTATATCATCAAATAAATGTGCAAAACGTTCTAATGATCCGCCGGGAGCGATCTCTGTAGCGAGTATACCAGCGACCCGTGGTACGTTCTCCATAGCCCAGTAACGTGGCTGTATATATTCCACAATCTCTAGGAACTTTTTAATGTCAACCAATCCATCCGCAATATTGCCTTTTCCTCCACGATTGGCCAGGGAAAACTGCGTGCATGGCGGGCTACCGACTACAAAATCGATCAGCGCCGGGTCTGGTAGATCGGCATTAGTTAGCTTACGGATGTCGCGTTCAGTATGTTCGGATCCGAAATTTTTATTATGGGTCTGATTAGCATCTTTCCACCATTCATAGGAAGATAACACCGGCACCCCAGCCATTTTAAAGCCCAAGGTCCAACCACCAATTCCACTATATAGATCAATAACTGCCATTTCTACACTTCTTTAACCAACTCCTTAGAGCGTAAATGAATAATTTTTTCTTTTGATGCCTTTAGGATTTTTTCATAACCGGTCTCGTGAACCAGCAAAGAGGCGATCTCATCACTCAGGTAAGCTTTCTTCAAATCTTCCGCTTTCACGCTGAATAAGCGAGAGATCACTTTAATAATCTCATCGATCCTTTTTTTAGGGAACTTATTTTCATTCTCGATACGGCTCAATACTGCAACATCCATATCCAGTTCGCTGGCCAGCTTACGCTGTGGCCAGTTCTGCGATTCTCTTAATTCTCGGATTATTGAACCCAAAGTTGCCATTGACATCAAATATATTGATCAAATCCATATTGACAAAAAAAATCAACATAAAAATTATCAACATTTTTTTATTTATGAATATAGGATTTGACTTTTTCGATTAATGGAGTAACATCTTTTTTGATTTGGCATTCCCAAAAGGTCAGTACCTTCCATCCAGTCTGTTCCAAAGCCAGTTTTTTACGTTCATCCCGTTCAATATTCTTATTAAATTTATTCTGCCAGAATTCACTGTTGGATTTGGGATCAGGTAAATTGCAGATGGGACAACGGTGCCAAAAGCAACCGTGGATGAAAATCGCTAATTTTTTACCAGGAAAAGCTATATCGGGTCTTCCTTCAATCTTCCAATGCAAGCGGTATCCAGTCAGTTCCGCTTCCCTTAACGCCTGCCTGAAGCGGACTTCCGGACTGGTATTCTTGGCTTTGATCGCACTCATGACTTTTGATGTCATGGCTGATCGAGGTATCGGTGATCGTTTGTCCCTACTATATTGTTTCATTTTTTATCAACTTATCCTTTCCAATGCCGATCAAGATGAACGGACACGGATTCCCAACACCTCGATCAAGGCGCAGAAGCAACTTATTCATATGCGTAGTGGCCTGCCCATATTTGGAAGAATACATTACCATTGCGATCCTCCTAATAGATTCTTCTTTTGGTAGTTTGATCAGCGTCCTTATAGCAGCTTTTGCTGTATCCGAAAAAGATGCAAAAGTCAATAGTTTTTCCATATCAAAAGGATAGAGTTCTTCCAGAAAACGGAGATATACATGATACAGTTCAGTTTGCAGACTTGCTCCGCGGGTTATAATGATCCCGATGCTTAACTCTCCTATCTGGTGCAGCTTCCGGAAATTCTCCAGATCGCGGTCATAGAATGGGTCTTTGTTGTTCCATTCGATCTCAAGGCCGATATTGCCCTGATTAAAGGATTTGTAGTGGTCTACCTCATGGCTCTCAGAGGTCAGTACTTTGCCTCTTACTCGATGTTCACTTTCTATTTTAGCTTTCTTCCAATCATGATCGACTAATAACGCTCCTAAGGATTGGGTGATCGAACTCAATCCGCCGCCACCTTGGATAATTTGGCTTTCCTTGAAGTGAAAACCATTAAGTATCTTCTCGAGTTCGGCTTTAGCATCTGTAAAGTGATCATTGATTATTGAATCCGCGAATCTCGTGAAATAAATCTCATATCCGGGTGCGTTAATGATCGTGTCGTTCGTGTAATAGTTAGGCATTATAAATAACTAAAATATCAAAGATAAATATAGAACTCAATAATACTAATACCGTATATCATTAGCAATTGTGCTTTATCTGTAAAAGGTTTTACAATCACTTCAGTTTCATATTTAGGTTCATTTTGCTTCACTATTCACTTATGGTACCCTAGCAATGTAATACATTTCATCTTATCACTTCGCTATTTGTGATTAAATAGCTGTATAACAACATTTTAGATGAATTACAAAGACTATGAAAGTCAAGACTTGTTAAAAACAAAAAACCTTGTAAGTCAGTAACTTACAAGGTTTCGCGGACCGGACGGGTCTCTTAGCGGAATGGACGGGACCGACCAAAACGCTGAAATGCGCTCATTTAAAGATATATTCTATTGCATATCATCAATGGTACCCGATTTGGAACCCTAGATAAATATGTGTCTTTGTAAATAATTGGAAAGAACTTTTTATTGAATTAAAGGTACAAAAAAAGCAATTAAATATAGAATTTAGAAATCAAAGGCTTGCCATACAAAACGATCAATTATATGTGAAAGCTGAAAACTTCTACTATATTCGTTGTTCTGTTTCGAGAAGTAAAAATATGGCACGTTCACTTGCATATGATCCTAAGTTCGCCTTAAATGCGATCTGCCCATATTTTACTATGTTTCCGCTAGAATATCCGCTTAATGCGTTAAAAAAACATATACGAGCAGGGGGGGTAGTATTTGATCCTTTTTGTGGTCGCGGTACGACACTTTATGCCGCACGCATCTTAGGGATGACTGGTTGGGGTCTGGACACTTCGCCAATTGCAGTTGCAGTTGCGAAAGCAAAACTCGCACAAGCTAAATCTGAAGCTATTTTACAATTAGCTGAGAGTTTTCTCGGACGTGAACCGGTAAATATACCCCAAACAGAATTTTTTCGGTATGCATATGCGCCGGAAACACTTCAACAACTATGTGCGCTTCGTGAAGGACTCCTCAGTTTGGAACACGAAAGTGGAGAATCTACGATTCTCCGAGCGGCTGCTTTAGGTTGTCTACATGGGCCATTGAACCAAACAAAAGAAGGGATGGCCTATTTTTCTAATCAAATGCCGCGCACTTTTGCATCCAAACCAGATTATTCTGTTGGCTATTGGAAAAAAAGAAACATGATTGCCCCCAAAATCGATGTCTTGCAGGTCATTAAAAGGAAACTATCTCGTATCAAAGATTTGGATCGCAATGCCGATAATGGGGAGGAACAAGTACTGTGTTTGAACTCCTGCTCGAAAGATTCCTACAGCCAATTACCGGGTAACATCAGCACGGTGGTCACCTCGCCGCCGTATTATGGAATGCGGACTTACGTACAAGACCAATGGTTACGGAATTGGTTTCTTGGAGGTCCAGAGACTGTAAACTATGCAAATGAGGATCAGATCAAGCATAATACAGTTGATAGCTTTGTAAATGATTTAGGAGCCGTCTGGCGCAATATTGCTGCATCGACCGTCGATGAGGTGCATTATTACATCCGTTTTGGCAGCCTGCCATCTACAAAAAAAGATGCCAGGACAATCTTGCGTAACTCTTTTGATGTAGCTGGTGGCCTAAAGGTTGTCTCAGTTCGAAACGCCTCTGATGCCAATGCAGGCAAACGTCAGGCTGATCAAATGAAATCCGAATCCATCCCAGTGGATGAATTCGATTTTCATGTGATTCGTCGCTAATGCCAACGTACCTCGCCTGATTTCACGATTCCATTTGAATCAGTAATAGTGACGGGTAAACGGTTTGCACAAAACTCTTCTATATACGATTTGATCGCTACCGAGGTTACTGCCACCTTTGCTTCAGTAGGTAAGTAATAAGCCAAGGCCTTCGGCATTAAAACGATACATTTAGCTTTCGCGCGAGATACAGCAACATTGGTTCTTTCCAATTGCATTAAAAAAGCCTCTTCACCCTCAATGATATCCAAGTCGCCAACCCCAAAAGACACAATAATTGTATGGCGTTCCCCTCCTTGGAATCTTTCTACCGTATCAACTGCATCAAAGATGGTTTCAGGGCTTGCAGCTGGAAACAAATTAATCAGTTCCTTAATAACTAATGCTTTTTGGGCTTTATGTGGGGTAACAACACCTAGGCCAAATGTAAAAAACTCCTCATCTGTAAACGGTGTAAAAACTGCTCCGGGCGGCTGGGGTGCTAATTCTTTTGCAGCACATTGCCGTAACGCGTAAGCCAAGCCTGCTACTAGTTTGGCTTCTAACTCATTGGCTTGAGAGGACACAATATCATCATGGATCAGCGCTGAAACTTTTCGATCTGGTAATAACAATTCTTTATAGGCATCGGTAATAGGTAATCCTGAAGGTAATGTTGCAATTACCTGGGCGGGGACGTTTATCATTTCCAGTCTGCGGTCCGGTGCAAACGCAACTAATTGTTGCGGGTAACCGATTGTTTTTGCATAGTCAACTAAATCCTGATTAGACCTATAGTTAATTAGCAGATCATCTGTTTTAATTTTTCTAAAGCGCTTTAGTAAATATGTCTGTATACTGCCAACTAAATATTCAGCATTCTTTGGTGGCTCCAGTTGCGAAATTGGTGGCATTTGCAGATGATCACCGGCAATGACAAGTTGTGCGTCATCTTTCATCACTGCGAAAGCACTCACAGCCAAAGTTACCGGTACCTGGGAACTTTCATCAATTACAACCAAATCAAAAATATCTTGGATTAAATTAGCATCTGACCCGCTTATCAAAGCAGCAATAGAATGGATAGCGTGAGCCGTCGTCGCAACAATTGTTACCTCTGAGGGGTCGATCAAACTGTCATTAAGGTCATCGAGTTCGGCAGAACGGTTTCGAAGATCTAATTTTACACCCACCGCCTGTAAATGTGCTTGCACTGCCCTAGGTTCCCGGACCTCCCGACTCTTCGAATAGGCCCAAAACATTCGGGCAGCACAGGAAGGGTCAGCATCCAGGTTTTCCAGCAGCCTATCCGCCAGCTCTTCAACTGCACGATAGTTTGGTCCGGTAATGAGGATTTTGCGCGAACGATCACTAGTTTGTCCTTCTTTAACGACAGCATGTAATAATGCAGTCAATGTATCGGTTTTTCCAGTTCCTGGTGGCCCCCAAATAACCGCGAGATTTTTGGCGGCACAGGAAAGTACTGCCTGATATTGACTACCATTCAAATCGTGAGCATTGGAAGTTTTAGCAAAATCAGCTAATGCTTTTGCTTCCTGAGCTGTCCTCGCAACAGAATTTGCCAGCTTATCAGCCTCCCATAGTACCTTTGCTGCCGGCGAATTAGCATCGGTGCCTTTCTGTTTTCTTGCCTTAGCAGAACCCATGGCCAACAACGCTTCCGGAGCGACGTTGGCACAAGATGGATTACCAATAGCTTTCAAAATCGTATCCGTATACTTCATCGCGGGCGGTAAGCCATCCATGATAAAGATGGGTTGAGTTTGCAAGGGAATCAAATCGTTATCAACGATCTGGCGGAACATTGGTTCGTAAGGGTCCCAACTCGCTCTGAATTCCACCACTGCCCGGCGATTAACACGGTCAAAACTAATTAAGGTCACATTAATGATTTTATAAAGCGGAAGGAACAGCATGTATTCTTCAATTCCTCGTGCAGCGGTAACGCCGATGTTCGCCGCACTGCGCAATGGGTAACCCGGTTCATCCATGAGGCCCAAAACAAAATATTTTCCGCTTTCCTCCAATTTGGCTTCTGTTGAGTCTTCGCTTACTTCATACTCGTATTCGTCATTGCCCAGGTCTCTCAAAAATCTGGTCAGTACTACAGCTTTGTAAGCGGCTTCCAGCGATTCGCCGCTTGCCACCAAATCTGTTTTTCTCGCGGTTTCCCCACTGGAACTTTCTACCGTATTCCACTGCAGCCACAAACGGCTATCATAGGCTACGCCACTCGCACCAGTCGGCACCGTCAAGCGTAAAGCAGGCGCCTTCCCCTTCAAAGCACCTCTGAAATCTGTTCTTAACCGGGCCGTCACTGATGCCAATGCCCAGGCGTGTGCCTTCAAAACGGCTCCGTATTTCTGAGCCGCATCGAGGATGCTGATATCCCTGCCATATGAACGAACCGTGCCCGTAGATGATTTCCAAATTTCAAAAATACGTTCGCGGGGTATGGCGCTGCTCAATGGTTCTTGGTAATATTTGTCAATAGGCCGCGGAGCCATGTTGCTATGATGATACGCCTTTACGGTACCGAGCAATGTGTGTGTAAAACTAACGGGTAAGTGAGTTGCTAGTTCTACTGCATCTTTAATAAATACGATCCCCGGTGCCAGTTCTTCGTCGCGCTCCATCAATTCCTCAGCAGGAAACAGCCAGGCCAGTGCTTTGGCGTCTCTATCCGGTAGTTCCAGCATTTTCAGCAGGTGACGGCCAAAAGCATTGCATAATTCCTGATATTGTCTTGCTTCCCAAAAACACACCTGAGTACCTACGCTACCCAGTTGGCTATTCCTAAATAATTGCTGGGCATGGGACGCCATAGCCGCCAACTTCGTTATAAAGTTTTGTAGCGTCACCCACTCTGAAGCAAGGTTGTCTTTAAGATTGACAAAAGCTTCTTCACCAAGGTTTACGAAACGAGTTGTGGAACCGTCAGGTAGTTGGATTTCTTGATTAAACGGTGCAAACAACACGCCTTTCAACGCAATTCCAGTAAGAAAACCAGCTCCTGCATCAAAATTTACGACAATGTCAAATTCCGCATTAAGGTTACTTGCCAGGCCGCTAAGCTTCATGCTGGCATTCAAGGTCAGATTGCCCGTTTGCAGCGCCGTGGCCTTCGCGCCAATTTGGGATCTATTCTTTTTAAGCAGCGCATGTCTTTTAAGTGCGGGATCACTCGCACTGATACCAACGAGATCAGCAACCTTGGTACGCCCATCGCCGCTCAGGAGGGTTGATGCTCCCTTACTAATCTGGTGTAATTTGCTCAAATGATCGTCAATTTCAGCATTATGCAGACAGTAATGCTCGGGGTGAGCGTCATATATGGCTTTTGCTGCTCCGTAAAGCCAATCTTGATTACCTAGCCAATCACAAGCATTACAACGCGGACTGACATGATAAGATACCTTATCCCAGCCTTGATTGTCACCAATATTAATTACCCTGGGAATATCCTCCTTAAAAAATTTTATCACGCTAGGCATATAAACAAGCGGATCAACCAAACCTTCCTGTAAGTCTTCCAGTAAAGCTTCAATGCGTGCAGCGGCTAAAGCTCCTGCGGCAGTAGGCCGTACAGCAGTAAATGCAGGCATTTCCACATGCTTCCACAGATATATACTATCAGATACATAAAAACGGTCATTAAGGCCATTGACTAACAGCCAATTCGAAAGAAAAACCGCGTATAAGCATACTTCAGCTGCATAACTGGCATTAGCCTCTGTCACGTTTTTCATGTCGATCACGCTGATTGCATGCCTTTGTTCCCCGGCTGCAATTATTTGTCTTTTCCCAGATGGCAATATTTCATGCTCGTCAGGAACAGCTGTATAAATATAGAGTAAGTCAGGCTTCAACCCTGACATCGGCGGGATCGTAGCAATTTCATGTGCTGTCAAGCCTAAGTTTCCCAAAACGATCAGTCGAAAGTCTTCCGGTTCAAACAAAGGCTGTAAGATGAATGCAGGTTTCGGGCCACTAAGCAGTGCCTTTGGCAGGTCAGCCGTGGTATAGCCAGCATCTTTAACAACATTATTCGGTAAAGCCAAGATCAGGATATCAAACTGTTCCTGTTCAAACTCTTGTCCAGCTTTAGTAATCAACTCTACTGCCGGCCTTGTTTTAAGGGGGACAGGCAAGCCCGCACGGGTTAAGGCAGGTTCGTTATTGCTAAATAAAGAAAGATATAACTGACGGTCGCATTGCGCCCGTAAATAATTCGATAATTTGCTTTTCGATAATTGTCGTTTAGGGAGGTGGCCATTCATTAGGGATAAGTTTTAGTTTTAATTGAGCTTTATGGTAATGACAGTATAGAGTTTTCCAAATTTAGTGAAATTAAAAAGATATGTGTTACAAGTGAATTTATGTATAAAGCGGTCTAAGAATTAATCTTACTATACTGCATATTGTATCTATTATACGTGGAATGGTATGGCTAAATTTTTATTTGGTTCGGCGGTGCTGCATTATCGCCCATATTCTCTTCATCCATTTATCTGCACTTTGCAGCGTTATAAGGAAAGTTTACCCAACATTTCTATTAATTATTTTCACCGTACTCGGTTTCCGATGTGAAATAGCCTTCCCGTGTCCCATCACTTTTGCTCTCAATCAAAGTGATTCGAGATGAAAAACACGGAAACAGCAACAAATAGTCAGAAACCGCAACTGTCACCTGTCACAACGGATGACCTCGATATATTCAGAATCGAGCTAGTAGCGGACATAAAGAAATTAATCCAGGAACATGCCGGTAAACCCGGTAAGCGCTGGCTAAAAACCGAGGAAGTTAAAAAGCTGCTGGGCGCATCGACAGGTACGCTTACTACCCTGCGGATAAATGGTACGCTACCATACTCCCGCATTGGCGGCATTCTCTATTACGACGCGCAGGATATTGAGAATATGTTACTATCCCGCAAAATCCAACACAAATAGTTATGAGCAGAAACGCATCCATCAGCGGTCACGGCATGAGCGTGCCGCCGATTCTTCCGCATGTGCTGATCTATTTCGACCAGAAAGGCATGTCTGCCAAAGAAGCAGAAGCATTCTACCATTACCAGAACGCCCACGGTTGGAAAACCGACAGTGGCACACCTATAAAAAACTGGAAGGTGGTTGCAGCAAACTGGATATGGGATATTCAACGCACAAGGTTTGTAACCATTCAGCTCAAAGTCAACCGGAATTTGCTCAAATGAGAAACAGGACGCAAAAGCTGACCGAGCAGGTATACTATCAAGCGCAGACTTCCTTCCGGACAATGGAGAAACTGGCTGAGGAAGCAGTGCAGCTCAAAGACCTCAAAATGCTGTTTGGGAAATATGTACCGCAAAATAACCTGGTGCATTTTCCCTCGCAGCGAGGTGTAGGTAAATCCTGGCTTTGTATGCAAATTTGTATGGCAGTGGCCGGTGAATGGGATTGCTTTTTAGGTGAGCCGATCACCCTGCATGGCAATACCCTCTACATAAATCACGAGCTTAGTCCAAACACCATGCGCAGGCGCAGCCGGAAGTTATACGCCGGTTTACCACAATCACTGAAAGACCAATACCATTGTTTTGTTTATACCTCACGAGCTGGGCTAACTACCGAGCTGGCAACGATTATCCAGTATATCGAAAAGTATAAACCGGTGCTTATCGTGATCGATAATTTACGCATGGCCTTTACCGATGTGGACGTAAACAACAATCGCGAAAGTACCCGGATCATGAACATGCTGCTGGCACTTTGCGATACTTCCAGTGCCGCCCTGATAATTACCGATCATTTCAGAAAACATACAGGCGGCCAATTGTCGGGCAGCGATTTGCAGAGTGGCTCCGGTATCAAAACCGATTTGTCTGACGCAGATTTTTTCATGCGTCGCAGTTGCCAGGACAAGAGCCTGCGCATTCTTAAACGGGACAAGTCCCGGCACTTCGAGGAAGATCCCAGAGCAAAACTGATCCGCCTCAATCCCGAAACTTTATGGTTCGAGTTGGTTGCCGATGATGTCAATGAAGCCGAACATATCGGGCTGAATGGACTCCGTGAAAAGGACGAACAAAAGGATATGGCGCAAACATTACGTGATCAGGGCAAGAGCATCCAGGACATTGCTACCATTTTAGGTAAGGGCAAAGCAACGATACACCGATGGTTAAAAACAGACGGAGAATGACAGCAATAATTCAGTCAAAGATCGGTTCAGCGGTTCAGCGTTCCATCGTTCCGTTTTTTGGAACGATGGAACGAATGGAGTTCTTAAGCAATTGAAAGAAAGAATATTAGCTCAATCATTACAGTGACATGGAACGAACGGAACGAAAAATGGAACGAGGTCAGCCATTGAACCATGAAACCATATCCGGGGAGTGATTTTTTGGCAGGCGTAAACTTAAATACGATCAAAGCATGATCATGAAATCGGTCCGAAAGCGGGCCTTAACAATTGTTGGTTCCCCTTGCTTCGCCGGGGAAAGCAAGATGTACACTTGTCCGACAAGTGGCGATTTTTTGACCCCTTACGCTCCGAAGTCGCAGGGGTTTTCAGACCATTTTGAACTATGAATAATTGACAGATGGAAAGTGTTCAGAGAAGTAGAAAACTGACGGTCCGGCTTACCCCGGACGAGTTCAAGACGATAGACGGCCAGTTTAAAAAATCGACCGCAAAGATCATGAGTGATTATATCCGCAGCATTTTATTGACTGGAAAGATCACCTTGTTTTATCGTAATCAGTCTCTCGATCAGCTCATCGAAGAACTGAAATTATTACGCCGTGAGCTTGCGGCTATCGGAAATAATTTCAACCAGGTAGTAAAAAAGATCAACTCAGTAAAGGAGGTAGCCGAGCTTAATTTCTGGTTGGACATGGCCGCGCTGCTTCAAAAACAGTTGCTGGAAAAGACCGCAAGCATCAACGATAAAATCGCTCAAATCTCAGACAAATGGTTGCAAGGTTCGTAAGCGGCAAAGAGATCGACAAGGCTGTTCGCTACAACGAGCAGAAGGTAGCAGCCGCTAAAGCTGAACTGATCGGCGCCTTTGATTTTACCAAAGATGCTGATCGTTTAACCATGTCGGACAAGATTGGTCAGCTTCAATATTTAGCAAAACAAAATTGTCGGACACGCAGAAACGCAATCCATATCAGCCTGAATTTTGATAAAGCAGACCAACTGGACAAAGAGAAACTATTAGAGATCGCACAGACGTACATGGACAAGATCGGCTTTACCGGACAGCCCTGTCTGATCTACCAGCATCACGATGCTGCGCATACGCACATACATTTGGTCACGACGAACATCCGTGACGGGGCCAGGCGGATCAACATCAATAATATCGGTCGCAATCAGTCAGAAACAGCCCGGAAGGAGATCGAAGAATTATTTGGCCTGGTTAAGGCGCAAGGTAAAAAGCAGGAACGTGACCTGCTGCTAAAACCGGTACAGGCAGAGAAAGTGATCTACGGTAAATCCGAAACCAAAGCTGCAGTCTCTAATACAGTTCGCGAGGTCGTTAGTACCTATAAATTCACCTCGCTTGCTGAATTAAACGCTGTCTTACGGCTGTCTAATATCGAGGCCGACCGTGGCACACCCGGCTCGCAAATGCATCAAAAAAACGGGCTACGGTATTTCGTGCTCAACGAGCAAGGGCAAAGAGTTGGTGTACCCATTAAAGCCAGCAGTATTTATGGCCGCCCCACTATGGCCAACCTTCAAAAGCGCTTTGCTGCCAATGAGCAAAAACGGAAGGGCTACCAGCAAAGATTACAAGCCGCGCTGGATAAAGCGTTGCAGCCTACTGGCGGCCTGACACAGAAAGCTTTTACCAGCCAATTAAAAAAAGCGGGGGTTGATGTTGTGTGGCGACGAAATGAAGAAGGCCGCCTCTACGGCATTACTTACGTGGATCATGCTACCCGAAGCGTATTTAACGGCAGCGATCTTGGTAAAGCTTATAGTGCCAATACAATAAATGAATTCCTGGTTAAGCAACCGGAAAATGACTACGACAGAAACAGTGATCCAAAGGATGATCGTCTGCCTTTTATCGTCCGTGACCTTCCGGGCAACCTCATCAGTACCCTACTGGAACAACCCGATGTCTCCGACCAGATGGATTACCACCTACGCATTACTAAAAAGAAAAAAAAGAAACGCCCCAATTTTTAACCAGCTAATTACAGATCATGAGCCATACAGGAGAGAATTTAGAAGGGCTGCGAAAGATCATTGACCTTACCCGCAAGATGAGTATAGCATCACTGCTATTGCACATATATATTTATTGCTACGCGGCTTTCCGGCTATGGCGACTGACGCATCCGGTTGGTGACAAGATACTTGGTAACATTGCGGCCGTAAGCCCGCTTAACAATATTTGGCTGTCAAAACTGGCTGCGCTGGCGCTATTGCTTATCTCCCTGATCGGCGCAAAAGGCAAAAAAGACGAGCAATTGAAATGGCCGGCACCGGTCCGGTCGGTGATTATCGGCCTGGTGCTTTATTTTCTAAGCAGCTTCCTTTTAAATATTAACGCTTCGACTGAAGTTATAGCAGTGTTGTATATGAGCCTGACAGCACTTGGCTACCTGATGGTATTGAGTGGTGGCACCATGCTATCGCGTATCCTACAACTGAAATTTAAAGGTGACATTTTTAATAAGCTCAATGAGACATTTCCCCAGGAAGAACGCCTGCTTGAAAACGAGTATTCAGTCAACCTGCCGGCACGGTACAATCTGAAGGGCAAAATCCGCAAATCATGGATAAATATCATTAATCCTTTCCGGGCATTGCTGGTAGTGGGGACTCCCGGCGCGGGTAAATCCTATTTTGTAATACGCCATGTCATAACCCAGCACATCCGCAAAGGCTTTACCAGTTTTATTTACGATTTTAAATTCGATGATCTCTCCGTTATCGCTTACAATACTTTCTTAAAATACAAACATCTTTACCCTGTAGAACCGAAATTCTATGTGATCAATTTTGATGACCTGTCACTGAGCCACCGATGTAACCCGCTCTACCCGGATAGTATGACCGATATAACCGATGCAACGGAATCCAGCCGTACTATAATGCTCGGTTTAAACCGCGAGTGGATCCGCAAGCAAGGCGAATTTTTTATCGAGAGTAGTATCAATTTTGTAACAGCCGTAATTTGGTTCCTGAAGAAATATCAAAAGGGTAAATACTGTACCCTGCCGCATGTAATCGAATTGATGCAAACGGAATACGACGAGTTATTTCCGGTACTTAGAACGGAGCCGGAGATTGAAGTACTTATCAACCCTTTTGTTTCTGCTTATGTTAATGAGGCGATGGAGCAATTGGAAGGCCAGATCGCCAGTGCGAAGATCAGTATGGCGCGGTTGGCCTCACCGCAGCTCTACTATGTACTTTCCGGAAACGATTTCAGCCTTGACCTGAATAATCCGAAAGAGCCGAAAATTATTTGCGTGGGTAACAATCCGCAAAAGCAGCAGGTGTATGGAGCTGTTTTGTCACTATACATTTCCAGGATGATCAAGCTGGTCAATCGTAAACAACAGCAGAAAAGCAGCCTGATTTTCGACGAATTTCCCACGATTTACTTTAATGCGATTGACAGCCTGATTGCTACTGCCCGAAGCAACAAGGTATCTACTACGCTTGGCGTCCAGGATTTTTCACAGCTACGCAAGGACTACGGCCGGGAGCAGGCCGAGGTTATCTCTAACATTGTGGGTAATGTCATCAGCGGTCAGGTAGTTGGTGATACAGCCAAAACCTTATCAGATCGATTTGGTAAGATCATGCAGGAACGTGAGAGCCTTTCCATTAATAGCCAGGATACTTCTGTCAGCCGGTCTACACAGTTGGACGCTGCTATTCCAGCATCCCGTATTTCATCACTTTCTTCAGGCGAGTTTGTCGGCGCCGTAGCTGATGATCCAGACCAGAAAATCGAATTAAAAACATTCCACTGTGAGATTATTAATGACCACGATGCATTAAGAAAAGAAACTGCTGAATACCAAGCCATCCCTAAGATCAGGAATTGTCCGCAAGTGGAAATCGATGCAAACTACCTTCAAATCAAAAAGGAAGTGGCAGCTATTGTCGCTACTGAAATGGAACGCATTTACGATTCTCCGTCACTGGCACATCTGCTGGTTAAGAAAAATAATAATTAGTAACTGTTTATTTATTCACCTATAAATCCATCTTAAAAATGAAAAAGCAATGTTTAATGTTAATGGCAACTCTGTTCATGTTTGCCTTTTCCTGTAGAAAGTACAACAGTGACCAACCCGCCTCCCAAACAAAGGGCCTGCCACAGCTCGCGGCAACAATTTTATCAAACGACGGCCCTGCCAATCCGATGAACCCGTATGATAGTATTGGCTATTGGCATAACCAGGGTTGTATCTATGTGATACAGCATATTCAAGGCGGCATTGATAAAAGTAAAAACGCCTATGTTCGGTATACCCGGGATTTTATTGCGCAACATTTTCGCTTAAATATAGAGGACATAAATCCCAAATTTGTTGATGCTATCTATGCGGACTCGGCTAATTTTTATGCGCCTTTGTTAAAGAAATTAGCCTTATCGCAATCCGGCCGAACATATCTGCAGGGAATATATTCAGCATTACACAGTTCGCAGGATAGTCTTGGAAATTTCTCTTTCGTTTCCTTTAAAAAATCGGTTATTCAGATTGAACAAAACGTTTTGAATAATCATAGTCTTCCCGGGCGTGACCGTGCACTAATTTTGAAGGCGGCATCGGTTGGTCGCTATTCCGCATTCTTATGGTCAGGAAATACCAACACATTCCGAATGCCCAAGCTATTAAAAATGTTTCTGCTTGTAACAGCAACCATTGCCTCGGATGTTTCCGCATTATGCGGTGGCGACTTACTCTATGCTTACTTATCAGACGGTGAGGTTTGGGGACCTGTCCTTACCAGTTCTATGACCGGGGGATTGATATATCTGTATGTACCGTAATAGTTACCGACCAAAGGACATTACAAAAGATCAACCGGCGATTACCTATTATGATCGCTGGTTGTTTAATATATAATTAATGACAGAAGATAACACCTCGCAGTAAATTGCAATCTCTATTAAAAATATCAATAACCAGTTATTGCGATGAATACGATAGATACGCTATTAGAGAGCCTGGACACACCCCAATGGCATTTCAAATCAAGCGATACCTTTTACGTTCAAATGCGGAACGGTTGCAATGTGCGTATAATGGTGGAAAGGGACCATTTAGAATTTTATGGAATCGACAGTGACCAACTTTACGTTACTTCAGAATCATCCAATTGCGTTAGATTACATTTTAAATTACCTGCACCACAAAAGCTTTGGGAAGCGGATGAAGTGAGCATAATATTTAATGATGAACCCCGGAAGCATAAAATGTGTAAAGTGTTAGAAATAAAATTGAAGAACGGAGGTATTTGTAATTTAAATATCGAACACGACTACATTAAAATCTTCGCGAATAATTACCGGCGCTTCTTCGTAGAGCCAGCTTATTGTAATGTAATAAAGGCAGTCGTTTATAATGATTAATGCCGCCTGTAAATCAGTTTTAGGATTGAGGATAAGTACCGTAGCGTTCACTTTTACACTGCCATTTCCTACGATAGTAAGTGTTGGCGCATTGCCCCGCGTGCCAAACCTGTGTTGCTGAAGCGGTGAAGCCAGCGACGAGGGGAATTATTGGCTGAATTATGTACCCGGAAACATTTTTAATTGAAGAGGCTGTATATTATTAGTCTGCCTGACAAAGGGATGCCGGTTTTCTGTCAGGACGGATTTATTTCCACCATTGGAATTTCGATGTCAGCAACTTGACCGGGTGCTACATTAATTTTTTTAAGTTCTGCCGGTTGGTAACCTGTACAAGTTGCTTCCAGGCTGTAAAAGCCAGGGTCCAGGGGTTTTATGCGGAATTTTCCGTCCATATCGGTTGTAGCTCCACCTTTACGTACGCCGTCGACAGATACGACAACCGTTGCAAAAGGTATCCCCTGAGTGGTTGCTAAATCGACAACTTTGCCGGATATGCCGCTGGCTGTTGAATTCATAATCATTTTGTTTAGGGATAAATATACGGTGATTGTTAGCTAAAATGAAATAGAAAGAGTCATGCGCAACGATTGAAAATGAAGCTCACATAACCCCCATATGTTACCCGCGTTGTTAATCCTATAAAAGAAGGGATCCCTGTTACCATCTACCTGGCTTATGTGTCGGCTGTAAATAAGCCTTTTTAACTTCTTGAACCGTGTAATTTGTAGTGGTTGCTTTTGTCGCTCAAATTGCCAGTTGGTTATTTAAAATTCCTTCCCGAAGGAAACATTTCCATCTGCACAGGCTTACGTCCCCGATTCTCTTTTTCCTCGGCTGAAAAGGGATTTCCGTCTTTTTCGTCCGCCCGTGATAAAGTTTGCACCGGGGGATTCTCGTCTTCTGATCCCGTAAGATTCCGCAATAGTCCGGACATATCATAGCAACGGCTAACAACGACATGGGTTACTTCTCCCTCCCGCTGCAATTTCCCCTCCACCATCAGTAGTTTCGACTGCAAAATCTCCTTTCGATATTTGTCAAACAGCTTTTGAAAAACGACCAGGTTGGCTATTCCGGTTTCATCCTCCACTGTGATAAAACAGATACCACTGGCTGTTCCCGGCCTTTGCCGGACAAGGACAAGGCCGGATACCCGAACTAATGTACCATCGGGCCAGAGATTCAATTCCGCAGTAGCGAGTATCTGTAGTTTTATCAGTTGTCGCCTGACAAAGCTTACCGGATGAGCTTTCAATGAAAGAGACATGGCGCTGTAGTCCTGTACAACATGTTCCGATTGGGTCATTTCCGGTAACTGCACACACTGTTCAAATGCGGTTTCTGAAGGCTGACCTTCAAAAATTCCCGTAGGGCGGTCACTCAGGGCGGATACTTCCCATAATGCTTTACGCCTGTCCAAACCAAGCGACCGGAAAGCATCGGCATCGGCCAGCCTTTCCAACGCGGCTTCGGGAACACCTACGTCCCGTAAGAAGTGGATATTGGTAAATGCTTTTGTGCGTGCAGCCACCAATAGCTGCATATCGTCCTCTTTCAATCCTTTAACCTGCCGGAATCCCAGCCGTAATGCGCAATAACTGCCGGATATCTCTTCCAGCGTATTATCCCAATCGGAATGATTCACATCCACAGGCCTTACATCTACTCCATGCTTTCGCGCATCGATAACGATTTGTGCAGGCTGGTAAAAGCCCATAGGCATGCTGTTAAGCAGTGCCGCCGCAAACACATCCGGGTAATAACATTTGATCCATGAGGAAACATACACCAGCAATGCAAAACTCGCCGCATGACTTTCGGGAAAGCCATAGCTGCCAAATCCTTCCAGTTGCTTGAACACGCGCAGCGCAAAGTCTTCTTTATAGCCATTAGCGACCATTCCTTCTACGAGCTTTTGCTTGTACTGGCTGACAAGACCTTTTGCTTTAAAGGTGGCCATACTACGGCGCAGACCATCTGCCTCAGCGGGTGTAAAGCCTGCCGCTACAATGGCGATTTCCATCGCCTGCTCCTGGAACAGCGGCACGCCCAATGTCCGGCCCAATATTTCTTCCAGTTCTTTCGACGGATATTCTACAGGTTCCTGCCCGTTGCGACGGCGCAAGTATGGATGCACCATATCGCCCTGTATTGGCCCCGGACGCACAATAGCAACCTCAATTACCAGGTCGTAAAAGCATTTCGGGCGCAGGCGCGGTAGCATGGACATTTGTGCCCGGCTTTCTATCTGGAAAACACCGATTGTATCAGCGTGGGTGATCATTGCGTACACAGCCGCATCATCCTGCGGAACATTAGCCAGTGTAAGGTCAAGATCGTAATGTTCTTTGGCCAGGTCAAATGCCTTGCGGATACAGGTTAGCATTCCCAGCGCCAGGACATCGACTTTCAAAAACCCTAATACTTCAATATCATCTTTGTTCCATTCGATATTTGTACGGTCTTCCATGCGGGCATTGAGGATAGGGCACAGATCAGTAAGCTTGCCCTGCGTGATCACAAACCCACCGGTGTGTTGTCCAAGCTGTCGCGGGAAGCCAATATATTGTCCCGTTAGCTCAAGCACCTTTCGCAGGTGTGGATCACCGGCATCAAAGCCTTCAGCAGATATTCGTTTTCCTTCATACCAGTCGTCCGTAAATTCCCAACCCGAAGAGGAAAGCCGGTTGATTGCATCTACAGATAAGCCCATCGCTTTACCGACATCCCGGACAGCACCTTTAAAATGCACCTGTGTGACTGTGGCAACAATAGCGGCCCGGTCACGGCCATATTTATTGAAGATGTATTGCATCACTTCTTCCCGGCGCTCATGCTCAAAGTCTACATCAATATCCGGTGGTTCGTCCCGCGCGTCCGACATAAAACGGGCAAACAATACCTTGAATTTGGAGGGATCTACAGAGGTAATGCCCAGGCAATAGCAAACGACAGAATTGGCTGCCGAGCCACGTCCCTGGCAAAGAATATGCTGGTTTCTGGCGAAGAGCACATAATCGTACACGGTGAGAAAATAGGAAGCATAGTTTTTTCGCTCTATAAAAGCCAGCTCTTCGTTGATTGTGTCACTGATCTTCTCGGGGATATTGCCTTCAAATTTTTCGTTTGCCCCCTTCCAGGTAAGATAGACCAACTCTTCCTGCGGGGTTCGTCCTTCGCTGGTAATTTCTTCAGGGTAAATGTATTTTAGCTGATCGAGGGAAAACCGGCAGGCTGCTGCAATTTCCCGTGTACGGTGGATCGCATCGGGATACCCGCGAAACAACCGAACCATTTCATCGGCTGGTTTTAAAAACCGTTCCGCATTCTGGTGCAACCTAAACCCAGCATTGTAAATGGTGCATTTTTCACGGATGCACGTTAATATATCCTGTAGTTCTCTTCTCTGTGGATAATGATAATGGACATCATTCGTAGCTACTAAAGGGACGTCAAAGCGTTCAGACAGTTCCGCGAGACGGTATAGTTTTTTGTGATCATTAGCCTGGTAAGAACGACTGACACCGAGATAGAGATCAGAGCCGAAGTGTCTGCGATATTCCTGCAGATCGAAAGAGAAGCGCTCGTCAAAATCGAATGCATCGTTTAATGAGTCCGGGGGAATTACAATAAACTTCATTCCATTGGCATACCGGTATACGTCTGTTTTACACAAATGACATTGGCCTTTTTCTGTACGCAGATTACCTTCGGAAAGTAATGCCGAAAGCTGCCCGTATGCTTCTTTTGAAGTCGGGTATGCCAACAGGCTTGTTCCGTCGAGTATGTCTAACCGGCAGGCGGGGATGATGCGTATCCCTTTGACTTTCGCAGCCGCGTGAGCACGTACAATACCTGCCAGGGTATTCCGGTCAGTGATCGCAATTTCTTTGTAGCCAAGTAAAGCAGCCTGCTCTATTATTTCTTCGGGGTGCGATCCTCCACGAAGAAAACTGAAGTTCGTCGTTACCTGTAATTCAACGTAGCTCATACCTTACTATTCTTTACGCAAAAAATCCATGAATGAACCATTTTGGTTCACCGCTATCATAATGACCCAGCCTGAAAATCCAGTAGCGTGCGCCGTTCTCATCTTCCAGGCAATAGTAATCCCTATGTTGTCCCTGCTGTATCCACCATTCCTGTTCGATACGTTCCGGGCCATCAGCTTTTTTTACAATATGCAATTCCCCTTTGTACCGGAAGTGTGCCGGTGGATAATCAGGAATTTGTACCATTACGTCGATAGCTTCAGGCTGGCGCAATAAGTGCACTGGCCGTGGAAGATCGGTACGCCACGCGGCTAATGGTTCTTCATCCAGTGAGACAGCCAGTTTAACGGAACGTTCCGGCCAGTAATGTTCATCGGGTAAATAGCGATGAATCGTTTGCATACCCAATTTACCGGCGAGCTTATCCAGCAGTTCTGCAATGGCACTATGATCACTTCTGCCGGTTGTTTTCCAGATTGTTTCCTGTATTGCGGGAAGATCTTCTACAACGGATGCTTCCAGCAGGAAAAGTTCGATGCCTAAAGCGGGTTCTATGGAGCTTATTCTCAGTTCAAATAATTTGAACAGGTGCTCAGCGTTGCTCGATGCCCGGTTGGTGCCGATTGCAATCTGCTGTTGTTTTCCATCTACGCGAAACAATTTCAGTAGGGCTTTTCGCAATCCTTTTTCTTCCTGTTGTAATCGCTTACAAAGGTTTTCCAGCAGGCGTTTTATCGCGATCTCTATTCCTACAGCAGTACGGATCGGCTCCAGGCTGGGAAGCCGCTCCTGGTATGGTTGAATGGGCTGAACCGGCTCTATGGTTTCGATTCCTTCCCCCAGCGCTTGTTTCAGTCTTTCCACGGTAAGCTGTCCAAAGCGTCTGCGTATGGCACTACGGGGCATATGGATGATATTACTGATCTGGTATAGACCCAGCTTCGCCATACGTTCCAAAGCATTCGCTTCTAAGCGCAGTGCTGCAGGCGGAAGTGATAGCAGTGCATCCGCCTGTCTGCCAGGCTCAATAATTGGTGTGGTTTTTCCGAAACGGGCAACTGCCCATGCTGTGCCGATGGAATCGGCTATCGCCACACGTACATGATACCCATAGCCCGTAAGTTTTTCGATAATATCTTTGAGATAGCCGCGCTCGCCGCCCCATAGATGCGGACAGCCGCTTACATCGAGGAGCAGGCCGTCTGGTGGATCAACCGCAGCTATCGGCGTATAACGCAAACACCATTCAGCTAAGGCACGTAGTAGTTTTTCTGTAAGCTCCGGGTCATCATCAAACACCTGTAGTCCCGGAAAGATAGCCCTGCAATCTGCTACTGCCATTCCTGCATTTATACCTCTGGCTTGTGCCGGGGCACTAACGGCCTTAATAACCATACGTCCCCGTTCAGGAGCAGCCAGGACAAAGGGTGTATCCCGCAGCTCCGGCTGCCGACGAACCAGCCGGTCCGTCGTTAAGTGACGAAACCATATTGAAACAAAACGCTTAGCCATGATTTTAACCTGTTTTTTGATTAGGTATTTTTTGCATCATGGTGATAGGTGTTGCAGCGACTTGTCTGAATGCGCCACCGGCCCATTCAATCTGCCAGCTTCCTGGTCTGCCATTCCGGACTTTTAATAACTGAACGTTCCAGCGGGGAACACCGAGGCCGGGCATACCATTTATCTGCTCACTGGCGAGCGGCCTGATTTTCCAACGGGAAACACAGGTCACATTGTTTTCTGTTTTCGGATAATACCGGTGTATAAACCCGGTTATATGGCTTTTTTCGACGGCAAGCTGCAGCCGCCTGGATTCCATAAAACTGATCTCCTTTAGTTCACCTACGACTGCAGCCAATGCCTCACATTTCAGTGCTTCTTCAACGGCCCACAACACATCCTTTTCTTTGCACAGGTCTAAAAAAATCACTCGCTCCGGATCAATGCCAAACACCTTTAATGCAGGTGCAAACAGCGTTCTCTTATTACTGATCCAAAGGCACATACCCGCGTCTTTCATAAAACGCCCGATAAGCCCGGCTATAAAACCGCTGGTAGCGGCTGCATTTTCCGGTGCATCGCTTAAAAACTCGTGCACGGCTCCGGTAGGAAAAGTATTATTGGGAAAGGCACTTTCGATAAGTCCCAATCCACTGTTTAATTGCTGGCTGCCAGGCATACCCCTGAATCCCTGCAGCGAGAGTATCTCCTTTTGCAGCGCACGGATAATATCATTTTTTTCAACCGGCAACATTATTGATAGCAGTTTATTTATATATTTGTTACTAATAGTAACAAATATCTGTTATCAATAATAACAATCACAAATGAAAACCACAAAATATTTTTTTCACTCGAACTTAAAATTTCTCCGTGAACGGAAAAGTCTGAGCCAGGAAGACTTAGCACAGACCCTTGATATAAAACGGGATAAACTGCAGGCTTTAGAGTCCGGCAGAACGAAAAACCCGATTATGGAAGACCTAATAAATTTTTCTGAATACTTTAAGATTAGCGTTGATACGATGCTGAAAGTTGATCTTACGAAACTGGGCGAGCTGAAACTGCGGGAATTGTTTGCTGGTAATGATGTGTATATGACTGGTAGTAATATCAGGGTACTGGCGATAACCGTAGACAGTAACAACAAAGAAAATACAGAGTATGTGCCGGTCAAAGCGAAGGCCGGTTATAGGTCTGGTTACAATGATCCTGAGTTTATTGCAAGTCTGCCCAAATTCTCTTTACCCAATTTGCCCGGTTCAGGCAGCTTCCGCATGTTTCCAACTACGGGAGATTCGATGCTACCAATACCGGAAAACAGTGAAGTGATCGCTCAATTTGTCCAGGACTGGACAAGTCTCGGACAGGACACGCCTTGTATTGTTATTTTAAAAGCAGAGCAGGACTTTGTATTTAAGCTGGTAACGGTATACAATGACGGGAGGATTTTGCTGAAATCATTAAACCGGAATTATGAGCCATATACGGTAAGCAGTAATGAGATACTGGAGATCTGGAAATACTATAAGCACCAGACTGGCACGTTACCTGGAGCTGCCACTGATTTGCAGGAGTTGAAAAAGCTGATCCTGGATTTAGGAGCAAGATTACAGGAGAGATAGTCTGTGATTCTTTTAAGGAGTTTTATAAATAGATTAATTGAACTATCAACCAGCAAGGTGAGTCAGGTTGCCCAGATTCTCCGGTAGCCAAAATGACGAAGAAGGGGAATATAGATAGATACTACTTAAATCCTCATTGGGATATTAATTTTGTTGGTGCGTAACCGAAATGTTTCTTAAAGGCGTAGGAAAAATGAGATAGGTTTTCAAAACCTACTTCGTAGCAAACATCAACAGGTTTCTTTTTCTTTTCTACCAACTGATAGTGTGCCAATTCTAACCGCTTTTGTGTAAGCCATCGTTGCGGAGTGGTATCAAATGCTTTTTTGAAATCCCTTTTAAACGTAGTAAGACTTCTTCCTGTCAGGTAACCAAATTTCTCCATCGGAAGATTGAACATAAAGTTCTTTTCCATGTAATCAATCAGGCTAATCTTTCCCGGTTCTTCAAAATTTGCCAATACATTATCAATCTCTTTGTCAATTGCCCGGAGGATGCTAATAGCTTCTGTTATTTTAAGAGCAGCAATATCCTCCGGGAGACCTTTCATGTCAAAATACGGTATGAGCGAAGCCATGCAACTTTCCAGTAAAGGATGATTATTGAAACAGTGGATCTTCTGAAATTTCAAGGCTTTGGGTATGATATTCCGATTTGCATAAAATTGTTTGAGCCTATCAACAGATAAGTGCATCACAACTGTTTTATGTGGTTGCCCGTCTTTGGGGTAATTGATAATAGTAGCCAATTGATTTCTTGGGATCAGGAAAATATCGCCTTTCCTGAAAAAGTAGGTGGCATCTGCCTGAACAATTTTTGTTTCACCAGAAATAAACCATACCAGCATGTGCTGATCGAACATGATGTCCGACTTGAAAAACTTGTCCTCGTAACTGGAGAGTTTTATGTCCCCGGTTATATATTTAGCTTTGTACTCCATGCTTTTTCTTTGTGTTTCTTAATAAAGAAAACAGTAATGCAAAAATAGAAAATATCATACAGATTGCTTTGTTTAAAGGGTCATCCTGTTTCTTTACAACGATAGACTTTGATTAACCGGTTAATGCTTACAAGTCTGATTTATGGCCGTATGTTAGATGGACTGCCCTCCATCGACAAGGAAATTCGATCCTGTTATAAAAGAAGCGTTGTCGCTTGACAAATAAGCAATCAAATCTGCAACCTCCCCGGCGTTACCAAGTCTGGATAAAGGAATACTATTGACTATTTGTGTTTCAAGCGCATCATTCAACCCTATTTTATTCATGATCTCTGTGGCAATAGGCCCCGGGCTTACGGCGTTAACACGAATTTTCCTCGGTGCTAATTCGAGGGCAGCTATTTTCATCACAGCATTTAAGGCTGCTTTACTGGCTGCATAGACAGAGGCACTTTGAGGAGAAATAGTGGCGGATGTAGATGATAGCAGCACGACAGAAGCATTGTCGTTTAACAACGGTATGAACTTACTTAATGTAAAATATGCTCCTTTAAAATTCACATTCATTATCTCATCAAACACATTTTCGGTCATCAGTTCTATGGGCGCAAATTTGGTGATACCTGCATTGATAAGCAATATGTCAATCTTGCCATATTGGCTTGCTATTTCCGATGCAAGGTTCTCAATGGCTGAAAGATCAGACTGGTCAGCGATCAGGCCTGTCACATTTAATTCTGTGGCTGCTTTTTCAACTGCCTCTTTTCTTCTTCCTGTGATGATTACTTTAGCTCCTTTTTCCTGAAATGCCTTTGCTGTGGCATACCCGATGCCACTGTTACCGCCCGTAATAACGGCAATTTTTGATTTAAGATTTTCCATTGTTCCTGGTATTTGGTTTGATTAATTGATGTTGAATTTTATACCTGTCATTTCTTCGCTTAAACTCCAAAGGCGTTTAGCATTGGTTTCATCTACGGAATATGGTTTTACTCCGCCTGGCGTGGAAGCATCAGTTGCTAACGGTGCTATATCTGCATCCTCGCAATAAACTCCGCCAATATTGTTGAGCAACGGGCTGGTGGCGCACCAAACGGAGGTAGCAGCACCCTGTGGTATTGTCTTCAATGAGGCGGCGACTTCGGGCAATAGGTTACCTTCGGTATCCAGGAAGCCCATTTGCTGAAACAGTTCTAAAGAAGCCTCTCTACCTAATTCCGTTCCTCCAATGGAGCCGGGATGTACAGAATAAGCCCTGACATTTGACGAACGTGAACGATTGTCCAGTTCAAGTGAAAACAGGTTAACGGCTGTCTTTGATTGCCCGTACCCTTGTAATGTTTCGTATTCCCTGTGGAGGAAATTCGGATCATCAAAATTGAAAGAGGCAAACTGGTGTCCCTGTGAGGAAACATTTACAACCCTTGCGCCTTTTGCTTTTTGTAAAGCCAGCCATAACCTTGCGGTAAGCTGGAATTGGGCGAGGTAATTGGTGGCTAATTGCGATTCAATGCCACGATCATCCCTGCGTAATGGCACCCACATAATGCCTGCATTATTGATAAGAATGTGTAGCGGTCTTCCCGAAGCAAGAAATTCTTCGGTAAATGTATCAATGGACCTGGGGTTCATTAAATCCATCTGGGCCAATTCCACATTGGGTGTACCGTGTAAATTTTTCTTTGCTTTTTCAATATCCCGTGCCGGAACGATAACAGTTGCACCTGCTGCGGCAAGAATCCTGGTTGTTTCAAGACCAATACCCGTGTTTCCTCCTGTTACAATGGCGATTTTTCCTGTAAGATTTACTCCCTTAATTACATCGCTTACGGTTGATTTTGCGTTGAAGCCTGAACCAATTGGTTTTTGCAATGCTCCCTGATAATTGTTCTGTTTCATTTTTAAATTGTTTTGTTGAAACAAAAGTAGAAAGCATTGTAACCCCAGACTTTGTTTAAAAGTCCCATTTTACTTTGTTTAAAAGGCCATGAAAGATTGTATTCTCGCGATAAAATTTATGAGTAAACAGTTTGTTGCATTTATTGCTCTTGTTGTGCCAAATGTTGTAAATCGGAATCGTTCTTAATACGCTCCATTTCCGTCTCAACAATTTGCTAACGGTCTTGCTTTTGTCGCATTCGCTTTTCTCAACGAAAAGACTTTACATTCCCCTTTCATTTTTTTAACTTTAGCCTAATAGTTTTTTGATGGTTCAGGCTAATGTATGTTGTAAATCCTTTCAATGAAAAAGAATTGCTTGCCCGTTTACAGCGTGACGACAGAGAGGCCTTTGACCAGATTTATTACCAATACAGCTTAAAGATATACGCCAATATCTTGCGTATGGTCAAAGATCCAGATGACGCGCAGGAACTCCTACAGGATGTGTTTCTTAAAGTATGGGAGAAACGGCACAATATTGATCCCGAGCAGTCATTCAAATCGTACCTGTTTCGTATTAGCCGGAATTTAGTTTACAATTTCTTCAGAGATGTATCCATAGAGAGGAAGGTCATGGATTACCTGGCCAGCATCGGTACGGAGTTGCATACCGATTTAGAAGACGATCTGATGTTCAAAGAGCAAAAACAATTGCTCGAACAGGCCATAAACCAGTTGCCACCGCAACGCAGGCAAGTATATACATTGTGTAAGATCGAAGGGCACTCTTATGCCGAAGTGAGCAGGATGCTTGGCATATCCACGTCTACGATCAGCGACCATATAGTTAAAGCGACCCGTTTTATAAAAGAACATCACCGCTTAACCGATGGTGCTGCGCTCCTTGCAGTTTACATGCTATTTAACAATATCTGAAATTAATTTTCTTCCCGAACAGAGGATACCTGCCTGCCGCGTGTATTAATATCATGCGTTTGACCCCGGCGGTTTCACGGTAATTACCTACCTGAAGCTGTCGGAATAACTTTAGTTAATAGTTTAAAGCAGCAGCGCGAGGCTGCTGCTTTTTTAATGTAATTTTTCTCCTGGTGACAAGCAATATTTCTTTTTAATGGCAGTCCCCATTTATGTACGACGAGTACTACGCCGTCATAATAACTACGGCTTTACCGCATTGAGCGGCGTGTGAAATGAATTTTTTAAGTGCAAGGAAATGAGTGTATAAATAATCACATGATTCTTTGCCATAGTCCCAAATATCCGGGTAAATAGCTAAAGCTGTCATTGCAGGCGGATCAAAATTCTTTTTAAGGTCGGATTCTTTTGCATCGGAAAGAAGCATGTCTACTTTCCTTATTTCGTCAGGCATTAATACCTCACAGATTATGTTTGTGTCCCCATCAGCCAGTTGAATGGTCTTGCCTATTAATAAGTGTTGATTGGGATTTTGAACATCCGTACTCCCGGATAGCAGGAATTTAATTCCGGGTAAACTTTTATCGAGATCAAGCATTTGATTTTTTGGAGCCTGCTCGTCCAGGTAAAAACTCGGGTAAAAATCCTCCACGTGTAGATCGGATAATTCAGCAGGATTTAACTGAAACAGTTTAGTGTATAGTCCCATAATACAAAGTAACAAAGCAAATGTTACAAACGCGCCATTAAACCTGGAAAATGAGTTGCCACTAAAAAAAATTCACATTTATCAATAAAAATTAAAAACGAGCAGAGTAACCATTTCTTAAAAGTGTATTAACAATAAAAACACTTTGGAAAACAGGGACGACATCAGAAAACAATTTATCCGCTACCTGGCCGGAGAAAGCAGCCCGGAAGAAGCGGAGCAACTACTGCGTTATATTCAATCAGGTCAGGAAAGGGAATTTATTGAATTCCTGATCGGCGAGCATCTTGATCACCCGGTCGCACAACAGTTGGCAAATGATACTGACGTGCAAAACAGGTTGCAACAGACACATGAGCGCCTCAGACAATTGATCGACCCGGTTGAAGAACCGAAAATCGTTCGTTTGCAATGGCTGCGCATTGCGGCTGTTGCTGCATCAGTCACCTTGCTGCTAGCAGCGGGTTGGTTATACCGCAGCAATATCCATGACTGGCTGAACCCGGTAAGGATGGCGCAGCTTACAACCCACAAAGGTGAACGCAAACAAATAACCCTTGCTGATGGAACGCAGATCTGGTTAAGCCCTGCCAGTACGCTTGATTACCCGCAAACGTTTAACCGCGATACCCGCGATGTGACATTAAACGGCAGCGCCTTCTTTGAAGTTGCCAAAGACAGCAAACACCCCTTTAGCGTTCATACCGGAAAGATCACCACGCAGGTTTTAGGCACCAGTTTCCAGGTCGATGCTTATGGCGACCAGCCGGAGATTGCCGTGACCCTGCTTACCGGCAAAGTGTTACTTGCCTCTGGCAGTGATACTACGCACCTGCAACCGAAGCAGCGCGGCAAAGTGAATAAGAATACAGGCAAAATTCAGAAAACGAACTATCCCGAAGCAGACGAATATTTGGCACGGCGTGATGGCGTCTTCGATTATCAGGGTGAACCGGCGGTGGTTGTCATTACCGACATACAACGGGAATTCAATATAAGCATAGATATAGAGGGGGCGGTAAGGCACCGTGGATTCTACGGAAGTATTTCGCTAAAAGACGGTGCACTTGTAGCTGTGCAGAAATTATGCGCCACAATAGGTGCAACCTACGAACGACAGGATGATCATTTTACAATTCATATGCCAGGGAGATAATTTTTTTATAGCGATTAAAAGAAAGGATAAGCATGGGATAGACCGATATAAAACAACAAATCCTCCCTGCCTGGGCAGGAAGGAATGATTTAAAGTGAAAAATATGCGCAGTTGCACCAACAGGCCTTCGAAAACCCGGTGCACTGCTTCTATTAACCCTAAACAATTTAAAGTTATGAAAAAAAATGAACCGCATAGGTTCTATAAGCTACTGGTATGCGCTATGAGGATACAGTTGTTTATTATTGTTTTGATCTGCAGCGCTACGATGCTGGCGCTGGCAGATGCTCGTGCGCAGGACCCGCTACACAAAACCATTACTATTGAGCTGAAAGACGCGCCCTTGAAAGAGGCGCTTGATAAGGTCGCAAAAGAAGCCGGTGTAAAATTTCTCTACAGCGATGATGTCGCTAAAAGCACCACCAAGATCAACGCCTCTGCCCATGAGATTACCGTTGGCAAATGGCTCGCTGATATACTACAAAACATCCCCTATTCCTACCGCGTCGTTGGTGACGCACTACTTATCCGTTATGATGAGGCAAAATTTAAAGCCCTTCAGTTAAAACAGCGGCGCAAAACTGCACTACCGGTAAAAGGACGGATCATTGATAGCAAAGGGGGGCCATTACCAGGAGCTACCGTAAGAGTAAAGGGTACCAACAATCTTGCCGTCGCAGATAAAGACGGGCAGTTTGTTTTGTCCAATGCCACAAATGATGATACGCTTATAGTATCGTTCATCGGCTATAAAAACCTTGAAATAAAAGTAGCCGATATTCCGTCTGACGGAACAATAACGCTTTCGGATGATGCGGCTGTATTAAAGGAAGTCATCGTATCAACCGGCTACCAGGAAGTACCATTGGAACGGGTGACCGGCTCGTTTTCCAAAGTGGATAACGCTTTATACAACCGGCAGGTTTCAACGGATGTGATCAGCCGGTTGAAAGCTATTGCGCCCGACATCTTATTTGATGAACGCGGCGGGACAACGAAACTAAGCATTCGTGGCCGCAGTACTATTTATGCTAACGATCAGCCATTGATTGTAGTGGATAATTTTCCTTATGATGGTGATATTATCAATATTAACCCCAATGATGTGGAAAGTATATCCATATTAAAAGATGCTGCTGCGGCGTCAATATGGGGAGTGAGGGCTGGCAACGGAGTAATTGTCATTACAACGAAGAGAGGCAGGCGTAGTCAACCGCCACAGGTCGAGATGAATGCCAACGTTACCATTGGTGGTAAGCCAGACCTTTTCTATAAACCGCAAATGTCTTCTTCTGATTTCATAGACCTGGAAAAAACATTGTTCTCAAAAGGGTTTTATGACGCAGACATAGCAGATAAGACCAACTATCCTGTACTTACTCCCGTTGTGGAATTGTTGGCAAGGCAAAGAGCGGGAACATTATCAGCGGCCCAGGCGGAAGCTCAAATTAATTCCTTTAAGCAATATGATGTTAGAAATGACATTAAAAGGTATTTCTACCGCAAGAGTGTAAACCAACAGTATTCATTAGGCTTAAAAGGTGGTGCTGACAAATACACTTATTATTTTTCGGCAGGGTATGATAAAAATCTTAATACTGCAGTAGCCAATGGTTATGATCGCCTTGTTTTAAATGCCCAGCAAACGTTTACTCCCTTAAAAAACCTGGATGTCAGTTCTTCGATAGTATATACTCAAAGTAATACGCAGGCTAACGCGGCTGCATCAAATATCACAATGGGCAGTAAAGGGATCTATCCTTATGCGCGGCTTGCCGATAATAACGGAAACCCAGAATCGGTCCCGAGAGATTACAACAAAGAATTTGTGGATGCTGCTACCCAGAATGGGTTATTGGATTGGAGCTATGTGCCGATCAACGAACTTTCTGCTACCACGAACAATACCAAATTAACCGATACCCGTTTTTCAGCAATAGCAAAATACACAATCGTTAAAGGTCTTGCGGCGTCTGTAAATTACCAATATGAAAGGCAAAATACTAACAATATATTTTTCCAAAGCCAGGATGCGTACTATACCCGTAACCTGATCAATAGCCTGAGTGTACTCAATGGCGGGGGATCAGTTACCAGAGTTGTTCCGTTAGGCGGTATTCGTATCAACGGAAACTCAATTCTTTCGTCTCAAAATGGCCGGGGGCAGCTGTCCTACAATGCTGAATGGAGCAGGCACCAAATCTCGGCGATAGCCGGCGCTGAAGCCAGGGAAGCAAGGGTGACTACAGACCAGGGCTATATGTATGGCTATGACCCGGCTATCGGACAAGGGCAACCGGTGGATTATGCTGATTATTTCCAAACCTATCCTTCAGGCAACTATACTTCGATCCCGGGGAACAATGCGGTAGGTGGTACGCTTGACCGGTTTCGCTCTTATTTTGCCAACGGCGCCTACACATATGACGGACGATATACCATTTCTGTCAGCGGAAGAATTGACCAGTCAAATTTATTCGGCGTAAAAGCGAATCAACGATCCGTACCACTATGGTCCACAGGTTTCAAATGGACAATCAACCGGGAACAGTTTTATAATGTTGGATGGCTACCTATGTTAGCTTTTAGGGCTACCTATGGTTATAGTGGTAATTATGACAACACCGTAACAGCATTTACCACCGCTGCGTACACAACCAATTTCTATTCCCGCCAAACTGCAGCTTTTATTGTAAGCCCTCCCAATACCGAATTAAGATGGGAAAGGACAGGCATGCTTAACCTTGGTGTTGATTTTTCAACAAAAGGTGATCGTATAACGGGCTCACTTGAATATTATCATAAAAAAGGTACAGACCTGATCGGGTATTCTCCAATAGACCCTACTACCGGCTTTACAAAGTATAAAGGGAATGTTGCCGGTATGACCGGTAGTGGCTGGGACCTGATAGTAAATTCTAAAAATGCCATCGGAAAATTTAACTGGCAAACAGCTTTCAGCTTCAGCTATGTATCAGATAAAATAAGCAATTACAGGATTAGCAATACAAGTGCATCGCCTTATCTGAATGATGCCAGTATAAACGGCGAAACAGACAGCTATTCACCGTTGGTAGGCCGTCCGTTATTTGGTATTTATGCATATAAATGGGCTGGCCTTGACCCTCAAACCGGAGATCCTATGGGTTTTGTTGCAGGTAAGAAAAGCAAGGATTACGGAGCATTGACCAACGTTCCCGTCGACAGTCTGGAATATAAAGGACGTGCCACACCGAATGTTTATGGAGCACTTAGAAATACCTTTTCTTACGGTGCATTTTCATTCTCGTTTAACATCAGCTACAGGTTTGGATATTACTTCCGCAGGCCATCTGTTAACTATTCTGAGTTACTGATTTATAATAATTCTCATGCCGATTATGCAAAAAGATGGCAGCGCCCTGGCGATGAAACAAGCACCAATGTTCCTTCTTTCGTCTACCCCATTGTGCCAAACAGAGACTATTTCTATTCAAAATCATCAATACTGGTCGATAAGGGTGATAATATCAGGCTCCAGGATTTAACTATCTCCTACGATCTCATGAAGACGGCACTTTCCCGTATGCATTTAAGTCGTCTCCAGTTGTACGTTTATTTGAATAACGTCGGACTATTATGGACAGCTAATAAAGATCACATAGACCCTGATTATCCGAATATGAAATTGCCGCGAACGATTGCATTCGGGCTGAGGGCCGGGTTTTAATTTTTAAAAAGAGAAAACATGAAAAAGAATATACGATTGATATTACTGGCCTCACTTTTGTTGGTGAGCGCCTCCTGTAAAAAGGATTGGCTAAATGAAAAACGGGATAGTGCTTTACTGGTGCCAACGACGTTGAAAGACCTGCGTTTTTTACTCAATAATAATTTTCCTGCGGGCAATAACCCGATTGGACTGGCGCAGGTCGCATCGGACGAATACACGATCGCTGATAACTACTATGGTTCGCTTTATTTCGTAGAGCAGCTTGGTTATATATGGAGTGATAAAACACTTTCAACGGTAAACTATATCCCGGAATGGGACGATAATTATCAAATGGTCCTGGTGGCAAACGTTATTTTAGATGGCCTTTCAAAAATAACCCCGGATAATGGCAATAAAGTTGAATACAATGATCTGAAAGGCGGCGCTTTATTTCTTAGGGCAAGAGCATTTTACAGTCTCTCACAAATTTTCGCAAAGCCTTATGATCCGGCGACGGCTGCTTCAGACTTAGGTATACCGTTAAGACTTAGCCCGGATATTAATGAAAAGTCAGTACGGTCAACGGTAAAAGACACCTATGACCGTATTACAGCGGATCTGAAGGAAGCGGCGGGCTTGCTAAAAGTTACGGCGTTATATAAAACGGATTCATCACGCCCTGCAGCTTATGGGCTACTGGCACGTTGCTATCTGAGCATGAGAATGTACGATCTTGCGTTACAGTATGCGGATCTTTCATTAAAGGACAACAGTAAGCTTGTTGACTATAATACGATTACCCTTGGATCAACTTACCCGGTCCCTCCTTATAATGATGAGGTAATTTTTCACGCACCGATCCCTAATTACGCATCATTCAGAAAGCCGACCAACGCGATTGATCCGGTTTTATACAGTTCGTATGATAACAATGACCTGCGGCAGCAATTGTTTTTTATACAAAACGCAGACGGCACGCATGCATTCAGGGGGAGTTACACAGGGTCAAGTCAATTGTTTGGCGGTATAGCCACGGACGAGCAATACCTGATCCGCTCAGAATGCGCGGCAAGGGCCGGAAAGGTTACGGAAGCCATAGCCGATCTCAATACGCTGTTAAAAATGCGTTACAAGTCGGGCACCTTTACGCCTTATACCATTTCCGACAAGACTGCGGCACTGGCGCTCATCCTACAGGAAAGAAGAAAAGAATTACTCATGCGCGCGCTGCGCTGGTCTGATCTCAGGCGTTTAAACAAGGAAAATGGCTTTGAAGTAACCATAAAGAAAACGGTGAGCGGGCAAACGTATACACTGCCCCCAAATGACCCTCATTATACTTTTCTCATCCCTCAGTATATCATTAACGCATCCGGGATGCAACAAAATCCCAGATAACTTATGAAAACCTTAAAATTATTTATTGTTGCTTTATTCCTTTCAATGATTGGGGCAGGCAATAGCGCCGAAGCAATAAAGCGGGATGGCAAAAAAAACGCAGTAATCATTACCATTCATTTCAAAAACCACCAGGCAGCTGACACGCTCGATCTGTATTTGTGGGACGCTCAGAATTTCGAACAATATCAAAAAATTTATCGGAAGAAAATAAGCAATGATGCGTGCTCATTTGCACTCAACATTGACCACCCGGTGACAGTTGGCTTAATGCTGGAAGAGACGAGTCTTTATTCGTCAGATAAAGCACACTATGCAAAGTATGGAGATATTGTAGCGCCTGGCGACAGACTGCATCTGGAGGTTGGGGAAAATATGGATATGGGGATTCAAAACATTCATTTTTCCGGAACCGGCGCTAAAAAGTACCGGCTGATCCAGGAGTTGATTACAAGGATTAATGGCAAGAGCAGGAAGTTGCCCATAAACATGAGTATCGATGAATTATTTGCGCAGGCAGATTCCGACAGACAGGAAAGCCTGCGAATAATAGGGAAATATAAAACGCAGCTATCTCCGCTGGATTATGAGTTGCTTAAATTCGAATCCATTGATCATGCATATCATTCAGCCATCAGCAGGCTGTTGTCCTCTCCGACAGAACTGGGACAAATGCAAAAATACCAGCGACGTATCGTAAGGACAAGAAAAGAACTTACCAGTATTATCGCATGTTATGATCTCAGTAATCTTTTATTGATGAGATCGTTGGCCTATCTGGAACACATGTTTAAAACCGGTAAAGCTTACGATAGGTCTTACTACAGTGCCCATCCGTACCGCGAATATCAGATCATAAAATCAGCGTACAATAAAAACAGGCAGGTTTGCGAAGCCATGCTTTCTCAGTATGTGGCCAGCGCAATAGTCCGCAAAGGACTAAACGCTGAAAAAGAAAAATGTGCACTTGATTTATTCCATTTTACGAAAAGAACAGGAACGAATTACAGGCAGGTGGCAGCAATATTTCAGCTTTATAAAAATAGCCTTTCGAGCGGCAATAAAGCCTATGGATTTGCCCTTCCGGATACTAATGGCCATATTATCCGACAGGCGGATTTTAAAGGGCGCTTAATGGTGATAGACTTTTTTTTCAATGGGTGCGTCGGCTGTATAACAACAGCGCCCATCCTCGATAGCCTTGAAACTATTTATGAGAATAAACCGGTGGCTTTTGTATCCGTGTCAGCGGACCGGACAAAACAGCAATGGAAAAAAGGCATCGGAATTTTTAGCAGTAAACGCTCTATCCAATTGTTTACAGAAGGAAAAACAACGGAACATCCGATGATCAGGTATTACCAGGTCAGCACTTACCCTACAATTGTGTTGGTTGGGAAAGACGGAGATGTCATAACTGCGCGTGCACCAGACCCGAGGACACCCGATGGCTGGAAAGCATTATGCAGTTTACTTGATGCCGAATTAAGCAAACAGTAAGATAGGTAGAGAAAGTACCGGACTGGTGCCGGTACTTTCTTAAAATTTACTGGTGGGTGCCGTTCACTGTGCTACCTGCATAAGAAACGGGCTGGCCGGAGCCATTGATGTTGTACAATTTGGCGCAGGCATTGGGGCCGGGGTCACAGCTTGGGCTTCCGGGCAATGCGTTACCTGTCGGGTTACCGGCGCCGTCGACATAAAACCATGCGGTAGCATCGAGTTGAGAGGCAAATGCGCCGCCTACACCCAGTACAAGGGCTGTGGCTACGAGAGTCATTTTGATCTTTTTCATAATTATTGGTTTTCTAAATGGTTAAAAAAACGACAGGGTTTGATAGAGGGAAAGTACCGGCGTTGTGTTCAGGAGCCGGAGGAGCCTGCGTTTATGTTGCAACAGTAAACAAGAGGGTAAATCAATAGGATAATTCGGGGCTTGACGAAGTTCTTTGGTAAGCAGGTATCCGGGTCAGCAAAAGGCCGATGATAGCGAGTGCCACCATGACGATGTTAAATACAAGGTGTCGGGTCCAGCTCATTCGCTTCAATAGCCCGCCGCATGTGCATGGAACATGTTTCGCTGCGCCAAGTACCAGGGCAACATACAAAGTAAATCCAGACATGAGTATAAGTGAACTCACCAAGGCAGGTTTGTTATTAACCCCGAATGCAAGGACGGTAATAAGCCATATCGCTGTGGCAATTTCCCATAGTGGTATGGCCCATGCAATGAAACCGGCGAAATCGCTGATGAATGGGTCTTGAGTCAGTTTTTGATAAAAATTATGGTGGTCTATCAATTTGGTTATTCCAGCATATAAGAATAGAACAATGAACCACGCAATGATAATCCAAAGCAAAATCATCCTTGACCGGGGCATAGCATTGCCCGATACGGTTGTCGTATTCATAGCTGACGATTTGAATTGTTAAAGGGTTTTTTAACGGTGTTTCGTTTCTCGGAAAAGCGGTAATTTTTATTTCCTGCCTATCGGTTAGAATGTTCTGCGCTTAGGGAAGAAAGCCTCGATATTCCGATCTCAAATCCGTTTCGGAATTGATTCTACTACTAAACTAATGAAGGAGAAAATGCGGACAAAAAATATTATGTGAAAAGGCCGATTCGCAGGGTATTAACAATTAATGTCCTTTGAAAAAGGCTTTTCATCAGAAAGAGAGAGCCGAAAATCAATTGAAGAAAGTCTGCCTTTAGCTGTTGCATAGGCAACCAGCTAAAGGCAGGGAGCATCGGCTATTTCCAGCCGGTTGTAGTTGGGCAGGTTGGCAATATTGAAACTACCGTGGTAGTGGTGTTTGTTGTTGTTCCTCCTGTTGTGGTGTCGTCTTTCGACTGACCGTTTTTAATGCCATTGCTGAACTTAAAGGCAGTTTTTCTACAAGTTGCTGTTTGTTTACTAGTGTTCATTTTGATGTGGTTTTAGTGGTTATCAATAATTGTCTAAATATAAGTGCAACAGTTAGTTAAAGGAATTTTTTTATGTGAATATCCCTTTGCGAATGATGAAAAAAATAAAGAATAGAATATTAAAGCTATGGGCAAAAATAAACCTGAGTCCCAGAGCACAGGCTGTCTTAAAATACATTGGAGCCATCACGTTTGTCATAGCCGTAGAACAAGGAATGATTTTTTCTATTGCCCATATCTTTAATCCAGTTCTCGCGGCCTTTTTTTACTCCGTTGACGTGCCCTTCTTTTTCCTAATGTCAGATATGATAATTCCTTTCGTACTTAAACGTCCATATAGAGTACTAAAATTGATTTTGTCATTTATATTATCATTTGGGTTGTTCATTGTACTACAGAATTTAGCACAGGAAATAGCGCTTTGGTGTACTTCGGCAGACTTCTCCTTTTCCGTTAATCAGTTAGGATTTAAAAGGCCATTTTGGCGGGGAGTAACCATTGTAATTTATGCATTGGCTTACTATGGGGGAAAAGAAGGAATTAAGAGGGCCAAAGAGGCAAGAAACCTGGAAGTGAAAAACCTTCAATTGGAAACCGCCTATTTAAGATCTAAAATCAAGCCCCACTTTATATTCAATACGCTTCAATTCATTTATGGGCAAGTCGCAAAAACATCGCCGGCAACTGCAGAAACCATATCGCTATTTGCTGATGTAATACAATATGCGCAGGATAGTGACGAAGCAGATGGCACAGTGGCCAATGAAGTAGCACAGGTCAATAATTATATCGCACTGAACATGGCAAGGCTCGGCGATCAGCTCTGCCTTGACCTAAGTATACAAATTGATGAAAGTTCAGCCAATTTGAGCATACCACCACTGCTTATTATCAATATTATCGAGAACATGTTTATTCATGGCCAGCTTTACAAAGAAGAATCGCCGGCTAAGGTTTCCATAAGATGCATTGAAAGAAAGCTGGAAGTGCATGTAAGGAATTTAAAAGCCTACACATCAAAATTTAAAACCACAGGATTCGGCCTGAACTATGTGTTAAGACAACTTGAAAAAACCTATCCCAACCGGCACGCCTACACGATAAATGATGCCGATAATTTTTACGAACTACAACTAACAGTTAATCTATGAAATTGAAATGCCTGATCGTAGATGATGAAATAAAAAGCGCGGAAAGTATAAAGGAATGTGTACAACGGAATCCAAATTTGGAACTCATCGGCGTAGAAACGGACAATAAAGAAGCACTGAATAAATTGATGGAAAAACGGATTAACCCGGACATTATACTATTAGACATTATGATGCCCGAACTTGACGGAATTGAATTCGCCTCACAAATAAAAGGCCTGGCCAGGATTATATTCATTACAGGAGATAAAGGCCGGGCATTGGACGCTTTCGAGCAGGATGGAATGGATTATATCATCAAGCCGGTGAGTGACTCACGGCTGGCAAAAGCGGTTGAAAAAGCGCTGGAATGGTATAAAGGCAAAAAAGCGCTGGAAGAAAACGACCGTTTCATAATCCAGGAAGGTAAAAAGGGGCAGTTCCAGGTGATTGATCTTAAAGAATTGTTGTTTGTCGAAAGCTCCTCAAACTACGTGACCTTTAAAATGATCGACAATAAATCCTACATCGTTTATACGACTTTAAAGGCAGTTGAAGATAGGCTTAAAGGTCTGTCGTTCCGACGGGTCCATAAGACTTTTATCATAAGCCTGCACAAAGTGAAATCAATAGCCAATGGAACAATATTCCTTGCCAATGATTACAGGATTCCGATTGGCCCGAAATACAAAGACAAATTTATGGATGAGGTTATGTCAAAGAAACTGTTGGGATGATGCTCGTTCGTGCCATTCTTTTAAATTCCTTTTCAAGAAAGTAGTAGATCACCGTTTCATGCGTGCGTTGGGATATTGGGAACATCCGGTTAACATGCATATGGAAAAGGGAATTAAAAATATCCGCCCGCTCTGAAACCTGGTATTGATACAGTGTGTCTACAAATGAAGATTTGAAGGCGGCAAAATGCTGCAAAGTTTCACCATCCAGTTCCGGTGCCTTAATGTTGCCAAATTTTAACCACGCAGCATTCAGTAATTTGAACCGGCCCGGATCAAGATCGTGTTCGACATTAAAAGCCTGGCTTGTTGCTTGTACAAGTTTAGAAAACTCAGTTTCTGTAAATATTCCGGTTTCCAGAACGTGCCTCGCCAGATTCATACATAACCGATATTTCTCGTCGTCGTTAAACCCGTGCCTCAAAATGCTCAATACATATCTGCTATCGAGGTGAAAATGCACTTCTACAAAGAATATATTGGCAACACCGTACCTTTCTGTTTCCCTGCGGTAAAGCCGGAGCGCAAGGTCTGAAACAAGGCCGGTTTGTACCTTTCCCTTCATCAAATTGCCAAAGGCCGCCATGATTTCCTGTGCCGCACTTGTTTGCCGCAACCGGAAGCGTATGCGGATATGATTGCCCCGTTCTGCATAACGGACAAAAAACCATCGCATGATCTGTTCCTGCCTGGCTTCTAAAAAATGTAAAATGCTTTCCGTAAGCAATTCATCGGCACGCACCGGGTGGCAGAATATTTCAAAATACAGCCATTCGTCGCCAGGCGCAATGATTTTTTCAACAATACCTTCCTGCTGCTGCAGGGTGTTTGCCGGTGCAGGTCTGTATATGGTTTGACCGTGATGCAGCGTTAACAGCAATTGTGAAATGTAAGGCTTGCCATCTGCATCTTCAATGATTGCTTTTTGGGGAATAATTGTTTCCTCAATATACAAGGTTTTTTGTTTTCGAAGTAGCTGCAATAACGCTTCAAGTTCTGTATCTTTTCTGGTATTAATACATAAGGTCTGATCGGTTTGACCCAGTTTTACAAACTCCGAAACACCTTTCTCTTTCAGGTAAACAGACAATGATTCGGCCGCCGAGGTGTTGGCAGTAGGCTTTATATCCTCCAATCGGATAAGCCAGGTTGCGGGTGAAACAATAATATTCTTGTACTGCAGCCGTGGATAATAATCCAGGTTGGCAATCTGGTCACGTAAGCGCAGGGATAGGTTTTTATGGATACCCTGGTGCTGTAGATCACAAAACAAGCGGAATACCGGCAAATCACTCAGTAAGTAATTATATGCAGATGCCAGGCGCGGAACAACGCGTTTGTTGTGACTTACTGAGCGTATAACCAATTCGTTTCCCTGTACAGAAAGTACAAGATCATTTAAAGCTAATGGATCAGCAGAGGTATCATAGTTCAGGATGCTCAACTGGTAATCATAAATGGTTCTGCGTCGGTTTACATTGTCAACAACTCCTGCCACTGTATAAGCAACATCAAAAAATAACACACCCGGGTTGGCCTGTTGCTCCATGCCAGCAATTTTTCGGCATTGCGCCAATATCGCATCACTGGCCAAAGTAAATCTGCCAAGTAGCGAAGTGGCTGTACAGCCGCCCAGGTATTCCAATTGTATCATGCCGTCCGCCAGCGTGCACAATACGGGCAAACTATTAGGCAATGGTTCATTTCTTAGCGATGCGTTCGTTTCCAGATTCTCCAGATCAATAACACAGGGTTTATCTGAAATCAGCTTTGGCAGTAATAACCGAAGCAGTGAGGAATTTATATCCCCGGTGCCATTGTCTTCTTGTTTACTGATTTGATTAATAAGTTCGCTGTTAAGCGGAGGCTGATCCATATCACCATATCCTACGCCCAGTTCCGGGTCCAGAGCCACCATAACCGGCACTTCCTGGCTGCCGAATTTTTTAGCAACACGCAGAATAAACTGCTCTAAATCCGGGGACTTATAAGAAGGCTGTATTTGATGCAGTCGTTCGATTAATCCCGGTAGGTGTTTAAATTCATGTTGATCCAAACCGCCTTGCAGCAACGGGCGTTCAGCAATAATATATTCAGGTACCTGTTTGCTGAGGGGCTGGCCAATTCGTTGAAAATAGTCCTGCCCGATAATGTTGGGTTGCATCTGTGAAATCAACAACTGATCGGCCAGCATGGCCCCCAATATATGCAGAAACATTGGGCGGTCGGCAGATTCAGGAAACAGCGCAAAAAGCGAGGAAATGGGCAAGGGGCGCACGCATGCTTCCAGTATCCTTATTTTAAGGTCGTCTTTTGGTAAGTCTGATAATTCGTAGCCTTCGTCAAAACGGCCAATGTAGCGAATATCGGACTCTGTAAAATAGTAGGTGCTGTTGGCAAACAGTCGTGCATCGGTAGTTACAAGATCATCGAATTTGACCGTTAGCTGATCGACACAGGTCCAGTCAATGAATCGCCATAACTGCTGATCCCTTTGAATAACTGCCTGCACAACATTATGCTTGTCCAGTTGGATAGTCCCGATACCGGCAAAGGTTCCATATGGCGTTGCCCGGTAACATGCCCGGTTAAAGTATTTCCATATTGTATGCCGGTGCCTGGCCGACAGGTTAGGCAGACCTCCGGGAGTACAAGTTGCTATTTCGTTGTAGAACGCTTCACTGCTGTCCCTGATAGATAACTTCAGTTCATCCCAACAATCACTCAATTTGGCGTCGCAAGAGAATTGAGGAACACGGAATAATACGGTTTCAGATAGCGTAAGTTTTGGTGCCGGTTTTATCATGTACTAATTTAATCGGGTTACGTATCAAGAGAAAAACCAAAGGACGAAACGCCTTTTTACCGTGATGAAAATCATCGCGGGTTGAGATCACTGTCTTCCATACGGTTAACCAGGCTATTACGCGCCCGATCATAAAAAGCAGTCCGCTGCTTCCTGATCCGGATTTCCTGTAATGTCCGGTAATAATTGCCAAGATCGATACCCAATAGCTTTTGAAAAGACGTGAATACCTGTTTGACGTTAGCGACGGAGTTAGTTTTCTTGTTATAAAATACTCCTAAAGTCGCTAATCCGTATAACAATTCTGTCAGACCAACATTTGTGTCCGCCCATCCTAACCCGAAGTCTTCTATCCAGCTTTCCTCCCGATATTCGTCCATTTTCGTCAATGTCGAATTAAGATAGGTGACCAGCTTTTCATTAGCCAGCAGCATCGACATTTTATAATCATGACTTGTGCAAAAAGATGGATCACAATCAAAATAAGTGGTGTTAAACCCGATGGCGATGTCGCACTTGTTGCGTATGAAATATTGTTTGTCGAGATAAGTAGCGCCTGAGCGTACATATTTGTAAAACTCCCGGTTATCAATAGAGAATTGGGAGAGCGTACCAAGACGTTTCTTAAGGTATTTTTTTATTGCTTTTTCAGATCCTGTAGGCTTGAGTGTTTCAATGTGAAAGACCTGTACAAAGAAGATCAAATGGCTATAAAACTGCGGTTTTAGTTCCTTGAAGAAATAAACTTCTTCTTCGGCATTTGCAAAACTGTAGGTCGAGATGTAATTTTTTAAATTAAGCAGTGCAGGTTCAATGATCGCGTATGCACTTTTTGCCGTCGATAAAATATCCTCTGATGATAATTCAATTTGCTCTATCTGCTGATTAAGTTCAGCAAGCATCCTTAATACGATTTCCATAGTGTGTTAAAAAAATTAATTATTGCTTAAGCCAAATTTATCCCGACGTGTAATGCACACGAAATTTTCACGCCCGGGAAATAAACGAGGTAGTGAAAAAATGCGTTGAATTACGCAAAAGCAGGGATGAGTTACGTTGATTTGCCGTTTACAGACGGTCAAGAAGCTTTCGGAAAGGTTTAGGAAGACAATAGGGACTAGGAAAATGGCTCTCTCTGGTATATCGTATTAAATATGCAGGACGCGAATGTATGAATTTTGCGTAAAAAAATAACCGAAGGTTGTCTCCGGTTATCAATGTGCCTGTGCTGGATTGAACTTATTGAGGTCCTATGTCGATGTCGAGTTCGCCGGAAACGGTCACGCCGTTTGTGTTGTATACGGCAGTAAGATTATCCCGGTGCCGCACAAATTTACTGGCCCCGGAAGGCACTGCTGTCATTGTAAAATTTATTGGCAGCCGGTTATTAACTGCATTGCTTAATGATCTTCCAAACGTGGTCACGAACTTGTTATCAAGTTTTGTAAGATACGTTTGCTGATCACCGTTAAGAGAAAAATTGTCGCTCATCCATTGCCGAAAATTGGTGGCTATTAAATTGGATTGCGTTGCCAGGTCAGTATCGGACATTCTATATAGTTCAGCGATTTTTTGCTGTACGCCATCAGTTGTAAACGGTTGTTTTGCCATAGTGTTCGAGTTGTTTTAATCAATGGTTAAAACATTTCGTTCAATAGCTTGTTTTATTTAGTTATGAATTTCTTCAAGAAAGAACCGTTAAAGTTCAATCACAGCTTAAACAAATAAATGCCGATTCCACCGTACCCTGTAAAGCCTTATAACGACCTGCTATTCCGTATTGTGATTTCTGTAATTGCGGCTCATTTTATTATTTCATTCGGCATAGATGAAACATTCTTTCAATTATTATTGCTTGCGGACTATTATGAATCGTTAGCCGGCAGCGCAATAATCGCCTTCCTGCTGGTCAGCCTGGTAAGAAGCGTTTCCACCCGGCTGGACAAGGATTATGATTGGCGGGAAAGGTCACTGATAAGGGCTTTGCTTCAAATACTATTCGGCGTTGTAATTATATCGGTCGCAGCCTTTCTGCTGGCGGCTATCTACTTCCTGTTAAATGGTATTAATATTTTAAAGACCGTATATCTCAAATACGATTTTCCGGTAATCGTAATTTTCATTTTTCTACTCAATATTTATTACCTCTGTTTTTATCTTATCAGGCAATTATCTTCTCCGGTCGGGGAGCAGGTAACAGCGCCGGGAACCGGCTTTGTTACAGTCTTTATTGTGAATAAAGGGACAGAAAATCTACCGGTTACAGTCAGCGACGTAGCTATAATCTATCATGAAGGCAAATACAATTTCATCAAACTGTTTGATGCCGCAAGTTACCTGATCTCGCAGAGCCTTGACCAGGTGGAAAAGCAACTTGATCCCGAACAGTTTTTTCGTGTCAGCCGTACTATGATTATCAGCAGGAGGGCTTGTAAGTCATTTATTATATTGGATTATGGCAGGCTTGAAGTTGTTACCGATCCGGTAATGAAAGAGCCGGTAATTGTCAGCCAGAAAAGATCACCAGTATTTAAAAAATGGCTGGAACTTAAAACAGCTAAATCGGTTTCATAGCTGTTTTTCACCCACACGATTATCAAGCCAGTGCTAATTTAACAGGTCTTCCCTGCCACCTGTTTCCGTAAATTTTTTTAAAAAAAAATCACACCGTACTCGGTTTGCGGTGTGAAAACACCCCTTTTTTACTCGTGATGTTTGCTCAGCAATAGTGCTAAAAAACAAAACGATTAGTTATGCTGAGTAAAATTTCCTGGGGCCAATTCGCCCTCGCAGTGGTGGTTGTTCTGCTGCTCTATTACCTGGTGATTGGTATTTCTCTGTACCGGGATAAAATCAGGGAACTACTACAAAAACGACCGGCGCACCCCCGCGCAACTGATAGGGAAACACAAGCCACGCCGAAACAGGTGGAAGTAGACATCCCTTCGGACCTGGTACTGATTGAGCGCATGATCAATGAAGTCCGCTATGAGATACTTCCTAAAGCCGGTGAGCACGCAACCAAAGACAAGCTCCTTATTGTTTTTAAAAACTACCTGTCCAGCTTCAGCGGGCAAAATCTTCCGACACCATTTAAAACAGGCATTAATCAATTGATCGCAAAAGAAGCGGCCAGTCAGTGCGATGTCTTTATCGACCCTGCAGAAATAGCCGAACTCTGGTAATCCCTTTTTCCTAAAAAACCAATGAACATGAAAAAACTGAATATACTAAGCCATCGTCAACGGCTGAAAGCAAAATATATCTTACTGGCTGCGATCCTGGTCTTTTATGATATGTTATGCAATCCCTGCCCCTCTTTCGCGCAGAACGGCAACGCCGGTATTACTTCGGCAACTTCCCAGGTCAAAGGCTATTTCTCCGATGGCACCCAACTGATGTATGCCATTGGCGCAATAGTCGGTTTAATCGGCGCCGTCAAAGTATTTAATAAATGGAATAGTGGAGATCCAGATACGGGTAAAGTTGCCGCCGCGTGGTTTGGCAGTTGCGTATTCCTTGTGATCGTCGCCACAGTGCTTAAAGCCTTCTTTGGAGTTTAAAGGATGAATTATGAAAGAGCAGGAAGGACCAAGATTATTGCCGACGATAAAAATACACGATACAGCATTTTACGTCGATATACGATGTGATGAATTTCGTGAGGTAGATGCACCCTGGAACCGAATATCATTCAATGAAATCAGGGAGGACACCGATGGCAAAACGACCGGGATATTATTCGATACCAGGGAGAAGAATGTTTACAATGAATTAGTAGACCCGGAAAAGATACCCGCGCATGTAAAACTGGTAATCATTCCCTCTTTAATAGATCTCGACCCCATAGGAATGGCCAGGAAATACGGACTTCCAGACAATACGTTTATCGAAAATAGCTTTCCGGCATTCCGGCAGCGCCATAAGCAGAAGTCAATACAAGGACTACAGCGTAAACAAAAAAGAAAGGGCAAGGGATTATGACGGCTCCGGTGATCGTGCAAAGCAGCCGAAAGGTTTTTGGTTGCCTGTTGTACCTGCTAAGGCTCTTATTCTGCTGCTGGCTCCTGCTGTTAGTGGTAGTGTCCGTAAGTATAACCTACCTGGTCGCCGGTCCATTCATTGGGTTGAAGATCCTTTTTACACGAAAAATTTGAAGTCATGCAGGAAAGATTATTGCAAAGATTAAACGATTATATCCGGCTCGATCATCCTGATTTATTGATCAGGCTGGCAAAAGAACACAAGTTATCCGGCTGGTTGATCGATAAGGTAAAAACAGTTGAGCTACTTATTGAACAACTGAAAGCAGAAGGAAAGTCGCTTCAGATCATCGAAGAACGTTGCCTTGAAATACTGATTATGGATTTGCGGCCATCGCGGTTTGCCTATATCAGTGAGTTGCTGGAAGAAGATTTTGAATGGGATTATTACCAGATGCGGGAAGCGGGAACAGTTATGTACGAGGTGATCGGTATAATAGATAAATGCAAGCCGGTTTTTGATGAATTAGGTTTTTGCGAAGCCAATAAAAACAACCCCGCCATTCGGCGTGCAATCATGGCCGTATTGCAACATCACTTACAGCCGGAATAGCCCATTTTTCACAGGATTTAAAAAGAAATTTTATGTCGCTAATAAGCAACCGGCAGTTACCGCAAATAAAAGTAGGAGGAATTGATTTCTATGTTGATGTCATTTCCGGTAATCTGATCGAGAAAGCAGATATAAGCAACCGGATTTACGTATTGGATATGCTGACACTTGAAGATCATCACGAATTTTTGTTTGACAGGCAAAAGAAAAATATCGTTGAAGGGAATAGGATTCCGGGGCCTTACGAAGATCACCAGGAATATGTTTGGATCAGGCGCATGGAGGCGCTTGACCCTGAAGGGATGAAGGTACTGCAGGAAATGGGCAAGGCACCTAAATTACCGGAAAACCTACCCGTAGTATATATCGGTGATACCGCTTTCTATTGGTTGGAAGAGCAAAGTGCTTTCTGCCAGGCTGACAATCATTGGAACCGGATCTATAAGAATGATATCACGGTCATAGAAGGCGAAAAAGGTTTTTATTACGACAGTATTTTAGCACAGGTCCCGTTCCCCCATGAATTAGATGCATATAAAGGTGATTTACCGGATCACATTTATTTCAAGCCCGTCAGGCCACTGTTTGAGATCATCAAACTGTTAGAAAAAGGAACATCAAAAAAACGCCAATCAATCACGAACGATTCTTCTACACGGCAGAAAAAAAATAAAGGAAGGAGGATGAGGTGATGGCAAACAGCGTGTATTCTATAAATAAAGGCATTAATAAGCCAATAGAATTTCAGGGGTTGAAAGCTCAATACATAGCCTATTTGGCTGTCGGGCTGGTTGCTTTGCTCCTGCTATTCCTGGTGATGTATCTCGTCGGGCTTAACCTCTATATCTGCGTAGTGCTGGTGTTCGGTTTGGGCACCGTATTAATTATGGCCGTGTTCCGGCTCAATCGCAAGTACGGCCGTTATGGGCTGATGAAAAAACGCGCTAAAGGCAGTATGCCGGTCTATCTCCGTTTTCATTCCCACAAATTATTTACCCGATTAAAAACAGATCAATGATTATAGCTGATAAAATCTTTCCTATTTATAAAGTTGAACATGGTGCGTTGCTATCGGCCTACGGCGATATTACCATTGCCTATGAAGCATCCCTGCCGGAGATATTTACCTTGTCGGATGCAGATTATGAAACCTATCACCAAAGCTGGATCAGGGCAGTAAGGCTATTTGGCAGGCAAACGATTGTTCATAAAAAGGATATTTACCGCCGGTCACTGTACCAGCCGGAACCCGGACCGAAAGGATTCCTTGCAGATGCAGCCAACCGTCATTTTTCGGGCAGGCCGTACCTGGACCATTGCTGCTATATCCTGATCACCAAGAAAGCAGAGGACCGGAAAGCAGCCAGCAGCGCCTTTTCAGGACTGTTGCGAAAAACGATTGTGCCTAAACAAACCATTGACCCGGACCTATTCCCGGAATTTATGGATAAAGCAGGCCAGTTTGGCCGTGTCCTGTCAGATAGTGGCTTTATTAAGCTACGCCGGCTATGGGACGACGAACTGGCAGGAACCAAAAATAAGCCCGGCTTGCTGGAACAATACATTTTCCAGCTTGGTGCAGAGGAACGTCCGATGATCAAGGATGTACATCTTAAAGACGGCTTGCAGGTCGGTGATCGTTACGGACAGATATTTACCTTAGCCGACGCGGAGGATTTACCCGCACTTTGTGGCAGCCGTATCGATTATGATAAATTCAGCACCGATCAGACAAGGTTTCCTATTGGATTTGCAACGCAGCTTAATTTACTGTTGGATTGCGATCATGAATACAACCAATATTTATTTATTGAAGACCCGCAAAAAACACTGAAGCTGCTGGAGGCAAAGAAACGCCGCCTGCAATCCCTGTCCGCTTACAGCCGCGAGAACGCGATTGGCCGTGATGCTACCAATGACTTCCTGAATGAAGCCATTAGCCAGGGACGTTTGCCGGTTAAGGCACATTTCAATGTAGTTGCCTGGACAAACGGCAATGCTCAATCGCAGGATATTAAAAATTTAGTGAGTTCTGCAATGGCCCGCATCGATGCGGTAGCCAAGCAGGAGACGGACGGAGCAGCGCAAATTTGGTGGGCCGGCATACCCGGCAACGCCGCTGATTTCCCGCTCAATGATACTTTCGACACTTTTTTGGAGCAGGCGACCTGCTTTCTTAATCTCGAAACAAATTACCGCAGCGACGCGCCACAGACCGGTTTCCGGTTCTGTGACCGGCTAAGTGGAAAGCCGGTCTATGTTGACCTTTATGATGCGGTGCGCCATGCAGGCATTACCTCAAACATGGGGACATTGGTGGCTGGAACATCCGGCGGTGGCAAAAGTGTTACCGTCAATCATCTTTTGGAAACATTTCACGCGCAGGGGGCGCATTGTGTTATTGTAGATATTGGCGGCAGTTATAAAGGATTATGTGAGCTGGTCAAAGGTTATTATTTCACTTATGAAGAAGACAACCCCATCCGTTTTAATCCATTTTACTTACCGGACGGACAAATCCTGGATACGGAGAAAAAGGAAAGTCTGAAGGCACTGCTGGTCACGTTATGGAAACAGGAAAGTGAGGCGTTTAACCGCACTGAATACGTGGCTTTATCCAATGCGCTGCAGGGCTATTATCAATACCTATCCAGGTCTCCTTTGGTGATGCCCTGTTTCAATAGTTTTTACGAATACCTCGAAAGTCACTATACCGGGATTCTCAAAGAGCAGCGCGTTAAGGATCAGGATTTCGACATTGATAATTTCCTGTATGTTCTACGCCCCTATTATTTGGGAGGTGAATTTGATTACCTGCTGAACGCGACGGAAAATCTTGACCTGCTAAACCAGCCTTTCGTCGTCATAGAATTGGACAATTTGAAAGACCACCCGGTTTTATTTCCAGTCGTTACGCTCATTCTGATGGAAATGTTCGTTTCCAAAATGCGTAAACTACAAGGTGTCCGCAAAGTATTATGTATCGACGAGGCCTGGAAAGCGATAGCAAAATCCGGTATGGCCGAGTTCCTGAAATATGCCTTCAAGACGATCAGGAAGTTTCACGGTGTACCTATTGTTATTACACAGGAGCTGGATGATTTGGTGAGTTCACCGATCATAAAAGATGCGATCATCAATAATGCAGACATTAAGATCCTGATGGACATGCGCAAGTTCATCCACAAATTCGATAAGCTCCAGGATACGCTCGGCCTGTCTGAAAAGGCCAAAGCCATCCTGTTGTCCGTCAACAAGGATAACCGGGAAATCTACATCGACATTGGCGGGCAGATCACCAAAGTTTACCGCAACGAACTATGTGCAGAGGAACTGCTTGCCTTTACCACGGAAGGCAAAGAACGTGTCAGGGTGCAGGAATATGCCGCCAGGCATGGCGGTATCGAAAAAGCGATCACCATACTCGCAGAAGAAACACGAACCAAAAACGAAGCGTATGAAAAATTATAAGAAGATCACAGTTCCCTTGCTGGCAGCGGCTTTATGCCTGCTGCATCCGGCACAAACTCAGGCACAGATTCCTATCATTAACATTATAACTACAGCGATCAAAAAGGTAATTGTAGCTATTGACATCAAAGTGCAGCAATTACAAAATAAGACCATACGGCTACAGCAGGCGGAGCAACGGTTGGAAAACAGCAAGACCATGACCAGCCTGAAAGATATCAACGGGTGGCTCGGTAAGGAGAAAGACTTATTCAATAAATATTACAATGAATTGCAGCAGGTACGAAAAGTAATAGCTGGTTACAGTGAAATAAAACAGATCATAAGCCAGCAGGCTAGGCTGGTCGATGAGTACCACAAAGCATGGACGCTGTTTCGGCAGGATAAGAATTTTTCTGCCAGTGAGATCAGCTATATGACATCCGTGTATGGCGGTATGCTTGACCAAAGCGCACAGCATATCACGGAACTTACCGCTACCGTCACCTCATTTTCTTCCCAAATGAATGACGGAGAACGTTTAGAAAGGATAAAAAAAATTGCCGCATCCATGCAGCAGAGCCTCAATGACCTGAGAAGCTTTAATACATCTGCAGTTCGCCTGTCCATGCAGCGGGGAACCGAAAAAGGGAATCTGCTGGAAGTAAAAAAACTTTATGGTATTACCCAATAATATACGGCTATGAAAAACTTATGCATCATTCTTATACTATTACAATTGCCATGCTGCCTGATGGCGCAGCAACAGGCAAAGAAACGCGGAATTATTATAGAGCAGATTGCCGGTTTAGCAGTTTATGGAAAAGCGCTCAAAAAAGGATATGATATTACAACCGCCGGACTGAATACAGCTCACTCGATGAAGAACGGCACCTTCAGCCTGCACACCGGTTATATCGACTCCCTGAGCACCGTCAGTAAGCAGGTGCGCAGTAATCCAAAGATTACATCCATCAGGGAATTGCAACAGCGTATCATAACCGTTTTCGCTGATGAAATCAATTGGCAGCAGGCCCAGGGCATAATGACGAACATGGATGTCAACTACCTGAAAAAAGTTCGTGATAATCTACTCAATGACTGCCGTGATAATCTCGATGAATTACAGCAGGTAACCGGCAATGGACAATTGAAGATGACCGATGCACAGCGACTGGAACGCATCGACAAATTATATTCCGATATGCAGGATAAATATGCCTTTGCCTGTGCTTATACTGCTAAAACCCACAAGCTGACCCAGGTACGCAAACGGGATAAACAAGAGCGCGAACGACTAAAAAAATTGTATGGCATCCAATAAAATTATCGTCCCATGAAACAAATTCAAAAATTACTGTGCCTTGTTATCCTCGGCATTGTTATAGATACCGCCACTGTCCGCGCCCAATCCATATCTGATAATATCCAGATGTTGGTACTGGATTATGAAAAGCTTGCAGGGCTTAAAAGAGTACTGCAAAATATGTACAATGGCTACAAGATAGTCAGTAAAGGCTATAATAGTGTAAAGGCGGTTTCGCAGGGCAATTACAGCTTACAACAAGGCTTCATCGACGGGCTGATGCTGGTCAGCCCTACCGTTCGCAAGTATCCGAAGGTCGCCCGTATCATCGAAGACCAGGCCACCATCATCAGCGAGTATAAAAATGCGCTGTCGGCATTCCGGGCGAACGGAAGGTTTACCACAGCGGAATTAAATTACATGTCATCGGTCTTTTCCAATCTTTTCGACGGGTGTATACAAAACCTGCAGGCGCTTACGATGGTCACGACGGATAATAGTGTACGTATGAACGATCATGACCGGCTACAGCTAATTGATGGCCTTTACACGGATACACAGGAACAGCTCGGCTTTCTGCGCAGTTTCAATAACAAAGCCAGGTCGCTGGCAATCCAGCGCTCAGGCAGGGAAGTGCAGCAACAACAGCTTAAACAGCTTTACCAGATCAATTAAGTAATAATCAACGGACATATGAAAAAACAAAGTTTCAGGATAGCCATAACGGCTATTCCGGCCATGCTCTTGCCCTGTTTAAGCCATGCACAGGGGATACAAAGCGACATGCATAGCCTGCAGGGTGTACTTAATCAAATGTATGACCAGATGCTGCCACTCTGCAGCCGGATGATAGACGTGGGACGCGCCATCGCCGGTTTTGCAGCACTATGGTATATCGCCGTCCGCGTATGGCGGCATATCGCGGCAGCGGAGCCGGTCGATTTTTATCCCCTCTTACGGCCGTTCGTGATCGGTTTCTGTATCATGATTTTTCCGGCAGTGCTGGCAATGATCAATGGTGTTTTGCAACCGACAGTGGCGGCGACATCTGCGATGATCGGCGATTCCAACCAGGCCATGCGAACCATGCTGGATACCGGAGAACCGGTGGATGATGAATTGCAGGGTGCTTCCGCTACAGGGACCGACCCGGATAAATGGTATAAATATGCCCATCCCGACGGCAGTACCGGCAATAATAGCGCCGCCGCTAATCCCATTGCAGACCAGTCCTGGGGATGGAGTGTTAAAAGCTGGATCAAAAAAGCGATTGCCGAAATACTCAACCTGGGCTATGAAGCAGCGGCATTGGTGATTGATACCATCCGCACGTTTAAGCTAATCGTTTTGGCGATACTCGGTCCATTCTGTTTTGCCCTCGGCGTTTTTGATGGTTTCCAGCATACGATTAAGCAATGGCTTGCAAGGTATATCAATGTGTACATGTGGCTACCGGTAGCAAACATCTTTGGAGCCATTATAGCGAAGATACAGGCGAATATGGTGCAGCTCGAAGTAACGGGCGGTGCTGCCAATCCACATTTCGGGGGAACAAATACCATTTATCTCATCTTCCTGCTGATCGCCATTGTCGGGTATTTCTGTGTTCCCTCCATCGCCGGGTATATCGTCAACGTTGGCGGCCATGCCCTGCTATCAAAATCAAGTGCAACCGCTTCGATGGTCACTTCAGCGGCTACCAGCTTCGCGATGCAGCAAGTCATGGCAAATCAGCAGCAAAAGCACATGGAGCAATTTTTCAAGCAATCAACCGGCGGAGCCGCAGGCGGTACGTCCGGTGATTCGGGCAATTCTTTCCAGCAGCAAAAATTAAATGGCAAATCCTGATAAAATCAATACACCATGTTTCAACAAATGAAAAATATTGACACGGCATTCCGGCAGATCAAATGGTTTTGCTACCTGCTGATCATAGCCTGCGTTGTGATTTCCTGCTATGCCGTTTACAAAAGCTACCAATCCGAAAATGACTTTAGGCAACACATCTACATACTCGCCAACGGCAAAGCGCTGGAAGCATTTTCCGCTGACCGGAACGAAAACATACCCGTAGAAGCGCGAGACCATATCGCCAGTTTTCATCATAATTTTTTCACGCTCGACCCCGACGAAAAAGTTATACAGGCCAATATCACCAAAGCCCTGTACCTGGCCGACAACAGTGCAGCCAAAGTGTATAGCGACCTCAAAGAGCAGGGGTATTTTACCAATATCATATCCGGCAATATCAGTCAGCAGGTATCGGTTGACAGCATAGCCTTAGACATGAATGTTTACCCTTACCGGTTTCGCTTTTACGGTACCGAAAAACTGATACGTACTACGTCCATTGTTACCCGGAGCCTGGTCACTGAAGGGCAGTTGCGAAATGTTAGCCGAAGCGATAACAACCCCCACGGCTTCCTGATAGAGAAATGGAACACCATTGAAAATAAAGACCTCAATATTCAAAACAGGGAATGATGAAAAAACAAAACAAATCTATTCAAAGGCCTGCCACCGCGGTGTTTAACCTGTGGTTATCGGGTATAGGCCATCGTATCGCCAACCGGCTGAACGCATACACGGCGAGGTGGCCTCCAATTCTGTGGACAACCGTACTCGTGCTGTTCTGCATTGTAGTGGGTTCCTGCTGCCTGATGGTAGCATTCAGCATTTGGCATTAACCATTTAATAAAAAACTTCATTATGAATCAAATACAAAAATTACCAAAGCTTACGGCAAAGCAAAAAACGATGTTGCTGGTCCTTCCGGTAGTAGTGCTTCCTTTTATCATATTCCTGTTTTGGTCGCTCGGCGGCGGCAAGGGAAATGACCAGGTGAGCACCCCGTTAAAAGCCGGACTGAATACGCAATTACCTGACGCCAATCTAAAAAACGACAGCACCGAAAACAAGCTAAGTTTTTACGCCCAGGCCGAAAAGGATTCTGCGCGGTTAAAGGAACAATTAAGGGAAGACCCCTATCGTCACAATAGCAGCGCCGTAGATTCGGCTGCAGGGCAGACACTGATGGATGTTACTCAGCCTTCCGCCGGTATCGGGTACAGCCTGGCACCGAATGGCAACAGGACGGGTGATCTTAATTCAAAAGAGGCGATGATCACCCGCCAACTGGCGGCACTGAACCAGGAGATCAGCCGGAGCGAACAATCACAAAATGCCCAGCCTGACGGCTTAGATGCGAATCCGCAGGCGCAAGGTTCCCCGCTACAAGGACAATCCGGTAGTACGAGCGACGACCCGGAATTAAAACAATTGAGTGGCATGCTCGATCAGATCATGGATATACAAAATCCAGGCCGGGCCGCACAGAAATTAAAAGAACAATCGCTTAAAGGCAGGGGACAGGTATTTGCCATGACCGCACAACCCGCCAATGATGCCGCCAGTACCGTAATGGATAATACCACATCACAGACCGGGAATCATTTTTATGATCTGAGTAATGAAACCGGTATAGACGATACTTTGCGCCCTTCGGTCCCTGCAACCGTTTACCAGACACAGACACTTACTTCCGGGACAACCATTCGCCTGCGATTGAGTGCAGATATTTTCATCAATGGAGCACAGATACCCCAGGGAACTTTTGTCAACGGCATTTGCGAAGTAGAAGGCGACCGGCTGAACATTACTATCAAAACTATTCGCTATAAAAATGTCCTGCTACCAGTAGCTATGTCGGTTTATGACATGGACGGGATTGAAGGAATCAATGTTCCGGGTGCCATTACACGGGATGCAGCCAAACAGGGGGCCGACCAAATGATGCAGAACCTCGATTTCTATTCCATGAATTCGTCCGTTGGCGCCCAGGCAACCAGTGCCGGATTACAAGCGGTCAAAGGACTTTTCAGCAGGAAAGTAAAATTGGTAAAAGTTACAGTACGTGCGGGCTACCCGGTGCTGCTAATGGATCATAATAAAGATGACAAGTAAATAATCAATAACGCCAAATCAAAAATCAAATGAAAAAACTACTGATGGCTATTTTAGCCCTGATAACGACCATTGCCGTACATGCCCAGGCTTTGCAGGAACTCGGTTCGGCAGCGCTCATAACGCCTTACCGTTTGGAGATCACCGACCAAAAAACAACCGTGATCCTGTTTCCCTCCGCCATACAAAGCGTAGACAGGGGTACAGCATTCGTCCTTGCGGAAAAAGTAAAAGGTTCGGAAAACGTACTGAAGGTGAAAGCACAAAATAAATTCCTTCCCGAATCAAACCTGAGTGTTGTTACAACCGACGGCCAACTGTATAGCTTTACTGTTACCTATTCCGTTAAGCCCGCCTACCAGGCCATAGACCTGAAACGACAGCAGCTCGGCAAAAAACCTGACGTAGTGTTAACTACGTCTACTGTCAACGAAAGCTACCTGCAGCAGCAGGCCATACAGGTGTTCTCAGCCCGCACTTTTATGGATAATACCGATCGTCATCACCGCATGTCTGTGGAATTGCAAGGCATTTACGGTTCCGGCGACCTGTTGTTCTTCCGCTTCTCTTTAGCCAATCAGTCGAAAATTGGCTACAGGACTGGTATTACCCGTTTTTTTATTTCCGATAAAAAACGATCCAAAAGAACAGCGATACAGGAAGCTGACCTTTCGCCGGTTTATATAAGCCCTGATGCCGCCAATGAATTACCTGGCCATCGTGAACGCCAGTTTGTAGTTGCGTTCAATCGCTTCACCATTGCCGACAATAAACGCTTTACGATTCAACTGACGGAAAAAGATGGCGACCGGAACCTGAATCTTTCCATCAGTGGTAAAGATCTGCTTAAAGCGGTAACGATAGCAAAATAGTCATGAACATAGAAATAGCAGACATTGAAAGCCTTGCCGCACGGTTAGCCGATGAATTGAGTAAAGGTGGGAACTGGCGCCGTGCATGCTGAAGGCGCTTTAAGGTTCTTCAAGTCCTCTGAAGAAGCGGCCTACCCGTCACCCCATTATGATGACGGTCAATTTATCAATATTCAAAAACAAAAAAACATGGAAAATCAAATCACAGAAAATCAAACAGAAGCAACATCTGGTTTGGAAAAACTACTTGATAATGTAAAATATACAGGCTTTGGAACTGAATTGCATCAGGCGATCACGGAAAAAGTAGAAGATAAAATACCGGAATTTACGGTAAATCGTACCATTGATGATGCCATCTATGAGCTGCATTTTAAAAAGGCTGAGGATAAAGATGTCCCATACTTTAATAAGTACACTATTACTTTGCTGCCAAATGACCAGCAGCCAAATGAGATCAGCCAGACCTTTTACCACAACCAGGGCATAACAGCCAAAGAAGGCTATAACCTGATGAAAGGTGGTTCGGTATACAAGACGTTCAGTGTTTACGAACGGATAGAAGACGGCGAAAATGTCAAATACAAATGGACACCGGAAACCTACAAAGCCTGGGCTAAGCTGGATTTTGACAAACAAGATAAAAATGGAAATTACGAGCTGGTGAAATATGGTAGCGGTTATGGCTTCAATCTCACTGAAAAATTAAAGGAAATGAACCTTGTTGAGCTTAATAATCCAGATAAGTTTGCATCCCTGACCCGGTCGCTGGAAAAAGGCAATATGGCCAATGCGACTTTGATAACCGACGACGGCAATCGTAAGCAAGTATTGCTCCGGGCCGATGCACGATTTAAGGATGTTATTACCTATGATCACAACGGCAAACGTTTATTCAAGCAGAATAAGCAAAAGCAAGATAAAGCTGGCGAACAAAAAATCGATAGTACGGCAAAAATGAATGAAGAAAAGATTGCTGCTAAAAACTACAGGAAGAATAAAGGCCCCAAAAGATAAAGTTCAATATAATAAACGCCTGTGAAAACGGGCGTTTATTATTTTTAGGTATTTCAATGTTTCGTAGGACGAGACATAATGTAAATAAAGCCCCCTGGCACTCGCTGCTTGGGGGCTTCAACCTAAACCTTATCACAATTAGGCAGTGATTGCCTAAGAATAAACAAACATAACAATTTTGAAATCAGATTAAATGGAATTACTCCGATCTCATTGCATTTACTTTAACTCACTACAGTTTTTAAAAATCTCGTCATTTAACGATTGTTCGAGTGTACGGTAAGGGGGTGGTACGGCATCGGTCATTGCAAACTTGAATTTTTGATCTCCTGTCTTATTCATATGAAATCGCCGCTCTTTCCCTTCGTGCTTTACGTAAACCTGGAATAATTCGAGTTTCCAAACATTCATAGGCTCAAATCGAAATTCAACGTCATTTCCTTCTACTGGAATGATAGTTTTAAACCGCTGGATCATGCGACAAAAATAATGTCTGCCGCCCAGGAATTTGAAATCATTCAGGAAATAGTAATTAACAACAAGGTAAATGCCATCTTTTTGACTTGCAGAAAGACTAACAAGCCGCACTACCTCTATTGCCCTGACTTTATTTTTTATCAAAAAAAATCGTAGGAAAAATTGTCCTAATGGTTATCCAAAACCTAATAGTAGTCATTTTGGGATAAGTGTGACGTATGAGGTTACGTTTCGGTTATCATAAAATATTTTCAAGAACAATGTATCTGTGGATATGGTTACGATTGTAGATGGATAATGCCTTCCGGTTGTATTTAGAGAACTTTCAGTTATTACACTGTTGCTAAGTTTCCACGCACCACTGTCTAAAATTTGCTGAGTGCTTCCCGGATGTAAATATTGCCCGTCGTTTACAACGTACTGTCCGTTGCTATACCATGTGTAGTAGTCATCGACATCCCAAATGTTCCATGTTTGATAAACATCTGTTTTCTGACCACTTCCATCTTCTTCTATATCAGCAACTACTGTCCATTTTTTGTCTACTAATTTTGGGTAGTATTCTGCGTCGTTGGTCTCTTGAATATCCTTCTTGCAAGCTGAAAGCAAGATAAAAATAAGAAGGACGGGGATATTTCTTTTCATGGATTAAAGAAGATGCTTTTCATAGGTTAAGAGGAATAAAGCACAGCCTACTGTTCGCTGGCTGTGCTTTGTATTAACATGGATTTGCAAGCGCTCGTTTTGCAACAGATGATAAAAGATAATTTTCATCGGTTGCATAATTTTCAAGAATTTGATTTATGCTTGGGTCATTGAAAGTGGCTAGAAAACAAAATGCCGCAATCTTTGCCCGGTAATCTTCAATCCCCTGAAAAGCTTGCAAAGCAATTGCCCCTAAATCCGGTGAAGGCTGAATTTTGAAAATGCGACTTGCAAATACAATCTTATCCATCGGTTCAGTAACTCTGTTTAATACTGTCCTCAATGTAGGTACAGCCTTTACGGATTTCATATATGCGAGTGTATCAGCTATTAAAGAGTCATCGCTGTTACTTTGTAACTCGATTAATTTGTCTTCCACCAAAGATTTAATGTCATTGGTTAAGCCATCAATAATTTCCCGGTTTGAAAATCCATTTCGATGATGGTAATCGCTGGGAGGGATTATTTCTAAAATCAATGCGTTAATATCCATACTTTGAAAGTTAGTCAATTATATTGAATACGTATTTAATGCCCCTCGCGTCCAAAATTGGTTTTTCATAATTCAAAAAAATACTCTCAGCATTTGCAAGTCCTTTTCTAGTAACGAAAACTTGTACAACACTTCCGTCCGGAATGCCTCTAACGAATACTTGTGATAGCCTCGCCCACATCAGATACGCGCGAGAACCAAATTTATATTCCATACCCGCCGTTAATTTACCAAGGTTTATTCCTGCTCTGGTTCTTCCCAATACTTGATATCCTCTCTCCATTGCTGCATTTTCAGCTTTTCCGCCTCCGCACCAAAGGGCGCGTTCCATTACTTTGATTTCTGCACCTTCGGCAACTTCGAGAGCCTTTGCACCGTAGCCTATTCCTTTAAAAATAGGAGGCAGAGGTATAAAGTACCATTCATAGTCAAAAGTTCCAAATGGTTGGTCATTAAACTGGTCATAGGGATAATTTCTAAAATTAAACCTTTTCCCAAACGCCTGCACATCTGCCCATTTGCTTATCGGTCCTTCACTACCGAAGAAAACTCCATATCTTTCTAATTGACCTTTTTCATTTGGAACGTCTTTTATTGGTTTATAATAACCAAAACTGAGGTTTTTATCGTAGGATTCAATCCAGTAACCAAATCCCCTGCTTGTCCATCTTGTACTTGTTTTAACTTTTTCTTCTGTTGAGTAAGACATATCAGAAGCATATAACACAACAACATTGCCTTTACCTACGCTTGGTTTATCCCATCCCGCAGGTAGGTAGTCGGTCCAGCTATCCATGTTCGTACTCCAACCGACAGGGTTATTATTAGGATCTAAGCTGCTGCCTGCAAGTTGTGGAGAAAGAGACGTGCTTCCTGTGGTCTTGTTTGCCTGAGCACCTGTTGGATCTGTGTAATTTGCCGGATCATTCGCCATTCCAATATAACCGCTGGCAAACTGATCAGCAGGATCAACGCTACAAAAACGTCCAATCTGAGGATCATACTGGCGTGCCTGAAAATCGTATAGGTTAATGTTTAAATCATCCTGCAAGATCTTCGACTGGTATAGATATTTATTTGCCAGTGGCGTATTTGAGCCAGCTTTTATTGTAAGGCCATGTGGGTAGTAATGGTTTTCTTCGAGTAAACGTCCACGGAAATGCGAAATGCTTAAATAGTCAAAGAAGATATCCTTGTGCTCTTCATTACTAATGTACACAGCGACATAGCCATTTTGCCCTACGGTAATTTCAGAAGGGAGGGAAATCTGTTGCCAAGAACTAGATGCATTGCTCACCTGAAGCGCACCGCTCTGATCCGGGACTATTCTCATGTTCTCATCAAAGACGATATAGTTGAGGTACGCTCTTGGTAACTGTGGATCTGTTGCCTGTTCTTTAATCCCGTCATAAATATTTGTGTAGTTATCTGGCGTGAACAGCTTGCCGACTATACTTCCTGCTGAACCTTCACCCCCAACAGGGCTGGCACTATTGGAGAGTGCATCTACTATGCTTCCGAGCATATCCTCAGATGATGCACTCACATTGTCATCTGGCGAGTTGTCATAGTAATGAAAAGCTGACGCATTGAATTTGTCACCAGCCATTACTTTAAGAAGTAGTGCTGTGCCGATTCTTTTTGATGGCTCTTCTCCGTTCAGGAGTGCAGCTCTCACATCAGAGCTATTCGTGCTTCCCGGTTTCGGCGCTCTGTGTTCATCGACCCCTTCAAACATTAAATTCTCTGTATTCGCAGCGGCTACTTCATATGTTGCCAAATATTCCTTTGTTCCGCCCTCATCCGCAGTGACAGTGGTGCGGACATTACCCAGGTGGTCTTTTATGAAGAAATCATATTTGAACTTATTACTATCGGCGAGCCATCGTGTTCGACCTTCTTCATGTGTGAAATAAAGCAGCGAATCGTTTCTGTAAGTAAAGTCGCCCCAGTACTTATATGTCTGGGAAGGCCCACTTGTAGGTGTGATCGTTTTTTGGAGCAGTTTACCCGAAGCATCGTAAACACTTGTAACTGTACCGGAATTTGTTGTGATAGTAGTGGGGCGGTCAAGAAAATTATACGAGATATTTGAAATTCCTTTGTTCGCGTCGCCTACAAGGTTTCCATCTGCGTCATAACTATAATCTGTGGTACCTAAATTATTATTGACAAAATCAGAGAGGTGATAATTTGCGCTGACTGCATCCTCAACCCGGTCGAGATGATTACTGTTGGGAAGATAGTTGTAAGAGAGATCATCAATGTCAACGGGTGTGTTGGTACCAGATATATCCACACCACGTTGTTTTAAAGACAGTATATTGCCATTGTCATCGTAGGTAAGCTTTGAAACACCGTAATCCGTCTGGCTGTTATTCCAGGCAGAATTTAAAGGATTTCCGTTTAACATCGTGTATTCACGGAAATCTGCACTGGTTAACTTGGCGGCCTCATCGTATGAATACCCGTAAGCCCGTTTAGGGCTATGATTACCACTTCCCCGCCAGATAAAACCGGAGATGAGGCCATCGTACCTGGGATTGGAAAAGCCGTAGTCATAGCTTAAAGACATGCCAAAGGTCATATCCTGCGTCTGCGACGAATTAGGATAGTTGACAAAATCTTTATTCAAATCTGTAATTTGCCCCCGGATATTATAACCCAATACCTGGTGCTCTACGCCACCTAACTTCTTTTCCGATACGCGACCGAGTGCATCATATGTAAAAGTGACAATCGAGTGCCAATTCGGATCACTATCTGTCTTCTGTTTTATTTCTTTTAGTTTGCCAGCGGATAGATCGTAGTCGTACCATTTGTATATTTTGGTAGATTGCTTATTAGCTGTCGACCAGGACTTATGATCATCAATAACCAATGCCGGCTGTCCTGCAAATGTGAATTGAGTTGTCAATATATCCCACTGGCCTGATGTGCTGAATGGATTCAGTATATGTGTCTGAATGATATTGCCATACTGGTCATAAAAGAAAACACTATTCACCCATGAATTGGGCAACGTTGTTGAGCCTGGAATAAAGGTTTTTTTCCCTGTTACACGCCCATAAGTGTTCAGACTTGGCTGTGGTGTCAGGAATTTGTTGCCGGTAAGATAGGCGCTGGCATAGCTATAGTCGAATGCACGTCCACTAAGGTTTACATCCTGGTCGTAAGTATCGTAATAGTAAAATTCCCATATTTCAGTGTTCGCAATGGCAGTATAAGAATTGGGGTAAGAACCGTTAAATCCATTTATCAAGAAGTCTAACAAGCTGCCTGGCTGCGGGTTCGTAGTCGTAACCAGGTTTTGCCATGCAGATAAGGAGTTGCTGCTGGATGTAAAACCGGTCATCACAGGGCGGCTCTGTTGATCATAGATAGTAAATTGCCATTTACCTTGTTGCCGCATCAGTGGGCTTTGATATAATACACATCTCTCCTGTTTATCAAAAACAAAATAGTCAGCACCATTTTTATCGGGAACCGTACGCTGGATCACCCTCCCATTTTTATCATAAGTGTAGGTATAGCAAAGCCCCGACATTATTGAAGAAGAAACCTGCCAGTTATTCGCGGCAATCGCAGTAACAGCTTTTGGAGGCAGATAGCACTTTAATTTCCCGAAATCGTCGTACACACTGTAGCTGGATAGCCATACGTTGTTACCAGAATAAGTTTTTGTACAAACACATTGTCCATCCTGATCGATAAACTGAATGGTTTGCTGACCGTGCTGTCCCTCTGTTATCTTTTTGGTAAGGGTATTATCTGCATATACAGAAGAGGTGACCGGAACACCCGCTGCATTGATAATCCAAATCCTGATGGAATCTGAGGAATTATTTAGAAGCCCGCGCGTTGTGCTTCCCCTGCCTTGTCCCGCAAAAGACTTACCAGCCGTATAGGACGAGTTAATTGAAATTCCATTTACAAATTCGGTTTTCTTCAGGTTGTAAGCAATGCCGTCTTCTGACGGATATAGATTTGAATAGTAGTTCTTTTGATTTGTAAAAGGATCTAACTCGAAATGACTATTTGCATAATCTGTTGGAAATTTCAGCAGGTCAATGTTAGTCATTGAAACCCGGTTGTCATATACAGTTGCAAGGTCGTGTAGATTGTCTGTCCTGTGTGTCAATTGCAACAGTGGATCGCCCCATCCATTCGTATATAGCGTCGCCACTTGTACCGTCGAAGTTCCCAGTGCGTAACCTGTCACCAGCGTAAAGCCGGAAGTGTCGCTCACTGGCACCAAAGGCGTCCAGCTTCTTACATAGTTAAATTTAGCTGGCGCTGTGTTACCTCCCTGATCAAAGGCTTTTGTCGCGGTAATAGCAGTTGACGTACCACCGGGTACAGTAGCGTTATCTACAGGTATATTTTGAGCTCTTACCTGGCCTACGATAAAAAGTAAGGCCGTAAGAGCACTTTGAATCTTTATTGAATTTCTCATGTGATTTGTTTTTTCGGCGTTTAGTTATCGGTTCCCTGAACTATATCCTTTGATAATGATCTTATGTTTCCGTCCCGATCTTTGACCACATTCACACGACCCATCATATCATACTGGTAGTAAGTAACATTGTTGAAATTGTCTGTTTTACTTGTTTGTCCCAGTAACGGGGCATAGGTCGCCGTTTCCATGCTGGCATCAAAAGGGTGCAGCCGTAATTCATCAATATTTATCGAAGTGCCAGTTGCAGAAATGTTTAATAAACTACCTGTGCCGGATATTGTTGCTGTATAAAGTTTCCAGTATTGTTTTTCTGCGGTAACCGTTAGGTTAATGGTTTGACTACCGGATGTTACAGTAGGCGCAGATGTTGCCCAAAAAGAAAGTCTATATTTTAGCCCAGCCTGTAACGGATTGAATGAAGTAATTGGACTTATAGTTGAAAGTTGGTAATGGTAGTCACCGGTTAATGGTTTTACGAGGGTACTATTAGCAGAATAAACTACACCTGCAGGGTCGAAATCCCAATTCCCTTTTTTATAGTCATATGTTCCCCCCGGAGCGAAGCCACCCTCAAAACTCGTATAAGCAATCTGGTCAAATTTCGCGTCGGTAACACTGGCGATTTTTTTGCCAATTTTCGTGTCCCAAATTGAAGCAGCGTAGGTTTTACCGTTATTGTATCGGCCTTCAATAACGTTTCCCTGATCATCAAACCGGTAATGTTTGTCTTCCGTGACATTAGAAGTCATGAAAGAGGAATTTGCATATTGGGCCTGAGCAACGGGGATATCCGTTTTCAGGGAGTAATAGTCGTTTACATCGATCCCGGATAATCCAGGAGGGTTTGATTTATTATAACCGAGTAAATAATCCGTATTGCTTATCTTCTTCCAGAATTCTGAAATTACTACATATTGAAGATCCGTACTGAAAGTGGCACTGTCAAAAACCGGTGCGTTATTTACCAATGAATAGTTGTAGAAATATTTTTTTGTAAAAGTGTCACCCTTGCTATCGGCCCAGCTTTCTGAAACTATATTATCTTTCGTGTCATAGCTATAGTTCGTTGTTCTTGTGGTCGCATTGGAACCGGCATACGACATAGTTGTGGTGGACGTTAGCCACCTTTTTTTGGGATAAAAATTACTATATTGATCCGAGTAATATACAAGATTATCTGTACCCGCTCCGTACTCTATCATTCGTGAATTAAAGCCGCCATTCACCGCCAGCGGTGAATTATCCGCGTAAGTATTTACCGTTTTTTCGAGGAGGGCGCCATTGATATCGTATGTGCTTGTTTCTAATTCTAACCCCATTTTATATTGATTGAAGTAAACCGGGTGGAACTCGTTTATCAGCATTCGCAACCCTGTCTGCCCGCCTCCCATAATAATTTGCGGTTTAACCATCAGGTTAGAGACCATCGAATCATTTTCATCCATGAGGTTTGTGAATTTGTGCTGAACACTACCCATGTACTCGTTGTTGTATCCATACTTTTTTTCAACAGCATACGTGTAGCCGTGATTCGCACCGTTTATAAATTGGCGTGGTGTTACATAGTTATTTGTATAAACATTGCGTTCGTAGGTAAAGCTGTCTTGCCCGAATTGGTCAGTATGATAAACGAAATACTGTGGATTCCAGAAATAGCCTCCCCTGAAAAATCTTTCGCCGCCAGAAAACTCGTATTTCAAAGTGTAGGAATTATCGATATTGAAGCCATCTGAAAATACTATTTTGTCAATACAAAGTCCGTCATTCGCATTATCTCCCTGAAAGTTAGTTGGCAGTGTTCCGATGTTGCCGTAAGTGTGGTTCCCATAAGAGTTATAAGGGTTGTATAAACTGTGGTCTTTATAAGAAAACGATATTTCCCCCCCTAAACTATTTGTTACGCCCATCAGGTTACATGCCTGCATATAATTGATATTGGGTGTTCTATCGACTCCATAGGTGTAAGTTGATGTCGGACTAAGATTGTAAGTGTGGAGGGGAATAGATAATCCGGAGAGGCTTACTGGGTTGCTTACACCTGTAGATGAGAATTGAGGCGTAGCGCCATTGTAATAGCCGTAATAATCCCTTGAAGGCGACAAGCGTTGCGGTAGAGGAACATTATTGTAATCGAAAGAATAGTACCGTTCATTTGTGGTCCCGTCGATGCCAATTTTGTCGATGCTTTTGAGTTTAAGCCGCAGGTTCACATCCGTTAATGAACTACAGTTTCCATAAGGGACTTCAGTTGCTGCATTGTTTACATCAGGTGTCTTGAAATATGCGTAGTTAAACTGGTAGAGAAATGAATTGCCTGAATTATTATCATACCGGTTTTCGACTTTTATGGATTTAACAATTTGTGCTCCTGGCAGATCGCACCGGCTATTGGTGCTGTTTTCAAGATTGATTGTTACGACAGATCCGTCAGGATATTCTATCTTGGACAAGTGCGTGCTGAGTCCTTTCCAATAAAGCACGCTGTCCGCTAATTTAGCAACATGTGCTGTATATGTTGTGTCCCAAAGAATTCCATACTGCTCATGGTGTGCTGTAACTTCTCTCACTTTTTCATCTTTTGCCAAAGGATACGTGAGGTAATTGTTGATGTTATAAGAATATTTTACGGTATCGTTCGTCCGTGTAACAACCTTCCGTAGAATCCAGTTGTCTGTAGAATAGTAATAGTATGGGTTAGTAGCGCCATCTTGAGTATAATATTTTAGCTCATAGTCGCCACGGTCGAAGAAAAATCTATTTCCTTTTTCATCTGTAATCACAAAGCAGACATAGTAGTCATTGCTCATTGTGTCATCGATACCCGCAAAAGCGCCTTGTGAGCTAAGTGGTACGCCGGGGTACGGTCCCCAGGCAGGCCAGTGTGGATTGACTTCGTAAACATCAATTTTTATTTCGCTTTTAGGATAGGTAACGGCATGAGTGATTGTATTGCCATGATTGTCTTTCGAGAATCCTGTTATGGTGAATTGGAATGAAACATCACCAATCGTGGCATGGAAGAGGTCATACTCTTTTTCGTGATCCGGTCCACCGGCTGTAACCCATCCCCAATAACCTTTTTGAGCAGGCACTAATGTTGTTGGTCCATATTGATTTGTTCCCATTAATGCCCTCATGGTTAATTCATCGTCTATTCCAAAAACATCTCTCTCTATTGACCCACCTGCAGACAATGAAAAACCAAGTCCCGTAGAGCTCGCGATCTGATCAACTTTTTGCCCACGTGTATCATAGTTTAGAGAGACCCCCAAATTCAGGTTGTCAATTTTATAATCATAAATAGGGATTGAGATATTGGCAGTACCGGTATATAAGTCTACTCCATAGATTTTACCTGCCTTAGAATTTCCCTGGACAGAGGTAGACGTTTTTTCATTAGCGGCATCAGCGACAGGCGATGATACTGTAAGTTGCGCAAAGCCTGGATTAGAAAGCAGGCCAAAAGTTGCGAATAGAAAGGTTTTTCCGATTTTTTTCATAGGACCTCTAATTTGAAAATTATTGTTTGGTAGTTGTTGTGAAACGTAGTTGAATCGGTGATGGTAATATCTTCTCCCGCCACCACAAATCATAAAGCACTTGTATCGCACCGTTCCATTTACTATTCAGTCGGTACGTTTTACTCAATCCAAGGAGTGCTGCATCGCTCCTCGTAGCTGTATTATGTACTGAAGGCGTTAAAGGTTCACCGGTTTCTTTCTTATTGGTGAAGGCAATTTGCTTGTAGGTGCGTTCATACCCGCCATAAATGCCAATCCCGTATGTCCATTTCCATTCCGCAAATGTTCTTAAGCCTACCCCTTCAAAGCTGAAGTGTATATGGCTCCAGTCTTTGCCCAAGCCGAAGCTGGTAGCAATACCAACACCGGTTGTAAGCTTTGGCGACCACTTAAACCCTGCCGTTCCAGCCAATTGCAGCATAGCAGGTTTGCCATCAGTTGTTGCCCTGTTCGTTTGAAAATTATATCCTTTCTCTATCCGCTGCCAGAGAGGCTTTCCACGCATGGGATTTAAATGCAGCGAAGGCTTCTGTATATTTTTTGCCTGCTGTGTGGCTTGCTTTATGTCCGCTTTCGCCTGTTTAACTTCTGCCAAAGCGCCTTGCGTTTTGCTTTGCCAATCCTTTACCTGTTCTCCCATTTGCTGCTGCACCTGCCCGAGATTGCCACCCAGCTTTTGTTGCAACGCTTTCGATACGGATGAACGGGTTTGGAACCCCATCTTCTCCAGGTCATCACCACTCATACCTGCCTGCATGCTGTTGGCATTGGTGGTAGCTTTGTTCAATGCCCGGTCAAAGCCTTTTGTGCCTTGTAGATATTCCAATGCTTTTTCTTCCAGTTTCGATGGATCATCGGCTATCTGTTTCCAGGCTGCCATTTTACTTTTACCGATCTGTAGATTTTTTTCGATGCCTTCCAGTGCCGGAATATTCGCTTTTGTCCCCAATCCTTTCAGGCTGTTGGTATGCTGGCTGATCAGGCCGTTGATGTATTCGTTATAATCCAGCTTTTGCTGCAGGCCGGAGAGTTCAGCATTGTATTTACTAAGCTCAGGATTGTTTATCCCGGCTTTCGCTGCATTGGTTTGAATAAATGATTGAACACCGCGCAGGCTGTCGATTACTTTATTGGCCTTGTTTTTCGTTTTGGTAGCAAGCATAGTACTATCGGGATGCAATAAGCGGCTGATAGAGTCATAATTCAGGGGCTGGCTTTTATAGCGGGCATAAGCAGCACTGTCTTTTTCATTTAACTGGCGGGCAAAGCGTTGCTCTTTTCTTTTGAGCTTAGTGAGTAATATCTTCTGCTGGCGCTCTACGCGGCGGCTATATTTATCAAGCCCCCGGATGTTCAGATCCAAATAATGACGGCCGGTTTGCACGACCTGTTGCTCTTCCTGTGCAAATGCAGGGAGCGTTGCCAGCAGCAATACACTGCATAACAAAAGTTTTAAAAAGATACGAGTGCGTGGGTAAGGCACAGCTATCATATTGGGTAAACCTTTTCGGGGTACAAACCTATTTCTATAATACATTCACTAATTGTCATGTTCAACGTATAGACCTTTTCGTCCGACGAGCGATATACATCACCGGTTGAATGGATTATTGTTGTAAAGGAATATTTTATACTTGCAACCTATTTGCAAGCAACCTCGATCATCCTTACCAGCAGGGCACTGGTTTTCATTGGGTATAGTGGGTAATTAGGTATTGAGTAATTTTCAATTGGGCTGCAAGTAAAACATTTAATTTTATTTAGCACCCCGTCAATTACGCGGGTTTATGGGGGTATTTTTCACGTCGAACTTATTCTATTCCTAACGGCCTCTTTCATCCACTCAATTAAAATCTTTGGTGCGCCGCCTTTTTGATAAAACAAATCTGCACCCAGTGCAATCGCTGTTTCAACCTGGTCAGGACTCGCATTAACCGAGCAGGCAATTATTCTTAGTTCAGGCCATTTTCTCCGAATTTCTTTGATCGTATCATAGCCGTTCATAACCGGCATTTGCAGGTCGATCAAACATATGTCGGGAAGTCGCGCAACGGATCTTAATGCGTCGAGGAGCTGCCGGCCATTGGCCGCAATAATTGATGGATTAAACCCACTCCTGGATAGAAGTGCACAAAAGCTATCACGTACATGTTGATTATCGTCAACGACGGCCACTTCGGGATAACTAACTTTTGCAGTGCCCATATGCTTTTTTTTATAAGCACGTCTGCTAAAAAGGACTGTAACATGTCGAAATATTTCGGCCTCACCGCAGGCTTCATGTTACCGCCACTCAAGCCCTCCGGCCATCTAAGCAAGCAACACTAATGCCCACGGCGAGGCCGCAGGCATTTAGCTGTTGACTTGGCTGCTTAGATGTTGAGTTGAGTATTTGAGTGGCAGCCTCGTTCTTAGCTAAACGCTAATTTTTATGATTAATATTTTCCTTCGCTATGACGCTTTAGAAAAATTTAACTGCAATGTTACGTAGCCTAAAAGTAAAAAACTACCGTTAAAAAACGGGATTTTTCTGTGATAATTGAAAACGTCTGGTGTCGTATTTGTTTTTCAATCTGCCTTAGCTCCGAAATCCATTTATAGATATAAATCCTTAATGTCATCGAATTTGTAACCGGGCATGAAGATGTAAAAGGATTCCATGTCACCATTTCCAGTTATGTCCACTTCCAGTTCGTCAAAATTGCCGTCTTCTCCGAAAGTATCCGGGAAGGCTTCTATTTGCGTGTCCAGGCACTGCCGGTAAAAATCTTCTTCATCCTTAAAACGGCTGCGCAGTGCAAGCGCCAGCACAGGGATCAGGGTAACATCTGAAATAGCAACCGCATTGACTACAAGGCCACCCGGCTCCGCACGCAGTTTAGCGATTAATGCCTCAAAATCTTTCCATGAATTATCCATCGATTGTTTATGTCTCGCTTCCGATTCAAAATTGTCCTGCTGGTTTTTCCAATACTTTTTCCAGGAACTGTAAATATCAATGATCAGGTCGTCTTCTGTAATGTCATCGTGTTTATCAAACAGTATTTCCCAAATCTCGAAAGGTAGTTCGGTATAGACCATGCTCAGGTCATCCTTGAAGAAGTCTTTCAGGTCGCTGATCAGGTCGTCATAATGGCAGATACGATAGGTTTCACCCTCATAATATGCATGCGCCCCATCTCCCTTGATAATCTGGAAATCTTTTGCGCTATAGCCCACAAATTGCAGGAATGCTTTCCGGTAATGATCGATAGTATGTTCAGGAACGATAGCCATATAAACACCAGTTTCGGTAAAAAACTATAATTAAATGTGGTGATAAAGTTATTGATTTTGACCTGGCAAATACCCTTTAGGCTAATTAATAACTGTCCTGATATTTTTTTCTTTTGGCCATTCCCTTACGGGCCGGGCTATTCGCTGCAAGTCCTCTCCGCCGCGGCGGATGCGGGCTTTACGCTGCTATCCCTAATGGGTTTTTCCCGGATGATTTCCTGTTCACGATTTTCACCGGTAATGTTCATTTTCCCACTATGCAGACCGATACTTGCTGCGCAACAATTGGTCTGCCTGCGATAGCCGTCCCCTGGTTTATGAATGTGTATTGAACAGCGCTTCGCTGTGCTCAGCCCTGTTTTCTTCCTTGATTAATGTAAAGATTGCCCTGCCTCAACGGTGCTTTTTTTCAATCGAAACGGATAAAAAGGGCAGCGAAGGTGTGGCCCTCTATTCTGACTGATGCAAGGGGCCAAAAGACTACGGCATAACTCGGTCGCTCGTTCCTCTCTCCCTCGGCCTTCGGCACTTATTCCGTTTCCTTTTGGCTTGTGGTCGGGCCTCCCTTTTCGAGCTTTCTTTTTTTCCGTTTTTTCTTTTGAAAAAAAGCTTTTCGGGGCAGGCGGCTAAGAAAGAAAGCGAGTAACAAAACAATTATTCATGCTTAAAAACAAATGTTATGCAACAGATCACAGGAAGGCTAATCGCAGATGCCACCATTAAACAACTGGAAAGCGGTAAACAGGTAGTGAGTTTTAACGTCGCAGAAAACCAGAGTTACCGACCAAAAGGCAGCGATGAAATCGTAGACGTTCCCACTTATTTTAATTGCTCTTACTGGATGGGTACCGGCGTTACCAAAGTACTGCGTAAAGGCGCAGTGGTGCAACTAAACGGCAGGGTAAGTGCGAGGGCTTACAGCACCAATACGGGGGACTTAGCCGCATCCCTGAATTTCCATACCAGCCGTATTGAAGTATTATCCTACGCCAAAGACAAAGAGGCGACAGACCGCAAAAACAGTAACACGGCGAAACAATCCACTGCCAAAAAGAAAGGCGGCAAATCACAGGAAGATAACGCGGACGACCTGCCATTTTAAACCATCCTAAAAATTCAGGCTATGAGATTCTTTAATGATTGCAAGACGCTGGACGAAGTAAAAGCAGCCTATAAAAAACTGGCTTTGCAGTATCACCCCGACAGGGGCGGCGATACCGAAACCATGCAGGCTATTAATGCAGAGTATGCTTTTGTGTGTGCCAGGCTGGTAAAGGGTGCAAACCTGTCCGAAGAGGAAACCGAACAGGAAATGCGCTTTTCAGAGGAATACCGCAAGGTGATCGAAAAAATAATTCACCTGCCAAATATCACGGTGGAGATCGTCGGCCTGTGGATATGGGTGACAGGTGAAACCTTTCCGGTACGCAGTGAACTAAAAGCAGCGGGGCTGTTTTTCGCTTCCAAAAAACAGGCTTGGTATTACCGCAGTGAAATGTACAAGGTTTCCAAAGGCGGCAAAAAAACGCTCGATGAAATCCGCAGTAAGTACGGCAGCGAAGTAATCAGGGAAGATAAACGCAGAGCCTTAGCCGGACACCGGTAATTATTCACTATTCAACTTTTTAGTCATGTTACCAACAATCAGAATAAACAGAAATGTGGCTTTGCCCGATACCGACCAGTGGCAATTCCGCTTTAACATCGAAAGCGAATCTTCCAACAGGCTGTACACCATAGCGCAACATAAGACCAAAAAGCATTGGGGCTGTAGCTGTCCGGCGTGGCGGCGATACCGGCATTGTAAGCACCTTACTGCGCTCGGTATTCCCAACCATGAAATCCCATACGAAGTGAAAATTATAACGGATTAGGCTATGGCAAAGGGATTTTTAGACGGGTACAAAACCTATGATTCCAGTAACGGACATGGCAATCCTAAACGGTGGCGCAAGGCATTTAATGAGCGTTTCAGCCAGGCAGAAGCCGAGGAAATACTCAGCCATCAGGAGCAAACACCGTATGAACTATTAGGCGTAGCCGCCGGTGCGTCAAAAGAGGCCATTAAAAAAACTTTTCACAAGCTGATAAGAAAATGGCATCCCGACTTGAACGCGCACCGCTTACAGGAGGCCGAAGAAATGAGTAAAAAAATCATAGCCGCCTACAGCCTTTTAACAAACTAAAATTTACAACAATGGAACAGTTAAATAAAACCAGTACGGAAATATTCTGCCACCTCATTGAAGCGATGAAAGGTGGGCAGCACCTGAAAATATATAACGAGCCGTTTATGCCACTTACCTGTGAACAGGTCGGAACAGACATCAGCACCCTATGGGGTACAGGTAAGTTATATAGCCTGTGCCATTACTACGAGCAAAATGGTGACCTGATGCAAGACCCGGAAATGAGCTTTATCATGGTAGATAACCGCGAAGAAGATAAAGATGATTGGGACAAAGTCAGGGTAATGCCCTACATGTTCCAGCAGGCAAATCTTGCCATCTATCAGGAAAGTGCACTCATTGAACAAGGCAGGCTGACCAAGTTCAAACGCAGGCAGCAGGCCGACCATACCGCCTTTGCGAACGGCTGGCTGCAGAACGTAAAGGATCAGGGATTTTTAAAACAATTAGACTAATGAATCACAACGCAGCCGCTTACGGGCGGCTGCATAAATACCAAATTATATGAAAAGTTTAGAGCAATTAACCAACGTAGATAAAGCGAAGCTATTACACGAATTGTTCCCCGCGGAGATGCCGCAACTGGTAGATTATTATCTCGGCGTGAGTGAGTACGTGAGGGAACATGTAGAAGAATTACGCAAGAAATGGGATAACCCACTAATGTCCCTTGAAGCATGGGTGCGGCTGGCTGAATATGTCGAGCAGACGATCAAGAAACATGGTGAAAAACTGCATAAAAGCAGCAGCCTGTTTAGTGATCAGCTATTTGGCGGCTATAGTGCCCTGTTTACCTGTCACTGGACATACCAATACACCATAACACAGCAGAAAGCAAATCACAAATTCTCTTTAGCAGTAGATATGCTCTTTAATATTTAATTATTCACTTAAAATTCAATATCATGACAACGACCATAAAATCCAATAAAAAGAACCAAAACAGAAACGGACAATCCGGTAAGGCTAATAGTAGGAAAAAAACATCGGACACCGCCCCAATGCTGACTAACGGCATACCGGCCAATGTGAGTATCGGACTCATTGACTACAGCCCGATCAACTACCGTAAATACTACTCCGAAAAGGATTTGCTGGATTTTGCCGAAGAATTGAGGCTGCATGGGATTATCCACTCCGTAACTGTGAGGGAAGTAGTTGCAGGCCGCTATGAGCTGGTAGTCGGAGAGCGCAGGCTGCGCGGTGCAGCTATTGCGGGTATAGAAGATATACCTGTCATTATCCGCCAGCTGACCGACGAGCAGGTACGTGAAATTCAGTTAGCCGAAAACCTGCAACGCGAAAACCCGCACCCGATGAACGAAGCGCAGGGCATAGGCGATATGATGAACGTCTACAAATCCATAGAAGAAATTGCCCTGCGGTTGGGCAAGTCCAAACAGTTTGTGTACAGCCGTCTACGGTTGCTATCCCTCGTTGAACCAATACGGGAAATGTTTATCGAAAACGTCCTGAACATACAGGAAGCTTTCGAAATTGCCGCTCTTTCGCGGGAATCACAGGAGGACTTTTTCAGCCAGTATTGTAAAGATTGGCGGGAGCATGAAAAGTTCTCTATCGGGAATTTACGTTGGGTACTCACCAATTACAAATACGACCTGAACCAAGCACCGTTTAACACAGAAGATGAAACATTGGTGCCGGAGGCGGGAGCCTGTACCAACTGCCCGTCCAACTCGGCCACTTTAAACACCCTGTTTCCTGAACTGGCTAAAAATGCCCAGTGTTCCAATAAACAGTGTTTCAAGCAAAAATGCGGGGCTTACTTCAACCTCCTTTTAGTAAACGAGGTAACGGACTACAAGCCGCAGGGCATCATTTTTTACAGGTCGCCATCTGAACTGATGGTAGCTGCGTTAAACGACCTGCCGGTGCTTGCAGAAGTACCGCAGTATCCCAAAAGCGCAGTTACGCTTTGGGATGCCCCGGAAATGCCGGACAGGACAGATTTCGATTTTGGGGAAGACGAGGAAGAAACAGACGAAGATGGTAAACCTATAGATTATACCGGCTATTACGCAATGATGGCCGAGTATGAACAAGATTTGGAAGACTACCAAAATGCCATAGCAAGCGGTGAGCTGATGCGCGGTTTATTGGTCAGTGATGGACAGATAGAGCGCACCTATTATACATTGTATAAGGAAGAACCACAGGTAAAGACCAACGCTAAGACGGTGAGTGACGCGATGAAAGCAGGAGTAGCAACCGAGCAAATGCTGCGCTCTGAAATAGACCGCCTCAATACAAGAGAAAAGCGCGCAAAAGAAATCGACAGGGATAAAGTGCAGCTTGCGGTACATACCGCCTTTAGCGAACAGTTAGCCGATGCGGTTTGCCCTTCTCTTACCTCTTCCGATATGGCTGCTGCCCGTTACCTGATCTATCTTTCGCTTGGTTGGTCAGAGAAATCCAAGTTTGAAAAGGCGCTTATTCCTGCCAGAGAAAACGAGGAAATTTCCGGTCAGGAGCATTTCTTTCAGGTGTTCTCTAATATGAGCGAGCAGGACTTTAGCTACCTGATCCGGCTGGCACTGACCGGAAAATCAGAGGGCAAATTTCCTAATCAGACCGGCTATTTTGTCTACAAGGTAGCAGAATCCGCAGGTATAGATGTAGCGGCTATCGAAGCCGCACAGGCAGCGAAGGTTACCGAAAGGGAAGAACGGCTAAGTGAACGGGTAGGCCACCTGGAATATAAACTGAAACGGCTGAAAGGGGTGGCCAAAAGCACACAAGCTGAGGAAAACACCGAAGCAGACCAGCAACACGCGGCCTGATTACCTTAAAACAAGTCCCTGCGCCAAGCGGGGGCTTCTTTCTTTTCCCGAACACAAAAGAAAGAAGCAAAGAAAACTACGGTGTGGATTGTAATAATGATCATTTTGTAATTTTGCAAAGACCACACCGCCCTGATTAATATCCTTAACTTAACTTTTACTGGCTATGAAAATTATATTGTATCTAATAGGAATTGTGCTTATTGCTTTGTCAATTTATGGTCGCTATTGGCGTGGCAGGCGTATGTTTGAACGCCGTACTTTTGGAGGAGGACAGGTGTTCAAAAGTTATAATGATTCACTGAAGAAAACTTACTACGAAAACTTCATGCATTTTCTCGGTGTTTTAGCATTTGTATTGGGCTTATGCATGATCTTGTTTGCATATTTCGGCTATGATGATTTCAGGCAATGGATGCATACGCATAAATACTGAAATCGGTCCTCAGTATGATAATCTGTAAAAATTATGAACTTCGGTTGTAACGCCCGTCTTCTTTGACTTGAATGCGGTCATATGCCTTACTAAGATACAACAGGTCATAATTGGTCACTCCATACTCGTCCAGATGCATCTCAAAACTTAATTTTTTTTTGCTCTATTTTATCTTTTAATCCCAGGGTCATATATTTTTCCATTCGGCCACCAAATTCAGTGGAAAAACGTTCGTCCCTGTTTTTCATAAAATCATAGATGAAGTAATTTGCCGTGGAGATTATGATGAATGAGACCACACCATTTCGGCGCAAGCATCACAATCCTGCAGTGATTTGTTTGCCCAGTAATCTACTACATAACGTCCACATTTAGCAATAACCTTTGTACCACAACAGGTACAAATTCCTTTTAATCCGTTTTGAGGTTTTGGTTTCTGACTATTTACAAGGGCATATTGAATTTGAAATTGTTTTTAATGTTGTTTGCAATTCTGGATTACCATCTTCACAATTAATAAAGGATAAAACGGCTAATCACTAAGGTAAAACTCCAAGACTTCGCTTATTGTGTATTCGGTAAATTTAAATACATTTACTTAACTAACTTATCACCAGCTCTAAAGTTTAGAAACCCAATATGATTACATTTTTTGTTGGCAGTGGAACGCATTTAGTCAATCGCCGAAATCATGACTTGCCACACGTTATACTCTCTCATAACTCGTGGAATGATTGGTGGGAATTTGAAACCCTTTATCATGTAGATTTTATTGATGCTGATGGTGAAACTCATAGACTTGGAGGAGTAAAGATTGGCGCATTTGAAATGAATGGTGCCATCCCTCCAATCCCTAATATTTTTACTGATTTGACTGCCAATTTTTTCAGCTTAGGCCAAGATGTAACCTACTACGAGGCAATAAAAGAATTAGGCGACGAATATCGTGAGGCAATTTATGAGGCATTAAATGACATTGCTTTTGATGAAGAACTTTATAAACGTGCAGTTGATGAACGAGTAACATACAGGTCATTACTTCGTTCTGTGTCGACACGCTCAGTAGAAGGTCGATTTAACCGCTTGGCAAACGGAAATGCTACATTAACTCCTTATGATTTCAGTTATACCTCTTTTTCTGGACGTCGTGGTATTCCACCCTTAACAATGACCTTTCAGGTAACTCCTGGTTCGCAGCCACCAACTAATATTCACGTAATAATAGGTAGAAATGGCGTTGGTAAAACTTACCTAATTAATAATATGATTGATTCATTACTTGATGAATCTGCGCTCAAGTTCGGAAAATTTACATCATCGGTTGCTGATCGTTCCTCGAAAATATTTGCAAATCTCGTGTCTGTTACCTTTAGTGCTTTTGACGAAAGCGAGCCAAAGCCTGAACGAAGGGATAAGCGTCTTGGAGTCTCATACTCTTACATTGGATTACGCGCTGAACGAAAAGAATCCCGCTCATCCACCGAAACCGCTAACGAAGAAACAAAGTCAGCAAAGAAAGTCTTTTCTACAAAGACGCCCACCAAATTAAAAAACGAATTTATTAAAAGTGCTTTGGGATGCAAGGCGGGAGGAAAACTCAAGAGATTAAGAACAGCAATCCATGCACTGGAAGCAGATAGCATTTTTAGTGATGCTGATTTGGCATCTGTTCTTGACAGTGAAACATTCGAGGAAGATGCAGGAGTAATTTTCAATAGGTTTAGTTCCGGACATAAGATCGTGTTGCTTACTATGACAAGACTTGTAGAAACGTTAGAGGAACGTAGCCTGGTAATATTGGACGAACCAGAAGCCCACCTTCACCCACCACTTCTTTCTGCATTCATTAGGGCGCTTTCCGACTTGTTGATTGTTCAGAATGCAGTAGCTATTATTGCTACACATTCGCCAGTAGTATTACAGGAAGTCCCACGTTCTTGCTGTTGGCGGCTTGGACGTGTAGGCGCTCATGCAGTAGCTGATAGATTAGAAATCGAATCTTTTGGAGAAAATGTGGGCTCCTTAACCCAGGAAGTATTTGGATTGGAAGTAACTGATGCTGGTTTCCATAAGTTGTTGCGAAATAGCATTGGCGGCCAAAATAGCTATGAAGAGATTTTAGAGCAATTTGATGGTCAACTCGGCCTAGAAGCAAAAGCCATTCTTAGAGCGATGGTTATTAATAATAGATAATTTTATGAGAAGAATCCCAAGACCTAATGATGAACACTCGGCTGCATTTGATGCCTGCATTAGTAATTTGCAAGATTTAGCAACTGTTCAAGCTCTACAGGCTGCGAAACCTCAGGTTATTGTTGCAGGTAATAATTTCCTTCAACGAATAAATGTCGGCGAACTTTCATTGATTCCCGCTTCACACCACATAAATGGGGTGGACATGAAGGCCAAGATGACCAAGTTATATACACAGAAATTAGCCAAAGCAGGGCAGCCGGGACGGATATATTACGACAAATGGCGTGCACTTGCTCCAAACGGTCGTTGTCCGCTTTGCGGCATTAAACAAGTAAGCACACTTGACCATTACCTATCGAAATCTGACTTTCCAGTATTTGCAATTTTTCCATTCAATTTAATTCCGGCTTGCCGAGATTGTAACACAGAAAAGCTCGCACATATTGCATCCTGTTACGCCGAAGAAACCTTACACCCTTACTTTGATGATGTGGACCAGAGCCAATGGCTATTTGCAACCCTGACTCACACTGTTCCTGTCACTTTTAACTTTCATGTAACCCGTACTCAGGGTTGGAGTGTTGATATGTTTCAAAGGGTAGAAAAGCACATGGAGGTTTTCAAACTAAATGCTCTTTTCAGTTCGCATGCAGCAGAAGAATTAACCAGTCGCGTATTTTGGCTTACAAAGCTTTTTCAAGCTGGGGGAGCAACCGCAGTCCGGGATCATTTGTTTGATTGTATGGAGAGTTCCTTGCATGCTAATATCAATAGTTGGCGAACGGCTATCTATCAAGCAATGTATAATGATAATTGGTTTCATAGTAATGGATATTAGCAATAAGTTTTCCAAGGTTATCATTTAAGAATATTTAAAAGCTGTGGCAATCCTTTAACAAAAGCAGGAATGCTGTAACCAAAATGGTTTTGACTAATTTAAAAACGACGCTCTGACAAACTTCAATAAAATGTACATTGTAATCGATACAAATGCGGTTAATACAGACCTAAGATTAATAAACTCTGGGATCATCAAATTAGCATCCAAAGCAAAGCTAAACGGATATGAGCTTTGTTTCCCGCAAGTTGTGGTAGAAGAAATGATAAAGCATTATAAAGAGAATATTAATAGCGCATTAAAAGCGATTCAAAAATCAGATAAAATAATTCAAGATAACACCGGTGTCTCAGTAATCAATGCTGTCAAACAAAACATGATCGAAAAATCGCTTAACAAATATAGAAATGAATTGCGAGCAAGAATTATGGCGTTGAATGGTAAGATGCTCGGATCACCCTCAAAAGAACAGCAGGGTGAAATTTTAAAAAAGGCAGTGCTCCGAGGAAAACCATTTAAAAGTAATGGAATCGGTTATCCTGATGCCTTAATTTGGGGAAATATTATGGATCTCGCTGAAAGGTACTCGGACCATCCTGTGATTATGAAACCGAGAATAATATTTGTTTCCAATAATCATACTGATTTCTGCAAAAGTGATAAGTTCGATCTACACGATGAGCTTATAAAAGAACTTGCTGATGCAAGTGTTAGTAAACAAACTGTAATAGTAGTTAAAAGTCTTGATGATGCGTCCCGATTGCTTAAAACACATTCAGATGCTATTATTACAGAGGAAGCGACAGCATTATTTCTTGCCTCGGAGCATAAAACTTCCAAGTTAAAGTTGGGGGTTGAACGCAAAATTCTTTCAGCCCTGCCATTTAAAGCAATGGATAATCACGAAATTGGCTTAAGTAATGATCTTGAAGAACCTACAATAGATATGATCAACGAAGATTATACCTATAAAGACATTACTACAGAAGTTATATCGAAGGAGGAAATATCAATCTCCCTGAAAGTTTCAGTTACCTGTCTTTTGGACGTATTTGTTCCAAAATATGAGGCGATCCACATGGAAGAACTTAGCATATATGATCATGAATGGAACGACCATTATGTTGCTGCGCAAATCGAGAAAAAAATCTGGTTTGAGGTAAATCTAATAACTGACAATAAGTATCAGGAAATTTTGGGCTTCGACATCGAAGCCGATGAAAATCTGAACAATGAGGATTACTCGAACTTTGAAAATAATTCTTGATCAACATTCACTAAATAGTTGCTAATTAAAATAGCAGGTGAAGGTCACCTGCTATTTTTTTAGTAATTACAACAAGGCCACCATTAAGCTGCATCGCCTGGCTTACGAAACATAATTGTCGGCATCTTTACGATCAATCTTTCAGTTAAATCCTTCATGTCTGCGCTTACTTTGGCGGCGACGATTTTGGCATAAATCTGTGTGGTCTTAATCGATTTATGGCCCAACATTGCGCTCACCGTTTCCAGTGGTACGCCATTAGCTAACGTTACCGTGGTAGCAAATGTATGGCGGGCAGTGTGTGTGGTGAGCTCTTTTTTAATGCCGCATATATCCGCAATTTCTTTGAGGTAGGCATTATACTTCTGATTACTGTTAATAGGCAGTAGGACGTTATGAGCTTTACAATACGCATCGTCCTTATACTTCTCAATTATTTCAAGGGCAAGCGGTAACAATGGCACGTTTTCCTTACAAATGGTAGTAGTCATTTTGTCCCTATTCTTTACCACCCATTTGTTGCCGTCAAAGTGGGTTACGATATTCTCCGGTCTAAGGAGGCTGGCATCTTTATAAGCGAACCCGGTAAAGCACATGAACAGATAAGCATCCTTAACCTCCTGTAACCTCTGCACCGGCATTTTCTTGTGGTACATCGTGAGGATTTCAGCATCGTCTAATATGTCCTTTTCCGGCTCAATATAGCTGCACTGATAGGTGTTTAAAGGATTATTCCTTACCAATCCGCTGTCAACCGCTTTAGTTACAACGCCGCGTATCATTTTAAGGTATTTGTTGGCTGTGTTGCTCTGGATAGCCTGTTCTATCATCAGGTAATCGACAAATTCTTCCGCAAATGCAGGCGTAAGCTTGTCTAATGCCAGGTCGTCTTGTTTATAGGCAAAATGAATGTAGTTAACCGCCTTTTCCCTGGCCGTATTCCATTTGGTAAATGTTGATTTTTTACGCAGCTTTTTAGCAACCTTTACTTTGATCTTGTCTATGGCAATATCCAGCACTTCAATCACCCCCTTGCATTTCTCCTTTTCAGCCGCTTTACCCCTATAGGCATCTTTTACCATTTGGGCAGAGACAAATACATGATGAATCTTTAAAGCATCGTAATGGCGACGCAAGGCGATCTTTGCCGTATCAATACTGTTATTTGTTATGCGTGCCTCCTGTGTATTGCCTTCGACGCGCCCGGCAGTTTGGTTCCATACTTTTTCTACCACCTTGATACCGAGAGAAATTTCACGCCTTTGCCCTTCAATGGTCAGGCGAATAATAATTGGTGCTTTGCCGTCTTTGGTCATTTTTGATTTTTCTAACATCACCAGTAATGACAGCTCTTCATTTACTTTCATAACACATCAATTTTAAGTGAACGATTTGTTTTCCGTTCTGTCCAAAACCCACGCTGACAGCGGTATCTAGCTTCGAGGGTACCTAAAATTGACAAAAAAAAATAGGTACCCGAACAGGTACCCGAATGGTTGACATTGATTGATATCAATTGTGCAATGAATTTTCAAATAATGCCGCAGAAGGCGGCTTTAAACGAAAAAAGCCTCAATAAATGAGGCTTTTCGCGGACCGGACGGGTCTCTTAGCGGAATGGACGGGACTCGAACCCGCGACCCCATGCGTGACAGGCATGTATTCTAACCAGCTGAACTACCACTCCGTTTGGGATGGCAAATATACGCACCATTTTTTATTACACAAGTTGTTTTTTAAAAAAGTTCAATTTCTTTTAAAAAAGTGCTGTATCTATATCAAAAACAGGTTTTTTTGTTTTGATACTCGTTAGTGGACGTTTAATTCAGACGTTTTCTGGCTGTAGTTTATCCACTCGGCCACCAAAATGTTCGGCACCCAGCTCAAAAAAGCAATGATGAGATAGTTATTTTCAAAGTCGACACCGCTGCCAAATACGGTGAATACCCAAATATACAACCGCAGCATCACCGCGCCGAAGGCAAGGGCATAGCTACGGCGCATCATTTTTATATGGTCGTCTATGCCTTTGTTCATTATAAAGATCCAGGCGGCAGTGGTCGTGATCACCCAGAAGGTATTTTGCAACAGGAAAGAGATCAGCACTCCCGTTCCCCGGTTGACAAATAACGTCATAATATAGGCCCCTGGTGCAGCAAAAAACAACACGCCGAAAACGTAAAGCTTGCCTAGTGTCTTGTGCAGCGGACGATTGCTGTAAACCTTTTTGGAGAACTGGAAAAATCCAGCCATCAGGATTATACTGCTGCCTATGATATGGCAATAGAAGGCAGGCAGATACCAGCCTGTTTCTACTGCTTTATGCTTAATACGCAAGAACGATGATTCACCTTTAAAATTATAATACTGCAAAAACGTTCCCGCGCACAATATCAGCACCCAAAAAAAGGCCGCGTACCATAATACTTTCAGCGCTGTCTTCATTTAGTGGCGAGCGTTGTGGCAAGTTGCTTCGTTCCGGCGCCTTTTATCTTTTGGTTGATCCAGTTAATGTTATATCTATCAATAATGGTGAGCGAGTCGTCGACGCTGACGTTATAGGCGGTGCTATCCGATTTCCTAGCGTACGAGTCCATTTCAACGAAGATCTCCTGCCAGCGCTTGTCTTTGAATTTGTAGGCATAATCTGCAAATATTTCGTTTTTCATATAACGAAGCATTTCAGGTGTTACCTGGTTAAAGCTTTTCTGGTTTTCTTTATCCCATATTTTGTTGCCAGTTGCCATCACGTAGCAGGCGTTCAGATAACTGTCATCCATTTTAACGTATTTGGTGAAACCGAAAGTGCGATTATTAGGCAACTCCGTCAGTTTATTGTTTTTTACTACCAGATAGTGATAATATGGACCGCCAACTACGGTTTTTGCCGGGTCATACATTTCAACGAATATCGATGCGCCCGATTTAATTTCATATAATGAATCATTGATCGCTCTGATGCTGTTTATATCGCAAACACCTGTAAGCGCTTCGCCTCCACCTTCGCCAGGCATATAATCTACACCTATTTCATGAGTAAATACGCGATTATTCTTTTTATCGGCAATCACTATTTTTTTGGTATCGTAAAATTCGCTTCGTCCGCCCAGAAAATAATCACGGATAGAATAGAATGTTGCTTCCAGCCAGTTGTTTGGCTCTTTCGCTGTGCTGGCATATTTCACCTTATAGTTGGTGTGGATATCTGCAAAATCTGTTCGGCGTAAGGGATTTTTAAAGTCCAATGCCTTTTCAGCAATATTAAGATCGACCAGGTATGACGGCGAAATAAATACAGCGCCATGCTCCGATTTGGAGTTATACTCGGTTATAACTGCCGTGGCATTGTTATAAAGGTCGAGCGATCCTGACAGGCCTTTGATTTTTGAAATAACATCGCTTATTTTAATGTCAGCCTTGTCAGATACTGTCATGTCTTGCTTAAGGTAAAAATAATCGTCGCCGCTGCGCAGAACAGCCAGGCTGTTATTGTCGGTGATGGGGAATATTTGGTCGTAGTTGACAGGGACAACGAGTTTGCCAGTCAGGTCGAAAAAACCTTTTTTACCATCTTTTTCAACCTCCACCAAACCAGGGAATGTTGCGCTGATATTATGGATCAGGTCATATCCAGGCGGAATTATTTCTTTAAGATCGGGACCTACCAGTCCCATTTTATACGGCGCGATGGTTGAATCGGCCGGGCGATCAATATCGAGTACCTGGTTCCATTTGCCCTTAACCACATAGAAATAGAGTTTATCATTTAAATGGGCGAACCAAACAACCGTATCATATTTACTTTTCAGCGTGGCAGCAGTTTTAAAGGCTTCGAGGGTGCTGGCGCTATAATCAACATGCTGTATGTAAGGAAACCTGGCCCGAACGTCGTCATCATATGACAGGTAACTTTTTACGAAACTCTGCCCCTCAACCGCAGTGATCTTATAACTACCCGGAAGCAACTTGTGAATGGTAAGGCTTAGGGTGGTTTGTTTATCAGCCAAAGAATCGTGGCTTAATTTAACCGGAATGGTAGCGGTGGTTAAGTTGTTATTTAGGTCTTTGATAACTGCGCCTTCTACATCAAGGGTTACAGCGGTTGTAGGCTTATCGTTGTTCCTTTTAATTTTTCCGCTGGTGAGGTAATAAACAAGGTAGGTAAAGTTTTGATTTTGTTTGCCGCCTGCGAAATAGCCGATCAATGAATCCGGGTTCCGGGCTTTTACCTGCTTATTAAATTTAGCGAGGAAGGCGTTAATCTCTGCATGCTGGTTTTTCTGCTGGGTTTTGCATTTTATCATAAAAAAGGCGATCAACAACATCATTACAGGTGCTGCAGCCCTGATAAGCGTTTTGGTTTTCATAATACCAAGGTAAGACGTTTTATGTTAAGCCAAATTTATTTATTGCTGAACGATGAAACGCAGGAAGATAGCAACAAAGCCGGGAACGGGCTGGTATATCTGCGAAGCGCTTGCCGGCAATAAAAATAAAGCAAACTTTTAGGAATAAAAAAGGCCCGGACCCGGACCTTTTCATCTATTTTTCATTTATCTCAATTCTAAGGGCAATAAAATTTGCGTTTCTCGTGCAAAAACCCGTACATTTATTGCTTAGATTAAATAAATCCTGGGACAGATTTAAACGAGTGTTCCGGGGTGATAATAAAAATTTTAATTGTAGTTTTTTGGGGAAAGCTGTTCATGTAAAATGAACAGCTTTTTATTTTAAGTCTACCGTCTCAAGCCGATAGCTGTAAGCGGGGCTTGAGACCATAAACTCAACTAATTAATGCGCATCTACAGGCAATTTAACTGCCTTTTTAAACGGCTGCAGGTAAAGCAGCGGTATGGAGAACAGCATTACCAGACCCGAGATCCAATAGGCATCATCATAGGTCAGCAACAGCGTCTGACGTACCACAGCGCCTTCAATCGCACCATAGGCCATTTGAGTGGCATCTAATAACGACTTACCCTTGGCCATAAAGGCGTGTGTAAGCATGTCCAACCTTTGGTTGAATGCCGGGTTGTATTGATTGATGTTCGTTAGCAGGTTGCTTCTGTGCAGGCCTGACCGAATGTGAATAATGGTAGTTAATACAGCGATACCGAATGAACCGCCTAACTGACGCATCATGTTATTTAAACCGGTTCCCTGGCCTAATTCCGGCCCCTTCAGGTCGGCAATGGCCAGCGTGGTAAGCGGAACAAACAACAAGGCCATACCCACACCTCGCACAAGCAGCGGAATAAGCACATCGCCCTGCCCGGTACTCAGTGTTGAGTTACTCAGCATGGTGGTGAATACAAAGAACAGAAACATGCCCGCAGTGGCCATAAATTGCGCCGGTATGCCGCCATTAAGCATCTTACCGATAAACGGCATCATAATAATGGTACACAAACCGCCGGGGAACAGCAGCTCGCCGGTTTGCTGCGCAGTGAAGCCCAGCAGATTCTGACAAAATACCGGGAACACGAACACCGAGCCGTACAAGCCAAACCCGAGCACGAACGAGGTAAACATCCCTACCGCGAAACTTCGATGCCGGAGAATACCAAAATTCACTATCGGGTGCTCTATACTCATCTCTCTCCATATAAAGCACAGGGTGCCCAATATGGCGGTAACCGTTAATACGATGATATATGTTTTTGCAAACCAGTCTTCCGACTCTCCTTTTTCAAGGATGGTTTGCAAACTGCCTACGGCAACAGCCAATAGCGCAATACCCCACCAATCTACCGGCTTGCCCTGGCCTTCTTTCGGCGTTTCCCTAACAAAGGTATAGGCGCAAAATGCGGCTATAGCACCAACCGGGATGTTCACATAAAAAATCCAGCGCCACGAAGTGTGGTCGGTAATGTAACCGCCAATGGTTGGCCCTACGGTTGGTCCTACCACCGCGCCTAAACCAAACAGTGCTGTTGCTGTGCCAATCTGCTCGCGCGGCCAGGTTTCTACCAGGATAGCCTGCGAGGTAGAGATCAGGCCGCCGCCTGCTACGCCCTGCAGAATTCTGAAAAGCACCAGTTCGTTTAAACTTGTAGCATTACCGCACAAAAAGGAGGCAATGGTAAATACGACAATAGAGGTTATAAAATATTGTTTACGCCCAAACCGGCTGCCCAACCAGCCCGACATTGGGAGTACAATTACGTTTGCAACTGCATAGCCTGTTACAACCCAGGCTACGTCTTCAAGGGTGGCACCCAGGTTACCCTGGATGACAGGTAAGGATACGTTCACAATTGTAGTATCGATCAGCTCCAGTAATGAAGCCACGATAACCGTGATAGTGATGATCCATTTTTTAAAGCCGGTTTCAGCCATTTTGTTAGTATAATAGGGTGGATGAACAGTCTGTGGCCTATAGCCCATCGCTTTTAAATACGATGGATCATAGACCATGGACCATGGTCTCTTTTACTCTTTCACAATCACCGATACATTGACGCTCATGCCTGGGCGCAATTTTTCGAGATCTTCTTTCGAGCCGTTTATTTTAATTTTTACCGGGATACGCTGTACCACCTTTACGAAGTTACCGGTAGCATTATCCGGCGGGAGCAGCGAGAACTTGGCGCCCGTAGCAGGCGAAAAGTTGTAAACGGTTCCGGTAACTTTCATATCAGGATAAGCGTCAACATCGATATCTACTTTTTGTCCGTTACGGATCTTATCTAACTGTGTTTCTTTAAAGTTAGCGGTGATAAAGATGCTGTTATCATTCACAACCGAGAATAAGGTTTGTCCGGCTTGCACCAGTTGACCAACCTGCACACTCTTCTTAGAAGTAATACCGCTTGATGGCGACTTAACCACGGTATAGCTTAGTTGCAGTTTTGCGTAATCAACGTCAACCTGCCTTTGCGATACGCCTGTGTGTGTAACAGCCAGCTGGCTTTTTGTAGTACCAACCTGCTCAACAGCGGCCTTGTACTGATCCTGCGATGCGCGGTAGTTTGCCTGTGCAACCTCCAGGTCTGCTTTGGCCTGGTCAAATTGTTGTTGAGTGATAGAGCCATCTTTTACAAGGTTTGCATAGCGGTCATAGTCTTTCTTCACCTTATCTAAACGGGCTTTGTTCGAGGTTACCTGTGCCATGGCACTTGCAGAGTTGGCCGCGTTAGCGTAGATCTGTGATTGCCCTACGCCAATGTTAGCGCTCGCACCAGTTTCGGCAGCCTGTGCCTGTTCCAGTTTCACTTTGTAATCGCGGTCGTCAATTTTAACCAGTACCTGGTCTTTATTAACGTGTGTATTTTCCTGGAAGAAGATACTGTCTACATATCCACCTACGCGGGCTACTACCGGGCTGATATCGCCATCTATCTGTGCATCATCGGTATCAACGTGTTTGCCGTAGTATATATATTCTTTGACCCCGAAAATAATACCCACTATCAATATCACTCCTAAAATAATAGGAAGTACCCTGGGCTTCTTTTTTGGTTCGTTTTCCTGTGTTTCGTGTGCCTTTGCCATTTTATGTATGTGTTTGGGTTTCGTATATTATCTGTTAAGTTTTCCTGTTGATTTTAATAAAGTATAATAGGCCAGTCCGGCATCGGCTTTTGCCAACTCGAGGTTTATCTGTGCCTGGTACAGCAAGGTTTCTGCGTCGGCACGGTCTGTAGCAGATGCAATGTTGCTCTTGTATTTTGATTCCAGTATCTTGTTGTTCTCACCTGCCTGATCGATAGATGTTTGCAGCAGTTTGATCTTATTGAGCGACTGGATGTAGCTCTGGTAATCCTGATTCACCTCTTTCTTTATGTTATCGCGTTCTATATCCTTATTAATGAGGGTTTCTTCGCGCTGTATCTTCGCTTCCGACACTTTATTTTTATTGGTCCATAGCGCCGAATAGTTCCATTTTAAGCCTACACCAAGTGTTATAGGCGTAATGTAGCTTCCGCTTTTTGGAATAGGATTTGCCGACACGTCTACATAATAACCCGATACGGATGCGCCAACGGTTGGCAAGGTATTGGCCCTGATGTTTTTAATGTTGGTTTCCGATACTTTGGTGCGCAAGTCGGCCTGCCTTAACTCTATCCTGCTGGCCAAAGCGGTATCTAGATAGCTGTTAAACGGAGCAACCTGCCTGTCGGCCTCGTTGATCTGTGCTATGTTCAACTGTATGTTCTCATCCAGGCCAAGCAGCACATTAAGGTTATAGTTAATGATCTTTCGATTGGTTTCCAGGTCAATGCCATTCAGTTCCACATTCGACCGCTGCAACTGGAAACGAAGCACATCATTTTTGGTAACTAGGCCCTGCTCAAAAAAACGCTGCGATTGTTTGATCTGCACGTCTATCGAAGCCAGGTTTTGCTCAACCACTTTTTTGCTCTGCAATACTTTATACAGGTTGTAATAAGCGTTGATGATATCGTAAGTGATCTGGTCTTTATCATTATCTGCATCCAAACGTGCAACCTGGGTAAGCAGGTCGGTAGATTGGCGTGCATATTTTAACTTATTGCCGCCGAAGATGGTCTCGTTCAATGAAACGATGCCGAGATAAGCGTTAGCGCTTTTGGGCAGCGCGAGGCTTTGATCGCCAAAGGCCAGCTTATTAGCCGGAATTTGCGCGCGGTTATAATCAAAGCTCACATTACCCGTTGGCAATGCCTGATCTTTAGCCTGCTCAAACTGCGAAACCGCCCTGTCGATCTTGTTCTTCGACAGCTTTAGTTGTTTGCTGTTGTCAAGGCCTAATTTAATGGCTTCATCAAGTGTAAGGGTACGGTCCTGTGCTTCGGCAGCGGCTCCGAGGAGCAGCGTAAGCAACAGCGCCGGAATCAGGATCCGCACAAAATTTTTGAGCGTGATCTTGAAAGTGGTAGGGTTGGTGGTATTATTTTGTGTTGTCATTGTCGGTCATTAAGTAAGCTTTCAGTAGTTTCTTCATATATAATTTTATCCTGGGTTTCAGCTCGTCGTCCAGGTATTTCTCGTCGGTAACGTCGTGTCCCAATATCAGCGATGAAATATGAGGTGTGTTAATGATATAGTTTTTTGTACCGAATATGGAAGCAATAACCAGCTCCTTATCAGTGTCTTTTGAAAAGGTGCCGTTGGAGACGCCCTCCTCCAATATTTTACCGATCTCGCGAACGTTTACCATTAAAATATTGGTTAATTTATCCGTAAGTTCCCAACGTTTTGTCTTCATGATCTCGCGGTGGATCAGTTTCTGAAAACAGTTATTTACAATGATCCTTTCCACATATTTATCGATACAGAGCGACAACTTGTCCCATGCCGTCATGGTGATATCGGCCCCTATATTCTGCAGTAAAGTTTGAAACGAAGAGATCTTCCGTTCAAACACCGCAAGGAATAAACCCTCTTTTGAGCCGAAATAATAATTAAGCATAGCCATGTTCACCCCGGCTTCACCCGAAATCATGCGGGTTGAAGCGCCATCATATCCATGGTCTGAAAATATTTTTTCAGCAACATCAAGGATGTGGTCTTTCTTATCTATTTTCTCTTTGTCCATTTCTTTTTCCTGTTCAAAATTAATCAATCGATTGAACGGGCGTGTCATTTGTTTGCAACGTTTGATTAATTAACTGATAATCAGATATAAATATTTAATCAATCGATTAACAAAGTGAAATAGATATTGTTTCTACGAATGAATATTATAATATTGGACAAGAGAGCAGAGATGATGTGCAGATTTTTGATGTGTGGATGTGCGAATAGGAAAAGGTTTGGATAAGGCAGCCGGAAAAGCATTAAAGGTCATGCTATATTACGAAGGATACGACGCATCGTCTTTAAATATTCAGACATCATCATTTATGAATCTGCTTTCATTTTCAAATCATTTAATCCAAAATCCGCACATCCATCATCCGGACACCCCACTTCATCCCTTTGTAAAATTCCTTCTACAATAACATTCTCCTAACCTACTTTCCCGACTTTAGGACTTTATTGACTTTCAATATATTTGCTGTATGAACCGCATTAAACTTATTGCCTGTTTTTTACTTCTCGCCCCGCTTGCTTTTGCACAAACCGCCCCGTCAACTGATATTTCAACTATACAGCAAAATCTTAAAAAGCTTAATGTGTTGGGCAGCGTGTTGTATGTAGCTGCGCATCCGGATGATGAGAATACCCGCCTGCTGGCATACCTGGCTCAGGAAAAGCATTACCGCACGGGGTATCTGTCGATGACGCGCGGTGACGGCGGACAAAACCTGTTAGGCAATGAGCAAAGTGAACTTTTAGGGTTGATCCGGACGCAGGAACTGCTGGCGGCCCGACGCGTAGATGGCGCCGAACAGTTCTTTACCCGGGCAAATGACTTCGGTTTTTCAAAAGGACCCGCCGAAACCCTGAAGATCTGGGATAAAGAAAAAGTTTTGGGAGATGTAGTATGGGTGATCAGAAAATTCAGGCCCGATGTTATTATATGCAGGTTTCCAACTACCGGCGAAGGCGGTCACGGTCACCATACATCATCAGCAATATTGGCGCAGGAAGCATTCACCGCAGCCGCCGATCCTAAACGCTACCCCGAGCAATTGCAATACGTAAAACCATGGCAGGCCAAGCGACTGCTTTGGAACACTTTCAGCTTTGGTACGGTAAACACTACCTCGCCCGATCAGTTTAAGATAGACGTAGGTGTTTATAACCCAATACTCGGCAAAGGTTATGGCGAACTGGCTGCTGAAAGCCGTTCAAACCACAAAACGCAGGGCTTCGGCTCGGCACGGCAGCGTGGCGAATCGTTTGAGTATTTTAAAACTATTTTAGGCGATGCGCCGCAAAACGACCTGATGGATGGTGTTAATACCACTTGGAAACGCGTAAAAGATGGCGAGGCTATTGATGCCGGCGTGAATATTATACGTAAGGGCTTCGATATTGATGATCCAAAACAGGCGGTGCCGGCGCTGGTGAAACTGCTTACCAAAGTAGATAAGGTATCTGACGAGTACTGGCGCGCGCAAAAAACAAAAGAAATTAATACCCTAATAGCGCAATGTGCCGGTTTATGGTTCGAGGCCTACGCGCAGCAGCCTTCTTATGCCGTTGGCGATACCATGAAGGTTTCGGCACAGGTGATAGACCGCTATGAAACCGGATATAAAATAAACAGCATTTCTACCGATGCCGCGCAATCTCTTAAGGATGCAGCTAACCTGAGTCTTCAAAAGAATTTGCCTGCCAACCAGATGCAAACCTTCAATCTGAAAGATATTGCTTATGATCTTTCACAGCCTTACTGGCTTGCTGCTCCGCATACTATTGGCGCATATACTTTGCCCGATGATAAGTTGGCTGGTAACCCCGAAAATCCATACTATCCAAAAGTTACCTTTGAATTTGTTGTAGAGGGAAGGCCCATCCGTTTTGAGCAGCGCATTGTTTACAAATATGTCGACCCTGTTCGCGGCGAAGTATATCAACCAATTGAAGTTGCGCCGAAAGTAACCGCAAACATTGCTGCGCAGGATTATATCTTTAACAATTCCAACCCGCAAACGGTACAGGTAAAGTTGAAAGCCTACACCCAAAGCAGCGGTACGGTGAGCATCAAGCCAATAGCAGGCTGGAAGATCAGTCCGGAGAAATATGATTTTGCCGGTAAGAATAAGGGGGATGAATGGACTGTTGCATTCACCGTAAGCCCAATCGAGCATCAACCCCGTACATCTTTATTGGATGCTGTGGTTACTATTGATGGAAAGCAATCATCATTAGGCGTGCTGCACATCAGGTACGATCACATTCCCAATATCACCCTGTTCCCACCCGCACAGGCCAGACTGATAGATGTTAATCTGAAAATTGCCGGCAAAAAGATCGGCTATATAGAGGGTGCCGGCGATCTGGTGCCTGAAGCCTTGCGCCAGGTTGGCTACGACGTGCACCAACTCACCGAAAAAGAAATTATGAATGGTGACCTTTCTGGCTATGATGCTATTGTAACCGGTGTACGTGCTTACAACGTGAATGATCGCCTTGCCATTGAACAGCCTAAGCTATTGGAATACGTAAAGAACGGCGGCAACCTGCTTATTCAATATAACAATAACAACGGTTTGGTTACTAAGCAGATCGGTCCTTATCCTTTCAAACCGGTTAACCAGCGTGTAACCGACGAAAATGCAAAAGTCATCGTCCTCGATAAACAAAACCCTGTTTTAAATTATCCCAACACCATCACCCAGGATGATTTTAATGGCTGGGTACAGGAACGCGGCCTTTATTTTGTAAGTGATATCGATCTTAACTATAAACAGGTGCTGCAAATGAACGATCCTGGCGAAGCGCCAAATAATGGTTCATTAATTACAACAACCTATGGTGAGGGGCGTTTTGTTTATACCTCGCTGGCGTTTTTCAGGCAATTGCCTGCCGGTGTGCCGGGCGCTTATAAACTGTTCATTAACCTGTTGAGCAAGCCGAAGGCGCAGGCTATACCGTAACAACCCGGAGAAACAATTCGCATGCTGCTATTGCGTTACGCATTTTAATCTTTATTTTTGCCCAATACATTCGCACATCATGTCACATCATCACAACGAAGAAGAAAAAAGTTACGATTTCCTGTTTTACCTTATCGGCTTACTGGCTGGTATGTTTACCGGTTTTGTATTAGATGGTAGCTTTATATGGATACCTGTTTTAGGAATAGTTGGCCTTTTATTCGCCGGCTTCTTCCTGAATGCTTTTGTAAGGGGCCGTGGCGAAGCCTGATCCGGAGCTTCCCTCATTTATACGTAGCTGGAACCAGTTTTATGGCATTGTTGCCGGCTGGCTGGTTCTATTGATATTTATTTTCTGGCTCATTACCATAGCTTTTGAATAATGAGCTTAACCGATTGGATAGTTCTTGGCGCTACGCTGTTCGCTATAGTAATATATGGCGTATGGAAAAGCGGTAGCAACAAGAACATCGATCAATACCTGCGTGGGGGCAATTCATTGCCCTGGTACCACGTAGGACTTTCTGTTATGGCCACCCAGGCCAGCGCAATCACCTTTTTATCTGCACCGGGGCAAGCCTATTCCGATGGTATGCGGTTCGTGCAGTTTTACATGGGGCTGCCGCTGGCTATGATCGTGCTGTGTGTAACGTTCGTACCCATCTTCCATAAGTTAAAGGTTTATACCGCCTATGAGTTTTTAGAGAACCGGTTCGACTTGAAGACTCGGGCGCTAACCGCCTTTCTGTTCCTGATTCAGCGGGGCTTATCTACCGGGATAACCATCTACGCCCCGTCCATTATCCTTTCTACCATTCTTAATATCAATACCGTTTATACTACGCTGTTCATCGGGACCCTGGTGATCTCATACACGGTTTATGGTGGCACTAAGGCGGTATCATACACGCAACTGCTGCAAATGAGCATCATATTTTTAGGGATGTTCTTTGCCGGGGCTATGGTGGTGCATTTGCTGCCCGATGGTGTGGGTTTCGGCAAAGCCGTTAAAATAGCCGGCAAACTGGGCCGTATGAATGTGATAGACTGGAAGTTTGACCCGAATAACCGCTACAACATCTGGAGCGGATTAATCGGCGGTTTTTTTCTGCAGCTCTCTTATTTTGGTACCGATCAAAGCCAGGTAGGGAGGTATTTAACCGGAAGTTCGGTGGGACAAAGCCGCATGGGGTTGATTATGAATGGATTGCTAAAGATCCCGATGCAGTTTTTGATCCTGCTGATAGGGATATTGGTTTTTGCGTTCTACCAGTTTAACCGGCCGCCTATGTTCTTTAACCGGTACGAGGTTGATCAGATCAAAAAAAGCAGGTCGGCGGCTGTATATAACCAGTTAGAAGATAAATACGCAGCATCATTTACGCAGCGGAAAGCCAAAACCGAGGAACTGGTCAAAGCCTTTGACAGTGACGACAAAACCCGCATAGCACAGGCACAAACAGAACTAAAGGCTGCCGACAAACAATCGTCCGAGATCCGCAAGCAGGCCATTGCCGTCATGAAAAAGAACGACAGCAAGGCCAATGAAGACGATACCAATTATGTGTTCCTCAATTTTGTAACACATTTCCTGCCGCGCGGCCTAATCGGCTTACTGGTGGCCATCGTGTTTTTAGCATCGATGGGTTCGACCGCCAGTGCGTTAAATTCGCTGGCATCAACAAGCGTGGTAGATATTTACAAACGCATCATCAATCCCCGCGCAACGGAACAGAAGTACTTGTTAGCCTCACGCGCAGCAACTATTTTTTGGGGGATAGTTTGCGTGGCTATGGCGCTTTACGCCAGTAAAGTGGGCAACCTGCTGGAATACGTAAACAAGCTGGGCTCCTATATATATGGCACCATCCTGGGCGTGTTCATTGTGGCGTTCTATCTCAAAAAAATAAGAGGTAATGCCGTATTTGTGGCCGCAGTTATAACCGAGCTTATTATATGCGCCATGGGTTATTTTGAACTGGTTGCCTATTTATGGCTGAATGCCATTGGCTGTATTTTGGTTATCATTATTGCGCTTGTCATCAATCCTATGTTCCCACAAAAGCAACCTTCCGTTAAGCAAGCAGCTTAAAGTCCTTTTTCCTGCGCAAAAAAACGCACCTTTGCATATCTATACATTTATCCATCGGCATTTATGATCTTAGTTACCGGGGCAACAGGTTTTTTAGGGGCAGAGGTGGCCCGGCAGCTGGCAAAACAGGGATTACGCGTCCGTTGTACCCGTCGCCCAACCTCAAAAAATCCGGAGATATTAAAGCCCTTCGATAACATTGAATGGATAGAGGCCGATATGATGGACCTTTTCGCACTGGAAGAGGCGCTTAAAGACGTAACTCAGGTTTATCATTGTGCCGCATGGGTGTCGCTGAAACAGGCCGATAAAGAGCCGATGATCAACACCAACGTAAAAGGCACGGCCAATGTGGTGGACCTATGTATGGAGCAAAATATCCGGCTGGTGCATGTGAGTTCGGTAGCGGCAATAGGTTTGGCCAAGCCCGGCGATATGATCACCGAAAACCATCACCTCGATCTTGCGACAGAAACCGATGGTTATGCCATATCAAAGCTGGAAAGCGAAATGGAAGTGTGGCGCGGCATTGCCGAAGGGTTGAATGCGGTTGTTGTTAACCCTTCAATCATCATAGGTGCCGACGCGGGTAAAGCAGGAAGCGGTGCGCTTTTTGAAACCGTACGCAACGGGCTTAAATTTTATACCGAAGGCAGCTGTGGTTTTGTAGATGTAGAAGATGTGGCTAAGTGCATGATTGCCCTGATGAACACGGACATTTGCGGCGAGCGTTACATTATCAGCGCCGAGAACCGTGGCTATCAGCAAATAACTAAAGAAATAGCCGAAGGATTTGGTGTTAAACCGCCTGCTATGTTAGCCAAACCCTGGATGCTCGGATTGGCCTGGCGGGCAATGCGTTTGGTAAGTTTTATTACCCGGAAATCACCCGCTATCGATAAGATCTCTGCACAGGCGGCTTCCATGACACGCGATTATGATAACTCGAAGATCAAAAAAGCAATTGGAATTGAGTTTAAGCCGATAAGCCAAACCATTAAAGAGATTTGTGAAAGGTTGAAGTAAGCAAACAATAAATCATCATTCAAGCGAGAGCGGGAAATTTATACGCTCTACTTCCGAGCTGCGCATTAGCGGTATTGCGTTGGCGACAATGTCGCTTGTTTAAGATTTCTCGCTCTCGCTCGAAATGACACGCGGATAAATCACGAGGGTACCTACCTTGGTGTGAACAAAGCGGCGTGACCCCTTTAAATCCGAAATCGAACATTCGGAAATCCGAAATTACAAATCAATATTGCCCTATCGACAACATTACCAATGTACAGGCGTATTCCGTTTCAATTCCTTTTTCATTAGCAAGGCGTTTTAATTCAGAGTTTTCTGTACCGGGATTGAAAATAATGCGCTTGGGATGCGTGGCTAAAATATAATCGTAAAGTTCCTTTTGATGCGCGGGTCCTACATATAGCGTAACCGTGTCTATATCGTCGTGAATAGTTTCAGGCTTTTCTATCGGCACACCAGCTACAACACCTTCTCTCAAGCCTACGTTCACAATGTTATGACCACTTCTTACCAAGCGGTTAGCAGCAAGATTGGCGTAGCGGCTTTCATCGGGAGTTGCGCCTAATATCAACGTTTTCTTATTCATTATTTATCCACATAAAAGTCTGACCAGTAAAGCTATCTGGCCCGAATGGTATACATGGTGTTGTATCAAACCCCGTACCAGTTCTTTGTAGCTTACGCCCGTACCTAACTCAGGACTACGCTCATCCAGCATCGGTTTGTTCCAGTCCTCCCCGGGGAAGTTTTGAATAACACCCAACAAATTTACGTTGACTAACTTCAGATCATTGACATATCGCTGCCATTTTTCTTCATCAGGAGCGCCGGGATCGGGCCAGTCGCCGCTGGATGGGAGTTGGGCCGGCATGCCATTGAGGCGGTCTAACACCTCTTCTGTCCACGAAAGCATGTGCAATACAATTCCGGCAATATTGTGCACCGAGTTGCCGGGCTTTTCGTAAACGGTTTCGAAAGTCACCTGTTCCAGGATGTGGTAAATGTTTGAGCCGTACCAGGGATCGCCCGATAATACCTGTTCCAGTTCTTTGGTTAATTCTTCTGAAATGCTCATGGTTTGATCAATTTAGTTACTGCAATGGCGCAGTTAATGCCGTCAATAGCGGCGGAGATGATGCCGCCTGCGTAACCTGCCCCCTCGCCGCAGGGAAATAACCCGGTTACCTGCGGATGCTGTAGTGTTTCTTTATCGCGCGGCACCTTTACGGGCGATGACGTACGCGATTCAACACCTACCAATATTGCCTCGTTGGTAAAATACCCTTTCATTTTTTTGCCGAACACCGGCAGTGCGCGGCGCAGGCGCTCATTTATCCAAACAGGCAGTATCTCTTTTAGTTCTATGCTTTTAGTTCCGGGCAGGTAAGAATTTTCGGGTAGGGTAGATGAAAGGCGGTTTTCCGTAAAATCCACCATTCGCTGAGCAGGGGCAACTAAACTGCCGCCGCCGGCTTTAAATGCCGCCCGTTCAATCTGCTGCTGAAAGCGCAGTAATCGAAGCGGATCATTTACATCACCCGTAACATCTTCCGAATTGATCTGTACTACCGTACCCGAATTGGCAAAGGGGTTGTTTCGTTTAGAAGGGCTCCAGCCATTCACAACAATTTCCTCCGCTTCGGTGGCACATGGGGCAATAATGCCGCCTGGACACATGCAGAACGAGAACACGCCACGGTCATCTACCTGTTCTACCAAATTATAATAAGACGGCGGCAGATCCGGCCCGCGATGCTCGCAATGGTATTGGGCACGGTCAATGATCTCCTGCGGATGCTCTATGCGTACGCCTAAAGCAAAGGGCTTGGCTTCGATCAATATATTTTGCTGATGCAGCATTTCGAAAATGTCACGCGCCGAGTGGCCGGTAGCTAAGATTACTGCCTCGGCCATAACCTTATCGCCATTGGCCAATTCCACGCCTGTTATCTTTCCAAACTCCACAATCATGTGTACTACTTTGGCATCAAAATACACCTCGCCGCCTGCACTTAAAATACTTTCTTTAATAGAGGTGATAATTTGCGGCAATTTATTGGTGCCAATGTGCGGACGGGCGTCAACCAGAATATCTTCGGTGGCGCCATGAGCCACAAAGGTTTTCAAAACGGCATTTACGTCGCCGCGCTTGGTGGAGCGGGTGTATAGTTTACCGTCGGAGTAAGTACCTGCGCCGCCCTCGCCAAAACAATAGTTCGATTCAGGATTAACAAGGCCTTGCTTGTTGATATTGGCCAGATCACGACGGCGCTGTTTCACATCCTTGCCTCGTTCCAGAATAATAGGTTTAAGGCCCTGCTCAACGCATTGCAAAGCGGCAAACAGCCCTGCCGGACCAGCACCAATAATAATCACTGGTTTTGAATCTGCAACATCGGGATAGTTAACCGTATAAATTTCCGGGATATACACCTCATCCACAAAAACGCGTACCTGCATGCGGTACACCACTTTGCGCCCCCGCGCATCAATAGAGCGTTTAAGAATTTTTAAGGCCGATATTTTTTGAGGAGAGATATTGAGCGCTGTAGCGGCTATCTTTTTTAAAGCAGCCTCATCTTCGTGTTGTTCCGGCGGACAAACAATTTCTAATTCTTTAGTCATACAATTGCCGGGTTTTTATCCCGGATAGTGCAAAGGTAGTTGTCTGTACCGGGATTTTTAGCTTATTGTTTATTTTGGCGCTCAGGAGAGCTGCGCCGTTTTGGAGGACTTGATTGATTTTGGGATGAATATCGACGAATCAAGAAAAATAATCAGTTAATAGTCATCCCTAATCTGTTTAACCCGTCAAAACTCCGGTTCAGAAACTCTCCACATACTTTTTAAAACTATCCAGCACCGCCTGGCAAAACTGTAGCTGCATTTCAGGCGGGTCGCTTTGGTTCGGCTCAAACGTTTCCGTAATTTTCACAGGATTATCCGTCTTGAATATATTTGTGGTTTTTCGCCCGTCATCAAGTGTATAAGTAATTAGTTCGTGAATCTTTACCTCGTCGTAAGTCCCTTCAAAATCAAAACTTAAGCTGCCATCTTTCTTTGCCATTACATAAAGGAACCTGCCGCCGGGCCGCACGTCGTTTTCCACTTTGGGCGTATGCCATTCGGCGCTCATGTTGTTCCATTGTTTAATATGGTCGGCATTGGTCCATAATTCCCATACTTTTTCGATGGGGGCGTTGATCTCTACTTGGGCAGTGACGGTAGTTGGTTGTGTTGTGCTCATAAACAAATATACCCCACGTCGAAATTTTTGGCGTGGGGGTGAAATGCCAATATGGGGGTGGAATAGAGCCAAACTTCATTCCGTTGAATGTTTTATATTGACAAAAGTAGCGGGACGATAATTTTTTTTATTTGTTTTAAAGGTCGATTTTTTGCTCAGGAGGCCATGTTTTCTATCATTTTGTTATCAGGCGTAGTTTTCTTAGCGGTGTGCTGGCGAACCTGCAACAAAACAACGTTGCGAAACAACATTCGGGCTCACCGTAGCAACACGCAATCTGATGCGTAAAACTACGCAAGTTTTTTAGCGACACTTTCGTATGCCTCTTTATTTATAATTGATAATGAATTAGTTACAATGGTTTTTATTTTTTATATTTTTTGCCGGACCTTAGCCAATGATTGAAATAACAAGTTATATATATTAGTTTTATCAAAATTTTTCACAACCTAAGATTTAAACACATGGAAAGCGCTAAAACTCCACTCCTTACCGGAAAAGAAGGAGAAGAATTTGATCTTCATTTATCGGCCAGCTGGACTAAAAACCACAGACACAGACATCCGCACGAGCCGCATTCGCATTTTTTTGGTAAAGAGATTCTTCAAAAAATATTAGACCAGGATGGCTGCGTGGGCATTCGTTTTTATCATGCACATAGCGAAGCTCCAGGTTCGGACAAGGGCGACCGTCACTTAATTATTGTAGGTGCTAAGGCCGACGGTACCGATATGGTTAACACCAAAGCGAGCAAGCCTGCTGCTGCAGATCCCCTGTCACGTGATGAGATGAAAGCAGTTACTTATAACGATATTGTGGGCCAGCAGTCAATGCCATGCCCAGGCTCGCCGGGTTGCCCCAAGAGCTTTTTAAGCGGAAATGAATAAAATACTATAAAAACCTATGCCTGTAGCTTATACCTTATACATATCTATTATTTCCAGCATTTTGCCGGTGGTGGCAGCGTGGTATAATTACAGGTATTTGGATAAAACATTAAAAATAGCCGCAATCTTCCTGTTGATCTCAGCCATGTTTGATTGCGGCTTTGAAATTGCCAGCCACTTTCACGTGCCAAACAACTTACCGGCAATACATTTATTTATTCTCATAAGCCTTATATTTTTCGGTGTCGTATATTATAACGCCTTTTTTAGTCCCTTATTAAAAAAAGTAGCAATAATATTGAGTATTTTGGCCATGTTTGCCCTGATAATCAATACGATTTTTAACGAGGGAATATGGGAATACCCTTCGGTAAGCAATACCGTGGTAAGCATGTTGCTTATATTTTTCTCGCTGGTGTATTTTTTCCAACTGCTCAACAGGCAGGAGTTTATACATATTGAAAAACAAGGATTGTTCTGGATCAACGCCGGGGTGCTGTTTTACTATTCAGTCAACATATTTTTATTTATGTTGTTCAGGCGTATCATCAGCTCTCACCAGGAAGATTATTATATGATCCACAATGTGACTAATATTATCGCTAATGTTTTATTTACCGTCGGACTGCTTTGCAAACCTCAGAGAATGACCTTATACCGGTACTGATTATAGGCACGCTTGTAATTGTTATCCTTTTGACTTTTTTATTCTTTTTCGTGATCATCTATCAGCGGAAAATGATAAAGAACCAGGTAGAGTTACGCAAACTGCACGACGAAAAACAAACCGACCTGCTAAAAGCCGTTTTCGAAACCCAGGAGAGTGAACGCAAGCGCCTGGCGGAAGACCTGCACGACAGCGTCGGTCAGGTATTATCAGCCATTAAACTGAACCTGCATCGGCTGGATAAAGATGCCACGGTTACTGCTAAACAACCCCTCCTTGCCGATACCCGCAAGCTTACTGATGAATGTATCCAGGAAATCCGCAATATTATTCATAACGTATTACCGCCCGTACTAACGGATTACGGTTTGAAAGAGGCACTTGAAGGCCTTTGTGTGAAAATGCAGCAAACTACCAGTGTTAATGTCATCTGTAATAACAAGCTGGATGAGGTACGCCTTCGCCCTGAAGTGGAACTTGCATTTTACCGGATGGCGCAGGAACTGTTCAGTAATGCCATTAAACACGCTGAAGCAAGTATGATCCACTTAACCATTACGAAAGAGGAGGAACAATTGGTAATGGAATTTAAGGATAACGGCAAGGGTTTTAAAATAGATGAAATTAAGCATGGCTTTGGGCTTAAAAACCTGCAAAGCCGGGTTCGGTTGCTTAACGGGGAAGTGAACGTTTATACAAAACCGCAAAACGGCACTATAACAATTATTAGGGCTGCAATATGATTATTGCTTTTGCTATATTTATTGACTTTTAAGCAAATAATGGAAAAAATAAAATTAGCCATTGCGGATGATCATAAAATTTTCAGAAATGGTTTAAAAGCCACTCTGGAAGATTGTGAGGATTTCGATCTGATCCTCGAAGCATCAAACGGGAAACAGCTTGCCGCAATGCTCACTGATATAAAGCCCGATGTAGTATTAATGGACATTAAAATGCCCGAAATGGACGGCATACAAACTACGGCCTTTATTAAACAACGTTACAAGGATGTAAAGATTCTTGCATTATCTATGTTTAATGAAGACAAGTACATTGTTGACATGATGAAGGCCGGCGCATCGGGCTACCTGCTTAAGAACGCCGAACCCGAAGAGATCATCGAAGCCATATCAACCGTTTTTTACAAAGACTACTACTTTAACGAGCACCTCTCTATTACGCTTATTAAACAGCTGGCCGGCAATAACAGCGCAGGCAGCCCCTCGCAATCGCTTGCTGATTTTAATGAACGGGAGATAGAGGTTTTACGGCTGGTTTGTCAGGAATATTCGAACCAGGAAATTGCAGATAAAATTTGCCTCAGCGTACGCACTGTTGAAGGTTATCGCGCCCGCCTGTTCGAAAAAACCCGTTCTAAAAATCTGGTAGGTTTGGTGATTTTTGCGATAAAGACAGGGATAATAAATGTGCAGTAAGGTTTGATGTTAGTAATCTCCGTAAGTTTTTTGCAACAGGGATCTTGCCCGCGCGTTATTGCGGGTACCAAAGCCTTCACTTCTTCTACAAATAAGCTTCGCGCAACTTGATGAGCCGAACCCAGTGCATCAGTTTCATGATGGGGTAAACAGGATCGAATTCAAACCACTTTACGGCAAAATTGGCGTTATTGGGGCGCTTGTGATGGTTGTTCTGGAACAATTCGCCAAGCATAAAGAAGTCAAATGGGGTAGAGTTTTTTGACTTGTCGCCGTTATCGAAATTAGAATAGCCGTATTTATGCCCGCACCAGTTAACAATAGCGCCATGAATAGGCCCCATAAAAAAATGAATGGGCAGCAGCAAAAACATCCACCAATGGGTTGCAAACGCCACATAAAAAGCCACATACATTAATCCGAACACGAGACGTGAAAAATGGGTAGACCCCCAGTAATCCAGTAAACGCCATTCGGGATAGTTGCCTTTAAATTGTGCCTCGGGCTCTTTTAAGCGTTTTTCATACAGCTTATAGCTTTGGGCGGTTTGCCACATCATCTGGAAAACGTCTTTAAAAAAATATGGCGAATGTGGGTCTTTCTCCGTATCGCTGAAGGCATGATGCTCGCGATGCATAATGGCATACGCACGCGGATTGAGGTACGATGAGCCCTGGCAAATGAAAGTAAGCAGGTGAAAAATACGCTCGTTAATTTTATGTGTGCTGAACATTTTGTGCGATGCATACCTGTGCAGGTAAAACGTTTGAAAGAACAGCGACAGGAACCAGTGCGCCAGGAAAAATATAAGAATAACCACTTAGTATATTATATAATTGGTAACAAACTTGCTTTAATAAACGGCTGTAAAGATACGATTAAAATGGTTTGGAGCAGAAAGAAGTTACATTGCCGCCGCTATAACCGTTGTATAAAGGCATTGGATTCACTAACGAAGCACAAGAGGAATATCTTACGCTTCGTCTCTCAACTCCTTGATTTTATTATGCGCTGTAACTATTCCTTGTTGCTGTTGCAATATCAGCTCCCGCACCTCAGGCGGAAAAATATCACCCGCCGACAGTGCAACTTGATACGCCTTTTTTATAGCATCTTCTCCCCGCTCGCATTCGGAAAGGATGCTTTTGCGGCTATGACCGGTAAAGGAACATTTCAGATCGAGCCAAACGCGGTGAAGGGTGGCGCCGCCGCTCATGGCCATCTCAACCTTGCCGCCGCTTTTATGAATGGCGCGACCCAGCGCATGCACATTTTCGCGACTTTGATTTCGCAACTCCATAAACAGGTTGCGCACATCTAGCTCTTTTTCCTGCAGTTCGCGGGTAGCGTGGGTAAAACCTGCCACGCGGTCATTATTAATCTCGATCAGGTCGTTTAATACCTCTATTGATTTGTCGATGGTTGTCATACTGGCAGTGTTTAGTGCATTGAACATCAAACAAGTATCTTGCCAAGTTGCGCAAGCGAAAACATAAAACGCGAAAGCAGTAAGGTTTTTCTGTTGATTAAGAATGAATTCAATCTTTAGCTCTCCTCCAACCCAAACTGCTCTGCCGGCAAGCGGAGTTTCAAACTTAAGCTTATAAAGCCCGGCGAAAAACAAAACTGTTGTTAACAGTACATCCAGCCCGACATAATACAACCCTGACCTCCGGTAAAAAGATCAATCATTGCCGTTGCGTTAACAATATTTACCCATTAAAATGATAAAGGAAAACCACTTCACCAGTATAAGCAGGTTTCTTTTCACCTTCAATCTCCATCGTAACACCAATAGTAGCTTTAGTAATACCGCGCAGGTTTACAATAGAAACCAACTTGGCAATCAGCCTTACTTTAGCGTTAACCAGCACGGGCTGCGCAAAGCGGATATTTTCGATACTGTAATTGATCTGCATTTTCAGATTCTGTACGTCGGCAATCTGATGCCAGAAATAAGGCAGCAACGACACTGTTAAATAGCCGTGTGCAATGGTTGCTTTAAAAGGGCTCTCGGTGGCCGCGCGTTCTTCGTCGGTATGGATCCATTGATGATCAATAGTGGCCTCGGCGAATTTGTTGATCTGGTCCTGGGTGATGGTGTGCCAGCCCGAAATTCCTATTTGCTGACCTAATAGCGCTTCAAACTCTGTATAGTTCCTTATAATGACCATTTGATTATTCTTTTTGGGTAATGTTAATTGGTGCGTAAAAATAGTAAACTGCGTGGGAATGCAAAATGTTTCAGTTGGTAGTTTAGCATTGGTTGTGAACAAACCATAGCGGGTAGTTACCCAACAATCCACTTACCTTTAGGAAGGTATGACAACAACTTAACAACAACAAAAGTGAGCATAAATGTTATTACCCCCATCAGCGGAATTTTAATCGCTGCGCTGGCAAAACGGGGATCTATTAAAGAATGCACTGCATTTAGAATAAGAATGTGCGCCAGGTAAATGCCATAACTTTTAGCCGCCATATCCAGCAATAACCTCATTAATGGCGTATTGGGATCTTTAATTACAATATTTTTAAACATGAGGAATGCGCCGGTGGTCATCATGGCAACGTTAATGGTTTCAAAACCCCAGGTGAGCGCCAGTTTGCTGATCACGGTTTCGGTATAAAGCCGGGCAATAAAGCCGTAAGTGGTAATGGAATATCCCGCAATAATAAGTATTGTGCCAACCAGATAATTCCAGCGCTTTGGGGCCATGTGGTAGCGCTTAATATAATTTGCCATCACCACATAACCTAAAAAGCCCGAAAAATAATAAAGCATGGGTGTGCGGTTCCAAAAAGTCTCGCCCCAAATTTCGGGGATTAATAAATGGATGTAAGGGATACACAACGTGACGCCCCAAAGCGCCAGGTAAAGCTCCATGCTTTTACGACTGGCCGACTGAATCCACGGCGATAAGACAGGTGCAAACAGGTAAATACCCAGCAGCATATAAACAAACCAGAGGTGACCTACCTGCGCACCATAATTGAGGGGAATATTGGCAATATTGGTAAGCGTAGTGCCCAGGTTGGCATAACCCTTCAGGTAATAATACAGTGCATAAAATACACACCACAAAACAAATGGAATTAATATACGGCTGAAACGTTTCTTAAAAAATGCCGGAACATCGGTAACCGGGAAAAGAAATAGCCCCGAGATCATCACAAACAGCGGAACGGATATAATACATATAGGGTTATACCAGCCCACCCAATAAGCGTCGATCGTGTTGGTGATCTTGCCGCCATTGCCTATAAAGTAAAATTCGCCTGCATGTGCCTGGATCACCATATAAGCAGCGATCACCCTCAGTATATCGAGGCCATAGTTACGGACGGCAGAAGTTTTAGTCATATTGATAGGATTGCCTGATTGAACGAAAATATGATTTGTGAAATCAGGGATTACTAAGATAGGAAAAGGAAATGAAAGGCTACCCCTAATTGTCATAAACGCCTCCACACAAATTTTGGATAAAGAAAATAATCGGCTACATTAGGGCCGGCTTATTACCCTGTTAACCTTTCCTTATTATGGACAGAACACTGAAGGTTTATTCGAAAACCGATCATCTTTTTGCAGAATTTATATTTAATTATGATCACCCGCGGCAGGCTACTGGGCGCTATATCCTGTACCGCCGTATTTACAATGATGACGAAGAAGATGAAAGCAAAGCGGTTTATCCTTTAATGGAAATGGAGATCTATCCGCGATACCAGCAGTTTGATACTATAGAGCAGATCAAAACTCACGATATTGGAATAGTAAAAGAATACGTAGGCCGCGAAATGCAAAACCCGCCCGAAACTTACCGTTACGTTTACCCACCCGACCCGGTGCTACAGCGTTATACAGCCGGTAATCACATGGGCTTTATCGGGATAATTGACATATGGTTTTCCTTTATCGAAAACACCAAGGAAATGAAATTTTACTCGGCCACTAACCCGAGGTTTGACTTCGAGCTATCAAGCGATAGTTTGGAGACGAATATCAGCTGCATTGCCAAAATTCCTGTTTACAGCGGTGGCGAGAGCCACGAAATTAGTACTTATGATTTGAAGCGGTTGGAGGTTTGGTATTGAGGGGACAATCGTTAAAAGAAACGGCGAATGCAGTCAGCAAGCAAAGATTGGAACAAACAATTTATGCAGAATTTCCCGATCTAAAAACGACATCGAAAAGCTAAGGGGGGGATAAGCAGAGCACACCATTTCAACTTTAGCGTTAAAATGGGGAGAGTCAGTTGTAGATTCTACTATTATAGCAAAAAATTAGGCGATATTGGCTTTTTTGAGGAAAAAGGAACGTTACTCAACCAGAAGTACAAAATTCCATTTATATATAGGCCTTATTTGGAGATTGTTCAAGGAGCGGCATCGACTGATGAAAACTAAAAATTCTTGCAACTTTTTTATGAATAGCCAAATACGATAGCCTGCGATTTCCTAAACCCGATTGCAGCGGATGCCGACCCTCGCCTAACGCCCGTGTAGTATGAACGTAAAGCGGGACTGCCCCTAATAGTTGCACAGGCAGTACTTTTCCTGATTTGTCTGATCCGGGATTTACAGAATGATTAATCTATCGCAAATTAAAAATTCCCATTCTCGAAATTATCAGATAACGCCCTTCCATCAAGTATTATCTCTTATCTCTTCATCTATCGAATCCCATAAATCCCGGCTCACACAATTAGGAAAACGATCTAAAGCCACGATACTTTATTCTATCCCCAACCACTCTACTGATCAACCCATTTCATCTAAATCAACTAATTCTCAAAACCATTTGACAATTACATAATTAGCTGTATCTTTGCAGTCCCGAAAATGCGGGGTATAATAAACGTTTAATTAATTTAATTTAAAGCAAGTGAATACGTTAAGTTACAAAACTGTCTCAGCCAACAAAAAAACCGTCAACAAACAATGGGTTGTTGTTGATGCAGAAGGCGAGATTTTGGGGCGCTTGTCTACCAAGATCGCAATGATCATTCGCGGTAAGACCAAGCCAGATTTCACCCCAAACGTAGACTGCGGTGATAACGTGATTGTTATTAATGCAGACAAGGTAAAGTTGACCGGAAACAAATTCAGCGACAAGCGCTATGTTTCTTACACTGGTTACCCAGGTGGTCAGCGTTTCATTTCTCCTAAGGAGTTAATGGCAAAACATCCAACACGCGTAATTGAAAAAGCGGTGCGTGGTATGTTACCTAAAAATCGTTTGGGCAAGGCATTGTTTGGCAATTTGCATGTGTATGCAGGCGCCGAGCACCCACATGCAGCACAAAACCCAACAACCATTTAACTTTTAATTTTAAAGGAGAAAAGAAAAAATGCCAACAACAAACACTTCGGGCAGAAGAAAAACAGCTGTTGCACGCATCTACTTACAAGATGGTAACGGCGCAATTATCGTAAACGGTAAAGATTACAAAGAGTATTTCCCAACCTTGCCTTTACAATACATCGTAACCCAATCGACAGAGGTTTCTGGTTCGACAGGTAAATATGATGTTAAGGTAAATGTTGCAGGCGGTGGCGTAAAAGGACAGGCTGAAGCCGTTCGTTTAGCTATTGCTAAAGCTATTGTTGAACTTGATGCTGAAAAGAAACCGGCATTGCGTGCTAAAGGTATCATGACACGTGACGACCGTATGGTTGAGCGTAAAAAACCAGGACGCAAGAAAGCACGTAAGAGATTCCAATTCAGCAAACGTTAATCAAAGGAGGACAACAAAATGGCAAGAACAACATATCAGGATTTACTGGATGCAGGTGTACACTTTGGTCACCTTACCCGCAAATGGGACCCGAAAATGTCACAGTACATTTTCATGGAGCGTAACGGTATCCACATTATCGATCTAAATAAAACCTTAACAAAGGTTGAAGAAGCCGCTTCGGCTATAAAACAAATTGTAAAATCGGGCCGTAAGGTATTATTCGTAGCTACAAAGAAACAAGCGAAAGATATCGTAGCCGATTATGCAAAAAGCGTGAACATGCCTTTCATCACCGAAAGATGGCTGGGTGGTATGTTAACCAACTTCGCTACTGTGCGTAAGTCGATCAAAAAGATGTCAAACATCGATAAATTGACTAAAGACGGTACTTACAGCAACCTTTCGAAAAAAGAAAGGCTGATGATTCAGCGTGAGCGTATCAAATTAGAAACTTTGCTGGGTGGTATTGCGGACTTAAACCGCTTACCTGCTGCATTGTTCCTGATCGACGTTAAGAAAGAGCACATCGCTGTTTCTGAAGCATTGAAGTTGAATATCCCAACCTTTGCAATGGTTGATACCAACTCTGATCCTTCGAACATCGATTTCCCTATCCCGGCGAATGACGACGCAACCAAATCTATCTCTTTAATTACCGGTATTATTATACAGGCAATTGTTGAGGGTTTGGACGAACGTAAACGTGAGAAAGAAGACGAAGCTGAAAAAGAAGCAGTTGCTGCAAAAGCAAAGGCTGACGCTCCGGAAGTTGCTGACCGTGCTGCAGGCGCCGATGGCAAAAGAGCACGCAGAACAGCAGTTGAAGCTGATGCTGCCGTTGAGGATGCTACGCCAACAGCCGAAACTACAGAAGAATAATTTAACATAGTTATAAGGGTTGTAGATGCGGCGAAAAGTTATCTTTGCGGCATCTATAACCCTTTTAGCATTTACACCACATTAAAAATTTAAAATACAATGTCTACAGTACAAATCTCTGCAGCCGACGTAAATAAACTGCGCCAGCAAACCGGCGCCGGTATGATGGATTGCAAAAAAGCCTTAACTGAAACCAATGGCGATTTTGAAGCTGCTATTGATTTCTTAAGAAAAAAAGGCGCTAAAGTAGCCGCCAGCCGTCAGGATCGTGAAAGCAACGAAGGTGTTGTTATAGCGCGTTCATCTGCTGATGGTAAATTCGGTGTAATTATCGAATTGAACTGCGAAACCGACTTCGTGGCTAAGAACGCTGAGTTCGTGGCTTTCGGCAACCAGATTGCTAATGCTGCTGTTGAAGCTAAACCTGCTTCATTAGAAGAGCTGAACGCACTGGCTATTGATACTGAAACCGGCCGGGCTGCTATCAGCGACGTGATCATTGAGAAAACCGGCAAGATTGGCGAAAAGATCGGTGTATCTAAATATACTACTGTTGAAGGCGAAAAAGTTATCGCTTACATCCACGGCAACTTCCGTTTAGGTGTATTGGTTGGCCTGAGCGCAAACGTTGACGGTGCCGACGAAGCAGGTAAAGACGTTGCAATGCAGATTGCAGCTATGAATCCTGTTGCTATTGATAAAGACGGCGTTGATGCTTCTACAATTGAGCGTGAGCTTGAAATTGCAAAAGATCAGATCCGTGCAGAAGGCAAACCGGAAGAAATGGTTGAAAAGATTGCTGCCGGCAAGCTGAACAAATTCTACAAAGACTCAACCCTGTTAAACCAGGAGTTTGTAAAAGATTCGTCTAAAAACGTTGCCCAGTTCCTGAGCAGCGTCGACAAAGGCCTTACAGTTACCGCCTTTAAGCGAGTTGCTTTAGGAGCTTAAATATTTGATCCCCCTCGAATTATCGAGGGGGATTTTTTTTGCAATAATGTTCCTTCCGTAGAGACACAATACTTTGTGTCTTTAATCGGTACTGCAAAAAAGACGCAACGTATTGCGTCTCTACATTGAAAAATTATTTATTCTATGATAACAGCCCTGCACAACCTCCGGCTAATCTCTGATGGCCGTATTGCCCACAACAAAGTGATCCTGATTACCGGTGAACAAATTGTAGCTATTACCGATGAAAGTGCCATGCCCGAAGGCGTTGAAAAAATTGACCTCGGCGGCGCATACGTAGCGCCGGGCTTGCTCGATTTGCAGATCTATGGCAGCGGCGGCAAGTTATTTGCCGGAACCCCGGTTGTTGAGGCGCTGGAGCGTATGGAGAACGATTTACTAGCCCAGGGTACAACAGGCTTCTTCGCCACCATTGGCACTAACGAGCCCGCTATATTTGAACAGGGAATAGTAGCTGCCAAAGAATACCGCAAGCGCGCCAAAGGAAATTATTTAGGATTGCACTTTGAAGGGCCTTACCTAAACGTTGCCAAGCGCGGCGCACATCCGGCTAAATTCATCAAAAAAGGCACGCTGGAAGAGGTGAAAAAATGGGTGGAGATGGCCGAAGGTGAATTGAAAATGATGACCATTGCCCCGGAGTTGCAGGATCAGAAGGTAATAGATTACCTGCATGAGCAAGGCGTTATTATCTCTTCGGGCCATAGCAACGCTACCTATGAGGAAGGGAAATTTTTTTTAAATAAACCTGTACCGGCGGTAACACACCTGTTTAACGCCATGCCGCAAATGCATCACCGGGAACCTGGTTACATTCCTGCAATCTTCGAGGAACGCCCTTATGCCAGTATAGTGGCCGATGGTATCCACGTTGATTTTGCTATGGTGCGCCTGGCCAAACGTGAACTGGGCGACAAACTATTTTTAATAACCGATGCCGTTACCGTTACCGACGAAGGCGTTTACCAGCACCAGTTTACCGGCGACCGTTACGTAATGCCCGACGGCACCTTATCGGGTTCAAGTTTGAGTATGTTGAAGGCCGTTCAAAACTGCGTAGAAAAGGTGGGTATTGAACTGGCCGAAGCAGTTAATATGGCGTCGCTATATCCCGCACAACTGGCAAAAATGCCGCACAAAGGCAGAATTGCCGCTGGCTGCGCTGCTGATCTGATCATTTTTAATGATAAATATGAAACGCTGGGAACAGTTTTTAAAGGTGAGCTGACCCGCGCGAATGGCACAAATTAGCGCTTATTTCTTTATAAAATTTTAACGTTGATTATATTTCCATATTTTTGACAAATTTAACTACCTCTGATGGCGTATAAAAGGATCCTCCTTAAACTTAGCGGCGAATCGCTCATGGGCGACAAGCAATACGGAATTGATAATAACCAGGTTTTACAGTATGCAAAAGACGTAAAGGCCGTTCATGACCAGGGCGTCGAGATTGCAATTGTAGTTGGCGGTGGCAATATTTTCAGGGGCTTAAGTGCCGAAAAATCGGGCATGGAACGTGCACAGGCCGATTATATGGGCATGCTTGCAACGGTTATTAACTGTATGGCTATGCAAAACGCACTCGAAAGCATAGGGGTACAAACCCGTTTGCAGAGCGCTATCAAGATGGAGCAGATCTGCGAGCCTTATATCCGTCGCCGGGCTATGCATCATTTAGAGACAGGTAACATTGTGATCTTTGGCGCTGGTACCGGTAATCCATACTTTACTACAGATACCGCAGCATCGCTTCGCGCTATAGAAATAAAGGCCGACGTGGTTTTGAAAGGAACCCGCGTAGATGGTATTTACACCGCCGACCCGGAGAAAGACCCAACCGCTACCCGTTACGACGAAATCTCTTTCCAGGAAGTGTACGATAAAGGCCTTAACGTAATGGATATGACGGCTATTACTCTTTGCCAGGAAAACAACCTGCCAATCATTGTATTTGACATGAACAAGCCCGGCAACTTTATGAAAATTGCTAATGGTGAGCACATCGGCACACTGGTGAAGTAGGTTTTTTGTTTGGAAGTTAGAAAGGCTGTAAAGTAAGTAAGAAAGTGTATATAATGCATGATTTTTTCTTCAGCAAAATTTTGCTGATCTCCAGGCCCTAACTTCTATTCTCAATCTTTTTACTATTTTTGCCTGCAAAACCGACCAAAAATGAGCGAACTCATTAAAAAACAAGTTACTGAAGCCAAAGCGCACATGGAAAGAGCCATTGAACATTGCGATGGCGAATTGCAAAAAATACGTGCCGGCAAGGCTAACCCGGCCATGCTGGATGATATAGTTGTTGAATATTACGGAACGCCAACCCCGCTTAGCCAGGTGGGTAGCGTTAACACGCCCGATGCGCGTACCATTGTTGTGCAGCCATGGGAAAAATCGCTTTTAGCTCCCATCGAGAAGGCTATCAAAGAAGCCAACCTCGGTGTTAATCCGCAAAACGATGGTGTTATTATCCGCATCAATGTACCGCCGCTTACCGAAGAGCGCCGTCGTGACCTGGTAAAAAAAGTTAGGGCTGAAGCCGAAACCGGTAAAGTTGCTGTGCGTAACATCCGTAAGGATGCTAACGAGAAGATCAGGAAATTAAAATCGGAAGGCGTTTCGGAAGACGAAATGAAGACCGGTGAAGGTGAAGTTCAGAAATTGACCGACGGTTTTATTGCCAAAGTTGACCAGCTTGCTGAAGCGAAAGAAAAAGACGTAATGACCGTGTGAGTTTGCTCACCGCATAAACATTCCGAAAGCCATCCTGCGTTCAGGATGGCTTTTTTGTTAAACTTCGTCTTTCTTCCCTCGTCATCCCCAACGTGGTAATAACAGGTCTTTGCCGTTAATGAATTAACGTCAAGGTATTCCAACTATATATTCTGATAAACTTTGCCATTGCGGGTAACGAAGCAATCTCGTCTTTACTACTAACGCCGATAAGTTGGCGTCAATGCGCTTTAATAATGTCGCTCGTCTAAGATTTTTCGCTACGCTCAAGAAAGTAGTTCTCGCTAGAAATGGCAAAGCGGGCTTTTCTATAATTGACCGTACATCGCCACAATGTAAAATTCCCTCAATCAGGCTGATACCGGCGCGCCTTACCTTATTTTTGCCGGAAATTGTTTAAAAACGAATGAAGATTCTACTATCATATTTATCAAAACACCGCTGGGTGGTGGCGCTGGCGCTGGTTCTTGCGGCTATCAATATCGGCTTTTCGTTGTGCGACCCGCTGATCACCCGGTACATCGTAGATTTGTACATGGTGCCTAAAGACACCACCAAAATTTTAACCTATTCAGAACGGTTAAACGGCTCGCTGGGATTGGTTGGTTTAGCCATTGGCGCGGCAATGGTATCACGTATAGCCAAAAACTTCCAGGATTATTTTACCAACATTATCACACAAAAGGTGGGCGCAGAAATGTATGCCGATGGTCTGAAGCACTCGCTCGAACTGCCATACCAGGTATTTGAAGACCAGCGAAGCGGTGAGACCTTGGGCATCTTACAAAAAGTACGTCTCGACTGTGAGAAGTTCATTACTTCGTTCATCAGCATTTTATTTGTGAGCCTGGTAGGGATGATATTCGTGATTGTTTACTCGCTGAAAGTGAACTACATGGTAACGGTGGTGTATTTTGCCGCAATCCCGGTAATTATGCTGGTAAGTATGGCGTTGAGCAAGCGGATAAAAAACATTCAGAAAAAGATTGTTTCGCAAACCACGGCGCTTGCCGGCTCAACTACAGAATCGTTAAGAAATATTGAACTGGTTAAAAGTTTGGGCCTTGCCAAACAGGAAATTGAACGGCTGAATAAAACCACCTATCAGATTCTCGACCTGGAATTAAAAAAGGTTAAATACGTACGCAGTATGAGCTTTGTGCAGGGAACTGTGGTAAACCTGGTGCGCAGCATAATGGTGGTGGTACTTTTAATGCTGATATTTAAAGGCAGCCTGTCGCCGGGTAGCTATTTCATGTTCCTGTTTTACTCATTCTTCCTGTTCAACCCGTTACAGGAGCTGGGTAACGTTATCCAGTCGTGGCGTGAGGCAGAGGTTTCTCTTGGAAATTTCGACGGCATATTAAGCACCCCTATTGATGCCAAACCCGAAAAACCGGTATTACTCGAGAAAGTTAGCACGCTTACTTTCGACAATGTTACCTTCAGGCATTTAACGGCTAACCGCAATGCCTTAAACAACATTAGCTTTGAAGTGAACAGCGGTGAGACGATAGCTTTTGTCGGTCCGTCGGGGTCTGGTAAAACTACGCTGGTTAAATTACTGGTGGGGCTTTATCAACCAATGGAAGGTGATATACTTTACAATAACGTTTTAAGCAAAGAGATTGACCTTGACCAGTTGCGTGAAAAAATAGGGTTTGTAACACAGGATACGCAATTGTTCTCGGGCACCATTCGTGAGAATCTGCAATTTGTTCGTCCGGGGGCTACAGATGAAGAGTGTATGGACGTATTGCAGCGCGCTGCATGTCAAACCCTGCTGGCCCGCGCAGACAAAGGCCTGAGCACTGTTATTGGCGAGGGAGGCGTAAAAGTATCGGGTGGTGAGAAACAGCGTTTGTCAATAGCGCGTGCTTTACTTCGCCGTCCGGATATTTTGGTGTTTGATGAGGCTACTTCCTCATTAGATTCTATTACCGAAGAAGAAATTACCGAAACCATCCGCAATGTATCGGAGGTGGAGAACCATATTACCATACTAATCGCTCACCGCTTATCAACCATTATGCATGCCGATAAGATCTATGTGCTAGAGAAAGGGCACATTATTGAAGCCGGTAAGCACTTTGATCTGTTGGCACAAAAAGGCTTATATTACGCGATGTGGAGGCAGCAAATTGGTGAGAAGGTTACTGTAGAGGCATAACATTCTAATTCTTCCGTTGTCATTTCGAGCGAGAGCGAGAAATCTTATAAAAGCGGCATTAACACTAATACATTGGCGCCAATGTATTGTCTGTGTGCAAAGACGTATAGAATTTCTCGCTCGTTCCTCACATCGAAATACAAATTTGAAATAAGCCGCGGGCCGTGTCTATGAGCCTTGTGGTGAAGATAGCCCATAGAGTCAGCTAAGCTACTTTTTAACCCGGGCTAACTCTTCCTTATAATCCTTTTCCCAAAACGCAATTGCCTTCTTTTCGGCGGCTATAGCTTTTGATTTTTCACCGGCAGATCTATACCACTCGGACATGGTTTGATATTGTTTCGCAATTTCAACAGCGGGTAAATTGGGATACATGTCAATTTTGGCCTGATAACATTCCGCGCCTAACAGGTAAATCTCTTTAGGCGGTGTCAGATGTTGTGCATCGTCTTGAATATCAAAGATGATACCTCTGTAAGCATCATAAGGAAACGCAGATGTCATAGCCCGCCTGCCAAAGGTATTGGCCTTTTTGGGATCAATTAAAAGCAATGCTTCAAAAGTATATTGCCCAACATATGGAGCATATTTCAACCGGGGTTCCTTTTTTACCATCTCATCAATCACCATTAAGGTAGAATCGGGGAAGCCAAGATAGTTCCGTCCGCTAAACTTGGGTTGAAAGCGATCAACTTTAGCAATTACGGTATAATCTAAACTATCCAGATATTTAGTACTCGCTCTTTTCAATAAATCGCCTTTTATATCCCAGGTATTGTCCAATACCTTCTCTAAAACTGTATCGATTTTAGCAGGGTGCCCAAACCAGGTTATCTGAGCCTGGCCATTTACTACAAAAGCCGTTGGAATAGAATTTAAACCATAAGCCTTGAGCCAATCATTGTTGGTATAGCTAGTATCCTCCGTAGCCACGGCAAAATCCATTTTTTCGCCCCTGTACACCAACAAATGTCTTAACCTGTTGCAAGGTTTTAGGGAAATTTGCGTGCGGTTCCCATATGTCAATAGCCAAAAAGGTAATCTTTCCTCTGTACTTTCGTGCTAACTCAGAAAGATGAGGCATCGCTCTCATACACGGCCCGCACCAGGTAGCCCAAAACTCCACCACATACACCTTGCCTTGTTCGAAACGTGTTACCGGCTGGCCTTTTATCCACTCTTTTACACGTAATGGCGGGGCCGGGGACCCTATATTGCAACTAGTGGAGGTATCCGGTTTTATACTGTCAATCGGTTGAACAGTTGTATCCTTTGTCAAAGCAGCCGCATTTGCAATTGATGTATCATTTTGTGCGCGGGCGGCAGCGGCCATTATGCAAAACAGCAGCACTAACAAAGTTTTTGATTTCATGAAGTGACGGTTTACGAAATACAAGAGCTTCTATTAGTGAAGATAAGAATTAAATGCAGAAAAATGCAGGAGCGGAGTTCTTCACCTTTTATTGATAAGGTAGTGTTAGTTAATTTTACCTAACCTCTTATTGTTATTGCCTGATCAACTAACATTAACCCGCTTATAATCTGTAATATTCAAATACTCATCACAAAAGTTGTACTCATGTTCCTGGTTGGAGCATACAATGGTTAGGCGGCCAGCAGAAAACTGCTGTATTAACCCTAAGTACCAATCTACGCCTTGAGTATCTAGATTGGAGGTTGGCTCGTCGAGCATCAGCATGGGGGTATCAGAACAGAAAGCCAGCGCCAGTTTGAGGCGTTGTTTCATGCCCGATGAAAAATAGCGGATCAGTTTATTTTTATTGGTCTGCATAGCCAGCAGGTCAATCACCGCTGCCTTATCGATACCATTTTTATAGGGCTTGAGTTTAAAGTGAAAGTCGATCACCTCGCTTAACGTAAACTCTTCTATCAACTCCAGGTATGGCGCAGCCAAACTAAGGTATTTGTACACCTCGCTTACTTCAATCGCCGCCTCGCCATCAAAATATTTGAGCTCACCGACAGACGGCGCCAGGCTGCCGTTGAGCACCTGCAAAAGCGTAGATTTTCCGGAGCCATTCGGGCCAAGAATGGCATACGACCTGTTATTAGTAAAGGTATAATCAACCCCCTTAAAGATCCATTCACGGTTAAAACGCCGGCCTATGTTTTGGAGGGAGATAGAGTAGTTCATGGTTTATAGTTTATTGTTCACAGCCGAATAATTTGGCTTAGGTTAGCAAACAGCCTTTTACAGCTACTATGCACCATGAACCATCAACTATGAACTAATTACGAATTCCCAAACCCTTTCATGATACCGCGTTGCGAGTTCTGCACAAAGTTGATAATCTCGTCGCGTTCTATAGTGGGATTGAATTCAGCTTCGATAATATCGAGCGCTTTAGTGATGTTGTATTTTTTCAGGAAAATGATGCGGTAAATTTCCTGGATCTCATTAATGGTGGTTGCCGAAAATCCGCGGCGGCGCAGGCCAACAGAGTTGATCCCGATGTACGACAATGGTTCGCGACCAGCCTTGGTAAAAGGCGGCACGTCTTTGCGTACCAGCGAACCGCCGGAGATCATGCTATGCGCACCGATCTCCACAAACTGGTGTACTGCTGATGTTCCGCCAATGAAGGCATAATCATATACGTTGATGTGACCGGCCAACTGTACCGAGTTGGCAATAATCACGTTGTCGCCAATCACACAATCGTGCGCTACGTGTACGTAAGCCATCAGCAGGCAATTGCTGCCTATAGTGGTGGTGTTTTTATCGAGGGCGGTGCCCCGGTTAAGGGTTACGCATTCGCGGATAACGGTGTTATCGCCTATGGAAACTGTGCTTTGCTCGCCTTTATATTTCAGATCCTGCGGCGGTGCCGAAACCACAGCCCCCGGGAAAATACGGCAGTTCTTACCAATCCGGGCGCCATCCATAATGGTGCTGTTTGAGCCTACCCAGGTGCCTTCGCCAATTTCAACATCCTTATGGATAGTTACAAACGGCTCAATTACCACGTTGTCGGCAATACGTGCCTGCGGGTGTATGTATGCTAAAGGCTGGATCATGCTTGTTCAGTTTCTTGTTTTTTTACTATTTGCGCCATTAATTCGGCCTCTACCACTACCTTGTCGCCAACCATACCAATGCCTTTCATTTGGGCAATACCGCGCCTTATAGGGGCTATCAGGTTACAATGGAATATCACCGTATCACCTGGTACAACAGGCAGTTTAAACCTTGCATTCTCTATTTTAAGAAACAAGGTAATATAATTTTGCGGATCGGGCACGGTGTTCAGCACCAGTATTCCGCCGGTTTGCGCCATAGCCTCAATTTGCAATACCCCCGGAAACAGCGGAGCGCCCGGAAAATGACCGTTAAACAATTGCTCATTCATGGTCACGTTTTTTAATCCTACTACATGGCTCTTGGTCAACTCCAGGATCTTGTCGATCATCAGGAGCGGATACCGGTGTGGCAGAATTTTCATTATCTCAACGGTATCATATACCGGTTTAGCGTTCGGGTCGTAAATTTTTATGTGCTTGCGGCTGCGCTCTTTTTTAATTAAAGCCTTTATCTTTTTGGCAAAGGCCACGTTTGCAGCATGGCCCGGCCTTGCCGCCATGATGTGTCCACGCAGCGGAACACCTACCAGCGCCAAATCGCCTATCATATCCAGCAGCTTGTGGCGTGCCGGTTCATTCTGATGGCGAAGTTCAATATTATTCAGAATGCCCTGCGGAGCAACTTTAATGTCTTTACGGTTGAATATTTTGGCCAGATGAGCTAGCTCTGCTTCGTCAACCTCTTTATCAACCACTACGATGGCGTTGTTCAGATCGCCCCCTTTGATGAGGTCGTGCTGCAGCAGCATTTCCAGCTCATGAAGGAAACAGAACGTACGGCACGATGCAATCTCTTTATTAAATTCTGAAATGGTAGAGATACTGGCATGCTGGCTGCCCAATACCTGCGAGTTATAATCAACCATGCAGGTAAAACGGTAATCATCCAAAGGCATAGCCACCATTTCCACCTTGCGGTCTGGCTCTGAATAATGAATGTTGTAAGGAATATGGTAATATTCGCGGTCGGCTTCCTGCTCAACCAGGCCCATGTCTTTAATAGCGTCAACAAACTGAATGGAACTGCCGTCCATGATCGGTGTTTCGGGTCCGTCCATATCAATCAGCACATTATCAACCTCCAAACCTACCAATGCTGCCAGAACGTGCTCTATCGTGCTAACGCTGGCACCGTTTTGAGAGATGGTAGTGCCGCGTGAGGTATCGGTAACATTATCACAGTCGGCGTCTATAACCGGCTGACCGTCAATATCAACCCTTCTGAACTTATAGCCGTGATTCTCAGGAGCAGGATTAAACGTCATGGTAACGCTTTGCCCGGTATGTAAACCAGTACCCGAAACCGAAACCGGCGCTTTAATAGTTTTTTGTTTTACGTTCATTGTATTAGTCATTAGTCACTCGCCATTAGTCATTGGTGTTAGCAGCGATTGACTACTAATGACCAATGACTATTGACTAATGACCTTTTTTCAATTCTGTAATTATCTTTTCAAGTTCGTTTACTTTTTTCTCCAGTTCGGGCAGGCGGTTAAATACAATCTGTGACCGCATATGATTGGCGTACGGCTGTGCCGGCGAGCCCATCCATTTTTTTCCCTCCTCGGTTAACGATCTGCTTACGCCCGATTGCGCCTGCACCTGCGTACCTTTTGCAATGCTGATATGCCCTACAATACCCACCTGACCGCCTATAATGCTGTTCTCACCCACCTTCGAGCTGCCTGAGATGCCGGTTTGTGCAGCAACTACGGTATTGTTCATGATCTCCACATTATGCGCCACCTGGATCAGGTTGTCGAGCTTTACGCCCTTGCGGATAATGGTTGAACCCATGGTGGCCCTGTCGATAGTGGTGTTTGAGCCGATCTCCACATCGTCTTCAATAATCACATTGCCTATCTGCGCTATTTTGCTGTAGGTGCCATCGCCAACCGGCGCAAAACCAAAGCCATCGGCCCCGATAATGGTACCCGAATGGATAATGACGTTCTTCCCTATTTTACAGTCGAAATAAACCTTTACGCCCGAAAACAGGGTGACATTTTCGGCCAGTTCCACGTCATCGGCAATATAGGTTTGCGGGTAGATCTTACAGTTATTGCCTATTTTAACATTCGGGCCGATGTAGGCAAAGGCGCCGATGTAAACATTCTCGCCTATCGTTGCCGAGGGGTGTATAAAGCTGGGCTGCTCGATGCCTGTTTTATCAAGCTTCAGCTTGTTGTACAAATCAAGGAGCATGGTAATGGCCATATAGGCATTCTCCACGCGGATGAGCGTAGCGCCAACTGGTTCGGCAAGAACCTGGTCGTTATTAATGATAACGATAGAGGCCCCGGTAGTATAGAGGTATTGCTCATATTTGGGGTTAGCCAAAAATGAGAGCGAGCCTATTGCAGCTTCCTCAATTTTACCCAGTTGATTTACCTGCACCGAGGGGTCGCCTTCAACTGTTCCTTTAAGTATTGCAGCTAACTGCTCTGCGGTAAATTGCATCGGGCAAATTTAATGTTAATTGTTCAGAAAATATAGTTGATTACGTGAGTGGTTGATTGAGTTGAATAAGTTAGATCCGGTTGATTGAGTTGCAGCAATAACTTAATCAATCCGTCTCTCAATCAACTTACTCAACCCCACTACTTATTTAGCTTCTTTTTATAGCATAATACATGCTTTTCTACCGTTTTGGCTAATGCTTCAAGGTTGGAATTATCGCTGGCGGCCGTAATATCCTTTATCGATCCGTTCTTCATCAGGATACAGATATTACCATCGCCAGAGCGGTAGGCCTTATTCCGTATAGTTTCGGTGAATACAAAATACGATGCTTCGTGTTCGCTGATGCCGTATTTCTTCATGGCCTTTTTTGTCAGCTTATCCACCAGTTCCGGGTCGGGAGCTTCGTTGGTGATATCGACTTTGTAGAGCTTGCGCTGTACCAGGTCGCGGCATAATTTTGATAACACAAAATCATTATGCGTGGCCCATACCTTTACCGCTGCCATAATATCGGTATCGTCAAGGCCGGCAAAGGTTTCGAGGTAATGGTCCTCGGTCATAAATTCTTCGCGACTCACCGGTTTTTTCAGGAATTTGCTTAACGCCGGTGTAGTGAACATTTCCTCTCCCGCCAGCGCCAGCTCGCGGCTGCGCTTTAAGATCTTCACCAATAATTGCTCGGCAGCAATAACGGTTTTATGAAGGTAAACCTGCCAGTACATTAACCGGCGGGCAATCAGGAATTTTTCGATGGAATAAATGCCTTTTTCCTCTACTACAATCTCATCATTCTTTACGTTCAGCATCTTGATGATGCGGTCGGAACTAATCACACCTTCTGATACGCCGGTAAAAAAGCTGTCGCGGTTCAGGTAATCCATCCGGTCCATATCGAGTTGGCTTGATACCAGCTGATGCAGAAAACGGCGCGGATATTTATCTTCAAAGATCTGGATAGCCATATCCAGCCTGCCATCAAATTGCTTGTTTAGCCGCTGCATGATCATTGTTGAAATATCCTCGTGCGAGATATGCTCTACAATAGTCTCTTCCAGTGCGTGTGAAAACGGACCGTGACCGATATCGTGCAGCAGAATGGCTATCGTAACCGCTTCTTCTTCTTGTGCGCTAATTTCATGGTCTTTATTGCGCAGTGTTTCGATGGCCATACCCATTAAGTGCATGGCGCCAAGCGCGTGATGAAAGCGGGTATGTAAAGCACCGGGATATACCAGGTGCGTCATACCAACCTGTTTAATATAGCGCAAGCGCTGAAAATAGGGGTGCTCTATCAGGTCGAAGATCAGCTCTGTAGGGATGCTGATAAACCCGTAAACGGGATCGTTTATTATTTTCTTTTTATTCAATGTAGTAATAGCTGTGCAAAAATGTTAAATAAAGGTAAAAGGCGGGTCTTTTAATTGTTAATTTTTGTTAATCTCTTTAATAATCAACAACAAAACCCGTGCTTTGAGGTTTATTTATGTCTGAACGGGATTTTTCGCATTTGGGAGTCTTCAGAATAATATAAATAATGCTATAGTAATATCTACATGCTACATCTGATAATCCTTAAATTGACGTAATTTCGGTCCCACATCTACTTAAATATAATTACCATGCAGGATACAGCCATACTTTGGGCCGACGACGAAATTGACCTATTAAAACCACATATACTTTTTTTAACCGAAAAGGGCTATAAAGTAACCACCGTTACCAATGGTTACGATGCAGTAGATTCATTTAAAAACAACCACTTCGACCTTGTTTTTTTAGACGAGAACATGCCGGGCCTTACCGGGCTGGAAACCTTGCAGCAGATAAAGAATATTAACAATGATATTCCTATTGTGCTCATTACGAAGAACGAGGAAGAGTACCTGATGGAAGATGCTATCGGCTCCAAAATTGATGATTACCTCATTAAACCGGTTAATCCTAAACAGATTCAGCTTACCATCAAAAAGCTTACCGAGAACAAACGCCTGGTTACCGAAAAGACCACGATGGCCTATCAGCAAGATTTCCGGAACCTGGGTATGACGCTGAACGATAACCTGAGCTACCAGGAATGGGTGGACGTTTATAAAAAACTCATCTATTGGGAGCTTGAGCTGGAAAGCCTGGAAGACGCAGGCATGCACGAGATCCTGACACTTCAAAAAGCCGAGGCCAATGTGCAGTTCTGCAAATTTGTAGAACGCAATTATTTAAAATGGCTGAAAGAGCCGGAGAATGCCCCGATCAATTCGTCGCAACTAATGAAAAAGAAAGTGTTCCCAATGCTTGATGGTAAGGGACCGGTGTTTTTTATATTGATTGATAACCTGCGTTATGATCAGTTCAAGATCATTAACCCTTTACTCACCGAATATTTCCGGCTGGAGGAAGAAGATAATTATTACAGCATATTGCCAACCGCTACGCAATACGCCCGTAACGCCATTTTTTCGGGCCTGATGCCTTTGGATATGGAAAAGCGTTTCCCCCAGATGTGGCAGAATGACGAAGACGAAGGCGGAAAAAACCTTTACGAAGGAGAGTTTTTGGCCGATCAGCTGAAGCGCGTTTTACGCCGCGACGTAAAACACTCGTACCACAAAATATTGAATATTGATGAGGGTCGTGCGCTTAATGAATCGGTAAGTAACCTGATGAATAATGAGCTGAATGTGGTGGTGTATAACTTTGTGGATATGCTGTCGCACGCCCGCACCGATATGCAGATGATCCGCGAACTGGCCAGCGATGACGCCGCTTACCGTTCATTAACCTTATCGTGGTTTGAGCACTCGCCGTTGTTCGATCTGTTGAAATTTCTGGCGCAGAAACAGGTGCGCGTGGTGATCACTACCGATCACGGTACTATCAAAGTTAAAAACCCAAGTAAAATTGTAGGCGACAGAAACACTAACACCAACCTGCGCTATAAGCAAGGTAAAAACCTCAACTTCAATCCTAAGGAGGTATTTCATATCCGCAACCCGCACGATGCCATGCTACCCAAACTGCACGTAAGCTCGAGTTTTGTGTTTGCGAAGGAAGACAGTTATTTTGTGTACCCGAACAACTATAACCACTTCGTTAATTTTTATAACGAAACGTTTCAGCATGGCGGGATATCGTTAGAAGAAATGCTGATACCTATTGCGGTTTACGGGCCGAAGTAAAAATTACTATTTTTGTCTGTTCACCCCCCCCGCGTCATTGCGAGGTACGAAGCAATCTCTACACAGGACATTTACAACATGTATAGTTCAGAGATTGCTTCGTACCTTGCAATGACAAGATTTTTTGACGTCAATTAAAAATGGAAGACATAGAAATCCCACAGTGGCAAATTGATCTTGTGACAGAACGAATTAATAAGACTAAGGAAAACCCCGCGCTTCTTTTAAATTGGGAAGAGGTCCAACATCTGTTGGAAGTAAGACACCAATAATAAAAAGCCTTTGGGCAATGAGTAATACAATGCAACTAACCGCTACTTCCCTTTACCAACTCCCATCCATCGCCACCGAAATCATCAAATTCGCCGGCAATAACCGTATCTTTTTATTTTATGGCGATATGGGCGCCGGTAAAACTACGCTCATTAAATCGTTATGTGAAGGCTTGGGCGTTACGGAGGCAGTTACCAGCCCCACGTTCTCTATTGTTAATGAATATATTGGCGCGAATAAAAAGATCTATCATTTCGATTTTTACCGCCTGAAGAACCAGACCGAAGCACTGGATATGGGCTATGAAGAATACTTTTACTCGGATGCTTATTGCTTTATCGAGTGGCCGGAAAAAATCCCGGGACTACTGCCTGATCATTACGTGAGTATTGAAATAAAGGCGCTTGCCGATAATTTAAGGGAGATAACTATTGAGCAAATATAATTTCAATTCAACTGTTTTTTACTTAACTTCATCATCCAGAAAAATAATAGAATGAGTTCAGGGAAATACAGTGGTTTTTCGGACATCGCGAAACAAGCTATGATGCAGCCCCAGGAATCGATGCTGGAGGTAAAGAACAAAAAGAACAAATTATATATAGGTATTCCCAAAGAAGTCTCGTTCCAGGAAAACCGGATTCCTCTAACCCCGCTATCAGTTGCCTTGCTGGTGAATAACGGCCATGATATAATGCTGGAAAGCAACGCCGGGCAAGCCGCCAATTTCTCTGACAAAGACTATGCCGACCAGGGCGCACAGATAGTTTACGACACTAAAAAGGTTTATGAAGCCGACATCATCATCAAGATAGCTCCGCCGACTTTGGCCGAGGTTGAACTGATGAAACCCGGACAAACGCTGATCTCGGCCCTTCAATTATCAACCCTGAAAGCGGATACCATTAATGCACTCATCAATAAAAAAGTTACCGCTCTTTGTTTTGAGCATTTGCGCGATGAAGGCGGCTCATTAAGTGTGGTGCGCGCCATGAGCGAGATTGTTGGTGCTACCTCCATTCTGATAGCAGGCGAATATTTAAGCAATATTTTTGATGGGAAAGGCCTGATGCTTGGCGGTATAACCGGCGTACCCCCAACTGAAATTGTGATATTGGGCGCTGGTACCGTTGGCGAATACGCCGCGCGTACCGCCATATCACTTGGCGCCGAAGTAAAAGTTTTCGATCCGTCAATATATAAGCTGCGCAGGCTGCAAAACAACATTGGCAGCCGGGTATTTACATCAGTTGTGCAGCCTATTGTTTTGGAAAAAGCCATTACCACTTGCGATGTTGCCATCGGCGCCATGCGGGCAGAAGATGGCCGCAGTCCGTGTATCGTATCAGAGGCGACGGTAAGTCGTATGAAGCCCAACTCGGTGATCATTGATGTGAGCATTGACCAGGGCGGCTGTTTTGAAACATCGGAAGTTACAAACCACACACACCCGGTGTTCCGCAAGTATGATGTGATCCATTATTGTGTGCCTAATATTGCATCGCGGGTAGCACGCACCGCTACTTATGCGCTGACCAATATTTTTGCTCCTATATTGTTAGACATCGGCGAGCACGGCAGCCTGAAAGACCTGATCTGGGCTAAAAGCGGCATGCGCGAGGCGGTCTACATTTTTAAGGGGCAGCTCACCAACAAATACATCGGCGACCGCTTTTCTATCCCTTGCAAAGATCTCGATCTTCTTATAGTTTCTCACCGTTAGTTATATGAGGCAACCGGCACTGCTCTTATTTTTTATGAGTTTAGCCGCCACGGCAATGGCACAACAGTATAAATATATTGACAGTACGAAAGTAATGGGGCTGAACGACTATAAGGCGGCAATTAAAGCTGACCCTGATTCGCGGCTGGTAGAGATCAAACAATATATTCCCGGCATTGCGCTCGATATCCGTTACGCTACTACCAATAACTTTACGCATCACAAAATGTACACGCAGGCGCGGGCGTTTGCACGCCTGCAAGTTGTAATGGCGTTGAAGGCGGTGGAAGATGAGTTAAAAACAAAAGGACTTGGCCTGAAAATCTACGACGCCTATCGTCCTTATTCAATTACCGTTAAGTTTTACGAAGTAACGCCCGATACCAATTTTGTTGCCGACCCGCGCCGAGGGTCGAAACATAACCGGGGATGTGCTATCGATCTAAGCGTTATCGATCTGAAAACAGGTAAGGAACTGGAAATGCCTACCGGTTTCGACAGTTTTAGCCGCCGGGCTGGTGCTAATTACGCTGATTTGCCCCCACAGCAGATTGCTAACCGTGAGTTGCTTAAAACTGTAATGCAGGCGCATGGTTTCCACGTAATTTCGACAGAATGGTGGCATTATGATTTTAACGGATGGCAAAAGTATCCCCTGCTTGATATCCCCTTCGCAGCAATTTGATAACGATAAATTAAAAACCCAGCCCAAACATTTTTTGCGCTCGGCAATTTGATATGTAGATAAATATACGCAAATCCATTTTTTTATCGTACAATGGCATTTAATCACAGCATGAAGCGTTTCAGCAGGGCATATTTAAAAGAATGGTGGAAGATCATATCAGCAACCTTTATGGGTTTCATCAGTGACAATGGGCTTAAATTAAGCGCATCACTGGCGTACTACACCATTTTTTCAATTGCGCCGCTTTTATTTCTTATCATATCCATAGCGGGACTTGTTTACGGGCACGATGCAGCATCAGACAGGCTTTACCCGCAAATTTCACATTATGTAGGCTCACAAGCGGCTGTGCAGATCCAGGATATTTTAAAAAACCTGCAATTATCCGGCAAATCGCACGTGGCCGTGGTAATTGGTATTATTACACTATTGATAGGCGCCAGCAGTATTTTTATAGAAATTCAGGACTCCTTAAATATAATTTGGCGGGTTAAGGCCAAGCCGAAAAAGGGCTGGCTTCAACTCATTAAAAATCGTTTCGTATCGTTTTCGCTTATCGTCAGTCTTGGTTTTTTGCTGCTTGCTTCGCTCATCATCGGCATAATTATGAGTGCCATCAGCGGATGGGTAACGCATTTTTTGCCAGTGTTGACCACTCTTTTGATCAATTTGGTAAACCTCGCCATCAACCTGATCATCATCACGGTTTTGTTCGGTATTATATTTAAGGTGCTGCCCGATGTGAAGATCAGATGGAGGGATGTGCGGTCGGGCGCGTTTTTTACAGCTATATTATTCGTTTTAGGCCAATACCTGATCAGCGTATATATACAATACACCGCTAAAAGTTCGGCCTATGGCGCTGCCGGTTCTATATTGGTAATATTGGTGTGGATCTACTATACCGCAGCCATATTATATATCGGTGCAGAATTTACACAGGTCTATGCCGAAGCCATAGGCAGCCACATTGAGCCCGCCGATTATGCCGTTCACGTACAGCAAACCGAAGTACTTAAAGAAGTTACCACCTTACCCGCTCAGAATCCGGAATTGAAAGGGACGTTAAAGGCGTTAAAGAAGGGGGATGGTTAGGTCAGTCCATGGTCCATAGACGATAGTCCATGGTAAAAAACAATCTTCTTCTATGGTCCATCGTCTATGGACTAAAACTCATCATGTATATAAGTAATCATTCTCACCATTTCGCCTCGTATGGCAGTAATTGGCTCGGTAAAGTTGTTGTTCAGGAATGAGAATGCCAACCTTTTGCCTTTTTTGGTGATGATGTAACCGCTTTGGTTATAAACGTATGACGATATAACGCTTACGGCATGGCCAGTTTTTTAGGGAGTTCATGGTAAATGGCCTGTTCCAATCGAGTATCCAGTTGGTAAATGTCGGGATAATCCATTAGCTGAGCGTCCTGAAACCAACAGGTAAGGTAAGTGATTTTTATCGGCATTGGTGTATGTAGACTGACGGTCGCGGCTTTACCTGTCAGCCGACTACGCCGAAGCAACTCGATTTTATTACCTTGGTGGTCGGCGCTTAAAAGTAATGCCGCCAGCTTATCAGCATTTTCTATACCGACATCGCCCCTGGTTAAGGCCCGCTGTTTCCGACGGAACCAGTCAGATCCATTTAGCGCTTTCAGGCTAACGTTATAGTGGCTGGAAAAAGCGAACCTGAGCGCTGAATTTTGCATGCTTTCTGGAATCAACCTGATGGTTTGGAGCTGGTCTGGCCATACCGTTTTCGCCGGCGCGTCGATAGCAAATACGCGGCTTTGCAACAGAGGAGTGGGTGTGGCGGGCCTGCCTGCCACTATTTTGAATTGGTAGGTTGTATCCGGCAGGAACAAGGACAAAGTGAAAGATGGGATATTAACCTGCAGGTAAGGCCCCGAACCTATGGCTGCCCAGCGTAGTCTTTCCATATTGATGGCAACTTTTCGGACACTCGCCTCCGGCACCTCGTAGCAATCATCCAGGTACTGCCCTTTCCATTTGTGCATCCAACGCTGCATTTCCTGGTAGGCCTGCCCTTTAGGCTGAACGGCCAATAACGTCTCGTCAATAGCCTGACGGCTTAGCGCTTGTGCCAAAACGGTTTCCAGGTGCATGTCGCCGCGTCCCGCGTCCACCTGCAGAGCCGGCAGTTCTGGATTTAGTTTTCCATAGTGCAAATGCGCCATCAAGGTCAGCATGGCATCGGTCAGCATGAGCTCAAAACGGGCCTGCCGCTCCGCGCTGATCTTGCCTGGCAGCTCTACGATATCGTGTAAAACACCGTAGGTCAATTCATCAGGGTGATAGTCGGCATGCGAAAGACCATATTGTAAGACACAATCCAACAGCATCATGGCTTGCCAGGCATGCCCGGTCTCGTCTTTTTCACTGATCAGCCATACTGGTTTGAAATCCCGGCGGCCATAAAACCTTTTAACGGACCGGGGAAAGTACAAGGGCAGCTTCTTTTTTGCTTGCAATTGCGCCTTTATCTGGCCGGCCAGCGCGGTGTCAGGCTGCAGGGCCAGCGCAGGTCTGCAGTCTAACAATGAAAGGAGCAGGCAAAATGAAACCGACCAGCAGGCCAGCCTCATCCAATAGTATGCTGTGTTCATCTTTGGGTTTTTATGACAAAGGACAGGCAAATTTAGGCGTAGCTCAATGACCAGCGTCAGCGACCAAAGTGCGGGTGGTCATTTTTTGCCGTGTGGCGCGGTACTAAACTTGCTGAATGAAAAAGACAAGTATCAAACATTTGACATTCGCACATCAGGCCTGCCTGCGGGGGCTGGAATTTTATGAAATAGAGCTCCGTTTTTTGCAGGAAAGGCTCCAAGAGATCGCCGCCGATAATACCGGGCACGAGGTGTCGGAGCGGATAGAGCATTTTCAGAATCAACTGATCATTCACGGTGACCAGATCGATCAACTGAAACATCGTATCCACGTAAACCTGGACGAGGTCGCTGACGAGTTGCAGCATTCCGAAAACTTTATCCAGCAGGCTACCGTTGATGCAGCCAACCAGATCGGCGCTGACTATGAGCAGGAAGAGCAGCTATTTAAAGCACTTCGGCAGGAGTTCAACCGTTTTGCAGCAGAATGGATGTAGCCATGAAAGCTATTGCTTATATGACCGCAACAGAGGCTGTTCAATTGGTTCAGTCTGGTAACCGGGTGTTCATCCACGGCAGTGCCGCTACGCCCACTTACCTGGTAGCGGCACTCCAGGACCGCTGGCAGGAACTGCAAAATGTGGAGCTCGTGAGTATTACCACGCTCGGCCAGGTCAATTTTGATCGGCAGGAGCACCGAGGCAGTTTCTTTTTTAACTCGCTATTTGTTTCCGCTACAACGCGCAATGTCGCGAACAGTGAACACGGGGATTATGTGCCCATCTTTCTGAGCCAGATCCCGGCTTTATTTCGAAAAAAGGTACTGCCGATTGATGTGGCGCTAATCCAGGTCTCCCCGCCCGACAGCCATGGTTATTGCTCGCTGGGTACTTCGGTCGATATTGCACTTGCCGCGGTGGAAACTGCTAAATATGTGATCGCACAGGTAAACCCCTTAATGCCCAGGACACATGGTGAAGGCTTTGTGCATACCAGCCGGCTGAACGCCATGGTGTGGCAACAGGCGGAGCTGCCTGAAATGGATTACGCCAGCGGCGCAGACCCAGTTACGGAAAAGATCGGGAAAAATATCGCCGGACTCATTGAGGATGGTGCGACCCTGCAACTGGGTATCGGCGGCATTCCCGACCAGGTACTGAAAAACCTGGGCGGGCATCAGAACCTGGGATTGCATACAGAGATGTTTTCCGATGGCGTTATCCCGCTGATCGAAAAAGGGATCATTAATAACCGGTTGAAAAAGATCCACCCAGGACTATCGGTGACCGCCTTCCTGGCAGGCACCCGTAAGCTATACGATTTCGTTCATGACAACCCATCGATCGGTGTGATGGATATTGGCTATGTCAATGATACAAGTGTAATCCGCCAGAACCCTAAGGTTACGGCGATCAACAGCGCCATCGAGATCGATGTTACCGGGCAGGTTTGCGCCGATTCGATCGGCTCCTTCCAGTATTCAGGTATCGGCGGCCAGATGGACTTCATACAGGGCGCAGCCTTGTCCGACGGTGGTAAGCCAATCATCGCGCTGCCTTCACAGACCAATAAAGGCATCAGCCGTATTGTTCCTTTCTTAAAAGCCGGAGCTGGCGTGGTCACAACGCGCGGACACATCCATTGGGTGGTGACTGAATATGGCGCGGTCGATCTTTTCGGAAAGAACCTGAAACAGCGCGCGAAGGCACTGATAGCCCTGGCTCATCCCGATCATCGGGAGAAGCTGGATCGGGCCTACTTCGAACGCTTTGCCAAAGCCTGATGCCGATCACTTATCTGGGTGCGGGCCGTCATGGTCGGCGCCACGCTACTCGGCTAACTTTATGACTAAAAGCATGGCATATGGCACTTACTAAGGATATTGCTTCTTTCCTGGAACAAACCGGGCTGATCGGGCGCTTCACCGGGCGCTTCTTTTCTTCCGGGCTCAAACCGCGTTATGAATTTCGTGAATTTTTAGCCCAGTGTTATACGATAGGCTATGAATCACTACCGCTGGTTGGCCTGACGGGTTTTATTATGGGGTTGGTACTCACCATGCAGCTCCGGCCCAGCTTGGTAGAATACGGGGTGCAAGCGCAGTTGCCGGTCATGGTGGGTATCGCCATAGTGCGCGAGATCGGCCCGGTGATCACGGCGCTGATCTTTGCCGGCAAGATCGCCAGCAGCATCGGCGCCGAGTTGGGCTCGATGAAGGTGACCGAGCAGATCGACGCTATGGAGGTAAGTGGAACGAATCCGTTCAAATATTTGGTGGCTACCCGGGTATTGGCCTGCACGCTGATGCTCCCGGTGCTTACCCTGTTAGGCGACGCGATCTCTTTGACCGGCGCCTATATTGGCGTTAATATCCGGTCGGTGACCAGCTTTCGTTTGTTTTTTGACCAGGTATTCGCCAGTTTGAGCTTTGGCGATGTACTGCCTGCGGTGATCAAAACGTTCTTTTTCGGTTTTGCCGTCGGTGTCATTGGCTGTTATAAAGGTTATTTTTCCAGTAAAGGTACCAGGGGCGTGGGAAATTCTGCTAACTCTGCTGTGGTACTGGCTTCCGTGGTCATTTTTATCATCGACCTGCTGGCTGTTCAATTAACGGATCTATTGGGTTTAAATTAATAGTTATGGAACCCCGCGAATCTGTCATCGTTGTCGAGCATCTGTATAAAAGTTTTGGAGCGAATAAGGTCTTGCAGGATTTTAGCCTCACCGTTCATGCCAACGAAAATGTCGTGGTGCTGGGTAAGTCGGGCTCGGGCAAATCGGTGCTGATAAAATGTATCATCGGCTTGTTAAAGCCGGAACGCGGCCGTATCCTGGTCTTTGGGAAAGACATCCCTCAACTGGGGGAAGAAGAACTCGACGAGGTACGGGTGCGGATCGGCTTTCTTTTCCAGGGCAATGCGCTTTATGATTCGATGACCGTCCGCGAGAACCTGGAATTTCCGCTAAGGCGCCACCGGTTACAACAAACGCAGGCAGAAGTAGACCGCCTGGTGATGGAAGCGCTGGAGAACGTGGGCCTGCCGCATACCGTTGATATGATGCCGGCCGAGCTTTCCGGCGGCATGCTGAAGCGGGTAGCCCTGGCCCGGACGATGATCCTGCAACCAGACATCATTTTATATGATGAGCCAACAACGGGCCTCGACCCGGTCACCGCGCGAGAGATTGACCGGCTGATTGTTCAGTTACAACACAAATACCATACGGCCTCGATCATCATTACGCATGATATGCATTGCGTAAAAAATACCGCAGACCATGTGGCCCTGCTGCTGGATGGCCGGGTATATACGGAAGGTACCTACAGTGATCTGGAAAACTCCGCCGATCCGCAAGTCAAACAATTTTTCGAATAGTTATCATGAGCAAACAAGGCATTAATAATTTGAAATTAGGGGGATTTATCCTGGCAGGCTTATTTGTCCTGATCCTGTCGTTTTATTTTATTGGTAAGAACCAGCATCTTTTCGGTACGAAATTTAAGCTGCGCGCTCGGTTTACGAACCTCAACGGCCTGATCGAAGGAAACAATGTGCTTTATGCCGGGATCCAGGCGGGAACGGTCAGCTCGATCACGCTGGTCAATGACACCACGATAGAAGTAACGTTGCTGATCGATAAATCGGTCAGGGCGCATATCCACCGGCGGTCCATCGCCTCCATTGGTACGGAGGGCCTGATGGGCAATAAGATTGTGAATATCATGCCGGCGACCGGCAATTTTCCCCCGGTCAATGACGGTGACCTGCTTGCTGCCCGGCAGGTTGTCAACACCGATGAGATGCTGCAAACCTTGTCCCGCACCAACCAGAATATCGCAGGTATTTCAGAAGCGCTGAAGATATCAGTACTGCGTATCAACCAAAGTAAATTGATGGCATTGCTGGATGACCCGGCTATCGGCAGCCGCATGAAATCGGCGCTTAAAAATATAGACCGCACCGCCGGTCAGGCCAATCACCTGGCCAGTAACCTGAATAAAGTTGTGGATGAGATGAGAGTGGGAAAAGGTTTAGCCGGTACCCTGTTGACCGACACGGCCCTGGCTGCCGATCTGCGAATCTCTCTGGCTAATGTCCGTCAATCGACGGTGAACACCCAAAAACTAACACGTGACCTGGACGGCCTGGTAAGTCAGATCAATGAGGAGCTCATTACCGGAAAAGGATCTTTGCATTTATTGCTCCGGGATTCTGTTGCCGCCGGCCATATACTTAAGAGCCTGAATAATATCGAGCAGGGCACTGATGGATTCAATCAGAACATGCAAGCTTTAAAACATAATTTTCTTTTCAGGGGTTTTTTCAAAGATCAGGCTAAAAAGGCAGTCAAGTCTGCTCCGAAGCCCTGATAATATAAAATTGACGCTGTGGTTCGGCTTGCCCGCCTCCGGGTTACGGTGAATTCCATCCTTTAACGATAATCCTTCACGCCCGTTTTCTGCTGAAGCAGCGCGTAGATAAACGGGTAACATTCTTCAGGTCGGCGCTTTATTTAAATCAGCAGGTATCTTAAATCGGGTATTTTTCAGGGAAAGCATTGCGGTAACTACCGCATATACCTTTTTGAACGAAAGCTAAATCTTCAACATAACCGCTTGCAGCAGCGCCGGGAATCATGGCGCGGTCCGATCCGTTTCATTTTCCATATGCGGTCGTTTTCAAACTCCGTAATCTAAAACCCAGGTAAACACGGAACAGGCCGGCAATTACAAAGCCTGCTCCGGTATGTAAAATGATATCTTCTGTACCCCAGATCATATTGGTCAGCAAAACGGCGCCGCTACCCAGAACCAGCATTCCGCAAATCAATAACCAGGCCCAGTCTTCCTGGCCCTGATCGCTCAGCTGCCAGGCATTGGCGATAGCCAATAACCCGCGCAACATGAGCCAAAAGCCCAGGATGACCGGGACGATGATCAGGGAAAGGAGCGGGTAAAACCAGAGGTAAATGCCAACGAAAAGATCGACGAAAGCGCCAAGCAAAGCCCAGCGGATCACGCCGGATGCCCGCTTGGTGAATATGACGAAAACCAGCTCTATAAAACCGGTCACCAGGATCCCTACGGCGAAAAGCAGGGAGATAGAAAGGTAGGCGAATAGTTGTTTTGTAAAGATCCAACTACCCATCGCTATCAATATCGTACCACTTACTGGAAGCAGCCACCAATGCCTGATGTCCGGCTTCACCTTTTTTAAACTGAAGGCTGACATACTTTCTGATCGGCTAAAACACGGTTAATATTGTTGATCCCGTTCAACAGGGCATCCGGATTAAAGGCGATGCTGTCGATGCCGGTCTCCACCAGCACGCGGGCAAAGGCCTCCGAATCGCTGGCGGCCTGCCCGCAAAGGCCAACATGTTTATGCAGACGGTTCGCCTTTTCGATCATCAGCCGGATAAGCTGCAAACTGGCGGCATCCTGTTCGTCAAACTGGTCGGCAATGAGGGCGCAGTCACGGTCAATCCCAAGTGTCAATTGGGTCAGGTCATTAGACCCGATGGAGAATCCGTCAAATGATCGGGCGAACTCCTCAGCTAACAATACATTGCTGGGGATCTCGGCCATCATCAGAATCTCCAGGTCATTTTTACCTTGTTTCAAGCCATTTTTGGCCATCAGCTCAATGACCCGCTTACCTTCAGCGACGGTTCTGCAAAAGGGGATCATCAGCTTAACATTGGTCAGGCCCATATCTTCCCGCACCCGTTTCATGGCGGCGCATTCCAACTGAAAGCCAGCCCGGTAACGCTCATGGTCATACCTCGAGGCACCCCGGAAACCGATCATCGGGTTCTCTTCTTCCGGTTCAAAATATTTGCCACCCAACAGGCCGGCGTATTCATTGGTCTTGAAATCGCTCATGCGTACAATCACCTCTTTCGGATAAAATGCCGCAGCGATCGTGGCCACACCCTGCGCCAGCTGGTCCACAAAAAAGTCCCCTTTGGTTGCGTAGCGGTTGGTCAGGTTTTGTATCCTGATCCGGTCTACTTCGTCGGTTACCTGGTCAAAATGCACCAGCGCCATAGGATGTACCTGCACTTTGCGGGCAATAATAAATTCCAGGCGCATTAAACCAACTCCATGATTGGGGAAAAATGACAATTCGAACGCCTGGTCAGGATCGCCCACAATGAGCTGTGCTAAAGGTTTTTGGGGCAGCCGGATGGAAGTCACGTCGGTTACGCTCTCCGTCCAGTTCAACTTGCCGCGATATACATTGCCGGTTTTTCCTTCGGCACAACTGAGCGTGATCACTTCACCATCGCGGATGTGCATGGTAGCGTTTTCCGTGCCCACGATAGCGACGGCGCCCAGTTCCCGGGCAATAATGGCCGCGTGACTGGTGCGCCCGCCTTTATTGGTGACAATGCCGGCTACCTTCTTCAGCACCGGGTCCCAGTCTGGGCTGGTGGTATCTGCAATAAGAATATCACCCGGGCGAAGTTTACCGATATCGGCAGGGGAGTTGAGCAAGCGGGCGACCCCGCTGGTGATCTGGTGACCTACAGCAGCGCCGCTGGTGATCAGTTCCCCGCGTTCCGCGATCCGGCAGGTTTTGACCTGTAATTTTTTTTCCTGGCTGTGAACTGTCTCCGGGCGTGCCTGTATCAGGTAGAGCCCGCCACTGTGCCCGTCCTTCGCCCATTCAAAATCCATGGGCTTTTGATAATGTGTTTCGATGAGTAAGGCCCATGATCCTAACTTCAAAATATCCGGATCTTCCAGCACAAACTTTTCCCGTAACTCCCAGGGCGTATCCTGATTTATCGTGGTTTGAGTATTGCTCTCTTCACCGGGATAGACAAGCATCTGGCTTTTGCTGCCCAGTGTCTTTTGGATGATCGCGTCTTTTTGCAAACGCAACGTCGGTTTAAAGACCAGGAACTCGTCCGGAACGACGGTGCCCTGTACCATGTTTTCACCCAGTCCCCATACCCCGGAAATTTGGATAACGTCCCTGAAACCGCTTTCGGGTTCCAGCGTAAAGCCGACGCCCGAGCACCCCAGGTCGGCCCGGATCATTGCCTGTACGCCGACTGACAGATAGACCTTATCATGCGGAAATCCTTTGTCTTCACGATACTTGATCGCCCGGTCTGTATAGAGCGAGGCAAAACATTGCTTGACTGCGGAAACGATCGCCAGGTGCCCGGTAACGTTCAAATACGATTCGTGCTGGCCGGCAAAGCTGGCGTCCGGCAGGTCCTCCGCCGTGGCGCTGCTGCGCACAGCCACGGCCTGATCGCGGAAGTCGAACAAGTAATCATATTCATCCAATATGGCCAGTTGCAGGTCATTGGGCATCTGGGCATCCAGGATCAAGGTGCGTGCCTTTTGCCCGATCGCTACCAGGTTGGTAAATTCTTTCCGGTCCAGGTCCGCCATCAGCCTGGCCAGGGGCAGCTCCAAATGGTTACTGCTGAGAAAATGCCGGTAGCCGGCGGCGGTGACCGCAAAACCATCAGGTACCGCAATGCCCTGAGGCTCCAAACTGGCGAACATTTCGCCGATAGATGCATTTTTGCCGCCAACCTCGGCAATATCGCGCAGGCTGGTTTCTCTGAATTTTTTGATATATCGTTCCATGTTACTCCATTTTATGAGGTTAATAATTGGTCAGTAGGCCGTCCAGCCACCATCAGCTACCATGACGGCGCCATTGATGAACCCGGACGGTTCCGAGGCGAGGTATAGTGCCAGTTCGGCGATAGCATCCGGCTGCGCATTATCCGGCAGATTACCGGTCCCGGCGGTCATGCGCTCCAGCCCGAATGGTTCCGGTTCCATACCATGGAGAATATTCGTTACAACACCGCCCGGGGCGATCGCGTTGCATTTGATCCCTTTACCGGCATACTGGTAGCCAATATTTCGGGTAAGGCCGATCAGGCCATGTTTGGAGCTGGTGTAGGCTGCCCCGGCGCGGCCGCCGCAAAGGCCGCCTATAGAGGCAATATTGATAATGCGGCCGCTTCCTTTCTGCAGGAACACTTTCAGTGCGCTGCGGCAGGCGAAGAATGGGCCATTCAGGTTGGTGCCGATGACTTTGCTCCACAATTCATCGCTCACCTCTGCTGCCGGCGTAAAATTATCCATGATCCCGGCATTATTGACCAGGATGTCAAGCGTTCCATAAACATGAAGTGTTTGTTTTACCAGTAGTTCAACGTCAGCGGGCTTCGCAATATCAACGGCCATGCAACTGGCCTGCCCCTTATTGTCAGTAATGGCGCTTGCTACCGCTTCCATATTTTCCTGGTGAAGATCCGCCAGCATCAGCTTCCCTCCTTCCGCAGCGAAACGCTGGGCAATCGCTTTCCCGATGCCTGAGCCGGCGCCGGTCACCAGGATCACCTTGTTTTTTAATAAATCCATGATCTTGTTTATACTGAATGTTTTATACCGAAGATCGTCAGGCTGCGGATCAACGACCATGACCGTGGTCAGTAATTCACCTGATCTTAGGCAGGATCAGTGTGCGCTTAAAGGAAAAGTGAGGGTAAAGCGCGAGCCTTTTCCTGGCTGGCTTTCAAAGGTGATCTGCCCGCTCATCAGCCGGGTGTACCGCGCCACGATGTTCAGGCCAAGGCCGGTGCCCTGTATGGCGCCGCTGTTATGGGCACGGAAAAATGGCTCGAAAAGGTGAACCTGATCGGCTTCGGGTATACCGATCCCGCTATCGCTTACGGATAACTGACAGGTATCTTTACCGACGATCGTTTTTAATTCGATCGTCGTATGTTCCCGGAATATTTGATGGCGTTGGATAATAAATTATTCAGGCAATGTTGCAGGAGTTGCTGATCCAGGCGAACGGGCCCTGTCGATCCCTCATGCAGACAAATGATCTGCTGGCCAGGTTTACAAAGCAGTTCCATGGCCTCTACGATATCAGCGACGACCGCAGGTAGGTTGAGGTCTTCCCATTTTACTTCTACCTTGCCCGATTCCAGTTTTTCCAGGGAAAGGAAGTCGCCGAGTATCGCGGTAAGGTCGGCAACGGAGCGCTTGATCTTTTCGGTATGCTTTTCAACCTGATCTTTTTGGTCGTTTGCAGCGTATCTGGCAATAAGTGAGGCGGAAAGCTTAATCGCGCTCAGGGGCGTGCGGAACTCATGCGAAGCCGTGGATACGAAACGGCTTTTCATCAGGCCCAGTTCCCGTTCTTTGGCAAGCACTCTGTCTACTTCGTCTTTGGCCTCGGCCAGGGCCACAACGGTTTCTTCCAGGTTGCTGGTTCGCGCCCGTACGAGGTTTTCCAGTTCGGTAGCGTATAGTTGCAGCTGCCTGTCTGCTTCTTTTTGCAGGGTAATATCCCGGGCGATCTTGGAGGCGCCTACCACCTTTCCTGCTTGATTCAGGATGGGCGAAATAGTCGGGGAGATAGCTATCAGCCTGCCGTCTTTGGTTGATCTGACTGTTTCGAAATGGGCAACTTTTTCACCCCGTTTGATCTGTGCGATAATGCGCTTTTCCTCGGGCAGCCGCTCGTCGGGGATGATCAGGCTGATCGGTCGTCCTATTGCCTCGGAGGCCGTGTAGCCAAACAATAACTCGGCGGCAGGATTCCAGCTGGTGATGAGGCCATCCAGGTCTTTGCTGATGATCGCGTCCTCGGAAGAGCCGACAATAGACGCCAGCAATGCCTGGCGTTCCTCGTAGCTATGCTGTAAGGAAATGTCTGTCAAGCTATGTATGGCTCCGCTATAAGCCCCGGTCTCACTTAAGATCGCCGTCGACGAAACCAATACTTGTTTCTTTCTTCCGTCGGCTTCAACAAATAACAACTCACGCAACTGATTTTTATGTGTGGACCTCAATGCGTTGCTAACCGGCCGGTAATTACTGGAAATACGCTTGCCTTCGGGATCAAATATTCGGCATTCGGGGTACCAAACTTCATGACCGAGCCGGGGTTTCGTAGCCAAAAGCTGCCCTGCGGCTAAATTGAAAGCGCGCAACTTATCCTCCTGGTCGCAGATGTAGATAGCGACCGGTAGGTTTTGATAGGCGGCGATCAACGTCCGGAACTGATCAGGCATCATATACCAAATATAATCAGAACTTTTAAGAATATGTGTATAAGCAAACTAAGGTGCGGGGGTAATATAACTCCTGGCCTTTTTGCAATACTCATAGTACCATTATCTTACCAATCGCGCTAGGGAATATCTCAGGTTTTGTGACCTTTATCATAGCACCGGATGACTTCCGTCAACCTGGTGGCGGCTAATCTTCCTGAAATTTGGGTATGGCACAACAGCATAACCAATCCTCGGCCGGCATTTATCTCCGGTCACTCGGCGGCGCCGGCACGGTAACCGGTTCTAAGCATTTACTGATCACGCCGACGATGACGGTCATGGTTGACTGCGGGCTTTTTCAGGGTATAAAAGCCTTGCGGGAGCGTAACTGGGCCAAGCCGCCGGTAGACCCCACAAGCGTTGGCGCCATGGTGCTGACCCACGCCCATTTGGATCATTGCGGCTATATCCCGCTCTTTGTCAGAAACGGTTATCACGGGCCGATCTACATGAGCGGGCCAACACGGGACCTGACGGAGATCATCCTGAGGGATAGTGCGAAACTACAGGAGGAAGATGCCGCGCGTGCCAACAGGCATGGTTTTAGCAAACATCATCCTGCGCAACCACTTTATACGGTTGCAGATGTTGAAGCCGCGCTGCCATTATTTAAGGTCTGTGCTACGGAAACTAACATTAGCCTTCACGAACAACTGGCCTTTACGTTATATCCCGCCGGCCATATTCCGGGAGCCTGCTCGGTTAAATTTGACTGTTATGGCAAAAAGGTGCTGTTCTCGGGTGATATCGGCCGTGAACGTTCCGAACTGCTGCCGGCCCCGGCGTCTTTGCGAGACGCTGATTTTGTGATGATGGAAACCACCTACGGGGACCGCTTGCATGCGTCAAGCGATACCGGTCAGGAAATGGCGATGGTGATCAACGATACGCTCTTCCATAAAGGAAATATACTGATCCCTTGTTTTGCCGTGGGGCGCGCCCAGGAAGTGATACACCTGATCTACCGCTTAAAGCAGCAAAATGCCATCCCGCCGGCAATCCCGGTTTACCTGGACAGCCCGATGGCTGCCGCCGCGGGCAAGGTGCTGCTGCATCATCCGCAGTGGTTTAGCATCGATGAAAAAGAATGTGCGCGTATGTTCAGCGGAGTGACCATCAATGCGGAATATGAACAAACAAAAAGGATTATTCGCAGGCGCGGGAGTAAGATCATCCTGGCAGCCAGCGGCATGCTTACGGGAGGCCGGGTATTGGAATACCTGAAATATTACCTTCCCGACAACCGGAACATGATCTTGCTGATCGGTTTCCAGGCAGAAGGCACCCGCGGGCGAGCTCTGCTGAACAAAGCGGTCGAATTGAAGATCCATGGCAATTATTACCCTGTCAAGGCAGCTGTTAAAGAGATCGAAGGGTTGTCTGCTCATGCTGATCAACGCGAGCTGCTGAACTGGCTACGGCAATTCGCGGTTAGCCGCCCGCGTGTTTTCCTGGTGCACGGTGAGCCCGGGGCGCAGGATGTATTCCGGGTTAAAGTTAAAGATGAACTGGGACTTGATGCGCTTATTATGCAACCGGATATACCGGTGCTGCTGTTTCAGATAACAGCAACGGGAAAGACAAGCTAAACGTCGTTCCCTTGTGTTCACGGCTTTTTACGCTAATCTCCCCACCAAGCTGGTGAACATAATTTTTAACAATATGCAGGCCCAGTCCGGTGCCTGTTACGTCCGAAGCGTTGGAAGCCCTGAAAAACGGCTCGAACAGCTTTTGCTGTTCCCCCGCCGGAATGCCAATTCCCCGGTCGCTGACCGAAATCGTAAAGCCTGCCGTATCAACCTCCGTTCTAAGTACTATTCTGCCCGGCTCTACGGAGTATTTTACGGCGTTGGATACCAGGTTGACCGCACAATGCTTCAGCAGGTTACGGTCAGAATAGATGACACGCTCTTTTCCGCTATGCTGATGAACCAATTCATGCCCTGCTGCAACCAGTTGCATCTGGGCGCAGACTTCCGCCACAAAGTTGAACAGGTCGAACGGCCTGATTTCCGGCTGGAAGGTCCCTGCTTCGATACGCTCCAGGGATAAGAAGTCATTCAGGGTGTCGGTCATATCATTGACAGCTATTCGTATCTTTCGCAGGTGGGACAGGATCTTATCCTGGTCGAGACGCTGGTAATACCGTTCCACCAGTGAAGCGGAAAGCTGTATCTGGCTGAGTGGCGAACGGAACTCATGGGATGCCATGGACACCAGCCGGCTTTTCAGCTGGCCCAGCTGCTGCTCCCTGGCCAGCAAGTTCGCGCTGTTTTTTTCCCGGCTCAGATCGTGGACGCTCCCGGCGTAGTAGATCTCATCATGATCAACTACTTCAGCAAGCGTCAGCCGTACGGGGAATAAACTGCCGTCTTTTTTCCGGCCGGTTAGCTCCCGTTCGCCACCATTTGCGAGCAACTGGTGAACTAACCGCGCGTGATCCAGCAGTTGGTCGAGACTGATGCCCATGCAATCCTCCGGGGAGAGGCCGAACAGCGCCCAAAACGCCGGGTTGGCTAACTGAATGATCCCTTTCCTGTCGGTAACCAGGAGACCGTCGGCGGCACGTTTAAATAATGCATCAAGTAAGGTTATCCTGTTCATTGTTAAAAGGATTAGGGTTATGGTTTAACCAGCGTTAACTGTGCTCGAAAAGAAAGCTGAACGGTTTGATCTTCTTTTTAGGATGAAGACCGAATGGTTTAATACTTTTCTCGGCTATCAGCTGCACAGCTTCGTCAATACTGTCTGTCACCAGGAACAGGTGCATATCCGCCGGGCCGATAGTGGCCTGCTGCTGCATGGAGTCGATATGTGCCAATAGCTCGCGATGGTAAGCTTTGCCGAAAATGATCACCGGGAAATCTTTGATCTTGCGGGTCTGGATCAGTGTCAGCGCCTCGAAATATTCGTCCAGTGTCCCAAAGCCGCCCGGCATCACTACGAAGGCATAGGAATATTTAACGAGCAGGATTTTCCGCACAAAAAAATGTTCCAGCTTTACCCATTTGTCCAAATAAGGGTTGGGCGCCTGTTCCACCGGCAGTTGAATATTGCAGCCGACGGAGCGGCCGCCGGCATCCCGTGCGCCTCGGTTGGCTGCTTCCATCAAACCAGGGCCACCTCCGGTGAGGATCGTAAAGCCCAACCTGGCAAAAGCAGCGGCCGCCTTTCTGGTTAAGGCATAGTACGGGTGATCTTCAGCAAACCTTGCCGAGCCGAAGACGGTGATGCAGGGCCCGACAAAATGCAGGGCCCGGAAACCCACGATCATTTCACCCAGGGTCTTAAAAGCAAACTTCAGTTCTTTCCAGCGTGACTGTGGTCCGTCGAGAAAAACAATTTCCGATTCGTTCATGTCCAAATATCGGTGGTGCTCCGCCGCGGTTTACTGACCAACAACAGCGGAAATACTGATCCTGGTCATTCTGTGGGGCCCCGGCTAATACCATTTTTACAGCACGGTCTTACGACTCTTATCCGGTGTTAGCTATGATAAAAAAGTTATTCCTATTGCTGAGTTTTATCTCCTTCGCAGCCTGTAAAAAACAACACATTACCTACCCCAGGCGCATGACCATCGTACAAACGGTTTATGCTTCCGGCAAGGTGATGGCAGACAGTGAATATACCGTCGGCACACTGACTTCCGGCACGGTCGTCCGGAAACTCGTTAAGGAAGGGGACAAGGTCCGTAAAGGGCAGGCGATTTATATTTTACGGCATACATCGCCGGCGGCAAAAATGGAAGCGGCCAACAGCGCCTTGCGGAATGCCACGGAGAACATCTCAGTCAATTCCCGCATTTTGAGCGACCTGAAGATTGCCGAACAAAATGCAGATCTCAAATTCACCAATGATTCGCTGCTGTACAGGCGGTATCAAAATCTGTGGATGCAGGATATCGGCACGAAAGTGAACCTGGACAATGCGCGGACACAGTACGACATTTCTTACAATCAAAAAAGATCGGCACGTGAAAAGTACAGATCTGCCGTCAACGACCTGCAACTGGCCATGAAGAATGCGCAAAGCCTTGCGGCAGGGTCCCAGGCCGACCTGGAGAACTATTTTATCCGGGCCGAGAGTAACGGCACTGTTTACCAGTTGTTCAAAGAGCAGGGGGAAGCGGTAAAAATGAACGAACCGGTAGCGTTGCTGGGACGATCGGGCGTCCGGCTCATTCGCCTTTCGGTCGACCAGGAGGATATCAGCCAGGTCAGGACCGGGCAAACGCTGTTGTTAAAAACGGATGCCAGCGGCGAGCGGATCTACGAGGCCAAAGTTAGCCGTGTCTATCCGGTCATGAATGAAGCTGACCAGACCTTCCGGGTAGATGCCCTGTTCACCGGCGGAGCCGACCCGGCGTATATCCACAGTTCCGTGGAAGCGAATATTATCGTCGCTAAAAAAACGAAATGCCTAACCATCCCGCTGGCGATGCTGCTCCCCGGCGACAGCATCCGTGTGCGCGAAAATGGCCGGATTATTACCAAACCGGTCAAAACCGGCCTGCGGACAGCTGACGAAGTAGAGATAGCCGCCGGTGCCGACACCCAAACAGCGATTGTTGACCCGTTAAACCAGTAATCAGATGTCTGTCAACCTGCTCATTGCACAAAGGCATCTCATGGCCGGAAAAAAGCAAACCCTGGTAGCTATGTTGGGTGTTACTTTCGGGATAGCCATGTTCATCCTGATGATCAGTTTTATGATCGGTGTGAACCAGTTCATGGAGAGTACTATGCTCTCCTTTACGCCTGATATACATCTGTATAATGATATCAGCACTGACTATCGTTTTTCTGTCGCCGGCGACTATTTCAAGGGACAGCCGGTATTGGTCAGCGTCGCCCATCCGAAACCACGGCAGGTCAGGCTCAATCTCAAAAATGCCGCCACCATATTGGCCGGGCTCCGGCATGACCGTGCGGTCGCCGGCATCTCGCCAACGGTTAGTACGCTGGTATTTTATAATTACGGCCCTGTGCAGATCAATGGCAATATCAATGGGGTCAATATCGCGGACGAGGCGAAGATGTTCGGTCTAAAAGACAAAATGATCAGCGGCGCGCCCGAGAACCTTTTATCTGCCGATAAGGGCATTTTGATGGGTAGCGGCCTGGCGGAAAAACTGAACGTGCACCTGGGCGACCTGGTCAGCCTGGCGACGCCGAACGGCAACCTGATGCGTTTCCGCGTCGTCGGTCTGTTTCGGATAGGCATCAGCGCGATCGATAACGTGCGCAGCTATGTCAGCCTGTCCAGCGTACAGCAGCTACTGGGCAAGGATAAAAGCTATATTACCGATATCAGCGTGAAGTTACGCGACCACGCACGGGCTGCTAAAACAGCGGCAGCGTTTATTAATAAATATGGCTACAAAGCCGATGACTGGGAAACGGCCAATGCTTCCGTAAAGACCTCTAACCTGGTCAGGGACACGCTAACCTACGTAGTGAGCGTGACGCTGCTGGTCGTGGCCGGCTTCGGCATCTACAACATCATGAGCATGACTATTAACAATAAGATGAAGGACATCGCTATCTTAAAGGCCCAGGGATTCGCCGGCCGGGATATACTACAGATTTTTTTAAGCCAGTCGGTGTTTATTGGTCTGTTAGGTGCGTTGAGTGGTATGCTGCTGGGTTTTCTTTTAGCTTATGCGCTATCTAAAGTACCCTTTCCGCCTAACGAGTATGTGGCGCTTAAATATTTCCCGGTCGCATTTGAGCCGGCACATTATTTTTTCGGATTATTATTCGGGGCGCTCACGCCGCTGGCCGCCGGCCTGATGCCGTCGATCAAGGCTGCGAAAACTGACCCCGTAACCATATTAAGAGGATGAAAGCAGCGCTGATTACCGAGAAGTTAAACAAGTATTTTCATGAACCCGAGGAATTCCGGGTGCTACAGGATATTTCTTTCTGTGTCTACGAGGGCGAATTCGTACCGATCATCGGTAAGTCCGGCTGCGGTAAATCGACCCTGCTTTACCTGCTCAGTACATTAGATACGGATTATACCGGTTTGATCACCATCAACGGGGAGCAGGTTACCGGGCTTTCGCAAAACGAACTGGCGGTCTTTCGGAACCGGCATATCGGCTTTGTCTTTCAATTTCATTTTTTACTGCCTGAATTTACCGCGCTCGAAAATGTGATGCTGCCCGCCCTCAAACTGGGGCGGTGGAGTAAAGCAGAGATCGAGGAGCGAGCCTTGCTGCAATTACGGCAACTTGAGATGGAATCCTTTGCGCATCAACTATCAGGAAAGCTTTCCGGCGGGCAGCAGCAACGGGTGGCCATTGCCCGCGCACTGATCAATGAGCCGATGATCATCATGGCCGATGAACCCACAGGTAACCTGGACAGCGGCAATACCAAACTGGTGTTCGATATCTTCAGCCGGCTGGCTCACGAAAAAAAAATCGCCGTACTTGCGGTGACGCATGACCTTGACTTTGCTAAGCAGGCGGACCGCGTGATCGAGATGAAAGATGGCCATATTGTTTCCCCTGATGCGACCCATCAGCTAAGGACCTGACGGCCGTCATTCTTATGCATTGCGTTATTAGCCACTTTTGTGGCATAAATTCCACCGAATCATGAAAAAAATCCTTGTTTTAACCGATTTCAGTCCGAATGCCATGCATGCTGCCCGCTACGCACATCAGCTGGTCCGGCAACTACATACCGGTATTCTGCTCTATCACGCGGTTCAGTCTATCCCCATCGTCCCTAATTATGCCGGTGGCGGATTTGTAACAGAAACTGAGAACCTATTCGCTGAAGAAAGCCGGGAAAATTTAACCAAGCTCAAAGACCAATTGACGGCAGGCCGGGAAGATGGCCCGGTGATCGACATCCGGAATGGCGAAGGCGACCTGGGCGGCAAGATTCAAGCATTGCTGCGTGACGAGGCCATCGAACTGATCGTCATGGGCGCACCGGAAGGCAGCGTTGTTGAGCATCTTTTGATGGGTAGTGAAACCCGTGCGGTTATTAAAGCTAGTGACAGGCCAGTTTTAGTCGTACCGGCCGATGCGCAGGTTAGTTCCATTCAAAAGCTTGTATTGGCGACCGATTACCGTTCGGAAGATTTCTGTGCTTTGCGTTATTTAAGCAACTGGGTCGCCAACACGGGCGGCAAACTGGATGTAGTCCATATTCAGACAGCCAGCGAAGAGGCATTGCTGAACGCGCAGCAGAAACAGGTTTTTGAGTTGTTTCTGAGTAGCCGGGAACAGACCAACGTACATTGTCATGACCTGCGCGGCAAAGCCGTTCAGGAACGGCTGAACCGGTTTTGCGCTGATAAAAAGACAGATGTTTTGGTCATGATCAATTATCACCGCGATTTTTTCAGCCGTTTATTCGGGTCCAGTAAAACGTTCAGCGCACTGCATCATTTACAGTTACCTATCCTGGTCATACCGGCGAGTTTTAGTGATGAAACTATCGGCCCGATGTAAAAAATACCCGCTTGGAATGTTGATCGGTAAGATGAATCGCCAACTACCAAATTTTTTCTAATTTTAGGCATGCTGCGACATACCGGTGAACGAAGAAGCTTTGCGCATAACCTGCGGCTGGCCGTCCTGCTGTGCCTCAATGCCGGCTTTATCAACGCCGCGGGTTTCATGGCATTCGCGGTACTAACAACGAACGTTACAGGACACGCCGCTTTGCTGGCGGTAAACCTTGCCACCGGGCAGTGGCGTGCCGCACGTATGGTGGCTTTGTGGCTGCTGCTGTTTCTGGCGGGCGCTTTTACATCCAGCTTCTATATTGGCAAGGTGGGCCGCGACCGGCCATTCGCCTATACCGCGCCGATTATCGTGATCATCGTCCTGGTATTGCTGGTTGCGGTGTTCGGCGCGCGGTATCACCATACGCTGCCCGAGACAGAGTATTTTGCGGGAAGTTTACTTTTTGCAATGGGCATGCAAAATGCGTTGGTCTCCATGGTATCGGGTTCTGTGGTGCGAACCACGCACCTGACGGGCATGTTTACCGATCTGGGTATCGATCTTTCCGGAGCCCTGCTTTCCCGAAACAGCCTAAGTCCCTTGCATAAACGTCGTATGCTCCTCCGGCTGACGATCATTGTATGCTTTCTGCTAGGCGGGCTGCTGGGCGGTTTTGCCTTCCTGCAGATCCGCTTCCTGGCATTTTATGTCCCATCAGCTTTGTTACTGATCGTCTTGTTCTATGATTATTTCCGGGTCCGGTTGAAATTGGCGATCCGCAAACAGTTGCATTCCTAACGACATGCTTTTCAGCCCCGCTACTTCGCTGATTACGGCGTGTGGCGAAACCGGTCGCGAACGATCATCTTTCCGTTTGACCGCCATCATTTTTTTAAAGGCGGGGTCCGGGTAATTTGCCTCTCGCTATGAAAGGGATCATTATTTACGCCGGAAAATATGGCGCGACCGCGCAGTATGCGCAATGGTTGGCGGATACGCTGAAACTACCGGCATTACCGGCGGAAAAAACAAATAACGCGGACATCGCCGGCCGCGACCTCATTATATTAGGTAGTTCTGTGTATGTGGGTAACCTGGTTATCAGGCGCTGGCTGAAGCAAAACGAAGGGGCCCTGGCGGGTAAGCCTCTACTGTTGTTCATCGTTTGCGGCACTTCCGGTGACGACAAAAAAGCGCAGGACAAAATCATTCGGCATAACCTTAGCCCGGCTGTCCGGCGGGCAGTAAAAGTATTTTTCCTGCCTGGCAGATGCATGATCAGCAAGCTTAGCTGGAAAGACCGGTTAATGCTTTACATCGGGGCGATGCTGGCAAAAGAACCGGCGCAGAAAGCCGGCATGAGGTCGGGCTTCGACCGGATGGACCGCAAAGCGCTGGATGAATTGATCAGGGAAGTCAAAAGCATCCTAATGATCTACTGATCAATTTTTTCGCCTAAATCAATTTATCAGGGGTTATAGGTAACTCGGTTAAACGCTTTCCTGTGGCGTTATACACGGCATTTGCAATAGCAGCCGCCACGCCGATAGTTGCAATTTCGCCCATGCCTTTGGCTCCTATAGGGTTAATTATGGGGTCGGGTTTGTTAACAAAATAGGCTTCTACCTGCGGAATATCGGCCTGAACAGGTACATGGTAATCAGCAAAATTATTGTTCACCAGTCGGCCGTACCGGTGGTCTATTATCGCTTCTTCCATCAATGCGGCACCGGTTCCCATAATGGTGCCGCCAATCATCTGACTGCGGGCGGTTTTGGCGCTGATGATAGCCCCGGCATCAGCTGCTGATATGGCCTTATCTATCTTAACAACCCCGGTAGCCGGGTTTACTAACACCTTTATAAAATGCACCGACCATGAGTACATAGCATATTTTCCCTGTTCCTCGCCACCTTTTGATGTGGTGATGACTTCCAGCTTATCTAATTGATGTTGTTTCAATATGTTGGCGTAATCTGTTTCATCACCGGTTCCTGCCAGCGTCTTAAACTTATCTTTCAACGCTACACAGGCATCATGTACGGCAGAACCCACGGTCGACATGATCTGTGAACCGCCCTGTGTTGGTGATGGCGGCATCGACGAATCGCCCAACTCAAACTTTATCTTATTGGCTGGTATTCCCATGGTTTCGGCAGCTACAGATACCATCCCTGTTCCGGTACCCGGGCCAATATCGGTCACTGCGGTTTGCAGCACAAGGGTACCATCGGCCATCATCCGGGCTGCTACCGTTGCAGAGCTTCGGTGTGCACCAAACATACCGGCCGCCATTCCGTAACCGGCCAGCCAGCCGTCCTGCTTTAGCGATCCCGGTTTTTTAGGACGTTTATCCCACCCTATTTTCTCCGCGCCCAACGCGTAGGCTTCCTTCAAAAACTTACTCGAATACGGCTTATTATTTGACGGATCAACTTCGGCATAATTACGCACCCGCAGCTCTATCGGGTCAATGTCGAGCGCGTAGGCCAATTCATCCATCGCACATTCCAGCGCAAATGCGCCTGTCGCTTCGCCCGGCCCGCGCATGGGGGTAGGCGTATTCACATTGAGCGAAACGATCCTGTATTTAGTATTGATATTAGGCGAGGCATACATCAGCTGACTGATGTTTACCACTCCCTCTGTAAAATCTTCATAAACAGACGTTTGCCCCGCTGCCTCATGAGTGATACCTACGAGCTTGCCATCGGCAGTTGCTCCCAGCGATACCTTTTGCCATGTATATGGCCGGTACCCCACCGAGGTGAACATATCGGCACGGCTCAATACCAGCTTCACTGGTTTGCCAACCACCTGAGCAGCCAGTACTGCGGCAATTTCATGCGGCCATGTACGTAATGCTGCACCAAAGGCTCCGCCTACAAATGGGGCAGTTACCTGCACATTATCCGGCGGCAATTTAAAGGCCTGCGCTATACTGCGTTGGGTCGATTTTACGCCCTGCGTTTTATCCCAAACGGTTATTTTATCGGCAGCATCCCAACGGGCAATAATGGCGTGCAGTTCCATGGGGTTGTGCACTTCGGTAGGAATAATGTACTCCCTTTCAACCTTTATAGCAGCGGTTTTCCAGGCATCTTCCTGTCCTTTCACATAATCTTTACCCCTTCCCGGTGTAAAACCATTGCCGATGTTGCTTTTCAGTTCGGTTTGATGCGGAACGCTATCATAGGTTGCACTAACCAGCGATGCCCCATGAAGCGCCCGCTCAAAAGTATCGGCAACAACTACTGCGATAGGCTGCCCATTAAAGCTGATCTGATTGTCATTAAATATTTTGAGCGCTCCCTTTACTGGAGGATTATCAACCTGGTAACCGGGTATTTTGGGCGCATTCAAATAAGTTATTACGGAAAGTACGCCAGGCGCACCTTGCGCTTTTTTAATATCGATGGTTTTGATACTGCCTTTGGTAATGGTACTGCCCACAAGCACGCCATAAACCAAGCCCGGCACATTATATTCAGCAGCGTATTTCGCTTTTCCGGTAACCTTCAGGCGACCGTCAACGCGGCTCAGGCCCTCTTTAGCGGCAGGGTCTTTAGTCATTATCTCGTTTTTCATATCAGGTACGATATTAAATTCCACTCAAAATATCAGGTCAGGTCGGCGTCCATGGCTATCAGCTTATCCGGCGTTATGGGTAGTTCTCTTACGCGTTTGCCTGTGGCATTATATACTGCGTTGGCAACTGCGCCCGCCATACCTATTAAGGCTATTTCGCCCATACCTTTGGCGCCCATCGGATTAATTATGGGATCAGGCTTGTTCACAAACAGCGCCTCAATCTGCGGGATATCAGCATTCACCGGCACATGGTAATCGGCAAAATTATTGTTCGCATGGCGGCCATAACGATGATCGGTCACAACTTCCTCCATTAATGCCATGCCAATGCCACCAATTGCGCCGCCAACTATCTGGCTGCGGGCCGTTTTGGGGCTCACTATCTTCCCGGCATCGGCAACACAAACTACTTTATCAACCTTAATAACGCCTGTTGACGGGTGTACCAATACCTTTATAAAATGTACCGACCACGAATACATAGCATATTTTTCCATTTCAGGACCGCCGCTTGTGTTGGTAGTAACCTCCAGTTTGGGCAGGTTATGTTGTTTTAATACGGCCGCGTAATCAGGACGATCTGTCCCGCCGTTACCGATTAGTTTCTGAAATTGTTCCTTCAGATCGGTGCAGGCCATGTAAACCGCCGAGCCAACCGTGGCCGTGGTTGATGAACCGCCCTGCTGCGGTGCGTAAGGTAATGATGAATCGCCTATATCAACCCTGATCTTTTCGACCGGCATGCCCATTACTTCCGAAGCAATCGATGCGATGGCAGTACCCGTTCCGGGACCAATATCACTTACCGAAGTTTGGATGTTGAGCGTACCATCGGCCATCATGATAGCTTTTGCACCGGCCTTGTCGCGGTAAGCGCCGAACATTCCGCCGCCCATTCCGTAACCCACCAGCCAACCGTTTTGATTAACCGCTGCCGGTTTGCTGTTGCGATCTTTCCAGCCAATTCCTTCAGCACCTAATTGATAAGCCTCATCAAGGTATTTGCTTGAAAATGTTTTGCCGCTCTCCGGATCTTTCTCCGCGTAGTTAATCATGCGGAGTTTTATCGGGTCGATGTTAAGCTTATAAGATAACTCGTCCAGCGCCGATTCAAGTGCGAAAGCACCGGTAGCCTCCCCCGGCCCGCGCATCCATGTTGGCGAGCCAATATCCAGTGGCGTTATCTTATATAATGTATTTACATTAGGGCAGGCATAGGTTGATCTGCTTACACCTATAGGCCCTTCGTTAAAATCCTCGTAAGTTGATGTTTGGCCGATGGCGGTATGCGTAATGCCGACTAGTTTGCCATCTAAGTTTGCGCCAATGCCGATCTTTTGCCAGGTATGCGGACGATAACCTACCGAGGTGAACATATCGGCACGGTTCAGCATTATCTTCACAGGGCGCTTTACCACTTTTGCGGCCAAAACGGCTGCTACCTCGTGCTGCCACACCTGCAAGGCATTGCCAAACGCACCGCCCACAAATTTGGAGTTCACCTGCACGTTTTGCTTATCGAGCTTAAATATGATGGCCAGGTTATCTCGTGTGTCCTGCACGCCCTGGGTCTTGGTCCACACGGTGAGTTTTTCATCGCCATCCCAGCGGGCAACAATGGCGTGCATCTCCATGGGGCTGTGTGTTTCCGAGGGGATAATGTACTCTTGCTCCAACTTTACGGGTGCGGTTTTCCAGGCATCGGGTATGCCGCGCTTGGTTTCGCCGTCACCTTCAGGGGCGAAAGCTTTTCCAGTATTGCCCATCATTTTAGTTTGATGGGGCTCGGCACTGTACTGCCCTTTAATGAGCGATGCCGCATACAGCGCGCGCTCAAAGGTATCGGCAATCACAATGGCAATAGGCTGCCCGTTAAATAGGATCTTATTGTCGTAAAATAACTTATAAGTGCCTTTAGTCTGCTTTGGTTTCCCCGGTTCAGGCTGATATCCGACTATTTTAGGCGAATTAAAATGTGTAAGCACCTTCAATACACCGGGCGCTCTTTCGGCAGCCTTTATATCCACAGCAATGACACGTCCCTTAGTAATGGTGCTACCTGCCAACACACCATAAACCATCCCCGCCGGTGTATATTCTGCCGAATATCGCGCCGCGCCGGTCACCTTAAGTCGACCGTCTATCCGGCTCATGCCGTTTGGTAATGTGTTGGTCATTGGTGGTTGGTTATTGATTATTAGTGCTCTGTTTTAAGCTAAACCGGCGGCGTGTTTCAGTGCCTCGGTAATAGTGGCCGGGGCCAGTTTTAGTTTGAACGAATTATATTGATAACCTTTCGCTCCCTCCATCGCTATTTGTGCCGCTTGTTTAAAGCTGTCTTCGTTTGCGGGTTTGCCTATCAGGGCTTTCTCAGCATCAAATAAGCGCCAGGGTTTGTGTGCTACACCACCCATAGCCAGGCGCGCATTTTTTATAGTCCCGCCTGATATTTCTAAAGCAGCTGCAACAGAAACCAACGCAAATGCATACGACTGCCTGTCGCGGATCTTCAGATAATAGCTGTTTTTTGCAAAGCTGTTGTTGGGGATTTCCACACCGGTGATCAGTTCGCCGGGTGCGAGGCGGTTATCCAGCTCAGGATGATCGCCGGGCAGACGGTGAAATTCAGTAAAAGGGATTCTGCGTTCACCTTTTTTACCCGATATGATCGCCACGGCATCCAGTGCGGCAAGGCCTACGCACATATCGCTCGGGTGCACGGCAATACATTGCGTGCTTGTTCCAAATATAGCGTGCATGCGGTTAATGCCTTCCATTGCGCCGCAGCCGCTTCCGGGTACGCGCTTGTTGCAGGGCATGGTAGTATCGTAAAAATAAGAACAACGGGTGCGCTGCATCATATTGCCGCCCACGGTTGCCATGTTCCGTAATTGCGGCGAGGCTCCCGCTTTTAAAGCCATGCTTAACAATGGTTGTTTTTCCAGAACCAGGCTGTTTTCCGATAACACACTGTTCAACACTAACGCGCCGATATGGAGGCCGGTTTTGGTTTCGGTAATGTTTTTTAAAGGAAGATGATTAATGTCGACCAGCTTATCAGGTGCAGTTACGCCCCGTTTCATCAGGTCGACGAGGTTGGTGCCGCCTGCTATGATCTTCACACCGGGTTTGGCTATAGCATCAATGGCACCTTGTTGCGTGGTTGCCCGTATATATTGAAAGGCTTTCATACTACTTTTCCTCCTTCCTTAACTTCCTGTATGGCATTAACAATGTTAGGGTAAGCACCGCAGCGGCAAATGTTACCGCTCATGTATTCACGAATTTCCATTTCAGAATTGGCATGCCCCTCGCGGATACAAGCCACCGCCGACATGATTTGCCCTGGTGTGCAATATCCGCATTGAAAACCGTCGTGCTTAATGAAAGCTTCCTGCATAGGGTGCAATTCGTCGCCGTTGGCCAAGCCTTCAATGGTGGTGATCTTTCTACCGCTCGCAACCACACCTAAAGTAAGGCAGCTGTTCACCCTGTGACCGTCGACATGTACCGTGCAGGCACCGCACTGACCATGATCGCAGCCCTTTTTGGTACCGGTGAGATCGAGCTGTTCGCGCAAAATATCAAGGAGCGTGGCGCGTGGTTCAACCGAGAGATTGTGCATAATGCCGTTCACCTCCAGTTTCACCGGAAGTTTCTCAAACGCCTCCGCAATTTTTTCGTCGACGCGCATTTCGGCGGCCTTTACGGCGGTGCCGGGCGTTAAGGCAATGGCCGTTAAAAGTGTACTTTGCTTTAAGAAATTACGGCGGGAGTTTTCCTTTTCTTCCACGTTAATATCGGGGCCGGTATGAGGAGTTTTATCTTCCATGGCAGCTGGCTTTTATGATAGTACAAGGTAGGGATTTTTTTGTTTAGGTTATTTTAGGAGAATAAAGAAGTTACAAAAAGAATTCATCGGAATTGCAATTCAATTGAACTTCATCAACACCGTGCGCCAGCTTGGCAGTCTTAACAAAGTAAGGACCGGCATGCAACCCGCTTGTTGCAATACCGGTCCAAATCGTTGTAAAAAACCTGTTGGTTTAACAGGCTGTTGTTCTGCTATTTCTCAAGCTTAGGAACGCGTTTCGGCGTATCCTTGCCCGATACGATGCCGCGTGAGCTCAATGCAATGGCCCTGATGGTTGCAGTGATATTCGCAACATCGAGGCTGCTCAGCTCGTCGCCAACCGTATGGTAAAGTTTGTCGGTATCAATCTGGTCGGTTGAAATAGTGTGTGCAGGCACGCCAACTTCTGCAAGCGATGCATTGTCGCTGCGATAAAATAAATTCTGCTGCGGATATGGATCGGGATAGAATTTAAACATTGTTCCTTCAAGATTCTTTTGCAGGATGGTACCGAAATCCGAACGCTCGAAGCCGGTAATAAATGCCGAGTTCTCGCCAAATTTAGAGGCTTTACCTATCATTTCGATATTAAACATAGCAACAACCTTATCTGGATCAACAGTTTTAGCAAAATGCTGTGAGCCAAACTCGCCGATCTCTTCGGCGGTAAATGCCACAAAGATCAACGTGCGGGCGTTATTGTTTAGCTTTTTGAAATATTTGGCAAGGGTAATTACCGCGGTAGTACCAGATGCATCGTCATCGGCACCGTTGGCAATACTATCGGCGCCTGCTGTTTTTGGTTTGATGATACCCAGGTGATCGTAATGACCAGAGAAGACCACATATTCATCGGGTTTGGTTTTGCCCGGGATCACACCAGCTATGTTGTACAAAGGCAATTGCTCCAGTTTGCCAGTGTAGCTTACGTCGAACGATTTAATATCGTCATGATTACCTAGTACGAATACAATCTGTTGGTTCTCGTCTGCTTTAAACGTAACCGCACCCTTTGCAGCGCGAGCCTTCAGCGCCTGGAAAATAGAAGTGAATTGAGGATCAACCAAAACCAGCGTTTTCTTGCCGCTTTTCATGTAGCTCATGTATTCAGTACGGAAATTCATACCTGCGCCCAGCTTTTTTATTTGCACATCAGCGCTGTTCGACCAGTTGAATGATAAGGCGCCGCTGCTTGCAAAAGCGCTGTCGGTGGGAATAACTTTACCATTAATGCTCACCAGTGTTTTCAGCGCGGTGTTACGGGTCATGGTGAAGTTTTGGCGATAGTCTTTGTTACCTGCCATCGGCACCAAACCAGCTTCCTTGTATTGACTTTCGATGTACTGAGCCGCTTTTTCAATCCCGCGACTGAATGTAGCACGGCCCTCCATATCATCGGCCGAAAGAGTTTTGATCACTTGCGCTACATCATCCTGCTTAATTAATTTGTTTACATCCTGCCCGAAGCTGTGGATGGCTATAGCCGAAAAGGCCACTGCTGCTATTATTTTCTTCATATTGGTTTATTTAACTTTTGACGACAGCCAGTTGCTGCGGAATATTTCCTGTTCTTTGGTTAATGTTTTGCCGGCTTTCTCAAAAGTAACTACTTCGAGAGCCGGATTTTCTTCTAATGTAACGGTTGTTTCGTGCTCGCCGGTGCGATTTTTGTAATTCACCACCAGTTTATCACCCACATTTTTCGCCGCTATAATATCGGTAAATGATTTGGCATCGGTTATCTCTTTACCATCGGCTTTCAAAATAACGTCACCAGCGTCTAAACCGGCTTTGTAAATCGGTGTACCTTGAACAGTACTCGACTGGATAGGCAAACCCGCGCTTCCCGCAGTACGTGCTACGCCAGAACGACCGCGATTTTGTGCCACCGATAGGGGGCCGGCCCATGCTTTTCCTTCGGCTGCTTTGCGCAGCAATAAGCCGGCTTTTGCCAGCAATGCAGCGTAATCGTTTTTATCCAATCCATAAATGTATTTTTTGAAGAACTCCTCGGCAAACTTTGGATTTTTGGTTACCTGCGCCAGATCGGCCTGCAGATCGGGAATAGTATATGGCTTCATCACCTTGCCGCGGTTTAAATAAACGGTGCGCATGTAATCATCGAGTGTGAGGTTAAAATCCGAGCGCAACCGCAGGTCGAGCGCTAAAGCTATCGCGCCGCCATAAAAATAATAACTGGTGAAAACATTATTATTATTGTTCGGATCGATAGAAACGCCCGCATCGGCAAATACTGAGTAACGGCTCATTTGAGGTGCAGAATAGTTTTTCGATGCGGGTTTATTCAGCACCTGGTTAACCAGGCCTGCAATTGTTCCCGTGTATTCGTCGGTATTCACAAAGCCGGAGCGTACCAATAAAAGCTCACCATAGTATTGCGTAAAACCTTCGGCAAACCAAAGCTCGCTGCTCATGTTAGCGTGCTCAAAATTAAATGGCTCCAATGATTTCGGGCGGATGCGTTTTACGTTCCAGCTATGGAAATATTCGTGCGAGAAAGTGCCTAACAGCGCAACTTCATTACCTTCCACCTTATTTGCAGGCTGGACGATGCAAGTTGAGTTGCGGTGTTCCATACCATCACCCGAAACGGTTGGATATACGTCATCAAGGAAGGTGTATTCGCCATAATCGTAGGTAGGTAATTCGCCGTAAACAGCCTTTTCTTCCAGTACCATTTTCCGCACCATTTTGGCAAAATTGTCAACCACGGCCTGACTATCGTCAGAGTGAATAGTAAGGTTGATCTTTTCGGTTTTGCCATCAGTGTTTACCACATCCCAACGGTTTACTTTATAATCTGATAACTCGGTAGGGCTATCCATCATATATTGCATATCGGGGGCAGAATATACTTTGCCGCTTACATGTTTTAATTGTGAGGCTACACGCCAGCCATATTTATCCAGGTCATTAAACTCAAACTGAATGGCACGTTTTTCTAAACCGGGAATCCACATAAAAGTGGCGGGCATATTCAAATGCGCATGACTTGGGTCGATACCGGCATAGGTGCCATCGGTTAAATTAGCGAACAAAGTATAGCTGATCTTAACGATATCGGGATGGCGGCCCACCTCCCAAACGTCACCTTCTATTTGCTTAAGGGGAAGTTCCTTGCCCTGGGCATCGGTAGCCTTTACATTGTAAACGTTTTTACCAAATTCGTGTGTGGCATAACGGCCGGCCGAAGAGCGGCTCATCCTTACTTTAAAGTTGCCATCCGGGGCTTGCGGCACAAACATCACAATCTCGGCCTCATGATGGGCGGCATTCGGAAATGAAACGGAATAAAATATCGGCCGCTGTTCCTGCTGTGCAAAAGCTCCGCAGGCAAACACCGACATAGCCGTAAAGAGTAATAGTTTTTTCATTGAAGTCAGTTAAAGCGATGAAATTACTATTTATATGGGAAAAGTTTGTAATAAAGTTGATGGGAGGGATTGAGTAAGGGTTTCATACTCTTAAAGCGATTTATAATAAATAACAACTTTGTTATTGCGATGTATGAAGCAATCGCCCCCACGTTTATGTTACCGCAAATGCATTGGCGGTGCGATTGCTAGAATGCCAATTTACGCTATTCTTCTCATCGAATTATCTGGCCTTTACAGCAATGGCAAGATGGGAAACAGGATAACTACAACTTCCTCATCACCAAATTCAGCATGCCATAACTACCCACCTGTGCCTGCTCTATCCGGACAGTGTGCTTTCCTTTCAGGCGGATCACGGCATCTTTGTGATAATCCTCATCGTTCACAATCTTGGCCGGATCCCAATTTTCAATTATAAGTTTGTCATCAATGTATAGCCGCACCAGTTCAGATGCACTGATGCCTATACGGTAATCGGCATCAGGCACATCTATCTCGCTCGTGGATACCGTTGCTATTTTCTCTTTTGCAATGCTCCTGCCAAAATTCTTCCCAAAAACATTGGCCAGCAGTTTTCCGGTAGTTATTTTAACAGGTGTACCTGCCAGCACCTTTTTAAATTGTTCAGGGTTTTTCACAGGGTCGGTGCCGGTGCCAAATTCAAACCATTTCATTTGCCATTCGTAATTGGGTTCAAACTCGCAGTAATGGAATGTATAAGGGGCACCCGCCTTATATTTTACACCGAATGGAGATGTTATTGCCGCGCCGGTGTATTCCATTTCGATATCAATATCAGTCGCTGTCGCTGCGTTTTTTTGTATAGTTAATGTTGACGGGAATGCGCCGGCCTGAGCAGATGGATTGGAAGCGCCTTTCATTTTTGCAATTCGCCATTTGCCGGCGGGGGCCATCATTGCTAATGTGATCTTCCCGGCGCTATCAGCCTTTTCCCACCACGCCATCGGATAACTGAAATTATATGGCCCCCACTCATTCATCATAATATACCTGCGGCCTCTGGGATGTCCCGCCGGGAGCCTGACAGCCGCGCCCGAAAAAACCATTGGAATATTAGGATCGTAAGCCATATTTGTCGGATCCGCCGATTCACCATTGTTATTAAACAGTACATTGCTTGTTGTAGAATCCAGTTTTGACGGCATTACACTGCCAACAAGTTTGTTATTTTTTATAACGATGCTGTCTGTATGATTGATATTCAAAACCTTTTTTACGTTGATAAAGTCGTTGTCGCTAATGGTATAATTAGCGCTGCGGGTATCCTTCTTTTGCAAATAACCGAAATCTTTGGGCCTTTTCGGGTTCGACCATAACTCTATCGCCACCTTCTCATTACTAAACCTGTTTTGGGCGATGGTGTTATTCATCCCATGCTCAATTGCAATGGTCGACATATTGCCTTCAAAGTCGTTATCGGCTATAACCGTGTTGTAGCTAAAACCTGCCCACACGCCATGCCAGCAATCGTGAATAATATTGGCTATAACCTGGTTGCGACTAAAGGTGAGCTCCACGCCATTGGTTGGCGCGTATGAAAAATCGTTAGCATAAAGCACATTGTCGTTACAGCCGCCCTGCCCGGTATCCATAGTGGATTGGCCTGCCCAAAGAAAGAAACCATCGCCGGAGTGGGTGATTGAGTTTTTGGCGATCACATTATTATTGCATTGCTCAAATGCTAAAATTCCCGCCGAATCCTGACCGCGGTAATAAAAGCCATCGCTGTAACCGCGCACATTCCAGTCCAGTTTGTTATATAAAATGTAGTTACGGCTGCTGCGATACATGCCTATACCAAGCCCCGAATTGAACGAGAAATTATTATTGCGAATCATCCCGCCATTACAATTGGTAAGCATCAAGCCGCACTGCCCATTGGTTATGGTAGTTCCGCTCACTTCAAAACCATCGCAATCTCTTAAATAAATACCTGCTCCGTAACGCAGCCATTCATCATGCTCATTGTGGTGATAGCTTTGCCAGTCGGCAAGGTCTTCACGGTCGCGGGTGCTGTTGAGATGCTGCCGGAAATTGTAGCTGAAATCGCTGCCGGTAATGTGCAGATTTTTAACACTACGCGCCATCAGCCCTACTTTAAAACCTTTTACATTCAGGTTTTTTATGGTGATGTTGCTTCCCTTTACAATGATACCGGTACCTTTGAATTTATCGGGATTTTCGATAGCGGTGTTGCCGGCTATGGTTGCGCCATTGAAATCAACCGTTATATTATTGCCTTCAATAATAATCTGCGCGATGGATAAAGAGTCAGCACCTTCAAACTTATAAACTTTGTTGACGATCCTTGCCGAATGCTTAATCACCATGCCCTTAGCCAGTGCAAGTACTTTAGTCTGTGCTTTAGTAGCTTGCATCAATAAAATACAGATCGACAGAAAAAGAAAAGGCCGGATATTTTTCATTCTAAAATATATCCGGCCAATTTAAGCTATTCTGCTCAATGTTACCTAATCGTAGCGATATCGCTCCAAATCGTAATCGGTTTGCGCAGAGATGATCTTTTTCTCTTTATCAATATCACGTTCCAGTCGGTGATCGTAGGTGTTTTTGGTTACCTCCATGTGGCGCTCCATATCTCGCTCGGCGTAATATTCATCAGCTTTGTTAATCTTGGCTACCGCCACGTCATAAGCGCCGCGCGGCGACATCAGTTTAACAAATACCGGCAAACACTCAAACAGGATAAACAGCCAGCTGATAAATGATTCGGCAAGGTAAGTATCCAGGTCGCGTGTGCCGTTCTCGTTATACGAGAGTTGCCCCAACGCCCAGTTGCGGTCGCTGAAACCGGCCACATTCGAGAGGCTGTCCAGTTGATGCTCGTTAAATAGGCGGGTATCGTTAACACCCTCAAAGGTTTTGCGGGCGGCAAGGTAATCTTCCATTTTTTGCTGATTGGCCGTTACCTCCTGAAGCCTGGCCTGCTTCTCCGCTAACACAGCCTGCTTTTGCTTGGCGTACGTACCATAGCCTACTATGCCCGACGTCTGATCATTCTTCTCGCCAAATACTTCCTGGTTCAATTCCTGGCGCGAACTGGTGATGTCGCTTTCCAGAGAATCCTGCGCTCGTTTAAGCTCTACATTCTTGCGCAATTCTGCTGCGTATTTATCATTATAAGTTTTGGTGAGCGTATCAATTTTACGGTGTTGACCCTTCAGATAGGCGGTCTTCAGTTTCTGGCGAATTTCCTTATCAAAGATCTTCAATTCCAGCGGCCGGGAGATAACAATGCCTATTATAATGGCCAGCAGTATCCGGGGCGATGCCTGTAATATTTGCTGATTGGTGGTGCCGGTTTTATCGATACTCGATACTATGTAACGGTCCATATTAAAAATGGCGGTTCCCCATAATAAGCCAAATAAAATGGCAAAAACCCAGGCAGCGGGGTTTCCCGAAAAAACAAAATACATGGCATAACCACCGGATAACGACGCGAAAACCGCTGTGAAAAATATAGTGGCGCCAATGCCGACGTATTTATTATGTTCGAGGGGGTATTTTTTTAAAGTGCCTATATGTGCTCCGGAACAAAACCAGAAAAAACGTGTGATGCTCTTCATTAATGCAATAATCTACGTACAATCTTATATGAAACGCTGTTGAGGGGCTAATGTTACAAATATCAGACCTAAATATTTGAAGGATAACAATTACCTTTGAGCGATATATAATAATATTGTGCACAATGAAAGAAATTAGCGTACAGGAATTAAAAGAGAAACAGGAGAAAGGCGAAGATTTTCAGCTGATAGATGTAAGGGAAGATTTTGAATATGAAATGAGTAATCTTGGCGGCGTATCAATCCCGCTTGGCGGCATCCTGATCGAGTCGGAAAAAATTTCGAAAGATAAACCGGTAGTAGTAATGTGCCGCAGCGGCAAACGCAGTGCTGCCGCCATTATGCAGTTAGAACAGCACGGTTTCACTAACTTGTATAACCTGCAGGGGGGTATCCTGGCCTGGGCCGATCAGATAGATCCAACAATAAGCGTGTATTAAGCCATGGGTAAAAAATTATTTTTAAACGTGCTGTACAACATCGGCATATTCCTGTGCCTTATTGTTGGTTACCAATACGGTATTGAGCAAAAGCAGTATGTTTATTTGTTAGTGGCGGCCGTTATTATTGCTATATTAGTAGTGCTTAAGGTAAAGCTTTTGAAACAAGTAAGAGAAGCTCAAAAAAACGTTAAGTAGCCACTTATGCTTATTGCAATTTTAGGACTCATTATGCTTGTTGTGGGCATAGTGCTTAAACGCGGCCCCGAACCCGGCAGCCGCTTTGCCGGTACCATCAACAAAATAGCCGTTGTAGTTATTATATTGGGCCTGCTCCTCTCTATCGTGAAGATCATCGATCCGGGTAAGGTTGGCGTTCAAACATTGTTCGGTAAGGTGCAGGACGGGGTGCTGGAAAGCGGCCTGCATATTATTAATCCTTTCGTAGATATCACTACCTTCAGCATCCAAACTGAAAACTACACTATGAGTGCCAAAACCGGCGAAGGACAAGTAGAGGGCGATGATGCCATCCGCGTGCTCTCGTCCGATGGCTTGGAGGTAACAATCGATCTTTCTGTATTGTACAAGGTTAATCCTGTTAAGGCACCTTTCATTTACCAGAATATCGGCGTAAATTATGAAGATAAGATCGTTCGCCCGGTAACACGTACATCTATCCGTGATAATGCAGTGAATTATGTGGCGGTTGATCTTTATTCTACCAAACGAGAAGAATTTCAATACAAGATCAACAAAAGCATAACCGACAATTTCGCTAAGAACGGCTTGCTGGTTCAGCAGGTTTTGGTGCGCAATATTACTTTGCCTGCAACTGTTCGTGCCAGCATCGAGTCAAAGATCCAGGCCGAGCAGGAAGCGCAAAAAATGCAGTTCGTACTGCAGAAAGAGCGCCAGGAAGCGGACCGTAAGCGCGTTGAAGCACAAGGTATTGCCGATTATCAGAAGATCTTGTCCACCGGCTTGTCAGATAAGCAGTTAATCTACGAAAGCATCAAGGCGCAAAAGGAAATTGCCTTGTCGCCAAATGCCAAAGTGATCATCATCGGCGGGAAGAATAACCCGATTATGCTGAGCGATAAGTAAAAAACAATAATTCTTTCGAATTACATTGAATTGATCTGCACTTCTTTGCATGAGTTTTCATTAGATGGTTAGTTTTGTAATAACCATCTAATGAAAACCCATGAATAGCCTTATTATCCTTTCCGGCCCAATCGGTGCGGGTAGGACCACAGTAGTGCGCGAACTAATCAAGCTTTTGCCGCCCCACCATTTATAATGTATTGACGTTGATGCACCGGCGTTAATAAACACGAGGAGACTGCTTCGTATCTCAGTAATGAGAAAATGTTTGTATGTTATGTGGCCTCTTTGCGCAAGCAACGGAATTATATCTGTTTCAACCCCAACCCCGCATCCTCACTCAGCACCCATTTCCCATTCGCAAACTCCGGCAATTGATATGGATTATTACTGGTTAAAAATGGTCCGTCCAGGTCGGCCCAGTGGCATTGTGGAGCCAGGGCGGCGGCGGCGAGGGTAGCGCAGCTAGTTTCACTCATGCAGCCGATCATCAATTTCAGGCCCAATTCATTTGCTTTCAATATCATTTGGTGCGCCTCATACATTCCAGCCGATTTCATAAGCTTTATATTAATGCCGTGGTAAACACCTTTTGCCTTTTCAACGTCAGCTAAACGCTGTACCGCTTCGTCGCCAATGATGGGGATCGGGCTGCGCTCGGTGAGCCAGGCATTACTGTCGGGGTCGGTTTTGAGCATGGGTTGTTCTATCAGTAAAACGCCTTGTTCGTGCAGCCAGTGGGTGAGGTCGAGGCTTTGCTCCAGGTCGGTCCAGCCCTGGTTAGCATCTACAAATAATGGCTTATCCGTTACCGAGCGGATGGTATTGATAAGTTCCCGGTCACTATCGCGGCCCAGCTTTACTTTGATGATATCACAATCGGGCGCTTCCTTTACTTTTTGGATAATGACCTCTGGCGTGTCTATGCCTATGGTAAAGCTTGTTGCGGGCATCTTGCCCGGGTCTGAACCGAGCAACTGCCAGCAGGATTTATTTTGTAGTTTGCCATCCAGGTCGTGCAGGGCAATATCGATGCCGGTTTTGATGGCCGGGTTGCCGGCAGCAATGTCATCCAGGTAAGCGATAATCGACCCAAAATCAAAAGGATATTTAAACTGCGCTGTGTCTATCTTGTTCAGAAACTGCGTGGCTGTTTCAAAACTTTCACCCATGTAAGGCACCATCGAAGCCTCGCCATAGCCGGTTTTACCCTCATGCTCAATTTGGATCAGCATTACGGGCGTAGAAGTACGCGAAAATTTGGCAATGGTAAACGTGTGCTTCAGCAGCAGCTCGAAAGGTTGGTAAGTCAGCTTCATGTTAAATTCAAAGCTAAAATTTTCCGGGCGGATTTGATGCTTATCTTTGCGTCCATGTCTCAACAAATTTATAATCCTTTCAGCTCCTTTAGTTTTGGTAACCGCAATTGTTTTTTAAGCGGACAGCCACTCACATCGGAAGAGGAAAAGATCCAGGTGTTCCCGCAGTGGCTCATGAGCCGTTACCAGCTGGAAGAAAAGCCTTTTAAAATGCTCGACGAAAGCATGGCCACCTATAAAGACATTAAAATTCCCTGTGCCGCCGCCGTTAATGAAACTTACCTCGAACCCCTCGAGGCCGAAATAGCCGCCGCCTTCGAAGCTGGTTGTGATGCGGTTAAGGCTTTGGACGAAATGAAGCTTTTCCACTGGGCGGGTAAGTTGCTTTACGGAATTATTTTCAACGAGATTCAAAGTGGTATTAAATTGCAGCATGCACAGGGCGAGGAATTCAATATTTCGCAATCCATCGTCCATAAGTTCAGCAACCTGCACCTGATGCTGCAAAGCCTGAACCTGCCTGTTGTGTTTGAGGATTTCAAACCCTTCAGCCTGTTTTTGTTTAAGGTTGACAATAACCCTAAGGAGTTTGGCTACCGTGATGAGATCAACACGCTTACTTTTTCGCTGCGGATCAAAGATTTCGGGCTGATATTGTGCCTGCAGGATAATGGCGCCAACTACCGCTATCACCAGGAGATTTATGATCGGCTAAAAGACCAGGTACTTCACCCTATCCAGTTCGAAGAGTTTTGCGGACGCGTGTTTTATTCAGCTTACCTTTTCAATCGCTTACCCGAATACAATGTAATGGAGGCCGGCGGCGAGATCTTTATAGAAGCGATGCCCTTGCGCGGAACAAGCAACAAACCATTGTTTGACGATTGGATCAATAAAATTTATGGACAGGTGCTCGAAAGCTTCTGGAAAAACTGGGGTTTCCTCCTGCTCGAGATCATCAAAAATCCCGAGCAGCCGATGAGCTTTTTATTCAATCCGGATGGCAGCCTTATCAGTGAAACCACGATTGAACTCCCGCGGTAGTCTGCTCAATAAAACTATGCACCACATGCGGATTAAGTATAACGGTGATCAACAGACCGCTTAATGCGCCAAAAAAGTGGGCGTCGTGGTTTATGTTCCCGACTCCCTTGCGCGATGCGTAATTGCAATAGATGAGGTACAATATGCCGAAAACAAACGCCGGGAGATCGATGCCGGGGATCAACATCATACCCATGCGGCCCATTGGCAAAAATAAAATGAAGCTGAAAATCACCGCGCTCACCGCTCCTGATGCACCCAGGCAGTTATACCAACCGTCGTTGCGATGTTTATAAACCGTTGGCAAGTCGCTCAATATCAAGCTCACAAAATATAAAAGCCCAAATTGCCAATGCCCTAATCCCTGGAAACCCACTTGCGGAATACCCGCTTCCAGCGTAAATGCAAAAAAGTAATAACTCAACAGGTTAAACAGCAGGTGCATGATATCGGCATGGATAAAGCCGCTGGTAATTAAAGTATAAACCCGCCGGCCGTGCGCAACCTCCTGCGCGTTCAGTATCATGTTTTCGTAAATGTTATCGCTATAGAACGCCCAAATTGACGTTGCCAGCGTTATAGCAAATATGGCGGACGCTACCGGGGCCGCCATTAAATATTCCATCATTTCAAATCCAGTTTAGTATCGGCAATTACTCTGCCTACAGGGTAGCGAAGATATGTTTTTTCAAAATAGATAGAGTTGCGGTAAACGAAGTTTAATTGCGCAGCTGCACTGGCTGCCAGTTTAGGGTCTTTAGCCTTGGCATCGTCCAGCTTTTTTTTCAATTCGGGATCGGTCTTCAGCATTTCGGCGGCCTTATCTTCAAATACATAATTGCTGAAGTATTCTTTCTCGCCTAAAACCGAATCGAAAAAATTCCAGGCAAAGAACGAATCAACGCCCTGCGGTTCAAGCGTTTCAACAATGTAACGGTTAAGCGCCTGGTTGGTGTAAACCACATAGTCGCCTTCATAAAACTTAACGGGCATTGTAACCGGGCTCAGCTTTACGCTGCTGTGCAGGTAATGGCCTTCAAATGGCTTTTGTGGCGTTTTGTAATCGTCAATATAATACATCTGCAAGGTTAGCGTGGTGTCATGAGTTAAGCGATGCATGACAACGCTGTTCAGTTTAAACAGGTCGATGATTTTGCCCCATGCCTGCGGAATTACATAAGCAAGCGGTTTTTCAGCGTAATCCGTGGCTTTGTAAGTATTCCAGAATTTTACAGTTTTGGTATAAGGCTGGTTTCTGTCGTAATACAACCTTGGTAAACCGCTGATGTCACTCGGCTTGTGTAAGGCCGCGTAACCCTTAAATTCAATGGAATCCACTTTGTCTTTATCTATCTCCCAATTCAATGCAAAGTTTTTTTGATTAGCAACCTGCTCGTCGGCTTTGTGTTTCAATTCGCCTATCAGTTTGGCGTCGCGTTCAACCAAATCAACCAAATGCTGCTCAAAATCATAAGTAGAATACACACGTTTATCAAAGGCTTTCAGCATGTGCGTTTCAGTAATATAGCTAATGATGTTGCGCTGGGCGGTATAACCCGTAGCGAACCGCGGCGTTTCCAGGAAACTTTCAATACCCATGTCGGGCAGCCCGCGCTCACCTGCACCATAGGGGATCATTTCGTAACCGCTCGTTTTCATCCTCTTGTACAATTCGGGCGTTAACCTCTCCGCGGTATATTTTGAAAGGATAGGATTTTGTTTATCTTTTTGCGTTTCTATCAGCGTCATTACGTACTGGTAATCGGCGCCGTCGCTGGTGTGATTATCCAGGAAAACTTCCGGGTTCCAGGTATTGACTATCTGCTCAAAAGCCACTGCGTTTCGACTATCAGCCTTAATAAAGTCACGGTTCAGATCAAGGTTACGGTAATTACCCCTGAAACCATAGGCCCGCGGACCGTTCTGACTTACCCTGCTCCAACCGCGGTTCATGCTGCCGTCGATATTGTATAAAGCTATCATACAGATCACCACGTCTTTAGGCAACGCGTTCTTTTTCATCAGGTCGCGTGCAAACATCATGCTGGCATCGATACCTTCAGGCTCGCCGGGATGGATACCATTGTTAATGAGCAGCACGCGTTTGTTCTGCTTTTTGATTAAAACCGGATCGAAAACCTTATCGCGTGATAATACCACCAGCGTAAGCGGCTTGCCGATATCGGTTGTGCCGTAATTTATCAGCTTCATTTGCGGGTTGCTGAGCGCCAGTTTTTTATAGTAGGCAATCACCTCGCTGTAAGTGGCGGTGTAATTTTTGTCTTTACTGATTTCAAATGGGGTGAGCTGTGCTTCGGCGGTAAAAAAAATAAAGCAGGCAAAAAAGGCTAATAAAAGTGTTTTCATGAAAAGTGCTTTTGACAAATATAATGAGGGGGCGGTAATAACAATGTATTTTATTGGTTACCTGTGGCAATTTTCAAGTTGAACATTTTCCAAATCGATAACCAACAACTTTTCCCTCCGAATAAACATTTTCAAGGCCACCACATGTGCGCAAAGGCATCGCCGACCTGCTATTACGAGCTTTACATATTGTTTTTTGACAACTCTGGTAATAAGTGCCAGTCTCCATTGATAAGAGCTTCCTTTTTAGCTCTCCTCCATCCTTTTATTTGCTTTTCAAAAGCTATTGCCTGATTTGGATCGTGAAATATTTCGTGAAACACCATTTTAAAGGGTCGCCTTTTAAAAGTATAAGCGTTAGGGTCGGTACCGTTTTGATGTTCATATAAACGACGTTCCAAATCATTCGTTATACCTGTATAGTAAGAATTATCGGCGCAAAGCAATATGTAGACGAAATACTGTTTCATTGTGGTTTAGTTAGTTTTAATTTGTCGCTTCGAATAGCATCTTCAAGGCCACCGCACCCATGGTTCGACAAGCTCACCATGACAACGCACTCTTCGCGCCGAATAAGCATTTTCCAACCACCGCATTTGTGATTAGACGGGCTAATTATGACAACGTGCTCTTCGCTCCGAATAAGCATTTCAAGGCCACATATGGTTCTACAGGCTCACCATGACAGCCCGCCTTAACCTCCGCTTAATGAATACCGGGTCATGGTGAGCTTGTCGAACCAAGAGCGCGAAGGCCTCGCCGACATGCGATAACGAACTTCACATATTTTCCGCAGCTAACTCCGCCTGTGTTTTTTTGGGAAGTCCTTTTACCACCTCGGCATAAGAGTGGTCTATCATTTCACGTAGCTGCTTTTGGGTTAGGGAGCCGGTCATATAAACGGTGTTCCACATCTTTTTATTCATGTGGTAACCGGGCTGTACTTCAGTGTGTTTTTCGCGTAGTTCAACGGCCAGTTCGGGGTCGCATTTTACATTAAAGTTATCGGCCCTGCTCAAGCCTATCAGCAAAAACATCTTTCCGGCCACCTTAAAAACAAGGGTATCCTCGCCAAAGGGCAGGCCCTCGGTCACTGCAGGTTTTTGCAGGCAATATTCACGCAGTTCTTCAATATTCATTTAGAAACCGTAATCTCTAACCAGTTTGTTGTATGATACCGTAGTGCCGAAAAAATATTTAAAGCCGATATAAAACTGACGGTATTGGTCGATGGCATTGTTCTTAAACTTTGCCTGCGGGTCGTCGTATCCGGAAAGTCCCTCATTTAATACAATATAATGATTATACCCAACATCTATGGCCCAACCGGGTTGGTTATAGGAATCGTATATTTTGTATTCATATCCCAGCCGCAGCGGAATTGCAAAGTTTTTCCTGTTTTTTGATCCGGGAAATATATAATCGGTGGAGCCATTTTCCGGCAATGGGTTTGTATCCTGCCTTTTTACAATATTATTCAGCACCACGCCGAAGCCAGAGCCTCCGTAAAAGTTTTTTACAACGTTTAATATCCAGCTATGCCCGTAGTCAATGAACGATCCCAGTTGTATGTCCATGTGCAGGTAAGCTGCTAAAAAGCGATTATCGAAACTGCGGCCATACCTGTCGAGTGGTGGCAAACCGCCTCCTGAAAATTCTCCCTTTTGAATTTCTAAAGCGATAGGAATGTAGGGGTTATAATTATAAATGAAACTACCGTTGAAACCGACATGATTGTTCTGCTGCGGTACGTTTGTATAAGCGCGTTCGTAGCTTACACCGCCTTCCAAGCCAAATTCGTAGTAATTATACCCCGCCTGGGCATAGACACCGACAGTTGCAAGCAGCAGGACAAAAAACAAAATGTATTTTTTCAAACAATAAATATTGGGCAATATTTGCAACTTTGGCTTCAGACGTTTTCTTCTTCAAAATTAAAAAAATAAGTGATAATTGTTTTATATGACTTTTAATTCGTTGCTCAACTTCACTGTGACTGACAGGTTTTTACGTTACGTGGCCATTGATACGCAGTCTGACCCGGCATCAGACGCCATCCCCTCTACAGTTAAACAAAAAGACCTGGGTAAATTGCTTGTGGCCGAGTTGCTGGAAATGGGCGTAACCGATGCACACCTTGACGAATACGGTTACGTTTACGCTACTATTACGTCAAATACGACGAAAAAAGTTCCCGTGATTTGCTTTTGCTCGCACATGGATACTGCGCCCGATTGCAGCGGAACAGGGGTAAAACCTATCGTACACAAAAATTACCAGGGCGCAGATATAGTATTGCCTGATGACACCCAGCAGGTGATAAAAATGAATGAACATCCTGATCTGAAAAACCAGTTAGGGAATGATATTATAACTGCCAGTGGCACCACTTTGCTTGGCGCTGATAATAAAGCCGGTGTAGCCGAAATAATGGATGCCTGTTACCAGTTGATGAACAAGCCGGATATCAAACACGGCGATATCCGCATCCTTTTTACGCCCGATGAGGAAATTGGCCGTGGGGTAGATAAGGTTGATATTGAAAAACTCGGTGCCTTTGCAGGTTACACTATGGACGGCGAAAGCGCCGGCAACATGGAAAACGAAACGTTTAGTGCCGATGGTGCTAAATTGACCATACAAGGTGTAAGCTCGCATCCGGGTTTTGCTAAAGGGAAGATGCAAAGCGCTATAAAAATTGCCGGGGAGATAGTTGCAAATTTGCCGTTTGAGCTTTCGCCAGAGGGAACGGAAAATATGGAGGGCTTTATTCACCCGGTGGGCATTGAAGGGCATGTGGAAACAGCGACTATCGATTTTATTATTCGTGATTTTGAAGAAAATAAACTGGCGGATCATGCCGGTGTGATCCGCAGCATTGCTGAAAACATTTTAAAAAATTATCCCGACTCCAATTACACGCTTAACGTCAAACCCCAATACCGTAATATGAAGGGCGTGCTCGATGAGCATCCTCAGATAGTTGAATATGGTATGGAAGCCATCAAACGCGCCGGGCTTAACGCCAAACTTTGCAGCATCCGCGGCGGTACAGACGGCTCACGTTTATCGTTCATGGGCTTGCCTTGTCCCAACATCTTTGCCGGCGAACACGCGTTTCACGGTAAACACGAGTGGGTATCGGTACAGGATATGCAAAAGGCGGTGGAAACCATTTTGCACTTGTGTATGGTTTGGGAAGAGCGAAGCTGATGTGCGGATATGCGAATTTTTGATGTGCAAATGAGAAGATATGCATAATGATTAATATGCGAATGTGCAAATCACTCATCCGCACATTTGCACATCAAAAATCCGCACATTAACCCTTCTCCGCCAACAGATCCTCCGTCAGCTTATCAAATTCAACAATAAACTCGGTGTAATGCTTGCCGGTGCCGGGGCCGTCAAAGCCGGTGTGGATCTTACGTACGTTTCCTTTTTTATCGATAATGATGGTAGTTGGGAACCCTTTAAAGTTAGCCAACATAGGCAGGCTTTTGATTGGGTCGCCTTTTACAGGTGTGTAACCAGTGATCAATAGCGGGTAAGGTACTTTGAAATGATCTTTGAGCTGGGCCAGTGTTTTTTGGGATTTTTTGAAATCGGTGGTGCGCTCATAGGCCAATCCAACTATCTCCAAACCTTTAGGGTGATATTTTTTGTAATAGCCGCCATTCACTATGAAATTGGTTTCGTCCATACAGTTAGGGCACCACGAGCCCATGATCTGCACGATCACTACCTTGTTTCTAAAACGCGGATCGCTTAAAGAAACTTTCTTTCCGTTAATGTCGGGAAACGAAAAATCGATCTTTTTATAACCGGGCTTCAATGCAGTTAAAGAATAAGCATCGGGCAGTTTGGCATTTGCGTTTTTTACAGCAGTCCATTTATCAGTGCCCGAATAACCGCTGTTCATGGCGCCTTCTGTAATGGTTTTATCATTGCTGATTTTTGCGGTGAACAGGAATGCATGGCAACCATCGAAGCATGACAAGTAAAGTTTATCACCTGAAACGGTTCCTTCTAAAAAGCGGTAATCACCGGTGGTGCTCAGGAAGGTGCCTGTTAATTTGTTACCGGTTTGTTTAAACTCGCCCACCAGTTCATCACGTCCATCGGTACCATCGCCAAAAACGGCGGCCCAACGGCCGGTTACGTCGAATGCAGGTTTCTGCGGATCTTTTAAAAAGCGCCAGCTGGTATTAGGAGTTGCGGCAAATGGCATGGCAGAATCGTGATCGCCCAGGTGGCGGATCCAGTTACCGATTAGGTTTCCTTTTTCAAGTTTCAGCCTGAACTCCGAATCGAACAATGGCATCTTGATAAAAACAGAATCGCCCTTGGTTTTAACATCAGGCACTTTGTAATGCTCCGAGCCATTAATGATAGCTATCTGTTGATGACCTGCCACATCCGTCACCTCAAAATTAAAAGGCAGCTCTTTACCAGATTCTGTTTTTAAAGTACCGCGCCAAATGCCTGTGGCAAGTTTGGTTTGCGCCGATGCTGCGATGGATATGGAAAATACCAATAAAATTGATAGGATGAGTCGTGATTTGAGTATCATATTCAAACTTATCAATTTTTGCGGAAATTATTTCAGCACTTCTCTTGAAATGACAATTCTTTGAATTTCAGAAGTACCCTCATAGATCTGGGTTATTTTGGCATCGCGCATTAGGCGCTCTACATGATATTCTTTTACAAACCCGTAACCGCCATGTATCTGCACGGCTTCAACAGTGGTGCGCATGGCGACCTCGCTGGCAAACAGCTTGGCCATCGAGCTGGCTTGCGCATAAGGCAAGCCTTTGTCTTTCAACCAGGCGGCTTTAAGACAGAGTAAGCGGGCAGCTTCAATTTCGGTAGCCATATCGGCCAGTTTAAACTGGGTGGCCTGCAAGTCGGCTATGGTTTTACCGAACGCCTTACGTTCTTTGGAATAAGCTAACGCCAGTTCATAAGCGCCTGACGCAATCCCAAGCGCCTGTGCAGCAATACCGATACGACCGCCTTCCAGCGTGTTCATGGCAAACTTAAAACCGAAACCATCTTCGCCAATGCGGTTTTCTTTCGGAACCTTTACATCGGTAAACATCAGCGAATGTGTATCCGAACCGCGGATACCAAGCTTATTTTCTTTATGTCCTACTTCAAAACCCTCCATGCCGCGTTCTACTATCAACGTGTTGATACCATGATGCTTTTTATCCGGATGAGTTTGCGCCATCACGAGGTAAGTCGACGCTGAATTACCATTGGTGATCCAGTTTTTAACGCCATTGAGCAGGTAATAGTCGCCCATATCAACAGCTGTGGTGCGCTGAGAAGTAGCATCAGAACCTGCCTCTGGTTCCGATAAACAGAAAGCACCGAGTTTCTGTCCACTGGCCAATGGCTTCAGGTATTTCTGCTTCTGCATTTCGGATCCATATTTTTCCAGCCCGTAGCAAACCAGCGAATTATTTACAGAAACCACCACCGATGCCGATGCATCGATCTTCGATAACTCCTCCATGGCCAGCACATACGAGATAGCATCCATACCGCTGCCGCCATATTGCGGAGATACCATCATCCCCAAAAAACCAAGTTCACCTAACATTTTTATCTGCTCGGCAGGGAATTTTTGATGCTCGTCGCGTTCAATTACACCGGGCTTCAATTCGGTTTGCGCAAAGTCGCGCGCAGCCTGGCGTATCATAATTTGTTCTTCAGTAAGTTCGAAATACATGTGGTTAAAATTCGGTGCTCAAAAGTACTAATTTATTATGCATGCATAGTAAAAATATATTCACAAAAAAAGAGAGCTTTTTTGAAGCTCCCTTTCCCCTAATTAATTTAAACTATTGATTAAACCCAAAACAAAGAACAAAAAAACCTCAGCTTGGGCGTCTGAGAAGTCAAGAAAAAAGTTTTTCTATAGGTAGATGTATGTATTTGTTTTCATAGATATTTGCAGGGCTGTGAATCCTTATACAAATGTTAAGCCATAAATATGGAGCATGGTTTAACGAATTTGAAAAATGCGGAGAAATTAAAGCGTGTTGATTCAACAACAAATAATTAGTATAGGTTAATTAAATCGAGTCTGATTTATAGTTAATTAAGCTAATTAACTATTGGTTTTATGTACGGGCGTTTTGAAAAAACGATAAAATGGGCGAAAAACGCTCGCCTTTTATATTCCTGACATGCGTTGATTGTAACATAAATGTTACTTTAATAAAGTAATTACCGCGCATCCGTTACGGATTTTGAAAAAAAAATATACTTTAATTTGATATTTGATTGTTTGGAAAGCAGGATGTGCTGTATTCTTTTCTAAACTTCCTGATGTGATGTATAATAATGAATACACCACCTGTATGATAATCGCTACATAAAACTAAATAATGGATAAAAACCTTTTAAAAAGCGCCTTTGTGCTGTGCACCATGGTATCGTTATGCATCTGCTCGTGCAGCAAAAACAAGAGCATACCTGCAAACGATGTAATTTTCACCAACAGGGACACAACCGTTAAGCCCGGCGACGACTTTTTCAAGTATGCCAATGGCGCCTGGCTGAAGAAAAACCCTATCCCTGCGGCTTACGCTTCGTGGGGTATCGGCAACGTGGTGGAAGAGGAGCTGCGCGACCGTTTGAAAAAAATAAATGAAGACGCGCTGATCGCCAACGCAACCAAAGGCACGAATGCCCAAAAGATAGGTGATTTCTATTTTAGCGGGATGGATACCCTTACTATTGAGAAACAGGGGATTGCTCCCTTAAAGCCCGAGTTGGACAAAATTGACCAAATAACCGATTTGAAAAGTCTGATCGAAGAGTTTACGCACCTGGATACCATTGGCGTAGAAACACCGATATCGGCCGGTGTTGGACAGGATGCCAAGAACAGCAACAAAAACATGTTGCAACTGGGTCAGGGTGGTATAGGGCTGCCTAACCGTGATTATTATTTTAATACCGACGCGCACAGCGTTGATATCAAGAACGATTACCAACAAACACACTTGCCTGTTGTGTTTAAGCTGGCAGGACTTGGCTCTGACGCCGCGCTTACCGCCAGTAAAAGGACTTACGAGCTGGAGAAATTCCTGGCCGATAGCTCTCGGAAACTGGAAGATTTGCGCGACCCGTATCGCAACTACAATAAAATGCCGGTTGCGGGCTTAGCCAAACTTACTCCTGTTATTGACTGGCATGCAACGTTTGAGAAAATGGGCTATAAAAATGTGGACACGGTTATTGTTGGTCAGCCGGAGTATTACCGTGCCTTAAACAAGGCATTGACCACCTTTGGCATAGCCGACTGGAAAAACTATCTCCGTAAAAACCTGGTGGGGGCCTTCTCTTCGTACCTGAGCAAAGATTTTGATAAAGAGTCGTTCCGCTTTTATGGTACTGTATTATATGGTGCAAAAGAACAGCTTCCGCGCTGGAAACGTGTCCTGGATACCGAAAATAGCTTAATGGGCGAGGTTTTAGGGCAGATCTTCGTTAAAGCGTATTTCCCCGAAAAAACCAAACAACGCTACGTTGACCTGGTGGAAGCCATGCGCACCAGCTTTAAAGAACACATTCAGAAATTAGACTGGATGAGTGAGCCCACCAAACAAAAGGCTTACGCCAAACTGGCTAAAGTAATGCCTAAAGTTGGTTATCCCGATCACTGGAAGGATTTTTCAACACTGACAATCGACCGCGGGCCGTACGCGTTAAACGTTATGCGCGCCAATACCTTCTGGCATAAATACGACGCTAACAAGTTAGGTAAACCGGTTGACCGTACTGAGTGGGGCATTACGCCGCAAACTTATAATGCTTACTACAACCCATCGAACAATGAGATCGTATTGCCCGCCGCGCAGTTTATGATCCCCGGCATGAAGGATGAGGATGTTGACGATGCCGTTGTTTACGGGTATGCTGCTGCATCCACCATTGGCCATGAAATGACGCACGGCTTTGACGATGAGGGTCGCCAGTTTGACGCTGCCGGAAATTTGAAAGCATGGTGGCAGCCTGAAGACTCGGTTAAATTTACGCAGCGCGCCCAAATGCTTATTAACCAATTTAACGGCTACGAAATTTACGGTCTGCATGTGAACGGTAAAGCTACGCAGGGCGAAAATATTGCCGATTTGGGTGGTATAGTAATTGGCCTCGATGCATTCAAGAAAACAGAACAATACAAAAAAGGAGAGCCGTTAAACGGCCTTACGCCGGTACAGCGTTTCTTTTTAGGCTACGCCCTGGGCTGGCTGGGCCAGGAGCGTAAAGAAGCCTTATCAAGCCAGATCCTCACCAATGAACATGCTCCCGGCTTTATGCGCGTGAACGGTCCGTTTACTGATGTGCCTGAATTTTATGAAGCCTTCCACATCAAAAAAGGTGACAAGATGTGGCTTGATCCGGATAAACGGGTGAAGATCTGGTAACGGGTTTTTAACCAAAGAGACGCAAAGAAGAATTTGATTTTGTAGAGACGCAATACATAGCGTCTCTTTTCTTTTACCCCCGTGTTCTCTGTGATTCTCTCTACGCTCTTTGTGGTTATTCATTTAACTACATTGTTCGTCCGGAGACGCAAGTATTGCGTCTCTACAACGAGTTCGTTTTTTATTACATTTGTTTATAACTGTGCCTCAATGAACAAACTAACCTTAAAGCCTGCTTTATACATAGCGGCTATTGCAACCTTTTCGCTATGCGCCTACCAGGCTAAAGAAATACTGGATAATCCGAATGATCCGATCAAAAAGAATCTGGATGCATCGGTTAGTCCGGGTACTGATTTTTTTAAGTATGCCAATGGCACCTGGATCAAGAACAATCCCATTCCGGCGGCTTATTCAAGCTGGGGCATTGGCAATATTGTTACAGAGGAAATTCGCTACCGCCTGAAAAAGGTGAATGAGGACGCTATGAAGGCCAATGCACCCGAAGGCACGTCGATACAAAAAATCGGCGATTTTTATTATACCGGCCTCGACAGTGCACGTATTGAAAAGGCCGGCATAACGCCATTGCAGGAGCAGTTAGCATTAATTGATAAAGCGCACGATACACAGGATATCTTAAATGCTGCTGCCATTTTAACTACAACCGGCACACGCAATTTTTTAGGCGCCCGCGTTGGTCAAGACGAAAAGAACAGCGAAAAAATGATGGTGCAATTGGGCCAAACCGGACTTGGACTGCCTAATCGCGATTATTACTTTAAGACCGATGCCCGTACCACGCGTATCCGCGCCGATTATACCGACAAATATTTGCCGAACATGCTGAAGCTTTCGGGATGGGATGAGCAGAAAGCTATAACCGGAGCAAAAAGTGCTTATACCATTGAGAAATTCCTGGCCGACAGCAGCCGCAAACTGGAAGACCTGCGCGATCCATACCGCAATTATCATAAAATGACCGTTGCCCAATTCAACGCGCTCACGCCGGGCGTTGAATGGAACGATTTGTTTAACAAGTTGGAATTAAAATCGGTTGATACGGTGATCGTCGGTCAGCCTGAATTTTATGCGGCGGTGAGCAAGGCTCTGAAAGTATTCCCGGTTGATGACTGGAAAGCCTACCTGCGGGCAAAGCTAATTATCTCTTACGCACCTTATTTGAATGATGCTGTGGCTGAAGAAAACTTCCGGTTCTCGGGCAAGGTGCTGCGCGGGCAAAAGGAGCAACTGCCGCGCTGGAAGCGCGTAATGGATACCGAAAACGGCATCATGGGCGAATTGCTGGGACAATTATTTGTAAAAGAGTATTTCTCCGAAAAAAGCAAAGCCCGCTACGTGGCCATGGTTGAGGCCATGCGCCAGGCCTACCGCGAGCATATTGAAAAACTGGACTGGATGAGCGCCGAAACCAAACAAAAAGCACTGACCAAACTTAACGCCATCCACCCAAAAGTTGGTTACCCCGATCATTGGAAGGATTTTTCGACGCTGAATATTAGTCGTGAATCCTATGCAGGTAATGTGATTAATGCCCGGCATTGGGCTTACCTCGTTAATGTGAACAAACTTGGCAAACCGGTCAATCACCAGGAATGGGGTATGACGCCGCAAACATATAACGCCAGCTATAGTCCGTCGAACAATGAAATTACACTGCCCGCCGCGCAGTTGCTCATTCCCGGCATTAAGGACGAGGATGTAGATGATGCCGTGGCTTATGGTTATGTGGCGGCATCGGTTATCGGCCACGAAATTACACATGGTTTTGATGATGAAGGCCGTCAGTTCGATGCCAAAGGCAATCTGAAAACCTGGTGGACTAAGGAGGATTCCGTCAAATTTACTCAACGGGCACAAATGTTGGTGAACCAGTTTAACGGTTATGTGGTGCTTGATAGCCTGCATATTAACGGCAAGGCCACTCTGGGTGAAAACATTGCCGACCTGGGCGGGTTGGTTTTAGGCATCGACGCGTTCAAAAAGACGCAGCAATACAAGGAAGGCAAAAAGATCAACGGTTTCACTCCTATGCAGCGCTATTTTTTGGGCTATGCGCTGAGCTGGCTCGGTCACCAGCGTGACGAGGTGCTGGCCAACCAGATCTTAACAGATGTGCATGCCCCTGCATTTTTAAGGGTAAACGGCCCGGTTACTGATATCCCTGAATTTTATGAGGCGTTCCATATCAAAAAAGGCGATAAAATGTGGCTTGATCCGGAGAAAAGGGTACGTATTTGGTAATCAAAAAGGGCTTAGCATCATGAAGACCAAAGCGATAGTTATTTTAATTGGTATTCTGATAACAATTTTAGGAATGGGAATGTTCTGTTTTGGAGTATCAATGTTCACTTATCAGGGCCATCCTTTAAGCGCTTTTATGAGCAAAGCGGGAGAATATGCGTTTATATTTTGGCTTCCAACAATAATAACAGGTTTAGCGATATTGATAGTCGGTGTTAGATTATAAGCGAAATTGACAGAAAAAGACAGGTCCAATTAATAATTGCGACCAAATAATTGCATGACGTACTTATTATACGCTATAAACGACTGGTTTAAACACCAGACAGCATTGGAAATGGCCGGATTTATTACCGGACTGCTCTGTGTTTACCTGGCCGCCCGAAACAACATCTGGAACTGGCCTATGGCCATCGTAAGCGTTACGCTTTATATTTTCATATTTTTAGACGCCCGCCTGTATGCCGACATGAGCCTGCAGGTGTACTTTCTGGCAATGAACATTTACGGCTGGTATTTTTGGAGCCGTAACAAAGCGACTGAAGTGAAAACGCCTGTTGCAGTGATTACTCCGCACGAGATATTAGTTTCGGCCGTTGTAGTTGCTATAGTCACGCCCGGCCTGGGTTTCACCTTAATTAAACTTGCACCGTTATTGCACTACAAGCCGGCATCGTTTCCCTACCTTGATAGTTTTTGTACAGCTTGCAGCCTGGTGGCTCAAGTATTTTTAGCACGGAAGGTATTGGAAAACTGGTTGATATGGATCTTCGTTGACATTATTTATGTCGGCGTTTATATCTTCAAAGGCCTTGACCTAACCGCGGTGATGTATGCGGTTTATGTGGCAATAGCGCTGATGGGATATATTGATTGGAAAAAAGAATATAGAAAACAGATAGGTATAGCAACCGAATAATTTTCCCTTTGTCATCCTGAATGTAGTTAAGAATGACAAAAAAGAAGTGATTTAAATGGAAAATACAACCTCCGAAATTATAAAAATAGCTGTAGTGGGGCCCGAATCAACGGGAAAATCAAGCATGTCGGCTTACCTGGCCGATTATTACCAAACTGTTTGGGTACCCGAGTATGCCCGAGGCTATTGCGAAAAACTGACCTCCCCCCCCAACTGGCAGGACGAGATTAATATGTTTTACGGTCAGCTGGAGCTGGAAAAAGAATTGCTTCCCAGGGCCAATCAACTACTCATTTGCGATACCACTTTCATCACCGTAAAAATCTGGAGCGATCATACTTTCGGCAAAGCTCCGCAGGAGGTTCTGCATGAATTGCCTCGTCACCCTTATGACTTTTACCTGTTGCTAAATATCGATTTGCCGTGGGAAGATGACCCGCTGCGCGACTTCCCGGAAATGCGCGAGCATTTCATGGCCGTTTGGTACAAAGAACTGGATGCCCTGAACGCCAATTATGTTTTGGTAGACGGCACGGGCCCTGGCAGGTATAATAAAGCAGTTAAAGAGATAGATTGCTTTTTGGACAGGCAAAAGCCGGCCTTGTGAAGCGCTGGCGCGCTTTGTCCTTATTCTTTTCTCCGTCCTCATAAAAATTTCTTAAATTTCCTGTAACCATTTTATTTTACCGGAGTATTCAACCCAAGTAACACATTTAACTGCACCTGATTGAACTCGTTGGCCGACAATACAATCATGCTGAAGGTGAAAGCCGGAGACGTGGAAAAGATGGGACTGCTTTTTGAGCGGTACAACCGTCAGCTTTATGGGTTTTTGTTTCACATGACGTATCAGCGCGAAACGAGTGAGGACCTTGTGCAGCAGGTGTTTTATAAGATGCTGAAATACCGGGAAACCTTTACCGCTACCGGCGAATTTGTGCACTGGATGTATTCTATTGCCCGTAACACTTTAAAGGACCAGGGTAAGAGCCTGAAGCAGCGTATTAAACATGAAAATACTGACGACCACGCTGATCGGTTACCGGGAGGTTTAACGCCGCAGGAGCAGTTGGAGCGGAAGCAGTCCCGGCAGGCTTTGCATAAAGCGATGGAACAGTTGAGCGATAGTCACCGCGAGGTGTTGACGCTAAGCAAGTTCCAGGAGTTGAAATACCAGGAAATTGCGCAGATACTGGATATTTCGGAAATAGCAGTAAAGACCCGCGCACACCGGGCCATGCAGGAGCTGAAAAGTATTTATGAACGAACAGAACGATAAAACAGGAAAGATGAAATGTGAGCAATATGAGGAGCTGTTTGCCGGCTGGATAAATAATGAACTTAATCCGGCTGATAAACAAAGGCTGGAGCAGCATTTGAGCCAATGTCCTGAATGCCGTGTAGAACTGGCATCGATGCAGGAACTATGGGCTATGATGGATGAGGTAGAAGTGCCCGAACCGTCTGCCAATATGCGGGCTGATTTTCAGTCGATGCTGAAAGATTTCAAGAATGCGGAGGATGCTAAGAAAGCTACATCGGGCGGCTTAATGGCAAGACTTGGCCGGGTATGGCAGCTGCGTCAAAAATATTCGATAGCTTACACTTTTGCCATCGTATTGATCAGTTTTGGCTGTGGTTACCTGGTTTTCAATACAACCGGCGGAAGCAAGCAGGATAAGCAAATGGCCGAGCTCACCTCACAGGTGCATGAGCTGAAACAAACCATGATGCTGGCGCTGCTTGAAAACCCGTCGGCATCAGAGCGCATCAGGGGAGTAAGCTACACCGCCGAGATCAAGCATGCCGATAAGGAGGTGATAGACGCCCTGCTGGCCACATTAAATAACGACCCGAATGTAAATGTTCGCCTGAGTACGCTGGAAGCGCTGACGCATCTGGCCGGTCATCCCGAGGTTCGGCAGGGACTGGTGGAATCGATCACCAAACAAGATTCTCCGCTGATGCAGTCGGCCATTGCCGATGTGATGCTGAAGCTACAGGAGAAAAAAGCGGTGAACTCGTTCAAGGAGTTATTGAAACAGAAAGATCTCGATAATGGCGTGCGTGATAAGATCAAGCAAACCATAACGCAACTTATTTAAACCAACCGATCATGAAAAAAACATTAATGCCTGTTTTAGCAGGCGCAGGGCTGTGCCTTGTCCATTTAGCGGCACATGCGCAGACTTTTAAAACACATATTACCAAAGAGTTCACCGGCAACGTCAATGCCGTAGCTATCTGCAATCTCAACGGCGATGTTAAGGTTGAAGGCTATGCCGGCAACAAAGTGCTGATTGAAATTGACGAAACCATAACCGGCGACGATGCCAAAGGTCTGGAAGACGGAAAAAAAGAATTTAAACTGGGCTTTGACCAGAAGGCGGATACTATAATTGCCTATACAGCGTATCCGTACGACACCCGGCCCCAGCACCAATGGCGCAATCATTACAATAATGATGATAGTCGCCCCAATTACCAGGTAAAGCTTAACTATGTGGTAAAAGTGCCTAATAATGCGGCCCTGTATGCATCCACAGTAAACGATGGGGAAATAGACGTTAAAAACGTGTATGGCGCCCTGAAGATCAATAACGTGAACGGCGGAATTGGCATTGCCAATGCAAAAGGTACTACCAGTGCACATACGGTGAACGGACCGGTAACGGCTACTTATATCGGTCTGCCGCCGGGTGCGTCGTCTTATTACTCGGTTAACGGTGAACTGAATGTTACTTATCCGCCAAGCCTTTCGGCTGATGTGGAATTTAAAAGCATGAATGGCCAGTTCTATACCGATTTCCCCAATGCGGAGGTTTTGCCCTCGAAGATTACGAAATCGGAAACAAAAAATGGTAAAGGCACCACCTACAAGTTAAACAAAGCGTCGGATGTGCGCTTTGGCGCAGGCGGAAAAACATTCAAATTCGAAACTTTGAACGGAAATATTTATATTAAAAAACAAAAATAGGGAGATCACAAATAATGAAGACCATGAAATTAGCAGCAGCATTGATATTGGCAATGCTGTTAAATACCAGCCTTTGGGCGCAAACCAGCGAGCAGATGTCTGTTCCGCTGAGTCAGCCCGGCAGGCCTTACAAACTGGATGTAAGTCTGGTTGACGGATCGATAACAGTTGTAGGTTACGAAGGTAAAGACATCGTGATATCGGTACAAACGGAAGGCGACAAAAGAAATAACTCTCATGAGCGCTCAGACGGCTTGCGCAGGCTCTCTGCCGGAAACCGGGCCGATATCCAGGCCGAGGAAAGCAACAACTCGGTATCTGTTCATGGCATGGTGGGCAGGGTAACAAATCTTACTTTAAAGGTGCCTGCAAATGATGTTACGCTGAAGCTGGGCACCGTTAATAACGGCAAAATCACCGTAAGCAATGTAAGTGGCGAACTGGAATTGAGCGATGTTAACGATGCCATTAAGTGCACAAATATATCAGGCTCTGTTGTGGCAAATACAGTAAACGGCAACGTGGTGGTTGTTTTCAAAAGCATCGACCCGAAAGCGGCCATGGCATTCAGCACACTGAACGGTAACGTGGATGTTACCTTCCCGGCAGGCCTGAAAGCTAATGTGAAACTGAAATCAGACCGTGGCGAAGTATATACCGACTTTGACGTGGCAACCGAACACCGTGCACCTGCCGTTAATCATAATAACAATGGCGGCAAAGGCCTTTACAGTCTTAAAATTGATGAGTGGATCTACGGAAAAATTGACGGCGGCGGCCCCGAAATTATGATGAAAAACATGAACGGCAACATTTATATCCGCAAGGCGAAGTAAGAAGAAAAGCTAATAAAAAAGGCCGCGCCCGTTGTAAATGGGTGCGGCCTTTTTTATTGTGGATGTGTTGAGCGTTCCACAGATGTTGGTGTTGTTACCGATATGATGAAATCTGCGTGTTAGTGCTTTCCATATGCATCTTCAAGATGTTGATGGCAACACCAACATCAGCGGCAACAACGACAAAAGCCCAGTTGCAAATCGGCCCCATCGGGGCCCAATATTGGTAGAAAAACGATTTGAATAGCTGCTTCGTGCCGTAGGTACGTCACCTTGTTTGCATTCAGGTAATGCATCGCGGTGCAAAGTTCGCAAGGTGCCGCACCTACGGAGCGGAATAATAGTTTGGGCGTTTTTCTACCGATATTGGACCCCGATAGGGTCGTTACTTGCACTTTTGATATATCTATCTGAACTTATTACTCCGCTACCGGAAATGCCGAGATTCTCAATCTCGCACCGCCCATTGGCACTAGCGTTAAACTTTTTGCCGGTTCTTCGGTTTTTACCGGGCTCTCCGGCAATAATCCACACAACCCATATTGATCTATCTTCCAACCTGGAATTTGTTTGCCTTTCACACGCAAAATAACAGGCGCATTGGCGTTAGTAAACGGATTATTATCTCTCGGCCAGCTTAGTTGCTGTATGGTGAACGAAGTTGACGGATTACCTTTATCCAGCAACAAGCCGTAGTTCCAATCGCTGGCGGGATAGATCTCGAAGGTAGGCCATTTGGTTGGATCGGCAGTTGGCTGCCATTTGGCATCGGCAACGGCTACCTCCTTGCTGTTGGTATTCTTAACATACTTTTCGTCAATCTTTAGCGAGAATGTCAGCGGGCCGTAGTTAACGCTTACGCTGTTCTTGTTCTTTTCCCACTCACGAGTAGTTACCTTCATAGGTAGGTGCAGGGTTATCCTGTCGCCGTTTTTCCATTTATTGCTGAGCTTAATATATTCTCCGTTCGGTGCATCAACCGCAATCGACTTACCGTTCACCTTAACGGTTGCCCCATCACACCATACCGGTATGCGCAGGTAAACCGGGAATGCATTTGGTGCGGCGGTAGTCACTTTCATATCCACCTCATCGTTAAACGGGTAATGGGTTGATGTAGTGATGGTCACGCTTTTTCCATTGCCTGCCTTTGCCGTTACCGATCCTTCCGAATAAAGCTGCGCCGCCAAACCGTTATCAGGCGTAGCCATCCAGCTGTTTTCGGCGTAATAAACCCAGCCGGCGGCGTGGTTATGCTGGCAGCAGCGACTGCTGAAAGGATTCATATTGAGGAATGGTCCGTCGTTATCAATACCGGGCGCATGGTTCTTGCTGTCGCTCACCACCATGTTGGGGGCGGTAAGATAGCGCAATCCACGATAATCGGGGAGAAATGCCGCCGGGAAAGTATTGAAGGCCACATCTTCGCAGTTATCAGCCCAGAAAGTATCGCCGGTAAATTGCAGCAGGAACTCGTCTGAGGTCATCTGCTCAACCATGCCGCAAGTTTCAACCGCCTGGCGCGGATCGTCATAGCCTTTGCGTGCATTTTCATCGGCACCAAACATACCGCCCGGGACCTGACCGTAAATATTGCGGATCAGTTTAAAATCATTGTAACTGGCCTGCAGATCGGCAGGGTTTTTACTTTGCATCCAGAAGGTGGCCGGCTCACGGAACGATTGCGCGACGTTAACATTATGCCAGTTGGGCAGGTTATTGTCCTGGCGCCAGTTGGCGGTATTTTTGTCGATCTTTGTCGCCAGGTCAAGCAGCCACTTTGCTCCGGTACGATTGTACAGCCAGTAAACGCTGATCAGGTTATCGCCGCCGCGACTATTCTCCCAGTAATCTTTTAAAAACAGGCTGTCGGGTACGCTCAATTCATATTTATAATAGCGCGACATCAGTTTAAGCACGCGCTGGTCATTCGAATACTCGTAATACGATTGCAGGCACCACAACATCGGCATGTTGCCCCACAGATCACGGCGACCGGGTTTGGTTTCATTCAATGGACCGAAATCGCCGTTGGCGCGCTGATTTCTGATCACCGCTTCTATCCAGAATTTGGTTTCTTTCAGCATTTTCGGGTCGCGCAACATGTAAGCCATGTCGCCGTAGCCTTTTAGCCAGTAGGGAAGTTCTTCCCAGCCGTATTTACCGTGGCCACTTTTGTTCACCCAGGCATTATCGGTTTTTGACAGCCACACACTGATCTCGCCAAGGTTACCGGTAAGGCCATCGCGTTGCAATTCCAATTGCTTTTTCAACCAGCCGCCTGGTTTGATAGCCGTAACCGGTAGCTTTAAAAAATACTGGGGCGTTAAAGGCGCTTTATTCGATATGTAGTAGCTGTTGTGCTTACTGTTGTCGATCTGTTTTACGGCAACTGCCAATTGAGCATTTGACCGGTAACAAGCTATTGTTAAGCCTGCCGCTAATAACACCGTGGCCTTTTTACGACTTGCCAAAAGGATATTTTTCATTATAAGTTGGTTTGTGGGGAATCAAATTTAGAAAAATAACCGTCAGTCTAACAATAAACCATAAACAATTGCTGTAGGCGACTGATAAAAACAAAAGGCGAACAATATTTTGCCCGCCTTTTGTTTTTTTAAGTATCCCCAAATCCTAATTCGATAATGCAAACAGATCGGCAACTTTCGATTGCCCGTCGGTCGATTGTCCGCCTGCAAAAATAATGTCGAACTGACTGCCTGCTGCCGCTAATAAATTACGGCCATTATTCAATTGCACAACCGACCATTTATTGGTAGTGATGTCGTAAATATCAACGGCGGTTGAGGAGGCAGCGCCTTTGTAGCCCCCGCCGAATAAAATTTTATTTGGAATGCCAGATGCTGCCAGATCGGTGCGGGCCTCAGATATTTGCGAGGCTGTCCAGGTATTATTGTCGGCGTTATAGATATCGGCTGTATTTGATAAACCCGCACCATTTTGCCCACCGGCAAAAATAGCGGTATTGCCTGCGCCTGCACCTGCCAGGTGGCTTTTAGCCGTACTCAAAGTAGCGGTAGACCAGCTTTGTGTAGCTGTATCAAAAATGTCGACAGTGTTTACGGCGTTACCGTTTGCATCGTTACCTCCTGCAAATAAGATCTTATTTCCGGCAGTTGCAGCTGCAAAGTTTGTACGCGCTACGCTTAACTTGGCTGTGGTCCAGGTATTGCTTGTCGAGTTGTAGATATCAACAACATCTGATACGCCCGCAGCATTGGTTCCCCCGGCAAAAAGTACGTAAATGCCCGCCGAACCACCGGCCAATCCTGCACGGGCCTCGCTTAGTTGCGCAGTTATCCAGATGTTCTTGATCAAATCGTACATATCTACCGTTTTTGAAAGGCCTTTTGCACCTTTGCCGCCAGCAAATACCACCCGGCTGTTGGTGGCAGCGCCGGCAAGCATGTAGCGTGCTTCACTTACATTACCGGTATACCACAAGTTTTGGATGATATTATATACGTCGACCGTACTGGAAAATGTAGCGCCATTATCTGCCGAACCGCCTACAAAGAAAATGCTTCCGCTGGCACCCGCCGCAGCGAGGTTTGATCGCGCAACAGAGAAATTTCCGGCGCCTGCATAAGTTACGTTACTAAATCCACCTGTGGGGTTTACAGGCGGTGTTGGGTTACTGCCCTTGTTTGAACAAGAAGTAATGGCCATTAATAAAAATGCTGCACAAAGTAGTAGCGTTCCTTTTTTCATATAATTTGATAGTTAATAGTCAGACAACCTTGCCAAATAGTCACGACAGCGCCGCCCTTCTATTGTAGATTACGGCTATGCACTTTATTATGCTACATGTTTAGCCACTAAAATATTTTATTATTGTTATACAGGCAATTAGGCTTATTGTTTATTATAAGATGTCCCGTGTTTAAAAAACCTGCTCAACCCGTTTATCCGGATAGTCCAGTTTTTCGCTTTTGCGCACACCATTTACAATAATATGTACAATATTTATCTGGTCGTCGAACAGATTATGAAGCAGGCTTACGTCTACATCAATCTTTTTAACCGGCGCTATTTTGTCCGATTCGAGGTAAACATCGGTAGCCTCTTTATTTATTTCGAAGCCGATGTAGGTGAAGTTTAAGGGCGATGCACCGGTTTTTACCTGCAGACACGATGCAATGTATTTTTTTACGAGGGCATCCATTGCGGCATGCATATCAGCCCTGGTCAGGTCAATTTTGGTGTGAAACTGTTTGGCAAGGGCTGCCTCAAAATCATCTGTAAAGATGGTACAGATCACTTCCAACTTGTTATCGGTTTTATTGTATTCAATATTGGTGGTGCTTACGTGGATGGGATGAAATGCTTTCCGAATCGGTTTATACGCAGGGATAAGCATTAACGGAATGTAACAATATAATAACGGTTTGTAAATAAACGCCCACATAGCTTGCCTCAATTTTAATAGTTGAAAAATCGGCTTAAATTTAGTGCTTTCAAGCTTTAGTTCGCAATGTCTGATTTTGGTTTTTATTTTGTGATGGGCTGGCACCACATCATCAGTGCCGATGCTCTTGATCATCAACTATTTATTTTGGCCCTTGCGTGTGTTTATTCAATACAGGATATCAGGCGGGTGCTGATACTGGTAACCGCTTTTACTATAGGCCATTCGCTCACCCTTGCGCTAAGTGTGTATGATGTGATCAGGTTTTCGAGCAAATGGGTGGAGTTTTTGATCCCATGCACCATATTTATTACGGCGTTGAATAATATTTTCCAGGTTGACAGTAAAAATAAAAGTGCAAGGATAAATTATTATCTTGCATTGTGTTTCGGCCTTATTCACGGGATGGGGTTTGCCAATGCCATCCGCATTATGCTGGCTAAAGATCAAACCATAGGCTGGGGCCTGTTTGGATTTAATGTGGGCCTGGAAGCAGGGCAGATTTTTGTGGTGGCCATTATTCTTGTAATTGGTATCTTGTTCCTTAGTGTACTTAAAGTGAAGCGGCATGATTGGGTGATGTTCCTTTCGGCAGGTGTATTCGCGCTGTCGGTAAAGATGGCTTTGGAAAGATGGCCTTTGTGATTTCGGAATTTCGATTTCGGATTTATGAATTTAAAAACTTTCGGACTTTCCCGACATCGGACTTTCCGGACTTCAAAAAAGAAAACTGATCTTATAAATAATAATTAACTAAACATGAAAAAAGTTTTTACTTCACTGTTTTTAACTTTTACTGTTGCGGGGTTTGTTAAGGCGCAGGATATCCAGAATAATCCTACCAGCAACCACGGCAATAAGTTTGAGCAGTTAGGCACCATTTTGAACACGCCTAACGAACAGCGCACAGCCAGCGGCGCACCCGGCGCTAAGTACTGGCAGCAGCGCGCTGATTATGATATTAAATGTGACCTGGACGAAAAGAACCTGAAGCTTACAGGCACTGAAACTATCACTTACTACAACAACTCGCCTGATCCGCTCGATTACATCTGGCTGCAGCTGGACGAGAATCAGCATAACAATAACGACAATGCCAACTACCAGCAAAGCACCGTAATGCCGCGCGCGGCAGGTACGCTACAGTTAGACAGGGCCGAAAAATCGAGCGTTGATAATGGCTATGGCGATAAAATTGCGAGCATTACCGATGCGCTGGGAAAAAATTTGCCATACATCGTCAATAAAACCATGCTTCGTATCGATCTTCCTTCGGCATTAAAACCGGGCGCGAAGATGGTATTCACCGTAAAATGGAGCTATAAAATATCCGACAGGATGAGCCTGGGCGGCCGCGGTGGTTATGAGTACTTCCCTGGCGACGGCAACTACCTGTTCACCATGACCCAGTGGTACCCACGCCTTTGCGTTTACAGCGATTTCCAGGGATGGCAAAACCACCAGTTTACCGGTCGCGGCGAATTTGCACTTACCTTTGGTAACTTCCACGTGCAAATGACCGTTCCTGCCGATCATATTATCGGTGCTACCGGCGAGTGTGTTAACTATGCCGCTGTATTAAGCCCAACTGAACTGAGCCGTTACAATAAGGCAAAAACATCGAAAGAACCGGTAGAAATTGTGACCCTCGACGAAGCTAAAAAGAAAGAGGCGTCGCCAAGCACCGCTAAAAAAACCTGGGTTTTCCAGGCTAACAACGTGCGCGACTTTGCCTGGGGATCGTCCCGTAAATTTATATGGGATGGCATGGGCCAGGGTGTTGAGGGCAAAACAGTGATGTGCATGAGCTACTATGGCAAAGAGGCATACGCATTATACCGCAAGCTTTCAACCAAGCTGATAGCGCATACTGTAAAAACATATTCAAGCTTTACATTCCCCTTCCCTTACCCGGTTGCGCAGAGTGTTGAGGCATCGAACGGTATGGAATACCCAATGATCTGCTTCAACTACGGTCGTACCGAAAAAGACGGAACTTACAGCGAAAGCACCAAAAACGGCATGATTGGCGTGGTGATTCATGAAGTTGGTCATAACTTCTTCCCAATGATCGTTAACAGCGACGAGCGCCAGTGGACCTGGATGGACGAAGGCCTGAACTCTTTCATGGAATACCTTACCGAAGAGCTTTGGGATAACAAATATCCGAGCAAAAAAGGTGCAGCTTATACCATTGTTGATTACATGAAGCTGCCTAAAAACGAACTGGAACCGGTAATGAGCAACTCGGAGAACATTGTTCGTTTTGGCCCTAACGCTTACACCAAACCTGCAACCGCATTGAACATTTTGCGCGAAACCATTATGGGCCGTAAATTGTTCGACTATGCTTTCAAGGAATACGCTAAACGCTGGGAATTTAAACACCCAACACCCGCCGATTTCTTCCGCACCATGGGCGATGCCAGCGGCGAAAACCTCGATTGGTTCTGGAGAGGCTGGTTCTACGGCATCGAACCTTGCGATATTTCGCTTGATTCAGTTAAAGTTGCCAAAGCTGACCTGAACGGAAAAGCGCCTCAATTTAACCGCAGAGGTACTCCGAAAGTTGATATGCCTGCGGTAAACAGTTTCGATGATATTTCAAAGATCCGCAACCGCGAGGATAAGAACATTCATTTTTATGTAGATAAAGACACCTCGGCACGTGATTTCTATTACAAATACGACCGTGGCCTCGCTGCTGTTGATACTGTGAAATTCAACAACATGACCAAAGAACTGGCTACGCCACAACGCGGCGCGGTTGCTGAGGCCATGACCGATGAAGATAAAACCAAATATGCCGGCAAATATTTTTATCAGTTAGATTTTAGCAACAAAGGCGGTTTAGTGATGCCTATCATTGTTGAATTTACTTTCACAGATGGCACCAAAACTATTGATCGCATCCCGGCGCAGATTTGGAGATTGAACGAAAAGCATGCTTCGAAATTCTATATCCAGGACAAAGAAGTTGCCTCGATTAAATTAGACCCAATGCGCGAAACTGCCGATATCGATGAAAGCAACAACTACTGGGGTAAGATGCCTGAACCGTCAAAGTTTTCGATCTTCAAACAGAAAGTTAACGGCGCCGCAGCCCGCGGACAATCAGTTGGTGTAAACCCAATGCAGGTTTCGGGCAGCAAATAAGCTATTATAAACCAAAACCGAATTACGAGATCCGTTAACCACATAGGTGGTTAACGGATTTTTGTTTGTTGATTAGAGGGAGACTACGAAGTTTTTAAAACCTTTAAGCATAAAAATATACCCACCGCGTCATTGCGGGGAATTACCCAATCTCAATATTCTCTAAATACTTATACCCGCTTCCCGTATTCACCATCAATACTTTTTCACCGGGCTGTACCCACCCGTCAGCAGAAAGCTTTTTATAAGCCTGCCACAATGCGGCGCCTTCAGGAGCGATCAGCATACCTTCGTTGCGGGCAATCTCTTTTAACGCGTCACTCATTTCATGATCGGGAATGGTGGTTGCCGCGCCGTTGCTTTCACGCAGTACATTCAGGATCTGTTTATCGGCATAAGGCTTTGGGACCCGCAGGCCGTTAGCAATGGTAAAACCGCCGTCGGCAAATTCCGACACCCGCATGCCGGCGTTAAAGGCAGTAACTATACCATTACAACTTTCTGACTGTACGGCTACCATACGGGGGCGCTTGCTGCCTATCCAGCCTATTTGCTCCAGTTCGTTAAAAGCCTTCCACATGCCGATGAGGCCTGTGCCCCCGCCGGTTGGGTATAAAATTACGTCGGGCAATTGCCAGTTGAATTGTTCAGCAATTTCATAGCCCATGGTCTTTTTGCCTTCAAGGCGGTAAGGCTCTTTTAATGTGGAAACCTGGAACCAGCCGTTCACCAGCGCATGTTCGTTCACAAGTTTACCACAGTCGCTAATGTTCCCGTCAATCTCCACCAGGTCGGCTCCATAAAGGCGGCATTCGTCTTTAAAAACCTGCGGCGTTTGTCTGGGCATATACACTATGGCTTTGATGCCCGCGCGCGCTGCATAAGCTGCTAAAGCGCCGCCAGCGTTACCCGCTGTTGGGGTAGCGATAGCCTCGATACCTAATTCTTTTGCTTTTGAAACCGCAGCGCTGATGCCGCGCGCCTTGAACGAGCCTGTCGGGTTACCTGACTCATCTTTCCAGAAAACCTCATTGTCGCCTGTAAACCTTTTCAGGTTTTGGATAGGGATCATCGGCGTAAATCCTTCACCAAGGGTAACGATGTTCCTCTCTTCTACAACCGGCAAAAACTCCTTATAGCGCCACATGGTAGCCGGGCGGTTAAGCAGCATACGCTTATCAAACGTGCCGTTGAGGTTGTATTTGGCAAAGAGGGTAGAGCGGCATGCATCGTTAATACATACCGTATTAATGGTTGCGGGATTATGAACGGTTCCGCATTCAGGGCAGGTTAAGTTTTTAATTAACGAACCGGTTTCCGTTTCAATTTCTAAATTATTCACAGTTACTATCTATTTATTCTCCCTGAAATTACTCAGGCTGCGGCACTTACTTTTTCACTTCAAAAATATCGCCTTTGTTCCATGTTGGCCGGCCCTCATCTTGTGCTACGAGGTAACCGATCAAAAAGTTGAGCTGCGCGTATTTTTTTCCTGCGGCAAAATCAAAAATGCCATTTATATCATCCTGCGGCTTGTGGTAATACTTGGCGCGCCATTTCGCCACAAAATCGTTCAGGTTATTTTTGCCATCGGTGGTCTTGCTGCCATATTTAATGTGCAGCGCCGGAATGCCATTCACCACAAAGCTATACTGGTCACTGCGCACAAACCGCACCTGCTTCGGTTCAGGATCGGGTTCTACACTAAGGTCGAGATAACCCGCGGCCTGGTCAACCTGCGTAGCCAGCGAGGAATGTTCTGCGCCCAATGCAGTCACCGAAAGCAATGGCGCAATAATGGTAGGCATATCGGTATTCACATCGGCAATGATATCTTTAACCGGAACGGTAGGCCGCGCGGCAAAATAGCCGGAACCCAGATCGCCTAACTCCTCGCCGGTCAATAACACGGTAAGGATAGAACGCTTGGGTTTTAGTTTGACGTTTTTATAAATACCTGATATAGCCAGCACACTTGCCACGCCCGAGGCGTTATCATGCGCACCATTATAGATCGAATCTCCCTCAACCGGGCGACCAATGCCCAAATGATCCAAATGGGCGCTGTGTACTACGTATTCATTTTTTAATTTAGGATCGGTGCCCTCAATTTTGCCGATCACATTATAGCTGATGATGTCATTATAAACCGAGTTGTAAGCTACCTTCACGGTTTCGTTAATGGCGAAGGAGGATGGTTGACCGCCTTTCATTTGCGTCAAGACCGCAGGAATAGTCTTACCCGATTCCTTCACCAGTTTATTGAATACCGGATAACCGAACAATCCCAGCACCTTTACATCGTCAGAATAAAATGAGCGCGAAATAACCACAGAGCCATCTTTACCAATAACACTGTACTGCCCGCCACGTGCCGGACTAAAACGAGCGGCTGAATCGGCAGTACAGATGATCACGCCAACGGCGCCATGCCCGGCCGCCGATTTTAGAATAGTGGTTGGGTTCATGGTATGCGCCATTACCGACGATGAAAATTTATCCGGAGCACCACGTACTACCAGCACCACTTTCCCTTTTACATCAATCCCGGCATAATCATCGTAACCTAATAAAGGCTCGCTTGCACCATAACCCACAAAGGCCAATGGTGCAGTTAGTGAAATATCTGTTTTCGACGGATTGGGCAGGATACCATAATCGGCACCTGGCTTCAGGTCGCCGCCAGATGACAGGGAAACGCTTGTGGTACCGGTAGTGGCCTTACGCAGTTTTACTTCCTGAAGCCAGGTGCCATTCTCGCCCGCGGGTTTTACGCCGAGGCTTTTAAGGCGTTTCACTACATAATCAACCGCCATTTGATAACCCTCTGTGCCCGGACCGCGGCCTTTCAGTTTATCATCCGCCAGGTAAGCAATATCGGCTTTAAATTGCGCGGTATCTACTGTAGCCATTGCCTTTTGAATATTGGCACTTACCGATATTTTTTGTGCAATACCAACGCGGGCAAGGCCTATTAAACCAAATAATAATAAGGTTTTACCAATCCTGATCATATGACGAAAGTTTATTATTATATATGGCCGACAAGTTATTAACTATTGCCTTAGTGTACAAATCATCAATGCTTTGTAACACAATTGATGGATTGATTAAAAGGCGCTATCTTGTGAACATATTCCTAAATCTTCTCATGAAAGTACTACAAACTTTTTGGACGGGCCCCACTGGATATAACACCGGCGATCTGATAAATATGAAAGGCGGCTGGCTCTCGTGCGAATACCATTGGATGAGCTGGGCCTTAAGCTGTCTTCAGGCAAAGTCAGTTTTCGGAGAAGTCCATTTGGTGACAGATTTGAAAGGCAAGCGAATTTTGGTGGATGAGCTACAATTGCCTTATGCAAGTGTATCGACAAGTTTGGAAGGCGCGCTCGATCATTACCATCCCGCGCTGTTCTCGCTTGCAAAGATCTTTACTTATGGCAGCCAAACGGAGCCGTTTCTCCACCTTGATGGTGATGTTTATCTATGGCACAGGCCGGATACCTCCCTGCTTAGTAGCAAGCTTATTGCCCAAAACCTGGATAAAGACCTTGAGTTTTACCGTTATGGATTAGATGATGTAAACTTGCACTTTACGCATATTCCTGCAACCATGCTAAAGGAGCATTATGACACCAGGTCTATTTACGGCAGCAATGCCGGACTATTGGGCGGCAGCGATCTGGCTTTCTTTAAATTGTATTGTGAACAGGCTTTCGATTTTGTCGATAAAAACAAGAACGATCTCGGTAAGCTGAATCCCGGCAACCTGAATTTTATCTTCGAGCAATACCTTTTTTGTAGCCTTGCTGCTGAACAGAATATCGCTATAAACTATTACCAGCCAATGGTAGATAGCCCTGTTTTTAAGGATTATATCAATTTTGAAGACTGGCCGAATGTGCCGATGATCCATCCGGTTGGGAATTTCAAAAAGTATCCGCATGTGTGTGATCATCTTGCGAAAAAATTAAGGAACGACTATGCGGAATATTATTACCGCATCATTAACCGGGTAAAATCTGCCGGGGCGGATATGCGCTCGGCGATTTATTATTCACCGTTGCTTGAATTGGATGAAGTGTCATCTTCGGCGATCGATAAAAAGGTAGAGCCGTCATTTGAACGGACAAACGCAGCTATCAATTATTTGGTTAAAGTATACCCGGATATTGGTCAGCTTAAAACCACGATTAGCTTAAAGGAATTTGTAGATCAGACAAAAATATTACTCACGGGTAAGACTGAACAGGCCCGCTTACTGGAAATCTATAAGTTGGAGTACCAATCCAACATCTTATTAAAAAAACTTTACGCCAACAAAGCCGCTACGACACAATTGTATGAGGCCGGGCTTAAAAACTTTAAAACCGCACAAAAAACTTTTGCCCTGCCTGTAGACGATCTGCTGCAAATAAAGATCGGCCGTCCTGAACATTATAAATTGCTCAAAGCCCGCTGGGATTGGCGGCTTGATTACAAAGAACAGGTGAATGCGCTGATCGACCGGAATTTTAATGCAAAGAAGTCACATCATCCGGTTATGCTCATCCCGGGCGAGCTGACGGGTAACGTTAAAGAATACTATCCCGACGAACTTGATCTGATCATATTTAATACCTTAAAAGAAAATGTGACCATAGCCGCCCTGCTGCTCAAAATGCAGGACTATTTTTCGCCGGAAGAAATAGAAGATGATTACGGTGCTTTTAAAGAGCTGATAATAAATACGGTTAAAGGATTGGTTTATGCCGGCGCAACCGAAATTATTTCTTAGCTATTGGTTAAAATATATTTGTATAATAAAAAATATGTCTCTAAATTTAATTAACCAAACTAAATTCATACATTATGAAAAAGCAACCTAAACCTGCGGGCAAATTAAGCCTGAAGACAGAACTGTCAAGAAAAGAGCTGAAACAAGTTACCGGAGGGGCATTGCAACAAACTTATTGCGATGGCAATGGCCCGGCCGGACCGTTCCCCGTTGGCCAACAGCCAATAGGTTGTGCACCTGCTTATTGCATGGGCGCCGGTCATGGAGCATTTTTGTATTGTGCCTAACCTTTCGCAGTTTATGGAGAAAGGTGCTTTTTAAACAAAAGGCACCTTTTTTATTTGCCCTGCGTTTTCCAGTACATGTACACAATGCAGCCAATAACGGTTATAGCCAATACAATAAGGCCTAATGTGCCCTTACGCTTGTCTTGTCGTACCAGCCAGACCAAAAATGCGACGAATGGCAGTACGAAAACTACCCAGAAAACTATTGAAAGTGCGTTCATTTGTTAGTTCATGATTAATAGTTCATGGGTCATAGCAAGTTTATAACTGATAGCCAAAAGGTGATCAATTATGACTTCTCTTGGTTCCCGGCTCTTGACTCTCTTTTAAAAAGGCATCCTCGCCAGTGGTGAAACATCCTGGCCAATAAACTCGCCTTTTAAATATTTATGATACCCGGCAATGGCAATCATTGCTGCATTATCGGTGCAATATTGCATGGCTGGAATAAAGCACCGCCAGCCGTTCTTTTCGCCCATAGCCAATATGGCTTGTCGTAAACCTGTATTTGCCGATACCCCTCCCGCCAGTGCCACGTCTTTTATGCCGTATTCTCTTGCAACGCGTTCCAGTTTATTCAATAAGATGGTGGCAATCCGTTTTTCTACAGACGCGCAGATGTCATTGATGTTTTGTTGAATGAAATCAGGGTTAGCGGCTACATTATCCCTGATAAAATAAAGGATTGCCGTTTTCAATCCACTGAAGCTGTAATTGAAACCCGGAATTTGTGGTTCCGGAAATTTATAAGCGTCAGGATTGCCGAGGCGGGAGTATTTATCGATCAATGGTCCGCCGGGATAGGGCAGGCCTAAGATCTTGCTGGTTTTATCCATAGCCTCACCGGCGGCATCGTCAAGCGTTTGGCCAACAACCTCCATGTCAAAATAGTCTTTCACCAAAACTATCTGCGTATGTCCGCCCGATACGGTAAGACAAAGGAATGGAAAAGCAGGATTGTTATCGCCTATAAAATGGGCCAGCACGTGCGCCTGCATGTGATTAATATCAATCAGCGGGATGTTTTTTGACAGCGCAAAAGCCTTAGCGAATGATACACCCACAAGCAGCGAACCTAAAAGTCCGGGACCGCGCGTAAAAGCTACGGCATCCACGTCATTTTTGCTTACTTTTGCCTTCGACAACGCCTGTTGAACGGCGGGAACGATATTTTGCTGGTGCACTCTCGAGGCAAGCTCGGGCACAACACCTCCGTAAGCCTCGTGTATGGTTTGATTGGCAATTACATTGCTTAAGATCTCACCATCAACGCAAACAGCTGCAGAGGTTTCATCACAAGAAGATTCGATTCCTAATATTACGGGCACAATGTTATTTATTGAATTGTTGAGTTATTGAATTATTGATTGATTAATTATTAAACCAAATGTTATCGATGCTGTTAAATCAACTATCATCAAACATCTAAATAATCAATAGTCCACTAAATCAATAACTATTAAAAGGTCAAAGTTATTAAAAAAGTACTCAAAATAGCGTTAAGTGTTGTATTGGTTATCCTGCTGATATTTAGCATCCTGCTATTGGTATTTCAATATAAACCGGTGCAAACCTGGGCTGCGAAAAAGGCCGCTGCCTATCTTTCCGAGCAATTAGGCACCACGGTAAATATTCAAAGTCTTTATATACAGCCCTTTTCGTCGGTAGAACTGGAAGGTTTCTATGTACTGGACAAGCAAAAGGATACATTGTTAAGCACGCCTAAGCTGGAAGTTGACCTGAGCGGGTTCTCGCTCTTCAGCAGTATCAAAAAGCGTAAAATTGACTTTAAGCTGATACAGCTCGATAATGGGTCGGCCTATTTGAAAAAGCAGAAGGACAGCCTTACAAATCTTCAGTTTATTATCGATAAGCTGAGCGGCCCACCTGATACTACAAAAGGCAAGCCCTGGCAGGTGGTGTTCGAGAAGATAGCCATCAATAATTTCCATTTCCGCTTTAAAAATATGTTGGTTGATACAGCTATTAAAGGGATCAACTTTGATGATATAGATGTGAGGAAATTTAGCGTGGTGGTGAAGAACATGGATTTAGAGCATCACCTTTTTAAAGGCAATGTCACTAACCTCACGCTTCGCGAAAAAAGCGGCTTCTACCTAAAAAAATTTAATGCAGATGCTACGGTTGACACTAACCAGATACTGGCGCAAAACCTGTACGTGCTTACCAATCATTCTTTACTGAAAAACTATTTCAGGATGAAGTTCAAATCTTTCGACGATGTGGGCAGCCATATCGAAGACAAGGTTTATATGGATGGCGACTTCAAATCCTCGAAAATAGCATCGAGCGATATTGCTTACTTTACCGATGGCCTGGAAAATGTGAAATTTGACCTTGGGCTGGATGGTCGCATCCGCGGATATGTGAATAACCTGAAAGCCAAAAACCTGACCATCACCGGCGCAAAATCGACCTACATCAGGGGTGATTTTAATCTTAAAGGACTGCCCGATTGGGATAATACCTTTTTGGAACTGAACTTTGACCAGATAGCTACCAATAAGGCCGATTTGGATTACCTGTACAGTAACTTTGTAGGAAGGCGGTACGCCAAAGTTCCCGATATCATTTCAAAATTCGGTAATGTGAATTTTTCGGGACGATTTACCGGCCTGCAGAATGACTTTGTTGCCTACGGCACCTTCAAAACAAAGCTGGGGCGGTTCGACTCAGACATCAACCTGAAAATAAACAAAGCAGGAACGCCATCTTACAGCGGCAAGCTGGATACTTACGCGTTTGACCTGGGCAACCTGCTGGATGAAAATGACCTGGGCCGCGTAACTATGAAAGCCAATGTTAATGGCAGCGGTGACGAGTTGAAAAATTTAAAGGAAAATGTTGATGCTAAAATTAGTGAGCTGGCTTTTAAAGGATATAACTATCATAATTTAGCTTTTAACGGCAGTTTTATAAAGAAGGTAGCCAGCGGTAAACTCACCATTAATGATAAAAAAATAAAGCTTGATGGTAGTGGAAGTGTCAACCTGAACCCGGAATTGCCCGTTTACAGTTTTAATGCTAACGTCCAAAATGCGAGCCTGCACGATTTAAAGCTATTGAACGATACCATAACGTTCACAACGCAGATCGACGCTAATTTTTCGGGCAACAGTTTAACCAATATTACCGGCAAGGCGGCATTACGAAAGATAAGGATAGTTGACCCACGAAATAATTATGTGCTCGATTCGATATTAGTATCGGCAACGGGCAAAGGTAACCAGCGGGCCATTAACCTTAAGTCGGATTTTGCAGACGGTTATATAAAAGGAAGCTATGATCTGGCCACGCTGCCTTCGTACTTCAAAACCATTGTCAAAAAATATATACCTTCCCTAAAAACGGAGATCACACCACCGAAGCCGCAGGAGTTCTCGTTCAATCTTACGCTTAAGAATATCAACCCTTTGTTGGCGATTTTTGTTCCCGATCTCAAAGTCCCTGATCAGGGAACATTTATAGGTGATTTCGACTCGGAGAAGAAAACGGCGACACTTACCTCGTATATCAAAACCATACAATACGGCAAAACAGTTTTTCATGATTTCATTATCGACGAAAGCACTAACGATGATTTCCTGGGTCTGAACGTTTCGCTCAGCAAAATAAACATTACCGACAGTTTGTTTATCAAAAACATTACCGTTACCAACTTTTTGAAGAAAGACAGCCTTAATTTCAACGTGAAATTATCAGATAAGGATGCGGTGAACCAATTAGACCTTTATGGCCTTGTTGAATTTGGGCGGGATACCACGGCCAAGCTGCACATACTTCCGTCAGACGTGATATTGGAACACGAGAACTGGAAGATTCTGGAAAAAGTACGGGTGAAGTTTTTAGATGGTAAAACGCAGATACAGGGATTCGAGCTTTCGAACGGCAAGCAGAAGGTTAAGATCGATGGATTTATATCCGACAGTTCTGAAGATAAGCTGAAGCTGACGTTCCAGCAGTTTAGCATGGCCACGCTGAACCAGTTAACCAAATCGGCAGGGATAAAACTAAACGGGCAACTGAATGGTGATGTTAATTTCAGTGCCATCACCAAATCGCCGGGGGTTGATGCAAAACTGGCAATTGACTCGCTTATCATGAATAAAACACTTGTGGGCGACGTAAACATAGCATCTACTCTTGGTGCCGACCGGAAGCAGGCCGATGTGAACATCAATATCAAAAACCACGGTCTTGAAACCATGAATCTTGCGGGTGTTTATCAGATTGGCCATGGCGTTGAAGATAACCTGAATTTTGATGTGAACATGGATCATACAGAGGCCATAATTTTTGGGCCTTTTATAAAAGATCTTGTGTCGAATGTTACAGGAACTGTATCGACCCAATTAAAATTGACGGGGCCGGTTTCCAAACCTAAACTTAATGGGAAAGTGATGCTGAATAATACTGGGGTCACTGTCAATTACCTCAAAACGCCTTACACCGTAAGCGATACGCTGGACGTTGAGAATAGCGTGGTTAAGATCAACAATATGACGCTGAGAGACCTTAAAAAAGGTACGGGCAGCGTTACCGGTACAGTTGATCTGAACGATCTTTCAAATCCTGACATAGAAGTGGTAGTTGATGCTAAAAACCTGATGGCGCTGAATACCAATTTTAAAGATAATCACCTTTATTTCGGAACCGCTTATGGTACCGGCCGCTTTGCGTTTACCGGCCCGGTTGATAATATGAAGATTGATATTAAGGCCAGTACAGAAGCAGGAACGGTGTTTAATATCCCCCTGAATACCTCCATGACCGTTAGCGACTATGACTTTATTAAATTTGTAAGCCATAACGATACTGCCAAGGCAACCACTAAGCCATTGAAATTTGACGGCGTGACCTTGAACTTTGATCTTACAGTTGATGAAAAAACCACGGTTAAAATAACAACTGACTATGGTGTACTTGAGGGCAGCGGCCAGGCCCGCGATCTGAAACTGAACATTAATAGCCTCGGCGATTTTGAAATGTTCGGCAGTTTCCTTATTACCTCGGGTAAGTTTGAGTTTACGGCCAAGAATTTTATCAGTAAGAACTTTACGGTAAACCAGGGCGGCACCATCAGGTGGACAGGCGACCCATCAAATGCATCTATTAACCTGAATGCTATTTACGAGGTACGGGCCGATATTCAGCCATTGTACCAGGCGGCAGGTTCGCAATCGCCAAAGGGACGTTCGCTCGAACTGGTGCAGGCAGAATTGATCCTTACCAAAACACTCCTGCAGCCAACCATAGATTTCGACTTTAACTTTCCGCTCGATCCATCTATTAAGGATGACCTGAGCACTTACCTAGCTGACAATAACAATAGGAGCCAACAAGCATTGAGCATTATTGTAAGGCGCAACTTTAGTAACGGGGCCAACAATAACCTTACCAACCAGGTTTTAGGCACGGCGGGCGAAGCGATCAGCGAGTTTGCATTCAATAAGCTGAACAGCTTTATATCGCAGTCGAATATCAAGAACCTCGATTTGAATATCCGGTCGTTCAATGACCTGGGTGTGTCGTACCGGTTAAAGAACAGGCTGATCCTTACCGGCAGCTTATTTAATTCCACCTCGGGCAGCAGCGATCTGTTTAACAATAATACGAGCTTGTTTAACTCGAATTTCAGTCAGCTCACCAAGGATTTTGAAGCGCAGTATCTGATCCGTAAAGATGGGAACCTGAGTGCTAAGTATTCTTACCGGGTGCTAAACAGTACCACATTAAATACGTTGCAGGACGGCGCATTGGGAGTTCAATATGTAAACGGCATTGGTTTGGTGTACCAGCGTGATTTTGACACTTTCGCCGAATTTATCAGGAACATATTCAGAAGCGGAAACCGGCGCAAGGCACCAGTTAACCCAACCCCTGTTCCGCCAACTACCAATACCCCGGCCGTTCAGCCATCAAAACCTGACGACGAAGATCAGTGATCAAGCATAATGGCGTGGTCCATTTTATCGCGCTTAGTGCGCAGGTAAAACTCGTTATGAGGATTAGAAGCTATTTCGATAGGCACATTCTCAACCACTTCAAGTCCGTAGCCTACTAAGCCGGCGCGTTTTTTAGGGTTGTTGGTCATTAACCGCATTTTCGAGATGCCCAGGCTGCGCAGAATTTGTGCACCCACGCCATAATCGCGCTGATCCATTTTAAAGCCAAGTTTAAGGTTGGCCTCCACAGTATCCATGCCGTTTTCCTGTAAGTGATAGGCTTTAAGCTTGTTGATGAGCCCGATGCCGCGGCCTTCCTGGTTCATGTAAACCACTACACCTTTTCCCTCTTTCTCGATCATTTCCATTGCCTTATGCAGCTGCGGGCCGCAATCGCAGCGGCAGGAGCCGAAAATATCGCCTGTTACGCACGAACTGTGAACGCGAACCAGAACGGGCTCGCCAGGCTCCCAGGTGCCTTTTACCAAAGCAAGGTGGTGCTCACCTGTATCAGCCTGTGTAAAGGCTACCATTTCAAAATCGCCCCACTGGGTAGGCATTTTTACCGATACATCTTTATGCACCAACGTTTGGGTAGCCAACCGGTAGGCAATCAGATCTTTAATCGAAACTATTTTAAGGTCAAATTCCTCAGCCAAAACCAATAACTCGGGCAGGCGAGCCATTTCGCCATCTTCGCGCATTATTTCGCAAATAACACCCGCAGGCTCAAAACCAGCCAGCACGGCAAGGTCGACAGCGGCCTCAGTATGACCCGTACGGCGAAGAACACCCCCGTCTTTAGCGATCAGCGGGAAAATATGACCAGGACGGCCAAGATCTTCAGGCTTTGTAGCCGGATCAATTAAGGCCAGCGTAGTTTTTGAACGGTCTGACGCCGAAATACCGGTAGTGCATCCCTCAAGTAAATCGACCGAAACGGTAAAGTTGGTTTCGTGGGATGTAGTGTTCCTGCTTACCATTGGCTCCAGGTTCAGCTCTTCAGCACGTTTTACGGTTATTGGCGCACAAACCAGGCCGCGGCCATGCCGCGTCATAAAGTTGATGGTTTCGGGGGTGGCGTTTCGTGCGGCGGTTAAAAAATCGCCTTCGTTTTCGCGGTCTTCATCATCAACTACTATAATTGTTTTGCCGTTTCTTATGGCTTCTATAGCTTCATCTATCGTATTTAACATGTATGCGGGGGTGTTTGAAGATGAACACGTTATTGGTTCATACGCATTGTTTTTATTGCTAACGCAAATTTAATTGTAAATAATTTTATTCAGGTCTGCGTGTTGTAAAAATTAGGCCGCTTGAAAAGCTCCGCTCATTTTGTTATAAGTAAATACGCCGTTTTTTATGATCAGTTGCCTCAACAGGCCAAATTTCGCCTTGGTCCTTTATTTCACCTCTGCCTTCTGGCGTTTAAATATTTTATTAAAAAAGCGTTTATAAGAGTCCATGTCGAAGATAACAGAATCGGTAGCCGCTTTGTATGTTAAAAATAGACCTATCGGCGTTATAATAAGAATAGCCACCCACGAGCCAATTATAGGCGAGAGGTCTCCGTCTTTGACTGATTTTTCGCCAATGGTTGAAATAATATAAAATATCAGGAAAAAGATAACCGATACCACTACCGGCAATCCCAATCCGCCCTTGCGAATGATAGCACCCAAAGGTGCGCCAATTAAAAACAAGGCCAGGCAGGCGGCAGAGAGCGTGAACTTTTTCTGAAATTCCAGCATGGCGCGACGGATGTTCTTATCAAGCTCGGTAACCCGGTCGGCACGGTTCTTCAGCAAATCCTGGATGGAACGTACCTCACTTGAGGCATTTGCCAGCGTACTGATCTGTTCATTACGCTTCAAATCGGATATTGTATAACCAACTTTCAGTTTGCCTGCGTATTTTTTTGCAGAATCGGGTTGAGGTTTTACCGAGTAATATTTAAAGTAGGCACTGATAAGCTTGTAGTTTACCTGCAGTGCGCTATCTACCTGCCGCCTTGAAAGATTTTCATTATCCTTTAATTGTTTCAGGTTCATCATCTGAAACGCTGATTTGAATTCGTTTTCATCAGTATGATGCATTTTCAGACCCGAAATATCGAACTTTTGTTCGGTCTCCTTAAAGCGGTAGCGAATTAAGCGCTGACGGAAATTAAAATTGTTGCGCCCTTTGTCTTCCGAATACCGTACGCCGTCCTTTAACTTCAATACCAAAAACTCACCATTTGGTGTGCGATACATCTTACCTTCTTTGGCTATTAATACGTCAGTATTGTTTTGATCGGGAGTCTTCGAATAGATCATGATGCCGTAAAGCGTTTGCCCATCGGCGCCTTTCTTCTGTACACGAATAACATGACCCGGAAAGCTACTGCTGAAAACCCCCTCGGGCAAAAAGTTAGCCGATTTCTGCTGCCGCGCATCATACAGCAGCGAAAAATATTTAAGATTGGCAATAGGCAGCATATAATCTGAAAAGATGAATGCGCCGATACTTAAAACCGACACCACCGCAACCATAGGATACATAGCCCGTTTCAAAGAAATACCGGCAGATTTAATGGCCACCAGTTCATAGTTTTCGCCGAGGCTGCCGTAGGTCATGATAGAAGACAGCAACATTGAAAGTGGCAAGGCCATTTGTACATTGGTGGCTGATGCGTACAACATCAGCTCGAGAATAATATACCATTCAAAGCCCTTTCCGATCAGGTCGTCGACATATTTAAACAGGAACAGCATCAACAGCACAAACATCACGATGAGGAAAGTGACGATGAACGGGCGTATAAACGATTTAAGAATTAAAAGGTGTATTTTTTTCATCCGGAGAACCTGTTTGCATAGCCCGGCGGGCCGCTACGCTGCTAATAACGTAATAGCATAGCTTTAGCATACAAAAGTAGGATAATTATAATTTATTAAGCGCCCAGTACGCTTATCAGGTAGTCAATCTGGTTATCCCAGATGGCTTTACGTTCGGTCAAAGTATCGTCTGTAGCAAAATCTGTTATAGCGAGGGCTACATCATTGGTTAATTCATCCTGTAGAATTTCCATTTCGAAATAGAATTGAGCGTCATCATCCACCCATTTAAAACGTACCAGCTTATTCTCTTTCATGGCCAGCAGTTTAGCCTTTTGCTGCTCATCATCCCATGTGAAAGTGTATACCTGGTCGCGCACAACAACGTCGTCGGCAAACCATTGCGTCAGCCCATTAGGCTCACTAAGAAAGCTGTACAGTATTCTTGGAGACGATTTTATCTCGTACTCAATAGTAAATTTCTTCTTTTCCGGCATCTGGGTTTATTGGTTGACTACGTGTAAAGCTGTAAATGTTAACATTTTTTCTAAAGAAAACGAATTTCTGCTATATTTGCAAACCTTTTTCGGCGGTGTTGCACATGAAGTGTAAACATAAGATTATTTACAGACGCTGTATATAATTGGCGAAATAAAATCCCCGGCGGGGTAGCTCAGATGGTTAGAGCGTAGGATTCATAACCCTAAGGTCGGCAGTTCGATCCTGCTCCCCGCTACTTGAAAACCAGCCTGTTACGAATCTTCGTGGCAGGCTTTTTCTTTTTGTTAACGGTTTTGTTAACGGTTTTCTTAGCTGCTCTTGCTTATTTAAAGATACCAAAAGCCCTTCACTCCTGCAATTTATAGTATATTAAGATTTGAAATGAGATGTTGATATTGAAAAACCGCTAGAATGTATTCCATCGGGCTCATAACCCGAAGGTCGTAGGTTCGAGTCCTGCTCCAGCTACCTGAAGATGAGGCAGTTACGTTAGATCGTGACTGCCTTTGTTTTTTCTGGTCATACAGTGTTCATACACACCAGCCATTGTAGGAAGTTAAATATCACGTGCCGCAATCCCGGCGGCAACAATGTAAATATACGCAAAACTCTGATTATCAGCAATAATAATCATTTTTTTTATATCATTCCGATGGAATTAATTCTCCCTGATCGTCAGTTGTTTCAGCGAGCAAGTTTGTAAATTCTTCCAATACCCTATCAATATCTTCTTTAGGTTTCACAATCAGGCTTTTATCCAATATCTCATATTGCTCAACATACGTGTTTAATGAATGAAAGATCGTGTAGAGATCATCGTGGTCGATCTCTATGGTTACTCGATACTTTGTAACTTTCCTTGCTTTCATTTTCGGTTACCTACAAATTATGTCTTACGACTGGTCAACAGTAATATTAGAGAATGTTAGCATATTCAATTTATGCCGCAACCATTCTTGCATACGCGGACATTTTACTACCTTCAAATAAAATCCTTAAACCTGTGCAAGTAATTTGTATTGAAGATGAAGCGTTTTTCTCTCTGATCGATAGAGTTGTAGAACGGCTAAAAGAAAAAAATCCTGAACGGAAAGACGATAAATGGATTTTAGGAACCGAAGCAATGAATTTGCTGCGGATCAAAAGCAAAACCACTTTGCAGAAATTACGCGATGAGGGAAAAATCCGCTTTACCCAGCCTGAAAAAAAGATCGTTCTTTATGATCGTCAATCGATAGATGCATACCTCGAAGATTTTACCTACGAAACATTTTAATCATGGAAGAAGAAAAAGACCCATCGCCCGAATATATCAAAGCTTTTAATAATGGTTATAGATTGCAACAGCATGAGCCGGAGTTGTTGAAAAAGTTCATTACCGGTAATGAAACGAGCGAGCAGATCAAAGCTGGTCAGCAACAGTACGAACGTGAGCATCTTATAAAAGCATTGAAGGATGCTAAACAATATCGAAAAGATAAAGAGCAAGAACGTTAAGATTTATCAATATTATGAGCAACAGACGCTACAAAAAAATTGTGCGATGATTGCCAAGAACTTGTTGGAAAAAGCCATCATACTCAACCTCATGAGAATTTGGTTCGCACTGGATTTAAAGAGTTTCCCTCAATGTATGGAAATGTTGATGAACATTATTACACATGTTCAGTTTGTGGTAAGAAATGGCTTCGTGAAACAGGTAATTACGGGCAGGGTTGGCAGTGATTTGACATTATCTTAGGAGCTTATTTGCCCAAATCCTTTTTCGGTCATTGCCTTTCACTTTACAATTTATGACATAGGCTTATCATTTGATTGACACATTAATATTAATATATTCAATTTGAAATCACTGTCACTTTAATCTCTAAAGTCAAATGATTACTAACATAGATAAATTAAAAAGTTTTGGCGTGTTTCAAGATTACAAGCCGACCAAGGATCTCAATCCATTTGAGAAGTTCAACTTATTCTATGGTTGGAATGGAAGTGGGAAGAGCACGCTTGTAAAGCTTTTTTGGTCAATCACTGACAAGAAAACCCACTCACATTTTAGCGATGCCGAATACAGCGTAGTATCAACTCATTGCCCTGAAATTACCCATAAGACTATTTCAGGAAATGCGATGAATATTCGAGTATTCAGCAGAGATTTTATTGATCGAAATGTCAATTTTGAGCAGTCAAAAGCTAATAGCATCCTAATTCTATCAGAAGAAAAAAAAGATGAGTTGATACGATACAAGGAAGCATTGGCACTGCTGGAAAAAAAACAAAGCAATTTGACCTTGTCTCAAAATGCTTATACAAAACTCTCTGAGGATTTAAAGAAAAATTTGAGTAGTTGGGCTTTTAACGTAAAAAAATCATTCGAACTAATCGAAACTTCGAATAGCTACTATCTCAATTACGATAGAACAAAGTTGAATACTTTTATTAAAGCAAATCGAAACAACCTAAATCAGGCTTCAATTTTGAGTTCTGAAAAAGTAAAAGAATTAAAAAATACAATAAAGCCTAACCGTAAACTAAACCTACAAATAGAGCAGTTCCTGGCGATTAATAAGAACAATTTATTACTGAAAGCCACCGAGTTACAAAGCATTCTGGGACAGAGTATCTTTTCTAAACAAATCGAACGCTTGGTTGAAAATCCTGACTTAAATTATTGGGTTGAACAAGGTTTAGAGTTGCACAATTTAAAGGGTAATATCAATTGTGAGTTCTGTAATCAGCCTTTGCCTCAATCAAGAATTGACGAGTTAAACAACCATTTTAGTCAAAGCTATAAGGTAATCATAGAAAGTCTCAAACAGCACGAGAGTTTTATCAATTTAATTATTGAAGAAATATCCATCAGCTTTTCTGAACCGTCGGAACTGTATGAAGAGTTTCAAAGCGATTATATTGGATTAAAAAAACAACATTTAGAAAACGTTCAAAAATGCTACGACATTCTTAAAATAATTACAGATTTTATTGAGAAAAAAATCACTAATCCATTTGAAGTTTTAACGGTACAATTTAATGATATAGGCACATGCGCTGATCAATTAAATGACAGCTTAAAGAAGATGGAAGCTATTATTGTAAAGCATAATTTCAAAAATCAAAAATTCGACGATATAGTAAAAGAAGCTCAACAAAAATTAGAATTACATTTTGTAACCGAGCAGCTTTTAAAAGATGATTATAACAGTAAAGAAGCAGAAATAAAACGAATAGCAAGTGATCGAGACGGTCTTGAAACTGAAGTGCAAGCAGGCAAGGGTGTTGTTCAATCATTCGAGACCGCTTTGCTTAACGAGGCTGTCGGGGCAGAAAAATTTAATGCCAGCTTGTCGAAGTTTTTGGGCCGAAGTGATATTTCGCTTCAATTTGATAAAGCGTTAAAGGGCTATAAATTGATACGTGGTAAAAACACGATGCCAGCAAGTAATTTAAGCGAGGGTGAAAAAACGGCAATAGCGTTCGTTTACTTCATCTCAAAACTTAAAGAAAATGGAAATGAGATAAATAAAACAATAATAGTATTAGACGATCCTATCTCAAGCTTCGATAGTAATCACCTATTCCACGCTTATTCATTTTTAAAAATGCAATGTGAGCAAGCACAGCAGCTATTCATCCTAACTCACAACTTTCAATTTTTTAAACTCATTCGGGATTGGCTAAATAAAAAAAACGAAATTAAGTGGGTAAATGGAGCAAAAGTTGAGAAAATAAAATCCCGATTTTATTCAGTAGAGTGTTCAAACGATTTGGATCGGCACTCCACAATTAAAAATGCCAATGATACACTAATACAATTTAATTCAGAATATCATTACGTTTTCTATAAACTTAACGCTCTAAAGGAATTACCAGATCTAAATATTGAGAAAGCCTTTTTAATTGCTAATCTTTCTCGAAAACTATTAGAAGCTTTCCTAACGTTCAAGTTTCCAAAAGGTCGCAATGATTTTAGTCAATTATTACAGGCAGGTTGTTCAGATCCGGAAAACCGGGAAAAAGTGTACCGGTTTATCAATAAGTATTCTCACGACCAGCAGATAGATTTCCATGATACTCCGATCGATAATTTGTTGGGTGAGGGTGATAACATTGTGAATGAAGTATTTACGATATTGAAAGAACTCGATCCAGTACACTTTGGTGAAATGGAGGAAGTTGCAAGCGCTTAGATAATCAGAGTTAACTTATCAGGTTCAATTTTAGACGTTCACAATTTTGCATTTAATTGGATTTTTAGATTTTTTTTAGATCGGGCGTTGACAATAGAGCTTAAAAATGTGTAATAAAAGTCAAATAGATAAGGTGTAAAAATGGCATCCGGCTCGGAACTTTTTCACACATTTTTTCTCTACCGAGTAAAGCGGAAGGTGATGAGCACGAATGTTGAAAAATTCGTCGCAATAAATTAGCATTATCAGTTCATAAAATTTAAAAAAGCGACATTATGTCGCTATATTGCCATCTTATTATAATATAAGATGGAAGAAATAGAAATTGTATTAGAGAGGGCTCCGGAATACAAAGCGGAAAAGTTGCTCGAGGATTTGCAGACTTTAAATGAAAGCGCACCCGAACTGGCAAAGCGATTAAGGTTTTGGGGGGATCACAGACCATTTAAAACGGTACTTAGAAGTATTCAAAGAATGTTGGCTGGTGACGTTATCGTTTCTGGTGAAATGCGTGTGATAATGAATATGCTTATGTATCAGCACAGACGGAGGGAAGAAAAATATAAAAACCTTAAATGGATTGAACACGAAAATGGTCACGTGTCAACCATAGCTGAGGATTATACAATAACATTGCTGCCGCAGACTAAAAGACGCTGGATAATCCTAATTACAACTAAAAATGGGCGTAATCACCCTTGGCCTAATTGGGTATTTGATTTAGATTCCGCGAAAATCGCTGCATTGAAACACCTTGATGATGCGATAAAATTAGATTTTGAAGAAGCTATTGGATTAGGTTATCATTAAGTCTTATAAACGGAAAGTAATAAGAGAGAGTTCGATGAAGTAAAAGAGCTTAATCCTACAACTGTCTTCTCATAAAACTTTAAAGAATATTTATTTATATTTATTTTTATAAAGATATATACAATAAATTTATAAGGTCTAAACGCTTTGTTGCAATCTATAATGTCTCTTGGTTTTACGCCCAATGTTCGTTTCCTTTCGCTTTGCTGAAAGGAATATTGTGGCAGGCGTTGTTTGAAATATTTGAAAATTCTAAACCATGCTTGAAAAACGTTTATTGGAGGCTATTACAGCCATGCAGAGTAACGATGATGAACTTTATCAGGAACTCCGGGACGTACGAAAAAACGATGCTTTCAAAAATAAGGCGGTAAACCTTGCGGTCAGCGACAAGTTCAAAGAAGTTCAGGTGGATGAGGTCGCAGGCCCTGGAGGTATAGAGACCGATCTGGGATTGGAAACCATCGTCCTTCGTGTGGGGCGACCAGTATTAGCCATTTTATATGATGAGGCGGTGCTTGAATTCAGGGAAGCGGAAAGCGTCGTCTGGAAAAACAGGCTATTAGCAGTAAAAGAGAATTTGTTAAAAGCGGCTAAGGCGGTTGGCAGAATTGAATTGAAGAATGATCCGGATTTTGCCTGGGTCGGAACAGGCTGGCTTGTTGAAAAAGATGTGATAGTGACCAACCGCCATGTCGCGAATGTGTTTTCGGAAGCTAACGGACAGGGTTTTGTTTTTAAACAGGGAATCGGCGGTAAAACCAAGGAAGCGTCGATCGATTTCCTGGAAGAAGCAGGCAGGGAAGAAGAATTAATATTTAGCGTTAAATGTGTTTTGCATATTGAACCAACAGGAGGGCCAGATATGGCTTTTTTAAAGGTAGACATAGATAACCAACAGCACTTGGCTGAACCTATTGTGCTTGCCAAAGGTCCTGCTGTTCTTAATACCCAAATAGTGGTGATCGGTTACCCAGCCAGCGATAGTCGCATTCCTGATCATCAGTTAATGCTGGATATTTTTGGAAATGTTTACGATAAGAAGCGTCTTGCTCCGGGGCAAGTTATTGGGAGCACAGACAGAGAGCTGCTGCATGATTGTTCTACACTTGGGGGGAATTCAGGTTCCGTTGTTTTAGAATTGTCATCCGGCGAGGCGGTTGGCCTTCATTTCGCCGGCCGCTTCCTGGAAAAAAATTTCGCAGTACCGGCGCCAGTGATAGCTGAACGATTAAATCAGTTTAAATCCGGGCTTTTAACCCGACCGGCAGTGAGCAGGATCGAAAACCCCGTGCCAATGAAAACCGAACCTATAAAAAGCCCATCAATGGAAAATGGAAACAGCCTTACTTTTAACCTGCCTTTACAATTGCAGGTAACCGTAACCTTAAGTAATCCCTCCAATGTAAATATGATTCCCAAGCCTCTTGTTGCATTGCCTGATAGTGATGGCGGAGAGTCATTTATTACTGAAGGTAATCCCGCTGACTATGCGGATCGCAAAGGGTTTGAGCATGACTTTTTGGGGAACGGGCATGATGTGCCATTGCCGGAATTTAAAACAGATGAGCTCAAAGAGGATATATTAACTTATAAACTGGATGGTGCAGACGAAAAGGAACTCAAATACCGTCATTTCTCTGTGGTCATGAGCCGTAGCAGGAGACAATGCTTCTTCTCTGCGGTCAACATTGATGGCAAAACCTCCGTGCCGATGAAAAGGGGACCGTGGCGGCTCGATCCCCGGATAGATGAAAGGGCGCAGATCATGAAGGAATGTTACGGCAATGCGCCGAAATTCAGCAGGGGACATATGACCAGGCGGGAAGATCCTATTTGGGGAACGGAGGCTGAGGCGATACAGGGAAATTCGGATTCCATGCATGTGACTAACACGGTGCCGCAAATGCAAAATATAAATGCAGGCATTTGGCTGGCTTTGGAAAATTATGCGCTTCAAAACGCCAGAAAAGATGACATGCGGATCTCGGTCATAACGGGGCCTGTCTTTACCGATCATGACCCGATAAAATTTGGCGTTATCATACCCTTATCTTTCTGGAAGATCATTGTTTTTATCCATGATGGAACCAAGGCACTGACCGCAACGGGTTACCAGATATCGCAGGAAGCGTTTCTGCAGGAGGAAGAATTCGTGTTCGGCGCACAAAAGACGAACCAGGTGGCCATTTCGAAGATCGAAAAGGACACGAAGCTTGATTTTGGCCCTCTGGCGGGTCTTGATCCATTAAGCAAGCAGGCAGAATCGGCAGCGGAAGCAGCGCCGACGGCACTAACCCTGCTGGGACAGATCCGTTTTTTCTAATTATTACAGACCATGGTTGGATTATTAAATACCCAAGAGCGGGAGGAGTTAGTAACAGAGGTCGCAAATTTGGTTTTTGGTGAAATCAGAAACCTGATGGCCGTTATTCCAATGACTCACGTTATTCAAATCAACACAAACTCGAATCCTTCTGAATATGCATTTAATGTTATCCGGTACTGCGAGTTGGCTGCATGGGTTGAAGATCCGGCACTAATCATCAAGCTCCTAACTCATTTCAATTATTTGCCTACTTTTGATGCCGCTATCCATCGGTTAAAAGCATCTACGCCACTAAAATTTTATCAGGGAAACCGTGTCTGGGATACATTTCTGCTGGCGCTGCACCTCCCTTTTCTGAATCGTTTAGCCACAAGGGAGGCCATTGAGTGTTTTTCTTATCCCCTGATTCCAACGATCAAACCTGCAGGCGTACGGGTGTTGATCGTAAAAGGGCCGAAGCAAAGCGGGAAAAGCTATACGCTGCAGTACATCAGGTATGTGAACTCTGTTTTCGCCAGTCTAAACTTTAATTCGGTATGGGTGGATTTTAAAAAGCAAATGAGTGTTCGCTTCGGACCCGCAGAATTGGTTGCCAGCTTACTTGATCAAATCAATCCTAACTGGAAAAAAGAGGTATCCTTGCCGGTCCTTGATGCACAGCAACCAGCGAGGTGGATACAGGAACTGGTTGGTACCCTAGTTGGGCAAATCAGGAACTTGGCAGCCACGAATATCCCGGGCGCACACCTATTGATTATATTAGACGGCTTTGATGATATTAAAGTACCAACAGAAACGAAAGATCTGATACAGTTTCTTGCGGCTGTAGCCACTGGTCAATATTTGATTGACGAAACTGGAGACATTATCAGGCTGGTGATTCTTGGTTTTGAAGAAACTATTTCCAATTACCGCAGCAGGGTAAAGATTGACGATATTAAACCTATCGACGAAGCCGATCTCGCCGCGTATTTTACCTCTTATGCCAATTATAAAGAAAGGTTACTTGAACCAGATTCCGTGAAGGCATTAGTTGATAAAATCGGTTTGCCAAACATCCCGGATACACCGGAAAGAACGAGCACGATAGCACGCGCGGCACTGATCATTGCCCATGCTGTCTTTGAGGAACAGACCATCGCTGAAGGGGGAGTGGAAATAACAGGATGAAAACGTTAAAATTATCTGACATTCAAGAAAGACTACGGGAACTAACGATTCCGCCCCCAACTCCTGAAAAGGCAGTTAACAGCAGCGGGTATTTTTCTAACCCTTTTGTTGTCGCAGCGGCGGTACTGGTCACTTATTCACCTTCAACATTGTTGCCTTCGATGGTTCTACCAGTAGCCGTTACTGACGATAGGGTTGAGCTCATAAATGAATTAATAGGTTGTAGCGAATTGGTTTATACTGAACCGGCAGCTAATGAAGATTTTCAAAATGGCGTGAGATATATGCTTAAGGATGATGTTCGGAAGGAAGCGCTGCAATATATTGTAAACGGTGATCTCATAGCCGACACTTTAAAAGCAAATCCAATCGAAGCCAATTTACCAGGTTCGCCGCTACAACATATTTTGACGGCCGCTTTATCTGGTAAATTGCGGCCGATCGGCGAAATGATGCTTTCGGATCTCACCGCACTCCAACGCGTCAGCGAATGGTTGGAAAAAACTTCCCTATCCTTGCCAACGCAAAATCAGATCCGGCAGAAAATTGCCACCATGGAATTGCTCAGTAACTTCAGACATCTGACCGGGAGATATGAAGGTGATCGATTTGTTGAATATTTTCGGGGACGTGAGTCCGAGCTTTCCACGCTAAGGAAATATGCCGGCGTGGCGAGCACACAAGGGTTTCTGGAAAGCATTCAACGCGGTTTCGAGAACTATGTAGAGCCCATTTTAAATTGGGAAAACAAGCCGCCATTACTCATTTATGGAATGGGGGGGGTCGGTAAATCCACATTGCTGGCGAAATTTCTTTTAGATCATGCAGAAGCCTATGAATCAGAGCGCTTTCCTTTTGTTTATCTGGATTTTGACCGGCCGGTATTGGATGCATATCAACCAGAATCCTTACTTGTCGAATCAGCGCGGCAATTATCTGTTCAATACAGTGAAGATCCAATGGCATTCTCCATTTTTTCCAATTTCTATAATTATTGGAAAGACAGAAAAGTTAGCGCGGCGACAGATAATGATACGCGCTCAGTCTCGTTTTCCGGCACGACGCTTACCACGACGATCCGCGAGAATCGCTTTGAGATCCTTGACAACTTTGCGGGTGCGCTGAAAGATTTCTCGAAGATCTCCAGGAGGCCATTCCTAATGGTCATCGACACTTTCGAAGAAGTTCAATTCCGTGGGCCGGACTGTGTTGAAGACCTATATGAATATCTGTATGAACTCCAGAGAATATATCCTACGTTGCGGCTGGTCGTTTCCGGTCGTTCACCTGTTTCTAACCTTAAAGTTCAGTTGCTGGAGCTTAAGGAATTAGATGTACAAGCTGCAACAGGCTATTTAAACAAGTACGGCATTACTGATAAGAGGACTGTTAAAAATATCATCACTACGGTTGGCGGGAACCCGCTGTCTTTAAAACTGGCGATTGAACTTGTCAGGGATTTTGGTGAAGATGAATTGAAGAATATTAAGGTTACCGGTGATAATTACATCTTTTTTAAGAAGCGGTTTCCAGATATGGAAGTTCAGGGGATCCTCTATAAGCGGATATTGGGCCATATCCGTAATCCGCTGGTGCGTAAACTTGCGCATCCCGGATTAGTATTGCGTTTACTGTCCGCTGACGTGATATGGCACGTGCTTTCAGAGCCGTGCCAGCTGAAGATAACATCCGCAGCAGAGGCAGAAGATCTTTTTAGAGAAATACAAAAAGAGGTTTCCCTGATCACCCCAGTGGACAACCTTACCGTACGGCACCGCCCAGACATCCGAAAGGTAATGTTGGGTTTGATCATGCAAAAGGAACCCAAATTGGTGAAAACGATCCATAGGGAGGCCATACTGTATTATGAGCATCGTACAGATATTCCTTCCAGGGCCGAAGAACTTTATCATCGGCTTTGTTTGAACCAGGCCCATGAACTTTTGAACGAAAGGTGGCTGCCGGGAGTGGAACATTATTTAAGAAATATAATAGATGAATTACCCTCACGATCGCAAGCTTATATAGCGGGTAGGACAGATATTCCTGTCGAAGAAAACGTGGTCTGGGATATAGAAAATTTTGAATTGAGCAAAAACCGGATCATTAGGAATGCGGTTAACCTGCTTAATTCTGGCAGGGCCGATAAGGTACTTAACAGGTTTGGCAAGATCCTGGACAATGTCGATAAAAGCGGTATCATGAATTTGATAACGGTAAAGGCCCAGCTGCAGTTATTTCAGACTGACGATGCTTACAAAACGATCGAGCAAACGTTGAATATCCTTGGTCAGGATCGCCTTGATTCCAAGATCACGGACGAATTGCTAAAGCTGAAAGATGAGATCGATAACGGCTGGCATGAAAAAAAAGATGATCGAAACAGCGCAAGTGACAGCGAATTTCATTATGATTTACAATGATGACCTTTTTAAATGATCAGCAAAAGACAGAAGTTGTCGACCAAATCGGAGGTAATATTGGTTATCGGCCCGAGATTAGGCAAATAATGTGGAACGATATCAATCGCCAGTTCCGGGATATGCAACCGGCAAATTCTCCGGACCTGTTACAGCTCATATTGGATGTAAACGTGTTGAACAGAACACCGCGTTTGACCGATGGCATTATTCCCTTCGAGTCCTGGCTGCAAAAAGCGGCTTGGCTGTTAAAACCATATCCCGATGCGCTTGCCGTTATCCAAACGGCCTTGAATACGATTAGCTTGCAGCAAAGCGCTCAGCAGATCGCTAACCAGGTACCGCCATCGCCTGAATTACTGCAGAAAGCGCAATTGGAAAAGACAATCCACCGCGACGATATGGTTTCATTTGCTTTCTTAGAAAGCGGTTACAATGCAGGTATAGCCGTTGCCAGAATCAAAGTTACGCGGTACGAAGGCCATCAAGCCCGAATGACAAGCGGAAAGCCCGCCCTTTATTTGGGCACAGGTTGGCTATTGACAAAGGAGCTATTGATCACCAATCATCACGTTATCAAAGCGAGAGAAAACAATGAACCGGGTCCAACTGCGACAGAATTTGAGTATCAGGCGAAGAGCGCTGTAGCAGAATTTGACTTTAATTCGGAAAGTGTTTCAGGAACAGACGTTAACTTATCCGAGCTCGTGGCAGCCGACAAGGATCTGGATTACGCGGTTTTCCGGCTTACACTTCAGGACAGCAGAAAGCCGCTATGTTTATCACCCGAAAAGATAACAATAGACCCGGCTGCTGTAGAAGTAGTTAATATCATCCAGCACCCTTTAGGCCATGCGAAAAAAGTGGCTATCCGCAATAATCATATCTATGATACCCCTTATCCAAGTGTGCGGTATTTCACAGATACGGAAGGCGGGTCATCCGGGTCACCAGTTTTTAACGATAATTGGGAGGTTATCGCGCTGCATCGGGCCTACAACCTTGTTGATAACGTTAGTTATATGGGCCAACACACGGCCTGGATCAATGAAGGGGTGCAAATGCATGCCATTAAGGATCATTTAGAGAATAATTACCCGGCGGTTTGGAGCGAAATCGCCAACGGTTGATTAGTTGGATGTTCAATTTCTTCGGTCGGTATAAATCAAAGTGAAGATTATCCCGATCCAAACTAAGTTCACTCTATTTGAGTGAATACTTTAAACTAAAATATCAAATACCATTTCCAGGGTTGGAAACACAACAGATATTGATTTATCACATAAAAAACAGGAAGAATTCAGTGACGAACTTTTTCTGTTTTAGCCGGTAGGGGAATCGGCCCCTTGAATTACTTCTGTCAAATACGGTCTAAAATGCGTAGTCGCTGTATGAAGCGGTTCGAGTTTAGTCCTGTTAGGGTTCGATTAACCCGAACCGGACTTTTCTAATTCTCGAACCGATTAGATTGTTCTAAATTGCTGATAAAGCGCGGATTGAATTTATGAGATGATTCGACATTAGTCCTGTTCGGGCTACCTCGAAATCAGGCAGTTACGTTAGATCGTGACTGCCTTTCTTTTTTCTGTTAACGTATTGTTAACGATTCTTGCCTTGGCCTTTGACTTACGTAAATATACGATTTTTCCAAATAAGAAACTAATAGTCAATCAGTTATTTTCTACTCTGCTCCGGTTGACCGGCGCGTACGCCCTTCACGTGCAATCTGTACAAATTGATCGATGACATCTTGTCCGTTTAATGGTTGTGGATCGCCATCGGGAAAATTGGGTTCAAACATTAGTCCCGAAAAATCTAATTGACCCAGCCCTGATTCTTCTACCAGCTTTATAAATGGGTGCTCGGTTTCACCTGCCCATTTAAGTTTGAAATAACGAGTTGCCACACCTGCAAGCAAATCGCAAAGCTGTATTGAATAGTCTGTTCTTGAATCGACACCATGTGTTTCGACAACTCTCAGCGGAAATTGGACATTTGTACCGTCGCCTAATGGGTGAAGTTGTTCGGTTATATCTGGATTGGTCACAGCTTCCCATAAATCAGCCCGCCTCAAAAAATTCGATGCGTTATCATGATACACCGAAAAATCTTCGTTATAAATTTGCCGCCAACGACCAATGGATGCCAGCATGGTTGTAAATTGAACTTCGTTTGTTTCCCGAAACCAATCGATCTCCTCATATTCTGTCAATAAAGCCGCACCGGTGATCATCTGGTCAAGGAATATCCAAACCTCGTCGCTACATTGCTCCTCTAATTCGACCAAACGTCGTCCAAAAGTGTCGAGGCTTTGAGCAGACGGTAAGCGGCAGAAGGTCATATAAGCACTGACAAGTTCATCATACAGGTTAACCGGATTCACGTGTCTTACCCCCACATAGATATAGTTGGTATATTTTTTACAAAAGCCGGCGGCATAGAAATTATACCCAGCATCGGTGATAAGTGGCTCGATGAGAAAATCAACCATTTTAGTAAAAGCTGCGAATTTCTTATCCATCACATAGGTAAACGTGCGGTTTGGGGTGCTGGTTAAAGAATCGCCAAGCAAGCGTAAACCTGACTCGTTTCTTGTTCCAATGATGTTAGAAAACTTGTATTCAGCACCGCGGTAATTTGGAAAGGCATCATTAAGCAAAACCTGCGCCTCGTCTTGTGAGATTATAGTGCTTGCAACAGCAAACACCGGTTGTTGTGGATCCAACAAATTATAACCTGGATAATCTTTATCAATTAGGGTGATCATTGTTCGGCCAATGTATTATGAAAGGCGCTGGCTTTGGCAATGGTTTTGGCGCTGGTTTTGGTGCAGGTGCTGGCGTCGGCGCAGGTGCTGGCGTTGGCGCAGGTGCTAGCGTTGGCTTAACAACAAAGCCCGGCGCATGGCCAGGCTTCATTGTTAAAACAGTTCGTTTGTGCTTTGGCTAAGCGGTACGCTTAGCCGAACTGGAGTTATTTGTTAGGTATTATAGTGTAGCTTGAATTTTTAATAGCAGCTATTTTGTAAGTCCCGTTTTCTTTCGTTACTAACACATGGATAACGATTTCTTCCTGTAATGGGTTATTTGAAACATCTTTGCCAAAAACCATATAAGACACAATGTACTCATTAACCTTTTTGAGGTCTTTGACAATCTTTAGTGTATTTAAATGAGTTACATCAGTTGCAGCATCATTTACTAACTCATCATGATCCAAACCAACTTCTTTAAATTCCTCTTTAAGCTTCTTTTGATAGGCTATTGTACAATACCGTGACCTTAATGCCTCTAACTTTTTAATGAGTACATTACCATCAGCAGTAGACCATGCAGTATTATATGCTGTATAAAATTCTTTAAGCATTTTTATTGCAGGATCATCTATATTTTGTTTCGCTTGCTCACAGGCGGAGCTGTTTAATCCTAGAAGACAAATCAAAAAGCCAATAATGTAATTTCGTAATAACATGTTTTTAATTTTTAATTATAAAATATTGAAAACTCATTACTCTCGTCTATAAATTTCAAAGTCAGGATGATTTCGGTATCCTTGACCAGGACCTAAAGGATTCTCCTTGAAGTCCGAAACCCACTGCTTTCCATCCCAACCATCAATATGACCATTGGGATTACCTCCAGGATACGGTTGCCAAACCCTGAGATCGCCTTTCTGAGGAGTATAATTATCTCGGCTTACGACTTTATATCCCTTTAATGTTAAAAATGGCCCATAATTTTTTGCAGATCTAGGCCGACCACTTGTATTCATTCCACCCGCTTCAAGACCCAATCGTATTTGCAAAGCACAATGGCCACATATACTTTCACCTTTATGCGGGCCAGTTTTATACTTACCTGGTATATATTGTGAAAATGAATGTTTGTCCCAATATTCAGCTTCTTTATCATGATCTGACGAAGAATTTGAATTAACATTAGTCGTGTTATCATTTATCTGACTAGCACTTTTAGCGGTATCCAAACCCATAATATCTATATTCGTCACAGGGTTATTCATCGCATAACTATATCCTGTCGTCTCAAAATGGAACTCGGCAAGTGGATCAGGTGTTGTCCATCTCGCTATTGCCGGGTCATATTGGCGCCATCCGCAATCATAGGTTCCTAATTCGGGTTGAAGTTCTTTGCCATTGTAAAGATACTCATTTTTTGGACTTGTTACCCAATTGCTGACATCAAGCCCAAACGGGTAATAGTCATCCGCTTGCAGCTTTGCTGCCGTACCTGTCATGGTACCGAAAGTCACCCGGTTGTTGCCTAAATGGTCCGTTAACGTGTACTGGTACTCGTACCCCCCGGAAATGGGCACTGCGCGGCCTTCCTCCGTCTGGATGAAATCGATTGTGCCGTCCGTCTTGTGCTGAATGCCATTGATGTAATCTGTCGATGAGGCGCCACTCTCTTTCCTTAGCTTGTTACCGCCAGCGTCATAATAATACGTTAAATTGATGGCTACCGGGTTACTGGCCGTTACTGTTTGCGGCAGGTTCAGCAAATTGTAGGTCAGCGTGGTGTTGTTTCGCCCGTCACGGGCGGCGTTGCCGTTAAAGTCATAAGTGTAACTGCTACTGGTTATATTGCTTACCGATTGCAGCTGGCTGCTGCCGTTGAGGTAGGAGTAGATGCTCGTGGTTGTCCCACGCGTCAGCTGCTTGATGTTGCCCAGGTTGTCGTATTGCACCCCCGTCTCACTCAGGCCGGCGCTGCTGTTGCCTGCCGTCAGCCTGTTCAATGGGTCGTAGCTGTAAACCACGTTCTGCCTTGTTCCGTCCTTCGCAAAGTAGTCCTGCTCGGTGATATTACCGTTATATTTCGGTATTGCCGCGTACCTAACGGAATCATAGTTCAGTTGCTCGGCAAACATGCGCGTTGCGGTCGGCGTAATCGCCGGGTCGTTTATCCGCTTCAACCAGCCGCGCTCGTTGTATTTGTAAATCACATCCTGAAGGAACGGTGCCGCTCCCGTTGCGCCATGCAGGTGCTTGGCAACCGTTTGTCCTATTTCGTTATAGTCCGTCTGCGCCAGTAGCACACTAGGTCCGCTGTCTATCTGTTCAAATGCCTGGGTTTTGCGGCCCACATGGTCGTAGGAAACGGTATCGTTAGTGGTTACAACCAGGGTCGCCACATTGCCTACATTCTTGTAATGCCGGCGGATGGTCCTGGTTACCTGGTTACTGAAATTATAGCTATTGGTAAACACGTCATAATTGAACGCGCTCAGCTTGCCGCCGCCGCCGAGGTAGTGCTGCCGGTAAGCTTTGACGATCCGACCGAGGTCGTCGTAATAATTGGCGGTGCTTAGCATGTCCGGCGCAGCGTTATAAATCGTATTCAGCACCGCTGTCTTGGTAACCGTAGGCAGGCCCTTGGTCATGGTGCTGTAGCCGCTTGACGGGAAGTCGCCGGGGAGACCGGGTATGCCGCTGTAGTCGTCATAGTAGTTGGTGGTGAGCACTGGCCCATCCGGGTCCAGGTGGCTGTACCCAGCCGGCTGGCTGCCGTCCCTGCTCACCCACATCACCGGCAGGTTGTTCACCGCCCAGGCGGTCAGCCACTGCTCCAGGATGTGGTTCGGCGAGGCAAGGTTCGTTTCGCCCTGGTCCGCTGAGGACTTGGGATCTTGTAGGTCGCAGATCGTATGCGGCCAATTCCGGCAGTCTTTTTAAGCTGTACAAAAACTTTGGTCAGTGCAAAATATCCGCCCTAAAAACTGAGTTTCCGGATGATGAATATTTTATAATCAAACAGAGGGTCTGCGTGGGCACGCCCCTTATTTTTATATTTTTCTTCCCGCGTGATACGCAATTTCAGTGATAACCACACCGTTTCCCGTAATAAAGGCGAGTCGATATCATTGTTCCCCGTACATTAACGCCTTGAATTGCAGCATACCGAATAGCAAATGCTGCGCTTGGGGCAAAACGCATTTCGACTGACTCGGCATTGGTAACTGTCGATCCCAGAAGAATCTATGGCGCATATTTGAGCTTCCGATCGCATTGGTAATGCAGACGAGACCAAGGAACCAGGGTCGGACGGTATTCTCGTTGACCGCAGTTTTGCGCCTTCGGTTATTGTCCCGATCCCGGCATTACCTGTGTGGGTGTTGTGGATATCGGAACTGGTGTTTGTCCACTGCGCGTTAGCGAACAGCGAGAACAGGACATGAGCGAGGGAAAAGAGTTTTTTTTCATGAATAAGGGTTAAGCTTGTTGCGGGTCGGCACCCGGTCATTGGGAGTAAGGTATGAAGATTTTTTCGCAAGTGCAAGTGCTGCGATGAATTTAATGCTGTGTTCAATTCTATTTGACTCCCTTTGCAACGCAACGGCATATTAATACCGCCTCCTGCCTATGTTTCGCAACCGGCTCCGGCCACGGAGTCTTAGGCTTGGTATCGGTGGAACTTCAGAATTGAAAAGTTCGCTAGCCCGAGGCATTTGAACTTGGTTAAAAGGCGTGTAGGACATACCAGGTAACCGGCACTTATATTCACTAAAAAAATTAGCTAAATTCCGGACTTTTCCTTATATATTGAATACAATATGGCGGACAATCCCACACTCCTGGATCAGGAAGACATCCGGCAAGCCGAGCATCAAAAATACCTTGCTGGAAAATATAAAGCCGGTATCGAATTCGGTCGCGATGGATGCTCCAACGCCCAAGGAGAAATCCCGTTTTTGGTCATCGAATTTATCGATCTCGACACTTTCCCGGTGGGTTATGGCACTTGGCGCTTTATAATAGTCCCACCAGGTGGCGTCTTCGGTCAGCCCGGCAGCAGTTTTCGATGGACTGTAGTGCTGACCGATCAGTCCCCTGAAACCATAGATGCCCAGGCCGGTTGGCCCTAACGGTATAGCCTTTGGCAGTTCCAGGTCTAAGTCTACAATAAAGGACGGCACGTCCGGCTTCATCCGGAATTCCACACCCTTTTTGAATACGGAAATGCACTTCGCTTTTCATAACAAGCTTTCATATTTTCCAGCAATTTCTCATAACCGTTCAGTCCGGCGTTCGTTTTTGTTACAAAATCCGACACGACATTCATGATAATTTCCTATTTTTCAAAGCGTTAATCATTTGGAACAATGATTGGAGGAAAAGGAGCATTTGAATTTATCGTTATCCCATAACAGCCTGTACGATCTGGCTACCCTCGGCGCCATCTTTATTGCGCTGCACCTCGCCTTGCTTTTAGCGCTGGCGAAACGGGTGAACCGCGCCGCAAACGGCTTGCTCGCGCTGGCACTGGTCATCGCAGTTTCCGGGTTGATCTGGCTACCGGTGCCCGCCTTACTGGTGATTGGCCCGCTGCTCTATTTTTATACTTGTAAGCTTAATTCCTCCACCTATCAATTTCGACGAAAAGATACCTTGCATGGCTTACCGGCGTTGTTCACGATCATTTTCACGCCGTTGGTACCTTTTCCGTATTGGGCGCTTACCGTGCATATACTGGCTTTGGTATCGGTCATCGTCTACTTGTACCGCAGCGGGGCGCTCATTGATGCCACTTACCAGGCACAAAGTTTTAACTACGGTGACCGGTACCGGAGTGAATATCAGTGGCCGCGTCGTTGCTTGACCGGGTTGGGACTGATCTGCCTGCTAACCGTCCCGGCGGTTTTGCTGGGTCCGACTGTACAGGCTGGCTGCGCGTTGCTGTTCTTGTTTGCCTTGATCGGGCTGGCCGCAAACGCCCTGCTGCGTTCGCCGCTCTTACCTGCGGCGCAGTTACCGGTTTTCAAGCCCTTATTGCCGGACGAACTGAAGCAAAAAGGCGCCTGGCTTAAACAGCAGCTTCAATTCAACCGCTATTACGAAGACCCGGAGCTAACGTTAGGTTCGCTGGCCGGCAAACTGGAGCTGACGGTTCATGAACTATCCAGGATCATCAATACCGTTTTTAAAAAGAGTTTTAATGATCTCATTAATGAATACCGGGTCAAAGCCGTGATCCAAAAAATGCAGGATGCGGCCTATGAACATATCACCTTACTGGGTATCGCTTATGAATCGGGGTTCAATTCCAAACCGACCTTTAACCGAATTTTCAAACAGGTGACCGGCAAAAGCCCGGCGGAATATAAGGGGCTGCTGAACAAAGAGGTCTTACCTTATAACTTGAGACGCTATCCGGCAGCGACTGTCATACTTTCGGAGCATCAAACCCCAAAGTTTATGTTTAGGAATTACCTGAAAACCGCCGGGCGCAGCCTGCTGCGCAACAAAAGCTACACCATCATCAATTTGACCGGGTTATCCATCGGCATCGCTGCCTGCCTGCTCATTTTCCTGGTCGTGCGTTATGAAACCAGCTTCGATACGTTTCATACCAAAAAGGATCAGATCTACCGCGTCGTCGGGGTAACGAAGAAACCCAGCTATAGCCTAAGCAGCGGCGTGGCATTTCCGGTAGCAGAAGCGCTGCGGCTTGATTTCCCTCAATTGAAGCAAGTCGCCACCATCCTGCGTAATGAAGGCAGCGTGTTCAGTGTCGGTGACAAAAAGTTCAAGGAAGATGAGACCTATTATGCCGGACCGGAATTCTTTCAAACTTTTGACTTCGCCTGGCTGGCCGGTGACCGCAAGGCCGCATTGACCGAGCCGAATGCCGGCGCACTTACCCGCGACGAAGCGAACCGGCTTTTCGGCGACTGGCGCCAGGCCCTGGGAAAAACCATCAGGTACAAGAGTAAAACCAATTTCAAAATCACCGGTATTTTAGAAAATGTGCCGGCAAACAGCGACTTCCCGCTGAAGATCGTCCTTTCCTATGCAACCCTGCACACCAAAGGCGCCGACTATGATGCCGGCTCATCCGACTGGGGCTGGGTGATCGGTGAGCACTACTGCTTCGTCACCTTACCGCAAGGAGCGGATGTGCCGCTATTTAACCGGCAACTGGATGCTTTTATCAAGCGGCATATTCCGGCGCGTTATGCGGATGCCGCAGGGATGCAGCTACAGCCGCTGACAGCAATGCATTACGACACCCGGATCGATATCTTTACCGGGCATCCTTTTAGCCGGGCGCTGATTACCGGGATCAGCCTGATCGGACTGTTTCTGCTCGTGATCGCCTGCGTAAATTTTATCAATCTGGCTACCGCACAGGCGGTCAACCGCTCCAAAGAGGTCGGTATCCGGAAAGTACTGGGCAGCGACCGCCCGCAACTGGTCCTCCAGTTCATGAGCGAGACTTTTATCCTGACGCTGGCAGCACTGCTCATCGGTACGGTGGCTGCCGCGTTTTGCCTGACACTGCTGAACCAGTTGCTGGAAACTCAGCTAAGCTTAAGCCTATTGTTCAGTCCGGCTGTCCTGCTGTTCCTGCTACTTACGCTGATCTGTGTTACTTCCCTCGCCGGTTTCTACCCGGCGCTGGTGCTGTCCGGCTTTAACCCGATCGAGGCCTTGCGGAACAAGATCAAAGCGGGTCGTTCCAGCAGCATTTCACTGCGCCGTGTCCTGGTCGTATTTCAATTCGGTATTGCGCAGGTACTGCTCATCGGTACCCTTGTGATCATTTCCCAATTGGATTACTTTAAAAACAAATCATTGGGTTACAACCGGGATGCCATTATTACCATCCCCATTCCAAATGACAGCCTGAGCAAGACCAAGCAGGCGAGCCTGCGGAACGAATTGTTACAACAGCCTGGCATCGAAGGCGTCAGCTTTAGCTATGGCAGCCCATCTGATGAAAATGCCTGGTTCAGCTCCATCCATTTTGACAACTCGTCCAAAGAAACCGACTTCGGTGTCAGTCTGAAATGGGCGGATGCCGATTATTTCAAACTGTACAAACTGCAGTTTGTGGCCGGCAGGCCTTATACCGCGGCGGATACCCTGCATGGCTATGTGATCAATGAGGCCCTGGTCAAAAAGCTTGGCTTAAAGAGTGCACAGCAAGCGATCGGCAAAACGATCAATTTAGGCGGGAATGCCCGTATTAATTTCCCCATAACGGGCGTAGTTCGGGATTATATCACGGGTTCGTTGAAAGATGCCGTACCACCGGTATTAATGGGTTCGTACAAGGGCAGCTACCGGCTGCTGAATGTGAAGTTAAAGCCGGGCCAAATGCGGCAGATCCTAACTACGATCGAGCAGCAGTTCAATACCGCTTTCCCGGAGGCTTTATATGAATACCACTTTGTGGATGAAGAGGTCGCCCGTTTTTATAAAGCCGATACCCAACTTTCAAAGCTGTACCAGATCGCTGCCGGTATTGCGATCCTGATCTCCTGCCTCGGTCTTTTCGGGTTGGTTTCTTTCATGGCTGTCCAGCGTACTAAAGAAGTCGGCATTCGCAAGACGCTCGGCGCTTCAGTTGGACATATTGTTTACTTGTTCTCCAGAGAATTCACCATCCTGGTCCTCGTCGCTTTTGCCATTGCAGCGCCGGTCGGATATTATTTCATGCAACAATGGCTGGATGGCTTTACCTACCGGATCACGCTCGGCCCCGGTCTCTTTCTGCTGTCCATTGCGGCTTCAGTGCTGATCGCCTGGCTAACGGTGGGCTACAAAGCCGTCCAGGCGGCCCTCACCAACCCGGTCAAAAGCTTGCGGAGCGAATAGACCTTTTTAACCCGATGCGCCGGTAATTATAGCTGAGCGCGAGAAAGCGCGGCTATGCGGACCGACCGTAAATTCATTTGGGCCAGGGTTGACCGCCAGCCGCGGATTATGGCTGAAATCTCTTCGTTCCCCGGCATGGCGTAACATGCCGGGCGAATAAATGATGGCCGGCTTCAATCGCAAACGTGCAGCCAATGACCATCACAGTCCTCGATAATGAACTCGCGGCCATAGGAACGCTGGAAGACCTCCTGGGCGATCCTGGCGCCTTTGGCTGTTACCTCGGTATAGAATGCGTCAATTTCGGGCACCCAGATGAGGAAGTCGGGGGTGCCCGGCCGCAGGTCGCGGTTATAATGCAGCTGGTCGCCATCACTGCCTCCAAAATGAATGGGGAAGCCATTACGTTGCAGGATAACGTAGGCGCAACTGATCTTGTCCGGGAAATAACTGATCAGTTCAAATCCCAGGATATTTTGATAATATTCCGCAGTTTTTACTGCATCCTTCACGACGATTTGTGCGGTCGTGCCTACAACGGTTGGTTTGTCCATGATTAGGTTATTCAGATAAAAATAGTTTTAAGAAAGTAAAGCGATCACATCGCGGTGCCCCTTGCTTTGAGCCCAGGCCAAGGGCGCGGCCCAGTCCGCACCGGCCAGCTGAGGGTCGGCACCGTGGTCCAGTAATAACCTCACCATTTCAGTATGTCCCCAGCGGGCGGCCAAACCCAAAGGCGTAGACTGGTAAGCCTCGTCGATCGCATTGACCCCGGCACCATAACGCAACAGCAATTTCGCTTTGTCCATAAATCCTTTTTGGGCCATATCATGCAGCAAGGTGACCTGCTGCCAGCTTTTGGTGTCCGGGCTCATGTCCTGTGCCATGATCCATTCAGCATAGGCATAAGTTTCAAAATAATAGAACTGCGCCCATTTGAGCAGATCCGGCACGGCGGCGCCATGGCTCAGCAGCAGCTCGGCCAGCTTAAAGTTACCTTTTTTGACCGGAAAAAGCAGGATGCCTTCGCTCCAGCAATAGGTCTGGTCGCGGGCGAAGTCCGGGTGTTCCGCTAAGATCGACCGTACGCGGTCGAGTTGATTTTGGCCCACTGCCTGTTCAAATTCCGTTTGCAGGGGGGTACGGTGGTAAAAGATCCGGCCATTATCACCGCGAAAGCGGATATGATCGCCCAAAGCATAGGCATCCAGCATCGCCGCGATGTCCTGATAGCCCCGGTCCCGCGCTACCGTTTGCATACTTTCCTGGAAAGGATAGAAACGGTATTCCGGGTCGTGTGCGCCTTCTTCGAGCAAGTAAGCTACGACATCGGTATGCCCTTCCCTGACCGCGAAATGGATGGGCGGGGCATAGTTGTATTGCGCATACAACAAACCGTGGCAGTTCGCCGAGAGGGATTTGATCGCTTCCAGATCGCCCTCATACGCGGCTTTCAGGATCTGCCACACTTCGGTGGTAGTGGCCATTTGTTTGCCGCCTGCTTCCATGGGCAGGTGCAATTGGAGTTCAGGAGGTTGTATCATATCGTGCAGGCCCATGTTCTTTCCTTACTTCATCAATATAGGTTTGCCAGTCATCTTTAATGACCGAGCCGCGTTCCAATAACAATTCCATGATCGCCGGATGATCCGGTTGCCGGTGGTTATACAAACACCAAAGTGTCTGCCCTAAAGCCGTGCCACCGTAATCATTCACCGCTTCCATATCGGCGCCCAGGTCCAGCAACCAGCGCACAACGGCCAGCTGGCCTTCAAAGGCTGCGGACAGCAGGGGTGTCGTTCCATCAACAGCCGTGTTGACCGACAAACCCTGGCTAAACAAAAAGGTCGCGACATTAAAATGCCCGTACTGGCAGGCCCAGCACAGGCTCCTGGCCCGTTTTTCTGCAGAGGCCGTCTCAAATAAAGCCTGCGCTTTTACCAGGTCCCCTAATGCCCCTGCGGCTTCCATGTCTACTTTAGCGCCCCGTTCGGCCAGATAATGGATAGGTTCATACCGGCCGTTGCGGATACAGGCGACCAGGAGCAAACCTTCAGTATAATCCGGTGCAATGGCATGGTTCGGGTCGGCGCCATGCGCGATCAATAGCTCCATGAGCGGTCTTTGTAAACCCACTTTAACCGGGTGAACACTGGTCGCTACCAAACCGAGCGTGGATGTCCCGCCGTACATGTCGCCCCAGGTATCTACTTCGCTGCCGGCGTCTAATAAAAGTTGCGCGATCTCCACGGCATTGGACGGTGTCTTTTGCCGCCAGCCTTCGACACCATTCGCGCCAACATAGTTCAGCAGGGTAGCGTGATGACCGCGCAGGGAACGTCGTTTGACGAGTTCTGGGTCTTCGTTCAGTAATTGTTTTAAGGCGGGCGGGTCGCCCCTATAGATCGCATCGGTGGCCGCTTCAAAGCGCTGAACTTCGGCGTTTGTGTCGAGTTGCTCCCGGAAATTCGCGTAATCGTCCCAGCTTTTAAACCAGTGTTTATGCTTGACCAGTTGTTTGGCGTTGAAGCCCGCATCCTGCGACCAGTCGCAGCCGGCTTCCGCATACCATGGTGCCTGGAAGTGCATGTGCCCGGCATACTGTTCCAAAAAAGCGGTCACCACAGCCAGGTCGCCGTTTTGGGCGGCTTCGTCGGCTTTTGCCTTATCGTTTACAAATACTTCAGCCATAGCTTTTCGGGATGCGTTAATTTATACCGGCCATACCAGCGGCAAAGCAGGTATAGTAAGATCTCTATAAAGATAAACACCAGGTAAAGTAAAGGCAAGCTCCAGCGCAAGTCTTCCGGCAGGCCGCAAAAGGGGGCGGTGCGGTAATGGTCCTGCAGCGTTTGGCCGGTGCGGATAAAATTGACGAGCAGCGCGGCCGAATGGATCAGCAGGATATGCGCGATATAGTAGAACAAGGGCACCTTGCCAAAGATAGTCAGGGCATTGGCCAGCAGGCCTTTGGCTTTTTCCGCAAAAGGCACCAGAGCAACGAGCGGACCGAGCGTCATCAACAAGTATAATTGCGAGGGCGGGTATTTCTGCTGGCCCAGCAAGTTAACAAAGAAAGGTTTATCGTTGTGTTTCAGCAGTGCGAAGATACTTCCGGCGATCAAAAACAAGGCGATAGCCGACCAGCCGATGCGTTTACATAGCTGGTTGCGGCGGCTCGGTTCAAGGGTCAATAATTGGCCAAAACCGTAACCGGCCATCATCACTCCGATCCAGGGCACGATGACATAGAGCACATTGATCCCGCCGGGAGCGTCGTCACTAATAGTATACAGCAGGTTCCACCAGGCCCAGCTATGGGGAACTAAACCGAAGACCTGCTGAAAGGCGATCATGACCAAACCGCCGATCCAGATTACCCGGAAAGGCAACCAAATGATGGCCGCCATCAGCACCATACACCAGCCGAGCATCCAGATCACCCCGGCGAGCATAAAATCGGTCAGGTGGATGTTGAAGGACCAGCAGAAGCGGATCAGGGTCATTTCCAGTAAGACCAGCCAGAGGCCACGGGTCAGCAGAAAACGAGTGAGCTTTTTCCGGTCATCGAGTTTCTGTCCGTACAGGAAGGCCGAAGCACCTGCAAAGAAAACGAAGCCGCTGACACAGAAATGTGTGATCCAGCGTGTAAAAAAGATCGCGGGATCGACCCCTCCGGAAGGAATACCGGAATAGACACGGATATGATCGATGGCCATGAGCAGCATAATCGCGCCGCGCAACAGGTCGATGGATAGATAACGGGTCGGTTTCATGCCTTGAATTTATCCGGGAATTGGCCCCGGAAAAAATTTATATGACAAGCCGCAAGCTGCACCGGATAATTAACCCGAGCCACGTGATATCCGGCGGGGTGCCTATTAAACCCGCTGGCAAACAGTTAAATAATGCTATTTTTGGGTATGAAAGCCTGGCTCCAGCGTTTATTCTCGGGAAAATATGTCTTCCATCTCATCGTATGGCTGGTCTACGGTATTTATAACCTGATGAACGTGGAGGACTATATCCATAAGATGGGCTGGCTGTTCAGTTTAGCGCCCTTCGTGCTATCCATCCTGCTCCTGGCCATGCTGATCTATGTGAATGCTTTTTTGCTGATCCCCAAATTACTGGACAAACGCAGGGTGGCCTGGTACCTGGTCAGCGTACTGGTTTTAGTGCTTTTGAATACTTATTTGAAAAGCCTGAGCCAGCAATATTATGATGCGCTGGTCTGGCCGAAAGATGCGATGTCCCTGCCTTCCTATTTTAAATGGAATTTGTTCAACAGCTTCTGGTCGATCTTGATCTCTACCTTATTACTGTTCAGCCTGCGCTGGAGCCGGCAAAAGGACAGCGAACTGAAATACCTGCGGGCGCAACTGAACCCGCATTTTCTGTTCAACTGCCTGAATACCATTTACGGTAATATCGACCCTTCGACCGAAGAACGGACATCGCTGTCTTTTTACTTCGCAAAGCATTGATAATCAACGGTTAATAACCATACAGGAATAACCCAGGTGGGCGCACTTCCATAAAAAAGCCGTTTTCTGATGCAGAAAGCGGCTTTTTTTGTTTCCATGTCTAGTCCTAAAATAAGTTGACAGCAAAGTTGACTTATATGGAAAAACGAACAACCCAGCCACAACGGCGCAGTCAGCGCGATTACAGCCTTGCTTTTAAGTTGGCGGTAGTTGGGCAAGTAGAAAAAGGCGAGCTAACTTACAAAAAGGCTCAAAAGCATTATGGTATCCAGGGAAGAAGTACCGTATTGGTTTGGTTAAGGAAACATGGTACCTTAGACTGGACATTACCCAAACAATATACCATGGATAACAATCGAGAACTTAGCCCCGAGCAACGAATTAAACAACTCGAAACAGCTTTAAAAGACGAGCAGGACAGAAACCTGATCTATAAGACCATGTTTGATATCCTGCAAAAAGAACATGGCATTGCCTTGCCAAAAAAGTCTTTACCCAAGCAATCCAAAGGCTCAAAGCCAAAGGAATAGTAAGCCTGTCAAAGGCTTGCAGATTGTTTGGGATCAGCCGTCAGGGCTATTATCAAAAGCAACAGCGCATAGAGAAGCGTTTAGCGGAACTTAGCCAGGTAAAGGCGGATGTGATTAAAGAACGCATCCACTTACCAAGGTTGGGTACGCGTAAGCTTTATTACCGGTTAAGTAAACACATCAGGAGCAAAGGGATAAAGATCGGCAGGGATGCCCTGTTTGATTTTCTTCGTTCGGAGCATATGCTGATCAGGCCGAAGCATTCTTATCATAAAACGACTAACTCTAAGCACTGGTTACATAAATATCCTAACTTACTTAAGGGAAGAAAGGCAACGGAGCCCAACCAAGTTTGGGTAAGTGACATCACCTATATCGATACTAAGGCAGAGACTTCTTATCTCAGTTTGATAACGGATGCCTACTCGCGAAAGATCGTCGGGTATCATTTGCATAACAGCTTACATACTGATGGGGTGGCTGCTGCCATACAAATGGCTGTTAAACAAGAACAAATCAATGCGCACTTGCGCCGAAATGGTGTGGTCTCATTCATCATAATCTCCACATATCGGCCTGTTCGCAACACTTGTTGAATACTGGCGTTCGCAGGGTTTCCCGCAACCAATGCAGGCCTATGCGCATGAAATTATGCCCCTGGCTAAAATTTTGGCCAGTACTACGTATCACCGGTGTATCCGGGATCTGCATGAACTCGGATACATCTTTTATGAACCGTCTTACAAGCGAAACCAGCCAAGTAAGATCTATTTAAAACTGGAGGAAAGTGAGGATGAATAATATTGAGATCATCTGTTTGGAAAGTGAGGCTTTTTACAAGCTATTGGGCGTAGTGCTGGAGAAGTTCAACCCGCCAAAGGCGAAAGAGGGAGACAGGTGGATTTCGGCAAAAGAAGCCATGCGGATGTTGAGGATCAAAAGTAAGAACACACTGCTTAAATTGCGAAATAAAGGAAGGATCCGGTATTCGCAGGCAGACAAGAAGAACATTCACTATGACACGACCTCTATTTTGGACTACCTGGAAGACTTTGCTTTTGAAACCTTCGAAACCCTGAAAGAAAAGAACCGGAAGTAATTACTCCCGGTTCCTTTTGCTTAAAAATCTACCACCCTGTCCAGCGCCTCATCGGCTTTATGCTGCGAAAAGTTTGACTGGTAGATCATCGTGGTAAGGATGGACTCATGCCTGTACATTTTCTGGAGTACTTTCGGGTGGACATTCATGTCCTCGGCACGTTGCGCAAACGAATGCCGGAATTTATGGGGCGAAACACTTTTACTGCTGCCGATCATTTTGACAACGGTCTTGATATTTTCATTAATTGTATGTGCGGCACTGCTGATCGCCTTTCTCAATAAGACACGGTCATCCAGATGTTCCAGGCGTTTTAAATAAGGGAATATCAGGTCATTGACCGCTTCATCGGTACGGTATTTATCTATAATAAGTTCAGCTTTAGCAGGGACCTTCAATGATCCAGGCTCACCATTCTTCGACATGGTGTAGTGGAATCGTCCGCTCTGAAAATCCGACCATTTCATCATTAGTCATCCGTTATCCGCATGCCCGCAAAATAAAAACTAATGAGGCAAATATTGCGGGCATGGTGCAAATGAGGCTTTGCCGATAAATCGATGGACTCCAATTTACTTAACTCGTTAAAATCAAGCCCGACCTTCTTAGACTCCGGGAATCTGATACAGGTCTTGTTCCTTGCGCCGAACGGATAATCATCTTTAGACGCAACTTTTGCAGTAATAGCCCGGTTCCATAATGTCCTGATGATGAGCAAATGATTCATGATCGTCCGCTCGCTTAAAGGTCTTGGACGCGTCTTTTCATTTCCATTCCGTTTTTTCTCTCGCCTGAGAAACAAAGTGTAACGCCTTAGTAGTTCGCTGTGCACTTCCGAGAACGGGATCTCGCCGCCACCATTGAATTCGTAGAACCTGTTTAAGCGGCTGGTGTCCGTACAGTGTACATCGAACTTTCCGTTCTCCCATAGCTCTGCTAAGTAAATGTTAGCGATCTCCACGAAGTGGACCGGTGGTGTTTCTTTGGGCTCATCTTCGCCCTTAACCGCTCTTTTGATAGCTTCGGCGGTAGGTTTCTTTTTGTCTGTTTCAGCCTTTAGCGTTTCTGCCTTGATCTCTGCCAGGCGTTGAAATAAGAGGTTGGTTAACCGGGCCGCTTGCGGAACAGATTTCCTGACCTCTTGCTTTTTCCCGTCCCAGGAATCGCGGGAAGGAACCGTATGCCCTTCAAAGATGTAGGACGGTTTACCGGATGTGGAAATTTTGATGCCGATAGGATAGTGACCATCCTTGTTGGGTCGGCTCCATGTAACGATTTTTGCAGTTGCCATTGCACATTTCTTTACGTTAAAAATCAGATATATGGCAAGTGCAATCTAAGATTTTGTTAACGGTTTTGTTAACGGTTTTGCTGGGATAACCTGTGTTTTAAGGGGCGAATATAACCTTTTCAAAAATCCAAAAAGTGCATTTCTGGCCAAATTGGGCAGTTTTCACGCATTCTTTATCAAGTTCATAACCCTAAGGTCGGCAGTTCGATCCTGCTCCCCGCTACAATAACTGGAGCCTTAAATCTTAGATTTAAGGCTTTCTTTTTGAGTATTAATTCATTTTACGCGAGTGTGGACGTTTAAATGGTCTTTAAATATAATATCGATAACTGGATTGGTATCAGGCTATTTGATTATTAGCAAGTGTTCGTTTTCGACCCGCTGTTTGAAGTTTGTAGCCTCTGCCGGCCTTGAATAGGTATAACCGCAATATTCTTTGTCTCTATTCGCCCCTGTAATTGTCACTTTTCCACAGCGTGTAATTCTGAAATGTCGTCGATATTTGTATTATCAATCAAATCGAAAACAATCTAAATAAAAACGTTATGAAAAGAGTATTACAAGGATCAAACATCCTCCGGTCGGCGCTGATGGTTGCCATGCTGGTTTTTACCGTTTTTCAATCTAACGGACAACAGCTTAAACCTGCCGCCAGCGGTTATGCGCCTGTTAATGGCATTAAAGTTTATTACGAAGTATATGGCGAGGGCAGGCCTGTAATTCTATTGCACGGCGCTTTTATGACGATTGAAGGCAACTGGAGCCAATTAATTCCTGAACTGTCGAAAACCCGGAAAGTAATCGCTATCGAAATGCAGGGGCATGGCCATACACAGTATTCGGACAGAAAAATGTCGCACGCTACCTTGGCAAGTGATGTGGAGGGCGTAATGGATTACCTGAAAATTGACAGCGCCGATGTGGTTGGATACAGCATGGGCGGATCGGTGGCTTACAAATTTGCTATTCAAAGCCCTAAACGATTAAGAAAACTGGTGATCATTTCCTCTACCTATAAAAGCACTGGCTGGCTGCCTCAAATAACTGCTGCATTTAAATCATGGAAGCCTGAATTTTTTACGAATAGTCCGTTGAAAGCCGCCTACGATGCAGTAGCACCCGATAAAACAAAATGGGACAGCTTCATAGCGCAGATGATTGCCTTTGCTCCGGAGCCATTCGACTTCGGTGACGCCAACATTGCTAAAATCGCTGCACCTGTATTAATCATAGCCGGCGACAACGATGGCCTGGATAAAATTGAATTGGCAAAAACCTATAAATTATTGGGCGGTGGCACTGTTGCTGCCGATATGGCGCCAATGCCAAAATCTCACTTAGCCATTGTTCCCTCACAAAGCCACGTGAGCCTGATGATGCAGACCAACACCATTTTGAACTATCTGAACGACTTTTTAAAGTAAGTGATAGAACGTATAAAACCGCAATGCTAAACTGCGGTTTTATACTACAGATTGGGCAACAGGTAATATAGCAGCAAAACACTGCTGCCGATGATGCCTGCTGTTATTATCAATAGCAAACGCGACGAAGGATAAAATGCCTGGTTTAGCAATTGCCTTTCGATACGCTTGTAACGTAAATAACCTATTAACGCCGTTAATGCCCCAATAGCTACAAGGCAAATACCAATAATGCCGGAAAAACCCGTTGCAGGGGTTACGGTATGACCACTTACCGCAAGTGATAATTGCCTGACGAATAGCGAAAATTTAACCACTACGAAACCGAAGCCCATCAGCGCGATACTGGTCCTGATCCAGGCCAGGAAAGTACGTTCGTTGGCTAAGTGATCGCTCGCGCCGGCTTTAGGTTTTTCGTTTTGTTCCATACCCACAGTCAACATTTTTTTATGTAAGAGGTTTGATTATGTTTGGAACTCATGCTCATCTAACTTAGCAGTCCGGTTCATTTACGCGCTGCAAAACCGCCTTGTTTTGGATGGCGGTTTTGCATTTGAGCAGCCGCACACAAGGCAAGATTAAATTTTATGATTAACCCGATGGGAAGTAAAATCACTCATGTTATCAAACGATCGACAATAACCGACGTTTACCGCAAACGGGCAGCGCCCCTTCTGGTCTAAGTTTAATATCCGTAGCTTTAGGCCTGGAATTGTTAATATCTACCCCGAAAAACAGCATACATGCAAACTTTAGCAGAATTTAAAACGTCATTAAATGCAGAACAACCCGTTAGCAGACTCTCGGTTCAATTAAAAAGTCTTTGGTATGACGGTAAAGGCGATTGGCACCAGGCGCACGCTCAGGTCGATCAGCTAAGCGATAAGGCATCGGCGTGGGTGCATGCTTACCTGCACCGTAAAGAAGGGGATATCTGGAATGCAGATTATTGGTACAGCAAGGCCGCGCGGGTTCGTCCGGACGTTTCTTTAGATGAGGAATGGGAGCAATTGGTACTTCATTTTCTTGAATAAGCCATTCGTTTAATGCCTATTCAAAATTCCACCATACTGTAGTATCAGGCGGGGCGCCTAAAGTGTAAGGCTCGCCAATACGCGGAACGTTTACGGGTACGCCCAGCTTTTGAGCTGCGGGCAGCAGTTTTTCGATAGGTTCATTCCATGGATGGTCGGCCTCCTTAAACTTTCCCCAGTGAATGGGTTGTAGTAACCGGGCCTGCAGATCAATGGCGGCCTGGGCTGCTTGTCCAAGCCAAAGGTGGGTCCACGGCCAGTTGGGGCTGTACTGTCCGCATTCCAGCAGTGCCACGTCGAACGGACCATATTGCTGTCCTATTTGCTTAAAATGCGGCCCGTAACCGCTATCGCCGCTGTAAAACATCCGGTAACGGCCGGCCTGGATCACGTATGATGCCCAAAGCGTTTTGTTTTCTTTACCATACGTACGGTTGCTTTTATGCTGGGCTGGAGCAGCGGTTATTTGCAACCCGGCAGGCAGGATTACGGATTGATTCCAATTTAATTCAATGATCTTTTTAGGATCGAAGCCCCAATACACCAGGTCGGCACCGACGCCCATTGGCACAACGGCCATTTTAATACGATCCTTCAGTTTTTTCAGGGTCCGGTAATCAAGATGGTCGTAATGATCGTGCGAAATGATCAGTACATCTACGGTCGGCATGTCCCCGGCGTTGTAATGGGTAGTACCCGGAAATGCGGTGATTACCCCCGGCACCGGCCCGGCGTGGTTGCTGAAAATAGGATCGATAAGGATATTACCTTCCTGCGTTTTAATTAGCAATGATGAATGCCCGAACCAAACCACAGTGGGCGCAGGGGTAGTTAGTGTATTCAGGTCAGTTTTAACCCAGGGCAATGCATGGGAAGGCCTCACCGCTTTTGGGCGATGGTGAAACAGGAGATTATGTTTAATCGTTGTGTCAGCGCGTTCAGCTAGATTTTCGAATGAGCCATCTTTGTAATTCGGCAGGGCCTCTAAACGGGTAAGCTCTTCGCCCTGCGGGCTTTTCCCGACCGATCTTACCACACCGCAACCGGCAAGCACTATGAATAAAAGCGCAACCAATCCTAATCCCAAACAGCTTTTTCCCATATCCTAAGATACAAATAACGTTTAAAACGCCTTATTATTTTATGGTTCTTGCCCACAATATTCAATATATCAACATGTTAGATATCCAGAATGCCTGTATCGCGTCTGAAACGGTAAAATTGATCTCGGAAAATTATTTTCAAAAAAACTTGCGCAGCTGATTGGCTGCATTTATATTTGCAGTCAATCAACTGCATATAATATGAGACGAGACGTTTTCCAGGCTATTGCCGATCCTACCCGCAGGGCCATCCTGACCCTGCTGGCTGTTGGCGCCATGACGCCCAATGCTATTGCCGAACATTTTGACAGCACCCGGCAAACGGTTTCAAAGCACATCCAGATCCTTACAGAATGTGAGGTACTGGTACAGAAAAAAACCGGAAGAGAAATACATTATCACTTTAACCCTGAAAAAATGAAAGAGATTGACATTTGGCTGGAACGTTTCCGCAAGATGTGGGAAACCAGCTTTAACCAATTAGATGACCTTTTAAACGACCTCTAAACAAAAAACCATGACAAACAACTTTGTGTTCGAAACGGACCTTGCCGCCAAAACAATTCACATATCGCGCGAATTTAATGCGCCGGTTGAAAAGGTATGGCGGGCATGGACAGATGCCGACCTCCTGGAAAAATGGATAGCCCCGAAACCATGGACGGCGGAAACAAAAATCATGAATTTTACCGTAGGCGGCGTATGGCTGTATGCCATGGTTAGTCCCGAAGGCCAGAAACACTGGACCCACGTTGAGTTTACGGCGATAGAAAGTGGCGTCTCTTTTTCGTCGACAGGCAGTTTCAGCGATGAGAATGGCAGCACCCCTGCTAACCGACCAAAATCATATAGGATTACCACGTTCTCATCTATAGAAAACAACAGGACGAGGCTCGATTCAGAGATCAGCTTTACTGACGAGGCTACCATAAAAATGTTCGTAGAGATGGGTTTCAAGGAAGGTACTATAGCAAGCCTGGGCAACCTGGATGAGTTACTGGCTTCAGCGTAAATAAATAACAGCAATCACTCATAAAACTAAATAATCATGACAAACACCTTTGTATTCGAAAAAGACCTTGAGTCAAAAAAAATTCACGTAGAACGCGAATTTAACGCACCATTAGAAAAAGTATGGAAAGCATGGACAGAACCGGCCCTGCTTGAAAAATGGTGGGGGCCAAAACCCTGGGTAGCTAAAACCAAATCGATGAATTTTACCGTAGGCGGCGTTTGGCTGTATGCCATGGAAGGCCCCGAAAACCAGAAACACTGGAGCCATGTAACCTTTACCGCTATTGAAGCGCAGAGCCGTTTTGCTACCGCTGTCGTATTCTCTGACGAGGATGGCAACACAGTGCCCGGCGCGCCGGTTAGCCACTGGGATAACAAATTCATAGCCAAAGGCGATAAAACCATAGTGGTAGTGGATCTGAGCTTTGATGAAGAGGCGTCGTTTAAAATGTTAGTGGAGATGGGCTTCGAAGGCGGCTTTACTATGGGCCTTAACCAGTTGGAAGAGTTATTGGGATATAGAGACGTAAAGTAAATCAACTAAAAAATATAGTAATGAGAAAACTAAAATTACAGATGCAAATGACCGTTGACGGCTTTGTAGCGGGCCCTAATAACGAGAACGACTGGGTATTTTTACCGGGCAAGCAAGATCCGGCGGCGTTGCAATTCACAATAGACATGGCGGATAGCTGCGATACTATTTTATCGGGCAGTAAATTGGCCCAGGGCTGGGTAGACCACTGGAAAAACATAGCCGATAACCAACCGGACAGCCCGTGGAACCCTTTTGCGAAGCTGATGGTGAGCCACCGCAAGGTCGTTTTCACCCGCACTCAGGCCGAAATTGCCGGCCCCAACGTGGATGTGGAAAACCGCGACCTGGCCACAGTGGTACAGGAGTTGAAAAACCAGCCGGGTAAAGACCTGCTTGCTTACGGCGGGGTTGAATTCGCACGCTCACTCATCAGCCTGAATTTGGTTGATGAATATTACTTCATTATCAATCCGGTAGCCCTTGGCGCAGGCCTTACCATTTTCAAGGAGAAAAAGGTACTGCAATTGGAACAGTCCGTTTTCTACACCAACGGAAAAGTAATGAACAAGTACGTGCGGGTATAAGTGCATTATTCTTTTATAATGGAAGTATTAGTTTTTAAGACGAATGTAACCAGCAGGAAGAAGGTGAGTATGGTAGCGCCATTGCTCACTTCTTTCCCGAAAATCCGTCAATGGAATTTTGACCTTGATGATTGTGATAAAGTATTGCGCATCGAGGCTGCCGGGCTAAACCCTGGGTCGGTAGAGGAACTGTTGCTTACAGCAGGGTTTGATTGCAGGGAGATGGATTATTAGCTTAAGCTGAAGGCTTACGAATAAAGTCTTTCTGCAATCAATTGCGGAATTTAGGGAATTGGGGAGAGACTAAGAAATGACCGGATGGGAATTTTTCGTAGCGGATTGTTTAACTGCTCCTTTTTATTTAATAACTGTAGCATTTTGCTGAATACTACTTCGCCAGCACATTCGCCCTGTGCTGCAATCCCCAGGTAATCATGGGTTCCAGCACTGTATTTAATGATTGGCCCGAGGCCGTCAGTTCATATTCAACCTTAACGGGCACTGTGGGGTAAACGCTTCGCGTTACTATGCCTTTCATTTCCAGCTCACGCAGTTCTTTTGAAAGCATGCGCGGCGTTATATTCGGGATCTCCTTCTCCAGCTCCTTAAACCGTTTTTTGCCATAAGTTAACGTGGCGATAATCGGTAATTTCCATTTCCCATTCAATACATTCATGGTGTCGTTCACGGCAAGTATGTATTCTGCCGAGCATTTTCTGACCATTTCCAGTTGCGCCCCGTCAATCATAATGCATTCATTTTCAATTCGCTATACCTCAGGATACCGCTATACAAAAGTATAGTAGTTACTAAAGTATAGTAAAGATAGCGGAGTTTTGCAGGAAAAAGAAAAATATCATGAAAATACTGAACATCATTACAAGCGTTGGAGGCGAAAACTCCAGCAGCGCTAAACTGGCAAATGCCATCATCGATAAACTGGTAAAGGCAAACCCAGAAAGCATCATTACAACCCGTAACCTGGTGAGTTCTTCCCTTCCGCATTACAGCGAAATGCATTTAAAGGCGCTAATCCTGCACCAGGAGAATGACCTGCCTGAAGCAGCGCAGATACGTAAGTTATCTGACGAACTGATTGACGAGTTGTTTCAGGCTGATGTGCTGGTTATCAGCCTTCCCATGTATAATTTCGGCATCCCGTCGACCCTGAAGGCCTGGATAGATCATATTTGCGTTGCCGGAAAAACATTCACTTATGACGAGCGCGGCCCCGAGGGATTGGTAACTGGCAAAAAAGTATTCGTGGCTATCTCGTCGGGTGGGGTTTACTCCGGCGGGCCTATGCAGGCTTATGACTTTACCGAATCGTATCTAACTGCTGTACTGGGTTTTCTGGGTATGACCGATATAACCATCCAGCGGGTTGAAGGTACCTCGGTGCCCGGGTTAAAAGAAACTGCATTGGAGCGCTCCATAGCAGAGATCGCCATCTAATGTCATCTTCAGTTCACATTTTACTTAATCGGAACGATTATTCCGATTAAATATTTATGTTTGGAACGTTCATTCCGAGTAAAAATAATGAACGCTCACAACATGTCAAAATTAGAAAATAAAGTAGCTATAGTAACCGGTGCTTCCAAGGGAATAGGCGCCGGGATAGCCAAAAGCCTGGCCGCAGAAGGTGCTGCAGTTATCGTTAATTACGCTTCGGCCAAAGCCGGGGCAGAAAAAGTAGTAGCAGATATAGTAGCCGCAGGCGGCAAGGCTGTGGCAGTGCAGGGCGACGTATCCAATGCTGCTGATGTAGACCGCCTGTTTGCTGAAACAAAATCGGCCTTCGGCGATGTAGACATTCTGGTGAACAATGCTGGCGTTTACGAATTCGGCGCCATCGGCGAGATCACCGAAGAACATTTCCACCGTCACTTTAACACTAACGTGCTTGGCTTGCTGCTGGTAACCCAGGGTGCAGTAAAGAACTTTGGCGACCGCGGCGGCAATATCATCAATATCAGCTCTACGGTTACCCGCATCACGCCTCCGGGAAGCGCTGTTTACACCGCAACCAAGGCCGCTGTTGATTCTATTACCCAGGTATTATCAAAAGAATTGGGCCCGAAAAAGATCCGCGTTAATGCCATTAACCCAGGCATGGTAGAAACTGAGGGTACGCACACTGCGGGCTTCATTGGCAGCGATTTTCAGGCACAACTGGAAACGCAGGTACCTCTTGGCCGCATAGGGCAACCCGATGATATTTCGCCTATCGCGGTATTCCTGGCTTCAGACGACTCAGGCTGGTTGACAGGTGAAACCCTGATTGCCAGCGGCGGTTTGCGTTGATCCTCAAAAAAATGACTAAATTTGCCCGCTTCACGCGGGCATTTTTTGTATATGGGTAAGGCGAAATTATTTGACGAACAAGCGGTGTTGCAGAAGGCTATTTGTCTTTTTTGGGACAAAGGCTATAACGGCACCTCGATGCAGGACCTGGTAGACGGGCTTGGCATCAGCCGCTCCAGCCTGTACGACACTTTCGGCGATAAGCACCAGCTTTATATCAAAGCGCTTGAAGCTTACCAACAAAAATATGGCAGTCAGTTATGTTTCCTGACCAACGGGGCGGATTCCTCGAAGGCGGCTATCCGTGCGTTATTAGAATTCGTGGTGACAGACCTGCTGAACGATCAGCAAAAAAAGGGGTGCTTTATGGTCAACGCCGGTATCGAACTGGGTAGCCATGATGAGGAGGTAAGTCAGCTAATTTGCCAGACTGAACAGCAGCTGGAACAGGCATTTATAAAGATCATTCGGCAAGGTCAGGAAAAAGGAGAGATAGCACCCGATAAAGACGCCCAGGCGCTGGCACGTTTCCTTAACAATACGGTAAAAGGCATGCAGGTATCGGTTAAATCCACTACAGAACGAAGTTTCTTCGATGATATAGTTGCTACCGCCCTGGCCATACTTGATTGATGACGACGCAATTGCTGATAAGGATAACTAATTTATAATAGGTAAAAATTCAAAAATGTCAATATCTACCGAAAGCGAAAGAACCGGGATGCAGCAGGCCAGTGACGCCGTAGCTATTACGCTTAAGAAAATGCGCGAGTATGCTAAACCGGGGATCTCCACTAAAGAACTCGACGAATACGGCGGCGAATTACTCACAAAGTTAGGCGCACGTTCTGCCCCCCTGTTAACCTACGATTTTCCCGGGTATACCTGTATAAGCATAAACGATGAGGTGGCGCATGGCATACCATCTGCAGAGAAGATACTTAAAGAAGGCGACCTGGTAAATATTGACGTATCGGCAGAACTAAACGGTTACTGGGCCGATAACGGCGGCTCGTTCGTGTTAGGAGCAGATCTGCACGGTCACGGCAAACTGGTAGAAGCATCGAAAGAGATCCTGAAGAAAGCAATTAGCAATATCAAAGGAGGCGTCAGAATTTCGGAGATCGGAAAGCTGATAGAAACCGAAGCTAAAAAAGCCGGCTATACGGTAATTAAAAACCTGACCGGGCATGGCGTTGGACGAAGCCTGCACGAAGAACCACATGAAATTGCTAACTACTGCGACAAGTACAACACCGCACGTTTTAAAAAGAATTCGGTAGTGGCGATAGAAACCTTCATATCAACCAAATCTACCATTGCCGAGGAACAAGCCGATGGCTGGACGCTAACAGGTAATAAAGGCGGTTTTGTAGCACAGCACGAGCATACTATAATGGTAACCGGCGGCGAGCCCGTTATATTCACCGCTCAGAACGGGATTTGGGATTGATTTCTAAAACATTATTTCAATACCGGACATCGCCTCGTCCGGTATTGGTACACTAGTCAACTCAATTTTTTTCATAAAGCACTTTTTATTAGTACTTTACGGCTTTGGAACAGTGATTGCGCCTGTTAGTTCACTTGAAACCGTACACATTCAATATCACCCTGTATGATGCTGCATTCTTTGGGATGTTATTCATCGGCTTTACTTTTTTCCTCCTTTTATGGTTCACCGGGAAAGCAAACCGGGCGGCTAACCGTTTTTTAGCCCTGGCATTAGCGGTTGCTGTTTTATGGATAACGCGGCTATTGGCTACAGATATCGGGCTATCTGCCTACATTCCGTTCTGGAGCCGGCTGCCGCTGCAATTTTCACTGGCGTTTGGTCCGCTTATTTTCTTTTACGTACTTAAAATAACCCGGCCGGATTATAAATTCAGGCGGAAAGATCTGCTGCACTTCAGTCCCTTGTTACTGGAAATAAGCACTTACATATTAGTTACCGCCGAAAGTATAAAAACCGACACGACAACTTATCATACCCTGATATTTCATCAAATAAATCCCGTATTACAAGTATTGGCGTTTATTTCCGTCATTGTATACCTGCACCGTTGCCAAGCGTTGATAGAAGACTTTTATCAACAACTAACATTTATTGGCGGCGATCGTCACCGGCGTGAACTACGATGGCTGCATAATCTACTCACCGCCTTCGGCCTGCTATGGCTTTTGTGGATTCCCTTCGCTGTTGTCAGTTATTGTTATCAATCAGGCCCGCAAGCCTATTATCCTTTGTATCTGCTTTTGCTTTTGATGATCATTTGGATAGCGGCAAGGGCTTTCCTGCGGCCCGAAATTGGCGCACCCTCATATGTCGCACCAATAGTGAAACCATTACTCCCGACAGCGTTGAAACAAAAGGGAACCTGGTTGAAAAGGATGCTCAAAGAAAATCGCTTTTACGAAGATCCGGAACTAACGTTAAGCTCACTTGCCGAAAAGCTTAATCTCTCCGCTCATGAATTATCACGCATCATTAACCAGGCCCTCAAAAAAAATTTCAACGATCTGATCAATGAACACCGCGTCCGCGAGGTAATTCATAAAATGCAGGATCCCGCTTACAGCCATATTACGTTGCTGGGTATTGCCTACGAATCGGGTTTCAATTCCCAAAGCACCTTTACCCGAATTTTTAAACAACTGACCGGAAAAACTCCGCTTGAATACAAAAAAGATTGCCCAACCTATAATTTGGGCAGTCGCCCCTCATACGCTCCGGTAATTTTACATCATAAAACCACCTACAAGTGGCCCGATGCAAAATTAAACCGCAATTATATGTTCAGAAATTATTTAAAAATTGCCTGGCGCAGTATCAGCAGAAATAAGGTATACACTTCCATAAACGTTCTCGGGCTCTCGCTTGGCGTATGCGCCTGCCTCATTATTTACCTGATAACCAGCTTTGAGTTGAGCTATGATACCTTTCACCCTGATAAAGACCGGATATACCGCATTGTAGTTTCAATGCAGGACGGACAAGGAAGTAAAAGAGATATGGCTTCGCTTATCAGCGCCTTGCCCGCGGCGGTGCGAAATGAGATAAGCGGATTTGAAGAAGTAACGTCATTGTACAATTATTTTCCAAAAGTTACTATTCCGGGGGCGGGTAATACGGCAAAAAAATTTCTAGCCCCAAAAGAAGGTGAGGAATCCTCGCCAGTTATAGTAACCGAACCACAATATTTTAAGATCTTCAGGTACAAATGGCTGCAAGGTGATCCGACGACAGCCTTGAAAGAGCCTTTTAAGGTAGTATTATCCAGGCAGGAAGCATACAAATATTTCGGTCCGGAATCTACAGGAAATGTTATAGGCAAAGAAGTTATTTATAATGATTCCTTACGGCTAACGGTATCTGGCATTGTAGAAGACTGGAGCAAAAATACTGATTTCGGGTTCAAGGATTTTATTTCATTTGCTACCATTCAGCATAGTTTTCTGAAAAAAGACATCGATTTGCAAAGCTGGGGTATGTGGGACTATAACTCGCAAGGATTTGTAAAACTGGCTAACGGTGTAACACCATCTGCCGTCGAAAAGCAGTTTGACCAATTTATCAGGACGCACGTTAAAATGGAGCCAGGTTCAAAAACCCAATTAATGCTGCAACCTTTATCCGATATTCACTTCAACAACCGCTACCAGGATGCGTATTCGCGGCAGGCACATTTGCCTACGCTTTATGGCTTAATGGCTATTGCTCTTTTTATACTGATCATAGCTGCAATTAACTTTGTAAACCTTTCAACAGCGCAATCATTACGCCGGGCTAAGGAAGTGGGTGTGCGCAAGGTATTAGGTAGCAGTAAAAAAAGCCTCACTATCCAGTTTCTAATCGAGACCTTCATTATCACTCTGGCTGCTTTAGTTATTGCAGTAGCGGCCACCAATCCAATTATTACGGCCTTTCATTCTTTTATACCCGCGGGCGTTTCATTAAATTTATTTAACCCGCAGGTATTGCTATTTTTAGTGGCTACGCTTATCGTTACTTCCCTGCTGGCCGGTTTTTATCCCGCTACAATTCTATCCTCCTATTTACCGGCTTTGAGTTTAAAGGGACAAGGCTCAATTCAGCTTAACGGCAAGAGTTATTTGCGAAAAACGCTCATCGTGTTTCAGTTTACGGTTTCGCTGGTGTTTATTATCGGTACGCTGGTAGTAGCAAAACAAATCCATTTTGTGTTAAACAAGGATATGGGGTTTAATAAAGATGCCATAATTACCGTACATACCGGCTGGAACAATACGATAGACCAGCTGGATGTTTTTTCTAACAAGGTTAAAGAAATACCCAATGTACAAATGGTAAGCCGGCACCACGAAACACCGGCTGCACAAAGGCACGGAGGAACTATAATTGAATATAAGGGGGCCGGCGGAGCCAAAATAGATGCGTCGTTTGATTTTTGTGACGAAAACTACGTGCCGTTATTTGGTTTGAAAATTATAGCCGGGCGCAATCTTTCACATTCCGATTCATTAAAAGAGTATCTGGTAAATGAAAATTGTGCTAAAGCGCTTGGCTTTCGGAACCCGGCCGATGCCATTGGCAAATTTGTTGAAATAGGCATGCCCAATTCAAAAAGGCAAATAGTTGGGATTGTAAAAGATTTTAATTCAAAATCATTACATGAAGTGATAACGCCATTTTTTATGACTTCGCAAAAAAGGGCCGAAAGAAGTATTAGCCTGAAATTGGCCGCGAATGGAGATTTAAGCAATTTTAAAACGACCATAGCGCAAATTGGGAGAGCGTGGAAAGATGTTTACCCTAATGATAAATTTGAATATACTTTTTTTGATCAAACTATAGCAGGTTTCTACGATAAAGAACAAAAGACCGCGCAATTGATGAATACTGCTATGCTGATCGCTATTTTTATTTCATGCATGGGGCTGTTGGGGCTGGCCACATTTACAGCGCAGCAACGTGTAAAAGAAATAGGCATCCGTAAGGTTTTAGGTGCCAGTATTACAACCATAATATCTATGTTAAGCAGAGATTTTTTAATCCTGGTTGTTGTTTCACTCGTTATAGCATCGCCCATTGCCTACTATTTTATGCATAGCTGGCTGCAGGACTTTGCTTACCGAGTTAACATTAGCTTGTGGGTGTTCCTGTTATCAGGCTTGTCAGCCGTTATCATCGCTTTTGCAACGGTAAGTTTCCAGGCTATCAGGGTTGCGTTGACCAACCCTGTAAAGAGTTTGAGAAACGAATGAGTGCAATAATTTATTTGTACATTAATAAGTTATAATTAAATCAGCGTTCAACACCGCGCCCTTCAATTGAACACATACAGCTTCCATATCAATGCTTATGACCCGATTTTTATGGGGACGATTTTTATCGTCCTCAATTTTGCTTTACTGCTGTGGTTCAATAAAAAGATAAACCAGGCAGGCAACCGGTTTCTGGCACTGGCGCTCTTCACTATTGTTTTATGGTTAATGCAGGTATTGGGTATTGATATCGGTTTAACTGCTTACCTGCCTCATTGGAGCTGGTTACCGTTACAGTTTACATCGGCGCTCGGTCCTCTTGTTTTCTTTTATGTGATTAACACCACCCGGCCGGCGCATCAGTTCAGGATCAAGCATTTGCTGCACTTTAGTCCACTGTTATTACAACTTGCCGCTCATGTGATTGCAGTGGCAGAAAGCATCAAATCGAACATAATCGTGTTCAATACGCCAGCCTATCAGCAATTAAACCCTGTATTGCAATTGCTGGCGTTTATTTCAGTAGGCATTTACATTTGTTTATCGTATCGGGAGATTAGGAACTTTTACCGTCGCCAGAAATTTAATTTCGGCGACAGGCACACGTACAAATTGCGCTGGTTGCAAAATCAGGTGCAGGGTTTTGGCTTGTTATGGCTGGTTTGGCTATTGTTTACTGTTGTATTTTATTTCTTATATCATGGTCAAAGCAACTACAGTTATCATTTCCTGTACTTGCTTTTAAGTATCGCGGCTTTATTAATGGCGGCCATCACTTATTTACGGCCGGCATTTAATGCTGCGGAAGAGATCTCCTCGCCATTAAAACTGCCACCCAAAACAGAATTGAAACAAAAAGGCGCCTGGTTAAAAAGGGTAATGAAAACCAACCTGTACTATCAGGATCCTGAACTAACCCTCACCTCACTTGCGGAAAAGCTTGGCCTTACCACGCACGAATTATGGCGCATCATTAACCAGGCCCTGAAGAAAAGCTTTAATGATTTCATCAACGAATATCGCGTACAGGCAGCTACCCGGAAGATGCACGACCCGGCTAATGATCACATTACACTGCTGGGAATTGGATTCGATTCAGGTTTCAACTCCCAGAGTACCTTTAACCGGATATTTAAACAGACGACCGGGAAAAGCCCCGTAGAGTATAAAAATGAGCTTAAAAAACAGCAACCAACTTATAACTTGGGAAGTCAGACACCATCTGCACCGGTAATATTGCGGAGCGAAACCCCTCATAAATGGTTTCAGGAAAAATTAAACCGCAATTTTATGTTTAAGAATTATTTCAAGATAGCACGGCGCGCACTGATGCGTAACAAAAGCTATACCGCCATTAATGTTACCGGGCTGGCTGTTGGTGTCGCTGTTTGTATGATGATCTTTATCATTATACAATACCAAACCAGCTTTGATAATTTCCACGCAAAGAAAGACCGCATCTACCGGGTTTTAACCGAATACCATCATACCGGAACAGGAGATGTTTCTTACGGAAAAGATCTTCCTTTTCCGTTTCCTTTAGGGTTGAAAACAGCCTTCCCTCAAATAGAACAATTAGCCCCTATTTTTGCCAGCCAGAACGATCAGCTATTTATACTGAACAGCAATGGAAATACCGAAAAACTATTCAGGGAACAGCAGGGCTTATTTTATACCACGCCTTCATTCTTTAAAATATTCAACTTTCCCGTGCTGGCCGGATCATACGAATCGTTAAAAGACCCCAACAACGTATTTCTTACCAAAGAGACAGCGGAGAAATATTTCGGTGACTGGAAAATAGCAATGGGTAAAACTATTAAACTGCAAATGGGCGGCTTTATGTTCGAACATGGTACCGATGTATTGAAAGTATCGGGCATTTTAGCCACTATCCCTCCAAATACCGACTTTCAGCTAAAAGTAGTGGTTAGTTTCGGCACAGGGTTTACGGGCGATTATCTATCACAATCAAAAGAGTGGGATACAACCGTGGGTAATTTCGGGTGTTACCTGTTACTGCCGCCCAACATGTCTGCCGGTAATTTTAATGAGCAATTAAAAGCATATTCCTTAAGGGTGGAGTCTCCCGCCAATAAGGATAGTCATATTTTACAGCCATTAAACGCAGTACATTTTGATACCCAGATAGGCGATTACAGCAACAAAACCATCAGCCACCAGTTGCTGAACGTATTATGGCTTATTGCAGCCTTTATCCTGTTAATTGCCTGCGTAAACTTCATCAATCTTTCAACCGCGCAAGCCGTTAACCGGGCCAAGGAGGTTGGCGTACGGAAAGTGTTGGGAAGCAATAAAGCGCAATTGCAGATCCAGTTTGTAGTTGAAACATTTTTAATAGTTATAATAGCTGTGATACTTGCGGCAGTTGTTACCATGCTGGCGCTGCCTTATGTAAACAAACTTTTAGAGCTTTCGCTTTCATTCAACATACTGAGCGATCCGTCAATTATTTTATTTCTTTTAACAGTAACGGTTGCTGTAACCGCACTCGCAGGCTTTTATCCTTCTATCGTTTTATCGCGCTTCAACCCTGTCAATGCCTTAAAGAGCAAGCTTACGGCCACTACCGTGAAAGGAGTTTCATTGAGAAGGGGCTTGGTTGTATTTCAATTTATCATTGCGCAGGCCCTCATCATCGGGACGCTGGTGATTGTAAAACAAATGAATTACTTCATGGATCAGCCCCTGGGCTTTGATAAGGATGCCATTGTAAATGTCCCCTTCCGTGTAGACAGCCTTCGTATGTCCAGGCTGGATTATTTAAGGAACCAGTTATTATCGGTAAATGGTGTGCAGGCGGTAAGTTATAGCTCGCACACACCTATTGAAGACAATAATGACACCTGGAGCCCGCTAAAATATAACCATGCCATAAAAGACGCCGGCTTTAAGGCGATCACCAAATTTGCCGATGAGGATTATGTGCCTACTTATAAGTTGACATTGGTTGCGGGGCGAAATTTAAAGTCGTCGCCGTTTACACAGGAATTTTTAGTGAACGAAGCGCTTGTAAAAAGCCTGGGGCTAAAAAAACCGGAAGACATCCTGAATAAGGAGATAAGCATCTGGAACGATAATATTAAATGTCCTGTTGTTGGTGTAGTGAAAGATTTTAATGACAGGTCTTTCCGCCAAAGCCTGGCGCCGTTGCTCATTGCCACAAACATTACCATGTACACCCAGGCCAGTATAAAGCTCTCGACAAAAAACATGACCTCTACCATGCAAAGTGTTAAAACCGTATTTGATAAAACTTTCCCCGATTTTGTTTACGAGTACAAATTCCTCGACGATAAAATTGAAGGTTTCTACAAGCAGGAAAATCAGCTATCGCAGCTTTATAAAATATTTGCAGCAATTGCCATCTTCTTAAGCTGCTTGGGGCTGTATGGTTTAGCATCGTTTATGGCAGTGCAGCGCATCAAAGAGGTGGGCATCCGTAAGGTGCTTGGCGCCACTGCAAGCAGTATAGTTTATTTATTTTCAAAAGAATTTATCATACTCGTAGTTATAGCATTTACCATTGCAACACCCATTGCATGGTATTATATGCACCAATGGCTGCAGGATTATGCTTACCGCATCAGCATCAGCTGGTGGCTGATTGCCGCGGGCGGGCTTGTTGCCATAATCATTGCACTTGCAACCATCAGCTTCCAGGCCATAAAGGCCGCAATGGCCAAGCCAATAAAAAGCTTAAGGGTGGAGTAAAATAACTTCACAGCCGTTATATCCATTTGTACAGACTGGCAGAAAGAGCTTAGATAATGCGAGCTGAGATTTAGTTGAAACACTATGTGGTACGTTCCGGGGTAAGGTCCGGAACCCTTTTAGCGGTATGCGCAGGTATTTGTATTGAGACTAAATTGATCAGGTTTTCTGATAACGAAGCACCACACAGCCGGATGGAAGTATCTTCGTGTCTTCCAGCGTTAACCCAAGTTTCCCGGGGAAATTGGCATCTGAGAACAGGCGTCTGCCCTGGCCGACGATGAGCGGATGAACCACAATATGAAACTCATCAACCAGTCCAAGTGCAATCAGTTCTGCCGCGAGTTCGACCCCGCCTGTCGATAGGTCTTTACCGGGCTGGTTCTTGAGTTTCATGATCTCTTCCTTCAGGTCTCCACGGATGACAGTGGTTTGCGGATCGCCGGAATCCGCTGCCGTCCGGGAAACCAGTACCCTACCCAGCGATGCAAAGGCTTTTGCGTAATCATTTTCGGCCCTGTTAAAATTCTGATTCCTGGCAACATCAGGCCAGAAAGGGATCATCAGGTCGTAGGTCTTCCGCCCGTAGATTACCAGGCTGGTGCTTTGCAGCAATTCGGTAAAATGATCCATCAGATCGTCGGATGGATTGAATTTGGTATGGTCGCAGCAACCATCCAGGCTCACGTTTATAGCATAGATCAATTTTCTCATAAGAGTTTCGTCTTAAAGGATGCCCTGCCTCAGGTTCACATCAAAGTAAACAAAATGAAAAAACACAGGACGGTCTGCCATACGCATTTTTATATTCAGTTAAAAAGGCGTTACTACTATAGCTTCCGGAAAAAGATCTGATCGTCATCTTCCCATACGCACAGTAATTGCTTATCCGGCAATGCCGCTAATTTGATAAACTGACCCTTACCCACCATTTGTACTTTATTTTCCTGAATATTAACAAGTTTCAGCGAGTCCTTCGATTGATAGGCCACAAATATTTTTGACCTCGTATTAACTATACTGCCTCCCCGGCCGTTACCAATAAATTTTTCGGGCTGCCCAGGCTGGCAATAATAAATTTGTCCCTGCCGCTGCCAGGTAGTAGCAACAGATGAATGGCCAATGCTCAAGCCTCCTCCATCCATTGGGCAGCCGTTCAGTTTCCAGGTATTGATGCCCAATTTTTCAGCCGGAGAAAATGAAGCCCCGCTGTTATGCGAGGCAGTTAAATAAAGATCGCGCGAGCCGTTCAGCCAGTTTCTGAACATAATGGCCACATTCTTTCCGTCCACGGCAATATGCGGCTGGCAGCATTCGCAAACGTGACCATCGGGCGACTGATAAATTAATTTGTTTTCCGACCATTTATCAGCCCCCGGACTTAAGGCTGAAAAATAGACCTGGTTATGCTTTCTTGTACGGATATCTAACCATACAGCATAGAAATGATCATTGTTATCGGCGGCGATATGCATAAGCCCTTCAGGTGCTGATCCGGCAAGATCATTGATCAAACCCATGTTCTGCCATTTTCCCGATATGTTGTTAAGCCTGAACCAATGGATATTACCCGACTTATCCATTGCAGTCACAATAGAATATTGTTTTGAGCTGGCCAGCTGCGGGCCGCGCGACATACCTAAATGCATACCAGACACCTTGGCTACTAACACCGGGGCCGAGAAACTTGCCCCGTTATCAGAGGAAGTAGAATTGTAAATTTCATCACCTCTGCCAAATATGATGTGAAGTGTCCCTTTTTCGTCGACACTAACCTGTGGCTGATTGCCCTTTGCCAGGCCTGTTCCTACTGGTGTCGTTACGCTGGCAGATACCGACAGGCAAAGTATTAAAAAGCAAACGATGGGTAGTTGGTATTTCATCTTGTAAAGATACTTAAGAATTCACGATACACATTACAATTAAGCCACTGCGGAGTAATGCCCGCCGCTGTTGAAAGCCTTAATCATCTCCTACAAACCCAAACCATACCCCGCCTTAATCACTGCATCGTTAACCGCTTTCACTCTATCCACCTGCATTTTTTCAACGGCGCGGTCGTAAGTAAGCAAGCCATTTACTTCATGTTCAACGTCGGTGGTTTGCGTGTAGATGGCTACGCTGAGGCCTTTGTATTTCATCAGCTGTTCAACCTGGTCTAACAGGAATACGTAGCGGTCTGTAAGGCGTTCTCGGGTAGGTTCGTAGTCGTAAGCGTTATTTTCTACGGGCCACATGTGCCCGCGTACAAACAAGCCCACGCCGCCAAACTCGCCTAATGATGCGGCGCGGTGTTCGTCGGGTTCGGAAGCGCCGTATGGGCCTACATAGATGTGTGTGTCGATATAATCGCCGTTGAGCGGGTCGCCATAGGGTTTCTGGTAGGATGGATTGTTGTTAAAGCCCGAATTACCGTTCACCAGCCTCGATGGATCGTACTGTTTCACCCAATCGGTAATCTCCCTCACATCGAACGCGCCCCAGTTTTCATTAAAGGGTACCCAGGTAATGATAGATGGCGAATTATAATGCTGGTCCATCAGTTGTTTCAGCTCTCTACGAAATTCTGTTCTCGTTTTGGCGGTATCCTCGTTTTGGTACCATATCGCCGGCATATCCTGCCAAACAAATAAGCCCATTTTATCGGCCCAATAATAGAATCGCTGCGGCTCTGTTTTCATGTGCTTGCGGATGAGGTTAAACCCGGCTTTTTTAGCGAACTGCATATCAAACTTAAGGGCCTCTTCGGTGGGAGCGGTCAGCACGCCATCGGGCCAGTAACCTTGATCAAGCAAGCCAAGCTGCATGATGAATTTCCCGTTAATGAGCGGCCGGTTAACGCCATTGAGCTTGCCCAATTTAATATCGCGCATGCCGAAGTAGCTCTTCACCTTGTCGGTCACGTTACCCTGTGCATCTTTAAGGCTGATGTTCAGATCATACAAAAAAGGGTCATCCGGCGACCAAAGTTTAGGCGATTTAATGGGCAGATAAAAATATGTACCGCTTGCCGATGCAGCCTGCGCAACCTCACGGCCCCCGTTGAGCGCTATTGCGGTTACCTGTCCATCCCCGGTAGTATTTACCATTACCTTCAGGCGGCTGTTAGCCAGGTCGGGCAGGAGGCGGATATTATCGATATGTGTTTTGCTCACCGGCTCCATCCATACCGTTTGCCAGATGCCTGAACAGAAAGTATAATCGCCCCGCGGGCCGCTTTTTCCCGATGGTACGCGACCGTCGTTCGCATCATAAACCCCGACAACAAGTGTATTTTTTCCCTTGATGAGATAAGGCGTAATGTCAAAGCCAAAAGCATCGTAGCTTCCAGAATGCGCTCCTGCCTTGTGCCCGTTCACAAACAGCGTGGTATGGTAAGCAACCGCATCAAAATGGACAATCACCTGTTTATTATCCCATCCCGCCGGAATGTCAACACTGCGGCGGTACCACATATTGATCTCCTGCTTCCGCTGAATACCCGACAGCACCGACTCCGCGCAATAAGGCACGCGAATCTGCTCCGGCTTGGCGCTAAAAGTTGCCGGCTCCTGCGGGTCTAAGGCCTCCGCTGCATTTTTTCCGCCCAGGTAATCCCATTTACCATTGAGGCACAGCCAGTCGTTACGCTGCAATTGCGGCCTCGGGTATTCCGGAAAGGGAATAGCTGCTTCCATAGCTGCTTTCGTCCATTGTGTGGGCAGGGCGGGCGTTTGCGAGAATGAGTTAAAGAAAGACAGCAAAAACAGGAGTAGAAAAATGGATTGTTTTTTCATAATGAGCGGGTGAAGCTCAAACTTATCAAAATAAATTAAATTCGACAGTTTAAGGGCATCACCTACTATCCTGCAGTTGCCAGCCTTTTCCTACAAATTAAACATCAGCTTAACCAATGCAATCCTGCCCGGCAAAGCGTAAGAGTTCATCATCAGCGTATTTGCCGACAGGTACAGCGCATTGTAGGTTTTCACGTTCAGAAAATTTACGGCGCTTAACTCTACGTCGGTTTTCCATTTGCTGATACGGAATTTGGCTGATGCATCGGCGAAGAAATATTTCAGATCAGGGTTGCCTTGTTGACGGGTAAAGTAATGTTCGCCAGAGAGCTTGAACTGCACCTGTTCAACCGGGTTATAATAAACCGCCGCCTGCTGCTGCAATTGGTCAACGCGGTTGATTGAAGCCTCGGCGGCAGAATGGCTGTGGATCTGCGTCAGCGTAGCCTTATAATTAAAATTCACATGGTCGCTCACCTTGGTATCGGCGCTCAGGTTAAACGTGGTCGAATTAGTTTTGAAAGGCAGCAACGTGTTGTTCTGGATCTGCACAGAGCTATTGCTTTGCCATTGTATGCCCCCGCTAAACGTAGTACGCAGCGCGAATGAATATTTACTTACCGAACCGCTTACCGTCCACATGTCGGTGCTGTTGGCATAAGGCAGCACAATTCGGCGCTGCAGGTTATTGGTGATCACACTCGACGCGATATTATTAGCCTCAATATGGTTGTACCGCGCCACAATGCTCCAGAAAAACAGTTTAAGTGCCTTGCGATAGTTGAACCCGATAGCCGCCTGCTGATCCTTGCGCGCGGTGAGGTCGGCATTGTTGGCGTACAGGCTACGGTAATCTTTCAGGATGTACCCTTGGTAAATGTCTTCAATCGTACCCGTCTCGTTGCGGTAATTGTAAAGGAAGCTCAGGTAATTTTCGGTGCTGGTTTGGTATTTTACATGTAGCTGGGGATTAAAGTAAAGCCTTGTCAGGCCCTTGCTCAGGCTGTACAAGCTGTCGGCATAATCAATGTGCTGAAGCGTGAGCGGCAAGGTGAGGTTAGCTTTCAGGATGGTACCGGGCAGGTCATAAGCGGCCTCAGCGTATACTTTCTTTTTTGTCCAGTTTACATGGTTGACGGCACTGTCTGATTCAAGGTTTATGCTGTTATTATTCTGCACCACGCTCAGGTCCGAGTACAGCTTTTGCGATTGTACGCTAAAGCCAGCCCTGAAACTTTGCGTTACCATGTTTCCCGGCATCTTGAACGAAAGGTAATTATTGGCGTACCAGGCAGGTACATTCACGTTTTGCGTCAACTGGTTATAGGGCGATCCGTTATTAAATATTGCCGCATTAAATCCCGGCGCTATCACCCTGTTTTCTGGTTCTGACGAATGGCTGATATACGAATATGCCTGGATCACATTGTTGGATTTGAACGATTTGATCAGATTAAATTCATTCGAAAAGTTCAGCGCGTTATCCTTAAAAACCTGGTTAACCGGGGTGCCGTTAGTATTCAGGTCCGAATAGCTTTTGGTACGGTTATAATCCATCAGCAAGGCATCGTTCAGGTAATATTTGTCCTGGTTAATGTTCAGCGTAAACTGGCTGTGCAAAATATCCGGAACCGAACGGTTGTGCTGAGTCTCCCTGTATCTCACCGTATCACCGGGCAAAAAGATGGTGGTTTGCTGGTTGTAATCCTGTCGCTGCGTATCGTGCAAATAATAGGCATTGGCCCGCAGTTGTACATTGTTTTTCAGGTTGATGAGATTATTGAGGTTCAGAATCCCCGATTTATCGAATAAATACCTGTCACGCGATAATGCCGGATCATTCACCGCGCCAAGCGATAGCACCGTTGCAGGCACATCGTTGTCTATCCGCTGCATATTTTCGCTGTAGTTGTGCGATGCCACGTCCTGCTGTATGTCGTAGCCGGTATTGTTTCCTTTCAGATAGTTGATGGCCTTGTATTTGTCTTTAAAAGCCATAGCGTTCAGGTTCAAATCATAATTGCCCGGCAGCCCGGCGCCTACGGTTTCCTGCCCCACCAGCTGTAGCTTCGCTCCTTTTTTTATGGTCAGGTTCAGCGCCACGTCATCGCTCATTACCTTGTTCTGCAATACTTTTATAGGCTGATGGTTCTCTATTACCTGCACCTGGTCAACCGCTCCATGCGGGATAGTGTTGGTGGCAATACTATATTTATCATCAAGCAGGTTATCGCCGCCGATATACACGTTTGATACCGGTTTGTTGTTATAGCTAATCGTCCCATCAGCAGCTACCGTTATACCTGGCAGCTTTTTGATCACATCGCCTATTACCCTGTCCTGCGGACTGGCAAAGTCAGACACCTTGTAGCCGGTTGTATCCCCATGCGTACGCAAAAACGGCCTGTTACTTTTCACTACCACCTCCTGTAGTTGGTTCACCGCCGCTTTCAGCACAAAATCTACCGGGGTGTTGGCGGTAACGGTTTTAGATTGAGTTTTGTAACCGATAATGCGTACTTCCAATAGCAAACTGTCAGGGTTGCCGCCGGTGGGGATAGAAAGATTATATATGCCTTTATTATCGGTCGCGGTGTAGGCCACAATGGCGTTGTTTCCTTTGTTTTTCAGGTTGACGGTGGCGAAGGCAACGGCTTTCCCCGTACTGTCTTTAACCGTACCGCGGATGTTGCCCTGTGCAAAACAAAGCGTAGCGTATCCCATGCCGCATAACAGCAGCATCATATATCGCATTAAATGTGTCATTTCTTTTCCGGTAATTCTATGGGGTTATTAAGTATGGGCGCGACACCCGCCTTTCTGTCCATTTTTGGCCCGTCGCCCTGGCTGCTGGCTTGCGCAAAGGCATTGGGGTCTTTCATCATTGCACTTTGCAGCTTTTCAAGTGCTTTTTCGGTGGTCTTAACGCCGCGCGCCGGGATTTGAATGATGTTTGGGTCGATGTCGCCATCCTCATCGCCCAGTACCTCCACAATGCGGCCGGCGCGGTTCTTGATCGGCTTTCTTGTTCCCAGTACCGCACGCTCTACCTTGTCGAACTTAAACACCACTTCCTTTTTTGCATCGTAAGCCTCCACAATCACCCCCGGCAAACCATTCAGCTTCCACGGACCTACATGCATTGGCAAGTCAGGGCAAAACCAGGCTGTATAATCACGTCCCTTGAAATGGCAGGTGGCCTTTTGGCAATGTAATTCGGCAAAATTGGCGGTGCTGCTGGTAATGTGCCAGGCAATTACAGGCAAGGCATCGGTCATAATGTACGGCGTGTTTGCCAGTACTTCTTTACGCGCCAGCCTTTTATCATTTACAAACTGGTAGTACTCCGTGCCCGATCCGGTGATCTTCCGGTCTAACCTGAAATTCCCTCCCGGCGAATTCAGCAACAGTTCCTGAAACTGCTGCCGGTACAGTTCGTTCTGCAATTGCGTATCATAACTTTTATAGCTGCTTGCGCTTTTGCCCACAAACAACGCCATGTTTTCCATGTAAGGATGCGCGCGGTTATTGGTATCGCGCACATGGCTGAATTTGTAATGCACCAGAACCTGCGCGGTATCCGGCTTCTGCGCAAAAGCGATCTGAAATCCCGCTACAAGCGCAAATAGGGTTATGTATCTTTTCATCGCTTTTGATTTATGACCGGCATGACTATTTTTTCTCCGGCAACTCTATCGGGTTATTGATCACCGGGCCGGGACCTGATTTTATTTTGAAGCTCATTTTCGGTCCGTTATTTTGCAGGTTTCCGCCCTGTCCGGCCATCATTGATTGTGCAAAGGCGTTGGGGTCTTTGCGCATAGCTTCCCTCAAGATCTCAAATTCTTTCTGCGTGGTTTTGATAGCCTTTGCCGGAATCTCTATCACGTTCGGGTCGCTGCTGCCCTCGTCCATACCAATAATTACTACCTGCGCACCGGGATGGTCGTCTTTCGTTACGTAGTCTTTCGATACGGCGGTGGCTTTTTCCACACCGTCAAACTTAAATACCACTTCGTTTTTAGCATCATAAGCCTCTACGATCGCGCCCGGCAAGCCATTCAACTTCCACGGACCGGTATGCACGGGGAGGTCGGGGCAAAACCAGGCGGTATAATCCCTGCCCTTAAAATGGGTAGTGGCTTTCTGGCAATGCAGACCGCCAAAGCTTGCGGTGTCACTGCCAATCTTCCACGTCATTTCAGGCACCGGGCTTTCTATCAGGTAAGCATTAAGCAGGCGTTCCTTGGTGAAAAACTTGCGCTCGTTCGGGAACTGAAAATACTCTGTGCCTGATCCTGTCATCTGGCGGTTTATTCTTATATTCCCATCTGGACTACTGGCTTTGGCATCGGCAAGTTGCTTTTTAAATAGTGCGTCCTGCAATTGCCTGTCATAGCTGCGGTAGGCGCTGGCGCTGCTGCCAATAAACAACACCATGTTTTCGGTATATGGGTTAGCGCGGTTGGTGGTATCCCGTACATGGGTAAATTTGTAATGTACCAGCACTTGTGCCAAATCGGGCTTTTGTGCCGAAGCTGTAAAAAAGGCAGTCATCAGGAATGCGGCCAGGAATAATTGCTTTTTCATAATTGGTTTTTTTTAACAATAATATTTTCGGGCAATCATTCCCCGAAAACTTTGTTATGAACGGGTTGTTGGTAGAAATGAAACCCGGTTATTTGTTATTTGAGCCGTTGCATTATTTCTTTTCGGGTAACTCTACCGGGTTGTTTATCACCGGACCACGAGGAGGCCCCCCTTTAACCTGGTCCATTTGCGGGCCATTGCCTGCATTCATAACCTTCACAAAACCGTTGGGGTCTTTTCTCATTGTTTCCCTCAGTCTGTCAAGTTCCCTTTGCGTTGTTTTGATGGCCCGTTTAGGCGGCGCTATCAAATTCAGATCGTAATCCAGATCCCATAATATAGGCGGAACGTCTTTGTCGGCCATGCCTGCCGTTATGGATTTACTTTCGGCATAGACTGCCTTCTCTGCACCGGCAAACTGGAAGATGACTTCGTTTTTGGAATCATGGGCATCCATGATCACGCCGGGCAGGCCGTTTAGTTTCCAGGGGCCGGCGTGCACTGGCAAATCAGGGCAAAACCATGCTACGTAATCGCGCCCCTTAAAATGGCCTGTGGCTTTCTGGCAATGCAGGCCGCCGAAAGTTGCCGTATCATTGCGTATCTTCCAGTCAATCGCGGGCATTGCGCTCTCTATCAGGTAGCTGTTAGCCATTACCATTTCTTTCGTTACCATTTTGTGCTCGTTCGGATACTGGTAATATTCTACCGGTGTACCTACGCCTTTCCTGTTTATCCTTATATTTCCATCAGGGCTGCTGGCTGCCGCTTCGGCATAGGCCTTTTTAAATTGCTCGTTGGCGACTACCCCATCGTAGCTTCGGTAAGCAGCCGAACTCTTGCCAATGTATAACACCATGTTTTCTATGTAGGGATGGGCCCGGTTTGCGGTATCGCGCTGGTGAATAAACTTGTAATATACCAGCATGTGCGCCGTATCCGGCTTTTGAGCTTTGGAGACAATAAATGCCGTTACTAAAATGACGGCCAACAGTAATTGCTTCTTCATAATTCATGAATTTTAAACAATACTATTTTGCCTGCACCGCTTCTTAAAATGTTTGGTATGAACCGGTGCATGACGAGGTCGAAAAGTGGATATTTGTTATCCGGGATTTCAAATACGACCGGTTTATACCGTTATTTATTAGTTTAATAACATTATTTTTCAAGCACTTACCGGTGATTTACCTTTGTTGATATGCTTAAGATAAAAAAGAAAGACTGGATAGAGATTGTGCTGCACATTGCATTTTGGGTAGGTGTTTTTTTTACATTGTTGTCGTTCACCGAGCCGCATATTAAAATGCGCATCAATCAACACGGAAGCATCCTTGAAAAAGACATCAGGCACGTTGCATCTCCGCGCCTGTTTCTTACACTGGGCTTTGTCCTCCTACTATTTTACAGCAATATTTTGTGGCTGTTAAAAAAGGTGCTTCGTTACAAAAATGTATTGATCAGGGTGGCGTTGCCCGTTGCCTGGCTTGCTATTGTTTTTATGGCAGATAGTTACCTGGAGCGTTTACTGCCGGCACAAAAAGGAAATGACCCTGTTTTGTTTATGCCGCCACCTGCTAAGCAGTTTATAGCCGATACTTCTGTTAAAAAGATATTCAGCAGAGTGGTTCCCGATAAAACCATTAAAAGAGAGGTTGAGCTTCTGCACTCCAACACCTTTATATTTGCCAGAGATGGCGTGTCGGATATCATATTGTTTGTTTTCATTATTATATTCGGCCTTTCAGTCGCTTATTTCTTTTTGAAGGAATGGGCCAGGGCCGAACAATTTCGCTCACAACTGGAAACCGTACAGCTCGATACCGAGATTAAGTTCCTAAAGTCGCAGGTAAACCCGCACTTTCTTTTCAATACGCTGAATAACCTGTTTTCAATGGCGCAAAAGAAAGGGGCTGATGATCTGGCCGATGGCATTTCAAAACTTTCGGGCATGATGCGTTACATGATCTACGAGAGCAATGCCGGGCAAGTGCCGCTTAAAAATGAGATAGCGTATCTGGAGGATTGCCTGACGCTGAATAAACTGCGGTATGCTGATGATGAGGCTATTGTAAGCTTCACATCCCCTGCCGATACCTCCGGCGTGTTTATTGCGCCCATGCTGTTCATCCCTTTTGTTGAAAACGCTTTTAAGCATGGTATTTTGATAGGAGCTTCGTCGCCTATCGGCATTTCTATCTATTTAAGCGATATGCAACTTATCTTCACTTGCGAAAATATCAATTATCGCTATATTAAAAAGATGGAAGCAGAGAAAAGCGGTATCGGCCTTGAAAACGTAAAACGGAGGCTCGAATTACTTTATCCCGGCAAACACCGGCTGCTAATTAACGATTCTGATGAAAAATATATGGTAAAACTCGAAATTGAGCTCACATGATCACCTGCATAGCCATCGACGATGAACCTAAAGCCCTCGAGGTGATTGAACGCTATTGCCAGAAAAGCAGTTTGACCGATCTCAAAGCTACGTTCCGTGAACCTATCAAAGCTATAGAGTATCTGAACCGCGAAAAAGTAGACCTGGTATTCCTCGATATCAACATGCCCGATATAGACGGGATGCAGCTGGTGCAAACCCTCGCCTATAAACCTATGATCGTTTTCACCACCGCCTATAGCAATTATGCCGTAGAAAGTTATAACCTCAACGCCGTCGATTATTTATTGAAACCCATCACTTTCGAACGTTTCCTGGCGGCAGTTAATAAGGTGGGCAATCTGCTCGCTCCGAAAAATACTACCGTGACGCGCGACGATGAAGCCGCCACCATTTTCATCAAAAGTGGCTCGCAAACATACCAGGTTAAAGTGGCTGAGATCCTCTATCTCGAAAAAGACGGCAACTATATCACCGTTCATCTTAAAGAGAAACAGATCCTCATCCGCGAAAACATGGGCGATATTTTCGATCTGGTTCCTGAAGCGGGTTTTGTACGTGTACATAAATCGTATGTGGTGGCGGTAAAGCATATTTCAATGATCGAAGTGCATCAACTGATCATTAACGGCCAAAAAATCCCCGTTGGCAGCACCTACCGGGAGTCGCTTCGCGCACGACTGGGGATGCGATAAGCCGGGGCTTTATATCATGAGAAAAACAGCTTGCAAAAGGAGACTTTGCCGGCGCCCAAAATCTTGCTTATCCCATTCTATAAACACAGGGCTCCGTAGGTTCCTCCTAGAAAATCAGTTAAAATAACAACAAATTCCGCGTCGCTCAACTGAATCCGTTCGGCGGCCTTTTTAAAAGTAAAGCCTAATTTTTGATGGTGTTTTTTGCGATGAGTTTTAACGTCATGAACATTCAGGAACAGCCGTTTGGCAATTTCCGTGAAGCCTTCAGTAATACGGTGAATGATCTCTATTTCGCGGGCTGATAATACCGACGGGCCCTCGATGCCTTTAGCATTGTCCAGGCTATCAATTATCTGCTAAATGACTAATAATGAATTGCTTTTATTTAGCTGCTATTGCTTGATGAGTAGCGTTGGTGATAATTTGCAATCCAGACAATGCAGAATTACAATTTGCGCCAACGATTTTGCCTGTCAAGGCAACCCCTTCAACATAAAACAAGTAATATAACTGGTAATCGTTAATTAAACTTTTTTGCTGATATATCCTGCCGCGGAATATTGATATGGGTACTACTGCTATAATTATTGGGGCTGGTCCGGCCGGCTTGACGGCCGCTTATGAGCTTGTGACCAAAACCGACATTAAACCCATTATCATAGAAAAGTCTGACGATATTGGCGGGCTTTCCAAAACCATTGTTCACAATGGCAACCGCATGGATATTGGCGGGCATCGTTTCTTTTCCAAGTCGGATACGGTGATGAACTGGTGGCAAAACATCCTTCCATTGCAAGGCTCCGGCTCGGCTGATGATGTTGACGGTCACATTTCCTATCAAAATAAAACGGGAACTGTAACCATACCGACCGCCGGTCCCGATCCTGAAAAAACCGACCGGGTGATGCTTATCAGGAAACGCCTTTCGCGGATTTTTTTTCTTGGGAAATTCTTCGATTATCCTGTAGCGCTGAATGGTAAAACTATTGCTAATCTTGGTTTCATACGAATTGTGAAGATTGGGTTTAGTTATTTGTGGGTGAGGCTGTTTAAAGTGAAGAATATCCTGTCGTTAGAGGACTTTTTTATCAGCCGCTTCGGCACCGAACTTTATAAAACATTTTTTAAAGATTATACCGAAAAAGTATGGGGGCTGCCCTGCCACCAAATTGACGCGGCTTGGGGGGCGCAACGGGTAAAAGACCTGTCGATAACGAGGGCGCTGCTTCACGCCTTAAAATCGGGCTTCAAGAAAAATCAAACTATCGCCCAAAAAAATACCGACACCAGCCTTATTGAACAATTCCTTTATCCAAAATTAGGACCGGGGCAGATGTGGGAAACTGTTGCAAAATTGGTAGAGGAAAAAGGCGGCGTCATTATCAAAAACAGCGATGTTACAGGCATCGGCATTTCAAACGGATTGGTTTCCGGGCTAACCTATACCAACAAAAGTACCGGCGCGAAAAACGTGCTTACCGGCGATTATTTTTTTTCTACCATGCCGGTTAAAGATTTAATTACAGCGATGGGCAACGATGCGCCTGAGCCGGTACGCAATGTGGCCCTGAATCTGCAATACCGCGACTTTATAACCGTTGGGCTGCTGCTGAATAAGCTGAAAGTAAAGAACGGACCGGATACCAACCGCGAGGTAGTCGATAACTGGATCTATATTCAGGAAAAAGACGTGAGGGTTGGCCGTTTACAGATCTTTAACAATTGGTCGCCCTACATGGTGGCTGATAGTGACAAAATTTGGATAGGCCTGGAGTATTTTTGCAACGAAGGTGACGAGTTATGGCGCATGCCTGATGATGAGTTCATCAGGTTTGCCATTGAAGAACTGCACCGTATAAACATTATCGACAGGGCTGATGTGATAGATCAAACCATCGTCCGCATGCTTAAAACCTACCCGGCGTATTTTGGTGTTTATGCGCAGTTTGATATAGTGAGCGATTTTACCAATCAATTTGAGAATTTGTTTTTGATAGGTCGTAACGGTATGCACAAATACAACAACCAGGATCATTCTATGCTTACGGCGATGGCAGCGGTTGAAAATATCATCAACGGCGAAAAATCAAAAGCCAATATCTGGGAGATCAATACCGAACAGGATTTTCACGAAACGAAGAAATCGGTGGCGTAAATCGGCGGGGATAGCGGGAACACGCACCGGGTTATGCACCTACGGAGCGGAGAAATTTTGCCGGATTTTTCTACCAACATTTAGATGGGGCCGCTAAGCGAGAGGGGCATCTGAACCGGAATTTTAGAATTAGCAGAATATTTTAGCCCTTTGATAATCTGCCGCTAGCGTACGTCGTGGTACGCTGATAAGTAAGGCACTTGAATAATAATCCTAAAGGCCTCAAGCAACAGGCTTGCAGCAACGGCGAAAAAATTATTTATTTAGCTCGATTGCTTTTTCCAGGCGCTGTTAGCGTCTAATGTGGGTAGAAAACCCGGGTGTCCATTTTTTCGCGCCGCCAGGTGCGTAACCAAACGCGACAGACACTCCAACACGCATTCTCAAACGCCTGGCAATTTATTATCTTCTCGTCACTCTCACTCTGTACACCGCGTAATTCTCACCTTTTATCAGCGCCTTATCAAACGTAGCTAATTTCTCAAATTGGTAAACGGCATTTGAGCGCAACGGATACTCCCGGTTGGTTATCAGAATAAATTGGTTAAAGTTTTTTAAATAATTTGACGACACCATTTCCTCCGCAAAAAGCTTTCGTGGCGAAGGAAGATTGGATTTCTTCCAGATCACAAAACTGCCCGGCTTATCAATATCGAGGTAATAAACTTTTCGCCCCAGGTAAGCGCTAACCGATGGCCCAGCCGTGTAACCATCTACAATCAACGGACTTTGATCAAAACAGTGTTCTTTTAAAAAACTTACCATATTCTTCGCCTCCGAAAATGGCTTTTTGTAATCGGCCACATACATGAAAATTCCCGAAAAAAGCTGCAGGCTGAGGATTGAATAAATAAATGCCCGCGGCATCCATTTTTTTATCCACCTCCGATCTTCGTTTGGAAATATTGCCACCCCATCATAACGTGCCAGCCACAAAGCTGCTATAAAAAAGATAAAATATAAACCGAAATACCGGCTTCCTGCCAAACCTGTCATGGCAAAGAACGCGGTGAGTAAGGCAACCGGAAGCAGGTAAAAGAGCAACGCCTTTTTGCTTTTGAAAATAAACCCGACGGTGGTGACAAACAAGATCACTGCCAGCAATACATCAAACCAAACAGGGAAATGCTGTATATACTGAATGTCCCAAAAATACCGCTGGTGAACCGGAGGTACATTTATAAATCCTCTTGCAAAACCGATCATACCAAACGCCAGTCGCTGCGGTTCTAACCAAGAGAGCCCTTTAGCAACGCTAACCACATTGTCGGCCGGAACGCGCAGGGTTTGGATCACTGCACTAATTGCCCCGAAAAGAAAAAGTGCGGTGAATAACACGAACTGAATACGGAGGTATTTCCTTTTAAAAACGACTAATAGGTACATAAAAATACCCGCGGCTGCGAAAACATAAAACAGGTGCGTAAAGCACATTAATACCATCACAATACCAATGCGGATAAGATTCTTTTCAGGCTCGGCCAGCAGTACGCAGCAAATGAAAAGCAGCAAGATCCCCAATGCATAATTCCGGCTGACGATGCTGTAAACAAACAGAAAATAACATCCAAAAACCATTAGCGTTTTTACCTTGAGGTTAAACGGCGCATATCTCAAAAACACAAAAGCCGCGCTGATGATAACCAACGAATGAAACAGCTGCATAGCAATGGGCCTGGCGGAAATAAAATGTGTGAGGTAAAACAACACCGAGTTCCATAAAGTGACATGTCCCTCGTAAAGCATGTTCTTGAATACTTCCCTGATGGAGTTACTATCGCGGGCTATAGTGAGTTGCTGAGCTTCTTCTAAAAATAGCTCATGGTGAAAAATTCCAAACAGAAGCAACGCGCCATAAGCAAGCAGCAAAGGCAAAACGTATTTAAACGGCGTGAGCTGTAATTTCATCTTAATATTCAGGCGTCAGCTTTTCAAAAATAAGCAATTGTAGATGCGCGTTCAGCCATTTTTGGTTTTAGCCAACGGCGATAGTTAAAATTTTTAGTGCAGCCTATAGTTTCAAATCATAGTGCCATCCCGTTTATGGGACGGATACAAAGACAAAAAGGTTGGCTTTGGTCCAAACTAATTATACATGGTGCGCCTGCTATACTTTCTTCAAAAAGCAGTATTTTGATCAGAAAAGTCTATACCTCGCTATTGAACAGGGGCCGATTATGGTAATGACAGAAAACTACCACAGCGGCCTGATCTGGAAACTGTTTATGAGTAATCCCGATATTCAGATTGGACTGAAGTGGTTGGGCTTTAAGAATAGCAAGTAGATGAATTGATGTGCGAGTGTGTTTACTCTTGTCAAATTTGTTTGGCGCCGACAGGACCGGCAGCGAATGGATATGTAAATTGCGCGAGAAACTAAAACAAGTGAGTATAATAACTGTTATCTGAAGCATCACAGCAGTTATTAAATATAAATGGAATTAAAAGTTATAAGATCAGAAAGCGAATATCAAAACATCATCGCTTGGATTGATGATCAATTTAATAAAAATATAGCTCCAGATAGTGTACAGGGTAAACAATTGCAAATCGCCTTACTACTTATAAAGCAGTATGAAGATCAGCACTACGAAATTCAATAGTGAAGCTTATTCCAGCACTTCATAAATAATTACCGGTTTCGATTTATTTTTTAGCGTCACTTCGCCGATGCGCTCGCATTTGAAGGACTCTTTAGTTTTGTGGTAAACTTCTTCGGTGATGATGATCTGGCCGGCCTTGGCGGCAGATTGCAGGCGCTGGGCTACGTTTACCGTGTCGCCGATAACGGTATAGTCTAATCGCTTTAAGGATGCTGAGCCAATGTTGCCTGATATCATTTCGCCGGAATTGATGCCGATAGATACGCCGGGACGGTAAGAGGTGTCGCCAATAGTTACCGGGTCCATTTTATCTAACTGCTCACGCACTACAAGGGCTACGTCAATAGCTTTATCGAGGTGATAATCGCCACGAAAAACGGCCATTACGGCATCACCCATAAACTTGTCTACGTGGCCGCCTTGTGCCAGGATCTCTTTTACAATATTATCGAAGAGACTATTGAGCAGGTTTACCACCTCGTTCGCGGGAGCACGTTCGGTGAGCGCGGTAAAGCCACAAACATCAATGAACATGGCTGTTGCGTCAATCTGTTCATTCTTCAGCAGGCTGCTCTCAAACTCCTTGTGGGTCATAAAGTTCAGCACGTTCTCATCCACATACATTTTCAGGATGTTGTTTTCTTTAATGGCTTTCAGGGTTTCCTGTAACTGGCGTACATAGGTGATGGTTTTTTCCATCGTCAGTTCCAAGTCTTCAAAGTCAACGGGCTTGCACACAAAGTCGAACGCGCCACGGTTCATGGCGGTACGAATGTTCTGCATATCGCCGTAGGCCGATACCACTACCGCCTTAACAGTTGGATTGGCTTCGGGCAGACGGCTTAAAAGGGTAAGCCCGTCCATTACGGGCATATTAATATCGCTGAGGATCACGTCCAGGTCGGGGTGTTCCTTTATACGTTCCAGGGCTTCTTCACCGTTCTGCGCAAAAACAAATTCATATATATTCTCGCGGATCTTGCGGCGAAACTTCTGTTTTACCAATAACTCTAAATCGGCTTCATCATCAACTACCAGTATCTTAGCCATTATTCATTAAAGGTTTTAAGTTTTTCTTTCAATAAATTAAAATCAAGGGGCTTTGTTAAAAAATCATTGGCGCCGTTCTTCATCGCCTGACGGTGGTTTTCCTCATCGCCATAAGCGGTGATCATCATCACCACCGGTGGCGGCGGGGCATTAAAATCATGCCTGATGTGCGTGAGCAGTTCCAGGCCGCTCATGCCCGGCATATTGATGTCTGACAGGATCAACACCACTTCCGATGCTGCACCATGCAAATACTGCAACGCTTCCTCGCCCGAATGTGCAAATGTAAAATCGAACTCTTGGTTCTTTATTTCTTTCCTGAAACGCTGTAAAAAAAGAGGCTGAACATCTTCTTCGTCGTCAACTACCAATACTTTCATAATGCGGTGTTAAAAATAGCGATAAGTTTAAATTACAACGGTAACGATATAGTAAATTCGGTAAATTCACCTTCCTTGCTATTAATATCTATCTTGCCCTGGTGCCCTTTAACTATAATATCGTAGCTTAAAGAAAGCCCCAGCCCGGTTCCTTCGCCGGTTGGCTTTGTTGTGAAAAACGGCTGCATGATCTTTTCCTTAATCTCATCGGGTATGCCGGTACCGTTGTCCCTTACTTTTATTTCAAGACTTTTACCCTTTATAGCAGTATTCAATGTAACGGTAGGTCTAAAATCAGGCCCGGCAGCTTTTTGCCTTTGCTGAACCGCATAGAAGGCGTTATTGAACAGGTTAAGCAACACGCGGCCTACATCCTGCGGCACCATATTCACCATCGGCAGGCCTTCGGCAAAGTGGGTTTCGAGGTTGGCGTTGAACGATTTATCTTTTGCCCTCAGGCCATGGTAGCTAAGGCGCAGGTACTCATCTGCCAGTTTATTGATATCGGCGGGTTCTTTGGTGGTACTGCTGGCGCGACTATGCTGCAACATGCCCTTCACAATGCCGTCGGCACGTTTGCCGTGATGACGGATCTTTTCAAGGTTTTGTTTGATGTCGTTGGCAATGGCAATGGCCTCTTCGGTGTCGCCTTTTTCCAGTTCTTCGGCCATTTCTTCTATCAGTTCCATACTTACCTCGCTGAAGTTATTCACGAAGTTAAGCGGGTTCTGAATCTCGTGCGCAATCCCGGCGGTCAGTTCACCCAGCGATGCCATTTTTTCTGATTGGATCAGCTGATCCTGCGTGGCCTTCAGCTCTTCAACTATTTCCTGCAGATTTTCTTTTTGCTTGATCAATTCGGCAGTACGCTCATTTACCAGGCCTTCCAATTCTGCCTTACGCTCGGCGGCTATGCGCAGTTCTTCCTCCTGCTTGTTGGAGTTTGCCCATTTGCCGAAGATCCATACGAAAGTGGCCAGCGTTAATCCCTGGAACCATTGTTCATATCTGTCATAAAACTTCGGTGCTACTATAGTAGCAAGCCCGTTCACAAAGCCCATAACCACTAAAGGGAAATTGGCTTTCACATAGTTCTTTTGGCCCTGAAAATCCCGTTCGCGGTCTACATAAAGCAATAGCCCCAATAAAATAAACGCGCCCGAAATATCCACCGCGGCATCTTCCAGCGTAAAGGCCAGTGAAAAATAAGCCACCATTATTACCCAGCTTGCGGTACCGAGCGTTCCGCGCCATTTTGGATAAATGGCAGTCATTTTGTAACGCTTAATAAGTCGCCTGATTAATAAGAAACCTGCCAGGAAGTAAAAAAAAGCCATACGCTTAAATTAAGTAATTCAAAAACCTAAGTTAGTTATTAAAACATTATGTAGGTAGCCGCGCCAGCGCCAGTTACTTTTTCAGCGGCAGCCAAATGGCAAATTCGGTATATTCTCCTACCTCACTGTCCACGTTTATTTTACCGTTGTGCCCTTTTACAATAATATCGTATGATAAAGACAAGCCAAGTCCGGTTCCCTGCCCGGTCGGTTTGGTGGTGAAGAATGGTTGCATGATCTTCTCCCTGATATCTTCGGGAATGCCGGTGCCATTGTCTTTCACCCTTATGTAAACGCCCTGCCCGCCGGTTGGATTGGTAAACAGGCTTGTCGATACCTCAACGGTGGGCAAGTAATCCCTGCCAGCCTTTTTCTGCCTTTGCCGTACCGCGTAAAAAGCGTTATTAAACAGATTGATGAGCACCCGGCTAATATCCTGCGGCACAATATTTATTTTCGGTAATTCAGCGTCAAAATGAGTCACCATATCGGCGTTGAACAATTTATCCTTAGCACGCAGTCCGTGGTACGCTAAACGTAAAGACTCGTCTGCAAGGTTATTCAAATCCGTCAGTTCTTTGGCGCCACTGCCCGTGCGACTGTGCTGCAGCATTCCCTTAACAATGCCATCGGCCCGGCCGCCGTGAAAGCGGATCTTTTCGAGGTTTTGTTTGATATCTGATGCGATGGCTTTGGCTTCTTCCTTATCGCCTTTGGTAAGCTCAACCTCCATTTCATCTACCAACTCTATACTTACCTCGCTGAAATTATTGACAAAGTTAAGCGGGTTCTGGATCTCATGGGCAATACCGGCCGTTAACTCACCCAGCGATGCCATTTTTTCTGACTGGATCAGTTGGTTCTGTGTAGCTTCCAGCTCATCAAGGGTTTCCTGTACCTGGTCTCTCTGCTCCTGCAGCAGTTCATTGGCCTGCTTACGCTTGCGGTTGTTTCGCCATAAAATAATGGCCAGTATCAGCAGGAAAACGGCAGCTGCAGCCATGGCGTAATAACGGACTGTCGTTTCGTAAGCGGCCTGTTTGGCTTCCGCATCGCGGCGGGCCTGCTCGTCATTAAAAATTATGGCCTGCGCCTGCAGGGTCTTGGCTACATTCCGAACGCTGTCCCGCAGCGTGTAATATTCAACGGTATAGCGCAATGTGCTGTCGGCGCGGCGTTTTTCAAATATCTTAGCAAGTAAGGCAGTCGGCTTTAAAATTAGCCCGAGCGATCCGCCATTCTTAGCCAGATTATAGCCAATATGAGCGTAATATAAAGCCGAATCAACCTTGTTACGTTTGTAATAATAGCTGCCAATGGCTACGGCAATTTGCGAAACCTGGTAGTTATCACCCGCGTTCCGGGCCATCGTCTCAGCACTTTTCATCAGGCCGAGCTGGCGTTTATCTTCTTCAAAATCCGCCAAGGTCAACACTGCATCAGGCATTAAAATGGGATTCCTTTTTTCCACGCTCCATTTCAAATATTCCACCGCATAATATCGGGCAGAATCTTTTTTTTGCAGTGCAAGGTAGGCTATGCTCAGGTTGTTCAGCGCATAGCCAACAAACAGGGTGTCGTTTGCTATTCTTGAGAAGCGCAATGTTTTGAACCCATACTTCAGCGCTTCATTTTTATCTGTGGTACAGTTTTCCAGGTTATCGTAAACAATGGCTATAGCTTGTGCGTTTTTGGTCTTCTCTGCCATCTTCACAGCAGCAATACAGTTTTTAATGCCTATCACATTATCACCGTTACTATACTGGCTAAAGCCTAATTCGGCAGTAATGATGGCTTCTATAACGGGGTCGTCATGCTTGCGCGACCATTCCAATATTTTATAATGATATTGCAGGCTCCTTGCCGAAAGATCCCGACCGTAATCAATGATTTCATAAACCAGCTTTATCCTTTTTGCGGGAGATTTGGCGGAAGGCAGCAACCGCAGCAAACTGTCTTTATTCATACCGAAATTAATCCGCATGCTGTCTTTCAGGGCAACACCAATCAGGCTGTCGATATTTATTTTTTGCTCTGCCTGCTTCTGCGCAATGGCATTGAAAGTAATAGAAAACAGCAGCGGCAAAACAAGGCAAATCTTTTTCATGGTATCAGTTTGGTCAGTAATATCCGTTTACCTTGTAAACGATATATTTTCTCAATTAAGCAAATATCCCTATAAATAACAAATATTGGTTAAGTACGCCCAATAAAACATTTGATATATTAGTCGCCAAAATTATACGTTATGAGGCTGAGAGATGCCGGTGATCATATTATTAAAAAGTTAACGAGCCAGCTTCCAGTGCAATTAAGTTACCATAACGTGTCCCACACGCTGGACGTGTACGAGGCAGCCAAACGCCTGGGCACAGGCGAGAATATTACTAATGATGAACTGATGCTACTGCTCACCGCCGCTTATTATCACGATAGCGGTTTCCTCGTAAAGATGAACGGACACGAAGAAGAGTCGTGCGGCATAGCCCGTGAAACGCTGCCCGCCTTTGGCTATACTGATAAGGAGATAGAAACGATATGCGTGATGATCATGGCTACCCGTCTGCCGCAATCGCCACAAAACCATCTTAGCCAAATTTTAGCCGATGCCGATCTCGATTACCTTGGCCGGGATGACTTTGCTGCAATCGGCGATAAATTGTATCAGGAGCTTTCATTTTACGGCGATGATATGAGCCGGGAGGAGTGGGATAAAAAACAGATCGCCTTTTTAGAAAACCACCAATATTTCACCAAAACCGCCATTAATTTGCGGCAAGCTAAAAAGGATGCTAACTTAGGGCGGATAAAAGCACAGGTAAATTTATAGATGAAAAACTTACAATTGCCTCATTGGGTTCAGGATACCATTTATGTGTTGTTCGGCATATTATTTTGCGGGTTTGCCTTACGGAGTTTCCTGGTTCCCAATAGTTTCTTTGATGGCGGGGTAACCGGCATTTCGCTGCTGATACACGAGTTATATCACCTTAATATCGCTTATGTGATCATCATCGCCAATATCCCGTTCATCATCATGGGCGCTTTCCAGGTGAACAAAACCTTTGCCATCCGTACTTTTATTGCGGTAATAGGCTTGGGTTTGTGCCTGCTTTACATGCCATACCCGCAAATCACTTCCGATAAGCTGCTGGTATCCATTTTTGGCGGCGTGTTTATGGGGATTGGTGTAGGTCTGGCCATCCGCGGCGGCTGTGCGCTGGACGGTATTGAAGTACTGGCCCTTTATACAGGCAAGCGCATCAGCTTTACCATCAGCGAGATCATCCTCGGCATCAATATCATTATCTTCCTTATCGCAGCTATTAAATTAGGACTGCCTACTTCATTGTATTCCATTCTTACTTACTATACCGCATCTAAAACCATCAGCTTTGTGATAGAGGGCTTGGAGGAATATACCGGCGTCACCATCATTTCAGGCGAAAGCGAAACCATCAAAAAACAACTGGTAATGACCCTTGGCCGTGGCATCACTGTGTACAAAGGCGAGCGTGGCTATTTAAAGGACAGCTTTGACGTACATCAACCGGTGGATATTATTTTCACCGTGGTTACGCGTTTAGAAGTACGTCGTTTGCGCAACCTGGTGCACGAGATAGACCCAAAAGCATTTGTATTTACAAGTACGATAAAAGAAGCTGCCGGTGGCGTGTTGAAGAAGAGGGCGAGGCATTAGGAATACGCTTCTGCTCCGGTTATTAACATAAGTTTAATAACATTGGCTGTTTAAAGTTGAACTAGCCCGGTAGCTTTGTGCCAGTATATCATGCAACCTGTTAAACCGCTAAAAACCAACAGGCTCAGATCCCTAGCAGAGATGCTGATCAATGCCTGGCAAGCATCGCGCAAGCGTATCAGCACAGCATTCTCCAAACAGGCCCTCCAAAAATTCACCGGGCAGATCTACAATCCCGCGCAAAGCGACGAATTAAAAGCATTCTCGGCAGCGTTCGGAATATTCGTGGGCATTATTCCGGTTTGGGGTTTTCAAACGCTGATTGCCATATCGCTGGCGGTAGTGTTTAAGCTCAACAAAGCATTGGTAGTTATTTTTTCGCAGGTGAGTTTTCCGCCGTTACTGCCGGTTGTTTTGTGGTTGAGTTACCGGGTCGGCAGTTATTATATTACCGGTCCGTCCGAGACATCGCTCCAAAATATTAACCAGCATTTAGGGCAATATATTTACGGCAGTCTTACCCTTGCCGTGGCTGGCTCCGCAGTGGCCTGGCTTTTAACATTCTCTTCATTGAAATGTATCCGGTTGGTGAAGCAATACAGGTTAGGCGCTTCGAAGATAGCGGGCTAACCTGAAGGCAGGGTTGCGCTCCTACGGAGCGGATTTTCTCTTGCTGTTTTTTCTACCAAGATTTGGCCCCGATGGGGCCGGGGATGCGTTATGTACGCGCAAGCCAGTTCATTTGAGTGTATAGGGTGTCACCCTGAGCTTGTCGAAGGGTGACGTGCATAGGCTACGCCCCGCAGCGGAATTTTCTCTGCTTTTATTTTTCACCGACATTTGGCCCCAATGGGGCCAGGGGACGCGTTATGTATGCGCAAGTCAGTTCATTTGAGTGTATAGGGGTGTCACCCTGAGCTTGTCGAAGGGCGATGTGCGCAAAGGCCAATGCCCGCATGATTAGTGGGCGATATCTATCGGCGAGGCTCCGCGCTCGTGCTTCGACAAGTTTAGCATGACCCTCTATTTTAAATTTTAGGATTCAAAACGGCAGCGACACAATAAACGACGTCCCTCTGCCCGGTAAAGATTTTACAGTGATGGTACCGTTCATTTCTTCAATGGCCTGTTTTACGAAATAAAGCCCAAGGCCCATGCTGCGCTTGTTAATGCCCGATTTGAAGTATTTATCGAAGATGCTGTTCTTTTGCTCCGGCTTGATGCCGATGCCATTGTCCTCCACTTCTATAATGCAGCGCTTGTTATTGCGGTACGACCGTACTTTCACCCATTGTTCAGGCTTGTTGAAGTCGGCATATTTTATGGCGTTCGAGATGAGGTTATTGAACACCGTTTTCAGATCAGTCATATTGCATTTCACCTCCCAAACTTCCAGCTCGCTCATAAACTTTACGCGGGTACCTTCGGCAAAAAAACTGTTTTGGATGATCACATCATTTACAATATCATTCAGCCTGCAAACTTCGGTTTTATGAGTGTTATCGCTTTGAATGGTTTGCAGCACGTCCTTGATATAATTATCCTGCAACTGAATGCTTTCGCGCATCATTTCGGTATAGGTGGATACCTTCATAATATCTTTTTCCTTTTCTAAAACTGTAACCAATCCGGAAAGTGAAGTAAGCGGCGAGCGCAGATCATGCGTTACAGCGTAAATAAATTTGTTGATACGTTCATTCATCGAGCGCAGCGTAAGGTTCTGGTCCATGATCACCTGCTTTGAGCTATGCAGCTTGCGCAACATTACCCCCGCAAGCAAAGCGGTACAGGTTAAAATGATGATAGATATGATCAGATCGGCCATAAAAACGTAATGGTCAACTATGCGCGATGTTTCACCCAGCTGCGCCGAAAAACGCTGTTGTTTAATAGTAAGGTTATCAGAAATTATATTAATCTGTATTAACAGATCTTCGTTATCAGTTGCCTTGCCAGCCTGGATGTTAGCGTGGGCTTTTGCGGCAATTGCATTCAACTGAGCTACCAGGCCATCGGCTTCCACCCACGATTGAAGGGCCTTTTTGAAAAAAGCAGCGTCTTTAAACGTATCGTAAAACCAGATCAGTTCAGATAGATCGTCGGGATGATTGCCGCCCATTAAAAATCCCACGCGGGCAATCCCCTTGTCTTTACTTTTGGTGAGAGCCATACGCGCAATACTATCGCCACGCGGAATGCTGATGTCATTTTTGAAATAGAGATAGTCAGTTTCCTCGTGCGAGTAAATGTAGTTTAACAAATGCCGGGTGGCATCTTTCTCCCCCTTACCATATTGCGATTCGAAATTGGTGTAAGCCCTGCTGGCCGACAAAATTCTTACCGAATAATAATGCGTAATACCGATGGCCGCCGTGGCAACCAAAACAATCAGGGTTAGTGCTATTATTACTTTCTTCATCAGTCTTCGTGCGGCTATTTCACCATCATTAAAAAAGGCGAAATATCCCGGCCCGTTTACGAAATAACGGGATGGAAGGTTATGAAAAGCGAAAGAAAAATTCAATTAAACCTCTGTATCTCCGCGTTTTCTTCGCACCCTTCGTGGTTAAAAATCAACCGCAGCGAAACGGAGAGATTCACAGAATGCGCGGAGAGATAACTACCGCACTGCCGATGGAACAACGCCATAAGCTTTTTTAAACGCAAAAGAAAAGTGCGAAAGGTCCTTAAAGCCAACTTCCATATACACATCTGATGTTTTCCAGCCTCTTTCCTTGAGCAGGAAATAGGCATCGTTCAACCGTTTTTGCTGCAGCCAGCGGTTGGGCGATGTGTTGAAGACTTTTTCAAAATCGCGCTTAAAAGTTGCCAGGCTGCGGCCGGTGAGGTAGGCGAAACGGTTAATATCTACGTTGAATTTGTAATGCTCATTCATATAAGCTTCGAGATCAACTTTGCCGGGTTCACTAAAATCGAACAAAATATTTTTCAGCTCGGGATTGGTTTCGAGTAAGATCATAATGGCCTCCTTCACTTTCAACATGGTGAGCGTTTTACTCACCTCGCCCGATCCATCCATATAAGGCTCCAACGATTGAATATAGGTTTTGAACAGCTTATTTGGTTTCAGCAATAGTGCGCTTTCGCCGGTGTACGGCTGCGTCATTTGGATATTCAATTCTTCACTCACGCTGCGCAATGTGTCCTTATCCATCGCAATAGTGATAGTTTTGAACTCTCCTCCTTTTGGTGGGTGCTTCGCAAATTTAGCCAGCTGATTTTTGCGCAGAAACCGAAAGTCGCCCTCCTTAAAAACATAGTCCTTTCCGTTCACATAAATATCCGAGGTGCCCGACATTATATACCCGAATATATGATCGGGAATAAACTGCTCGCCCTCTTTGCTTATACTTGAGTAACACGAATACACTATTCGCGGCGATGTTTTGCCTTCTTCCTTTTTGGCCATTTTCTTTTATCGGTGAACAATAAGTAAATGTACGAATGCAAATGCTCCATCCGCACATTTACTCATTCGCATATATGCACATTATTTTATTTTCAATATCGCTTTACCGGCTGCTGTTTCCAGGAAATTTTCAGCCTCGTCATGGTCGGTAGATAAACTAACGTGGAGCCATTTTTCCATTTCGGCAGTGCGACCGGCATCTGCATGTTTCAGCAAGGTTATCGCATCGCTGCCCAACACGAGGTGCATCGGAGGCTCGGGGCTGTCGGCCAGATCAACTATTGCCTTAGCCGCTTTGTGCGGGTCGCCCATCGGCGTAAATTTACCACTGGCAAAATAATCGGCACGCAGGTTTACGGTGTCTTCGTAGCCCTCCAGTTGCGGGGCATAACTCATAGAAGCGCCGGCCCAATCGGTACGGAAGCCACCCGGCTCCACGCTGGTAACAAATATGCCAAGAGGAGCCACCTCCTTTGCCAATGCTTCGGTAAAACCGCCCAAACCAAATTTAGCTGCCTGGTACATGCTCAATCCGGGATTACCTACTCTGCCGCCAACTGAACTTATCTGCAAGATGCGGCCCGAGCGCTGTTTACGCATGTAAGGCAATACCGCGCGCGTCAACTCAATAGGCGCATATAAATTTGTCTCTAGTTGGCTGCGCACTTGCTCGTCAGTAAAAGCCTCTGCAGCGCCAATAATACCGAAACCGGCATTATTCACCAGCACATCTACCCTGCCAAAATGATTCACTGCGTCGGCAACAGCGGCGTGCACCTGCGCGTAATTGGTAACATCGAGTTTTACCGGGTAAATCTGACCGGGATATTTTTCAACCAGATCTTTCAATGCCTCTGTATTGCGGGCCGTTGCGGCAACTTTGTCGCCGCTTGCCAGTACTGCTTCTGTAAGATTACGCCCCAATCCTCTGGAGCTGCCTGTTATAAACCAAATCTTTGTCATCGTTTTTAATTTTATGTTGATACAAAGGTATGGCGGCAGGCACGCGGGCGTTTTGTTTTAAAGCTCAAATTGGTTTGTTGAGAGGCTCAATATTGAAGCGAAGCACGAAGCAATGACAAAGTTTCTATCAAACGTGTGAGAGGTGTCACCCTGAGCTTGTCGAAGGGCGGTGTGCAAAAAGGCCAATGCCCGCGTTTTAAGCATGGTGTATAGGCCACCGCTGCCATACTTCGACAAGCTCAGCATGACACCCGTTTTTAGAAATTTACTTATCCAAAAACTCCTCCACCAACGATGCAGTAATAGCCGGCAGGCCCGCATGGTCGCCGCCACTTTCCGCAGCACCAAGTATCGATCCATGCCCGCCCGGCAAAATGGTTAGCTGTGCACCCGGAACCAGCTGCATCATTTTTGCGGTATGATCGGGAGAGATCACGTCATGATCTGAAGAGAGGAAGAATGCAGGTGCTTTAATAAACCGAAGTTCGTCATCAGGAATATCTTTAAAGTTCAGCATCCGGTCTACATCTTTTCTGAACATTACCATCAGGCCGTCTTTATTGGGTGTCACTTCGAGGTAAGCGTCCTGCAAAATCTTAGGCATATTATTCAGCGTAGCCTTTTGCATCCCTTCAAAAAAGCCCGGCGGCATGCCGTCTCTCCTGTAGTTTGCCGAAATCACCACGATCTTATTTACCACCTGCGGATGATCTATCGCCATTCTCAATGCCGTAGTGCCGCCATTGCTATAGCCCATAATGTTAGCCTTCGGGATTTTTAAATAAGCCAGTAAAGCAACTACATCCGCCGCATCATTTTCGAATGATTCCGGCGTATCGCGGTCGGTAGTGCGACCGTGGGCCTGCAACTCAACGGCTATTACCTGTCGCTTGGCGGCCAGTAGCGGCAATATCTTACCGAACGAGGTTTGAATGGTCGAGCCGCCGCCGTGGATCAGCACCAGCGGAATACCGCCTTCACCATGGATCTCGTAGTACATTTTCAGGCCGTTCACCGGGGCGTAGCCTGTTGTTTTTAATGTTTCCATTTTAGTTGATTTTTGTGCACTTGCTACGCCTGTCGCTATAAAAAACAGCAGTTGAATGGGCAAAATGCGGTTCAGAAGATAGGTTTTCATTTGCTTTCTTTTTGCGCTTCAAGGTAAGCTGCCAGTTTCTCAACATTCTCCCGCTGACCCTTATCGGCGCCAAAGGTTTTCACTACGTTTTGGAAGATCTCGGCAGTATCAAACAGCATGTGCCAATCGATGTGCGTTTGATCGCCGTGTTCCTCAAACTGGATGGTAGCTACAAACGGCGGATACGAATCGTGCTCATACACCAGCTTTTTCATCGGGATCACTTCTTTAAAGGTGCTTTTGTTCTTATAATCCCTGCCATCCGGACCATGCATCACCAGTTCCCAATCGCCGCCGGCAACCACGTCCATCTTCGAAATGGTATTGGTAAATCCATGCGGCCCCCACCAGTTGGCAATATGTTCGGGTTGGGTCCAAACTTCCCAAACCAGTTCAACGGGCGCGTTCAGTGTGCGCGAAATCCTTAGCTCGCGGTCGGCAGTGTTATTCTTGTTTTCCATAGCGTTCAGCTTTTAATTTTTCTAAGTATGCTTCTAAATTGTCTAATTTGCTTTCCCAGTGCTTACGGTACTGATCTACCCAGGCAGATACCTCGCTTAGTTTGTCTAATCTCGCTTCGCAAACACGTTCCCTGCCTTTTTGCCTGATGGCTATCAAGCCGCATTCATTTAATATTTTTACGTGTAGCGAAATAGCCTGCCGGGTCATGTCAAAACTTTCGGCCAGCGCATTCACATTTAATTCCTTACCAGCCAGCATGCCGATGATCTGCCGCCGGGTAGGGTCGGCGATGGCCTGAAACGCGTCTCTTCTAATTTCCATATCTATTGCGCAAGTATTTGCTTGCAAATATAAAGGCAAGGATTTACTTGCGCAATAGCTTGGAAAAAAAATTCTTTTTGGGGGAGTCAACAAGGGGAATATCTATTTGGAACACTCTTTTTTTTATTGATCTGCCATACACCGCCGCTGAAATCCGATAAAAACAAATTCTTTTTGTAACAAATGCCGCCTCCAACCGTCAAACCATTCTGAAACTTTGTCTTATGAACTGGAAGCTGCCCTTTACCAAAAAATCAACCGGCACCAAGCCGAAAAAATCAAAAGTACGCGAGTGGGTCGATGCTATTTTGTTTGCCGTCATCGCCTCTACCATTATTCGCGGATTGCTGTTTTCGGCTTATGCGATACCTTCAGGATCGATGGAAGGCACGCTGCTTACCGGCGACTATTTGTTTGTAAGCAAGATCAGCTATGGTCCGCGGATGCCTTTTACACCGGTTTCCATTCCTTTTTTAGAATCCACCATCACCAAATACAATATTAAAACCTACTGGGACGGCATTAAGCTACCTTACTGGCGCCTGCCGGGACTAACCGAAATTAAAAAAGGCGACATTGTAGTATTCAACAAACCAGAGGAGGCCGACCCGAAATATGATCGCCCTGTTGATGCGCGTACCAACCTCATCAAACGCTGCCAGGCAACTCCAGGCGATGTGCTGACCATTAAAGACGGCCAGGTTTACATTAACGGAAAGCCAAATCCGAATGCAGAAAAATCGCAAACATCTTATAAAGTTGTAACCGATGGCAACAATATTAATCCGCAGATCTTTCAGGATATGAACATCGAACTGTTAAATCAAACCGATGCCAATACTTATGAAATGATCATCCCGAAGCAGTATGTGGCAACCTTGAAAGGTTATTCAAACATAAAAAGTGTTACCCCGGTAGTCGCTCCGGCCAATGCTTATGACGAATCTGTTTTCCCGCACAATGAAAAGTTTAAATGGAACCAGGATAACTTTGGTCCGTTAATGATGCCAAAAAGAGGGCTGACCATTCCATTGAACGATTCGACAGTTACGCTGTACCGCCAGGCCATCACCCTTTACGAAAATAACAAGCTGGAAAAAAGCGGGAACGACTATCTGGTTAATGGTAAAAAAGCCAATAGCTATACCTTTAAAATGAACTACTACTGGATGATGGGCGATAATCGCCACAACTCACTGGATTCGCGTTTTTGGGGATACGTACCAGAAGACCACGTAGTAGGTAAGGCGATGATCACCTGGATGAGCACCGATTCAACAAAGACATTCCTGGACAAGGTTAGGTGGAACCGAATCTTTAAACCGATAAATTAAGTGATTAGAGGTTAGTTGATCGGAGATTAGAGTGGATGACTTGTCGAGGCGCAACGCTTTGCGCCTCCTATCATGCGCTCTATTTTTCAGACTACAAACATTCAGTTTTCCGGACTTTCCCGGCTTTCGGACGCTCTACTTCATACTATCCTTGATAGCATTTATAGCGTCTAAGTGCGCCTGCAACACCGGGATGGTTTTAGCTGCAAACGACTTCACATCAGGATCGGCGCAGTTCTTCGCTGCTTTTTGAAACATCTTGATATCATCCTCATGATCGGAAATCATGGCCGCAACATAGGCTTTATCAAAATCACCCCCAGATTTTTTGGTCAGGGAGGCAATGAGCTTTTGCTCATCTACTCCCGGCGCTTTTGGTAAAGAAATATTTTTGGTGACGGCGATAGCTTTTATCATATTATTAAGTTTGGAGTGGTCGGTCACCATCATCATGCCGAAACTCTTCACCCTGCGATTAACGCCCTTTTCGTGCGCCATTTTGCCAAGTGTAACCTCGGTCATCCCACCGCTGGCGGCTGCAACGGTAAATTGTGCGTCGCCTTTTTCTACCGCAATGCTTAGTTGTTTTGTGGTGTCTTTGGTGGCGTTCACACTGTCGGCCTTTGCAATGCTGTCGTGTTTGGCGTTCTGATTGCAGGCCGTAAGTGCGAGTAATATCGGCGTAATTGCTGTAAAGAGCCGTAACTTATTCATAGTCATTGTTGTTGATAGTAAGTTTACTAACAAAGCAGGGGCGGTTTGGTTTAGATTGAAAATTGCTGGTCATTTTACGATTAATAAGTATTACTGCGGTCGTCAAAATCAAGAAAATACGCTAATCATGCAAATTATGGTTCAAACAGGCGAAGAATAGTATTGTAAGTTACCTATATAGCAACTAAGCTACTGGCGAAATAAAGCTGTAAGATAAATAGTCAAAATCGTTATTTGTTATGGTCGCTCCACCCTATAAAATTTTAATAAATACATACTTATTGCGTTAGCTTAAAGTTTTATTATTTTTGACGCACTAAATAAAAAAAATATGGAATTCCCGGCAGGACTAAAATACACTAAAGACCACGAGTGGATCAAAGTTGAAGGCGACGTAGCCACCATCGGCATTACCGAATTTGCGCAACGCGAATTGGGCGACATCGTTTATATCGATATCAACTCGTTAAGTAAAGAAGTTGCCAAAGACGAAGTTTTTGGTACCGTTGAAGCGGTAAAAACTGTATCTGATCTTTTTATGCCGGTTGCCGGTACCATTACCGAAGTTAACCCGGCGCTGGATAAACAGCCCGAACTGGTAAACTCCGATCCGTATGGCGAAGGCTGGATGGTTAAAGCCACCCTTGCCGATGCATCTTCTATCGATTCTTTATTATCTGCCGAAGACTATCAATCGCTTGTAGGCGCTTAATGAAAGGCATCCTGAAATATTACTGGCCCGCAATATTGTGGGCCTTATTTATTTTATTGCTATGTAGCATTAAGATCAACGAGGCCCCGCACTCCCCGTTATTTTTCCCGGGCTTTGATAAGCTGGTGCATTGCGGGCTCTTTTTTGTGATGACTGTCTTTCTATCGGCTGGCGCCACCCGGAAACAATTTGCGCCGGGATTATCGTATAAAGCGTTGCTGGTGGTTACTATCGCATCCATTATTTACGGCGGATTGATAGAGTTATCGCAGGCATACATATTCACCTGGCGCGATGGAGATTGGAATGATCTTTTTGCCGACACAATAGGCATATTAATGGGAACGTTCAGTATATTTATAACAGCAAAAGCATTGAACTATGATAAAAGCTAAATTCATCGTATTAGCACTTGCGGGGATGCTCGCCTTGTCGTCTTGCGGAATTTTCGGTAAAGGCTGCGGCTGCCCTAAGTTTGGGAAGGTAAATCATATCGGTCCTGAAAATATTGCTGCACATATAACTTAACTCCCGCTTTATTTCGAATGCGCTATAAGCCCGCTTGATTGTTCCTCCATTCTATAGGTTTTCTGAAAGGCATATTTAAAAAAACAATCTTCCCGTATATATTGACCTGTAGGGTCTGCCGCTTTGTAGCATCAACAATCCGAAATCCGGACATCATAGAAAACGACCAGACCAATACATCGGCCGCTATTTTTATCTGAAGCTGATTTATAAAATAACCAAGGTAGGCGCAGCGGCCAAAGCAACACCGGGGATAATTATAATGAGGTAGCAAATAATCTATTCCTACCACTTCACTGTCATTTCGAGCGCGAGCGAGAAATCTTAGACACCATACTTCCGGACTATGCATTGATGTAAATACATTAGCGCCAATGCCGCTCGTATAAGATTTCTCGCTCGCGCACGAAATGACAAAAAAAGCAAAATCGCTTTATATCACCGGCGTCTCCCGCATGCTCTTAATGATGCGCTCCCTATGCTCTTTTCCCCAAAGCTGCAATTCCCATATTACTTTATTTAAGGAGTCGGCGTAGGGAGTAAGCTCATAAATTACGCTAACGGGCACGGTAGGCTCAACACGGCGGGTTACAAATTCATTCATTTCCAACTCGCGCAGTTCCTTCGATAATATCTTCGGCGTGATCCCGTCCAGTGACCGCTGGATCTCATTAAAGCGTTTCGATCCTTCTCTCAGGGCCACTATAAGCGGCAATTTCCATTTGCCGCTTAATACGTACAATGCGTCTTTAATTGCAATAACGGCCGCATTGCAGGCTTCGGGCGTGTGTTTTAAGTGTTCTTCGTCCATTTCTTTCAAGTGCTATCCTAAAGGATAGTAGTATCATTAAGGATAGTGCTATCTTTTTAATAGTAAAGATAAATAATTTTGCATCAGCAAAAAAGAAAAAAATGAAAGCAATCAAGATCACCTATTGGGTAACAACAACAATCGTAGCACTAATGATGGTTTATTCGGCTTACGCCTATTTAACGCAGCCGATGATGGCGCAGGCGTTCGGTCATTTGGGGTTTCCGTCATATTTCAGGGTCGAATTGGCCATCGCCAAGCTGATCGGCGCCATATTACTGTTGACTCCGGTAGCATCAAAAATAAAAGAATGGGCCTATGCAGGGTTCGTGGTTGTCTTTTTATCGGCGTTCATTGCGCACACCGAATCTGGCGATCCGGTTTCGTATCGTATCATGCCCGTAATATTTCTAGCGCTGCTGATCGTGTCGTACTATACCCGTCATAAGTTAAATAGTCCGGCTCAAGTGCTAAAAACTCAAGCCGCTTAAAGAGGAGAGATCGAACACCCTGTTTTAATTAAATACGGGTGTTCGATATCGTTGTGCGTGCGGCTATTTTCTGAACATCGATGCTATCCAGATAATAAGCGCAATAACTACAATAACGGAAATGATGCCGACGGCCGCGCCGGCTTTAAATATACCTCCGATAACCGAACAACTGCTTAAGCAAAGCAGCAGCAAAATAAACGATGGAAAATATAGCTTTTTCATTGGTAGGTTTTAAGTATACTAATACCTGAAAGCTATAATTAGTTTTATAAGAGCGAATTTATTTTGAAGCGGACTGTTTCAACGGTCTATAAATTCACCCTGTCACCGTGTGCCTTGGGGGCTGATATTACAAGGAAATGCAGATCGGCGTCGCTGTTATTATATATGCGGTGCCTGGTTCCCGGCGGGATATGAATGGATTGATTTGCATTAACAAGTTGTTCAGCATCTTCCACTTCAAACGTAGCCGTTCCCGATAAAATATAGAACATCTGCCGGGCTTCATTATGGTAATGCAGCTGCTCGCCTGTGCCGGGCGGCATGCGTTCCTGTATAACGCTTAACGTATCCGATTTAAGCAGATGCCAGCCATCGCAAGCCTGTCCCCAGGTATAATGCTCGGCGTTTTGGGTCGATGTGATCATCCAGTGATTATTTTGCTCAGCCTCATATTGCCTGAGCGATGTTTTGTTTGCGCGGTTTTTCCATGCCGTCAGCAATGCTTCTTTGAGATCGGCGGGCGACACTGTCTTGAGGTTCACCAGCACGTAATCATAATTTAAATAATGATCGGTCACAAAAAAGGCATCGGGCTTTGCGTCCATCCATTTATCGCGCTCAATTGAGTGCAGCACCAGTGTCTCGCCGTTCTCCCATAACCTTGCAAACCGCTTGTTGTTGGCGCTAAACGCGGGTGTACCGTGAGATAGATTCTCCGTAACTCCCGGCAGCTGCAACAAAAAGTCGCGCAGAAATTGCAGATGGATAAAGGCGGCAGTGCTTCCGTTCATAAATTCAAATATACGGTGTTGCGCAATTTATAAAATAGTGTGCGGGCTGTCAGCAGATTATTGCCTAACTTTATTCCATATTCAGCCATCACTATGAAACAGCAATTCCACTACGCAACCGTTACCGAGGCTATCGACCAATTGAAAAAACAAGGCTTCGCCCTCGATCTGAATTTAAACCAGGGACATTTTGCCTGCGGCGACCAAAACTTTTCGGCCGAGGATTTTGAGATCGTCGACTTGTACCGTTACGAAGGGGCATCTGACCCTGGCGATGAAGCAACGGTTTACGCACTGACCTCTAAATCAGGCTTAAAGGGCATTTTTGTTTCAGGTTATGGTATTTCGGCAGATGAGGAATCGGAAGAGACATTGAAAAAACTGCATTATAAATATCAGCAGGGGGAAGCGGGGAGGTAATTTCAACACCCGTCTCCCAACGCGCGTTATCCTAATTCCCGTCCTCTATCCTTCCATCTAAAAAAGTATCTTTGCCTCAATGGCAAACGAACCTTTCTTTGAGGCAATTTCAATAAGCAAAATTTTTCCGGGTCAGCAAAGTCCGGGAATAAGGGACCTAAGTTTAAGCATCACGCCCGGACAGATCACAGCGATCATCGGCGAAAGCGGCAGCGGAAAAAGCACCCTGCTGCGCTTATTGTATGGCCTGCTTTCACCCGATAAAGGCGAGGTCCGTTTCAAAGGCTCCAGGATCTGGGGACCGGAGGAGAAGCTGATCCCCGGTCACGACGCCATGAAAATGGTGACCCAGCAAACCGACGACCTGAACCTGTTTGCCAAAGTATGGGATAACATTGCCATCATGTTGCCCAGCACCGATATCAGGGCCAAAGAAGAGAAAACCGCCCGGATGATTGCCCAATTGAAGATGGACCGTATTGCCGATAAAAAGGTAGCGGAGCTAAGCGGCGGCGAAAAACAACGGGTAGCTATTGCGAGGGCGTTAATCACTTCGCCTGATGTGCTTTTGCTTGATGAACCGTTCAACCAGGTAGATACTTCTTTCCGTGAGGGCTTGCAGCAGGATATCCGGCGCATTGTTAAAGAAACCGGCCTTACGGTTATCATCGTATCGCACGATCCGGCGGAAGTGCTGTCGATGGCTGATCAGTTAATTGTTTTAAAAGATGGCGGTATATTGGAGAACGGTGCACCTAAAGAAACTTATCAAAATCCGAAATACCTATATACTGCCCAATTACTGGCCAATTGCACGGTGCTCACCAATGATGAAGCCAGAACCTGCGGGTTGAAAACTGACTCGGCCCATGTAGTCATCTACCCCGAATGGATAGAAACAGCAAAAACATGGACTAATAACGATTGGAAGATCATGCAGATCTTATTCAAAGGATGCTATGAAGACCTTGTGGTTGAGCATAAAGACGTAACCATCCGCGTATTCAACAGCCAGTTCGGCAAATTCACCGAAGGCGACAAAATAAATCTGAAACTGAACAAGTGGCTGGAGTATTAGCAATATACGAGAGTGCATCATGCTGAGCTTCCCGGTCTGCGCTAAATATCTCCTATCAGCGTTCCCTTTTGTTTATGGTGAGGTTTTACCCATATAATTATCCGCCAAACCAATTCAGCGCTGGCAAGTGCTGTGATCGCAAATACGGCAGCCCAAACTGCATGCTGCTGCGAGGAGAACGCACCAGCCAATGCCACAAAATAAACAGTTACCGGCAATGCGCACATCAACATTAATCCAGGGATACCCAGCCTGATCCTGAATGGACGCGGCGTATCAGGCTCTTTACGTCGCAGTTTGATAAGGCTTACATATTCAAGCGACAGCCCTGCTCCGTAAACGGTAACATCGATGATCAGCAAATCATCAAACGGCCAAAGGATCATCAGGCTCACAATTACTGAACAAACAAGGATAGAAATAAACGGTGTTTGAAAACGGGAATGTTGTTTGTTCAGCGCTTTGGGCAGCAGGTCGTCATCAGCCATTACCTTGGGCACGCGCGATACCGAGAGCAGCACCGCAGCATAAAGACCCAAACTACTGGCCATCCCCGCAAAGGCAATCAATCCGCCCAACCATTTGCCGCTTATCATTTCGGCCACGGCAGGGAAGCCCTTATCCTCTAAAACCGTTGGCCTGATGCCGGTTTGCTGTGTAACCAGGATGATCAAAAAATAAAGCACGATCACGAGCGCAAATGCCGTAAAAACAGAAACGAGGTACGATTTCACCGGCTTTTCAACTTCTTCGGCATAAGTGGTCACATTATCCCAACCCAGGCAATTCCACATTACTGTGTACAGCGCCATCCCGAATGAGGAAAACGGAATCCCCTTTACCGACGGCGATGGAATATGCACACTTCCCCCATGATGAAAAAAGAAAACCGCAAACAGGATAATGAATGGGGTAAACAAGATGGCACCCAAAAATAACGACGTTTTGCCAACCGGAACTATACCCAGGATATTCAGTCCGGCCGACAGCCATATTACGCATAAACATATCGGGATGCGGTATTCAGCTAATACCGGGAAAAAGTAGGAGGCATATAACACGAACAAACCTGGATAGATAGCCAGATCAACAAAGGTGTATAGCCAGGTCCACCACCCCTCAAAAAAGCCCCAGCGATTGCCGAGCGCGTGTTTCACCCATTTGTAATAGCCGCCGGTAATGGGCATCATGCTGTTTAGTTCCAGCACCGTAAAAATTGCGGGAACATCCCACAGTAACGGAGTTATCAACAACAGCAGCAACGCCCCGTGCTCACCTGCGTAAGTCAACAGCGGCTCAAGCCCATATGGACCGCCCGAAACAGTAAAAAATATCACAGCAATAAGCTGTACCGGCCTTATCTTTCTCAATGCAAGGTTATAGCGTAGCCGTAAAAATATAGTTTATGCAGAGAAAATGGTATAAAAATAAATTAGTGCGAATGCACTGGCGTAACACACCCCTGCACCCTCTCAAGAGGGGAATCGCACAGGCCATTGCTTTTTAAAATATAGGAGGATGCTTTTGATTCCCCTCCTTGGAGGGGGGGCGCCAGCCTGTGAAGTGGCGGGGTGGGTTAACCGTGCGACATTGCCGCCTCCGCCCACCGAAAACAAGCGCAGGGTACTCTCGCGAGAGACCCTGCTTAAACTTAATCGCTATTCGTTCCCCCTTCAGGTGTTAGGGGGCTACTGATGGTTGCTAAAACTCCAGCTAAAATTATCTCCCTTTTTCACCTTTAACTTTTTCAGCATTTTCTGGTGAAGCTCTTCCGGTTGCGTCACGCCGTCAACTTTCAGGTATTTGTTGTTAATGCTTACATCAAAATTGTCTTTGTCTTTTATTACACCATCATTAATTAACTCCGTAGTAACCGCAGCATATTGTTTGTTATCGATCGGGGCAACCGGAGGCGCAGGCGGCATGGCCGGCATACCTGCAGCAACAGGGTTTGGCGGAGCGGGTGCAGCCATGGCCATACTTACAGCAGCGGGAGCGGTAACCGATGCTACAGACGGCGCAACTGCCGGCACAGGCGGAACCGGGGGAGGGGTAAGGTCACGATATTCGTCCATCAGTTCATCTATCTTGTCCTGGTATTGGCTCACCGGTTTTTGTTCGGCGTTAACATAAAAGCTGGCCACCCTGCCATGCTTCATGTTTAGTTGATATAGCGTGCCTTCGCGCTTAAAAAGAAATGCTCTTTCGGTTTTTCCGTTTTTCGAATCGGTCATGCTTACGGTAGAGCCGTCATCAAAATCCGATGGCTTATAGATTTTCACTGCAGATTTAACCGTATCTGACTTAACCAGCGCGCTGTAATGACTAATTGATTTCCTGTCCGGGGCGCTTTTGGCTGCCTCTTTTGGTAAAATTTGGGCAATAAGAATGCCTCCCGCCACCATACAGGTAGCAATTACTGATCTTTCCATGATGTTTTTAATTGAGTTTGTCTATCCGGTAACCCGTTGTTGTTGTTTTGGGTTGATTATTTATGTCTGCTATAACTCCAGCTGATCTGGTCACCCGGCGTTTTTATAAATTTCCTGATCAATTCCTCGTGCAACGCATCCGGCTGTTTTACGCCATTGAGCTTAAGGCTCTTGTTATTTATTGAAAAATCGATGTTATTGCGGTCCTTTATGTATCCCCGCTCCACCAGCATATCAACAATATCTTCGAAGTTTGGCCCGTCTCCTTTTCCGCTGCTTACAAACCCCGCAGGTGCTGCGGGTGGCGGTGGCGGCGTTGCTACCATTGCAGGCGCGGCAGGTGCAGCTACTACAGCTATTCCAGGAACAACCGGCGTGGTTCTGATAGAGGGCGCAACTGCAGCGTTTGCAACAGCAGCCGAAGAACTAACCGCCGCAATGTTTGCTGCCGCGGCGACAGCAGGCAGCGAAGGTTTCGGACCGGCAATTTGGTCGAATTCTCTTAACAGATCTTTAATCTTAGCCTTGTGATCATCCACGGGGACTGGTTTTCCGTTTACATACAATGCGGTGGCTTTCCCCTCGTTCACAAAAACCTGGTATAAAACTCCATCTCTTTTAAACAGGTACGATGATACTTGTTTACCGCTCTTGCTGTCTGTTACATGCATAGACGTGCCATCGCCAAAATCAGAAGGATTGTAAATTTGTGCTTTGGCGCTCATTGCGGTATCGGTCTGCACAGCCTTTACGTTGGGCTGAACAACGGTTTGGGGTGTCGGTGTTATTGGCGGCACGCTATTCGAAATTATAGATGCCGATAATCCGTTAATACTCCCGGTGGTTTCCTTACTGGCAGCACGTGCAATTTTCAGATCGGCGCGGTGCTCATTCTGTTGCTTCGCGATAGTTTCTGTTTTTTTGTTAACATCCTTTGCAGAAAAATCCACTGTTAACAAGCCAGCTGTAACCAAACAAACGGTAAGCAATGTCTTTTCAATCACATTCAACGATTGATTATTATTGTTAACTATCCGTTTCACCCTGTTCAACAGGTCGCCCTTGTTTTTAGCCATCGCCATGCTCAAACCCGGTGCAGCCAGTTGGTATTCCTGGCAACTGAGCAGTGCCTGGATATAATTTGCCTTACTACCAGCCTGACTTATTGCTATATCGTCACAGCAGTTTTCGCGCTCGGCTTTAATCAGCTGCGAGATCCACATCACCGCCGGATTAAAGAAGAATACCACCTCCATAAAGCTTTGCAGCAGGTTCACCAGGTAATCGCGGCGGCGGATGTGCGCCAGCTCATGGATCAATATAGCCTCTACCTCGCTGGCAGGCAGGGCATTGATAAACCCTATCGGGATCAATATTAACGGCTTTAAATGACCAATTACCATAGGCGTTTTCGCCAAACCCGACTCCACGAAGGCAATTGCTTGCTTCACCTTAAGCCGTTCAGCAAGTTGTTGTACCCGTTCGTCCCAGTATGCATTTACCGGCGATAGGTTGGTTCGCTTTAAATGGTAGATCTCGCAACCGCCTACCGCTAAACGAATGCTTTTAATACAAAGGATCAGGAACCAGATCAGTACAATAGTATTGCAATGGCTATTCAGAAACTCCATCAGCCTGTCGCCTAAATTTGGGCCCGCGTCTTGAGTTGTTGTTGCAGCAATTCCGGGCGTTGAATTTACATTTACGAGCTGCACATTTGTATGGCCGGCTGAGAGAACCACATTGCCGCTTTGCGCCGGTTGCAGCTGAACTACAAAGGTTATCACCACGCCTACAGCAAACACCAGCAAAGCCGCAATCAATAAATTATAGCGCACAGCCGCCCGTTGTCTTTTGGTGCAAACAATAATTACCGCGCCCGCCGTGGCAAGCAGCACACCCTGCCATAACGAATGGACGAGCGTATTGCCGAGCGCCCTGATCAGTCCGTCGTTCACTATAATAGCGGTTAATGAAGTTCCCATCAGTTTGGTTTTTAGGATTTATTCTTCCTTGTCTAATTTGTTCAGCAATTCGCGGATTGCCTTTATTTCGTCCTTCGACGCAGTCTTGTTGCCCAATAATTGCATTACCAGCCCGCCGGCCGAACCTTTATACATCGAGTCTACAAATTTGTTGAGCAGGTAGCCTTTGGTTTTCTGTTCTTCCTCTATCACATAGTAAATGTGCTTCATCTGGCTTTCGTCGCGTTTAAGCATCTCTTTCTCCACCATTATCTGCATTAGTTTCAAGGTTGATGTATAGTTGACCTCCTTATGCTCATTAAGCCTGTGGTTCACAAAACGAACGGTAGACGGTCCATGCTCCCAAAGCACCTGTAGGATCTCCAGTTCCGATTTTGTAGGATCAAATTTGCGGCTTTTATTTTCCTGTTCTGAAATCATAAAACAAACTTAGGAATTTTTTCGTACGAAACAAGCGACAGGTTAAATATTTTTTATTTTTATTTGGAGAAGGTGATTTTGGCATATTGGTTTTGTGTGAGGGAGGGGTTAAGAGTCTGCATGTGGGGTGCGGTACCTACGGCACCGATAGTGGGGGGCATTCCTTTTTCTACTAATATTTGACCCCGATGGGGTCAGATCAGTATAGTGGCATTATATTTCCACGTGGTTGTGTCCTCACAGCCATCCACCAAGCGGTGTGTGAGATAAGAAGGAGGAAATTTCCCAGGGAAAGACTTACGAAGTTTTTAAAACTTCGTAAGTCTGAATTAAGAGTGATATTTAATACGATGCTTTTGGAAGCGCGGCCTCGTGTGATTCCTTCCCTGGGGAAGGAGGAGGTAGGGGTTTCACGAACTTTCCTCCGCACGATATCACTTTTAATGGATGATGCAGAACCCCACCCTCCCCCGCCACGAGGCCACAACTCTTGATTTTGCTCCCTCCCGGGGTTGTGTCTCCACAACCATCCACCATGCGACTTGTGGGACACTGGTCTGGGATGAGAAAATTGTCATATCTGATAACACATCCCCCCCGGCCCCTATCGGGGCCAAATATTGGTAGAAAAAATCACCGCCCAGATCCTGCGTGCCGTAGGTACGCCACTTTTAGGACAAGCTCTCAAACAAACCACGGCAACCCACACCGCTTCCAAAAAAAACAGCGACCCAACTTTCGCCGGGCCGCTATTTAAAAAAATCACAAAGTCCGTTAGCTTACAAATCGGCTTTTACACCGTATTTATCAGCAAATTTTTTGTAGAGTTGTTTATGCAGGTTGTCGAGGTTAATGCCACGACCTTGTATAAACGCGTTCTGAACATCGATGGTAATCATATCCAGCGCATCGCCTTTCGATATGAAAAGGTTAGCGTCCTTGCCAACTTCCAGGGTTCCGGTAGTTTTGTCGATGCCTAATATTTTGGCGTTGTTAATGGTGATCATTGATAACGCCTGTTCTTTGGTCAGCCCATAGCCAACCGCCTCACCGGCCTCGAAAGGCAAATTACGCTGACGCCAGAAACCTATCCCAGTCAACCCATAGGTAACGCCCGCATCCTGCAATATTTTTGGCAATTTATAAGGCAGGTACACATCGTCCTCATCCCGGCCGGGCAAGCGCTGTGTCTCCTTTAAAATTACAGGGACATTATTGTCCTTTAAGGCTTCTGTAACCAGGTAACTTTCGCCGCCTCCAACTATTACTACTTTCAGCCCAAATTTCTTACCGAAATCAATTGCCTGGATAATTTCCTTTGCACCGTCGGCATTTACAAACAACTTTTTGCTGCCATCGAACAAACCCTTCATCGCTTCAAAGCGGATGTTGGTTACTTCCGGTTTTGAAATTTCATTATAGGCTTTTGCTTCGCTGAACAGGTCTGTTATCGCATCTATAGCTTTTTGTGCACGCTCTGCCGGCGATTCCTGCGGAACACCCGGGGTTGGCGCTCCTCTACGGCGGCCCTGCGCACGGGCAACAGGCCAGGTTAGGTGAACGCCAATGTCAGTTTTATAAGCCGCGTCCTGCCAGTTCCAGGCGTCCAGCTGCACTACCGACGACTGCCCGCTGATAGTTCCGCCGTTAGGTGTAGGCTGCGCCAAAAGGATCCCGTTCGAGCGCACAGTTGGAATTACCTTTGAATCCGTATTATAAGCTACGATGGAGCGCACATGCGGGTTCAGATCGCCGGTTTCTTCGTCGTCCACCGTTCCGCGTGCGCCTTCTTCAATTTCAACTAAACCTAAGGTAGTTATCGGGCAAATAAAGCCCGGGTAAACCTGCTTGCCTGTCGCGTCTATCACATCAGCTCCGGTGGGGGCATTGCCTGCACCATCACCAATGGCGGTAATTTTGCCTTTATCAAAAACTAAATAACCATTGCTGATCACCTGGCCGTTACCCACATGTATGGTGCCGCCTTTAATAATAACAGGCTTGGCTTGTGGCTTCGCAGGTACAATATTCGCCTGTCCATAAGTGAGGATTGTGCTGAGCATTAATCCTCCAAAAATTAAAAATATCTTGTTCATCTTCTTTTCTGTTAAGGATTATCTGCCTGAATTAAGTTGTCCCACACCATCGCCCGACACAAACTCATCGTCCTCATCTGCTTCGTTATTACGCGGGCGGCGTCCTGCCGGCCTTTGCGTAGCAGCGCCTTTATTTTTGGCAGCTATCATTTTCTGGATCAGTCGCGCTTCGTCGGCTTTCATGGCTTTTTGGTTGGCGGCATCCTTTTCAATATCCCAGTAGGGAATACCATCAACATAAGTCTTTTCGGCAACCGCATAGATCGACAATGGGTCGGCCGACCATAACACCAAATCGGCATCCTTGCCAACTTTTATACTGCCAACCTTTTTGTCTATGTGCAGCATGGTAGCCGGGTTAATGGTAACCAGCTTTAAGGCTTCCTCCTCGGTCATGTGGCCATAGGCAACCGCTTTCCCGGCCTCCTGATTCAGGCGGCGCGCCATTTCAGCATCGTCAGAGTTAAAGGCGGTAACAACCCCCATATCGTGCATCAGCTTTCCGTTATAAGGAATAGCTTCGGCAACTTCATTTTTGTAAGCCCACCAGTCGCTAAAGGTTGAACCGGCAATGCCGTGTGCCTTCATTTTATCGGCCATTTTGTAGCCTTCCAATATGTGGGTAAAGGTATTGATCTTGAAGCCCATCGAATCGGCTACGTGCATCAGCATATTGATCTCTGATTGTACGTAAGAGTGGCAGGTAATAAAGCGCTTGCCATCCAGGATCTCAACAATTGCATCGAGCTCAATATCGCGGCGCACATTGCTGCCTTTTACGGCACGCGCAGCCTTATATTCTTTGGCGCGGGTAAACTCATCTATATAAACTTCCTCAACGCCCATACGTGTTTGCGGGAACCTCAACGCACCGTTCGACGGGCCGTTATTGCTGCCTTTTACGTTTTCGCCCAACGCAAATTTGATAAAGCCATCGGCTCCTTCAAATTTCATTTCATCAGGCAATACACCCCAGCGATGTTTGATCAATTGGGTTTGCCCGCCAATAGGGTTGGCCGAACCATGCAGTATGTGCGAGGTAGTTACCCCACCAGCCAACTGGCGGTAAAGCTCAATATCTTCAGAGTTTAATATATCCTGGATCCTTACCTCGGCGCTCACCGCCTGAGTACCTTCGTTAATGCTGCCACTGCCTGCAATGTGCGAGTGCTCATCAACAATACCCGGCGACAGGTGCTTGCCTGTAGCATCGATCACTTTAGCATTTCCAGCCGAAAGATTTTTGCCAATTGCTTTGATCTTTCCATTTTCAATCAGCACATCGGTATTTTGCAGGATGCCGTCTTTATCGCTGGTCCAAACGGTAGCATTTTTAAATAAGGTATTTTCTGCTTTTGGGAGCTCGGTATTACCATAAGCCATGAAAGGATAAATTACCGGACCAACAGCTATCGGTTGCTTTGGTGCCTCGGGGCGGTTCCTTTCCGGTGCGGCAGCGCTGGCATAGGTGGCGCTCCATTTAATTTCCGAACCATCGGGCATTATACCACTGCCGTTAAAGGTTAGCGGCGATGTTTTAGTGATATAGCCATTTAGCCTAACATTGCCGCTCGGCTTATTTTTCAGGTCGAAATAGATGCTTACCATATCGCCGGTGCGGGTAATGGTGCCTGTGGCGCGGGTGCTGTCGGCCCCGGTGCGCTCAAGGTTTACGTTGTACGTACCCGGAGTTCCGCCAATTTTCAGGGTAACACCCTGTAAGGCATCGCTCGAGAAAGTATAGTTACCGCGCAAATCGGTCACGTCCATTTTGCTCACGGTGTACTCACGGCCTTCTATCCAGTTCTCGTAAATAATATTATCTTTTTTGAACAGATCGTCAGAAGTAATGATAAAGCTGGCCATTTTCCCTTTTGAAAGCGTGCCCACCTTGTCGGCAACGCCCAGCATTTCGGCAGGGATAGTAGTTAACGATTGCAGCGCCTGTTTCTCGCTCAAGCCGTTGTCAATTGCAATACGCAGGTTTGTCCAGAAATCGCCGGCCTTACTTAAGCCCGATGCGGTGATGGCAAACTTAATACCCGCCTTTTCCATTACAGCCGGGTTGGTTGGCGCAAGCTCCCAGTTTTTCATCTGCTCATAGCTCACGTTACGGGCGTCGAGCGGGTCTTCCACATCAAAAGCTTCGGGGAAGGTAAGCGGAATAATAAAGCTGCCGCCGGTAGCCTTCATGGCATCAATACGGCGATACTCCTGTCCATCAGTTTTGAAAATATATTGCTTGCCGACCTCCTTACCAATCTTGTTGGCACGTAACACGCTCAGCTGGTCGGTCACTTCAAAGATCTGTGGAAGATTTTGTATGCGGTTAAACTCGTCGAGCGAAATGTTATATTCTTCTTTTTGTGTTTTATACCACTGCGCATCATAATAGGTTTGGCGTAATAAGGCTATTGCACCCATCAATGACGACGGATAATTAGTTGCTGCCGTGCCTTTGCTGAACGAATAATTCGCGGCAGCTTCATCTTTCAGCATCACAAAGTTGTCGCGTTCGTTACCCAGCGTTACCACTGCCGATGTACCGCGGGCAATGCCATCGCGAATAACCGAATGCACCGTACCGAAGCCGTTCTTCTTAAACTCTTCAGACTTTCCCTCATCGGCATGGAAAACCGCCTTAACGTTCATTTCCGGTTTAATAGATTCGTTCCATCCGTAGGCTCCGGGCTTGGTTGATACCGGCACAGCGGCGCGGCCAAAAAAGCCACCCTGCGCAAATTGCGCACGCGGCGCTTCGGGAATGCCGTAAGTGGTGTAAGCATCAATAAGACCGGGATAAATGTGTTTGCCCTTCAGATCGATGGTTACATAACCTTTGGGGATTTTAACATCGGCGCCAACCGCCTCGATAACGCGGTCTTTCACCAGTAGTACGCCATTGGTAATGGTTTGATCGGCATTTACCACAATGGTGGCATTGGTAAATGCATACTGGCCGGGCCTGATGTCCCACGCGCCGTTCACGGGGAACGTTTGCTGCGCCCGGCAAAGAATGGCGAACAGCATTGCGCAGCCAAAAAGTAAAAGTTTTTTCATACGAATAAGTTGTCAGTTAACAGTTTACTAATATAAAAAACATTCGCGGATACACTAACGGGGACGAAGGGTTCGTCGTAGATTTGTTACAATTGAAAAAAGTTGGCTTCGTGCTATTACCCGCTTTACAGGGGCAGGGGCGTTGCGTTAATGTATGAAGCTTATATCCCGCGACGATCCCACCCGCCACTACACAGGCCGACTGCCTCTCCTCGGGGTAGGAGAACTAAAAGCATATTCCTTTATCCCTCTCAAAACCTTATTTTTGCATTTTAATTTTTTTAAGTGGGAAAAGACAAATTAAGGCGCTTTGCCGAAATAGAAACTTTCAGTAATGTAGTGCAGCTTGATGCCGGTAAACCTTTTAAAGGCAATTGGGCAAAAGCTTTTTTTAAGAATGACAACCCTGTAGTGCTTGAACTGGCCTGCGGTAAAGGCGAATACACCGTAAACCTTGCGGTGATGTTCCCCGAAAAGAATTTTATCGGTATCGACTATAAAGGCAATCGCATTTGGCGCGGCGCAAAAACTGCACTGGAAGAAGGAGTAACCAATGTCGGTTTCCTGCGCATTCAGATTGAAACCCTGCTGGACTATTTTGGCCCCGGCGAGATCGACGAGATCTGGATCACCTTCCCCGATCCGCAGCCACAGCTCAGCCGTGAGAAAAAGCGCCTCACCTCGGCCCGCTTTCTCGAAATGTATAAAACCGTGTTAAAGCCAGGTGGCTTCGTAAACCTGAAAACAGATAACGACGACTTGCATGCCTACACCGCAGAGAAAATAACTGAAACAGGTCTAAACCTACACGTAAAAACAGAAGATCTTTATCAATCAGAATATGCCGATGAGGTGCTGAATATTAAAACCTATTACGAGAAGAAATACCTGAAGGATAATAAGAATATTAATTATTTGAAGTTTTCGTTTTAACGCCTACGTTTGGTTATTCTGCGTTATCCAGAGACACAATGTGTGGTGTCTCTACACCCCCTGTTATTTGCGCGGCACTTGCCGTCTCAAACATTATTAGCCGCTGATTGTGTAATACTTACCAAACTGTTGCCATGAAAAAGGTTTTATTCATCGTTTTGGTTGCATGCGCAATGGCGACCGTTGTTTCTGTTGCAGCTGCCACAAATTTACCGGCCCGCCAAACTGATACGCGCGTTGATTCTGTCCGAAAAAAACATACACGCACGGTTAAACGACGCACTACAACCCGGCGTACGCAAATGCAGCTGCAACAAGCCAACAAACATCTAAAAGATGAAAAGAAGGTTCAGCGCACACAGCGCGAATTAAAAAGGGACACCGCGCGACATCTATAAGAGATGGGCGTCAAAACATTATGACGAGCCAATTGTCTTAATACCGGCGCTGCCGGTATTAAGTGTAGCGCAGAGAAATATTAACATTTACCCCTATGAAAAGCATTAAGTTTATTATTCCGCTCCTACTCCTTTTCTTCATTATTAAAGCCGATGCGCAAGTTAGTGTAAGTTTAACTGTACGCACGGCGCCACCACCTCTTCCTGTTTATGTACAGCCCGAATGCCCGGCCGATGGCTACATCTGGCAGCCCGGCTACTGGGCCTGGGATCCTAACGATGGTTATTATTGGGTTCCGGGTGTGTGGGTGGCCCCGCCAAATCCCGGCCTTTACTGGACGCCCGCTTACTGGGGTTTCGTCGGCGGTGTGTATGGTTTCCACGTAGGCTATTGGGGGCCGCATGTTGGCTTTTATGGTGGCATTAACTATGGTTACGGGTACAGTGGCTACGGCTATGGCGGCGGCCGCTGGGTGGGCAACCGTTTCAGCTACAATACTGCGGTTGTTCGGGTGAACAGAACCATTATCCACAATACCTATATTGACCGTACGGTTGTCCGTAGTACAACTAACCGCGCCAGTTTTAACGGTCGCGGCGGCGTAAACGCGCGGCCAAGGCCTAATGAGTTGGCCGCAGCCCGTGAAAGGCATATCGCGCCAACTGCTAATCAAACAGCACACCAGGAAGCGGCCCATCGCGACCGTAATTCATTTGCGAGGGTGAACCATGGCAGGCCGGCTGTAACCCGGTCTGCGCCTCATGCAACGCCACATACGCCAGGTCATGTAACTGCACGCAACGCCGAAACGCGACCCGCCATTTCGCACAATGCCGTAAGGACGCATGCTGCAACGCCTCACAATAATCCAGGTGTTAGTGCCGAACGCCATACCGAAGCCCGTGCATCAGCACCCCGCGTTGCAGAACATCATGCGGCTCCGGCAGCACGTGCACCTGTACAACGGGCTCCAGTTCAAAGAGCGCCGGTGCAACGCGCTCCCGTTCAAAGGGCACCCGCACCCCGAATGGCGCCTGCACCACATCCTGGCGGCGGCGGTCGTCATCATTAAAAATAAAATTAAAAAAGAAGAGACCCGGTTCATCAACCGGGTCTCTTCTTTTTTACCGGCACCCGTCTGTTGACAAGATTTTTACACTAAGTTGTTGATAATGCCGCAGAATATTCTTTAAGTTTACGTTTCAAACAAAACTAAGATTGATGAAAAAGATTGTACTTATTGTATTAACAAGCCTGCCAGCACTTGTTTTTGCGCAGGCAGGAAAATATACCGTGCAGGGAACCATAGGCAATTTTAATGCTCCGGCAAAAATGTACCTAGTGTCGCGCCAGGCGGGTAAACAGGTTACAGATTCGGTGGTGCTGAAAGATGGCCATTTCCAGTTTAGCGGCAATGCAACAGCTGCTCCGGCTATGGCCTACCTGCAGCTGAACAAAAAAGGAACCGGACCGGGTTATAAGGATTATAAGCAGATTTATCTTGAGCAGGGCACCATTAGCGTAAACAGCACCGATACACTGGCAGACGCCAAGGTTGATGGTACCAAAACAAATGTAGAAAATGCCGCCTACGAGATTGCTCACAAACCTGTTGACGATGGCTATACAGCATTGGAAGCAAAGAACAAAGGATTGTCAGACGAGGTAAAGAAATCTGATGCCTTCCAGAAGGAAAATGCTAAGGCTGAAAAAGAGCTGGACGCTCAGGATGCAGCTATCAACAAGAAATTTATCCAGGAACACCCTGATTCATACATCAGTCTGAACCTGTTGCAGAGCATAGCATACGGAGCTGATTATGTTGAAATAGCGCCTTTGTATAACAGCCTTGCCCCTGCGGTAAAGGAATCAGAGTCGGGCAAAAAGTTTGGCGAAATGCTGCCGCGCATTAAGGCTGTAGCCCTCGGCGCAACTGCACCTGAGTTTGCCGAAGTTGATACTGCCGGTAAAACTGTAAACCTGTCGTCGTTCAGAGGAAAATATGTATTGATCGATTTCTGGGCTTCATGGTGCGGCCCTTGCCGTATGGAAAACCCTAACGTTGTTAAGGCATTCAATCATTACAAAGGCCAGAAATTTACAATCGTTGGTGTATCGTTAGATCGTCCGGGAGCCAAAGAAAAATGGCTGAAAGCGATCCACAATGATGGATTAGCATGGACCCAGGTATCTGACCTGAAGTTTTGGGATAGCAAAACCGCCGCATTATATGCCGTTCGCGCCATCCCTCAAAACTTCTTGCTTGATCCTGACGGCAAGATCATTGCCAAGAACCTCCGCGGTGAAGACCTTGAAAATAAGTTGGCGGAACTTTTCGGGAAGATATAATTTTTTAAGTCCGAAAGTCTGGAAAGACGGAAAGGTCTGGAAGAAGAGCGACGCTGCTTTTCTTCCGGACTTTTTTGTTTGATTGAATTACATAATTACAAAAAAGGGTCATGCGTCGAGAGCATGACAGGCAATTAAAAGTATTTAATCAACGCGCTTAATCCGAAATTGAAAATCCGAATTCCGAAATCACAACAAATCAAACCCTATATCTTTCCTGAAATACATACCGTCATAATAAATACGGCTGGCATCGGCAGTGGCTTGCTGAAGGGCGTCGAACAAGTTGTCCTGCAGCGAAGTGATAGCCAGTACCCGTCCGCCCGATGTTTTAATGTCCTCGCCATCCTGGTAAGTGCCGGCATGGAAAACGATAGAGCCGCGTACATTTTCAATATTAGTAATCACCTTATCCTTTAAATATTCGCCGGGATAACCGCCGGCAACCATTACCACGGTAGCAGCAATTTTAGGAGATATAGTTAACTCTTTGGTATCGAGGTTCCCTTCGGCCACGCCTTGAAGCAGATCGACCAGATCGGTTTCGAGGCGCATGAGTACGCTTTCGGTTTCCGGGTCGCCCATGCGGCAATTGTATTCTATCATATAAGGATCGCCGCCGCAATTCATCAAACCGATGAAGATGAAGCCTTTATATGGGATATTTTCCTGTTTTAGCCCGTTTACGGTAGGGATAATGATACGTTCTTCAACTTTTTGCAAAAATGCTTCATCGGCAAACGGCACCGGCGAAACAGAGCCCATACCGCCGGTATTCAAACCTGAATCGCCTTCGCCAATACGCTTATAGTCTTTGGCCGATGGCAGTACTTTATAATTGGAGCCGTCGGTCAGCACAAAAACCGAAAGCTCGATGCCTTGTAAAAATTGTTCAACTACCACTTTCGAGCTGGCGTTGCCAAATTTGGCTTCAGTCAGCATTTCGGCCAGTTCCAGCTTGGCTTCTTCAAGGGTCAGGCAAATCAGTACACCTTTTCCGGCAGCTAATCCATCGGCTTTAAGTACAATGGGCAAGCCTATGGTCGGGAGGTAATCGAACCCTTCTTGCAAGGTATCGCGTGTAAACGTGCGCGACGCAGCTGCCGGGATATTATGCCTAACCATAAACTGCTTCGAAAAATCCTTGCTGCCTTCCAGCTGTGCCCCCTCAGCCTGCGGACCGATCACCGGAATGTTTTTAAGTCTTTCATCGGCCAGGAAAAAATCATGGATGCCCTTAACCAGCGGCTCCTCGGGACCTACCAGCACCATATCAATATTATTCTCCACGGCAAATGCCCCGATGCCTGCAAAATCAGTGACTTTAATATTTATGTTAGTTCCATACTGTGCCGTGCCGGCGTTGCCGGGCGCAATAAAAAGCTTTTCACATTTAGGGCTTTGCGATAATTTCCAGGCGAAGGCGCTTTCCCTTCCGCCCGAACCAAGGAGCAGGATGTTCATAGCCGCAAAGATAGGAGGATTTGTTGATGTGCAGATGTGCGAATGCGTGGATATGCGGATAATTAAAATAACCGTGTTTGTTTACACATCTGCACATCATCCTCAATCTGCACATTCGCACATCCATAATCATTTTCACGTAACCTCGCCGCGCCATCTGCGTATAAATATCAAAGGCCGGGCGAAAGCCTTATTAACCAGTAAATGATTTGATTATGGTTGCGGAACAAACACAAACTAAACCTGACAATAAAAAAGTTACGACGATAGACAAGCGTACCAACCTGTCGCACGAGGAGTTTATCAGTGAATATGTAAGCAAATCGCGTCCGGTGGTGCTCACCGATGCCGCCAAAGCCTGGCCGGCTATGGGCAAGTTAACGCCCGGGTATTTTAAGAAGAATTACCCGCATATTACCAAAACCATCAATGGGGTAACCTACAAAATGGACGATTTTATCGACCATATGCTGGTGGCCAGCCCCGATAATAAAGCACCATATCCCTACAATTTCAATGTAGAAAAGGTGTTCCCCGAGCTGATGGCCGACTTTCGCCCGGAGATCATTTACGGCAATATCGACCGCATTAACCACCCGCTAATGCCCAAAAAGTTTTTACAGGGCACCACCGCGTATGAGATATTTTTAGGCGGCAATGGCAGCAGCTTTCCGTTTCTGCATTATGATGCGCTGTTTATGCACACGCAGATCACGCAGGTGTACGGCTCCAAAACATTCATCATGTACCCGCCCGAGCAAACGCCGTTCATGTACCCATACCCTGATAATCCGAAGTTCTCGCAAGTGAATTTCGACAATCCGGACTACGAAAAATTCCCGCTTTTCCGCGAAGCAACGCCGATAGAAATTACGGTTGAAGAAGGTGAAACGCTATTGTTTCCATCGGGCTGGTGGCATACTACCCGCATTACCGAGCCTTGTATCTCGCTCGGCCGTGCGCAATTGAACGGCCATAACTGGGACAGCTTTATCAAAGACCGCTATGTGAACTGGAAGAAGAAGATCTCATTCGGCGCGCTGCCCATCCTGGCTTACGGCAAAATCGTTGGCGCTATTATGAACGCGCAGGATAAATAAAGAAGTTTTGTGTTTTAGTTTTAGGGCCCCTTAATTCTGGTTGAATTAAAGGGCTTTTTTATAAATCCCCAGTCATACGGAAACAAGTTTTCCCAGCGTAAACAAGCTTAAACCGCCATTTTTGCTTCCACAATCTCTGCATAGACCCCATCCCATAAGTCGATCCGTTTTTGCAGGGCTTTAAGAGATTCCGCCGTGGCCTCTTCCCATTTTTCTTCATCATCGCCACAGAGTTCGGCCGTCATTTGGAGGGCGAGGTTGCTGTGATGGTCGCCGTCGACCTCAATATGGCGGTCGAGGTAATATTTGAAGCGGGAGATTTGCCCGGGGAATTTTTGATCGAGATCATTTACGATGGAATGAAACATGTTCGGGATCAGATCTTCGCGCCCGAATGTAAAGACGGCGGCCTGTAAATAAGCCTTGCCGCTGTGAATCACCTGGAAGGTATGGTCAACAAAGTTATTAATGGAGTTAGCGGTATCGATAGCGGCAAATGCTGTGTGAATATCGCCGGTATCTTTTACCAGGCCAATAAAATTCAGAAACGTACCAGCATCTGCGCCGCATTGCTGCATGGCATCGAGGTACATTTCGAAATGACTTTTACGGTTACCTTCTCCATCAATATCGCTTTCCTCGCCGGTAATGATCTCATTAATGAGATACCGGGTAGTTGCCGAACCCACCGGAAACCAAGGCAAGGTGGTACAGGTAAGGTTTTGCTGTAACGCTTTTAATAACGACATAAAATCCCATACGGCGTAAATATGATGATTCATAAAAATGCCCAGGTCTTCTATGCTGGTTATCTCGTTATAAACTTTATGGTTGATTATTTGCTGGCGAAGGGGGGCAATGGTTTGCTGTAATTTGTTGATCTGACTGTTCATCTGCTATATCTGTAGTCTTAAAACCGCAAAGGTATAAGAATGTGCGCACGAAAAATTAAAATTTCCGCGCGCACAGTGACTTCCTCAATAATTCAATTCAAAAAAATCCAACGTAATCACCACAATCACCCTAAATCAACGGTTCAAGTATTATATTTGGCCATTACTGATCTCATTTTGAAAATGAAAAAACTATTCACCGCTCTTCTCTGCGGCGCAACCCTAATTGCTGCGGCGCAAACCAAAACTAACAACAACGACAACCTGGTTCAGTACGTAAAGCCCATTATCGGCACGCAGCGTATGGGGCACGTGTTTCCCGGGGCAACCGTTCCGTTTGGCATGGTGCAGCTGAGCCCGGAAACTGATACTGCCAGCTACGAGCTTAACGGCAAATACAACCCCGATGTGTATAAATACTGCGCCGGTTACCAGTACGACGATAAAACAATTGTTGGCTTCAGCCATACGCACTTCAGTGGTACCGGTCACTCTGATCTGGGCGACTTCCTCATTATGCCAACCGTAGGTAAGTTGCAACTAAACCCGGGCACGGCCGATAAACCAGGCAGCGGTTACCGCTCTGGATTTTCGCACGCCAACGAGGTGAGCGATGCTAATTACTACAAGGTAAAGCTGGATGCCAGTGGCATTATTGCCGAAATGACCACCACCACCCGCGTAGGCTTTCATCAATATACATTCCCTAAATCGGATAATGCCCACGTCATCCTCGATCTGATGGCCGGCATTTACAATTATCCCGACAAAAACCTGTGGACCTACTTGCGCAGGGTGAACGACAGCACCGTTGTGGGCTACCGAATGACCAACGGCTGGGCGCGTACCCGCACGCTGTATTTTGCTATGACGTTCAGCAAGCCATTCATCCAAATGGGCTATAAAAAATATGACAAACGTGAGGTGTACGGCGGTTTCTGGGGCAAATTTGCCCGCGAGAAAAACTTCCCTGATCTGGCAGGCCGTCAGTTGCGCACTTATTTCGATTTCAAGACCGAAGAGGGCGAAAAGATCAAGATCAAATTTGCACTGTCGCCGGTGAGCATCGATGGCGCATTGAAGAACATGCGGGCCGAACTTCCGGGCTGGGATTTTGAGAAAGTTAAGGCCGATGGTCAGGCCCAATGGGAAGCCGAACTGCATAAGATTGTGATTGACGGCAGCAAGGACGACAAGATCAACTTCTATACTTCTATGTATCACGCCATGATCAACCCTACTATTTATATGGATGTCGATGGTCAGTACAAAGGTTTAGATCAGAATATACATAAGGCCGAAGGGTTCACCAATTACACCACCTTCAGTTTATGGGATACCCACCGCGCATTGCACCCGCTCTTTAACATCATTGATCCTAAACGCAATTCGGATATGGTGCAAAGTATGCTGGCTCATTTTGACCAAAGCCCCGAGCACATGCTGCCTATATGGAGCAACAGCGCCAACGAGAACTGGTGCATGAGCGGCTATCACAGTGTATCGGTAATTGCCGATGCTGTTGTGAAAGGCAACGCACCGTTCGATGCCAACAAAGCGCTTGATGCTTGTGTTACCACCGCCCGTCACCGCGATTATGAAGGGATAGGTTATTATATGGATATGGGCTATATTCCAGACGATAAGAACGGCACGTCGGTGTCTTCAACTGAAGAATACGCTTACGACGACTGGTGTATTGCGCAGATGGCCAAAAAACTAAACAGGATGGACATTTATAATGATTTCATCAAGCGCTCACAAAACTGGAAGAACGTATTCGACCCGAAAAGCGGTTTTATGCGCCCAAAACTGAGCGATGGTACTTTCCGTCAAAAATTTGACCCGTTCACTACCATCAATATGGGTTTTATAGAGGGTAACGCATGGAACTATACGCTATACGTTCCGCATGATCCTGCCGGGTTGATCAAAACCATGGGCGGCAACAAACGCTTCATAACTTATGTGGATAGCCTTTTCAGTTATAATTTACCTGATAAATATTTCGCCGAAACCGAAGACATTACCCGCGACGGTATTATCGGCAATTACGTGCATGGTAATGAACCATCGCACCACGTAGCTTACCTGTACGACTGGACCGACAAGCCCTGGAAAGCGCAGGAAAAGATCCGCATGATATTGCCCCGCATGTACAAGCCAACTCCAGACGGTTTGGGCGGTAACGACGATACCGGCCAGATGAGCGCATGGTATATTTTCAGCTCGCTTGGCTTTTACCCGGTTGCGCCAGCGTCTGATCAGTATGCCATAGGCAGTCCGGCGGTACAACATGCCGTGATTCAGGTGGGCGATGGCAAAACATTCACTATCAATGTAAAAAATCAGAGCGATAAAAATGTGTACATCCAGAAAATGACCCTCAACGGCAAACCGCTGGATAGCTACTTCTTAACCCACGCCGATATTATGAACGGCGGCGAGATCACCTTTGTAATGGGACCGAAGCATAAATAGCGGTTAGAAACTTGTGATACGAAACCAGGGCGATTGCGATGAGCGGTCGCTCTTTTTTGTTTTTAATATGTTATTTTTTGTGAATTTGAATATGGAAGTATTGGTGGTTTATCCGACTAAAAATCAAAGAACGACAAACAGAGATTCTGTTCTTTCGGGATAATCGGCAGGAACCGCTGTTGTAATTAAATTACCGCTCTACCACGCCTTCACCACTGCCGCACTTCCTGCCGGTACCACCACGTTAATTCTTTTTTGATCGATATGACTTACCTGTGCCGCCGCAGGAGTAAAAGAGCCGTCGGCATTAACAGCACTCCCTGCAAAAGTAACCCCGTTAAGGGCCGTGATACCTGGAGCGGTCAATCTATCTACCTGTAAGTTTGAAACGGTATGGTCTAATTGTATAATAAAGGAAAAATCTTTGCCCGGTTCTTTGTTTATAAGGGTAATAGAGGTAGACTTATCCTGGTTTATCACCGCGTGTACGCTGTAATTATCATTATCGTTATGATTCACCACGCTGGCAAGTATTACCCTGCCGCCAATGGCGCCGTATTTAAAGGCCAGCATGCCGTAATACTCCGGGCGAGCTGTTACAATTCCTTCATCAACATTTATAGGCGTATAATTAAAGCCAATGCCGCCGCCATGAAAGTTGATGCCTTGTCCGCGGTTCTCGGCCACGCTCCACATAAAATCGAGCGCCCATAAGGCGGATGCAAAGCTGTTGCTGAGGCCGGGTTTTCCCTGCCCCCAAATATTGTTCCCCTCCGATATGCGGTAAGGCAGGCCATGCAGCGATGACACCGTAGACATACCCGCTAAATACTCATTCATCTTTTTGTTTGCATACAATAAGTCATTCAGATTGATCTTAGGATCAGATGCTGGGCCGTTGTTGTAATAATGTGCATCAATGAGGTTTACTTTGGCATGCTCGTACCGCGTAAAGTTGCTTAACCAGGGGATATTGAACGGATCGATATCCGGACCGGCAAAATTGGCGGCTGGTGCAACGCTTTTTACTGAATTGTAGTAGCGCTCCCAGTCGCGCTGGTAATCAGGATAGCTGTAGGTTTTAGGGCGATGGTTGGAGGGAAAAGCGTCGGGTTCGTTGCCTGATTGAAAAGCATAAAGGCTATTTCTCAGGCTGTTGTGCACATATCCCGCTTCGTCGGCTGCGGCTTTAGCATTGTTATTGGCCAGGTTAAGGCCAAAAAGCACCGGCCAGTCTATGGCTTTGGCAAATCTGCGTAAACGGTCAATATCCGCAGGGCCTATCGCTTTTCTACGCCGGTCCTCCTCGTCTATGTTTCGGCTCCAGCCCATTATATCACTGCTGTTGCCGCCAATGCGCAACACACCATGACCCAGGTTTTTGATCAGTTGGACAAGCACTGTATTGCTTTCATTCAAATAATCGGGATTTTCGGATAACAGAGCGGTTTCGTAGCTGAGGCCTTCAAACACGTGCGGAACAATGTAGCCCTTGGAATTTTGATCGATTACGACATTTACAGAAATGGCTTGCCTGTTAGGCGACGAGGGGGTATCGGAATTGTCTTTTTTGCACGAGGATAGGCACACAACAAAAACCAACGCAGCAAACCGCAGTTTGTTCATTTTTTATCAGGGGATTGAAATCAGTTAACCAATAGTTTTGTAACAAAAAAATTACCATGCAAAAGTATAGCAAAAAACACTGAAAGTCAAAGCCTTTCAATTATTTTTCTGGATGACTTTATCTACAAATGTTTAATTCCGCAAAAGACAAATGCGCACAAAAAAGCCCCTTTTAGCGAGGGGCCGTAGTATAGAGCTTAGGTAATTAACTATTGTTTATCAGATGTTTATCCCGCCATATAATGCACATCATTGCTGGTTAGCTTGTTCACCATATCTTTCAGAATAGCGCGGGCACGATGTAGATTGGTACGTGACAGCAGTTCCGTCATCCCCAATTTATTGCCGATTTCCTGGTGCGAGTAGCCTTCAATAGCATACATATTAAAAACCGAACGGTAGGTTTGCGGTAACTTTTGGATCATGTTTTGCAAATCTTTAGCTTCCAGGCCGTGAGCGTTGTAACCGCTGCCCGAGCCGCTGTTCTCTTCGGTGAAATCCTCCACCAGCACCATCGGCTTTAGTTTGCGGTAGCGTGATATGGCGCAATGCACCATAATGCGGCGAATCCACCCCTCCAGATTACCATCGCCGCGGTAATTGTGTGCGTTTTTGAACATCTTTATAAAGCCCTCTTGCAAAATATCCTGGGCTTCATCCTTATCATGGGCATAGCGCATACATACGGCCAACATGCGTGGCGCTAAGGTTTTATATAACAATTCCTGCTGCTTCCGGTCGTTCTTCAGGCAGCCTTCCCACATTTCCGCTAATTTTGTGTCGGTGGTCATCATCGTTGTTGTAATTTGATGACACTATGCCAATATTGATACCCTATTTTTATTCCGTTGAATATCAGGCAATTAATTTTTAGCCCATCTACGAAACTGTTCGTTTCCGAACGGTCAGTGATTCAAAGCCGGACGATTGGACAGAAAATCATAGCTCATTTATGGTTGCACAACCAGGGAATAAATAGACGATTGTAATTAGAAGGAGCCCGGGAGATCCCCTCCTTAATGAACCGGTAGCACTTTTTTACCCGTTACAGGGTTGGGTTGGGGTCATAAACTTCGGTTAAAGCTCCGTTTTTGATAGCTTGCTAACCAGCGGTTGAAAAAAATCAACACCGATCCGGTTCATCACTTATCAAAAGGTTTGCATATTCATTTTCAACCGGGAAGGTCATCGTAAAACAGGTCTCCTCATTGGGCACGCTTGAGAACCGGAACGTCCCGTTCATGAGTTCCATATAGCGTTTAACAAGGTTAAGGCCCAGTCCCGTGCCGGCAATATGGCCGGTTTTGCTGACCCGGTAAAAGATCGTGGAAAGTTTTTTCTGATCCTCTTCGGCGATCCCGACGCCGTCATCTTTAACGCTGATGACTACATTAGCGGCAGTGACTTCCGTTGTTAACCAAATATGGACGTCATCTCCGGCATATTTGATGGCATTAGATAGCAGGCCGCTCAATGATTTCTCTAACAGCGTCCGGTCGAGTTTCACGAATTGCGGCTCAGCAGGTACAACATAGCTAAGCTGCTGCCCGGGTTTTGCCATTAATCTAAAAGCGGACATCATATCCTGGCAAACTTCCCGCAGGTCAAATGAACTGAATTCAGCGGTTACTAAACCTTCTTCCAGTTTTTCCAGCGAAAGAAAGTCCTCCAGTATCCCTTCCAGGTTATGCACCACCTGTTTGATCTTGGTAACATGTTTGACCACAGGTTCCTTATCATTGCGTTCCAGGTATCGTTCGATCAGTGTAGCCGACAACAGGACTGAACTCAACGGCGTTCGGAACTCGTGCGAAGCCAGGGTAATAAAGCTGCTTTTCAATTGGTTCAATTCATGCTCTTCCTGGTAAGCCCTGCTCCGGTTTTTTAGTTCGGTAAGGATCACGTAGATCAAACAGGATACAATAACCAGGATTAGCAGCGAACCCACTACGATGATAACTTGTGTCTGCCTGCCAGATCGTTTGTAGGCGTTTTCGCGATTAGACAAAAGAGATTCTTCAAGCAGCTTCATACGCATCAGGGTTTCGTTGATCTTGCCGATCTGTTCGCGGAATTGCCGGCTCTCCTTGTTGGCGTAACGGCTGAGGCTGTCAATCTGCCGCTGCAATAGCTGAATCTCTTTTGATCGTAACCGGTCATCTTTTACCAAAGTGTTTAGTTCACCAACTTGTCGGGTTAAATTTTGATGCTCCAAAGTGCTTAAAAAAGCGCTATCCCCGCTACCTGGTGCGTTTATATAACCGTCGGGCAATAAGCTTTTGTTGAAATACATGCTGATTGAATCTGTTTTTCTCAATACCTTGTACGTATATTCCACCCATTTTTCCAGCACTTGCTGCCTGCTCAGTGCCTCATAAGATACCATGCCTACTACAATAACGAGTAAAATGGAAGTCGCGCAACCGAGATAAAAGAATAACCGGAAGCCTTTCAGCATTTTGGGCGATAGTTGCCCACGGGAAATGCGTTGACCTCCGTTAAAAAAAAACCGACTGTTGCCACTTTTCGAGGATATCATCCTATTGATGTTTAACATCAAGAATACGGCAATTGCGGGCCGGGAAAAATGATCTGAAACATTGTTTCAGGAGATAGTAAGCACGGCGATGACCAGAACGCTTACCTATATTTACCTTATGCAAAAGCTGGTCTTCTGCCGTTTATAGACGAAAGAGACGACGGCCCTATCAAATGGATATCTTCAACGACTGTCTAATGGCTTCGAAAAGCTCTTCAGGTTCAAATGGCTTGCGGATATAGCCGCTGGCACCCATCTCCAGGCCGGCGGCCACTTCTTTTTTTTCTGCACTGGCGGTCAGGAATATAAACGGGATCGCCCGGGTAGCCGGATCAGCTTGTAAGCCATTAAATACTTCGTAACCGTTAGCCTCCGGCATCATGATATCGCAAAGGATCAGGTCTGGCAGATGTTCAGTGGCCAGGATCAAGCCGGTTTTTCCATTGAGCGCCAGGATCACTTTGTAACCTTCCAGTTCCAGTAGCTCGCAGGTATTTTCCCTGATATCATTATTGTCTTCTATCAGAAGGATCGTTTTCATAATCGTTATAGAATAGTGGAAATTCAATAATAAATGTTGTTCCAAGGTTAGGTTCACTCACGAAACTGATATGACCGTTCAATAATTCTGCATATTGTTTTACAATTGTTAACCCAAGCCCGGTACCTTGAATATTGGTCGCATTTTTAGCCCTGTAAAATTTGTTAAATAGGTTTTTTTGTTCTTCTTCCGGAATGCCGATGCCTTCATCCCTTATCTTAACAATGACCTTTCGGTCGCTACTATTGGCTTCTATATCCAGATAGATAGTTTGTTGCTCACCCGAATATTTGATCGCATTGGAAAGCAAGTTAAGCAAGATGTTCCGCAGGATCTTCTTGTCCTCGTAAATAACGCGCGCCCCTGTATAGTTAAAATGAATATGTTGTCCTTGTTTGAGCATCCCACTAACCTCTTCTGTGATATCTTCCGCAAAATCATAGAGGTTGAAGGCTTCTTTTTCTATTGCAACCTTCCCTTGTTCAACCTTATCCAAAGACAGGAACTCATCCAGGATCACGGTCAGGTTTTTAACCGATGCCCGGATGCGGCTGATGTGCCGTTGGCGCTTTTCTTCCTGTTCCGCTTTGCTGTAGGATTCTGCAAGCGTCAGACTGGACAAGATGGCGCTTAATGGCGTACGAAACTCATGGGAAGCCATCGCAACGAACCGCGATTTCATGTCATTCAGTTCCTTTTCACGCTCCAGCGACCGCGTTAATTCCAGCGTTCGTTCTTTTACTTTGGCTTCTAATTCATCATTGAAACGCTGGCGCTCCGTAATATCAGTGATAAAAGCGACCGCCAGGTGCTCATCATCCAGGAGGTAATGCCCCAGGCTGATCTCTACGGGAAACTGGCTGCCGTCCTTTTTCCGGGCAAACAAATTTAACCCGTAGCCCATAGGCCTGGCTTTGGGTTTTTTGAAATAACCCTCCCGATGATGAACATGACTTTCCCGGAAAGCTTCCGGTATCAGTAATTCAACCGGCTGACCGGTAAGTTCGGCCTTTTCATAGCCAAATAACTTTTCTACACATGGATTGGACAGCTCGATCCTTCCTACGCTGCTGATCACTAAGATACCAACAGTAGCATATTGAAATAAAGCTTTAAACCCAGCTTCATTTTCAAGGGATAAGGTGCTTGGCTCGTTCATTATACGAGGGGTTAAATGCGTTACTCAGCAACCACATAGTAAAGTTAAAAAATATTCTTATTAGTGATAAAAATTTCTAAAGGGATTTGTTAATAAGCTATATCAAATGGCTTTATTAGGAAATAAGAAAAAAAACACCAGGCCAATAATAATCAGGATGGTAAATGCAATCAGGATTGCCAATAGCCAATGGTAATGGTTCCAGGCCGGCGACTTTCGCCCCCTGGCGGTTAAACGGTTTGTTTTCATGGTCATTTTTTTCCAAAATTGCGCACCAATGAAGGGTCAGACAATGACGGGCGTCATTTTCCGGGTTGACTGCGATCGGTTTTAGGTTTTATTGCACCATCAGCCGGCGTAAGCCGGCCTGGTTATTGGCGACAAGGTGATGATGCAGTTGGGCCCGTCTCGGTGGTATACGCATAAGCAGTCGCCAAATTAAGTAGCGTAGCGCTTAGCTTTTTTTTAACGCCCCTTTAACGCCATCAGGAAAGCGATGTAAAACGACGGGGTTGTCTTTCAGGTAAGGCAAAACAAAGGCGCTACTGCATCATAGTAATTGACCATCCTCTTTTCGTTAGGCGATCATCGGGTCGGTGCAACTTGTGCAGGTAGGCGAACGTTAGCGACCTGCCGTTCGCTAACGTGTCAGGGTTTCGGCTGTGTTATTAGCAGCATGATCTTGGTCATTTGAGCCGGTCGCCGGCAGGCCCCAGCGGCGTTATCGGCAATTTATTTAAGATGCCTTCCACTCCTTCCGGAATATCACGGATCGCTCTTTGCCGGTCGTCGATGTCACCGGTACCATAACCCCGCCAAATCACCTGGTGATTCCGGCGTTCGATAAGATCAATAACGAGCGTGCCTTCTTTATAAGGGACCTCGATCATGTCGCTGGCTACAAATACCGGGAATGGCCGGGTATAACTGTAATAAAAATACCGGCCGTACCGGTTATGGGCCACCCCTTGATAGACGATACCCGGTCCATAGATGTAAGTGGGGCTATTGTAGATCCTGGTCCGGTCACGTACTTCTACGGAATAACGAACCAGCAAGTCAGGACTTGTGGTTTTAAGCGCAAGTCCCCGCTTCTCCAGGCCGGCCGTAACTGCATCCTTGATCTTTTCATCAATCACGTCACTGATATGGCTGGCCGTATCCGGTGCAGGCAACCAGGCGAATGTGCGGTATTTGTTAAAACTCGCGCGGGTGCTCTGAATAGCATAATATTGATAGCTGGAACAACCGGTCAGGCATATGCTCAGCAGCGAGGCTAAAGTAAATATTAAATTTTTCATGGTCGTAGTCTTAAAGTTGATCACCAATGGGTTATAAAAACAGGAAGATTATTGAGTTTCAGGACCAGGTCAGCAGTACTAGTTCTGAAAAGATTAGACAGCCAGCTGCGGCCGTAAGCACCCATGATGAGGACGGCGTTTTGTTCGCGCAGGGAGTAATCGAATAACTCGTCCCTTGCGTTTCCGCGAAGATCTTTGAAGTTGATCCGGTTGTAATGTTCTTTTAGATAACCATAGAGTTTTTCCTTTCTCTCTTCACTAAACACAGCTTCTTCATCAGCTTGTAATACGATCAGATCAGCGCCGCTCAGTTCCGGAAACAGGTAGGTAAACTGTTTGATGGCGAATAGCGCGGAAGAGCTGCCATCAAATGCAAACAGTATCTTATCAATGGCATGGGTATGATGCGGCGCAATGATAACCGGACATTCGGACTTGGCCAGCAGCGATTTGACCATGTCGCCCGGGGCTTCTAATGAGGAAGCGGCAAACAGCATAGTTCCGGCGATCATTAGGTCCGCATAGCGGCTTTCGGCCACCAGTTCTTCCAGCGGTACGCCTTGGTCACGATGTACCCGGCAGCTAATCTCCCGGGTGTCACAGGCTGTCTTGAATTTACGGATATTTTCATCAGTAGTTTTTTCTCTGAATGCGACTTCCGGTTCTGTTGTTGCCCCAATGGTTTCTACGTAAGCACCTTCATAAACGGATTTCAAGCCGGACTCTATATCCGGCAGGTTTTCCAAAAACACGCCTGTAAGGGCCGACCCCGTAAGGCGGGCTAAATAAGCTCCAAACTCCAGGCTTTGAACCTCTGGTTTTTCGGCGTCGATCGCGAGTAATAGCTTTTTCATAATTATTGGTTTAAAGAAGGCCTTCGTCGCCTATAACGTGCGAAAGCCTTCTATTGCTAAACAGGTAATTGGTATCTTAAAGGAATTCCCCTTTTTCGTTGAGCTTTACTTTCAGGCGCTTATCCCCGTTTTCCAGCAGCAGCTTAAAGGTTTTGTCCGCCTGCTCTTTTTGGTCATAGTAATACACCTGGTAGATGTCTTGCGCAATGCGCCAGTTAGGGAAACGCTGGCCAACAGCTTCTTTGATCGCGGCGGGCAATTTGGTATTCTTGAACTTTTCGGCTGTACGCAGCAGTTTGCCTTCTTTATCATAAGCCGCCAGGATCTTTCCGTCAGGTATATAAAATGACACGTAGTAGCCGTCGTAGTCATCGTCATAATATTCCGATTTCTTGACATCATAGCTGGCCGCTTTGAATTCCAGCATCCTGACCGGTTGACTCATTTCGCGGTTATCTGTGGCGTTCAGGTATTTATAGGTCGAGGCGATGATCCGCACTTCTGGTAAAATGATCTGCGCTGATGAACGCAGGGTCGCGCCGGCAATAAGCAAGGCCAGCACAACTATGGATTTAAATGTTTTCATGGTGTTCTTTTTAAAGGGATTAATAGACCAGTTCAGGCTCTTCAACAATCAGTTTGTTCTCCACGTGGCGTACGCCTGCAGCTTCCCAGGCCACATCTTCGGCATCGTCGCTTTCTGCCGCCGAGCGTACTTTGCCCGCCAGGATAACTTTATCACCAATAGTGCTTACCGTTATTTTACTGGCATCCACGGTTGCGTTCCGCCGAAAAGCAGCCGTGATCTTTTGCTCCAGCTCAAAAGGGTTAACCTTGGGCTTGATCGTGATCAGGTTGAATACCGACTTCACGCCAGATAGGTATTGAACGGCGTACTTGGCGCTGTTGCGCTGGTATTCCCATTCTACCTCACCCTCCAGGGTCACGTTGCCTTCTTCCACTTTTACCTTCAGCCGGTCATCGGGAACGGCGGAATGCCATTTTAAGGCCCGCACAACCGCCTCGGCGATCTCGGCGTCGGTTCGCCAATAAGCCGGTGAAACGCCGATCTGAATATCCTCAGCGATCGCCTTGACGCCGGCTACCTTTTTAGCGGCCCGCTCTGCGCTTAATTTTTTAGAAAAGGAATCCACGATTCCTGATAAAGTCACAATGCCGTTCTTTACGGCAACGCCAATCTCGGATGAATTCAGAAATGGCTGCCATTTCAGTTCATCCATTACGTCCTTTTGGATCTGAATGTCTGTTTTCATGTTTTTGATGTGTTAATGAACTACAAAGAACTGCGTTAGCAGCAGCGCTCACCATGACAGGGGTCATGACAGCGGCTGATGTTCATCATCAATGATTAAGTATTTTCAGGGCTTTTTTGCCGCAGGAGCGTAGCTGACAACAGGATCACCCAAAGTAAAAAGATGCCGATATTTACTCTTTCCCATACCCCGATAAAAGGTGTTGGCCGGTTGGCCGAAACACCGGGTGCCGCCAGAAAGGTGAGTAAACCGAAGATCAGCAACAGGGCTAATGAAATTAAAGAATAGACTCTGAAAGTAGTGTTGAATACAGTAGCTGCAAAACTCAGGGCCAATAAAAAAAGTAATTCGGTAACTGCGCCCAACGCCAGGTGCAGGGTATCGGTGAGGGTTCCGCCACCCGCTGAAAGTATAGCGCGCTGGTGCATGGGCGCGAAAGGCCAGATCAGTCCCAGCATAGCATAGGCAAGCAGTAACCGCCCCGTTATGCGTAGTGCCCGGTTGTTACCGGCTACCTTGTATACACCCCAGGCAAAGGCAATCATCAGCAGGGTATAAGGACTGCATAACCAAGTCCATAATTGCCGGGTTGGTGCCCCCACGGCCGACAACTCACTAACGGTTTGGGATGCCGGATTGTAGGCAGGCCAAAAGGGTGGCACGATGAAATTAACGGCAGTATACCACAATGAAGAAACGATGCCGCACTGCAATAAGCGTTTATACCAGGTCTTCATAAAAGAAAATGGCCCCCGCCACTTACTGGCGGAGGCGCAAACTGTATTTGAAACCTGGCTTAATTTACAGCGATCTGTTTTGCCGAATGATTTTTGATCTTCCCGTTGCGCGGGATATTGATCTTAAGCACACCGTCTTCATACTTAGCAGAAACTTTTTCCTTATCAGTTCCTTCCGGAAGCGTAAAACTCCTGCTGAATGATGAATAATTGTATTCCTGGCGGGTATACTTACCATCTTTTTCTTCTTTGTTGTCTTCTTTTTCGCTGCTAATGGTCAATATATCGTCATCCACGTCGATCTTGAAGTCTGCTTTCTTCAATCCCGGCGCCGAAACAGACAGTTGAAAATGGTCCTTGTTTTCAAGAATGTTCACTGCGGGGATATTCATCTCGCGTTTAAAAAAACGGCCGTCGAATAATTCGTTCCATGGTTTGAAAAGGTCCTCAAACACTGAAGGCACCTTTTCATCGAATTTAGTTAAGCTTTGATTTTTCATGATAATAATAATTAATAAATTTTAGTCAAAAGTAACGCCGCTGTTTACGGTGGATCAAAGATGCCGGTCACCCTGAGGGGTGATCTATATCAGTGCAATTCCTGCCGCTGGTCATTTAGCAATGAAGAAATGTCAGCTAATTTTGATTATGAAAGATAGTTCGAAAGCAAGCGGCGACCCAGGGAAGCCATTGAGAACGGATTACCCGTTATGCGAAAAAGACGAGCAGGCTTTACGGCTTGAAAGCGTCCGAAAACTACAGGAACAAGCCTTGCAATTATGGCGCTCGTTAAAAAAGAAGACCAAATGAAAAAGTTACTGGTACTCACCGATTTTTCAGCAAACGCAGCACATGCCGAAGCTGCGGCGTTACGGCTTGCGGCAAAATTGAAGACGGATATGATCTTATATCATATCGTGCCCTACATACCGGTCATCCTGAGTAACAGCGAAGGGCCTTTGGTAACCGAGACCACAGATATGCTGTTTGAGGACAGCTTGGAACGCCTGAAGAAAGAGGCTGGTGACCTGGAAGCGCTTGGCGCGAAGATGAGCGGTTGCCAAACCCGGATCGAATGCAGAAACGGAGATGACAGCCTGGGCGAGAACGTCCGGGAACTGACTTCCGGCGGGGAAATAGACATGGTGATCATGGGGGGACGATCAGGTGGCGCTATCGGTCATTTGCTGACAGGCAGTGATACGGCCGCCGTGATCAATAAGGCGGCGAAGCCCGTTTGGGTGATCCCGGTAGCGGCAAATTGGGATCTTCCTGAAAAAGTAGTGTTTGCGACCGACTTCGGATCAGCCGATATCCCCGCGGTAGATTTTCTGCTCGACCTGGCTAAAGCGCTTGATTTTCAATTAGAGATCATCCACGTATTGCGACCCGGGGAAGTAGTTACTGAGATTGGGCCGGAAGTGGCTTTTAAAAAGTTCCTGGCACACCGCGGGCTTAGTTGCAAACAGGTGTTTGGCAAAAGCCTGCAACCTGCTTTACATCATTATTGCATAGCAAATAAAGTAGATCTGATCGCCATGACCCACCATCATCATTCTTTTGTTTCAAAGCTTTTTGGCACCAGTGAATCGAAAGCGGCCATCGGGCAACACCACTTGGCGGTACTGGTTTTTCCGCCTGATTTTAAATAGTAATTAAATATTTGAGCCATGACACATTTTTTTCAAGGTTATTATTATTGGGGAATGAACCTGATCTGGTGGTTCCTATGGATATGTTTACTGATCTGGATATTTGCTACACCCTACGATATACCGGGGCAGCGCAGGCGAAAAGATTCGCCACTGGATATTTTAAAGAAACGTTTTGCCTCTGGCGAGATTACCAAGGAAGAGTACCGCGAAAGAAAAAAGATCCTGGAGACCGAATGATCATTTTCTTTTCAATACCCAGTAAAGCCCTTTAATATCCGCCTCCCATTCAGGTAACAGCAGCGCCAGCACAATCTCTTCCGCCAGGTCGAGTAGGGTGACCGCCACGGCGAAATAGAAAAGGGCCGGCACAGGCTGGGCTAAGAAGTAAAACAGCACCAGGAAGATGCCCTGAAAAACAGCCGCTACTTTTGCCGTATAGGTGTGGAAACTGGTCAACCTCCGGAAACGGATCAGTGCGATACCATTTTGGGCCAGGTATAGGACGACCAGCGAGGCAAGCAGCATCCCGCGAGGGGCCAGGAAACAGGAATGATAAAGAATAATACCGAGAATCGAAACCGCTACAGTAAGGTCATCCGCGACAGAATCTATCCGGGCACCTAACAAGCTGACCACGCCAAACTTCCGGGCCAGCCACCCATCAATCGCATCGGTAAAAAAACTGAATGCCAGTAGCCATTTAAATACATTAAAGTGCCCACCGAGCAGCAAAATGACCAATACCGGCGCCGCCGCCAACCGGTAAAACGTGATCATATTCACCATTTTATAGCTGGTTGGTTTCATTGCCAAATAATGATCAGGTAAATTAAGATAAATGATGCTGCCCCGAGCAAGCTATCGAACCGGTCTAATATCCCGCCGTGTCCGGGCAGGATCGTGCCCGAATCCTTCACCTTTACACTTCGTTTGAGCATCGACTTAATCAGGTCTCCGTAAGTACCGGTAGTGATGACGATCAAAGCAAGGATCTCCCACTGCCCGGTGGTCAGCAGCTCATATTGTCTCGATAACAGGTAACCTGTGAACAGACAAGCTATAGCCCCGCCTGCGCTGCCTTCCCAGGTTTTTTTTGGCGATATGCGTTCAAACAAAGCATGTTTGCCAAATAAATGGCCTGTAAGATAAGCCCCGGTGTCATTTGACCAGAGCATCAGAAATACGCTTGCCGGCACCTCCGGGTGATAGCCACCATCGCGGCCTGGCAGAAAAGGTAGCACCAGGAAAAAGCACAGCGGCAGGCTGATACAAATGATACCCAGAAAAGCGATCGCTAATTTCTGGAACGGTTTCACTCTTCCCTGGTAAAGCACTGTAAGAAACATACTGAAACCAATGGGCAAGTTGAGCAGCACCCAATGCCAGCTGCCCATACCGCTGCTATAAATAAGACAGGTTAGGATCAAACAGCCGGACAGGAGATAGGCTGTTATTCTGGCCGGGCGGGTATGCGGCATTTCCAGTAGTTGATAAAATTCCTTCAGGCCAAGCCAGTTGATCAGCAAAAGCAAGCCTGCCAAATAGAAAGCACCCAGCCAGACGGCCGTCATAATAACGACGATCAGGCCCACGCCGGTCAAGGCGCGTTGGGTTAAATTATTCATGAAACAAGGCATTTTCCGGAAAGACCAACAAAGGGATTTTGCCATGGGTGAGCAGTTCTTTTAACGGATTTTCATGAAACAGGTGGTACCAGAACGGATGTTCGCGATAGCGCAAAGCAATCACATCTACCCGTTTTTCCGTGCCAACATTTTCCAGCGCTTCGATCACGTTGGATGCCCTCGGGTTGGTATACCGGATAGCGGGATACAAACTCTTAATCTTTTCACCAAAGGCTAAAGTGCGACTTTCTTCCGCGAAGTCGGGTATCAGCACCGGGCGGGATACATGCCCAACGGTGAGCCTGGCCTTCAGTCGGGCTGCAAAATCAACCAACTCACCAATAACCGGCTCATCTTCCGCTGCGAGGTCGGTGGCGAACAAAATATGCCGGATGCCCACGTCAACCCGATCTGCGGGCGACGCCAGAACGGGGCAGCGAACCTGCTGTAGCACATCTTTTACCTCGCCCCTGAACAACACGTCGCCATAGGACCTTTCCGAAAGTCCCATGACGATCAACAGGCTTTTTTTTCGATGCGCTAATGCGGCAGCGCGTTCAGCCAACTGGCCTTCCAGCGCAATGGGGCGAATAACCGGGCGGCGAGCGGAAAGGCCCTGGAACTTGATGCGATATAGCCGCCGTACCTCTTTGTTTAGCTTACCCATGCTTTCACGGCGCTTTTGATCCGCAGTCAGCATTGGCGGCACGGTTGTGTCTGCCAGCGGTAAATAAGGTGTGATGGGATATACGTTGACCAGCCAAATCTCGGCGCCAAACTGTGCTGCGATGACCAGCGCCCGCTCTGCAGCGCACCTGGCCGCAGCCGAGAAATCCGTTAACATCAAAACACTTTTCATAGCCGATAAAATAATGATCTAAATTCTTCAATGCAACTAACACGGTGAGTGATCATCATCATGAAAGGGAATGTTTCTGATCAGGGTAGCTGGTTCCGGATATGTTTATTTTGTCCCTTATGGATATCGTAACACACCTTGCGCTTGGTGCCTGTCTGGGCGACGCCTTTGCCGGCCGTCACCTGGGGAAACGCGCTCTAGCCTGGGGTGCGGCCATTCATAGTCTCCCTGATATTGACGTGGTCACTGCCCTTTGGTTGCCAACCCCTGCTGCATTGCTGGCACACCGGGGCATCACCCATTCATTGGTAAGCTGTGTGTTGGTCGTACCGTTGCTGGCTGCTTTCGCCTACCGGCGATATAATTCGGCAGGCATGAGTTGGTGGAGATGGCTCTGCTTTTTTGGGGTCGCCATTTTATTGCACGATGTGCTTGACGCTTTTAATAACTATGGTACCGGCTGGTTTGAACCCTTTAGTTCCGAACGGGTGTCATTTAATATTATTTATGTTGCAGACCCCTTTTTACTGATCTGGCCACTAAGTGCCTGCCTGGTGCTTCTTTTTACAAAAAATAGCTTTAAGGGACGGAAAAAATGGAAGCTGTTAGGATTGGGAATGACATCGCTGTATTTGTTGTATTGCGTAACACATAAACTCATCATTGACCATACGGTGAAAGAATTACTAAAACGGCAGAAAATCAGTTACTCACGTTATTTCTCTGCGCCCGCGCCACTGCAAAACTGGTTGTGGTATATTGTTGCCGCTACAGATAGCGGCTATTACGTCGCTTATCGGTCGATCTTTGACCGACAGCAGCACCTGTCCCTGCATTACTTTCCAGGCCGCGCCCGTTTACTCGCCAGGGCAAGCGATGGGGAGACCGTTCGAAAATTGATCCGCTTTTCGCAACAATTTTATACAGCAGAGATCAGAAGTGATACGCTCGTGTTCAATGACCTGCGTTTTGGCCAGGTCATAGGCTGGCAGGATCCGGCCGCCCGTTTTGCATTTTATTACTTTCCGGATCTTCCGAATGAAAACAAATTAGTGGTTCAGCGCGGCAGGCTGGCGGGCTGGAACCGCGCTGCGATCGGGTCCTTGTACCGGCGGATCAAAGGAGACTGAATTACAGGTAGCTTTCCAATAACCTAAAGTATCGCCCGGCCGCTTGCAAACTGCGGTCATTGTCGGTCGTCTCCCGTGCGCTTAATAACAGCACTTTTGCCCGCACACCGGCACGGTAAATTTTATAATAATAATAAAGGCCGGTCATTGCCCGGGTGAACTCTATACCAGCCAAACAATAACGATGATCATTTTTTAAGATCAATGGGAAATAGTAGTAATGGTATTTTCTGATGAGCTAATTCTTTTTTGGCCTCACTGTCGGCAAGCAGCCGTTTGAATAAATTATATTGGTGGTGGGTCATGGCCAGCAGGTCCGCGCCGGTTTGTTTGCTGATACGGTTCAATCGACCGGTAACCTCTTTCCCCCTGATCTCCTTATAAGAGATCGGTTTCCTGAACTTTGCCAGCTGAGCGCGAAAGTCGGTCTCCCTGGCAAGTGTCACTTCGTCTTTATCCCCGTTCAAAGTGACGTGTACTACTTCGATATCAAAGTTAAAGACCTTAGCTAGGTTATCCAAATAGGTTAGCGCCTCCAGGTCCTGCGGCTCAAAATTTGTAGCAAATACGATTTTTTCCAGTTGATCGAGGCCGGCTCTATGGGGCACAATCAGTACCGGGCAAGTTGCCGTTTCGATAATTTTATAAGTATCACTACCATCGAAAACGTGACCAACGGAGCAATCGGCCGTTGCCGAACCGATAACGATCAGTTCAATCGCGGCTTCCTGCAACTGTTCGGCCAGCAACTGCCGCAGGCCGCCTTCCCGGTAACAGGTGGATAAACGCGGTTTGTATTCCCCGTCTGTGGCGTTAATAAAATCGTGAAGGTCACGCATCGCCTGGTCTAACCGCTCCTTATTGTCATCGGGACCTGCCAAAACTTCAGCCACCACTGTCCCTCCCATATAGCCTGGCATAACGGGTACTTTTACTGTACAGTTCCAAAGTAAAATACCCGCGTGTAGCTTTTCGGCAAGCCAGGCGGCAGACTGGGATGCATGCGCTGCGCTCCTGGAGAAATTGGTCAATACAAGGATAGTTTTCATTAGCTTAACTCTAAAACGAACCGCAAATTAGCGTTAACCGCCTTTACAATCATTGACGACCGGCAAGGGAAAAGATGATCTTCGTCAGCAGCATCTTAATGATGACGAAGGTTTCGATATAAGATGAGGCCAAATGGGATTGGTAGCCAAAACGAAAAAAAGGCGCCACCTTGTTTGTCAAATTTTTCATGGTCTGTTGTTTTGTATATGATCTGATGAAACAAAGATCGATCTGAGTGATTAAGCAGGAATGACCGCGATCACCTGCATGGGTGATAAAAACGGGCATATATGTCAATGATTTACCTGACTATCATCATTGTGCTTCATGGGTTTAAATGGGAAACTTTGTTCATAAATTATTGCACATGCGATACCACTGCTTTATTACCGATTATGACGGCACGTTGGCCAGTGACGACCGGGTCACGCCCGAAGCGCTTCAGGCACTTAAAGACCTGAAGGCAACCGGGCGAAAACTCGTGCTGGTGACCGGCCGCCAGTTAGAAGAGTTAGAAACGGTGTTCCCGGAATATGCAATATTCGACCGTATCGTGGCAGAGAACGGTGCGGTGATCTATTGCCCGCTTACGCAGACATTACAATTGCTGGGTGTGCCACCGCCGAAAGTGTTTATGGATTATCTCAAAGAGCAGGCGGTACCGTTCTCCACGGGACATGTGATCATCGCCGGGTGGGAGCCTAACCAGCAGGTTTTTCTGCATGCAATCCAAGTGGCCGGCCTGGAATACCAACTGATCTTTAATAAAGGCGCGGTCATGGTCTTGCCGCCCGGCATTAATAAGGCCACCGGGCTTCACCAGGCATTGAAAGAATTACAGATCTCTGAACATAACGCAGTTGCCATCGGTGACGCAGAGAACGATAATGCTATGCTGCTTTCCACAGAATGCGCCGTGGCGGTGCAAAACGCACTGCCCCAGGTCAGCCAGCTGGCTGACTGGACGACGGATAAGCCCAGCGGCGACGGTGTTATCGAACTCATCCGGCGGCTCATCGAAGACGACCTGAGCCAGATCGACCCCTGCCTTTCCCGTCACTATCTACCCTTAGGTAAAGAGATGAACGGCAGTTTATTCCGCGTTTGCCCCTATGGCGAGAGGATTTTGTTAGCAGGCACTTCCGGTTTTGGAAAAACCACTCTTGCTGCAGCATTTATTGAAAAGCTGATCGCCAAATCCTATCAATTTTGCCTGGTCGATCCCGAAGGAGACTATCAGGAATTACCCGGGGTCCTGACGATCGGTGATGGCGCCCATCCGCCGCTGATCAGTGAAGTGACCGGCTTGCTTGCCAAGGCCGATGAAAATGTGGCCGTTTGTATTCTGGCCATCCCGCTGGACGACCGCCCGGCGTACTTTGATAAGTTAGCGCGCGCCATTGCTGGCTTGCGCAGGAACACTGGGCACCCGCACTTTATGATCATGGATGAGGCTCATCACCTGATGCCACGACGGCATAGCGCCGGCCCTGTAGATTTCCCTGCGGATTTTCCCAGTTTTATGGCGATAACCACCCGCCCGGAATTATTGGACAGGGAATTGGTGAAAAGGATCAATACCGCGCTGGTTATGGGTGAGGCGCCTGATCAAACCATGAGGGCCGTAGCCCAGATACTCCCGGCTGATCTGCCGCTGCCTGCCAGTCTGGCTTTTCAGAAAGGGGATGTTCTGGTCTGGCAAAAAAGCAGGCCTCAACTCAGGCTGATACGAAGTGATATGCCCGGTTCGCTGCTGATGCGGCACAAGCGCAAATATGCCACCGGCGATATGGGCTACAATAGCTTTTATTTTAACGGCCCGGCCCACCGGCTAAACCTGAAAGCCAACAACCTGATGACGTTCATCCAAATGGGTAGCGGGGTCGACGAGGATACCTGGGGCTATCACCTGCACAGACATGATTATTCCAACTGGTTTCGGAACTCCGTCAAAGACGAACAACTGGCGCTTGCCGCTAAATCGATCGAAGATAGCGATGGTGATAGCTGGAGCTCCCGGCAGGCGATCTTTAAAGCGATCCTGGAAAGATATACGCTGCCCGCCTGATCAGCAGCACTCCATACGGTCAATAAAAATCGTGGTATGTTTGGCCCTTGGGTGCGCCTCGGGTTTTTCAGCACCGTATCCAATCACAACAGCTAACTGCACCTGCTCTTCAGCCGGCACTTCGAGCCGGTGATACGTTGCAGTCTGATCAATGAATTTGGCTAACCCGACAGGGCAAGTGTCCAGTCCGAGCGACTTCGCCGCAAGCATCATGTTTTGTGCACACATCCCGGTTTCCAAACCAGCCCATTCATTGTCTTTCGGGGATGTAATGAAAATAACCACAGGCGCGCCATGAAAAACCGGGTCATCATTGTGATTGGTCGCCGTTGACATGTTCTGCAATACTGTTTTTATCGTCTTAAAGGGTTGCCTGAGCGCTAACTTAAAGGCTACTTTAGGAAGCACTTTTACAATCGCGCTGGAAAAGGCGGCGATAGTGTCGCTATGTGTTGCAATGTAAAATTTCCAGGACTGCCCATCCATAGCTGACGGAGCCATCCTGCCGGCATTCAAGACCTGTTCCAGCAGATCGTCATCCACCATCTGAGGCAGATAGCGGCGAACGGCTCTTCGTTCAAAAATAGTTTTAAGCGTTCCATTGATTTTCGATTCCATAAGATGGGCATTAATACCCGTAAATTACGGTATCTCAATCGGGTTGCGCCCTGACCGTTATCACGCTTTTTATTGATGCGCGGCAATACAGTAAATGCAGGAGATCATCATTTTCCGGAACAATGGTCATTCCTGGGGCGACATGGAAAGGTCACTTTTAATTTATGAAAAAAATAACGCCTCCGGATAAAGCAAAACCTGTAAGGAACATAAAGAAACCGCGTTTTAGCTGGGCCTGGGTATATGGAATCATTTTGCTTTATGTTATTCTTTCCCCATTTCTTTCCGGCAAAACCGTGCAGGAGACAACCTGGCAGCAGTTTTCAACCAATATGCTTCAGCGCAAAGCCGTAGAGAAATTAGAAGTGATCAACAAAGAACGGGTAGATATTTATCTTAAAAGTTCCTTTGCGCATGACACGGCTTTTAAAGAAGTATTTAAACCCGCATTTGGCAGAGGACTGAATTATGGGCCGCATTATACCTTCACTATCGGTTCGGTGGAAACTTTTGAGCGGCATCTTGATCAGGCGGAGCAAGATTTCGCGCCGGCGGAAAGGATCCCGGTCAGTTACAGCTCACAAGGCAACTGGCTGCTCAGCATCCTTAGCTGGCTAATTCCGTTTATCTTGCTGTTTTTTCTCTGGAATTTTCTGATGCAGCGCGGCGCCGGCACGGGCGGCGCCGGAGGTGCTTCTATCTTTAGTTTCGGAAAGTCGCCGGCTATCCTGATGGAAAAAGAAAACAGCACGGTGACCTTTGCTGATGTGGCCGGCCTGGAGGAAGCTAAAGTAGAGGTTCGCGAAATTGTTGACTTTTTGAAAACGCCCGGTTCCTTTACGAAGCTGGGTGCTAAAATACCCAAAGGCGTAATTTTAGTGGGGCCGCCCGGCACGGGCAAAACTTTGTTAGCCAAAGCCGTAGCGGGCGAGGCGCAAGTGCCTTTCTTTTCGATCTCGGGCGCGGCTTTTGTCGAAATGTTTGTTGGCGTTGGCGCGTCCCGGGTCCGGGACCTTTTCCAGCAGGCGAAAGATAAGTCGCCCTGTATTATTTTCATCGATGAGATCGATGCCATTGGGCGTTCGCGGGGCAAAGGTGCGCTTTTGAATGGCTCGAATGATGAACGGGAAAGTACCCTGAACCAGTTATTGACGGAAATGGACGGTTTCGGCACCAATACCGGTGTCATTGTATTAGCGGCTACTAACCGTGCAGATATGCTGGATCCGGCCCTGGTTCGGCCGGGACGATTCGACCGCCATATCTACCTGGAATTGCCTAACCTGACCGAAAGATCCGCCATATTTAAAGTACATACCAATGGGTTGGTGATGGCAGACAATATCGATCTGGCCAGACTGGCTGCCCAGACACCAGGCTTCTCCGGTGCCGATATTGCCAATATATGCAACGAAGCGGCGCTGATCGCGGCCCGCAGAAAGGCCGTCCGGATTCAAGATGAGGATTTTTCGGAAGCGACAGACCGGATCGTTGCCGGCCTGGAAAAGAAAAGTAAGATCGTTTCCCCGCAGGAAAAGAGGACCATTGCCTGTCACGAGGCAGGCCACGCCGTAGTTAGCTGGCTGTTAAAGACTGCAGATCCCCTGATTAAAGTTTCCATTATCCCCCGCGGAAAATCGCTTGGGGCCGCCTGGTACCTGCCGGAAGAAAAGCAGTTACGCAGCAAAACTGCTTTCCGGGAAAGCTTGTGTGCCACACTCGGCGGCAGGGCAGCAGAAGAGGTCATGTTTGATGAAGCTTCGTCAGGCGCTCTGGACGACTTGGAAAAGGCGACTAACGAAGCTTACAATATGGTGGTATACTTTGGCTTTAATGACAAGCTAGGTAATGTTAGCTATTATGATTCCTCCGGAAAACGGGACCTGTCTTTTCAGAAACCTTTCAGCGAAGCAACCGGTGAGCTCATTGATTCAGAGGTTCGCAAATTGCTGGCACAGGCCTATCAGGATGCCAAAATGATCCTGAACGAAAACAGGGGCTTATTGGAAAAGCTGTCGGCCTTACTGTTAGAAAAGGAAGTCATTGATCAGGAAGACCTGGAAAATGTACTGGGTAAACATACGGGGGATTTTAAATATTATGAAATGGGCGGTCATGAAATTTATTATTAGGGAAGCATTTCAGCGCCGCAGGTTGTGGAGATTTCATGCTGCCTTTTTTCCGCTGCTGCTTGCATTGTACGCTTGCGGTCAGCAGCTTCCTCACAACGCACCCATTACCGGCACCTCCAACCTCAAACTGGATCAAATCATGCCAGGGACTTTCAGCAATCAACCCCGGCCCACCTTCGACAGCACGCAGATAAACAAGTTTATCCGCGTCTACGCAGCTTTTAAGCCCTATGCTGAGGTAATACATGCTTTTTACCGTCACCGTCAGTATGCCTATGCCTGGTTCGATCATGGCCAGCTTATTGAACAAGCGTCTAATTTGGTCAACAGAGTGCTCAATCCGGAGATGGAGGGGTTAAAGCAGCATGCCCCTTATGAGCGGCAGCTCGATTCATTGATGTTTGCAGAAAATACGTCTGTAAAAGACACAGAGCTTGAATTGATGCTGACAGCGCAATATTTCGTGTTTGCAAAAATTGCCTGGACAGGGCAGGATGTGGCATTCAGCCGTGCCGCCGATTGGAACCTGCCGCGTAAAAAAATTGATTATGAACGATACCTGGATACCCTGATCGCTGCGCGTTCGACCGCCCACGGCCAAAGCTACCCCGTGTACCGCCAATATGAACTTTTACGCCAGTACCTCGCCAAATACCGGCGTTTGTCAACGCTAAAATGGCCGGTTATCCAACCACCCGCAGACCTACACCCGGGAGATACATCCCGCTTCATTCCGGCACTCAAAGTGCGGCTCTGGCAATTGGAGGACTACGCGGGCGATACCACTGGTTCGGACTACGACGAAAGCTTGAAAAAAGCAGTCGCGCAGTTTCAGGAGCGGCATGGACTGGCGGCCAATGGTATAATAAATAAAGAAACCTTGACGGAACTGAATGTACCCATTCAACAGCGCACCGGCCAACTGATCGTGAATATGGAGCGCAGCCGCTGGCTGCCAGTTGAGTTCAGCGGGGAATACCTCGCGGTCAACATTCCTGAATTTAAGCTGCATGTCTATGATGGTGATAGTTTACTCTGGAGCTGTAATGCGGTGGTAGGCCAGACCATGCATCAGACGACGGTATTTTACGGAGAATTGAAACAGATCGTATTTAGCCCCTACTGGAACGTGCCCCCGGGTATACTACGCGAAGAAATCTTACCGGCCGTACGCCGAAATGCGAATTACCTGGTAAGTCACCACATGGAAATCACGGGCTACAAGGACGATTTGCCCGTGGTCAGGCAAAAACCCGGGCCGGATAACCCGCTGGGATCAATCAAGTTTCTTTTTCCCAATAGGTACAATATCTATTTGCATGACACGCCTTCCAAATCGCTGTTCGACGAAAACCTCCGGGCTTTCAGCCACGGCTGCATACGGATCAGCGAACCGGGGCGACTGGCCACTTTTCTGTTGAAGGACCGCCCCGACTGGTCACCGGAAAAAATAAATGCCTATAGGAAGGCCGGCAGCGAAAAATTCCTCACACTTCGCCGGGGCATCCCTGTGTTTATCGCTTACTTTACGGCATTTGTTGACAGATCCGGGCGAATAAATTTCCGTAAGGATATCTATGGGCTGGATCAACGCTTGTTTCAGGCCTTACTTACTGCGGGTACCGAATGACCGTCGTCATGCCGATGGTTAACCATGATCATTTCATAGCAACGGCGGCTGGTTTAGCTTTATCAAAAATATCGGCCATGAAGTCACTGTTAATTTCTATCATTTTGCTGTTGCCGATGGGTTTACAGGCCCAGGTTTCGGCTGGTAACATATTGAGCAATGCCGCCGCACGCGCTTTACCTGCGGTTGTCCGTGTGCAATCCTTTCTTTCTGACAGCGGACTCGCTGTTCATCCCCAGCCCACACGGGTCAGGGATCTTTCGCCAGCGAATAGCGGTTCGGGTAAGCTTACAGCAAGTGCCTCCGGCGTGATCCTGAGTGCCAACGGGTTTGTGATTACCAACGCCCATGTTTTGGCAGGGGGTGATAGTTTGAACGTTATTTTACAGGATCGCCGCAGCTTCCGTGCTGCGCTGGTCGGAACAGATGATGCGGCCGACCTGGCACTCCTCAAGATTCCCGCAGCGGATCTGCCGCATCTGGAACCGGGTGATCCGGAGACTTTGCAGATCGGCGATCCGGTATTGGCGATCGGCAGTCCCCTGGAATTGACCTCAACTGTTACTGCCGGTATTCTGAGTGCCCGCTACCGGAGCTTCGATGACGAGTTAACCCTGTCTACCGTTAATTCTTTTTTGCAAACTGATGCCGCGATCAATGAAGGCATGAGCGGCAGCGCGCTGGTTGATCGCAACGGTCAGCTCATCGGCATCAATGCCGCTATTGTTTCGCCATCAGGCACCTTTGCGGGCTATAGTTTTGCTATTCCCGCCGACCTGGTCGCTAAGGCCTTCCGCGACCTGGTCACTTATCACCGCGCACGCCACGGCTGCCTGGAAGGCAGCTTCAGCGATATGGATGATGCGAAGGCCCGGCGGCTCGGCGGCAGTGCAAACGGCGTGTTAGTGGAAAATTTATTAAGGAACGGCTCGGGTTTTAACGCTGGATTACGCAATAACGATGTGATCACGGCGATTGACCAGCGGACGGTGAATTTTGCGGCGCAGCTGCGGGAACTGATCGCGATTCATGACCCGGGTGATCAGGTGGTGCTGACCGTGGTACGTTCGGGTAAAAATCTGAAAATGACAGCGATACTAACTGAAAATAATGACCGGCGGGACCTTGCCCGTCGATCGGGCTCCAGCCCATTGAAACAGGTCCATCACTAATTGCCGCTTTTAGTGAAAAAAATCGGAGCCGGACTCTGCCGGCTCCGCAACGCAACCGAAGTTGCACCTGGCTGAAACAGGACGGATGTCCATCCATCAGTTGATCAAAAGTACCGATTGACAGGCTTGGTTTCTGTGACCAACATCAGTTTGCCGCCTGATACCGGTCATGCGGAACCCGGGCGCTTCCGGCTAATTTGATCGTTCAATCAAAGACAAGGCTATGAAAGCTATTCAGCAATTGCAGAAACCGGTCATTGGCGGTTCACTTGCCAGCCTGGCGCTTGTCTTGCTGCTTTTGTCGATGACCCTGATCGGGCTAAACAACCAGCAAACATTGACCGGACAGATCCGTACCCAGGTTCAGATCCGGGAACGCTTAAGTGATCTCTCCCAGTCTGTAGGACAACTGGATCTTCTACACCTCCGTTACCGCGCTACCGGGATGACATTGTTCCGGGTAGGTTACGACCAAATAACAGACAGTGTTAACCTACAGCTCAGAGATCTGCAAACCATGGTAAAGCATAACCCCTTCAGGGCCGGACAACTGCAGTTGATCGTGGCGAGCATCGATACGGTTCAGGGTTACTGGCGAACCTTAAATGATGGCCCCGCCGCAAACAGCGCCAAACAAACAGCACTGGAAGAGGAAAAACGGCTTGATGTCGTAAGGTCAGCTATGGCTGATTTCGACGAGTTATCCCGCGTGCAGGTAAAAAAACTACAACAACGGCAGGATGACGTCGTCATGCAGTTGCGGTCCTGGCTGGCCCTGATGGAAATACTGATTGCGATCATTTTGCTGATCGTCAGCCTGCGGTCCGTGATGACCAGGATCAGGAGATCCGGTGGTGCGGATCATGGGAGTCTGTCCCGATAAGCGGTTTCTTTGCTTTATCAGTAATCTATTAAATAAAGATCATATGAAAACAGATGTTGAAATTCAAAGAGATGTGATGGCCGAGCTCAAATGGCAGCCCTTCCTTCACGCAGCAGAGATTGGGGTCAGTGTTAAGAATGGTGTGGTGACGCTTTCGGGACAGGTAGATACCTATGGCAAAAAGCTGGCCGCTGAGAACTCCGCCAAAAAAGTCGCGGGTGTCAAGGCGATCGCTGAAGATATCCAGGTGGGCGTTTCACCCGCCTATCGCAGAACCGATGCTGAGATCGCTGAAGCGGTACTGAATGCTTTAAAATGGCACACGGCTATTCCTGACGACCACATTAAAGTAAAAGTTGAGGATGGGATCGTGAAGCTGGAAGGTGAAGTTGAATGGGAGTTCCAGCGCAGCAGCGCCAAAACAGCGATCCAGTACCTCAATGGCGTGCGTATGGTGAGTAACCTGATTACCGTGCGCCCTAAGGTAAGCGTAGACGACCTGGAGAAAAAGATCAGTGCCGCGTTCCACCGCAGCGCCACGATCGATGCCGCCAGCATCCATGTATCAGTTACGGGAAGTAAAGCGACCCTGACCGGGAAAGTGCGCTCTTTTGCTGAAAAAGAGGAAGCGGCGGATGCGGTATGGGCGGCCCCGGGTATTTTTAGCCTGGATAACCGGCTGACCATCGAGGAACCTGCATTGGTATTCTAAAACGATCACAATCCGGCTGTAGTTATTATCATAGCTACAGCTTTTTTTTTGCGCTATGCCCCGTTTGTATTACCTGTGCCTTTGCCTGATGGCCGGCTTCACCGCTTATGGTCAGCACCGTTCCGCTGCATTTAACCTGCCTCACCAGTCCGCCGGACCTGCCATAGCCGACACCTTACCGCCACATCGTTTTGGACGCGCCGCATTTCAATTGGCCTTAGGTGAACTGATTCCATGGACAGTCGATCGCTACCTGCGTAATGTGGATTATGCCCACATATCCTTTAGCACCGTTGGTCATAACCTGCAACCATCCTCCTGGACCTGGGACAACGATCCCTTCGGCACTAACCAGTTCGCTCACCCTTACCATGGCAGCCTTTATTTTAGCGCCTTCCGGGCTAATGGCTATACGTTTTGGCAATCGGCTCCGCCAACACTCGTAGGGAGTTATATTTGGGAAACCGCAGCGGAGAAGCAATATCCTTCACCCAATGATTTTATCAATACCAGCTTCGGCGGCATCATCCTTGGGGAAATGACCTACCGCCTGTCTAACCAGATCGTCAATAATCGCACCCGCGGCTTCAAACGCCAGTTTAGTGAAATATTAGCATTAATGGTTAACCCGATGAACGGCTTTACCCGCATCCTCGACGGCAAATGGGGTAAGATCAACCGGAATTCTCATGAGCGTGACTCAACTCACGTACTTACGGAGTTTGATCTCGGCGCAAGAAAATTCAGGGCCGACCATCATGGCCGTACCGGCTGGTATGGGCATCTCCGCTTGTCTTATGGGACGCCTTTTGAAAACTACCGTACCCCCTTCAGCAATATTTCGATCAATGGGGAATTTGGCAGCGACGACAGTTCTAAGGTAAACATATTAAGCGTTTACGGTTCCCTGGCGGGTTGGTGGTTAAGCAAGGTGGAGCGGGACCCTCAACTACTGACTTTATCAGCCAATTACGACTACATTCATAACGAGGCCTTCTTTTATAGTGCGCAAAGCGTTAAACTCAATTGGATCGCCACTTTTCAATTAAGCCATGGTGTTCAGCTGACAAGCGGGGCCGGAGCCGGCCCGGTATTGCTGGCGGCTGTACCCGACCACTATTTGTTTAATAGCCGAAATTACGATTACGGTACCGGTGGTGGTGTTTATGGTCAGCTGGGGGTCACTTTACTGAACAGATTTTCCTACCGGCTTAATTATCGCGGAGGGCTTATCAAAACGATCAATGGGAATGCCTCGCACTATGTCCTTCAGGCAGTTACCAGTGAGCTGAGCGTTCGGTGTGCTACCGGGATCTACCTTTGTGCGGAGCCGGGCTTTTTTCAGTTACACGGATATTACGAACATTACCCGCCCGTAATAGCCCGCTATCCTTACGTACGCTTCTCCGCTCGTTATCAGTTGGATTTTAATTGATTAAGGAGATTCTAAGCTGTATGCTGGTTGTCCAGTTTAGCGGTTAACTCCCGGATGCTGTCATCGAGGTCCTCTGCCGCACAAAGCAGGTGCGGCTCTGCTTCAACATAGGTAGCATAATGATTTTCACTGTTTTTGATCGTATCAACGATTCCGAGAATGTTGGCGACATGCCTTCTCAGATGGTGGGAATTTAAATATGAAACCTCATTTTTTTGCGTTTCATACAACAATCGCTCAAAACGACGTTTTTGCCGGATGCTCCGATAAAGGATCGCGCTGGTAATCAACATCAGGCTGATTGTTAAAACGCTAAACACCAGCCATAGCCTTTCGCGCTTAAAGCCTTCTTCACGGAAAAGATAGCTGCTTTGCAAGTCGTCTAACTTAAGCCGCGCAGCAATAGTATCTACTTCTGCCAGCCGCGCAAGCTGCTGCTTTCCCATCTGCAGCGCCTCATCAAACCGCCGGATTCCCAGGGCCTTTTCGTTTTTACTGACCGCTATCCGCGCCAGCATTTCATAAATCGGTAAGGTCACCTCCGGATGGTTACGGTAATTGGTATCAGTGATCAACTCCCTGCCGATAGCCCGGGCGGAGTCCAACTGGTGGGTCTGATAGAAGGCATCCGCCTCAATCTGCTTATCAATCGCATCAAACTTATAACGCCGATCCATTTTTAGCTTGGATAGTCGGTCAAGCACCTGCTGATAATCTCCGCGCAGCATTTGCACAGTATATAAACTGCGTTGCTGATAAGTATATAGCCTGTCGCTTGGGAAGTGCAGCGTATTTAATTGACGACTGTAGGCCACAAGAGAATCTACCTGGTGCATTTGATAGTAATTTTCCGCCTTGTTGACACGGATCATCATCACAAAATTGGGTTCGTTGAGCTGGTTGCTGATTAGTAAACGCTGCGCCTCATTTAAAAAATGCAGCGCCTGAACATGCAATTTGTTCTGGTAATAGGTGTCTGAAATATTGATATCGACTAAAATTTGAAGATACGGATCATTTAACTGGATCGCTTCACGCCTGGCCAGCCGGAAGCTGTTGATCGCCTCTGTAGTTTTGCCTTGCAAAGCTTGTATAAAGGCAAGTTGCGTAAAACAAGCGTATAATAAATAATGATCAGCCACATCCGATGCCAGGGTGATGCCTCGGACTAAGGCTTTTTCGGCCCGGACATAGCTTTTGCATTCCATGAAATAAAGGGTTTCTGCCAGCGATTTGACCGCTTCGGCATTGGCGGGGGGGTACGCGCTCAGTAAACTATCCAATTGTTCTTTAGCTGAATTTAAATTGGCAGCAGAACGTCCGCTGTAGTAATAACGAATGGAAAGCACCAGGCGCTTATGCTGCTGATCGTCCCGTTTTTGTTTTAGGATAGTTAATAGACTGTCAGCGCTGACATGGTCTGAAGCCCTTAATGAGTTATAATAAAGCAGCAAAATAAGGATCAGAATGGTGTTTTTCATCGTTAATCATTTATTTAAACGAATCTATAAGGTTCAAAAATAAAATTAATTTGCTTAAAAGTTTAATAACCCTTTCATCCTACAAGTATTTAACAGCTTGCTACAGATCATAATATCTATTGACCAGGGTCATATCATGCCATTAGTCATCCACATAAATTTGTTTCAAAACGATCAAAAACATGAAAAAGATCATCGCGGCCTTCGATGGCCTGAAATTTTCTGAAGCTACTGTGAATTATGCGGTCGAACTCGCCATCCGGGGCAAATCCATTGTTGCCGGTGTCTTTCTGGAAGACTTCCTTTATCATAGTTTCAACTTGTTCGATATGGTGGGTAGCCAGGGCATATCGCAAACAAAACTGCATCATTTGTTAAAAAAAGATCAGGAGACACGGCAGCAATCAGTTGAGTCATTCAAAAAAGCCTGCGATAAACGGGATATTAATTACCTGGTTCACCAGGATAAAAGCTTCGCCATCACAGACTTGCTTAAAGAAAGCATTTACGCAGACCTTATCATTATCGGCGCAAACGAAACGCTGAATCACTTTGAGCAGGAAAAGCCAACGCCTTTTGTAAAAGAATTACTGGCGGGCGCACAAAGCCCCGTGCTGGTTGTGCCTTCGGTTCACCAACCCATTGAGCGGGTCGTCATCCTTTATGACGGGCACCCGTCGTCGGTATATGCCCTCAAAATGTTCACTTACTTGTTTTCCTGGACGGCAAAATACCCTGCAGAGATCGTCTATGTCAGCGATCGAAAACTCGCTTTGCTGCCCGAGAGCAACCTGGTTGGCGAGTATGCGCGCTGTCATTTCAAAGACCCGGTAATCTCGCAGCTAACCGGCGAACCGGAAGACACACTGGTGGCCCACCTGAAAAAGGCCGCGCCCGGCACGCTGATCATCATGGGAGCCTATAGTCGAGGCGCTGTTTCACGTATGTTCAACACCAGCATGGCTAACAAGTTAATGGAGGTGTTGGATCTGCCTTTATTTATAGCCCATAAGTAAGCGCTCCGTCACAGTTCAGCTGGCTATCAAGGCTGGTCAACGGACGTTAAGAGGTTTTGCCCCCATTGATCATGTCAGAAACGATGCCCGGGCTATCCTTCCGTTCGGCCAGGAACACACCGGCCAGGTGAACGGTGATAAAGGCTAAAACCAGGTACATGCAGAACCCATGTACCTCTTTGACACTGTGGCGAATGGATTTGAAAGGCGCCAGCAGGTCCTCAAAAGCCAGGAATAATCCGGTGATGACCATTACCCCCAGCAGAATGTAAAAGCCCGCGTAAAGGCTTTTGACCACCCATTCGTGCCGGGCAATTTCCCGGTTTTTCTTAATAACCCGAAATTGAATGTAGGCCGAACGAAGTTTTCGAAGAAATTTCTGATCAGCCAGTTGAAATGCTTCCAGTACCAGCCGAAAAAGGAATAAGCCCGCTAAAACATAGCCGAAATATGTATGCACCTCCCATACTTTATCACCTAAGGCATGTGCTACTGAACCCGCCTGCTGCGCGGTAACTTTTACGCTGCCTTTTCCCAATTCGTCCTGGAGTACCGGCGTAATGGTAGCCCGGTCGGTCAGGGTAGAATTGATCAATACCGTTAGCAGGGAACCGGTTATTGTAGCGGCAGTAGCCCAGTGCCAAAAACGCAATCTTGCAGAATTTTTCTTGATTTGATCCGGTTTTTCGATGTTTTTGCGGGTGGGCTCAATAGCGGTCATAGGCTTATTCTATTTTGATATAGGGAAAATTACCGGTTAATTTAGGAGGAAATCTGTAGTGCGCGCCGCAACTCAGGTTTTCTCCATCTTATTTGTTTATTTTTATTAAAAAAAGCATTGAAGCTACTGGTTATTGAAGACGAACAAAGTTTGCGGGAAAACATTAAGGACTACCTGAACGCAGACGGCAATATCTGCGAAAGCTGCGGCAACCTGGAGGAGGCGCTTCGTAAACTTGCGGACTACCATTACGATAGCGTATTACTGGATATCGGCCTGCCCGATGGCGACGGCTTTACCGTACTGCAATATTTGAAAGCACAAGGCAAGATGGAAGCGGTATTGATCATTTCCGCACGCAATTCTCTGGAAGATAAGTTGAATGGACTGAATGTAGGCGCCGATGATCATCGAAAAAATCCAGCAGTTTCAGGAAGTGGCCAGATCAAAAGAGATCCTTATTCATCAGCAATTGGCGGATAAAGAGGTCTGCGCCAGTAAATACCTGGTGGAAATCTTATTGAACAATCTGTTCAGCAACGCGATTCGTCATAATGAACGGCATGGCCGGATCGAGATTTCCCTGGACAGCGATAAGTTGGTCATCAAAAATACCGGCCAGCCGATAAAGCTCGGCAGCGAACAAATATTTGAGCGATTTCAAAAAAGTAAAGAATCCAGCGGAATGGGGTTGGGGCTGGCCTTGGTAAAAAACATTTGCCGGCAATATGGTTTCAATATCAGGCACGATTTCGCCTAGACCTGGCATACCTTTACGATCATTTTCTAAGATCGGGTAAAACGATAGTAGCTGACTTCAGATTATACTCAGATGCCTGTCAGCTTCGGGAGCACTCCTTGTGCAATTTGAAGATATCTTCCTCATCGATAAAAAATATTATCTCTTTTTTATACTGTATTATTTATACGCGGCGTGCAAGCCCTCGAGGTAATGTGATCAACATCACGCCTTACATTGACGTGGCGCAGAAGCAATGCGATGGCTATCAGCGAACTTTAAACAAAAAGATGAAAAGAATATTGATCGCAACGGACCTTAGTGCCAGTGCCGAGCAGGTGGCCATTTATGCCTATAAATTGGCGCAGCATTTAAGCGCAAATTTGTGTATTTGCCATACCCTGAACGTTCCGGCAGAAATACCTCAAAGCGGAATCGTAGCCTGGCCCCAGGCGATTTACGACGGCATGGATCGGGACAGTAAAGCTGAGCTTGCCAAATTAAAACATAAACTGATCTCCGCCGGAGAGCCGGACGCTTATGTCCCGGCAATAGTTTGTGTTCAGGCGGCGGGGCTGGTAACAGATGTAGTTAATGCGGAAGCTGTTCGTCACCAGGCAGACCTGATCATCATGGGTACACATGCCAATGACGGACTGGGAACGTGGCTGATCGGTAACCACAGCCGCAAAATGATCGAAGTCGCAGCTTGCCCGCTGCTGCTGGTGCCCGAAGGCAGCATATTCCGGCCGGTCAAAAGGATTGCTTTTGGCAGTGATTTCAAACACCCGGACCTCGAACTGAGCGCTATCAGCCAACTGATTATCCTGGCCAAGAAACTGGATGCCGAACTGGTGCTGACACATATTCAAAAGAACAATAAAAGCGAAGCAATGAACACGATCATTAAAGAGCTGCTGATCGATCTGGTTCGTAGTCATGGGCACCAGCGGGTGAGCGTCAAGGTCGTTAATAGCGATCATGTGGCCGGAGGGCTGGCCTGGCTCGTGCGTCATGCGCATATCGATATGCTGGCCATGGTCCATAACCGGCACAGTTTTCTCGGAGAGTTATTGAATGCCAGCCATACACAGCAGCTTGCCGGTCAGACACCTGTTCCCTTACTGGTATTTAATTCCCATCATTATGAGCAATGATATAACCATTCAAAAGACGTGATTGAGGAATTGCGTTGGAACCCCTGCCTTGACCCGGGCAGGATCGGTTTGGCCGTGAAAGACGGTATCGTGACCCTGTCTGGCCAGGTAGAAACGTATTCTCAGAAATTAGCGGCATTCTCTGCCGCAAAAAAGGTCAAAGGCGTCCGGGCGATCGCCGGGGATATCCAGATTGGCGATTCCGCTTTTCATCAAAAGACTGATGCGGAGATCGCGGCGGCAATCCTCGACGCTCTTCGCTGGCAATCCGCAGTGGACGAAGAAAAGATCAAGGTAAAAGTTGAAGCTGGAATTGCAACCCTGCAGGGAGAAGTAGAATGGGATTACTAGCGGATTATCGCCCAGACAGCTGTTCAACATATCAACGGACTAAAAATGCTGTTGAATGATCACCATAAAACCCGTGCTGACCCCGCAAAAGCTGGAACAGCAGATCAGCAACGCTTTTGAACCCAATGCGTTACCCGATGCCAAAAAGATCACGGCACAGGTCATAGAAGGTGTAGTTACCTTGCGGGGAACGGTACGCTCATTTACCGAACTGGAGGATGCTGAAGCGGTTGCATGGTCAGCACCGGGCGTTACCCTGGTCAAAAACCAGCTGGATGTCGAAGAACCTGATTTTGCTTTTTACCGCTTGAGCAGCTTCGAAATGTGACCAAGATCACAAGATCATATGACCGATGTACTGAATAAGGAGTAGCTTCTTTAAAGATATTTGTGATAAACATCATTGGCATTCAGTAAATTAGCAGATCATGAAAAAAATCCTTATCATAGAAGACAACAACGATATCCGCGAAGGGACCGCCGAGATCCTGGAACTGAGCGGCTACCAAGTATTGAAAGCGGAAAATGGAAAGACCGGCGTAGATATTGCGCTCAGTCAGCGTCCGGACCTGGTTCTGTGCGATATCATGATGCCGGAACTTGACGGTTATGGTGTGCTTTACCTTCTGAGTAAAAACCCGGAATCTGCCGCTATCCCTTTCATATTTTTAACCGCCAAAGCGGAACGCCTTGACCTGCGTAAGGGGATGGAAATGGGGGCCGATGATTACCTAACCAAGCCTTTTGATGACATGGAACTATTGCATGCCATTGAATGCCGTTTACAAAAACAAGAAAAACTGGCGAGCTACTATAGCCGTTCCCTATTTAACCTGGAGCGGCTGGCCTCCGGACAATTAAGGGGGAGCGCCGAACTGAAGCTGCTGATCGCTGGGCGCAAGATCAGGCAGATCAAAAAGAAACAGGTTCTTTACTATGAAGGCGATGAGTCTCAGGGTATTTACCTGGTGCTGGAAGGCGGCATCAAAACATTTAAGCTGACCGAAGACGGCCGTGAACTGATGACCGGCCTGTATAAGCCGGAAGATTACGTCGGGATCAATGGGCTCCTTGTAGCAGAGGCGCAAGCAGAAACGGCTGAAGCGCTGGAAGATTCCGCGGTGTGTCTTTTACCCAAAGAAATGATCATGAACCTGCTGACCCGTTACCCGGATATCAGCCAACAGTTTCTGAAAATACTGGCTAACGATATCCGCGAGAAAGAGGATCAGCTTCTGCAATTTGCCTACCAGTCGGTACGTAAACGCATGTCCCAGGTCTTGCTCCGCCTGCAAACACAATTCACTCCTGCAGAAGAATTTAAAATATCGCGCGATGAACTCGCTGCCATGGCCGGCATGGCCACCGAAACCGTGAGCCGGACCCTGACCGATTTCAAAGAAGAAGGGCTCATCGAAAGGAAAGGCAGCCAGATACGGATTCTGGATACCGTACGCCTCCAGAAAATGAAGAATTAACTCGTGTTGGTTATCAACATATTACCTGATGCCCGTCATGTTTTATCTTCCTGATTGCTGCGATCTTTAAGCTCATCAAACAGCAAATCATGAAAAAAATCTTAGTACTCACCGATTTCAGCGACAATGCCAGGCAAGCCGCTGAAGCCGCAGTTACCCTTGCGGGAAAGCTGCATGCCAATATCATCTTGTTTAATACCTATGTCAACGAGGCTGTGTTGTCGGAATATGGCGGTGCGCCCTGGCCGGTAGACCAATTGATGTGGGCCGATGATGGCAAAGAAAAACTGAAATTTCTGAAAGAAGACCTCCAGGAACTGGTCAACCAGTTGCCGGCAGGGGATCACCGCCCGAGCATCGATGAACGTCACGACCTTGGCAGCCTGGGCAGCCAGGTGAAAAACCTGTTGCAACAGGAGCAGGTAGAACTGATCGTCATGGGCGCGCGTAGCGGCAAAGCCTGGGAGCACCTGCTCATGGGCAGTGACACCTCCGCAGTTATCGAGCATACGAACCGTCCGGTACTCATCCTCCCGGAGAGCCGGCCTTTGAAAAAGCTACAGAAAGTTACTTTGGCAACAGATTTTGACAATGCCGATCAAAAAGCGGTACATTACCTCACCCGTATCGGGCGTGTATTAGGCTTCAGCCTGGACATCGTTCACGTGTCGTTATGGGGGGAAAACCCCGTGAGCGATCTCCTCAAAACAGCATTTAAGCACCAGGTGGCCAAATATAATTTCCCAGCCATCAGTTATCAGGAAGTGGCTGGCAAGGACCTCGTAAAGCGCGTGAGCCACCTGTGTACAGCTAATGGCAGCGACCTGCTGGTGCTGGTACATGATCGTCATAATTGGCTTAACCGGCTACTGAAACAGAACCAGGCGCAAGCCCTGCTGGATGCTCAGCAACTGCCGGTACTTATCGTCCCGGCCTCCATCGCCGATAAATAAATAGTACAGGCGACAGCTGCAGGGCTGCCGCCTAATTTTTATCCATGACCAATACAGCCGCGCCTTTAAGCTGGCCGCTACGCAGTTGCTGCAGCGCCAGGTTAGCCTCGCTTAACTTGAAAAAGGTTGTTTGTGTTTTGACCGGGGATAAGGTAAGTTGTTGAAAAAATACGTGGCCGTCTTCCCGGGTAAGGTTAGCGACAGAACGGATGGAACGCTCCTCCCATAACAAGGCATAAGGGAAGGCCGGAATGTCAGTCATGTGGATTCCTCCGCAGATCACCTGGCCGCCTTTGTCGGTAGCTTTCAGCGCTTTTGGCACCAGTTCGCCGGAGGGAGCCAGAACAATGGCGGCATCAAGCAGTTCCGGCGGCTCGTCCAGGCTGCTGCCGGCCCACCCGGCACCCATCCTGATCGCAAACAGTTGTGCTTCCGTATCACCTTCCCGCGTGAAAGCAAAAATCTGTTTATGTTGGGCCTTTGCAATTTGTGTCAAAATATGTGCGGCCGCGCCAAACCCATACAGCCCAATCTTTACCGCGTCCGGACGGATCATGCGGTAGGAACGAAAACCGATCAGGCCGGCACATAAAAGTGGCGCAGCCGCTGCGCCGCGGTAACCCTCCGGCATCAAAAAACAGAACCGTGCGTCAGCCACGAGGCATTCGGCGTAGCCACCGTCCAGCGTATAACCGGTGAAGCGCCCTTTTTCGCAGAGGTTCTCCCGGCCGGCCAGGCAAAAGCGGCATTTTCCGCAGGTATGCCCCAGCCACGGGACACCAACGATATCCCCATGCTGGAAACCCATTACCTCGCTGCCGGCAGCGACCACCCGGGCAATCACTTCGTGCCCGGGAATCAGCGGTAGCTTCGGCGCCGTTAATTCCCCGTCAACTACATGCAGATCAGTGCGGCAAATACCACAGGCTATCACCTGTAACTGCAACTGGTCACGCCCCGGTTGAGGGATGGCGACCTGCCGGTAAACCAGTGGCTGGCCCGGTCGGTCCAGCACCATAGCATACATTTGACCTTCCATAGCAATGTGTTAATTAAAAGCAAACGCCATGCGCATCAGGCGGAAAGACCAGTAACGGGATCCCGATATGTTTGGCCAGCCGCTGGGTATAACTGCCTTTGAGTATCTTTTCAAAAATGGGATGCGGGCGGTGTACCATAGCCAGCATATCGATCAGGCCATGCTCGCTCAGCCAGTCCAGGCCATGGTCCACGTCCATGCTTTTAATATGACGGTAAAAGATCTGCCCGTAATTCGCTTTCGCTGTAACTTCGCTCAGGAACTGGTCCACCGCCTGTTGATGTGCCGCCGGCTCATATTTGGTGTCTGTTACATGAGCGACCAGGATCTCGGCATTAAAGGGCCGGGCCAGGCTGACCAGCGAGTGAAGGAGGTCGATGTCGCCACTGCTCAGATCAGTGGCAAAGGCGATCTTTCGTAACTGGTGCGGGAACGGGCGATTAGGCACCAGCAGCACCGGAAAAGTAGCTTTGTCGATCAGTTCGCGACTGCTGCTACCCAGCAAAAGCCGTTGCAATTGTCCTGCTCCCGACATGCCCATCACCACCAGTGGCGAGCGGTAGTGATCAACCAGGTTGCGTACCATGGTCGTCACCTCACCAAGTTCGGCAGTGCCGGAAATACGGCTAATGTAGGCTCGCGGTGATGCCTCTGTGATCGTCTCCAGTTCCAGTTGATGTCGCAGGCCGTCCAGTTCCGATACGCACCCGCATTTCACCTCTTCGTAGTCATCCAGTGGCCAGGCGGATTGTGCCGCGGCCCTGGCTTCGGCCGGAACCTTGAAGGCATGAATAAGTTGCAGATCGGCCTGCAGGTGCTGGGCCAGGAACAAACCATAGCGTGCCGCATTTGCGGCAGCTTCAGAAAAATCAGTTGGGATCAGGATGGTTTTCATCGCGTATATTTTATTTTAAATTTCGAAAAATGAGCGCGCACCCACAGTGACAGGCATCACCACCACGTGTGAGATTGGGCAAATAAGTGTCTCTTTTTGCCGGCCTGTGCTACGAGCTTCCGGTAAAACCAATACTTGAGCAATTCGGCCGCTGACAGGTAAGCGGCTACCAGCAGGGCTGTCCAGCCATATAAGCTAAGAGGTAAAGGCGTAAATCCGAACCACCCTGCCAGCGGGGAGAACGGGATCAGGCAGACTATCACGACGATGGCACAACTTGCGGCCAGCAAAGCGTAACCGGGAAGGCTGCGAAAGCAGGCTTTGCGGGTGCGCACCACCAGGACGATCAACACCGCTGAGATAACTGACTCGGTAAACCAACCGGTTTGAAATACCAGCTCGTTCGCATGAAAGACGAGAAGCAGGCAACCAAAGGTCAGGTAATCGAACACCGAACTCAGCAGCCCAAAAATGACCATGAACCGGCGGATAAAGGCCATATCCCAGCGTTGGGGGGAAGTAAGCTGTGCATCGTCTACCCGGTCGTTTGCGATAGCCATTTCCGGGAAATCGGTCAGCAGATTGGTCAATAGCACCTGCTTTGGCAGCAAGGGCAGGAAAGGCAGGAAAAGCGAGGCCCCGGCCATACTGAACATATTTCCGAAGTTGGCGCTGGTGGCCATGAAAACATATTTCATGGTATTTGCAAAAGTTTTACGGCCTTCTTTTATGCCCTCCAGTAAAACCTGTAGCCCACTGTCCAGGAGGACAATATCTGCCGCCTCCTTGGCCACGTCGACCGCTGTATTGACGGAGATGCCTACGTCTGCAGCATGCAGGGCCGGCGCATCATTGATACCGTCGCCCATAAAGCCAACTACATATCCCGCTTTTTTTAACAGGAGAATGATGCGCTCTTTTTGATTGGGCTCCACTTCGGCGAAAATAACCGTACGCGGCGCGGCGTGCAGTAAGGCCGACTGGCTCATTTGGCGCATGTCGGCCCCGGTCAATATCCGTGGATCGGGGATCTCCAGCAGTTGTGCGAGATGCCGCGCGATCAGGACATTATCACCGGTGATGATTTTTAGATGGACGCCGGACTGCTGTAGTTTAGAAAGCGTGGCGGCACTATCCGGTTTTAGCGGGTCGAACAAAGTGATAAAGCCCAGGAAGGTCATCGCTGACTCATCCTCCCGGGTTATCTTATGATGGTCCGGGATCGGCTTACAGGCCAGTCCTAACGTCCGGTAGCCGCCTTGGCTCAGTTCCTCGTAACGTTGCAATAATCGATGTTTGATCTCTGGCGTCAGCGGTGATATCCCGGCGTTACTTTCCAGGCTGGAACAGCTGTCAAGAATGGCCGTAAAGGCCCCCTTTGTGATCATTTTTGATCCGTCAGTATCCTGTAGCTGTATGCTTAACCGCTTGCGAAAAAAGTCATAAGGGATCTCTGCTGTCGCCAGCGGATGTCCGCCCTCCGCCGAATAGGCTTGACAAATGGCTTCGTCGATGGGATTATGAAACCCTTGCTGCAACGCCGCATTCAGCCAGGCGTAACGTAACACAACTGCGCTGGGCTGTCCGTCACAATCCAGCGCGTCTTTCAATACGACCTTGCCTGCGGTGATCGTGCCCGTTTTATCGGTACACAGCACATCCATGCTGCCTAAGTTCTCAATAGCCGAAAGCCTTTTAACGATCACCTGTTTTTCAGCCATCTTTCGGGCGCCCGCCGCGAGGTTTACGCTAATGATTGCCGGTAACAGCTGCGGGGTAAGCCCCACCGCCAGCGCCAGGGAAAACAGGAACGAATCCAGCACGGGCTTATGCAACCATACGTTCAGGGCAAAAATGATGACGACCAATAACAACGTAATTTCCATCAGCAGATAGCCAAACTTTCGGATACCCCTTTCAAAATCTGTTTCGGGGGCAGTGCTTTCCAGGCTGGCAGACAATTTGCCGAACTCGGTCGTTATACCGGTAGAGATCACCAGGGCGCTGGCCGTTCCACTGACCACGTGACTGCCCATAAACAGGGCATTTGTTCTTTTAGCCAGTGGGGCATCCGCAGGTGTTAAGCCACAGGATTTCTCGACAGGAAAAGTTTCCCCGGTAAAAGCGGCCTCATCAACAAAAAGGGCTGACGCCGAGAGCAACAAGCTGTCTGCAGGAATCAGGTCGCCGGCAGACAACAGAACCATATCTCCCGGTACCACAGCAGCTACCGGCAGGTTTACCGGTTGACCATCCCTGACCACCGAGCAGTTAAGCTGCACCATCCGAAGCAAGCTCCTGACAGCCTTAGCCGCCCCTTTTTCCTGCCAGAAACCCAGAATGCCACTGATCAGCACGATAGCCAGGATAATTACCGCATCAGCGGTATCATGCAGGCCGCCCGCCAATAGCGCTGCAATGATCAACAGGATTGTTACAGGGCTTTTGAATTGTGCCAGGAACAAAAAGATCAGCTGTCGGGATGGATTTGACCTTACAGTGTTCGGCCCGTATATCCGGAGCCGTTCAGTTGCCACCCTGCTTGATAAACCACCGGAATCGACACCCAGTCGGCTGAACGCCTCGGAAGTCTCGAGGCTCCAAAAGGGAATAGGTGCGTCCGGTTTTGTTTGCATATGGTTCTTCTATAGGGGAAATAACAGGATCGGGATAGTGACACTTTCCGGTAGAATCCCGGTCAGTCGATCGCCGATGATCTCTTCAAAGTGGAACCTGTGATTGATGAGTACCAGGAGGTCGCTGTGGAGGCCATTGATCAGCACGTCCAGCGCCCGGTGGATATCGGGCTCGCCAATATTATTGAAGGTTAACCGGCAGCCGGGAAACTGCCGTGCAATTCCGTCGAATAGCTGCAGTCCATAACTTTCAACGATTGGGACCAGTCCTTTTTTGCTGAAATGAGCAAGAGAAATACCTGCCTCGGCAGCGATCGCCCATTCGGCCAGGTAGCGCATAATATTCTGAAGGCAATACCGGAGATCAGCCATGTAGGTGATACGCCGGATCGGATCGCCGGTCCAGCTTTCCGGCACCATTAAAAGCGGGCAACGCACCCGGTTAAGCAAGCTTTGAAAATCAATCGGCGAATGGCCGGCCGGCATTTTACCACAGCCGCGAATGATCATCCAGCAATTAGTACGCAGGGCCAGGTCAGCCATAGCGCCGGCGTCAGTTGCGGGATGTTCGGCCACGGAAATGGCCGGCTGGAAACCATCATAGCCGCCGTTCAGCTGCTGCAATAACCGGGAAATCTGTTCGGTTTCAGGTTTCGCATCGCCCTGGGACAGGCCGCCGGCGCCGGCCAGTACCAAGGCGGGACGTGCTTTGGGCTGGCAATACGTTTGAACCACCAGGATCTCCGCCTGCATGGCTTTGGCAACCTGTAGCGCCAGCTTTGCAGCCAAGTCTATGCCTGTTGAACCGTCGTTAATGAGGAGGATCTTTTTCATATTTGCTTGCTTTGTGTAGGCTAAAGTTCGCAAATCCGGTCCGGCAAAAACATGATCCCGGTCATCCTGTTCCATGCGACTGCTCACCGTAAAGTTCCTGATAATACTGTCTGACCAGACGGTCACTTTCAAAGGCTGGCCGGATATTGCAGAAAGCGGTGCGGGCCACCAGGAACCAATCTTCCGGGTGGTCATAATACAGGGGCAGCACCCGTTGCAGCAGGACATCTAACAATGCTCTATTTTCCCATTGATCCTTTTCCGTTTCCGCCAGCTCCGCCGGGGCCGTAGGGATACAAAAACAATTGACCTGGTCACGGGCAAACTCAGGGACCCAGCCGTCCGGGATGGTCAGGTTGACCGTTCCGTTCATGGCCGCCGTCATGCCGCTGGTTCCCGATGCCTCATGATATAACCGCGGTGTATTCAGCCAAACGTCGGCACCGCGCTTCAAAACGCCTGACAGTTGCAGCTCATAGCCTGTCAGAACCGCGCAGTTAGCAAAAGGGCCGGTGCGATCGATCAACTGGTTAAATTGTGCTGTGCCTCCTTCGTCGCCGGGATAAGGCTTTCCCGCCCAGATCACTTGAACCGGAAACCTTGCCTGAGAAACCAACCGGACGAAGCCGTTCCAGTCTGACATTAGCAATTCGGGGCGTTTATAACCTGCGAAACGACGTGCCCAAACAATGGTCAGTACATCCTCGCGGAATAATTTACCGCATTGATCCGCTACGATCCGGAACAATTCGCGCTTGAGTTCTTTTTTGCGCGTCCTGAATTCCCTGACGTCATTGTGCTGCATAGCTTCGCCCAATGCAATGTCCGCCCAGTAGTCCTGGTTTTGTGCATTCGTGATGGCGATGATAGGGCAGATGCCGGTGTTACCGCCCCACATACGGTTAGCCAACTGCGTATGCATTTGAGATACACCATTAGCTTTGCGGGCGAATTTCAGGGCAGCGAGCGTGTAATTGAATTGGTCCCCGCTGATCTGGAGCAAGTCACGCACCTGCGCTTCGTTCAGCCGATAGAAAAAAGACATCGTATCCAGCAATGCAAAACTGTGCGCTTCATTTCCGGCCATCTCCGGCGTATGCGTGGTAAAAACAACCCTCTTTTTTACTTCTGCCAGGTTCTTAAACTTATCATACAAGTAAAAGTTCAGTGCTACGGCATGGCCCTCATTCATGTGATAGAGGTCTGGGGTCAGCCCCAGGATATCCAGCAACATAGCCCCACCAATCCCTAAAACAATATTTTGTGCGATGCGCGTCGCCTCATTGGAATCGTATAGTTTGTAAGTGATCGATCTGGACAGCTCATCGTTTTCAGGGATGTCCGTACTCAGCAAAAACAGTGGCGCATTTTTGAAAGTTGCCGCAGGCAGCAGGTAAGCCCTGACCCGAACCGGCGCCTGATGAACAGTGACGGTAAACGTAACACCAATGTCTTTCAGAAAAGAATAATGCTTTTCTATAAAAACGCCTGCCATATGGTTGGTCGTATCGCGAACCTGGTCATAGTAGCCATATTTCCAGAGCAGTCCAACAGCGATGAAATTTTGTTGCAGATGATGGGCACTGCGCAGGTGCGAACCCGCTAAAAAACCCAACCCGCCGGCATAGGTCTTAAGCGATTGATCAATCGCGTATTCCATAGCAAAATAAGCAACCGCTGTACGATAAGGTTCTGCGGGGGTATAGCCGAGCAATTCCGTTTTATCCATATCAGTGATCTTTTATAGGCTGCCCGGTGATCATGGCTTTTAATTTTTCCGGTATCGGGCGGCAGCCGCAATTTTGCTGGTGCGCCAGGTGCCAGGCGATTCGCTGGTCCTGGGTTGCGTTTTTCGGCATTACATTCGCCGCATGCCAGGCTTTATTGATCTTCATTATCTGTTATATTAATATCAGGTGTCCACTTCCAGTCCTTCACCTCTGGCATGTCGTCCAGGTGCTGGCAAATATATTGGCGGTGCCGTTGTAACATGGATTGGCAATATGCCAGGAAGTTGTCGGCCCGGGGCTGAACAATTGCTGCACGCTTAACCGCTTCCATAGCCAGGTGATAACGGCTCATTTCGTTAAGTACCACCATATCGAAAGGCGTAGTGGTCGTCCCTTCCTCCATGTACCCGCGGACATGAAAGCGCGCCGGGTCAGGCCGCCCGTGTACCAGGTCGTGAATAATGCGGACATAGCCGTGGAAAGCGAAGATCACGTGCGTCGTATCGGTGAACAGGCCGCTGAATAATTCGTCAGGCATCCCATGTGGGTGATAGGCCCGCGGTGACAGGGACATGAGATCGATGACATTCACCACACGCACTTTCAGCTCAGGTAAATGACGCCTCAACAGCCAGGCTGCCGCCACCGTCTCCAGGGTCGGCACATCTCCGGCACAGGCCAGTATTATATCCGGTGCACCATCCGCCGAGTTCCCTGCCCATTCCCAGGCGGAAGCGCCCTGGGCGGCGTGCTTTACCGCATCAGCAATATTCAGCCATTGGAGTTCCGGTTGTTTACCGGCCACAATTACATTGATATAATCGCGGCTGCGCAGGCAGTGGTCCATTACGCAGAGCAAGGTATTGGCATCCGGCGGCAGGTAGATCCGGGCTACCGCGCTTTTTTTATTGACAACCGTATCAATAAATCCGGGCCCCTGGTGGCTGTAGCCGTTATTATCCTGGCGCCAAACGTGAGAGGTCAATAAGTAATTCAGCGAGGCCACCGGCTTGCGCCAGGGTAGTTCACATGCCGTTTTCAGCCATTTGGCGTGTTGGTTCATCATCGAATCGACAATGGTAACAAAAGCCTCGTAACAGGGAAACAGTCCATGCCTGCCCGTCAGCAAATAGCCTTCCAGCCAGCCTTCGCACAAGTGCTCGCTTAAAACTTCCATAACCCGTCCGTTAGCATTAAGGCTGACATCGGTGGGTAATATCTTTTCCATGAAGCAGCGTTCGGTCACTTCAAAAACGGCTTCCAGGCGGTTGGAACTGGTTTCATCGGGGCAGAAAAGCCTGAAGTTCTGCGTGGCCTCATTCAGCGAAAAAACATCCCGGATATACTTGCCAAGGTTACGGGTACTTTCCGCTTCCTCAACGCCGGGCGCGGATAGCTTAAGCGCGTAACTTTCTGGCTGCGGTAATTGCAGTTCTTTCAGCAATAGCCCGGCATTAGCAAAGGGCTGCGCGCTCATGCGCTTCTGACCGGTGGGCGCAAGTGCAGCCAGCTCCGGCAACAGCCTGCCACTTTCGTCGAAGAGCCGTTCAGGCTGGTAGCTCCTCATCCATTTTTCTAAGTAAGCCAGCTTGTCCGCATCTTCCCTCACCCCCGTTAAAGGTACCTGGTGCGACCGGAACGTGCCTTCAATTGGCAAGCCGTCCCATTCTTTGGGGCCTGTCCAGCCTTTCGGCGTGCGTAAAATGATCATCGGCCATTGCACATGACCAACCGCTCCAGTAACGCGGGCGCGGTGTTGAATTGACCGAACTCTTCGATAAGCTTCATCCAGTGTGCCCGCTAATCGATGGTGAACAGCTATCGGATCATCTCCGGTTACAAATAGAACATCATAGCCATAGCCGCAAAATAGTTGGGTCAGTTCCACATCACTAAACCTGGCCAGCACTGTCGGGCCTGATATCTTATACCCGTTTAAGTGAAGGATAGGCAATACCGCTCCGTCACGTACCGGGTTCAAAAAGTTGATCGATTTCCAGCTCCCCTCCAGCGGGCAGGTTTCGGCCTCGCCGTCACCAACTACACAGGCGGCTATCAGGCCGGGATTGTCAAATACCGCCCCGAAGGCATGAGCCAGTGAATAACCGAGTTCGCCACCTTCGTGGATGGAGCCGGGTGTGTGCGCACCGACATGGCTTGGGATACCTCCCGGTGTGGAGAACTGGCGAAAAAGATGGTTCATCCCTTTTTCATCCGGCGTTACTTCGGGATACAACGCGGAGTAAGTGCCTTCCAGGTAAGTGTGCGCGATAATAGCCGGCGCACCATGCCCCGGGCCGCAGATGTAAATGATATCGGCATCTGTATTTTTGATGAGCCGGTTTAGGTGTACGTAAATCAGATTTAGACCCGGAGACGTTCCCCAATGGCCTAAAAGGCGTGGTTTAATATCGCTTGCTTTAAGCGGTTGCTTAAGCAGCGGGTTTGCCTGCAGGTATATCTGGCCTGCGGCCAGGTAATTGGCCGCCTGCCAGTAGGCGTGTATCTGTTGGGTTTCTTTTTCGTTTAGCGTATTCATACTGTTAAAGATTATTGATCAATGCCTGGGCGTGCTTTGCCATCACTGCGGCTTCATCGGTTTTCATCACGCCTATTTTTATCTTACTATCAGGTTTGGATATCCATTGTCGTCCTTCGTTATTGCGCCCTTGGCTGAGTTCCAGACCCATGAATTCCAGCCCTTCGCAACAAAGTGACCGGATGACCGGGGAGTGCTCGCCTATACCGCCGGTAAAAACCAGCAGGTCCAGTCCGCCCATGGCAGCGGCAAATGCGCCAATCGTTTTTTTTACGGCGTAAGTAAAAATCCCGATCCCCTGCTTTGCCTTCGGATCACTCGCCGAACGTTCTACCAGGCTTTCCATGTCGGCGCAACCAGCTATCGCTTTCAATCCTGATTGCTTGCTCAATAGCTCATCGATCTGGTCGGCTGAAAGTTTTTCCTTACGCAGCAGGTACAGGATCACGCCCGGGTCAAGGTCGCCGGGGCGGGTTCCCATTACCAGGCCGCCGAGAGGGCTCAGGCCCATCGTGGTGTCTATGCTTTTACCATCACAAACCGCGGTCATGCTGGCGCCATTGCCCAGGTGGGCAATGATGAGCTTTTGATGACGTACCTTTGGATGTTTTTTTTGAAGCTTGTCCAGGATAAACTCATAAGACAAGCCATGAAAGCCATAGCGGATCAAGCCCTCCTTTCGGAACTTTTCGGGTAAGGGGAAATATCGGGTTTCTTCCGGGAGGTCTTTATGGAAACCGGTGTCGAAACAGGCCACTGCTATCGCCTCAGGGAAGGCCTCCTGAAATGCTTTAATGGCCTTAATCTCGTCGGGGATATGGTTTGGCGCCAGGTAGACATAATGTTGCAGTTCCCGGAGCATGCTCTCGCTGATCAGTTCCGGATCCCGGTGACCGGGGCCGCCCTGCACGATACGGTGAACGACCGCACCAATAGGATAGCGGCTGTGATGATCATGAAGCCAGCCGGTCAGCTCGCGGATGCCGACCGGTACGCCCGCCTTTGCCAGCGGATGATTTGCCCAAAATTCGCCTTGCTCATCCTGTATAATAAAATGGGTTTCGCCGGCTGCATCGGTATGAACCGACCCGGATAGAGCAGGCTGCATATCCCGCTGCCCGAACAAACCAAACTTCAGGCCCGATGAGCCGCAGTTGACCGCCAGTATGAATGCGTCGTTCGTTAGTGTCATGCAACGAAATTAATAGCTTACCGGCAGCCAAAATATGACGGAGCGCACCGGCAGAAGTGATCTGCTATCGTTTACCGGGTATAGGTGAAGTCATGACGGATCGATTCCGCCATTTCACGAGCTCGAACCAAACCGCGGCGATGAACCCGGCACCCGCGCTAACACCAAGCCCTTCGGCGGGCAAGGGTGCGAAACCAAAGAAATTTGCTAAAGGAGCAACATAAATTAATGCTGTGGAAAGCAGCACAGTTATCCCGATAATTAATAATACCAGGTTATTCTTATACCTGAGCGTAGTGAACAGCGAGTAATAGAATGAACGGTTAACAAGCGTAAGCCAAATGTTTGCGGTGATCAGGCAGGCAAATACCATGGTCCGGGTAACCGCTTCATTGAAGCCGTTGCCAACGGCGTACCTGTAGATGATCAGCGTTCCCGCGGTGATCACCAGCCCCTGCAGTACGCTGGTGGCCAACTCTTTCCAATTGAAAAACGTGTTACTGAACGGGCGTGGCTTTTGCAGCATGGTATTTCTTTCCATTGGTTCGTTCTCATAGATGATGGAGCAGGTCGGCCCCATGATCAGCTCCAGGAAGATGATGTGTACCGGCGAGAAGATATTAGGATAGACCCAACCCAGGGCCAACGGGATGAACACGGTAAGTATGATGGGAATATGAATGGAAATAATGTATTGTATAGCCTTTTTCAGGTTGGTATAGATACGTCTGCCCATGGCAACAGCATCTACCATCTTAGACAGGTCATCTTCCAACAAGATCAGTGAAGCCGCCTCCTTGGCAATCTCTGTGCCTTTTTTACCCATGGCAATACCAATGTGTGCCGCTTTTAAGGCAGGTCCGTCGTTTACGCCGTCGCCGGTCATGGCCACTATCTCGTTCCTGGCCTTCAGCGCGTTGATGATCCTTAACTTGGCATCCGGAAACATCCGGGTAAAAATATTCACCTCTTCCACCTCGTCCTGAAGCTCTTGATCGGACAGCTGCATCAGTGCCTCTCCGCTCAACGATCTGCTATCCCCCCGAAACGCGATTTGACGGGCGATAGCGCCGGTAGTTGCCGCGTTATCGCCCGTAATGATCTTCACCCTGATCCCGGCCAGGTAGAACCTTTTCAGCACTGCCTGGATATTTTTTTTAGGCGGGTCATAAAAGGCGACCAGGCCTTTGAACGCAAAACGAAACTCTTGCTGCGTGGCGGGGAAATTACTCCCGCTTAACGCTGCCTCGCCAACGGCCAGCACCCGGTAGCCTTTATCAGCCATTGCGTCGATCGCGACCCCAATTTGCGCCTTTTGGGGTTCCGTTAATTCGCAGACCGCCAGCAACGCCTCTGGTGCACCTTTAGCCGCGACGATGCGTTCTCCGCTTTTATTTTCAAATAAATGTGTCATCATGGGCGGTTGGCCGCCCAGGGCATATTCATGGATCATATGGTAATCGGGTCGCTCGTCACGGAGACATGAACCCGCATATGCTTCATGCAATGCAATTTCCATCGGGTCGAACGGTATCGGTTCACTGGCCCACATCGCCAGCCTGACCAGGTCCAGTTCCGGTCCGCCAGGCATCTTTTCAGTGGCATCGGTTATACGGTCTGCTTGCAGCGTATACACTTTAGCCAGGCTCATTTTGTTTTCCGTGAGCGTACCGGTCTTATCAGTACAGATGACAGATGCGCTGCCCAGGGTCTCTACGGTTTTCATTTGTTTAACCACGATACCCATTTTCATCATCCGCCAGGCGCCCAGCGCCATAAAGGTGGTAAATGCCACCGGGATCTCTTCTGGTAAGATGCTCATCGCGAGCGTAAGCGCTTTGATCAGGCTATCCAACAGGTTAGGCGAACGGAAATAGTTGATGCTCCAGACGCCCACAAATACGATCAGTCCCGCGATCACCATTTTTTTAACAAAATTGTTGATCTGTAGTTCCAGTGGTGTTTTTTCTTCTGCTATTGCTTCCAGGCTTTTACCGATCTTACCCAAACGGGTTTGGTTGCCGATAGCGGTTATCGTAGCGATAGCCAGACCGCTGGCTACGGTAGTGCCGTGAAAAATGAAATGATCTGTTGCTGTGCTATCTTTATAAACTGCCAGGGATTCACCGGTGAGTACGCTTTCATTGACGGAGAAATCATTGGCATGTGCGATCACGCCATCTGCCATGATCAAGTTCCCCTCTTCGACCATCAGGCTGTCGCCTACAACCAATTCTTCACTTTTTATGGCGGTCACAGCGCCGTTCCGGATCACTTTACATTGAGGTTGTGAAAAGTCCTTTAATTTCTCAAGCGCATTGCGGCTCCTGGAGTCCTGGAACAAAGAAATGGCGGCAACAAGTATAATTGCCGAGGCCAGGAAAATCCCGTCACCTGTTTTGCCGCTGATAAAATAAACACAAGCCGTAACCAGCAACAGCAACACCATGGGCTCTTTGGCAATTCCGCTCAGGGCTTCGATAAAGCCATTCGTTTTTTTAAAAGAAAGATCGTTCATCCCGTGGGCTGATCTTGATCTAATGACCTCGGGATTACTTAAGCCCTGTATACCGTAATTATTAGCTGCCATGAGTTTATTTTAAACAGGGTCTCCCGCTGATCCGCCGTCAGTCCCGATCATGTCTGACGGGATAACGAGCAGCGGCATAGGTAGATGATCCAGGGCAGATTCAGTAGCAGACCTGTTGAACAGGCCGGAAAACAGCCCGGCGGGGAAGTGGGTCAGGGCCAGCATCGCTGAACCGTCATCTTTGCATCGGTGCTGCAGGCGTTTGATCACATCCTTGCCTTTAACATCAAAATACATGATCCCTGTTGCTTCAAGGGCGTGAATGTAGTTAAGGATGGCTGCCTCTTTTACCGGGTCGTCTTTTTCGTCCGGAATGGATACGTGGACAACCTCCAACAAAAGCCCTAATTTTTTACTGAAACCTATCAGGTAATTGATGGTATTGATGTCTGCCGGTTCAAAACCGGCCGCGTATGTCACCTTTTTAAGCGTAGCCATATCAGCGCCAGGCGGAATGATCAATACGGGGCAGCGAGCTTGCTCGATGACCGCCTTTGTATCGCTGCCGAAAATCAGCTGATCTGATGAGGCGCCGGCACGACTGCCCATCACAACGAGGCCGACATTGTTTTCCTGAATGATCGCGGCGGTATTTTCCCCCAGCGAACCCGCGCCGCATTGATAAAGAGTTTTAGGCTCAAATTCACTGGTGGGTATTCCGGCGAGGATACGCTTCAATTCAACTGCTAAGTGATCGAGTCGCGCGGTACTTTCCTGCTTACGCAAGCTAAAGTCTTCCACCACCCAGGGGCCGCGTGCAAAACTGGTAATTATAGGATAATCATAATAGGTATGATAGAGCAAAATGTCTGCCTTTAATTTAGGAACGATCTTAGCGACGGCTTTACCAGCGTGGTTCGCATTTTCAGAAAAATCAGTGAGCATCAGCACTGTTCGCATGGCGTGTTTTTTAGACCCTCAAATTGGCCAATTTCCTGCTGAAAATATATGACAAAGATCATGGATAAAGCTGATGACAGTTACTTGAACGGCATGTCCAGATGGTGATCTCCGATAAAAATGTTATGAACGAAACAAACATCCACCCGCCCATCGTTGGCAGCGAGCTGGGTGCATTTGTTTTGACCCATGGGTTATGGAGAAAATCGATTCAACGCTCATCGCCGCCTATCATATCGTGATCCTTTCCGCTTTGGGGGCGAGCATCGCCTATGCGACGGCCCCTTCGCCTTACAGGGGTTTTCCGAAAAGGTAATTGAAGAACACGCGAATCTGCGTTAGTCTCACTAATAGCATTGATCGTGATATCGCAATTCGATAAAATCGATGTACCTGATGTTGGATTCGGTATCTTTGCAAATCAATAAAGTATGCTCGCCGTCGGGTAATCCATCCGGAATCTGATTATATTTTCTTTACTGGTGGATGCGGTAGGGTTTGTTATCGTCGATAGCGATTTCAAGGTAGTTCAGGTTACGGCCGCCCTGGTTTTCATCGTTCAAAATGATCTCGCATTGGGTGCCTTGAATTTAGCCTGGATATAACGCCCGGCGCCCAGATGCGTGGTCGCCTCGTTGCACAGACACGATACATTGTGTCTCCCGCAATACGTCGCTTCTCCCCAATTCCAGCCTATAAATACTTCTTCCACCAATTTGAAACGAATGCCCGTGGCTCTTCCGGTTTACCCGGTTCGGGTACAAGTAGTTCGATGTGTTTTTCTTTAGCGTAATTCAATAAACGTTCAATCGGCTCATACCACGCATGTGGGGCCAGGTTAAACGTGCCCCAATGGATCGGCATCATCAGCTTACCCTTTAGGGCCAGATGCGCATTCGAGGCATGATCGGGGCCCATGTGGATATCAGGCCAGTATTGCCCGTAAGCGCCAATTTCGAGCATAGTCAAATCGAACGGACCAAATGTGTCGCCAATTTCTTTGAAGCCCGGAAACCAACCGGAATCGGCACCAAAAAAAATATTATGGGTATGGCCTTTGATGACAAATGACGACCAAAGCGTTTCGTTACGACCAATAATTCCCCGCCCGCTGAAATGACGCGAGGGCGTGGCGGTAATGTTGCAGTCGGAGCCTATCATTACGCTGTCGCCCCAATCCAGTTCGGTAATATAATTGGGTTCGATGCCCCATTTTTCCAAATGAATGCAAACGCCAAGCGAGCAAATGAACCGGATGTTCTTTCCGGCGAAAAACTTAATGGTGTTTTTGTCAAGGTGATCGTAATGATCGTGCGAGATAATGATGGCATCCAGCGGCGGAAGATCTTCCAGCGCGATGGGCGGCTCAAAGAATCGTTTAGGTCCCATAAATTGACTGAATGATACCCGCTCGCTCCAAACTGGGTCGGTAAGGATACGTTTGCCGTCAATTTCGATCAGCAAGCTCGAATGCCCGATCAGCGTGATCCTTAAACCGGTTTCAGGAGGTACTTGCAATACTGAAACATCGGTTTTGAACGGACCAATTGGCTGTTTGGGGGTGTTTTCGGCTTTGTTGGTATAATATTCTTTAAATATCGGGATCAATTTACCCATGGCCTCATTGGTGGGTACCGGGTTCAAAAACTTTTTCCCTTTTTTGCGCGCCCCTGTTAAACTCATAAATGACTATCAAATTTCCGCTTCGAATATACCAAGCAAGTTAAGTGAGATGACCGTAAAACGGAATTGTTACAGTAGCTCCTATTATCAACAATCCGTTAGCCCTTAAGTTTGTTTACGCGTAATGACGGTTTTAGAAAATAGGTAGCCTGTTCACAAAATTGAAGCAATGCCGGCGGCAGGGATGGTAAAGCATAAGGCTGCGATGCGCCAAAAACATGGTCGGCACCCTTTATTACCAAAAATTGCGCATTGGGGTTGGCCGACCGTAATTCCTCTGCGTGCGCTACCGGAACGGTAGTATCTTCATCGCCATGTACAATAAGCCAGGGCTGCGTTATTTTTTCGGCGTGAGTTTTTATATCCAGCCGTGCCGGATTTTTGTCGAGATCATCAAGTAGTCCAACTTTCAGCGGCATCTGCTGACCGGTACGTTTATTGGTGATGTAGGTGATTCCTGTTAAGCGCCATTGCGCCTCTATTTCCTTTGGCCACAAATTACGGAAGCCGGAAATAGACGCCATGGTTACGAGCTTCGTGATCCGCGAGTCTTCGGCTGTTTTGATAATGCTCATGCCGCCGCCCATGCTATGGCCAATGAGATAAACGCTTTTTGCGGCTGCAATCCCCGATCCGCCGCAGGCAAAATCAATTACAGCTTTCAAGTCGTCTAACTCGATTGAAAAAGTGTTGTCGGCAAAGGCTATCATATCGGCAAATTCCTCGGGCTTATCCACCATGGTGCCATTGTGCGAAAAATTGAATTTGAGAAACCGGAAACCGTGCGCGGCAAAATAATTAGCCACCAGGTTATAAGCACCCCAATCCTTAAAACCTTTAAAGCCGTGTGCAAATATTATAAGCGGCGCATTTTTATCCGACGTTTTATAAGTAAGATCCATCAGCATGCCACGGCCTTTGGCACCGGGAATGTTGAAGTTTTGTTTTTTAATCATGACAAATTTTAATTAGCTCAACTGCGAATAGCAAAGTATTCCATTTACAGGTTTCCGGTGCAATTATTTATAAAACCAGTCCATCAAATATGCCGTATATCACAGCACCAAAGATAGCGTATTGGTTTTAATCTCTTGTGTACCACCAGGCCCACAGGATAAGAAGAGGCTGAAAGAACAATAACCTTAACCAGGCAACTAACGGGGTGATCTTCAACGTACCACCTAACATAAGCGGAGCATCGGTAACCATTTTAGTGTGTACGGGGATAAAGGCGATAAGCATTAATATTATTCCCCATGAAGCAAGGGTACGGGTTTGTTTAAATATCATGAGGATGGCGAAAGCAATTTCGAAAAATCCTGACAACCAATTGACAAGGGCGGGAAACGGAATATAACTTGGTATAATTTTAAAGTAAGAGTTTGGGGCACGAAAATGGTTGACACCGGCTACGATATAAAATAAGATGAGTATAATGAGGCATATTTTTTTAAGTAAATTCATTTTTAAAGATATAATATTTTATTTTCGGCGCCCTTTGCAGAATTTCTGTTAAATAAGCGTGTTAATAACGTTTATTTATAAACGTTCTAAATATAACTGTATGACAAAGACTTGACATTGCATGACAGTAATCCTGTTATTTTTGTTGGGTCAAATTTTAAAATAGCTTTGAAGTATCTAAAGGTAATTGCTTTTACGCATAAACAGATTGAGCTGAAGGAGTTGGGAAAATTGGTATTATGCCAGGAGAATTTAACCGATAAACTTCACAGGGTGAAATCCCAATTCGGTATCAACGAGCTATTTTACCTGTCAACCTGTAACCGGGTTGAGTTTGTCCTGCTTACCCCTCAAACTGTCGACAGGGCTTTTGCCAAACAATTTATGGATGCCATTGATATGGGTCTTTGCCCGGTATCAACAGGTACGTTCTTGGATTCGGCCGCTATTTATGAAGACAGAGAAGCGCTGGAACACCTGCTGCGTACCTCATGCTCGTTAGAAAGTATGGTGGTGGGCGAAAAAGAGATCCTGGCCCAATTGCGCAAAGCTTATGAAGATTGCCGCGAGGCTGGCCTCACCGGCGATGGTTTGCGCATGTTCATGAACTGCATTGTAAAAACCGCTAAAGAGGTTTATACCCACACCAATATTTCAAAGAACCCAATCTCGGTGGTATCGCTGGCTTATCGCAAGCTGCGCGATCTGAAGCTTTGCACCAACGCCCGTGTGCTCATTATCGGTGCTGGCGAAACTAATCGCAACATTTCAAAATATCTTCAAAAACATAAGTTCTCTAACTTCGCAATCTTTAACCGTACGGTTGAAAAGGCTGCGAAATTAGCCGCCGATCTGGGTGGTGAGGCCTTCAACCTTGAAGCGCTGAAAACCTACAATAAAGGTTTCGACGCTATCATTACCTGTACCTCGGCTACTGAGCCGATCATCACACCTGAAATTTATGCAGGGTTGCTGCAAGGCGAAACCGGCAAAAAGACCATCGTCGATCTGGCGGTGCCAAACGATACTCATCCTGATGTGCTGGAACAGTTCCCGGTTAACTTTATCGAAGTGCATTCATTGAACGAAATTGCTAAGAAAAACCTGCAGGAGCGTTATGAAGAACTTACCCATGCCGAAGCTATTATTGAGCAAAATATCGGGGAGTTTTTACTGGAACTTAAACAGCGCCGCATAGAACTGGCCATGCGCCAGGTTCCTGAAAAGATCAAAGAGATCCGCAATACCGCTATCAATTCAGTATTTGCCGATGAAGTACAAGGCATGGACGAAGCCAGCCGCGAAGTGCTGGAAAAGGTAATCAACTACATGGAGAAGAAATATATCAGCGTGCCTATGATTATGGCGAAAGATATATTGATCAATAATAATTAAAAATTGCCGCGAGTTTAGCATAGAATAACTCGTCGTAAAGCATCGTGGAGGCTTGCAACTTCATTCTCCGTCACTCCTCCCTCATATCCTGAATTTATTCCTCCAATCAATCCCATAAAAACTTAAATTTGCGATTGCAAATAATTAAGCCCTTGGATAGAACATTAATCATCGGAACCCGCGGAAGCGACCTTGCCCTTTGGCAGGCCAATTTTGTGAAAGACAGCCTGGCTGCTATTAATATTAATGCCGAGTTGAAAATTATCAAAACGCAGGGCGATCGCATTCTCCACCTCAGTCTTGATAAACTGGAAGGTAAAGGTTTTTTCACCAAGGAGCTGGAAGAAGAATTATTGGCAGGCACCATTGACCTTGCGGTACACTCGCATAAGGACCTGCCGACTGAAAACCCTCCGGGACTCATTATCGCAGCAGTTTCAGAACGGGAAGACCCGGCTGAACTACTGCTGATACTGAAAGACTGTGTCGACGTGCACCAGAAATTTTCCGTGAAATATGGCGGTATTGTGGGTACATCATCTAATCGCCGCAAGGCACAATTGCTGGCCTATCGTCCCGACCTGGACATCAAAGACCTGCGCGGTAACGTGCCTACTCGTGTTGGCAAACTCCGCGGCGAAAATTACGATGCCATTATGATTGCCAAAGCCGGTGTGAGCAGGCTCGGGCTTGATCTGGGTGATTTTTATGTAGAGGAATTAACACCAACCGAATTCATACCTGCACCTGCGCAAGGTGCCCTGGCTATCCAGATCCGCGAAAACGATGCAGAATTATTCGAAGCATTGCAGCCATTAAATCATCCGAATGTGGTGGAAGAACTGGCGGTAGAACGTACTGTATTAAAATTATTTGGCGGCGGCTGCCACATGCCTTTGGGCTGCTACTGCCGTAAGGACGACGACGTTTTCCAGGTATTTACTTCTAAAGCCGACGAGGGCGAAGATTTTCCCGACCGCCTGTTTTTAGAATCTCCGACTACTGAGGGGCTTGCTCAAAAAGTGGTTTCATTTTATAACAGCAGCCGTATATTCCCACTGAAGGTTTTTATATCGCGCGAGCTTTCAGAAAACAGCTATTTTCGCCGGGCTTTGGAGAAAAGGGACATTGAGGTGGAAGCACGCTCGCTGATCCGCACCGTGGCTGTGATCACCAAACTGGATAATTACATATTGAAGAATGCCGATTGGGTGTTTTTCAGCAGCAAGAATGCGGTTGAATACTTTTTCCAACTCGATCCGCTACTGCCTAAAAAAGTAAAATTCGGAGTAATGGGAACAGGCTCTGAAGATATGCTACGGCGCAAAGGTCACTTCGTCGATTTCGTCGGCGAAGGAGATCCTGAAGATGTAGCTGCTGATTTTGCCGCACTGGCAAACGGACAGACTGTTGTTTTTCCAATAGCACAAAATTCTTTGCGAAGCGTTCAACAGGCTTTATCCGCCGATACAAAAGTGATTGAGCTGACGGTGTATGAAACTATACTGGAAGACAATGTAGAACCAACCGGTGCCGAGATCATGGTATTTACCAGTCCATCGAACGTGGAAGCTTATTTTGTAGACAACCTGCTTGATCCAGATCAGAAAGTGATAGCCATAGGTGTATCAACCGGTAAAAAACTGGATGAGATCGGCGTAAAATACACGCTGCCTTATTCACCGGATGAAACAGGTTTGGCCGAAGCTGTATTCGGTACCATTTGCCTGAGCCACCGGTGTTAACTGTTCGTTAGTTCACTGTTACATTAGTTTATTGGGGCAGGTTCCATACTTTTTACCAATGAACAGTAAACTAATGAACCAGTAGATCATTTTCATGACATAAAATTTCTTTGCCGAGCCTGTAAACCTTATAATTGCCGTAGTTTCCCTAAATTTGCCCGTGCTGAAAGGCATGCATGTTTGTCGAAATTATTTAGATAAAGAATGTTACAACGACCACGAAGAAACCGGAAAAGTGAAGCCATCCGCCAGATGGTGCAGGAAACGCACATCAGCGCAGCCAATCTGATATTCCCCTTATTTATTGTTGATGGCACCTACCAGAAAACAGAAGTAGCATCGATGCCGGGTATTTTCCGGTATTCGATAGATAATTTGCTACGCGAGGTGGAGAGCTGTCTGAAGCTTGGCTTAAACTCGTTCGACCTGTTTCCGAATATCGAAGAATCATTAAAAGATAAATATGCTACTGAAAGTCACCGTGAGGAAAGCCTGTACCTGCGCGCTATCCGCGAGGTAAAAAAGAATTTCCCCGAGGCATGTGTGATCACCGATGTGGCCATGGACCCTTACAGCAGCGATGGCCACGATGGCATTGTTGAGAACGGCCAGATCTTAAACGACGAAACGCTGGAAGTATTGGGCAGGATGGCCCTGGCTCACGCGCAAATGGGTGCAGATATTATTGCGCCAAGTGATATGATGGATGGCCGCGTAGGCTATATCCGCGAGGTGCTGGACGATAATAATTTCACTAACGTCTCAATTATGTCATACTCTGCTAAATATGCCAGTGCGTTTTATGGTCCGTTCAGGGATGCGTTGAACTCTGCACCAAAATTCGGTGACAAAAAAACTTACCAGATGAACCCGGCTAATCAGCGGGAAGCGCTGATTGAAGCAAGGCTGGACGAAGCAGAAGGTGCCGATTTCCTGATGGTGAAACCCGCCCTTTCCTATCTCGACGTAATAAAATTAATTAAAGACGATACTGAACTTCCTGTTGCAGCGTATAATGTGAGCGGCGAATATGCCATGATCAAGGCCGCTGTACAAAAAGGCTGGCTAAATGAACAACGCGCCATAACAGAGGTTTTAACCAGCATCAGGCGTGCCGGTGCAACCGCCATTTTAACCTACCACGCTAAAGAAGTGCTGGTGAACGGGTGGATATAGCCCCCCGGCCCCCTAAAGGGGGAGAATGTGAAGAGATTGTAAGACTAATTATAAAAATATATAAAAGTCTCCTCCCTTCAGGGGGAGATTTAGAGGGGGCTACATGTTTGAATCAATAAAAAAGAAATTTACTACAGAGGGGAGTGAACCAGCGGGAACAACTACAAAGCCGGACATTAGCCGGGAGAAGTCGGCGGAATTGTATGAGAAGGCTAAAACTTTTTTTCCGGGTGGGGTAAACTCTCCGGTTAGGGCGTTTAAATCGGTTTACGGCACCCCGCTCTTTATTAAAAAGGGCGATGGGAGCCATTTGTGGGATGTCGACGATAACGAGTTTATTGATTTTTGCTGTTCATGGGGGCCGCTGATCCTGGGCCATAACAATGCCAAGGTTCGTGAAAAAGTAACGGAGGTGATGCAGAACGGCATGTCGTTCGGGGCACCTACCGGTTTAGAAAATGAACTGGCCGAGCTTATTATTAAAAACAATAAATTTATTGAGAAAATTCGTTTTGTAAGCTCGGGCACCGAAGCGGTTATGTCGGCCATCAGGCTGGCCCGCGGCTATACCAAACGCGACAAGATATTAAAATTTGAGGGTTGCTACCACGGGCACTCCGATTCATTGCTGGTAAAAGCAGGCAGCGGTTTGGTAACCTTTGGCGAAACCTCATCGGCCGGCGTTCCGAAATCATTTGCAGACGAGACCATTGTGGTTGCACTGAATGATAAGGACGCCCTCAGCAAAGCATTTGACGAATTTAAAGATCAGATAGCGGCGGTAATTATCGAACCTGTCCCGGCTAACAACGGTTTGCTGCTACAGGAAAAGGAATACCTGCAATACTTACGCGAGATCTGCACTAAAAACGGCGCGTTACTGATATTTGATGAGGTGATCTCTGGTTTCAGACTTGGATTTGAAGGCGCCGCGGGTTACTATCAGATCAAACCGGATATCCTTACTTATGGTAAAATTATTGGCGGCGGATTGCCTGTTGGCGCGTACGGGGCATCGGCGGCGATCATGGGCCACATTTCGCCGGATGGCGGTGTTTACCAAGCGGGTACCTTATCGGGCAACCCGGTTGCTATGGCTGCAGGCATTGCACAACTTAGCGAATTGCTTCGCATGGGCTTTTACCGCGACATTAATAATAAAACCGAAGAATTTACCGCTTCGATACAGCGTTTCGCTACTGCGCGTAATTATAAGTTCAAAGTATACAGCATAGGTTCGATATTCTGGTTTGCCTTTACCGATAAAGAAGCTATTCGCCGGGCTGACGAGATCGATGCTTCGAGCATGGACAAATTCAAAAAATTGCACCGCGAACTGCTTAACCGCGGCATTTATTTGGGTCCGTCGGGATATGAGGTTGGATTTATATCATCGGCCCACACAAAAATAGATTTGGAAAAGGCAAAACGTGCTATATTTGATAGCCTGGAAGTGGTGTTTAGGGAAAAATAAGTTGGCCCCCCGGCCTCCTGAAGAGGGAGTAAGCGGGTTCGTCGATTATAAATATTCAAATTTTAAAATCCCCTTTAGGGGTTAGGGGCTTATGACAAGATCATTTGTAATATTCTACGCGCTTATCACCTACGCACTGGCGCAGTTGGTTTGGTGGGCTTATTCGTTGGTTAGCGCAAATCCGAAGAGCCTGGGCATGATCCTGAGCGAGGGCTCGGTGTTTATTTTTGTGTTTTTTGCCGGAGCATATTCTTTGCACCGCTCCATTAACCGGCAACGCAGGCTGGCCGAGCAGAAGAAAAACTTTTTGTTATCGGTTACACATGAGTTAAAATCGCCTCTGGCATCCATCAAGATCCTTTTGCAAACCATTCAAAAAAGAGATTTGAGCAAAGAGCAAACACTCGATTTTATCGGTAAATCGCTGCGTGACATTGAGCGTTTGGATGATATGGTAGAAAACATGCTGCTGGCCTCGAAGATCGAAAACAGCAGTTATACCTTCCCTAAGGATAAATTCAATCTTTCTGTTTTGGTAGATAGCATTGTGAACCGCTTGCAGATCACTAAATGCGAGGGCACCCAGCAAATCATCGATGCGGAGATAGAACCTAAGATCGAAATAACCGGCGATAAGTTTGCGCTTACATCTGTGGTGACGAACCTGATAGAGAACGCCATTAAATACTCCGGCCCATGTGAAACGGTGGATGTAAAGCTTTTCCGGAAAGAGAATAGGGTGTTTTTAGAGGTGGCCGATCATGGCATAGGGATAGCCGACCATGAAAAAAGCCGTATCTTTGAAAGGTTTTATCGCGTAGGATCTGAAGACACCCGTAATACTAAAGGGACGGGCTTAGGTCTGTATATTGTAAAAGAAGTGCTCGATAAGCACCAGGCAAGTATAAAAGTGAGAGATAACAGGCCGGTTGGTAGTATATTTGAGGTGGTTTTTGATTAAAAGACAAGACACTAAATTTTAAGTCACATGCCAAATAAGAAAAGAATTTTATTAGCCGAAGACGAAGAGCACCTGCTCGAAGCCATTAAGCTTAACCTCGAATTAGAAGGTTACAAGGTATCTACCGCTACAAATGGGAAAAAGGCTTTACAGATATTTAAGGAAGAGCGCTTTAACCTGGTTATCCTGGACGTAATGATGCCCGAAATTGATGGCTTTGTGGTTGCTGAAACCATTCGCCTGGAAAATTCGGATGTACCGATCATGTTCCTGACTGCCAAAAATACAAATGAAGACAAAATAGCAGGTTTAAAGAAGGGTGCGGATGACTATCTGACAAAACCTTTTAACCTCGAAGAACTGATCCTAAGGGTTAATAACCTGGTGAAACGTAGTTTGAAAGGTGATGATCTGAAGGAATTCAACAGTTACAAAATAGGCGAAAAAACCATTCACTTCAACTCGTTTGAATTGGTAAATGAAGATGGTTCTATCACGCCTTTAACCAAAAAGGAAACCATGCTGCTGAAACTGCTGATAGAGCGCCGCAATGACGCCGTATCGCGCGAGCAGATCCTGGAAACCGTTTGGAACTATGACGTTTATCCGTCTACACGTACCATTGACAACTTTATCCTGACGTTCCGTAAATATTTTGAACCCGATCCTAAAAACCCGGTGTATTTCCATTCCATCCGCGGGGTAGGTTATAAATTTACCGATACGCAGCATTAATGTTTACGAACAGAACCCGGCTATTTATAGGCATCATATTTTTTCTGTCGCTCATGTTGCTGGCTTACCGGCAACAGTATGAACTGGCTTGGGTAGCGTTCATGATGATTGTGTTGTTGGCCCTGGATTATGTAAGGCAGGGCACGCTGGTTGTGGCGGCACGGTATTTTCACCATAAAGATTATGATAAGGCCGAGCGTACGTTGCTGGAAATAGTAAACCCTAAATGGCTGAGCAAGAATCGACGTGGTTATTATGAATTCCTGATGGGCGGCGTTTGTCTCCAAAAGCAGGACTTTGATGATGCCGAAAAGCATTATGAGGTGGCGTCTCAATACCCGCTAAGATCGGTGAACGATCACGTGGCGGCTTTGATACACGTGGCCAACATCAGCATAAGGCAGGGTAATTTTGACAAGGCAGAAGCTTACATCAAGCTTACCGAACAGCACCAGGAAAAAATAAACGCCAAAATGAAGGACGTAATTGAACGCCTTCGGCAGGAACTGAAAACACACTTAAAATAAGAGCCAAGAACCAAGAACCAAGAGTCAAGACAGAGAACCGCAAAAGGTTTTATACTTAACTTCCTGGTTCTTGGCTCTTGGTTCTTGGCGCTAAAAGATGAACGATTTATTTATAAAAGCAGCATTTTCGGAAAAGACAGAACGCCCGCCGGTATGGATGATGCGGCAGGCAGGACGTTTTATGAAGGAATATTGGGACATCAAAAACAAATATTCTTTCCTGGAAATGTGCAAAACGCCCGAAATTGCGGCTGATGTTACCATGTTGCCGGTTGATCTGCTGGGAATTGATGCTGCTATCCTTTTTTCTGATATCCTGGTTACAGGCGAAGCCATGGGCGGTGATTTGAGCTTTGAAGCCAATGTGGGCCCGAAATTTGCCAACCCGGTACGTACCAAAGCCGACGTTGATAATCTACGCACCGATGTAGGCGACAGCTTGCAATATGTAGCCGATGCCATTAAGGTGATCCAGCAACGTTTGAACGGCCGTATCCCGCTGATCGGTTTTGCGGGCGCACCTTTTACCGTGATGAGTTACCTGGTTGAGGGCGGATCGTCAAAAGACTTTAAGCGTACCAAGCTAATGCTGCATAACGAGCCGGAGCTGGCGCATCAGTTATTATCAAAAATAGCGACCGTAACGGCAGATTACCTAAACCTGCAGATTGCAGCCGGGGTGAACGCCGTTCAGATTTTCGACAGCTGGGCGCAGGCTTTAGCATGGGATGATTATAAGGAATTTTCACATCGTTATATTGCAGAGATCATCAGCAAACTGAACCGCAAGGATATCCCGGTGATATCATTCTGTAAAGGAAGTTCGGTTTTCGCGCCGTTAATGGCCGAAGCCAAACCGGATGTGATCTCTATCGACTGGAACGTTGATCTTTTAGATATTAAAAGACGCCTGCCTGCCGGTATTGCCGTACAAGGCAACCTCGATCCGCATATTTTGTATGCCGATAAAAAGGTGATCAAAGAGCGCGTTCATCGTTTATTTGACCGGATGAAAGGTGAGAACGGATTTATATTTAACCTCGGCCACGGCATTATGCCCGATATTCCGTTTGATAACGTGAAGTATGCGGTTGAGGTGATAAAAGAGTATAGGTAGCTCCCGGGCCCCTAAAAGGGGAGTAAATGGAGTTAATCCAGATAAGACTTTTAGGACAATCATTCCCCCTTCAGGGGATTAGGGCTCTATATGTACAATTACATCCTTTCCATACACATCATTTTTGTAGTCTGCTGGATGGCGGGGCTATTCTATATTGTACGCCTGTTCATTTACCACACCGAGGCGCAGGATAAGCCCGAGCCAGACCGCACCATCCTCTCCAAACAGTTTGAAATAATGGAGCGAAAGCTCTGGTATATCATTGCCGTACCATCAATGTTTCTGGTACTGGCGGCGGGGATCACCATGCTTTGTTTGGTGCCGGACTGGTTACAGCAACCGTGGCTGCATATAAAACTGGGTTTTGTAGTGGGACTGATCGTTTACCATTTCATTTGTCAGAACATGATCAAGCAAATGGCAAACGGCGTGTTCAAATGGACATCCACGCAGCTTCGCATGTGGAACGAGGTGGCTACGCTTTTTCTTTTCGCGATTGTATTCTTAGCCGTGTTAAAGAATGCGGTAAGCTGGATCTACGGTTTGGTAGGTTTAGTGGCGCTGGCAGTGGTATTAATGATGGCGGTGAAGATCTATAAGCGTTTCCGTACTAAGTAGATTAATCATCATAATTTATTGTTTTCCGTTGTATTTATAAAACGTTATTTCTTTACTGTCGGCATCAATCATCGCGTAACCGGCACGCATACCGATATAAATATGGTGATTGTCTTTAACGGCTACTGAATTAGGATATAAATCGCCCCAAAACAACTTCTTAAACACCAATTCCTTTTTCCAATTGCGGACGATATAAAAATTATTTGAAGTTGCGAGATATATGGCATCATCATAAATGTCAAAAGCTTCAGGCGAGTTATCAAAATCAAGAACAGAAGAACTGACAATCGAATCGCCCCAGACATTGATTTGGTCAAATTCACCGAAATTAAGACTTAAATGTGCTAAGCCCTCCATAGTATAGATATTGTCTTTATAAGTAAATATTCTTTTGATATTGCCGCTTTTAACAAGAAATGTTCCCTTAAGTAAATTCGTAATGGGATTTGTTGGTGTGACAATACTACCAGAAAATGGATTTTCATTCTTCCGTTTTCTTTGTCTTTTCCCGTTGATATTTATGTGCTTTATAGTGGTATCATTAGGTTTATAGTATAAACCGCCGCCAAACTCACCATGATTTATACCAATCAATTTACCATACGGAGTTTCAAAGCTCGTGTTGGACTGATAAACCTCTTTTTCAATATGTAATTCGCCGTTTATTAACGAAACGCTAAACTCCTGGCCGCCCCTGTCATTGAGCGCGTATAATTCTTTACTTCCAATAAGAGGTAGCGGAACCTTCGTAAAATCGTTTGGGGAGAGCGTCTGAGCTTTGCAGCTTAAGAATGTAAGAGATGAAAATGCAAAGGTTATAAACAGCTTGAATTTCATATTTATTGTGATTGGTAGGTCAAAGCGCATTTCATAAAAAAAACCGCGTCGGTTAAGGACGCGGTTTTTTTTATGATTAATTCAATTATATGCCTTTATCATCATTTGGCAGGCTTGCAATACGGTAAGCAGTGTTGCCGTCCGGTCCTGTTACTTTCTCGTAATAGATATTGGTAGGCGATACATAATATTTCTTGCCGTTCAGGCTTACCTTGCGGCAATCATCCGGTAATTGATTTACCACGTCGCCAACTCTTGGGGCAGCCATACCTGCGTTTGGATCGGTAACTGAATCATCAGTATTCAATACACCATCTTTACCGGCAACTACATAAATCTTCTTGCCTTGATCGTCAACGGTTTCTTTGTAATAAACACCGTCGAGCTCATAATATTGAACGCCGTCTATCTTTATAGCCTGCGCATCTTCCGGAAGATCAGGAACGCCTGCACCTACAGGTGGTTCTGTTACCTGGTAACCGCCATTATCATACGGGCTGTAAAACACGCCACCGTAGTAATAATATAACGAAGAGCCCCAATAGAACGGGTAATAACCGTAAGGCAGTACGCCTAAATAAAAACCAAGATGCGGATAACCGTAATAGCCATAGCTGTTGCGGTAAAATGCGCCTGCATGATACCCGATTGAGCCGCCAAACGAACTACCGGTACGCCCTCTGTAGCCTACCGCCGCCGCGTTAACATGTGATGTTGCAGATAAATTATTGCCGCGGATACCGAAATTATTACCGGTAGCCTGACGCGATACGCCCAAGCTGTTGCCGCGGAAACCGCCACCAAAGCTGCCGCCGCCTCCACCACCAATACGTACTCCGCCGCCGCCCCCATGACTTGCTCCGCGCTGTGCATTGGCCGGGGTTATTGCCACTACAGTCAGCATTCCGGCTACGAATAAGCCGGACGCGTATTTATACAACCTTTTCATTTTTTAAATATAAGTAATTAACAGAAATTTTGCAGTTTAAGTATAGGGCGAAATGTTAAATTTCGCGCCATAGTGTTTAGACAATAAAACGTATCAAAAGGTTTAATCGTTACACCAAAAATATTTATAAGGAATCAAATTCCTAATATAGTTATTCCCTTATTTCAACAATGCCCGGCGGGAAGATCAGCTTAAACGATGTACCCTCATCTTTTACTGATGTTACCGCAATTTTTATTTGGTGAAAACCCGCAATAGATTTTACGATCGGCAGCCCAAGCCCAAAACTATCCTGCTGTAACGACTGCCTGAATTTTTTAAAACGGGTAAAAATGTGAGGGATATCTGCTTCGGCAATACCAATGCCGGTGTCGGCCACTGTCACGGTAAAGCTGTTGTTGTCGTGCTGCGCAAATACTTTGATGGAGCCATCAGGCTTGTTGTATTTAATGGCGTTGTTAATGAGATTAAAGAACAGGTTAAACAGCAGGAATTTGTTCACATCCACCAATATCCAATTTTCAGGGATATCGGCTTCGTAGGTGATGTTTTTGTCCTGCAGGCGGATTGAGATCTCGTCGTAAACTTCCTGCAAAACTTCCGAAAGCGGCACCGTGTCGGTTCTGAAGAACTGCTCGTTTTCTATCTGCGAGATCAGGAGTAATGTTTTGGTAATACTTTTCAGACGGTTCAGGATCTTCTGCATTTCCAGCAGGCGGGACTTCAGCTCATCTACAATATCCTCCCTTTCAAACATGTTCTCGATCTTTGATTGAAGGATGGAGATGGGGGTCATTAGCTCATGCGAGGCATTTGATATAAATTCGCGCTCTTTTTGAAAAGTATTCTCAATCGTTTCGATCATCTGGTGGATGCTGAGATCAAGATGCTGGAAGTCGGCCGTGCTTGTTTTTACCTGCTGATAGCTACCGAAATTCGGGAACTTGCGACCAATGAGCTTGGTCTTGATTATAAGTCCCAGCGGGCGTAACACATAGGTGGAATAAAACTGATCGGCCATGATGGTCAGCAGGATCATCCCTAATAAAACCTGGAAGGCGAGATTTTGCAAGGGCCGGGTAGTTTCTTTGATAGCGTCGAGACTGATGGCAATCTCGGCCAGGTACTTTTTATTATCGGCCCTGAAATTGTGACTTAAAATGCGGTATTCAATGGTGTCGCCCTGCAGGATGCGTTTTTCGTTTTTGATGGTATCGAGGTTCTCAGAAGTGGAATCTACGTCGATACTTACGTAATCTTCCTTCAACGGGGTGTAATAGCTTGCCTCGCCCTCATCACTTTGAATATAACTTTTTATACCCTGACTATGCACAATTTGCAGCAGCCGGTCTTTTTGCTTACGTAACTTGCTATCAGTATAAGTTTGATTGATGTTTTTGATGAGGACAGGCAATAACCCTACGAAAATGGTTACAATAACCAGTTTCGATATAGCGTTGAACAACGTAAGTTTTGTTTTTAGCCTCATGTTTGGGAAGAGAGTCAAGAAGTCAAGATGCAAGAATCAAGAAAGATTCTGTTGTACTTAAATTCGATTCCCTCGCTGTACTTTTATTGTTGCCGTTTATTTATTTTATTGGTGATTCTCTTCCTGAAGTCTTGATTCTTGCATTCTTGAATCTTCTCCTAACTGATCTTTATCTTATACCCCAACCCCCGTACCGTTTCGAGCCAATCGGGTGGGGCGTGGACGTTTAATTTTTTGCGAATGTTCTTGATATGTGCGTCGATATAATTGGAGTCGTAATCATCGTTAATAATGCTGCCCCAAATGTGTTCGCTTAATTGTGAGCGCGTAAGCGTCCTGTTTTTATGCAGGATGAGGTAGGCGATCAGGTCGAATTCCTTTTTGGTAATGGTGCTCACCTCTGCATCGTTATAACTTATAATGCGTTCTGTAAGGTTGATCACGAATCCCCCTAAATCTACCAAGTTTTGATTTAGCCCAAACCTTCGGCGGGTTATGGCCTGCATGCGGCTTTGCAATTCCAGCAGCGAAAATGGCTTGGGCAGGTAATCATCGGCACCCAGGTCAAGGCCTTTAATGCGGTCGTACACTTCTGCACGGGCTGTAAGGATGATGCAAATGGCTTCCGGGTTATTCTTTTTGGCTTCTTTCAGCAAATCAAGGCCGTCATAATCGGGCAGTCCCAAATCAATCAAAATAAAATCGTAAAGATTGACTGCAATTTTTTCAGACCCTGATGTACCGTTGTAGCACACCTCGCACATGTAATTATAATTGGTCAGAAAAATCTCCAACTCGGCTGCAAGGGCTTTTTCATCTTCAATTATCAAAACATTCATACCTGCCTAATAAAATACGTAATAAAATGTAAGGTTATAAAAAAGCTCGTGCCTGTTCTTAAGTCCTCCCTCCACGTTAACGGGGATAGAGTATTTTGCCGAAGCTTCTAATGTATAATGCGGCCTGTTATAGGCTATAGGTAATTTAATACTGTAATTAAGCGCATTGAAACGGCCATTATTGTATGGTTTGGCAAAAGAACCTTCTACCGGCGCTGCACTCACTTCATCCAATTCAAAACGGTTCAAATGATCGCGCGAAAATTTGCCTACAAAGTTCTGCGTGCCCAATATGGCGCTGATGCCGGGGTTGATACTGATGAAGTCCTTATCGTCGAACACGCTCCAACTGCTTTCAAAATATTTGGAAGCATTGAAAGTGAGGAAGAAATCGTTTTCCTTGCCGAACAGGTAATCGGCGGTGACGCTGGTTTTGAATATCTTCCAGTCGAAGGTATTTTTAAAGTTAAGATCGTTTGATGAGGCTGATTTGATGACATCGGCGGCATCGCGGTTAAAAAAGAAACGGGTATAGCTGATAACCCCTGTAGCCTTTTTAGTGTAGTTGAACAGGTATCCGGCGCCCAGGTCAATTTCATCAATCAGCGGATCGTAACCTAAAACTTTTACTGCGGAGCCGTATATAAAAAAGCCATTTTTGGTATTGTAGATCACATCGGTGCTCATGTAAGGATAGGTAACCGGACCTGTGCGACCGAAAAAAAGCACATCGCTGCCATAATTAATACCGGCAGATATGGAGCGCTTTCGTAAAACGGTATCAGTATCCTTAGCTGTATGAGGCCCTCCGTAATTGTGCGGCAACAGCGTAGCCGCAGCTGCATTTACAGCGGTTCCAATTATGAGCAGAAGCAATACTAAATAGTATCTCATTAATAATTGAATAACGTTAGGATTGAATTGTTAATTGCCATTCCTCCGGGGTATTTCCGGCGGCCGTTCCAAACCTTCAGGTCTGCGCTGCCGCTTTGGCTTTGGCTTGGCTGTACCCTGATCTGCTGGTGGTTCCACCTTTTCGGGCTTGGGCTGTTTTTTTGCTCTGGCTACTTCTTTAATTTTCTTTTTTTCTTCCTGCTCCTGTTTTTTTGACTTGTTGCTTGTATCGGCTAATGTTTTATTAACAGACAAACTTATCTGCAAATTATTACAAACAAAATGAAAATGGTTATTTTTTATTTTGGCGGATGATAAACAGGGGGCAAATACCAAAAACAAGACAATATACGCAAGCCACTTTATCATTACGAGCAGAAAAATATTAAAATTCCTATCAAATTAATAGCTGATTAATTATTCAAAATAATGATCTCCGGCCCGGTAAACACCTGTAAAACGTGCCGGGCAAAAAATATCTAAACTGATCGGAATTATAATAGAGGTTTATTTATTACAATATAATTGGTGTGAATTGTACACCAAAATACAATTAAAAATAGCTTTTATCCCCATACGGGAAAGAAAGTTAAAATATAATTATAAGCTAATATGTTTCGATGTGTAAACACGGTCGTGATCATCAATTATCACGGCGGCCATCTGGTTTAGCTGGTTTATTAAATATAAACCGGCATTTACGCCTATTGAAAGTACGGGCGTAGCCATGGCATCGGCCAGCTCGGCAGTTGCGCCGATAATGCTTACGCTTTTAATTTTACTTACCGCAAAACCCTTTTTAGCGTTCAGCGAGCTTTGCAGTTTTTTGCTGTTGATGTCGGCAAATTTTTCATCATTCAGCGAGGTTGCAACTGCCATATTGCCAATAACCACATTAGCGAATGATTGTTTTTGCTGCGATGGATCGGCTGTACCAATGGTCCACTCCTTGCCATCTGGCTGAAAGCCCCATGCAAGAATATCGCCGCCGGCATTAATTACGCCGCTGCTCACGCCATTCATCTGCAATATATATTTGGCCCTGTCTGTAGCGTAGCCTTTACTGTTAGCAGCAAAAGAAATGCGCATACCGGGTTCATTTAAGAAAATGGTTTGTTCCGTCGCGTTAATTACAACATTTTTGTAGCTTACACCAACGGCCGATTTAACCGCAGTGTTATTGGTCATTTCCATTGCATCATCGCCGCCTGTTGAATACGTAATATCGAAAGCACCGAAAGTGAGTTCAGAGATCTGCAATGAGCGATCGATCAGCTTAAAAATTTCGGGACTGGTTTTTACAGGCTTGATACCTGCATTGCGGTTGATATGATTAAGCGGGCTGTCATCGCTGAAGGCGCTCAAAAGTTTTTCTACACGGTTTATTTCGGCTATGGCATCATTTATCCGCTCGTCGGCCCACGATGGATCATTGCCAACAACACTGATCTCGAACTGGTTGCCCATTAAACGTACCGGGCGACGGAAAATAATAGAATTATTGTGAGAAATGTTTTTTATAGCCAGCATAAATTTCATTTTAAAGCCTGCAGATTTTGACTTTTACACAGCGTGGCCACATAACATCACAAAAAAAACGAAAGCTGGGGCCATGCTAACGTTACTAAAGTAGTGGTGTATTATGAAATTGAAATGAAAACGTTTTTGAGTCCTAAGTCTTGAGCCGGGAGTCATGAGTCAGGATATTGAATTTTTAGTCTCGAGTCGATAGTCTCAAGATCATCGTTTTTGACTCTGACTCAAAACTACCAACTCAAGACTTATAACTTATGCAACAGTGCCTTCTTTCAGTTTTTCTGCGTTTTCAGCAAACTGAAGGGCTTCCATAATATCTTGCAGGTCGCCGTTCATTACGCCGGTGAGGTTGTAAATGGTAAGGCCGATACGGTGTTCGGTCAAACGGCCCTGGGGGTAATTATAGGTACGAACCTTTGCAGACCGGTCGCCGGTCGATACCATAGTTTTACGTTTCTTTGACGTTTCTTCGAGGTGCTTTTGCAGCTCCATTTCATAAACGCGTGAACGCAATACCTGTAAAGCCTTATCGTAGTTCTTTAATTGTGATTTCTGATCCTGGCATTGTGCAACAATACCTGTAGGAATATGCGTTAACCGTACCGCCGAATAAGTGGTATTAACTGACTGCCCACCCGGTCCGGAAGCACAGAAAAGATCTTTACGGATGTCACTTACCTGCAGGTCGATATCAAATTCATCTACTTCCGGCAGTACCACAACCGATGCTGCCGACGTGTGTACACGACCCTGTGTTTCGGTGTCAGGCACGCGTTGTACGCGGTGCACGCCCGATTCATATTTCAGGTTTCCATAAGCGTCTTCCGCATTTACGTTGAATACAATTTCCTTGTACCCGCCTGATGTACCTTCGGTGTAATCCACCAGCTCGGTTCTCCAGCCGCGTTTTTCGCAATAGCGCATGTACATACGGTAAAGGTCGCCGGCAAAAAGGGCAGCCTCATCACCGCCGGTACCGCCGCGAATTTCGATGATGGCGTTTTTAGAATCTTCAGGATCTTTAGGAATCAGCATCACGCGGATAGTTTCTTCCATTTCTTCCTGTTTGGTCAGCAATTCATCAAGTTCCATTTTAGCCATCTCGCGGAATTCTTCGTCCTTTTCAGTAGCCAGGATTTCCTTGTTGCTTTCAATATTGCTCATGATGTTGCGATAGATGTTGTACTGCTCAACAATCTTCGCAAGGTCTTTATATTCTTTGTTCAATTGGGCAAAACGCTTCATGTCAGCCATTGCGTCAGGGCTGCTCAGTTCAGCTTCTACGTCTTTCCAACGTTGAAATATCGCTTCTAATTTCTCTAACATAATTTTGACCGCCTGTTTATTAGTAAGCGGTAATTCGGGAGATCGTGATCAATAAAATCTTTCGACCCATTAAATTTCGATCATTTTTAATGTGCAAAGGTATGCAATTCCGGTCAAAATTAATTCATCGGCTTGTAAAGAGAAGGTACGGTATTTGGAGGTCCATAGGAGCCACCAATAATTGCAATAGCTATAAACACGGTACTCTTTCGGAGTTGCATATCTGCAGGTATTTCAGAGTCCAGCGGGGTCACGTGTTTATAGCATATTATTCTGACGTGATTTGGGCTCCATGGGAGCCCTTCAGCCCGCTAAACCAAATTTCATTTTCGAATAAACTCCCGCTTTTAAAAACATCTTTTTTATAATTGCATTTATCTGTTTATAAAAATTCCTGCCGGATGAAGAAGATAATCCTGTTTTTTATTGCCTGTATAGCGTTTGCCGGTCATGCGCAAACCAAGATCGATCCTAAAACCATAGCCACCAAAATGAAATGGTTTGAGGATGCCAAGCTGGGCATTTTTATTCACGCAGGCATTTATTCGGTTGACGGTATCGACGAATCGTGGAGCTTTCATAATAAGAAGATCAGCTATAACGATTATATGAAGCAGCTAAAAGGCTTCACCCTGAAAAAATACGACCCTGTTGCCTGGGCCGATCTGATCAAAGAAAGCGGGGCCAAATATGCCGTAATTACTACTAAACACCACGATGGTGTGGCTATGTACGACACCAAGCAGAATAACCTCAGCATTGTTAAAAAAACACCGGCTAATCAGGATATGGTGAAGCCTTTGTTTGAGGAACTGCGCAAACGTGATATTAAATGCGGTGCTTACTTTTCACTGATCGACTGGTCGAACCCGAATTATCCGGGCTTTTTGAAGGATAGCTCGCGCTATGACCTCAACAGAGATTACGACCGATGGAATACCTTTCGCTTGTTTTTACAGGGACAGATCACCGAAATTAACAACATGTACAAGCCCGACCTGTGGTGGTTTGATGGTGATTGGGAGCATACCGCCGAAGAGTGGGAGGCAGAACGCATCCGGTATATCATCACCTCAAAAAATCCAAACGCCATTATCAATGGCCGCCTGCAGGGTTACGGCGACTATAACACGCCCGAACAGAATTTTCCGGTTACCCGGCCGCCATTCAATTGGTGGGAACTGTGCATGACCATTAACGATAATTGGGGGTATCAGCCTAACGATAAGAACTGGAAAACCCCTTACGAGATCATCAGCATTTTTGCCGATGTGATCTCGAACGGCGGCAACCTGCTGCTTGATATCGGCCCTAAAGAGGATGGCACCATTCCTGATGAAGAGGTGAATGTTTTGAAGGAGCTTGGCGCCTGGAACAAACTGCATGCCGAAGCAATTTTCGATACCAAAGCCGGCTTGCCAAATGGACATTATTATGGACCATCAACCTTATCGAAAGATTCGACTACTTTATATTTATTCGTGCCGGAGAAAAATAACGGCGAAGTGATGATCAAGGGACTGGATAATAAGATACAAGACATTACAGTACTGGGCAGCGATACCAAATTAACACCGAAAGTAGTGGGCAAAATATCATGGAGCCCCGTTCCCGGGCTGGTTTATATTGATGTGTCTGATAAACTGAAGGACAAATATATGAGCGTGTTGAAGATCAAACTGGATAAGCCGCTCAAGTTATACCGCGGGCAGGGCGGGTTGTAGCGTTACGGCCGCTATTAGATAAATAACATTTTGTTATTGTGAGGTACAAAGCAATCTCCCCGCGTTGATAACCGCCGGTGCATTGGCGCTAATGTATTGGCGACAAGATTGCTTCGTGTTTCGCAATGACAAAATGACGATTTTACGTCTGAAAACTATAAAGCCCCCGCTTTGATTTCCTCAACCACAGCCGGATCAAGGAGGGTAGAGGTATCGCCCAGGTTGCCCGTGTCGCCTTCGGCTATCTTTCTTAAAATTCGGCGCATAATTTTTCCCGACCGTGTTTTCGGCAATCCGCTTACAAACTGAATTTTATCAGGCTTGGCAATGGCACCTATGATGCGCTGTACCGTCATCATAATATCCTTGCGGGCCAGCTCATCGTCGCCATGTTGTTCGGGACTAATCACGAAGGCATAAATGCCCTGTCCTTTAATATCGTGCGGATAACCAACTACGGCCGATTCTACCACGCTGCTGTGCATATTAATGGCATTCTCCACCTCGGCGGTGCCAATGCGGTGACCAGATACATTCAGCACGTCATCAACACGACCGGTAATGCGGTAGTAACCGTCCTCATCGCGCAGGCAGCCGTCGCCGGTAAAATACATATCAGGATAGGTAGCAAAATAAGTGAGGCGGCAGCGCTCGTGATCGCCATAAGTGGTGCGCAGCATGCCTGGCCATGGAAAACGGATGCACAGGTTGCCGCTCACGCCGTTACCCTCAATTACATTTCCGTTCTCATCAACCAGAACTGGCTGAACGCCCGGCAAAGGCAAAGTAGCATAGCCCGGCTTGGTTGGCGTAATGCCCGCAATCGGCGAGATCATGATACCACCGTTTTCGGTTTGCCACCAGGTGTCAACAATAGGGCAGCGACCCTGACCAATTTTTTCATCAAACCAGTGCCACGCCTCTTCGTTGATGGGCTCGCCTACCGAACCTAATTTTTTCAGCGAACTGAAATCCTTACCCTGCAGCGCCTCGTCGCCGAAACTCATTAATGAGCGGATGGCAGTTGGCGCAGTATATAATATATTTACTTTATATTTTTCAACAATGTCCCAGAAACGGCCGGGTGTAGGCCACGACGGAATGCCCTCGAACATTACCGTTGTTGCACCCTGGCTTAGCGGACCATAAGCTATATAGCTGTGCCCGGTAATCCAGCCAATATCGGCGGTACAGAAATACACCTCGCCCGGATTATACTGAAATACGTTACTAAAGGTGTAGCCGGCGTAAACCATGTAGCCGCCGCAGGTATGCACCACGCCTTTCGGTTTGCCGGTTGAGCCTGATGTATAAAGAATAAACAGCATATCCTCGGCATCCATTTCTTCAGCTTCGCAATCAACCATGCCCTGGGTCTCTACTTTTTTAATTTCGTCTTCCCACCATAGGTCGCGGCCTTTTATCATCGAAACCGGCGTACGGCTGCGGGTAAGTACGATTACTTTTTCGACCGACTGGCATTGCACGAGCGCATCGTCAATGATCTCCTTTAATTTGATCGGCTTGTTACCGCGATAGCTGCCATCGGCAGTGATCACCAATTTGCAGGAAGCATCATTGATCCTGTCGGCAATGGATTGCGCGGAAAATCCGCCAAAAACTACAGAATGGATAGCACCGATGCGCGCACAGGCTAATATAGCAATGGCCAGTTCGGGTACCATTGGCATGTAAACGCAGATGCGGTCGCCCTTTTTAGCGCCATTGTTTTTGAGCACATTGGCAAACTGGCAAACTTTTTCGTGCAGTTGTTTATAGGTAAGGATTCGGTGATTTTCAGACGGATCATTAGGCTCCCAAATGATGGCCGGTTTGTTGCCCAGCGTTTCAAGGTGACGATCGAGGCAGTTCTCGGTGATATTGAGTTTTGCGCCCTGAAACCATTTTACACGGGGCTCTTTAAAGTTCCATTCCAGTACTTTGTCCCACTTTTTGCGCCAGGAAAAATTTTCGGCAATGCCTTCCCAAAATTGCTCGGGCTGCTCAACGCTTTGCTTGTAAACTTGTTGGTATTCCTCGAACGAGGATATTTTCATTGCGGTCTTCATGGTCTATAGAATTGGTGGTGTAAATTAGTAATTTTATAGAATACGCGCAGCTACAAATCGCACTTTTTAAAATTATTTAAAAAGATTTTTAACAGATCGGGCGTTTTCCACAAATGCTTTTCTAACCTGCAATGTCACATTTGATTAGGGTAAAATCTTTTTTAAAATATTTTTGAAAACACTATTGCCTATTTCAGTTGAAATCCTGATATTTGCAAACTCTTTACAAAAGGGGCTAAATAAAAATATTTGTCATGTCAAGAATTTGTGATCTAACAGGTAAGGGGTCTATCGTAGGTAACAACGTTTCAAATTCGAACGTTAAAACCAAACGCAGATTTCATCCAAACTTAAAACTTAAGAAGTTTTATATTCCTGAAGAGGATAAATGGATTACCTTAAAGGTATCTACTTCGGCTGTTAAAACCATCAGCAAGAATGGTATAACTGCCTGCATCAATAAATACGTTAAAAAAGGATATATTTAGTAGAGAAGTGATTGGTTGATTAGGTTGACTGAGTTGATTATTTATTCAGTTCGATCTTAACTTACTAATTCAATAACTCACTGATACAATAAATAAGAAGATGGCTAAGAAAGGCAACAGAGTTCAGGTAATTTTAGAATGCACCGAGCACAAAACAAGCGGCATGCCTGGTATGTCTCGCTACATTACTACCAAGAACAAAAAGAATACAACTGAAAGGTTAGAATTGAAAAAATTCAACCCGGTATTACGTAAAGTAACAGTTCATAAAGAAATTAAGTAATTAATTGGTTGATGAGATTGATGGGCATTCCCATTCAATAATGCACTAACTCACTAATTCAAAATTAAAAAGACATGGCAAAGAAAGTAGTTGCAACCCTGAAAGTAGCAGGTAAAGGAAAAGAATATTCAAAAGTTATAACAATGGTTAAGTCGCCGCGTACCGGTGCTTACTCATTCAAAGAGCAGATCGTTCCTAACGACAACGTGAAGGACGCTATTGCAGGCAAATAATTCGCCGAATTTTTGACAAAATATATAAAGCCATCTTGTAGCATACGAGAAGGCTTTTTGTTTGATGTGCGGATGCGTGGATATGCAGATGTGCGAATGTTTCGATAAAATGACCGTTCGCCCATTAAAAATCCCCACATTTGCACATTAATTTTTTCCGCACATTCGCATATCCGAAATCCGCACATTAAAAACACATGGGATTATTCGATTTTTTCAAGAAAAAGGAAAGCACCCCGCAGGAGCAGGAAGCGCTGGATACCGGTTTAGAAAAAACAAAGGATAACTTTTTTTCAAAAATAACCAAGGTCGTTGCCGGTAAGTCGACGGTTGATGATGATGTGCTCGACGACCTGGAAGAGGTGCTGGTAACATCAGACGTGGGTGTGAAAACCACACTGAAAATCATTGAGCGCATTCAGGCCCGCGTAGCCCGCGATAAATATGTCGGCACTTCTGAACTGAATACCCTGCTAAAGGACGAAATTCAGAAACTCCTCGCCGAAAATAACAGCAACGATTTTTCGAGTTTTGAATACGGTACACACAAACCCTATGTAATAATGGTAGTTGGGGTAAACGGCGTTGGCAAAACCACCACTATTGGCAAACTGGCGCATAAATTAAAACAGGCCGGCAACCAGGTAGTATTAGGCGCTGCCGATACCTTCCGCGCGGCGGCTGTTGCGCAGATCCAGCTTTGGGGTGAACGCATTGGTGTGAAGGTAGTGGCGCAAGCCATGGGTTCGGACCCCGCTTCGGTAGCTTATGATACCCTGCGTTCGGCGGTGGCCAATGGCGACGATGTAGCAATTATTGATACCGCTGGACGATTACATAACAAGGTAGGTTTGATGAACGAACTGACCAAGATCAAAAACGTGATGCAAAAGGTAGTTCCTGGTGCGCCACACGAGATCTTGCTGGTATTGGATGCCTCAACCGGTCAGAACGCCATTGAGCAGTGCAAACAATTCACCGAAGCTACTGATGTAAATGCGCTGGCCTTAACCAAGCTTGACGGTACTGCGAAAGGCGGCGTGGTAATAGGTATAAGCGATCAATTTAAAATACCCGTAAAATATATAGGTGTGGGCGAAGGAATGAACGATCTCCAGTTATTTGACCGCCAGGAATTCGTGAACAGCCTGTTCAAGCAATAAATATTAAAGCGTTATTGCGAGGAACGAAGCAATCCCCGACTCGCAATTTACAATGCACAGATCAGAGTTTGCTTCGTTCCTCGCAATGACGTGTGATAGAAAAGCAATGAGGACAAAATCGGTAAGTAATTCATCGGTACAAAGCAAACCCCGTGTTAACGTGGTTACTTTGGGCTGCTCCAAAAATATATACGATTCTGAAGTTTTGATGGGCCAGCTCAAAGGCAATAGCTTTGATGTGGTACATGAAGCCGAACGGGTAAGCAGCGATGATATCATCGTGATCAACACCTGTGGCTTTATCGATAACGCCAAGCAGGAGTCTATCGATACCATACTTCAATACAGTGAGCTGAAAGATCAGGGTAAGGTGGGAAAAGTAATTGTTACCGGCTGCCTTTCTGAGCGTTACAAACCTGAACTGGAAGCCGAGATTACCAATGTTGATTCATGGTTTGGGACAAATGACCTGCAAAACCTGTTAAGTTCTGTAGGCGCTAACTATAAGCACGAATTGATAGGTGAACGTTTGTTAACCACGCCTAAACACTTTGCTTATTTTAAAATAGCCGAGGGCTGTAATCGGCCATGCTCATTCTGTGCTATCCCGTTGATGCGCGGTAAGCACCTGAGCACACCCATCGATCAATTGGTAAAAGATGCACAAGCTTTAGTAAAAAACGGTACTAAAGAATTGATCCTCATTGCACAGGATTTAACCTATTACGGTCTTGACCTGTACGGTAAGCGTAATCTGGACGAATTGCTTCGTCGCTTAAGTGATGTGAATGGACTTGAGTGGATCAGGCTGCAATATGCTTATCCGTCCGGTTTCCCGATGGAGATACTGGATGTGATGAATGAGCGCGACAACATCTGCAAATACATGGATATGCCGCTGCAACACATCAGTGATAATATGCTGAAATCGATGCGCCGCGGCACTACCAAACAAAAAACCATCGATCTGGTGAGCGAAATCCGGGACAGGGTACCCGGTATTGCCATGCGTACCACGTTGATCACCGGCTATCCCGGCGAAACCCAGCAGGATTTTGAAGAAATGGCGCAATGGGTTGAAGGAACTAAATTCGACAGGCTGGGATGTTTCACTTATTCGCACGAAGAAAAGACGCATGCTTACTCCCTGGTAGATGATGTTCCAGATGAAGTAAAACAACAGCGCGCTGACGCCATCATGGAAATTCAACAGGGCATTAGCTTTGACAAGAATCAGGAAAAAGTAGGTCACAGCTTTAGGGTTTTAGTTGATAAAAAGGACGGCGGCTACTTTGTTGGCCGCACCGAATTTGACTCGCCGGAGGTTGATAACGAGGTTTTAATTAATGCAGAAGTTGATTATGCAACCGTTGGCAGCTTTGTAAATGTGCAGGTAGATAGCGCGGAGGACTTTGATCTTTACGGGCATATTGTAAAATAGTTTGCGAAGCTTAGGCTAAAGCCGTGCTCCTTGCTTGCTTATCCTTTGGCTAAAGCCAGCGGCAATGATAATAAAATTGCAATAGCTCCTTAATATAGATCTTCTTTTGGCCAAAGCCGACAACGCTAATGGATTGATGCTTATTTGACCGCCCGACGATTGCCGGTAGACCCTTTCATTTCATTGCCATCCCTTTTAAGGGACGGATTAAATGCTTCGCGTTAATTGGCTTTAGCGAAAACACCGCTATCCCATCAACTCCACCTTTATGGACACATTGTAAAATAACGGCTTTTTAGCGGCGTGCTATTCACTTTCGCATTTTTAAATTTAAATTCGGCCTCTGTATCTGATACTTGATACTGAGTTGATGTTTTATATTTGGCTTTCCAAATCGAACATCCGATATCCGAAAATCAAAAATGGACGCTGCCTGTATAAACTATAAAGACACGGGATTTTTTTCCCACACTATTACCGAATACATTGAAGACGCTCCGGCGTTGCGTCCGTTCTACGGCTATCGTCCTGATCTTTCGGGTTTTACCGGATTTTTAAAAACTAAAAAAGTTGTTGCTGACAGGCAAATCTTAGTCGAGGTCTTAACTGAACAATATTCCCGCTTATCAGGACACGCTGACATTGAATCCCCCCTTAAGGGAGTAAGGGGGCTCGCTGATGATAACACCTATACAATTACCACAGGCCACCAACTCAACATATTTGCCGGTCCGCTTTATTTTATTTACAAGATAGTTACTGCGATTAAACTGGCTCGTCAACTTAAAGCAGAATTCCCTGATAAGAATTTTGTGCCGGTTTATTGGATGGCTTCGGAAGACCACGACTTTGCCGAGATCAATTATACCAATATTGGCGGCAAGAAAGTGCATTGGTGGTATGAGGCGTCAGGCGCTACCGGGCGGATCAATCCGGAGACCATGCGCCAGGCATTGAATCAATATAAAGGTGCTTTGGGTATAGACCATCATGCACATGAGCTTGGCGATATCGTTGAAACGGCCTATACCAAATTTGATAAACTTGCGGATGCGACCCGGTTCCTCGTAAATGCTCTCTTTGGACAGTACGGATTGGTGATTATCGATGCCGACGACCATCGCTTTAAACAATTGTTCGCACCGATAATTGCGAAGGATATTATTGAACAAAACAGTTTTAAAAATATCGAGGCTACCAATAAGCAGTTGCACGAGCTGGGTGTGCATATCCAGGTAAATCCTCGCGAGATTAATTTTTTTTACCTGCTGGATGGCCTGCGCGAGCGTGTGGTTTTTGAAGATGATGCCTACAAGGTGCTGAACACCGAAATAGCCTTTACTGAAGAGGAATTGAAGGCCGAGATCAGCCAACATCCCGAGCGGTTCAGTCCTAATGTGGTGATGCGCCCTTTGTACCAGGAATGTATTTTGCCGAACATCGCTTACATAGGCGGCGGCGCCGAAGTGGTTTACTGGCTGGAACTGAAATCGAACTTTGAACATTATGGGATTGATTTTCCAATCCTGATCCTGCGTAATTCAGGTTTGGTGATCAATAAAGAAACTGCTGCGAAGATTGGTAAGATGGATCTGCAGCCAGTCGATCTTTTTCATACTGCTGATGAGATCAAAAACAACTGGGTAAAAAAACATAGTGCAAATACGCTGGATCTCGCCGAAGAATGGAGTGAACTAACCGGCATTTTTGAAAAGATTAAGCTCCGGGCTCAGAAGATCGACAATACCCTTGCGCCATCAACAGAAGCGGTGCAGGCGCGGTTAAAACATGCTATAGACAACCTCGAGAAAAAACTGATAAAGGCCGAAAAGCGGAATTTCCATACCCGGCTCGAGCAGGTAGAAGATATTAAAGCTGACATTTTCCCGAAAGACAGTTTGCAGGAGCGCACCGAAAACTTCGGCTTGTTTTATGTGAAGTGGGGTCAGGAGTTTATTGACGAGTTGATCAGGTTGTTTGAACCGCTTGATTTTAAGTTTACAGTGCTAACTGAAAAACAGGTCGCTCAATAAACTTACGAAGTTTTTAAACGGCGAAGCCTTCAACGGGACCGCATAAAAAACACACAATCGAGTTAAACTTCGTAAGTTTGGCAATGCTCATCTCCGAATCTACCCTCCGCCAATTTACTCAGAACATTTTCCTGTCAATGGGTTGCAATACCGGGCATGCTACCCTCGCTGCCGATGTATTGCTACAGGCGGATCTGCGCGGCATAGACTCACACGGTGTTGCCCGCTTAGTTGGATATGTAAGACTTTGGGAAAGCAAGCGGATCAATGCCAATCCGAACATCACCATTGTTCACGAAACGCCAACTACAGCCACCGTTGACGGTGATGCCGGGTTGGGTTTGGTGGTGGCTCCCTTTGCCATGAACCTAGCAATTCAAAAGGCAGCACAATACGGTTCGGGTTGGGTATCGGTGCGAAATTCTAATCATTTCGGGATAGCAGGATATCATTCACTTATGGCGGTTGGAAAAGATATGATAGGTTTCGCAATGACCAATGCAAGTCCGCTGGTAGCCCCCACATTTTCGAATGAACGATTGCTGGGTACTAACCCGATGTGCTATGCTTTTCCGGCAGGTAAATATCCGCCGGTAGTTGTTGACATGGCAACCTCAGCCGCTGCAAATGGCAAGCTCGAAATTGCGCAGCGTGCGGGCAAACCTGTACCCGAAGGTTGGATCCAGGATGCAGCAGGCGATTATACAACTGACCCGCATGCGCTTAAATCAGGCGGCTCTTTGCTGCCTTTAGGTAGTGATAAAGAACATGGCAGCCATAAAGGTTTTGGACTGAGCGCTACAGTTGATATACTATCGGCAGTATTATCTGGCGCTAATTATGGCCCCTGGGTGCCACCATTCGTAGCATTTTTAGAGCCGCCTGCCGATCCTGTAGGAATGGGTATTGGCCATTTTGTTGGCGCCATGCGGGTTGACGGTTTCCGGCCGGTCGAAGAGTTTAAAAGCCACATGGATAACTGGATCAGCCGTTTTAAATCGGCGTCGACTATCGATCCCGATCAAAAAGTAGTCATTCCCGGCGAGCCGGAATTAGAGGCGGAAGCCGATAGAAAAGCAAACGGCATCCCGCTGGTGGATGCCGTAGTAAATGATCTGAATGGTTTGGCGGAAAAGTTTGGGATTAAGAAACTTAAATGAAAATGCTCAATCAATCAAAATTAATGTATTCCATTAAACAGCCTGCTCCAACGTATCTTGCCGAAGAATGATGCATTATCATCCCAACTCATCCAAATGAATAATGCTTTACCTACGATGTGGTCTTCCGGAACAAAGCCCCAGAAACGCGAATCGTCAGAATCGTGGCGGTTATCGCCCATCATCCAATAGTAGTTCATTTTAAATGTATAGCTGTCGGTTTTTTGACCATTAATGTAAATATCACTGCCTTTTACCTCCAGTTTGTTGCCTTCATAAACATTGATGCAACGCTCATATAACGGGTAAGTAAGACTATCCAGTTTAACGGTCCATCCTTTCTTTGGGATGATGATGGGGCCGTAATTATCTAAATTCCAATGGTAATCAGGCTGCTTACCGTTTAGCATCAGGTTAGCAGGCCCTACCGGGTGCTGGCTGTTTGTAGGATATACCGGATAATTAGGGTCAGTTTTTCCTTTCGGTGAAATATTCGGGGCCAGGTTCGACACGTTTGAATAGCCTTTCAACGTCTGGGCAGCTGCAACGGTCATTGTCGGGTTGCCCTGTCCCCCATCGTACCTGGTTATGTGCAACTCGTCGAATATTTGCGGATTAACATCCACACCTTTAGCCGTGTAAGTATAATCTATTTGTGATCCCGGTGGGTTTGGCGCCGCTTTTTTACCTATAAATACCTGCGCATCCACAACGCTTAACGTATCACCGGGGATACCCTGGCAGCGTTTAATAAAGTTTTCGCGTTTATCAACCGGGCGGTACAGTGGTGAATCAGCATCCATCGGGTAGTTGAACACCACTACGTCGCCGCGTTTAACCTCGCTGAAACCCGGCAGGCGGTAATAGGGCAGTTTAATGATATCCCAATAGGCCTTGGTACCAATCAGCGGCATGGTATGGTGCGCAAACGGGAACGCCAGTGGCGTAATAGGTGTTCGCGGACCATAATTTACCTTACTCACAAACAGAAAGTCGCCAACCAGCAACGATCTTTCCATCGATGGAGTAGGAATTACATAAGCTTCTATAAAAAACGTGCGGATCAGCGTTGCAGCAATAACAGCGAAAACTATAGCATCGGTCCATTCGCGCACTTTACTTTTCTTCTTTTTTGGGGTAGTATTTTTCTTTTTACTCCAGAATTTCCAGTTCATATTTTGGGGTGTTTGTTGATTCAGAACCAAGAGTCAAGAACCAAGAGCCAAGATAGAGAAAATTTATTGGCGGACTATATGTTAAATGATTAGAGTGACCGTCAACTCCTTTTCTGTCTTGATTCTTGGTTCTTGACTCTTGTTTCTAACTTCTTACTTTCTGTCTTGATTCTTGGCTCCCGGCTCTCTTTTCCACGCTAAAAATTAAACATTTGCTCTACCGAATAAAACCCGGTTTTACCCTGGATCCATTCGGCAGCCAATACCGCGCCAAGCGCAAAACCGTTACGGTTATGTGCAGTATGTTTAAATTCTATTGAGTCAACCTCTGAATCATAGATCACAGTATGTGTGCCCGGAACACTGTCGATACGGAACGACTCGATCAATACCTCGTCGGCCTTTACGGCATCGGCATTGCTTTCGGCATTGTCAGAACTCAGTACATTTACCCAGTCTTTTTTTGCATCAAGATTATCCACAATTCCCTGTGCAATGGTAATGGCGGTACCGCTTGGCGAATCCAGTTTTTGGGTGTGATGAATTTCTTCAACCTGCACATCATAGTACGGGTAATTGTTCATCAGCCTGGCCAGCATCTTGTTCACATGGAAAAATATGTTTACGCCAACGCTAAAGTTGGAGCCATAAAGCATGGCGGTATTGCTTTGCTCATATTGTTCTTTTAGCTCCGGCAGGCTGTTGTACCAACCTGTGGTGCCTACAATAATTGGAACGCCGGCATTGAGGCAGTGGTTAATGTTGGCAAGTACGGTATGCGGTGTGCTGAACTCAATGGCAACATCAGCCAGCTGCAGGTTTTCGGCTGTAAGTTCGTGCTGGTTGTCCCGGTCAATTTTAAGGACTATTTCATGTTTACGGTCAATGGCAATCTTTTCAATTATTTTGCCCATTTTACCGTAACCTAATAAAGCAATCTTCATTTTTTGGATTAGTTATAGTTACGAATTTTAATAGCTGACGCTCAATTATTAAAACGTAAAGGTAGCTTTTATCCCCGGAATATAGGCCGTGCCGCTGTTTTGCGCAAACAGTGTCGGTGGATTCAGCACGCTCGGGGTAATCTTCATGGAGAAATTATTGTCGAGCGTGTAGCTGTGGATAAATTTGGCATCGATATACGCATCAACGGCATTTACACCCCAAAACACCACCACGCCGAGTATGGACAGATCGCGGTTGCGCCGGTAGCCATCTTTGGCATTATAAATAGCCTGATCGCTGTAGCCTGCGGCTTTATAGGCAACGAATTCGTTATAATATGGGTCGCCAGGTTTGGGAGTTATAAGGTGGTTGCGATAGATAGACAGCTGCAAAAATTCCTTATAATATTTATTGTTGAACACAATAGCATCGCCCAGTAAGCCCAATGCGCCATATATTATCGGAACCTTCCATATTTTATGGTTATACACCTGCCCCCAACCGGGAATAATAAGCGAGCGTATTACAGCTTTATGCGGGCTGTGCGTAGTATCGATATGATAAACCTTAAGCTTTCTTATCTTCGGGGCGTTCGACCGTATAATATCGGTATCTTGCCTGGTAGCTTTCAACGTATCCTTCGCTTTCACCTTTGGCGTTGCTGATGACGTGGTATCCGGCGTTTGCGCCCTGCCAATAAAAACAAATCCGGCTACCAGCCAGATCATGACCAAATATTTATACATCTGTTTTATTAAAACCCCTTTTGATAAGGAGGTTGGTTACCAATCCATAATTTCGAGGATACGGGTAAGGTCGCTTTCTGATAAAAACGGGATCTCGATGGTTCCTTTACCCTGGCTGGCCATCTTCAGCTGTACACGTGTGCTGAACTTCGAGGCCAGGTCATCCTGTATCTTCTGAAACTGGAACGAAATGGGCTCGGGCTGTTTGCCTTCTTTTTTTACAGGCGCCCTTTGCATATCGCGAACCAGTTCTTCTGTCTTACGAACGGATAAACCCTGCTGAATAATATGTTGATGGATATATATTTGTTTGGTAGGGTCGTCAATAGTGATCAAAGCCTTCGCGTGGCCCATAGTAAGCTCACCATCGCGGATGGAAGCCTGTATGGCGGGCGGCAATTTGAGCAGGCGCAGGTAATTGGTCACTGTCGAGCGGTTTTTGCTCACACGCTCGCCCAATTCCTCCTGTTTCAGGTGGCATTCATCAATCATCCGCTGAAAGCTCAGCGCAACTTCAATGGCATTCAGGTTTTCGCGCTGAATATTCTCTATCAAGGCCATTTCCAGCATTTGCTGGTCATTAGCCGAACGGACATAGGCCGGAACCTGTGTTAAACCCGCAAGTTTTGATGCACGGAAGCGGCGTTCGCCCGAGATGAGCTGGTAGCTGTTGGCATTTAAACGCCTTACGGTAATAGGCTGTATCAGCCCTTGTAATTTTATAGAATCGGCCAGTTCAGCCAGCGCCTCCTGATCAAAATCAGTACGGGGCTGAAACGGGTTAACCTCAATTTCAGATAATTTGATCTCGTTCACCGAGCCTGCGCTGTTTACTTCTGCGGCCGGTGCAACTGTGGTTTTGGGTGGGTTTATTTGTACGTTATCCGAGTCGTTCAGCAGTGCGCTTAATCCTCGTCCTAAAGCCTTTCTTTTTTCTACACTCATCTTTTATACTTATACTATTGCCGCACTCGAGTCTGTTTCTTCTTTAACTAATCCGTTTTTGCGTAAAATTTCACGCGCCAGGTTCAAATAATTAATGGCTCCCTTGCTGGTGGCATCGTGCATAATTACCGAAATGCCGAAGCTCGGCGCCTCGCTGAGGCGGGTATTACGCTGAATAATTGTATCGAAAACCATGTCTTCAAAATGGGTGCGTACCTCTTCCACCACCTGGTTCGATAAACGGAGCCTTACATCATACATCGTCAATAAAATACCCTCTATCTCAAGCGCGGTATTAAGGCGCGACTGTACAATTTTTATGGTATTTAACAGTTTGCCCAATCCTTCCAACGCGAAATACTCGCACTGTACCGGTATGATAACCGAATCGGCAGCGGTAAGCGCGTTGATGGTAATTAAACCTAATGATGGTGAACAATCTATGATGATAAAATCGTATTCTTTTTTCACCTTGCCCAGCACAGCTTTCATTTTGTATTCGCGGTCGGTCAGGTTAATCATTTCTATCTCGGCACCTACCAGGTCGATGTGTGCCGGAAGCAGATCGAGGTTAGGCGTTTCGGTTTTTTGGATGGCATCATGCGGGTCTACATCGTTAATGATGCACTCGTAGATACTGTTTTTGATATTCCTCGGGTCAAACCCAATACCCGATGTTGAGTTGGCCTGCGGATCGGCATCAACCAGCAGGGTTTTAAATTCGAGCACGGCTAAGCTTGCGGCCAGGTTTATTGATGAAGTAGTTTTACCAACGCCGCCTTTTTGATTGGCCAAAGCAATAATTTTACTCATTTGATACTTAAAAAGATTAATAAACGGGTTTTGTTCACTAACGAAATATAGGAAACAAATTATACTTTCCTAAAAGTTTTTGTGACCGCTAAGGTACTAATTTATATTGTTCCGAAATCCACAGGTTTTGCCTACTTACAAACAGATGGGGAGTTTCGAATTGACGATTTATTGAATTATTGATTATTGAAAAAATAAAAATGATGAATTAATGAGTTATTGGTTATGTTTTCAATTGCTGATAAATTGAATAATTAACTTATTTTGCAATAGCCTGTGCTTTTTTGAATATCATCACAGCTATTTAGAAAACTCAATGGTTCGCTAAATAACTAATTCATTAATTCGCACCTCAATAATCCACTAATTCAAAATTACAAATGACCACTATTATATCGGCCACCAACCGCCCCAACAGCTGGACTTACAAATTAGCGCTATACTACCAGCGCAGATTGCGGGAAAAGGGTTTGAATGCCGGCTTACTTTCACTAACGCAGCTGCCTCCCAATATTATACAGGATGATCTTTACGGCAAACGTAGCGAAGCCTTTAAGCCTATACTGGAACTTATTAACCAAACCGATAAATTCCTTTTTATTATTCCCGAATACAATGGCAGTTTCCCCGGCGTGCTGAAGGTTTTTATAGATGCCTGCGATTTCCCAGAGAGCTTTTATGATAAGAAGGCAGCGCTGGTGGGGCTCTCATCCGGCAAATACGGCAACATTCGCGGGGTTGAGCACTTTACCGGGGTTTGCCACTATTTGCATCTGAATATTATGCCGCTTAAAATTCATATCCCGGGCATAAAAAACGAAATTGACGCCAATGGAAACCTGGTTCAGCAGGATACGCTGAAGTTTACTGATGAGCAGATAGATAAGTTTATTGCATACTAACCGATATGAAAACCCTCAGCGACCTGCTTTTACTTGGCGACCCGCGCCTTTATGAAACCTGCGCCCCGGTTTTAAGGGAAGAGTTGCCGCTGGTTAGCCGCTGGGTAGAAGATCTGGATAACGTAATGCGCGAGATCAGGGCGAAATACAATTTCGGCAGGGCTATTGCCGCACCACAGCTGGGTATTATGAAACGGCTCATTTACATGAATATTGACCGGCCCGTGGTCTTCATCAATCCGGAATTAAACAACTTAAGCAACGAGCTGTTTGACCTTTGGGATAATTGTATGAGCTTCCCTAATCTGCTGGTGAAGGTACGACGGCATCAATCGCTTACTATTAACTACCTCGACGAAAACTGGCAGTTGAAAGAATGGCGGATGGATGGCGCGCTGTCTGAATTATTACAGCATGAGTACGACCATTTGAACGGCGTACTTTGCACCATGCGCGCTATTGACGAAAAGTCGTTCAAATGGCGTAGCTGAACGGGATGAAACAATCTGTGTGTTAGCGAGGTTGAATCAATAGCTATCTTTCGCTATGAAAAACATAAATATATTGCCGGGCCTCATTACCGTGGTACTTTTATCGGCATGCTCATCAAAAAAGCCCGACCCAGCAAAGGCCGATAATATAATGACACCGGCAAGCCAGCAGGTGAAGCTGCCTGCGCCCTACGAAACCAAGTCGACGATGAGATTTTGTGAGGTAATTGGCTGGCCGAAAGGTAAAACACCCATCGCTCCTTCCGGGTTCAAAGTAAGCTTATATGCCGATGGATTGGATAATCCCCGCAATATATATGTTGCGCCAAATGGCGATGTGTTTGTATCAGAAGCCAATACCGAGCTTTCTGCCATAAAAAGATTCGGCGCAAAAATTATCGGCGCGGCCGGCGCCCAGAATTACAACAAAAGCGCCAATCGGATTACGCTGCTGCGCGATACCGATAATGACGGTATTCCCGATATCAAAAAAATATTTCTAAGCGGACTGAACCTGCCCTACGGCATGCTTGTTTTGAAAAACTGGTTCTATGTGGCCAATACCGATGGTTTGTGGCGATATCCTTACAAACCGGGGCAAACGAACATGAGCAGCAAGGGCGAAAAGATCCTTGACCTTCCAGCAGGCGGCTACAATAACCATTGGACGCGTAACTTGCGTGTAAACAAAGACGGCAGCAAAATATATATATCGGTGGGCTCGGGCACTAACGATGCTGAACATGCCATAGACGTAGAAACACGCCGGGCGAACATCCTGGAGGTTGATCCCAATGGTAAGCGTGAACGCGTTTACGCCGGCGGTTTGCGTAACCCCGCAGGTATTGACCTGGAGCCGCAAACCAATATGCTATACACAGTAGTAAACGAGCGCGATGACCTTGGCGATAACCTGGTGCCCGATTATCTAACAGGCGTAAAAGAAGACGGTTTTTACGGCTGGCCATACGCTTATTTCGGAAGCCATGAAGACCCTAACCATACCGGCGAACGCCCCGATCTTGTAAAAAAAGCAATAGTGCCCGATGTTGCGCTTGGTGCTCATACTGCCTCATTAGGACTGGCATTTTACACAGGTAAAACATTTCCTGAAAAGTACCGCGGCGGGGCCTTTATTGGTCAGCATGGTTCATGGAACAGCGCTAAAATTGTGGGGTATAAGGTGGTGTTCGTACCATTTGCCAATGGTAAACCAACAGGCAAACCCCAAGATTTTTTAACCGGCTTTATTGCCGACCAAGCTAAAGGGAAAGTTTATGGAAGGCCGGTGGGCATTGCAGTACTGCCTGATGGAAATATGCTTGTTGCCGATGATACCAGCAATAAAATATGGCTGGTGGCCGCCTTGTAAAGCAACTTTACGCTGCCAATTGGTACTCAATCTTTTCGATCAGATTTTTGATATCGAACGGTTTATGCAGCACATCGTCGGGCGCGCCTTTCTGTTTCAGGGACGCGTTGATAGAATCATCATCGCCCGAGCAAAGAATAACGGGCAAATTCCGGGTGGTTTCATTTAGTTTTATGAGCTGGCAAATGTCTTTTCCGTTCATGCCGGGTAATAAGGCATCTAAAATAATGAGATCGGGGTGGTTATTTTTAATATGGGTAAACACCTCTCCGCCGCTTTTTGCTGTAAAAACCTCATAACCGCTGCTTATTAATATATAGGTCATCACCTCAATCATTAAGGCATTGTCATCTACTATTAATATTTTTTTCGACATGATATTTTCTCTCAATTGCATTTTCATAACTATTGCAAAGCCCATGCCATTTGTAAAAATCATGAAATATAACTGTCTAATTTTAAGGTTTTAACGTAGTCATGTCTATATTTACGCCTTGATAAATATTGTTTTAAGTGCAATTGCTCACTTTTATTACATTTGGAACGTATTAAAAACTCCTCCCTTATAAAATGGATAATATTAATATCAAGGTACTGGCTAAAGAATTAAAAATTTCCACTTCTACCATTTCCAGGGCTTTTAACGGCAGCCCTGATATTAATAAGGACACTAAGGAGAAGATTCTGGCGTTTGCCCGCGAGCACAATTTTTTGCCGAACCACTATGCCAGTAATCTCCGCGATAAGAAAAGCCGTACCCTGGCGGTTATCATTCCCGAAATAACCAATGATTTCTTTTCGCAAGCCATTAATGGCATAGAGGAAATAGCGCGAAAAAAAGGTTTTTATATTCTTTTATATCGTACCGATGATGTTTTTGAAAAAGAAGTATCGTTTGTAAACTACCTGAACAACGGCAAGGTTGATGGGATAATTATGTCTGTATCGGGCGAGGCCAACGACCACAACTACATGCGTCAGTTAGAGCAAAAGAATATCCCTGTGGTATTCTTCGACCGGGTGTATGAAGATATCGAGGCAGCAAAGGTAACCACTAATGACTATGACAGTTCCTTTGCCGCTACCGAACACCTGATAGATACCGGATGCCGGAAAATTGCTTACCTGGTGGTAAACAAAAGCATTTCTATTGGTAAAGTGCGGATGCAGGGCTACATAGATGCGCTTGAAAAACACGGCATCCCGTTTGATGACAACCTGGTTATTGACTGCAGCAACGACGAAAAGATAAACTATACCATCCTGAAAAAAACGCTGGAAGAAATAAAACCCGACGGCATTTTCAGCTCAGTGGAACGTTTGGCTTTTGCTACCTATTATGTTTGCAACGATATGAACATCGAGATCCCGCGCGATCTGAAGGTGATCAGCTTCTCAAGTTTAACGATAGCGCCGCTGCTGTGCCCGCCTTTGTCAACCATTACTCAACCCGCGTATGAAATGGGTATAAAAGCCGCCAACCTTTTATTTGACGAATTGGACCGCAAGGGACAGCCGGTAAGTAAAAAAGTGCACGTGCTAAAATCCAAGCTGTTTATTCGTAAATCATCAGGAGGATGAGTGGCAAACTATTCTTTAACCGCTTCCTTCAGCGCTTTTTCTGCCTGACTTTCCTCCTCGCGTAAGCGGCGTTTTTCCTGGCGTATTTCTTTCCGGGTTTTGCCGGCGGTATCTATCAGGGCTTCCTTGGCCTTCTCGTCGCTTTTGAGTCTTTCAATGTCGGCCTTTAACTTTGCTTTTACATCAACCTGTTTAGCCTCTTCTTTTTTGGCCGCTGCCGAAGTGTCTTTTTTACCGAACAATCGCTGGAAGAAGCCTGGTTTTTTAGGCGCCTCCGGCTCGGTTTGCGCTATCGGCGTTGGTGCGTTGTCATCGTCGTTAGTGCTTTGGCGAATCAGGCTGTCGGCCACGGTTTGGCTAACCGGCGCAACTTCACGGCGCATACTTTCTTTCAGGCGTACTTCATAAAAACCGTATGATGCGGTAGTGTCGCGCTGGGCTTTCCCGTGACCGGCCATCAGGTTGCCAATCAGGTTAAAATAGCCAACAAGACCTGGCCGCAGCGTGCCATCTGGCTCAAAAGAATATAAACCGGTTTTAGGGTGAGGAACTATGCTGGCCAGGTAGATACTTTCGCCTATAGTAAGTTCAGAAGGCGCCTTACCAAAATAATACCTGGATGCCTCGCCAATTCCGTATATGCCGCGCCCCCACTCTATAATGTTGAAATACACCTCGAGCATCCGGTCTTTCGTCATAATATTATTGTTCTCTATCAGCCATACGATCAGGATCTCCTCCACCTTACGCGACAATGTTTTTTGACGGCTTAAAAAGGTGTTCTTTATCAGTTGCATAGAGATAGTGCTGCCGCCGCGTTTAAATTTCTTGTCTTTAAAATCCGTTGCCAGTGATTTCCGGATCGATTCTTCCACAAAGCCATGATTTCTGTAAAAGGAGGGATCTTCGGCCGTCATCACCGCGTTGCGCAGGTTAGGCGAGATTTGATTGAGCGGGGTAAATTCAGGATTGTTAGGGCCTATCTCGTGCGGCGCCATCGGTTTGCCGTTTTCGTACGGAGTATAAACGAAAACGCTGTTCAGTTTGCTAAGGTTGGTCTTCCCGTACTTTTTGATGTTGAACCCGTCTTTATCCAGCCGCGAATCGAACACCACATCATCGGGATGGGCGGTGTTCAAGGCAATATTCAGGCTGTAATTTAGCTTACCGGCAACCTGGATGCCTTCTAATGATTCAAACATGCCGTCGGGGAAGGAGTCGAAAATATCCTGCGCATTTTGCCAGCCGGTGTTCAGTTTCAGTTCGTAAATTTTTACCGGATTAAGCGTGTATTTGATATAAGGATGCGCGGTAATCTTTTTAAGGTGAATGGTTGATGAACTATCGAGCGACAGATAGTTGCTGCCTACAAATAAATTGGCATCGATGCCTGCATTCGGCACAACAATGTCGTTACTTGACAAGCCGGGATGGTTGACAAGCAAGTTGGTAACGCCCCAATAGCCGTAAATTCGTGTCTCCCCATTGGTATGTTCAACCTTACTTAACCGGGTGCTAACAGTATCAAAACTTACCTTTAATTTAAACCGTTTTTCGATAAACGGAAGTTCAACCCGCTTGCCTTCGGCATAAAGCTTAATGTCGATGTCTTTGTCAGACGGGTGCATGCGGCCGTCAAAATGCCACAGCGCAAGGCCGTTGTTAATATTGATGGTTGATGTTAGGTGTCCGTCCCTGATCAGCGCGGATTGGGCCAGCGCGGTAAAACTTGCGCTGTCATTCTTAAACGACACCAGGAAATTATTGAGTTTCAGGTTGTCGGGAATTTTATAAAGTACCTGGTTAATCAGGTTGCCCGCCAATTCTGACAGGTCGACCTTGGTTTTTTCCGTGGTATCTTTCTTTTTCTTGAAAAGGAAATCAAAATTCTTTACATGGTTAATATCTGTAAGGTTTAAGTGGCCTTGTTCCAGTTCCACATCGGCCAGTTTAACGTTGCCGAAAACCAGCGGGAGTAGCTTCACGCTTACAGTAAATTGCTTGATATTCAACAAGCTGTCGCGATGATCTGGTACAACCGTTATATTGGAAAATGCCACCGTGCTTAAACCGGTAAAATGAGCGGAGCCGATCTCGAGGTCGAGGTTATAGGCGCTGCGGGCCTTATCTTTTGCCTTAACAATAGCCTTTTGGAGCAAGGCCTCACGTTTGGTATAGGCAATATAGCCGCCAATTAAAAGCATCAAAAAAATAGCGGCAAGAACGATGAGCGCAATGCGCACGTATTTGGGATTGATGAGTATATTCTTGAGATTAGGGCGATGCATGCAGAAAATATTTATCCAAAGCTAAATTAAATATCACCCGATACAAACGCGGGGAAAGGCAAAATGTTTCCTGCTGCTGGAGGAATGTCTAAACATGTAGCCGGACGGAAATTATTCTGGTGATTAAAAATGGGGGGCATCGTGCATGATTAACAAGCTAACGATACGAATTGAACAGGTTACGCTTTAATTTACCGTAACCTGTTCATTATTTAAGCAAATCTTTCTTTTAAGAATATGCCCGTGTATGAGTCCTTCTGTTTAATCAAATCTTCGGGTACGCCTTCAAAAACCACTTTGCCGCCGCGGTCGCCGCCTTCCGGGCCGATGTCAATAATCCAGTCGGCGCATTTAATCACGTCCATATTGTGCTCGATGACGAGGATGGTATTCCCCTGATCTAACAACGCATCGAACGATTTGAGGAGTTTTTTGATATCCGCGAAATGCAGGCCGGTGGTCGGCTCATCGAAAATAAAGAGCGTTTTATGCGTATTATTACCTTTCACCAGGAACGATGCCAGCTTGATTCGTTGTGCCTCGCCGCCCGAAAGGGTGTTTGACGATTGCCCTAATTGCACATAGCCCAAACCGACGTCAACCAAAGGTTTTATTTTGTTGATGATCTTCGGTTCTTTGGCGAAAAAGATAAGTGCCTCATCGATGGTCATATCCAGTACTTCTGATACGTTCTTATCGTTATAAGTGATATCGAGGATGTGCTGTTTAAAGCGCTTGCCGCCGCAGGTTTCGCACGTAAGGAAGATATCGGCCATAAACTGCATTTCTATCTTCACCTCGCCTTCACCCTGGCAAACATCGCAGCGACCGCCCTCAACGTTGAAAGAAAATGCCGATGGTTTCAGACCGCCGGCTTTGGCTGCGGGTTGCGAGGCGTACAGGTTCCGGATCTCGTCCCAGGCCTTCACATAAGTAACCGGGTTGGAGCGTGATGACCGGCCGATGGGGTTTTGATCTACCATTTCAACCTGCTCTATCTTGGCGTAATCACCCTCAATGCTGTCGTACGCACCGGTTTGTTCACCGTTGTAGTTGCCAAGCGTTTTTTGCAGAGCGGGAGCCAATATGCGTTTTACCAAACTGGTTTTACCCGAGCCCGATACACCCGTTACCACGGTAAGTACACCCAGCGGAAATTTAGCGGTTACATGCTGCAGGTTGTTTTCGCGCGCGCCACGGATCTCGATATAATCATTCCATTTGCGACGGCTTTTTGGGATGGCAATTTGTTCCTTTCCACTCAGGTATTTGCCGGTAAGGCTATCGTCACTCTTAATGATCTGCTCATAGGTGCCGGTAAACATGAGGTTACCACCATGTGTACCCGCAGCCGGACCGATATCGAGGATATGATCGGCAGCCTTCATGATCTCTTCTTCGTGCTCAACCACCAATACGGTATTGCCCACATCGCGCAGGGATTTAAGTACGCTTATGAGGCGTTGCGTATCACGCGGGTGCAGGCCAATGCTGGGCTCATCCAAAACATAAACCGAACCCACCAAACTACTGCCCAATGAGGTTGCGAGGTTAATACGCTGTGATTCGCCGCCCGAAAGGGTGTTTGATAAACGGTTCAGCGTAAGGTAACTCAAGCCCACATCATTCAAAAACGAAAGGCGATTTGTAATTTCCATCAGCAGGCGCTTGCCCACTTTGGTATCGGTTTCGTTCAGCTCAATATTGTTAAAGAAATCCAGCGCCTTATCCAGCGGCATCAGCACCACATCGGTAATTGATTTGCTGTTGATCTTTACATAAGTAGCATCCTGACGCAAACGGCTGCCCTTACATTCGGGGCAGGTAGTTTTACCGCGGTAACGCGACAGCAGCACCCGGTACTGGATCTTGTAGGTCTGCTCCTCCATTTCCTTGAAAAACTCATTGAGGCCGCGGAAATATTGGTTCCCTGTCCAAAGTAAGCGTTGTTGTTCTTCAGTGAGATGATTATATTGACGATGGATAGGGAAATCGAATTTTAGCGCGCTTTTAATCAGCTTATCATTCCACTCACGCATTTTTTCGCCGCGCCACGGAGCAATGGTGCCTTCGTAAACGCTTTTACTTTTATCGGGGATCACGAGGTCTTCATCAATACCAATAACCTTCCCGTATCCCTCGCAGCGTTTGCAGGCGCCATAAGGATTGTTGAAGCTGAAAAAGTTAGGCGAAGGTTCTTCGAAACGCATGCCATCTAACTCAAACCGGTCGCAAAAGAAACGTTCAGTTTCATTTTCTGCATCCGGTTCGCGGTAACGCACGTAGCAGTCACCCTTACCTTCAAAGAAAGCAGTTTGTACTGAATCGCCCAGGCGGCTGATGGTTTCGTCTTCTTCGTTTTTGGTGATACGGTCTATGACGATGCGTACCGTAGTGGTTGGAAGACCATGGTCCATGGTCGATGGTCCATGGTCTTTTTTCTTGCTTTTCGCTTTGGGCTTTTCGCCTTTCACCTCATCTTCCAGCCAGCTGCCATCGTCAACAATGCTCATATCTTCCAGCATATCCTCGATCCTTGACAGCTTGCCACGGTATTCTACACGTACAAAACCTTTTTGCATCAGCACCGCCAATTCTTCCTTTAAACTGCGGTTGTTATGCGGATAGAGGGGGCATAAAAGCGTAACCTGCGAATCATTGGGCAGGGACATGATAAAGTTGATGACGTCGGTCACCGAATCTTTCTTCACGATACCGCCTGATACAGGCGAAATGGTTTTGCCGATACGTGAAAAAAGCAACTTCAGGTAGTCATAGATTTCGGTAGAGGTGCCCACTGTTGAACGCGGATTGGAGGTGATCACTTTCTGCTCAATGGCAATAGCCGGAGCAATGCCTTTTATATAATCGACATCAGGCTTGTTCATCCTCCCCAAAAACTGGCGCGCATAGGCCGAAAGGCTCTCTACATAACGACGCTGTCCCTCGGCATATAACGTATCGAATGCCAGCGACGACTTACCCGATCCCGACATCCCCGTAACCACCACCAGCTTGTTTTTGGGAATGGCCACGTCCATATTTTTAAGGTTGTGTACCCTTGCCCCCTTTATAATAATATGCCTTTGCGGATCTTTTTCTGCTTCTTCCATTTTGTAGTCCATGGTCCATAGACGATGGTCCATAGAGAGGGATAGTAAATACAGGCCATTTGTTTTATGATCTGTCTGCTATCATCTACGGACTTCCGCCCAAAACGCAAAAATCCTAAAATATTTAGCAACATCCAAATGTGTTTTACTTTTAGTGCCAGTTATTTAGTGGTTTAAGAAATAGGTTGCATTGTTCTGACAATTGGCGTTAAAACCTTTTTAATTACGCGTAGTCACAATAAAAACATATATAAAATGTTCACCGGTATTTATCGTAAAAAATAATATTTGTTTTTTACGTGATAATTTGTTTTATTTGGGATAACATTTTTTTAATCCCTAAAAGATAACGCTATAGAAGAAACTCTACTTTAATAAAAATATTTTAATTAATAAGTTTAGTAGTTTTCTATGGATTTTCAATTGAAGAGTGACCAGGATTTAATCCATCTCTACGTTGCAGGTGATGAAGCCGGGCTGGTAGAATTGATCCGCCGCTATCAATCAAAAATATATACTTCCATTTATTTGCTGGTAAAAGACGAGTACCTTGCCGAGGATATTTTCCAGGATGCTTTTATTAAGGTGATCAACACGTTAAAGGCCGGAAAATATAACGAGGAGGGTAAGTTTTTGCCTTGGGTTACCCGCATTGCGCATAACCTGGTTATAGATCATTTTCGCCGTGAAAAGCGCGCGCCGATGGTCAGCAATGGGGATGATTTCGATATTTTTGAGGTACTGGGCAATTACGATGAAAGCACCGAAGACCGCATGGTGCGCGAACAAACCTACAAAGATCTTAAAGCCTTAATTCACCTGCTGCCTGCAGAACAGAAGGAAGTGCTGATTATGCGCCACTTCGGCGACATGAGCTTTAAAGAAATTGCCGACATTACCGACGTGAGCATTAACACCGCCCTGGGCCGCATGCGCTACGCGCTGAACAACCTGCGCAAGATGATGCAGAGTAAGGAATTGAGTCTCAAAAATTAGAGAGGAGTCCGAAAGTCGGGAAAGACTGAAAAGGCGGTGAAGTTGCAAAGCTTCCCCCCAGCCGTGGCTGTGTCCGACAGCCCCTTTTGCCAGATGACCTGAAGGCCTAGGCCGGGGGCAAAAAAGTTCAAGGAATTAGCAGAAATTGCGATGTTTTTGAGCTGAAAAATATTGGCAGACAGAAGAATATTTGGTAAAAAAGTTGTGACGCGGGCCGATTTTAAAATAACCGGCCCGCGTTTGTTTTTTGGAAAAAATGCATTTCTAAACAGGGAATGCATTTTTTTTCTTCAGACTTCCGGATTTTCCCGACCCGGGGCTATAAAATAAATTTCATTTAATTTTCATCTTAATAAAATATTATATTTATGTCTTCGTTTAGTATCTGTAAACCAAAAAAACTAGGTAAAGCTTATGGATGAAACTTTTACAACGACTCTAAATTTACTGACTGACAAAGCCATGGTAAACACGGAAATGCAGGAGAATCTGGAAGGCGACGAACTGATGTTTTATCACTCGCTTCGTGCTGATCTGGATCTTTTGAGAAAGAACCCGAAAGTTCAAACCGTACACCAGATTCTGGATTACTCCAAGAGTTTGCGCTAACAGCAGTACGTTTCCCGCACTGGTTCACAGGCTATAGCTGTTTGTTTTAAACGGTCTATAGTTTGTGAACCTTTCCATTTATATTGGATTCATTTGTTCACTGGTTAATTGGTGGGATTGCGAACTAAATTGAATCGTGAGAAAATCATTTTATTTTTTTGGCATTCGGCGATATTTGAGGACTATTGTATAACCGTTGGCTTGTATGCCCGCATACAAATACCAGTGAACTAATGAACCAGTGAACCAATGACCAAAAAGGAACGCTACCAGTATTTTGTAGAATATTTTTCGAAAAATCAGCCCGATGCCGAAACGGAGCTACATTATGGCAATCCGTACCAGTTGCTTATAGCGGTGATCCTCTCGGCGCAGTGTACCGATAAGCGCATTAATCAGGTTACGCCTGCACTTTTTGAACGTTTCCCTACGCCCGAATTGCTGGCGGGCGCTACGTCTGACGAGGTTTTTACTTACATCCGCAGCGTGAGCTATCCCAATAATAAAGCCAAACATCTGGTAGGCATGGCGAAGATGCTGGTTGATGTTTTTAACGGTGAGGTGCCCTCAGACATTAACGAGCTGCAAAAGATGCCCGGGGTTGGACGAAAGACTGCAAATGTAATTGCCTCGGTAGTATACGATGCGCCAGCTATTGCGGTGGATACGCACGTATTCCGCGTGGCCGACAGAATTGGGCTCACTACTAAAGCACGCACGCCGCTGGCAGTAGAAAAACAGCTGGTTGAATTTTTACCGAAGGATACTTTGGCCATAGCGCACCACTGGCTTATATTGCATGGGCGTTACATTTGCGTGGCGCGAAACCCCAAATGTGAGATCTGTCCTATCAGCTGGTTTTGCCGTTATTATGCCAAAACGCATACCGAAACTGCCCTGTTAAAAGCTGAGGCATTGAAAATAAAGAAAGTAAAAGAACAGAAGAAAAAAGCAGCGCTGAATAAGATAAGTAAGGAGTTGAAGAAGCGGAGTGTGAATAACGATATTTGATTAATAAATGTTTACTAACTAATTTCATCAGAAAAAATCACGCTTCGTTCTTCGCAATGACGCTTTAAAAATAATTACTAAAAAAATTAGCATTTATTAAAAATGTATTTATATTTGCATATACAATTTTCAATATGAGCAGTTCAGACAAATTAAAAGCACTACAGCTAACCTTAGATAAGCTGGAAAAATCGTACGGAAAAGGCACCATCATGAAGCTGGGCGATTCTGTTATTGAGCCGACTGAAGTAATCCCAACCGGCTCTTTAGGGCTCGACATCGCACTGGGCGTTGGCGGCTTGCCTAAAGGCCGTATCATAGAAATATACGGACCTGAATCGTCAGGTAAAACCACGCTGGCTATTCATGCTATTGCAGAATCGCAAAAGAAAGGCGGCATCGCAGCATTTATAGATGCGGAGCACGCGTTCGACCGCTTTTATGCCAAAAAATTAGGTGTTGATGTAGAAAATCTGCTGATCTCTCAACCTGATAATGGTGAGCAAGCGCTGGAAATTGCTGATAACCTGATTCGCTCGGGCGCTATTGATATTTTGGTTATCGACTCTGTTGCGGCATTGGTGCCGAAGGCTGAGATTGAAGGTGAAATGGGCGATTCGAAAATGGGCTTGCATGCACGTTTAATGTCGCAGGCTTTGCGTAAACTTACCGGTACCATCAGCAAAACCGGATGCTGCTGTATCTTCATCAACCAGCTGCGTGATAAGATCGGTGTGATGTTCGGTAATCCGGAAACCACTACCGGTGGTAACGCACTGAAATTCTATGCATCGGTACGTTTGGACGTGCGCCGCATCTCGCAGATCAAGGATACAGATGAGGTATCTGGTAACCGCGTAAAAGTGAAAATTGTAAAAAACAAGGTGGCACCGCCGTTCCGTATTGCTGAGTTTGATATTATGTTCGGCGAAGGTATTTCTAAGGCCGGCGAGATCATTGACCTGGGCGTTGACCATAACATCATCAAAAAGGCAGGTTCATGGTTCAGCTATGGCGATACCCGCCTGGGCCAGGGCCGTGACGCGGTTAAACAACTGATCCTCGACAATCCTGAACTGATGGAGGAACTGGAAACCAAAATTAAAGACACCGTAACCGGCGATTCGCTGGTGGAGGAATAAGCATAACCGGAGGACTATCCAACGGCACAAATAACCTAACCTTATCTAAAATTTGACAAAGCACAAAGCCCCGGCGTATTGCCAGGGCTTTGTGCTTTTTGTCCCGTCCTGAAAAAAGTTGACTAAAAAAAGTCAACAAGATGAGTTACAAAGTAATTAAAGTAAAAGGCACGGCCTCGCAGTATAAGTACAGTGAGGCCTTTAGGCGCTCTGTAGTAGCCGAGT